>OAVY01000023.1_pt1 | contig 180886 bp, 160 predicted proteins | sample 1476481 | NCBI WGS metagenome assembly OAVY01 (sample SAMEA2580116, study PRJEB22360) | human gut metagenome | biome: human gut; feature: human-associated habitat; material: faeces | place: Denmark | collected 2008/2010 | reverse complement strand
ACTTACACATAATAACATTCAGCAACATTTTGTCCAATTCCTTTAGTATTCATATAGAATATTCAACCTTCAATAACGTCATCTTTTTGAATTCTGTTTGCTAATATTTTTGATATTATAGTTAGGATCACCAATGTAATCAATATAATTAAAATAATTATAAAATTATTTATTTGATATAATAGTGCTACAAAATTCCCTACTACAGATACTAAAATCACCGATGCAACTACTGATGTATTACTTGACTGTAAAATTTGACCGAATAATTGAGATAATAAAATTATAGCAAGTGAGAATAACGTTGAGAATATAACAATAAGCATAACTTTAAAAACATAACTCAGGAAGCTGATCATTGCAAATCCCGATGCATTTACAATAAAATAAAATATGAAATTCTCAAATAATACAACAGGGAAAAAATTAAATACAAAATAAGTACACAAAGCACAAACTTTACCCCAAAATATACTTAAACGACCACCAGGAAAAAGATATGTTTTTTCTCTTGCTTGCTTAATATAATAGTTTAGTAACAACCGATTAAACAGTACAACTCCATAAACAACCGCAACTGAGAATGTGACTGTTGTTGCCAACGCCATTACTCCAGTAGAAGAGTTTAAAATAGTCTGTGATTCAGAGGAATCAAATCGTCCAACCAAACTAAAAAATATTAAAAAACTGAAATGTACAATAATATTTGTCCAGAGCAAACCGCTAAAATGCTTTTTATTTCTTTTCAATTCATAATTACTTTGATTCAACATAAATTAGCCTCTACTTGATATTTTTGATATAAATCTTCTAATGTTTTTAAATCTCCAGATTTCATTTCTCTAAAATCAGATGTTTTTACTATTTTTCCGTTTTGAATCATGATAACTTTATCAATAACACTCTCTAGTTCTGCAAAGGAATGACTAGAAACAATAATCAATTTATCCTTCTGTTCTAACTCCACTAAAACTTTTTTTAATAACGAAATCCCCTCCCTATCTAAACCATTAAAAGGCTCGTCAAGTACTACTATATCAGGATTATGTAAAAGAACCAGAGCAATATTCAACCGTTGTTTCATACCTAAGGAAAGCATTGAAATTTTATCAGTCAAAGAAACAGTTAAACCAAATTCCTTTAAATACTTTTCTGCTTCAATGCATGCCACTCCATAGTATCGAATATGTTGTTCGAATACCTCTTCAATTGTCAAAGAATCATAGCTATCTGGAAAAGGAGAAATAAAACCAATTTTTTTCAAAAATTCATTTATGTTATTTTTAGTTACTAACTCGTTATCGATATAAATTTTTCCAACAAATGAACTTAAACCTAATAAACATCTAAATAATGTTGTTTTTCCAGCTCCATTTTCTCCAATAAGCCCATAAATATGTGAAGAAGTCAGTAAAAGATTGATATTATTTAATAAAGTTTTCTGATCTACTACTTTTGTTAAATCAGTAATTTCTAGTACTGTCATTTTTATTTCCTCCTAGATAATATCGTTAATGATAGAGAGAAGCCTACAATTGCCCAAGCAAGTAGAACAATGAACTGCTGAGAATTGATTTGCTCTAAGTCAAAAACACTTGCTCTAATCACCTGGCTTGAAGGTACAAAAGGTAAATAGTTATAAATTTTTTCTGTCCATTCAGGCAGTCTATTTGGAGAATAAATAATCGGTGAAAATAACAATCCTCCAATCATGATAAGTTGACTTATTAGTGATACAAGATTAGAGGGTAGCAAATAAGCAATCGCAAATCCTACCGAAAGCAAAGCAAATATGATCAATAAAATTGAAAGCATTGCAAAGACATCAAAGGAAATATCTAACCCAAATCCGAATCTACTAATTAGTAAACTAGATAAAATACCTGGTAGACATAGTAACCCCCAAATAAATAAATCTGAAAGTAAAATCCCTATTCTAGAGACCGGTAATGTTTTTTGATAGTCATAAACTCCATTTTGCTTAGCTTCACTAACAATTTGGGGAGCTAATACACAAGTTACTGCTATCACATTAATTGCTATTGCTCCTGTACAAAGATAAGACATCGTAATCGTATCATTGGCATTTGTAATGAATAAAAATCCGTAAATTATTGCAATGGATAATATAATTTGTACCATCACAAACACTGGAATATAATATTTATGTCGAATTAGACTCCACCTTACCAAGCCCCAAAACTTAGACTTATTTTTTTGATTGTTATTCATCAATATACTCCTCATAATCATCTGATAAACTTTTCAATTTTATATCATAAGAAATAATTTTATCTTCCCTTAACCACTCTAAAATCAATGATAGAGTTCTTTGTAATTGATTATCTTCTACAGAAAAACTCATACGTTTTTCAAACTTATCATATCGGACAGAAGTTTGATGTGAATAGTTGTCCAAAAGGCTTTCATCAGCTACTAAAATAGATACTTGATGTAAAATATGCCGCTCTTTCTTAATATCTGATACATTCACATCTTTTTGAATCTTTCCTCTATCAATCATTAAATAACGATCAGAATATCTTTCTACCTCAAATAGATTGTGAGTTACAATAATAACTGTCGCTCCATTATTTGCTAGAATGCGTAGATATCTCCACATTAGTGTACGCCTAAATGGATCTACATCATTTGTTGGTTCATCTAACACTATAATAGAAGGAGTATCAACAACCGTCATAGCAAAGGATGTTAAACGTTGTAAACCACCTGATAATTTTTCACCTGTGGTAGATTGCCATTTTTCAATCGCAAGATAATCCATTAACTGTTTTGAACTTTTATTTAACTCTGATTTTTTCATTCCTTTCAAAAGACCGATACATTCAATTGCTTCTTTGATTGTCACTCCTTTAATTGGAACTTGAAACTGCGGCATAGAAGAAACTAATTCTCGTGCACGATTTGGATGATTTGTAATATCAACTCCGTGAATATAAACTGTACCACTGTCAGATGAGACTGTACCATTTAATTGATTTAAAAAGGTTGTCTTTCCTGCCCCATTATGTCCAACTAAAGAAACAATTTCTCCACTATAAAAAGTAACACTAACATCATCTGTAACAGTTTTTGTACCATATGCTTTTTTTAAATTTTTAACAATAATAGTTTCTTTTTTCATATATACCTCATGATTTTTAGTAGGAAAAATATAATTATCATGTATATTACAATAGTAATAATTGTGCTAATTACCTGACATATTCTCCATAGAAATTTCTCACTATCACTCAATGAATTCCTCTCAATTTCATATTCTATTTTCAATAATGGATTATCTATTAACATAAATAATAATAAACGTCCATCGGTGGAGTTATATAGACGAAATTGCCACAAAATACGAAGAAGCATTATATAGATAAACAGAGTTAGAAGTGGACTAGCTATTCTATCACTTGCTAAGAATAAAGAAGCTAAAATTATACTGTCAGTTATTACCCCACCAAGTATCGCTATAGCACTAGAAAATAGAGGCCAAAACCATACATGAGTTAAATTAACTGTTGCGACTGATTTTTTTAGAGAAAATCTTAGTGACTTTGCAATTCCCTTAAAATTATTCGAAAAAAGAATATGCATAATTTCATGAAAAATAGTTGTTAAAATTGAAAATATTCTCCAAACATACCTCAGGTATGTACATGCAGTTTAACATACCTGAGGTATGTGGTCAACCACTTTTCTATTTTTTTATTTTTAAAATATTTCATTTACTACTCACTGGTACATAATACTTTAAAAAATGCTATAATATGAATGACTAATTGTTCTTCTAAGTAATTAAACTCAACTTTCTTCTTTCAATTATTTAGTAGAGTACATCATTTCAAGAAAGGTGTTGATTTTGTAAATAATGGAAAATACAAGAGAACTAATACTTGCTGTTGCGACTGAACAATTTTTAAAAAATGGATATGAAAAAACAAAATTATCTGATATTATCAATGGTCTTGATGGTTTAACAAAAGGTGCTATCTATCATTATTTTGATTCAAAAGAGGATATCTTTAATGAAGTCGCAAATAATATTGGTAAACAAAATAAATCAATATTTGATGCTATTAAGTATTCAAATGATATAAATGGATCTGAAAAAATTACAAAATTAGTCTCTCTAAGTATCAACAATGAAATAATGGAAACAATTACTTCAATTACACCTAAGTTAATTCATAGCCCTAAACTTCTGACTTCATTTCTTGAACAAATGCAAAAAGTAACTATTCCTGAATACTTCATTCCAATTATTAAAGAAGGTATCGAAGATGGCTCAATTATTGCAGATAATCCAAACGAGTTGGCAGAATTACTTGCTGTACTTTTAAATATATGGTTAAATCCTTTAATATTTAATACGTCTAAAGAAACACTCATTTCAAAAATTAATCTAATAAATATTTGTCTAAATAATTTCAATATCAAAATTTCTATATAAATAGAAAGAGCCTCAGATAATGTGGCTCTTTCTATTTTTTCTACAATATCAACCTGATATAAAATAATAGAAGATATAAGCATTCAATTTTAAAGGTAGTGTAAAAAACACCACCCTCAAAATGAACTGACCCCGAAGAATTAGACAATTAATTTACACAAAGGATTTAGTTCTGTATTGCACAGGACTAAGTCCTTTTCTACCATTTGTCAAGCATATCAAGTCATTTGATAAAAAATAGATTGAACTCCATAGTCAAACTAAGGAAATTGTCTTATTTTGAACTTAAGTTCAGTGTAAAAGTGTACGCAAAAACAACACCTTACCTAGTGATTTTATGATAAGGTGTTACAATCATATGGCATAAACAATTTTTAGTTTTACCTTAATAGAACGCTATGAGTTTCTTTGTTGCACTATATTTTACAATTTATCCTTTAGAAAAATAACTTACCTTTGCCAACAGAGAGGTGAATTTTTCCAAATAATTTTGGAAAAAGAGGATGCAATCCTAGCCGTCTGCAAGACCACAATAATAATGACTCTGTCATTATGTATATTGTGTTATAAGCAGTTATAAGCAGCGTCAGACTCTGCTGACTGTCTCCATCGGCACCTAGATAATTCATTATAATCTGTTTTTTTATTTCAACTTATCAGACATAATTAATAAATAAAGGAGAAAGGTATGGACAATGCATATACTATTTCAGCTCACTTTGGAAAAAAGATGAGTCGTGATCATAATATTCGTAATCGCAACATAACAAACTCGGAGGATCATATCGACCCAGATGGTTATTTTAAAATCATAGAGGACCGACCTATAAAACAGGCTTATTATAAAATTTTCGGACAGGCTGTTCTTGACTATAATGCGAAACAAACTCGATCTGACAGACAAATTATAGACTATCATACGAAAGTACTTTCAGCTTATAAACGCGATCCCAATCGCAATCCTGCTACCAGCCATGAGGCGATTTTTACTATAGGAAATGTTAACCATCATCCCACAATCGCAGAATCAGAAAAGATTCTCACAGATTTTTTAGACCAATTCAAAAAAAATAATCCTAATGCCGTCGTGTTCGGTGCCTATTTCCATGCAGATGAGCCTGGTTCTGCCCCTCATCTTCATGTTGATTTCATATTAGTAAAACGACAAAATAAAAGAGGCTTAACCATTCAAGTTGGTCAGGAAGGTGCCCTCAAAGAAATGGGTTACTACACATCAGGATCTAAAAAAAATAAAGATTTAGTAACGGCACAAACTCGATGGCAAGCTGCTCAACGCGAACTACTTCGAACAACAGCTAGAAATCATGGATTACAAGTTCAAGAAAGTGGCAAATCTAAAACAATAGCTAACCATCTGGATACTGAGATTTACAAACGAACTACAAAACTTAAAGAGTTAGATCAAGAAATTGAGGAGAAAAAGATGTGGGCTGAAAATGCTAAATCTGAAGCAGAGAAAAATAAAAAGGAGCTGTCAGAGATCTTGAAAACTAAACAAGAGCTAGACATTGAAATTCAGATGAAAAAGCAAACATAGAAGAGATTACTAAAATTAAAAAGAAAAATAAAGAATTAAGAGAGGAAAATACTTTTTTAAAGAAATCAATTAATATTCTGCAAGAGAGTATCAATCTAGCCGAAAGTTGCTTCAAAACATATTTACTAAAAAATAAAGAGAACCTATGGAATATATTTAAACAAAAACTGTCTGAAACATTTGGTTCTAAAAAATACGAACGTTATAATATTATTCGTCATGATACAGAATTAAATGAAAAACTTGCACAACACGAACGAGATTACTTAGAGGGTGAAAGACGTGATCCACCTCCTACACAACTATTTGGATATGATGCTAAAACAGATAATGAATCAGATTTTCATTGTGAAGAATTGACTATTGAAAATGAAAATTTATAAAAAGGTTAGTTCTCGTATTTTTTCTACGACTAATATCAAACATAATATATTTAGAAAAATTGAAAATAAGGAGATAATAAATGATGAATCATGTCAATTCCCAAATAAAAAATAGGAGAAGAAATACAGTTATTGCAAGAGGAAAAATCATAAATATCGAACATAATGAGGATTACTCTTACTTAAAATTATTTATTCGAAATGGCGCTGGACTAAGACATACTTACTTAACATTTAGATATGATCCAAAAATATTTTATATTAGTAAAAATCAATATGTGATAATTACAGCACATATTGAAAATAAACAAAATAGTTTTGGAGGTGTTGATCAATTTATCATAATTGATTCAATTTCTGAATCGCAAAGTGAACTATCTGAGCACTTTTTTGATAATCAAAAGAAATTAGGATTCTCGTATCCCAAACCATACGCAAAATGTTATGTATACGGAGAAGTCATTCATAAATTCGAAAAAAATAATTCTAATTGGATCGAACTTATTGTTAAGGACAATTTTGACTTCACAGTCAAACTCCAATATAGTAAAAAAATGCGAGTATCAGATATAAATTATGATGTAGGTGACAATCTATTCATATATGCTTTAATTATTTCAAGCGAAAAAACAATAAATCAAAAAAAGCGTTCATATTTCAATCTCATAGTAGAGGATATGATAAACAAAACCAATCTAAAATAGAAAAACAAAAAAACTGCCAAAAATAAATTTGGCAGTTTTTTTGGTAGGGAACCTATTAATTCAAACAGTTTCTCATAATCGCTTATCGCAATAAAAAACCGATATAATAGGATTCCGCAATTAAATAGCTATATGACTATTATTTAAGAGTAACTGAAGCTCCAGCTTCTTCAAGTTTAGCTTTGATTTCTTCAGCTTCAGCTGCAGCAACACCTTCTTTAATAACTGATGGTGCACCGTCAACGATAGCTTTAGCTTCTTTAAGACCTTCGCCTGTGATTTCACGTACAACTTTGATAACGCCAACTTTTTTGTCGCCTGCAGATGTCAATTCAACGTCGAATGAATCTTTAGCAGCACCAGCGTCAGCAGCACCAGCTGCAGCAGCAGCTACAGGAGCAGCAGCAGTTACGCCAAACTCTTCTTCGATAGCTTTTACAAGGTCGTTCAATTCAAGGATTGAAGCTTCTTTAATTTCAGCAATAATGTTTTCAATGTTCAATGCCATTGTGATTTCCTCCAAATGTGTTTTTTAATATAGTGTTTTAAACGTAGCTTAGGCTACGAGTTGTGAAGATGGGCTTATGCAGCACCGTCTTCTTTGCTTTCTGCAACCGCTTTGACAGCGTATGCAACGTTGCGCACTGGCGCTTGAAGTACAGAAAGGAGCATAGAAAGCATACCTTCTTTGTTTGGAAGTGATGCAAGAGCGTTGATTTCTTCGACTGAAGTGAACGCACCGTCAACAACACCACCTTTGATTTCAAGAGCTTCTGCGTCTTTAGCAAATTCGCTAATAACTTTTGCTGGTGCGATAACATCTTCGTTTGAGAATGCTACTGCAGATGGACCAACAAAAAGTTCTTTAAGGTCTTCAAGACCTGCTTCTTCAGCTGCACGGCTCAAGATAGAGTTTTTGATAACTTTAAATTCAACGCCTGATTCACGAAGATTACGACGAAGAACTGTATCTTGGTCAACTGTAAGTCCACGAGAGTCAACAACAACGATAGATGCTGCAGCTTTCATTTTCTCAGCGACAATCGCAACCTGTTCAGCTTTCTTAGCAATAATAGCTTCACTCATTAGTAGTTTTACCTCCGTTTTTATTTTTGGGCTAGGCACAAAAAAATCGTACCTAAACCTAGACACGAAAGTACAATACGTTACAAAAAAATAGTTACGTTTTGTGCCTCGGTTGGATGTTTATGAGTTTAACTCCCCAACTGTCTTAGGTCAGTTTTTTCAAACCTCATTTATAATATCATGACCTAAATCAGACGTCAAGAAAAAAATGCAAATTTTTTTATTTTTTTCTCTATCTTTTTTTAAAAGCATAAAACCTCTCAAAATCCAAAGATTTCAAGAGGTGATGTCTAATCATATCTAAGAGCTTCGATAGGATCGAGTTTTGAAGCTTTATTAGCCGGTAGGAGACCAAAGATAATCCCTACAGCTGCTGAGAAGGCTATGCTTCCCATGGCTACACCAAGAGAAACCGTCGCTTTAAGATCCATAGCACTTTCAATCGGCCCAACAACTAGGGCAGCAAAACCTAGACCAATCAGACCACCCAAGATGGTCAGAACCATCGATTCAATCAAAAACTGAGTCAAGATTTTACGGCGTGTGGCTCCTAAAGCCTTACGAAGACCAATCTCTCGTGTCCGCTCAGTTACCGAAACCAACATGATATTCATAACACCGATTCCACCAACTAAGAGTGAAATCCCAGCAATAGCTCCGACAACGGTGGTAATGGTTCCAAAGATTGTGTTCACCTGATCTAGGGCCGAGCTCATGTCTGCTGCCTTGTACTCCCCATTATCATCTTGAGCCAACTGGGTCAAGCGTTTGGCAGCATCCTTAGCAACGCTACTACTATTTTTCACATCGGTCACATGGAAAAAAATCTGACCAATAGCATCGGTGTTATTTTCAGCTGCTAACTGGGTATTGGCCACAAGAGCTGTTCCAATTTCACCATAGGCACCGATTGCTGTGTCTTTATTCTTATAAACACCAATCACACGATAATCATTGTTCCCAATAGTAACCACTTGGTTAAGGGCATCCTCATTCGACTCAAAGAGTTTTTTAGCCACCATCTGATCAATGACAATGACTCGTGAAAAGTTTTTATAATCATTGTCTTGCAAGGAACGTCCTGTCAACATCTCTAACTTTTTAGCTTTAAAGTAGCCCTGGCTGGCACCTGTGATATTAACATTCTTCACAGTCTTTTTCTGGAGGGAGATAGAGGAAGTTAGGCTGTTGGTCACAAAATAACTATCGATACCAGGCGTCTGCCTAGCCACTTGCTCCAACCAAACTTCTTTAACTGGTTTGGTAGGTTGTGACAAATCTGCATAAGCAGGATCTAGCTCCTCACCCTTGGCTTCATAGTAGACTTGAACAGTATCCTTATCACCTGTCACACTATCGGTAACACTCTGACGCATCCCATTTCCTAGACCCATGATAAGTACTACCGCAGCAACACCAATGATAATTCCCAACATGGTCAAGAAGGACCTCATCTTGTGTGAACGGATAGAACTAAGAGCAAATTTCCAATTTTCCATTCTTACCTCCTAGTCAATCCGAACGCTATCAGTCGTATCCTGGGTAATTTCCCCATCGCGGATGACAATCTTACGTCGGGCATAGTCCGCAATCTCTGGCTCATGAGTAACCATGATGATAGTCTTTCCTTCACGGTTTAGCTGGGTTAAGAGCTCCATAATCTGCATCCCTGTCTTGGTATCAAGAGCACCCGTAGGCTCATCTGCTAAAATGATTGCCGGATCGTTAGACAGTACACGCGCAATGGCAACCCTCTGCTTCTGTCCACCAGACAGCTCCGATGGTAGGTGATGGCTACGGTCTGACAAGCCAACTTTTTCCAAGAATTGTTGTGCCCTTTGCTTACGTTCACGTGGAGATTTCCCTGCATAAATCAAAGGAAGCTCTACGTTCTTTTGGGCACTTAACTTTGGCAAGAGAAAAAACTGTTGAAAGATAAAGCCAATCTGGTCATTTCTTACCTTGGCTAGGCGATTTTCAGAGAGTTCAGCCACATCCTCGCCCTCGAGTTGATAGGAACCTGTAGTCGGTTGATCAAGAAGACCGATAATATTCATAAGGGTTGATTTCCCTGAACCAGAAGGACCCATGATTGCCACGAAGTCCCCTTCTTCTACCGATAAGTCAATCCCCTTAAGGACCTGCAGGGACTCTTGACCATTTTTGAAAGACTTGGTGATCCCCTTTAAAACCATAAGAGCTGGCTTAGTCACTAGACTTCACCTCTTCTCCACTAGTGTCTTTTGATTGTTTGCTATCAGCATCCGTCACATCTTTTAGGGTTTCGCCATCCTTAAAGGATTTATCTGTCTTGGTGATAACTTTTTGACCTTCTTTAAGTCCTGAAGCAATTTCCTGTTGCTTGGCATCCGCATTACCAAGTTTGACCTTGACTTGCTTGATTTTCTGAGTTTCATCATCGTAAACCCAGACATAGTTGTCAGAGCCTTTCTTAGTCACAGCAGTTACAGGAACCAACAAGGCATCATCATCTTTTGTCACTTCAAGTGATACATTAAAACCTTGCTTCAGTTTTCCGATTGGACTGGTCAATTGAACCTTGTATTCATACTGAGAACCTGACTGACCTGAGTTGCCAGATGTCCCCGTTGACTGGTTGGCATTTTGCTTAGGATAATTGGAAACATAGCTGACCTTCCCTGTCCAAGTTTGGTCTGGGTATACTTTGGAAGTAATCTTAACCTTTTGCCCCACTGAAATATTTGGAATGTCATATTCTGTTAAGGTTCCTTGAATCTCAAATTGGCCTTCACTTGTCACATGAACTAGGGTTTGGCTCTCTTTTGAAGCAGGGTCCACAGAGTCCGCAACTTCTACGACTGTTCCATTAGCATCTGAAACAATCACTGTTTGGTTGAGAACATCTTGTGCCTTTTCTAGCTCTGATGCTGCATTGGCAATGGCATCATTATAATCTTGCAAGGTTTGGTAATTACTTGCCTCGGTTTGCTGACGCTGCTGAGGGCTAACGGTAGTTGTCGAATCATCCTCATCCGAATCACTACTTGTTTGTGCTGAAGCCGCAGGAGCCGTTCCATACTGTTGGAAATAATTACGGTCACGAACTGCCTTATTGTAGGCACGACTAGCCGTATCATAAGCCGCTTGGGCTGAGGTGCTGTCGTATTGGACCAGTTGCTGACCGACGCTAACTTCCTCACCCACAGAGACTGTCACAGTGGCATTGCGTCCAATGGTATTGTCAAAATAAACATACTGTTCCGACTGAGCCTTCACCATGCCAGTCAGAAGGGTCGACGAGGCTAGCTGCCCCTTAGTTACCTTACTTGCTGTAGGGGACTCAGAAGCCTTATCTTTCTTGCCACCACCTGCAAAAAGGTTAAAGCCTAGGACCAAAAGGACAAGGAAGCCAATTCCTCCAATGATCCAAACTCTTTTTTTATTTTTAAATAACTTTGGACTGATTTTCTTTCGCATATGTCTCTCTTTTCTTTTTTGTATCACATGGATAAAACAATTGTAATACTTTTAACTTTCAGTGTCAATGACCTTCGCTTACATCCATGACACCATAATGCAGCTTTTGATTGGGCCGAACCTGGCGTTCAAAACCAAGTTCTTCAAAAACGGTATCTCGAAAATGTGCCTTGATGATAATTTTTTCCCGTGCAACACGTTTAGCTTCTTTTAGCCATTCTTCTGTCAGACGGCTACCATTAGCTAGAGGTTTGATAGCTTGTAGATTTTCTGATTCCTTGATGATCTCTGAAAACATAGGATCGGCATAGATGATATCAAAGGAATTGTCAGCTTGAACCTTCAAAAAAGACAAGCTATCGCTCTTAATAGCTTTAATAGAACGCATGGCCTTTTCAAGCTGCTTATCATCTGTCTGATAAGAGGCAAGACCACGAGAAACCACCTGAAAAATCACATCTTGACTCTCAAGGGCAGTCACCTGATTTCCCGCTGCTGCCATCACTAGGCTATCAGAAGCCAGACCCATGGTCGTGTCAAGAATAGCCTTGGGAGACTTACCTAAAAGACTGACTAAAGCGTCATGGGGAGCCTTAATCCTGAGAGCAGCCGTATCTGGATGGAAGGTCAACTCACTAGCATCCGAATTGATAAAAGACAGTCTGTCTTTATATAGGAGATAGAAAGGTCCAAAGTGCTCTAAACATTTTGCCAAGGACAACTTGCGACGAGGCTGGTAGTCAGCTCCTAACTCGTGAGCTAGTTCTTGGGCACACGCAATCAAGGTCTCGTTTTCCCGTAAAGATGTCGTAATAATCATGTTTCTAGTATAGCAGAATTTAAGTAGTCTAAACCATGGTCTTAGCTTTCATTTTTAACTTTCTAGCTTACATTTGTGTAAGAAAAATCCTCAGCAAGGTTGAGATTCAGAACATAATTAAACTATTTTTAAATATGAAATAGATTTTGCGGACCTAGTCAGCTTAGACCGAGACTTTTGGCAGTGATGAAAACGCCTGAAGCAATTAGTCTCAGGCGTTCGGAAGTTTTGAGATGTTCGGCTCAAAACTTAGTCATGGAACTTCGAAGAAGATCGCTGATGTCCGCCATCACCCAAGAAAAGTCTTAAAAGAAAACTGTGTCTTCAATAAAAAAAGTCCCAGCAATGCTGAGACTCTATTTTAAAATTAGATAGCTTCTGTTGTAAAGCTACGGCTTTCAAGCACACGCACCATGGCATCTGCTGTATCAAGCGCTGTGAAGAGTGGGATTCCCGCTTCAATAGCAGAGCTACGAATTGCTGCTCCATCTTCGTCATAAGTACGTTTGTTACCAACCGTATTGATAATAGCTTGCGCTTTACCTGTACGAACAAGGGCTGGAATGTCGTTGTCGTCATTTTCACCTAATTTGTTAACAAGCGTTGCGTGAACCCCGTGTTCATTCAAGAACTTGGCTGTTCCTTCAGTGGCGTAGATACCATAACCGATAGCATCGAAGCGACGAGCCAAGTCAAGGGCTTCTTCTTTCGTATCATCATGAATAGTAAAGATGACATTACCAAAGGTTGGCAAGTGGAGGTAAGAAGCTTCAAAGGCTTTATAGAGGGCTTTTTCAAGAGTCGCATCTGTACCCATAACTTCACCAGTTGATTTCATTTCAGGTCCAAGGAGACTATCTACCTTAGCCAATTTTGTGAATGAGAAGACTGGTGCTTTGACATGGACATGGTTGCTTTCTGGGTAAAGACCATCTTTGTAACCTTGCTCAGCCAATGATTTACCAAGAATCAAGTTTGTAGCAACTTGTGCCATTGGGATATCAGTCACTTTAGACAAGAATGGTACCGTACGGCTGGCACGCGGGTTAACCTCGATAACATAGACAGTTTCGTCCTTAATAACGAACTGAATGTTCATCATACCAATACAGTTAAGACCGATAGCCAAGCGTTTAGTGTAATCAGCAATAGTCTCTTGGATTTTCTTAGAGAGAGTTTGTGGAGGGTAAACTGCCATTGAGTCCCCTGAGTGAACCCCTGCACGTTCGATGTGTTCCATAATACCTGGAATCAAGACATCCTTACCATCAGAGATGGCATCCACTTCACACTCACGTCCAATGATATAGCTATCAACAAGGACTGGGTGGTCTGGACTTGCCTTAACGGCTGTACGCATGTAAGAACGAAGGTCATCTTCATTTTCAACGATTTCCATGGCACGTCCACCCAAAACGTATGATGGACGAACAAGAACTGGGAAGCCAATCTTACGAGCTGCTTCAACCGCTTCTTCTTCATTTGTCGCTGTTTGTCCTGGTGGTTGTGGGATATCGAGGTCTTTAAGGGCTTGTTCAAAAAGGTCACGGTCTTCGGCACGGTCAAGGTCAGCAACCTGTGTACCCAAGATTTTTACACCAGCTTTAGACAATGGCTCTGCCAAGTTGATGGCTGTTTGACCACCAAACTGAACCACGACACCTTTAGGTTGTTCCAATTCGATAACGTTCATCACGTCTTCGAAGGTCAATGGTTCGAAGTAAAGTTTATCTGAAACTGAGAAATCTGTTGAAACTGTCTCAGGGTTAGAGTTCATGATGATGGCTTCGTAACCTGCAGCCTGGATAGCTTTCACAGAGTGAACTGTCGCATAGTCGAACTCAACCCCTTGTCCGATACGGATAGGTCCTGAACCAAGAACGATGACAGATTCTTTATCAGATTTGATTGATTCATTTTCCCACTCGTAAGTTGAGTAGAAATATGGTGTTGATGACTCGAACTCAGCCGCACAGGTATCAACCATCTTGTAAACAGGAACAATGTTATTTTCCAAACGTGTCGAACGAACTTGGTCAGCTGTTTGATTCCAAAGATCAGCAATCTTACGATCAGAGAAACCGTTACGTTTAGCTTCTTTCAAAACATCAACATCGCCTACGTGAGTAGCCAATTCTTGTTCCAACTCGAAGATATGAAGCAATTTGTCGAGGAAGAAGATATCAATCTTAGTCAACTCTGACAATTCTTCAATAGTATAACCACGACGGATGGCTTCAGAAAGGTAGAAGAGACGGTCGTCTTGAGCTTTGACAATCTTTTCAACCAAGGCGTCGTCTGTGACGTCCGCAAGCTCAGGCATTTCATTGTGGTAAACACCGATTTCAAGTGAACGGCAGGCTTTAAGAAGTGACTCTTCGATGTTACGACCGATAGCCATAACTTCACCAGTTGCTTTCATTTGAGTACCAAGACGACGTTCCCCGTGTTCAAATTTATCAAATGGGAAACGCGGAATCTTAGCAACCACATAGTCAAGAGCTGGCTCAAACATAGCGTAAGTTGTACCAGTGACTGGGTTAATCATTTCATCAAGTGTCAAACCAACAGCAATCTTGGCTGCCAATTTGGCGATTGGGTAACCAGTTGCTTTTGAGGCAAGGGCTGATGAACGAGACACACGTGGGTTTACTTCGATAACATAGTACTTGAAGCTATTAGGGTCAAGAGCCAACTGTACGTTACAACCACCCTCAATTTTAAGGGCACGAATAATCTTCAAGCTGGCATCACGAAGCATTTGGTTTTCAATATCTGACAAGGTTTGCGTTGGAGCAAATACAATTGAGTCCCCTGTGTGGATACCAACTGGGTCAAAGTTTTCCATGTTACATACCACAAGAGCATTGTCTGCGGCATCACGCATAACTTCGTATTCGATTTCTTTGAAACCAGCGATAGAACGTTCAATCAAACATTGGGTTACTGGTGACAATTTCAATCCATTTTCAGCGATTTCACGAAGTTCTTCTTCGTTGGCACACATACCACCACCAGTACCACCAAGGGTAAAGGCTGGACGAACGATAACTGGGTAGCCAATCTCTGACGCAAAGGCAACTGCTTCTTCAACCGTATTTACAATCTCTGATTCTGGAATTGGTTGTTCCAAATCTTCCATCAATTGTTTGAAGAGGTCACGGTCTTCGGCTTGGTCAATGGCAGACAATTTTGTTCCCAAAAGCTCTACTCCAAGCTCATCAAGAATGCCAGCTTTTGACAATTCCATTGCCATATTCAAACCAGTCTGTCCACCAAGAGTTGGCAAGAGAGCATCCGGACGCTCTTTACGAAGAATACGTGTGACAAACTCAAGCGTAATTGGTTCAATGTAAACCTTGTCTGCGATTTCTTTATCAGTCATGATAGTCGCAGGGTTAGAGTTAACAAGAACAACACTGTAGCCTTCTTCTTTCAAGGCCAAGCAGGCTTGCGTACCAGCGTAGTCGAACTCAGCAGCCTGACCAATGATGATAGGACCAGACCCGATAACCATAATTTTTTTAATATCAGAACGTTTAGGCATAATTTATGATACAAAGCCCGTTAAGGACCCAGTGAAAATAGGAAACGTGACGACGACGCCTAAGCATCTAGTCACCGTTTATCTTTTTCACACAGTCCTTAGGGCGTGTTCACTTCCGTGAACCTGTATCTTCTCCTTTCTATTTGACAACTCTCTGGTTGTCATTAAATAAGGTAGTAGACTGGGGCGAACAAGAGTCACACCCCACTATAGTCACTAGACAGTTGCAATTAACGACGTGCTTTTTCAGCTTGGAAAGCATCAATCAATTCCAAGAACTCATCGAAGAGATAGCTAGCATCGTGTGGACCAGGTGCTGCATCTGGGTGGAATTGCACTGAGAATGCAGGGAAGTCACGGTGACGAACACCTTCAACTGACTTATCGTTAATTTCTTCGTGTGTTACCATGAGGCAATCTGGAAGTGTCTCACGGTCAATGGCATAACCATGGTTTTGGCTGGTGAAGTCAACACGACCAGTCGCAATTTCACGAACCGCATGGTTAAATCCACGGTGACCAAACTTCATCTTGTAGGCCTTGGCACCATTCGCCAAACTAAACAACTGGTGACCCATACAAATACCAAAAATTGGAATTTTGCCTTGAATGCCACGAATCATATCAAGTGCATACGGTACATCTTCAGGGTTACCTGGACCGTTTGACAACATCACACCATCTGGATTAAGATGGAGAATTTCTTCAGCAGTGATATCATGTGGCACAACAGTCACGTTACAGTCACGTTTTGAAAACTCACGCAAGATAGAGTGCTTGAGACCAAAGTCAACCAAAACGATATTTTTACCAACACCTGGTGCTGGGTAGGCTGTCTTAGTTGATACCTGCTCAATATTGTTGGTTGGCAAAACAGTCGCACGCAATTGATCTTGCAAGTGCTCGATACTGTCACCAGGATTAGCCAAAGTCGCTTTCATGGTACCGTGTTGACGGATAATCTTAGTCAAGGCACGTGTATCAATACCAGAGATACCAGGGATGTTTTTTGCTTTCAAAAACTCATCCAAGGTCATTTGGTTACGCCAGTTGCTGGCACGACGGCTAGCCTCTGACACAACAACACCCTTGGTCGTTGGCTTAATTGACTCATAGTCGTCACGGTTAACGCCGTAGTTACCAACAAGTGGATAAGTAAAAGTCAAAATTTGACCATTGTAAGACTGGTCTGTGATAGATTCTTGATAACCTGTCATACCAGTATTAAAGACGATTTCACCCGTCACATCCACATCAGCACCGAAGGCCTGACCTTCAAAAATAGTGCCGTCTTCCAAAATAAGTAAACGTTTTGCCATTATAGTAAATTGTTCCTTTCACTAAGATACAAAGGGCGTTAAACATCTGAATGAAAATCAAATCTAACAAAGAAGCTCTAGCCTCTAGGAAGATTTGTCTCTTTTCAAAGATTTAGCCCATGTTCTTTTTCGTCTGATTCTCTCAGGAATCGGTTAACGTAGTTTACGCTTTGCCATTTAAAATAGCTTCAATAATTGCCATACGGACAAAGACCCCGTTTTGCATCTGAGCAACGATACGAGCCTTAGGTGCCTCAACCAGGCTATCAGCAATCTCCACATCACGATTAACCGGAGCAGGATGCATGATAATCGCCTGATTAGCTAACTTGGCATAACGTTCTTCAGTCAAACCATAGAGAGCATGGTAGTCTTCTTTTGAAAATCCTTTATCGTCCCCATGACGTTCGTGCTGAACACGAAGCAACATGAGCACATCCAAGTCCTCAATGACGTCGTCAATAGCCACATGCTGACCATAGACATCGAACTCATTCGAGTACCACTCTGCAGGACCAGCAAAATAAAGCTGAGCACCCAAACGTTTGAGAATCTGCATATTGGACTTAGCGACACGCGAATGCGTAATATCACCTGCAATACAAATCTTAAGATTTTCAAAGGTTCCGAACTCTTCGTAAATGGTCATCAAGTCAAGCAAACACTGACTTGGGTGTTGCCCTGAACCATCACCACCATTAACAATAGAGGTCTGAATAGTCCTACTATCAATCAACTGCTTGTAGTAATCGACTTCCGAGTGGCGAACCACACAGATGTCAACGCCCAAGGCAGACATGGTCAAAATGGTATCATAGAGGGTCTCACCCTTATTTACCGAGCTAGTTCCAGCATCGAACTCAATCACGTCCAAGCCTAGTTTTTTCTCGGCCACTTCGAAGGACTTGTGTGTTCGTGTTGAATTTTCAAAAAAGAGATTGGCAGCGAAATACTGTCGATCCAGCTGGAAATCAGCTCTGCCATTTTTAAAATCTCCACCTCGACGAATCAGGCCCAAGACCTCTTCATTCGTGAGGGTTTCCATGGTCACCAAATGTTTCAGTGACACTTTTCCATCTGCAATCGCCATAGTTTTTCCTTTTAAATTGATTGACTAATCTTTGCTACCTTTTTTAGGATCTGGCAAAATTTGATAAAGCAAGATACCAAGAATGGTTGAGCTTGCCACACCCGTGATTTGAAGACCACCAAGGTCAATCATCAAACCACCAATACCAGAAACCAAGATAACACTAGCAATCAAGAGATTCTTTTTATTATCAAAATCAATCTTATGTTCAACTAAAATTTTCAAACCGCTAGCAGCGATAACCCCAAAGAGGGCAATAGATAATCCCCCTAATACAGGAGTTGGAATAGAATGCAAGAGTGCTGATAGCTTACCAATAAAGCTCATCAAGACCGCAATCACTGCTGCGCCCGCAATAACGTAAACTGAGTAGACCTTACTGAGGGCCATAACCCCAATATTTTCACCATAAGAAGTTACCGGAGGAGCTCCAAAGAATCCAGCGATAATCTGTGCCAAACCATCACCAGTAAGGGTACGGTCAAGACCTGGGTCTTTAAAGTAATCACGCTCAGTCAAACTGTTTAGAACCATGACGTGACCAAAGTGTTCAGTCATCGTCACAAAGGCAATCGGAGCCATGGTCAAAATCGCACTTGGATAGAGCTTGAAGCTATAATCCACAAATGGAATGTCAAAGTTCGGAACCTGAATCCAATGTGCCGCTGCTACCTCTGAGAAATTGATAAAGCTATGTCCTGTCAGCAAACCAAGAACCGCTGAGAAAATATAGCCCACAATTAATCCAAGTAAAATTGGGATAACACCAATAATCTTCTTGCCATACATGTTAAAGAGGATAACCGCAAAGAGGGTCACCATCGAAATCAAGAGAGCATAGATACTATAGCTTTTATTTAAAGTTGTTGCATCATTGACTGCATTAGCCGCAAGGTTCAAACCAATCACCATGATAATAGGGCCAACCACAATTGGTGGAAGGACCTTATCAATCCAGTCTTTACCCGCATACTTAACAATCAGAGCCACAAGCAAGTAAACCAAACCACCTGCCATGGCACCTTGAGCCACTGCCGCAATGCCATCAGTCTTCATAAGTGTCTGCATAGCCGCAATATAGGCAAAACTAGACCCCATGTAAGCTGGAATTTTGTACTTGGTCACCGTCAAGTGAGCTAAAGTTCCCAAACCAGATGAGAAAAGAGCAATAGCGGGATCAATCCCAACCAAAATCGGCACAAGCACCGTCGCACCAAACATGGCAAACAAGTGCTGGAATGACAAACCAACCAATAAACCAGGTTTTGGCATATCATTCACATCATATTTTACGTTATTCACGATATCAAAGGACTCCTTAAATTAAGATACAAAGGGACGTTTTGGCTTAGCAAAACATTTCTGTAGAAAAATAGGAAGTCGACAAGGCACTCCAAAGAGTGCTAGGAGACTTATCTTTTTTCCTAAGAAATGAGTCCCGTGTTCAATTAACAAGATACAAAGCCCGTATAAAGCCTAAAGCAAAAATAGGAAATACGATGACGGAGCACCAGCTCCTAAGAGTATTTATCTTTTTTGCACAAGGCTTAGGGCGTGTTCAATTAACAAGATACAAAGGGCGTTTCACCCTATCTGTCAGCCAACTTAGCTTGGATCAATAATGTTGACGCTATCTTTGCCATCAACTTCTGTCACCAAAACTTCGATTTCTTCCGACTCACTTGTTGGGATATTTTTACCAACATAGTCCGCACGGATTGGCAATTCACGGTGACCACGGTCAACCAAGACAGCCAAACCAACACGCGCTGGACGTCCATGGCTAACGATATTGTCAATAGCTGCACGGATAGTACGACCTGTGTAAAGCACATCATCCACAAGGATAACATCCGTTCCATCAATTTCAATAGGGAAAACAGATGTGTCTTGTTCAGCCTTAACATCATCACGGAAAGCCTTAGTATCAAGCTCAATCAATGGCACATCAAGGTTTTCCAACTGTTTCAAGCGCTCTTGGATACGCTGAGCAATATAAACACCACGTGTCTTAATACCAGCCAAGACAATCTTGTCGAGATTTTTGTTACGCTCAATAATCTCATAAGTGATACGTGTAATGGCACGTTTCATGGTTACGTCATCGACGATCTCTTTTTTCTTCATAAAAAGAACCTTTCTAAATACAAAAAAATCCCCTCGAAAACAAGGAGATACACAAAAATATGAGTACAGTTCACCCGTACACTTCTCATGGCTCCTTGCCTGCCTCTCTGGACAGTGATTAAAGGACTTATTTAATTAGGTAAATTATAGCAAATTTCAGACTCTTTTACAAGAAAAAAACGGACGCCTCTCCCAAGAAAGACTATCCGTTTAATAACTGTTAAGCTTCTCTCAGCTTCTCCAAGGTTTCCTTGAAAATAGCAGGTTCTTCCGCTGTAAATTCGACCAATTCTCCAGTCGTAGGATGCGTGAAACCAAGGGTCTTGGCATGTAGAAATTGGCCATGGCCCTTGAGGGTCTTGCGTGGCCCATAAAGAGGATCTCCCGCCACCGGGTGACCGATATAAGCCATGTGCACACGAATCTGGTGCGTGCGACCTGTTTCCAGTTGCAACTCTACCAAGGTATAGTTGCCAAAACGTTCAAGAACGGTAAATCGTGTAACTGCAGGTTTTCCTTTAGCTGTAACCGCCTGCTTCTTGCGGTCCTTGTCTGAGCGCCCAATCGGAGCCTCAATCACGCCTCGATCATTAGGCAGATTGCCATGCACGATAGCCACATACTTACGAAGGGACTTCTTATCCTTAAGCTCCGCCGCCAAAGCATTGTGGGCCTTATCATTCTTAGCGATCATAAGGAGACCTGACGTGTCCTTATCGATACGGTGGACAATTCCTGGACGAACCACACCATTGATAGACGAGAGGTCCTTGACATGATACATCAGGGCATTGACCAAGGTACCAGACGTGTGGCCAGCTGATGGATGGACCACCATATCTTGAGGTTTGTTGACCACTGCCACATCCGCATCTTCGTAGATAATATCCAAAGGAATATCCTCGGCCTTGTACTCCAAGACCTCTTCTTCCGGTAATTCATAGGTGATGACATCACCCTCTTTAACCGCATACTTGGCCTTTGCCGACTTACCATTAACCAAGACTGTCCCAGCCTTGATTGCTTCATTGGCCTGACTACGTGACAATTCTGTCAAATCTGCCAAAGCCTTGTCCAGGCGGTTTCCCGCCTCTTTAATGATGACTTCCATTTTCCTCTTTCCATAAGATTAAAATCAAGAGCAGCACCCCCACCGTTAGATAGGAGTCTGCCACGTTAAATATCGCAAAATCAATAAAATCAAGCTGAACCATATCAACCACGTAACCCAAGTGCAGACGGTCAATAAAGTTACCAATACCACCTGAGATAATCAAAACCAAAGATAGCACCAGCCAAAGACTCTTCTGATAATTCTTAACCAGATAAACCAGAGCCGCACCAATCACTAGAACCGTCAAAATCACAAAGAAATATTTCTGATCCTGTAAAATCGAAAAGGCAGCACCACGGTTCTGTAGATAGGTCAAGCTGAAAAGTCCAGGAATAGCCTTGATAACTTGGTTAAGGGCAATATTTGCCACAACCCAATGCTTGACCCACTGATCCAAACCAATCAGAGCTAGAATAGCCAAAGGAATCGCAACCTTACGCATAAATCCTCCTATGGTTTGTATGTATCAAAGTAGTCAAACATAACATTGACAAACTTGAGAGCACAAGACGACAAGTTAATCCCCTTACGACGGACATAAACCATCTTGTTATCCAAATTATCCTCAAGCGGAATCACCGTAATCCCATTCACACTTTGTGCATCCAAGAAGCCAGACCCCGTCGCATAAGCATCCGTCCGTTCCAAGATACCGTTCAAAGTCGCACGGTCTGTCACGTTAAACATAAGAGACGAATCTGACGTATCCACAAAGTTCTCAGAATAGTAAAGGTACTCGTCCTTCTCCTGAGTGAAACGCACCGTAGGCAAGGCCGCCAAGTCCTCCATGACCAGACTTTCTTTTTTAGCCAGAGGATGCCCCTTACGGAGATAAATGTGCGTCTTAAACGGAATCAAATCAATAGCCTCAAGCCCAAGCTTGTCCATATTTTGCTGGATTCCCTTGCTATTTTGACGATTCAAATAGATAATCCCAATCTCACTGTGTCCCTTGGCTACCTCATCCAAAATCTGAATGGTCGTAGACTCAAAGACACGGAAATCCTTGTAATCAGGGTAACGCTCTGAAAAAGTCGTAATCAAAGGTGGCAAAAAGTCATAGTGCTGGCTGGCAATCGAATACTGGTTACCCTTTTCAGAAGCATTGAGATAGCGATTTTCAAAACTATCAAAACTGCGTACCACCTCAAGCGCACGCTCATAAAAGGTCATACCCTGACTGGTCAAGACAGCCCCCGTCGTTGTACGGGTGAAAATTTGAAAATTCAACTCCTGCTCCAAATCCTTGATAGCCACTGATAAGCTAGGCTGGCTCACAAAGAGCTTGCTGGCTGCCTCACGGAAGGTTCCGCTGTTGGCAATGGCTACGACATAACGTAGTTGTTGTATGTTCATCTGTGACACTTCTTTCTTGAAAAATCAATCAATTTTATTATACCAGATTTTATCCTCTTTTGTTGATACTAAAAAGCCCAGGCAACCCTGAGCTTGAATGACTAACAAAGTAGTCCTATTCGTCTGATTTATCTGTCAAGAAGTACTCGTTTTCACGTTTGTCATAGTCAAAGGTCAAACGAACAGTATCTACCTTACCACTTTCTGGATTATAATCACGGTAGCTAAGACTCACTGACTGAGTGAGATCGCCCTGTTCAGTTTGTGTCATTTCATGATAAGTGAAGCTAGCCTCTGGGTGTTTTTCAACCACTTCAGAAAGTCGTGTCCCCTTAAGCAAATCAGCTTGTGTACCTACAGACAACTTTTCATAGTCATCTTTTGTCCAGTTGCTATGATAGTCATCGACTTCTTTGACCTTATCATAGTCGAAGGTTGCTGAGGCAGATTTCAAAACATAGACACCGTCTTTTTTCTCAAAAGTCAAACGCACATAGTTGTTTCCATCTGTGTTTTCTTTTCTATAGGTGAGGTCTAGCAAATCTGGTTTATCTTTCTCGTAAGCATCACTATACTCGGCATCAGTCGCCTTACCGTGAGCGTCCAAGACCTCATCCAATGTCAAAGTACCAACCTTCAACTCCTTAAACTGATCCTCAGTCCAGTTAAACTTATAATTCTCGTCAATGTACTGATAAGCTCTGTTGCGACCGTCACTTTGGAACTGTTCAGCATGGTTCATGACATATTTCACCGCTTGATAACCTGCTCCAGCAAGCGAAGTCATGAAGAAGATGATTGACATGACTAGGGCAATAATAGATAGTGCCTTGCGTGTCGATTTCAGACTCAAAACCAAAGTCACAATAGCTAGAATGATAAGGAAGAAGGCAAGGAAAGTAAAGACAAAACCGATAGGAAGTGTCCAAGACAAAACGACAAATAGAATCCCCAAAACTAGGATAATAATTGGTAAAGCAATATTAACAAAAGCATTGTTCTTGGTTACTTTTGGTTTGTAATAAGGGTTTTCCAAAGGTATCTGACTTGTCTTTGGATCTTCTTTTTCTTGCTCTTTCTCCAGATTCAACTCAGGCATGTGATTAGGAGCTTCCTCCTCTAATGTCACCTGAACTTCGTCTAGTTGCGTATCTGCTACTGAGTCAGCAGACACCTCTTCAGTAGTTTCAGAGCTATCCACTTGCTGAGACTCAACCTGCTCAGACACTTGGGCACTTGGTTCCTCCGAAGCGATGACAAAGCCCTCTTTCTTAGCTTCCATAAACTCCTCAGGACTTGGTTTACGACCATTGACGTCCTCAAAGTGACGCACCCATTCTTCTCTAGTTGCCATAGCTGACTCCTTTATCTCTTTTTCTTTATTTTATCATACTTTAATCTGGTCTTAGGAAAATAAGGTCGGATATAAGAGAGAATTTTTTGAGACTGCCTGATGTGCTTTAGTGTCCAGCCATCTCATGAAAATGGACGAAAGACGAAAAAAAACTGTACCCTAAAGTTAGATTTTTCTGTCTAACTTTTGTGGTGCCATTCACTTCTAGTGAATTATAGTATTTTCACTGTCCACTGTAAGTGGGAGTATATCACCTTCACCGTCTCAGAGGATAGGAATTAAAAGAAGATTTCAATAGAAAAAGGACTCTGCATTGAAAAAGAATCCTTAATTTCTTATAATCCCATCAAATAATTTCTTCAAATTCCCAAAACTCACCACTGGAAAGACGAGTCCTGAGTAGAATAAGAGCACGGTGTTTAGAAAATCTACCAAGACTGAAATTCGTTGGAAGCGGATGGTCAGTCGAATCATGACAAGATAATAGCCGAGGAAAATCAGGAAACCAATCAGTACCACGAGCAGTCCTTGGAAACTGATGACCTTCAAAGAAAAGTGAGTTGGTAAACCCTGATGAATCAAAAGCAGAGCAATCCAGAAGATCAAAGACAACCAAACAAAGTAAACCACTGCTCGTTGCAGGTAAATTCTATACACTGATTGCAAAGCATACTGGGTGCCAAAAGATTGCCCAGACCGAATCTCGTACTCCAACTCTTCATTTCCCAAGGAAACCACATGGGTCAAGATAAAATAATAATAGAAATAGGACAACTGAAAGTCAGAATTTCCCCTCAAAAGGCTATAAAAACCAAGAATGAAAATGACGTGGTAGAGGGTGTCAAACAGGGTATCCGCCCAGCGTCTCCTGCGAAAGAGATAAAATCGCTTCACTTCATTATACATGGAACAAACTTCCCTTCTTTTTGGCATAGGTCAAACAAGTTTGAAAGCACAAGTAACCCAATAGCCAGTAAATCAAACCGTATCCCAGTAATAATAAAAGAACGAACCAACTTGGTTGGCGGATAAAACTCACCAAGAGATGAAAAGGCAAGAAACGAGTTAAAGTAGCAATCAAATGACTCGATTGTTCCTGAAAACCAACCAAAAAGAGAATCCCGTAAGCAAGGAGACTAGTAATACTGGAAATTTTTGTAAAGACAAAGGATAAACTGGCAAAGAGAAAGCCTAGACCATAAAGGGACGCAATAACCACAAAGGACAGAAGAAAGGTAACAAATGTATCGACCCAGTCAGTAGGAAAGGCAATCTGCTGAACCAAGGCAACCAAGCAAAACAAAGGAATGGCCTTGACCAAGTCCAACAAAATCTGTACGATAATTTTGATAAAAAGCATGCCAAATATGCTCCGCCGACTCTGAATCACGTTGATAATGGTGCGGTCTGCAATCTCATCCTCGATAAAATAGGTTGGATGGGTGATACTGTGGCTAGAAAAATACCAAGTAAAAAGCAAGATAAACAGCTCAAAAGTATCTTGCTGGCTGTCAAAATAGGTCAGAAAACCCGTAATTAGAAAGAAAATTCCCAGATTGGCAAAGAGAAGATTGACTTTGAACTGTTTGTATTCACTGAGTTGGCGACTAAACTCTCGCCCAATAGCTGCTAGCATCATTTGAGCACCTCATAAAGCAAATCTTCCAAAGAGGCAGGTTCTCGGGTGAACTGCAAGACTTCTGTTTCTTCCAGCAATAGCCGATAAAGGTCTGGATTTCTGGTCTCTACCGAAATCCCACCGTCAAGCACCTTGTAGTCCAGCTCAGGGAATCTTTGTTTCAGTACACTTTCTGCACTCTTATCTAACAGCAAGTGATAGACTTCATGCTGGTGGACATTGCCAAAAATCTCTTCAAAGGTTCCTTCACGATAAAGCCGCCCCTCCTGAATTACCACCACCCGAGTGCTGACCTTCTCGATAAAACTAGCATCATGACTGGTGATAAAAATACTGGCTTGATGGTGACGAGCATAATCCTGCAAAAGAGTCATCAGCTGTTTTTTTGCCAGCAAATCTAGCCCATTGGTCGGCTCATCCAAACAGAGTACTTTCGGTTTTTGCACCAAGGCTAAGATTAAGGTCAATTTTTGACGGTTGCCCTGGGACAGTTCTGAAACCAGCGTGTCCTTATAAGGGGTAAAAGCCAGCTGGTCACACAAGACATCCACCTCTGCCTTGATATGAGACAAGGCAATCCCATTCAAGCTTAGAAAATATTGGAGATTCTCCATAGCTGTCAAATAACTGTACAACCCCTGCCCGCTCTCCAAGACAAACTTGACCAGCGAGTGGATTTTCTTGGAGCGATTAGAAACGTCATAGACACGAACCTCGCCCTTATCCTGCAAAAAAATCCCTGCCAAGAGCTTGATAAAAGTCGACTTACCGGCACCATTGCCACCAACGATGGAGAAGATTTCACCTGAATCTGCTTGAAAATCAGGAATGTCTAACACCAACTTCTTGTGAAAACTCTTTTGAACTTGTGAAAATGTTATGTTAGTCATTTAAGATTACCCCTTGATTTGGAAGATTCCCTTTAATTTGTTCAATTATTTTTTCAATATCTATAATTTCAGTATTATTAGGAAAATTATATTGCTTTGGAATATAGAGATTGTAGATATACTCATTTTTCCCCTCTTCATTAACACTCTGAGCAATCTCACGAATTTTTTCATTAATTTGTTTTTCCATTTTATCCTCCAATACGGTTTAAAATTGTTTTAACTTCAAGCATTTTGCCATCAATTTCATACATTACTTTAACCACAACTTAGCCCTGTATCCTCCTATACTCCTTCGATTTCTCGCCATACCAGTCCTTAGCTGAGTAGCCAAACTGCTCTCTATATTGCTCAGAGTATTTGAAGAGGTAATAACCTCGTAGCAAATCAATGGAAAAGACATAAGTCGCAAAGACAAATATGGCAGGTATAATAGGCATCAACACCGCATCAATGCTCCCTCTAGTATCACTTCCAGTGGAGCGGTCAAAGAGCACAAGGGCACCTGTAATCCCGGTTCCACCTAAAAAGACTAAACCATCCGAAATCTTTTCAGTCACAAGTGCTACCATGGGGCTAAACTCTGTCTGATTTTGAACAGCTTCTTTCAGTTTACGGGGAACCGTTCGAATCAAGTAATAAATGGAAATAAGAAACATAGCTCCCGATAGTATACTGACAATATTTCGTCGTGTCATCATCATTATTCCGGCACATACTGTAAAGATAGCGAGTAAGACTACCATGTAAAAGTAGGTGCAAAATTTTAGTTTCATCGGGCTTCTTCTGTTCTTAATTGAAAAGAAAAGATAGACCAAATACATGACTACATAGAAAAGAATGATTGGCCACTGAATCCAAGAAAATGTTGGATTTTGATCAAGCGTCAATCCTTTTATAAACATGGGTGTGATAATAGAGAAGAAATAAATAACAATTGAAGTGATAAACAAGCCAATAAATCGTTTCCAGCTTCCTTTTTGATTGAGCTTTTCTACGGTCTCCTTAGTGACAAGAGACTGACTTTGCTCGAATGTATAATTTAAAAATCTCAATAGTTTTCTCCTTTTATCAAGAAAAAACAGGAAGGTTTCCCCTCCTGTTCCTTAATTAATCCTCGCCATCTGGACCTGATTTATAAGTAAGGTAGAACGTATCGTCATCTTCTTTGGTATCAAATGACAAGTAAACACTCTTGAGTTTACCATCTCCAGCCTCATAGTCACTATAAGAAATGCTCATTTCTTTTTTGAATTCACCTTGACGAGATGTTGAGATTGTGTATTCTGCACTTGAAGCTTTAGGGTGATCCTTAACGATATCTTCAAGTTTCGTACCGTTTGATGGATCAGTGTAATCACCCTTAGTGAGAGCATCAAACTGTTCTTTTGTCCAATCAGCTTTGTAAGAGCGATCAACTTCTACCTTATCTTGAGGGAATCTACCTGAAGCATATGACAAGATAAATGTACCGTCATATTGTTTCTTAAAGTTTAGGTAAACACTTTCACCATAGTCTTTACCAGAGTAATTCAACTTCATCTCATCGCCAGAGATTTGTGCATCAGAAGCCTTACCATAAGTCTTGATGATAGACTTAACGGTATCCTTACCTGCTTTCAACTTCTTGAACTTAGATTCATTCCAATCAAATTTAGCATTTTTGTCAATGTAGTCGTTGACATCAGTACTGTCACCTTTTGAATCAGATTTAGAGTCAGATTTTGAATCGCTGTCATCATCTTTTTTGTCATCATCGTCTTTGTCAGCAACTTTTGATGTCTTGCTTGAGCTTGTGTTGTCACTAGCGTTTTGAGAGATTTGGAAAATCAAACCACCAATAGAAACAAAGAGCATGAGACCAGCAACACCTGTTGCGATGATTGAAAGCAATTTCTTGCTTGATTTAAGGCTAAAGACAAGTGAAACAACTGCCACTGCAACTGCGAGAACTGTCAAGATGATAAAGAACCAAGCAGGACTTACGAACCATGCCAAGATTGCAAAGATTACTGAAAGTGCAATCGCAACGATTGGCAAGATAAGATTGAAGAGAGGTTTATCTGCTGAGCCAGCTGCTGCTGGATTAGGAACTGTTCCAAATCCTTGAGCTGAAGAGATAGGTGCCTTTTCAAACATGCTTGAATCAAACTGTGGGGTTGGCTGTTGCACAGGTACTTCTGAGAAAGCTTCTGCACCAACTGGTGATTCACTGCTTGCTTGTTCTGCGACAGCATCTTCAGCTGTTTCAGCCACATCTGCGATGTCATCTTGTTCTGTGACTTTTTCAGTAGCGACAGGTTCATTAGCTGGTGCTTCTACAGATGCTGTTTGAGCAGTCAAAGCGCTAGTATCAAAGTCAGCTGCTTTAGCATCCAAAAATTCTTGGGGGCTAGGCTTACGCCCATGTACCGACTCAAAGAGTTCAGCCCATTCTGCTTTAGTTGACATAAAAATCTCCTTTTATCAAGAAATCTAAACAAGAGATCCCTTCGACTTGGCGAAGTTTTCTATAGTCAGGATCTAGACACCTCTCTCTGATAAGAGCAAGTAGCACGTATCCTTTCAAAAGTCCGACCTCACTTTACAACTTGAGGCAACCTTTCCCTATATCTAGTCCCATGTTAATTTTCTTGTTGATAGTTCCATTCTACCATATTTAAAGACCTCTGTTAACCGTTTCCCAAAAGGTTTTTTTCTGCTACAATAGTAGGTATAATGCACCAAAGGAGTTATATATGAAAAACATTAAAAAGTACATTCCATTAATTATTGTACTTGTTATCGCAGGCCTAGGTTTTGCCTTTCGTGAGAACATCTCACGCGCCGTTCGTGGAGATGCCTACGTTGATAACAAGATATTCACTAAACAATTAGAAAAGGCTCAAAAATCTGGAAAAGATGCCTTTCCACAGTTGTCAGACAAGGTTGGTAAGGACGAAGCTGAAGTTATCCTCCACACTTCAAAGGGTGATATCACAGTCAAGCTCTTCCCTACACTTGCTCCCAAGGCTTCTGAAAACTTCTTGAAGCATGCCAAGGACAAATACTATGATGGGCTTACCTTCCACCGTGTAATCAAGGACTTCATGATTCAAAGTGGTGACCCTAAGGGTGACGGTACTGGTGGAGAATCTATCTGGAAGAAAGGGTTCGCTGTTGAGCCTACACCATTCCTATACAACATCCGTGGCGCACTTGCTATGGCTAATACTGGTGCTAAAGAGTCAAACGGCAGCCAATTCTACATTGTTCAAAACAAGGATGATCAAAGCAAACAACTTGGAAATGCTGGTTATCCAAAACCTATCATTGACGCCTACAAAAAAGGTGGTTACCCGGCTGGTGATACCAAATATACTGTCTTTGGACAAGTCATCAAAGGCATGGATGTCGTTGATACCATTGGCAACCTTGAAGTCGATGACAACAGCAAACCAAAAGAAAATGTAACGGTCAATTCCGTTGAAGTCGTTAAAGACTACAAATTCAAATAAACAAAAATCCGAGAAGCTGATTCTCGGATTTCTTTTTTATTTAACAGCGGTGAGGAGATAATCACCAGTGTTAACACGAGCTTCTTTAGTTGTTAAGACATCATCAAAGTCAGCTGTATTGGTTACAATGACTGGTGTGATAACTGGTAATTTAGCATCTCGGATAGTTGCTAGGTCAAATTCTATAAGTTTTTGACCCGCTTCTACGACATCCCCTGCTTCCACATAGGTCTTGAACCCTTTTCCAGCAAGAGAAACAGTGTCCATACCAATATGGATGAGAAGCTCTGCACCATTTTCAGTTGTCAAACCAATAGCATGGCCAGTAGGGAAGACTAAATTAACCGTTGCCTTAGTTGGTGCAACAACAACACCATCGGTAGGATTAATAGCGATACCTTTACCCATAGCTCCTGAAGCAAAGACTTGGTCAGGCACTTGGTCAAGTGGCACAACATTCCCGATAAGTGGGCTAGCAATGATTTCTTGTTGAATTTCCTTAGGAGCAGGTGCAGCTTCCTCAGCTTTTTCTTCAACCTTAGCTGCTCCACCACCGTATAGATTTGGTACTCGTACAAAGAGTTGGATGAGGAAGGCAAGAACACCACCCACAATGGCAATGATAATGGCAAAGATAACTTTAGAAAGATTAGCGTCAGGCCCAATAAGGCTTGGGAAGACAAAGACACCCAGAGCACCCGTTGAATACGTCTTAATATCTAGGGCCATCGTGGCAGCTCCCATCAATCCTGAAACACCACATGATATGTAGAATGGTGTTTTCATTGGCAGTGTCACACCATAGATAGCCGGTTCTGTAACCCCAAAAATAGATGAAACAAATGCTGGCATAGAGATGGTACGTACTTTTTCTTCTTTTGTCTTAAGCATGATAGCTCCCAATACACCTGTTTGCGTGAAACATGGGAAAAGTGCTGCTGAAAGAATACTTGAACTTCCGTTTGTTGCCACATCTAAGATTGCAAGAGGAACAAGTGCCCAGTGCATTCCGAACATAACCAAGACTTGCCACAAAATACCAAGTATAAAACCAAAGACAATCGGATTAAAGTTCATGATTGCTTGGAAAAGGCTTGTCAATCCATTAGAGAAAGTATTGGCAACTGGTCCTACCACCAAGAATGTTAATGGGACAGTAATGAGTAATGTAAAGAAAGGCACTACGAAGACTTTAATGACATCTGGAGTAATCTTAGTAAAGAATTTTTGAATGTATGAAGCCACCCAAATTGCCAAGATAGAAGGCATTACTGTTGAGAGGTAACCTCCTGCAGGAAGTGCAAATGGAATAACTCCTAGAGCATGACCTTGACCAGCTTTCTGAAGAGCAGTCACCAGCGTAGCAATATCAGGATAAACAAGTGCCGCTGCAATCGCAATAGCTGTAAACTCATTAACCTTGAAACGACGAGCAGATGTCAAAGCAATTAAGATTGGCAAGAACTGGAAGAAACCATCTCCTGCTGCATTAAAGATGACATACATAGGACTCGTTGCAGCTGACAAGCCACAAGCTGCCATGATAGCAACTATCCCTTTGATAATCCCCGCTGCAGCTAAAGGTCCAAGGAAAGGTTGGAAAATACTTGAAACCAAAGATACAAAGCGGTCAAAGAGATTCCCTTTAGGCGCATCACCTTCATCAATATCAAGACTACCACCTGCTGGAAGACCGCCAACTTGGAGAACCTCCGCATAAACATCAGGGACATGGTTACCGATAACCACCTGATATTGACCACCTGCCTTAACAACAGTAACAACACCGTCACGGTTCTTAAGGTAGTCATCATCTGCTTTAGACTCATCTTTCAAATCAAAGCGCAAACGTGTCACACAATGTTTTAAGCTATTGACATTTTGCTTACCACCAACGTGTTTGAGAATGTCTTCAGCTAATTCAGTATATTTAGCCATAAGGGCTCCTTTCTTTTCTAGGATTTTAGTTCTTTCGAGGCTTTTTCAACGAAAAAAACCTAAATAAATACCAAGAACCAATTAGGGTGAGTATACACTACTCCCATTAGTTTTTCGTATTTATCTAGGTTTTGCCTGCTGACCAGTAACAATCCTTTTGCTATGGTTATATAATATCAGAGTTCAAATATTTTTGCAAGCCCTTACAAAAATATTTTTTGTTTTTTGAGGTAAAATCTTGACCAAGATAATAAGTCATGATAAACTATTGTTAGTTTATAAACTAACAGAAAGAGAGTTACACGATGAAAACAAGTGCAATTATTGAATTTAAAGATACATACGCTAGCATGGAATGCCACGAGCTTGGTTACCAAACCAAGGAAACTGCCTTAGCTATTATTTCTCCTACTGGACATATTCTATCAAGTACACCGCTTTTCAGAAAGGTATATGGTTCAAATACTGCTCACATCGACCAACTTCCTTTCAATATAGATAACCTCAGTATCACAGCAAGAGGTCTTAGTAAAAAGGCTAAAGCCAACTTGGAAGATTGGATTACCCATACTATAATTCTTCCAATGGACTATGATAAGTCCTTTACTAAGCATCAAGAACTTTTGCACCTCTTAGCAGACTCACCTATCGTTGAGTCTGTCCAAGCATTAACTTATAAGACAGTTAAGATTCATTTTTCCGAAACACTCAATGATGAACATATTCGCCAACTGCAAGGTTTTATTCTCGCTCAGGCAGGCATCTACAGCTATATTGGGACATCTACAGTCTCAGACCGAAATGCCCACCAGGCTCTTGAATGGGCTAAACTTGATGTTAATGGTCGTTCGCACAACGATCACAAGCCTGCTATTTTCCATCGTAGTAAGGGCCTCTTAAGTGGTTTCTTTCACCATGGAAGCCAAGAAAGTATTGCATAGATAACAATTGGGACACCTTGTGTCCTTTTTTGGCAACTAAAAAAGCCCACCATAAAGGTGAGCTAAATCGACTTATTTACTGTGTTTCCAATTACTGTAGATACTAAACACTACAATCCAGATGGCTGCTCCGATAGCTCCGACAACTGTTGACTTTTGCAAGAAGAGACAAACAAAGACGAAGATGAAGAAAAGGATAGTCAATGGATTAAGAATCTTATAGGCTGGCATAAGGAAGCCATCTGCCATAAACTCTTGAGACTTACGGTACTTGAGATGAGCAAGCATGGTCAAAATATAGATGGCAATGTAGACACCCGATGAAGATGCGGTAATCAAAGCGAAGGCGTCAGATACACCAGGTAAGACGTTGATGAAGGCTGAAACACAAACTACAATGGCTGAAACAATGATAGCACGTGAAGGAATACCATTACGGGCCAAGGTATCAAGTTTCAAAGATTTCATAACCTTACTGTTTGGTGTTTCCCTAGCGATTTGGAAAAGGTGACGGCCAGTTGAATAAAGTGTTGAATTCAAAGAAGAGGCTGCTGCTGTCAAAACGACAAAGTTAATGAAAGCCGCTGCCCACTTGATACCAACCATTTGGAAGACCGTTACGAAGGGTGATTCATTAACTGGAAGTTTTTGCCATGGGAAGATAGCCATGATGGCAATGAGGGCACCCACATAGAAAATGACAATACGAATCGGAATTTCCTTAATTGCCTTTGGTAAAACCTTACGTGGATTTGCTGTCTCAGATGTTGTAATCCCTACAAATTCGATGGCTTGGTAGGCAAAGAAGACCATTTGGAAGGTCATGACAAAGCTCACCCAACCTTTAGGGAACATCTGGAAACCTTGTGTGATATTGTTAAGACTAGCATGTCCAGCTGGCGTTTCAAAGTTAGTTGCTACCATAAATATCCCTGTAGCTATCAAGGCAAGAATGGTGACAATCTTGATCATCCCAAACCAAAACTCAACTTCCCCGAAGATCTTAACCGCAATCAAGTTAACCGAACTCAGGATAATCAAGAAGACAATCTGAATCTGCCAGGCAGGCCAACTTGGAAACCAAAACTGCACATAGTTCGATACAGCCGTAATTTCTGCCATACCAAGAAATACCAGTGATACCCAGTAAGACCAACCTGAGAAGAATCCCCAGCCCTTACCAAGGTATTTGGTAATAAAGTTGATAAAGGTGTGCTGGTCAGGATCCATATAGAGCATCTCACCGATCGCTCGCATCATAAGATACATGAAGATACCAGTTAGTATATATACTAAGATGATTGAAGGTCCTGTTAGAGAAAGGGAACGCCCCGCCCCAAGGAAGAGACCTGTACCGATTGTACCAGCGATGGCAATTAGCTGGACGTGACGGTTTTGAAGACCACGCACCATCCCATTCTCAGTCTGGTTGTCGTCGTCTTTATGATGTTGCTTTTGCGACATTTTTTTCACTCCAATTCTATTGAGCACGACTCATTGAATCATGCCATTTTTTAACATAACTTATATTTTACCATTTTTGAAATAATTGGTCAATTTTTATACAGAATATTCAGAATTTTATACTTCAAAATAAGGGCTTGGAAAAATTCCAAACCCTTGTACATCGTTATTATGATTCAGGATCATCAAGGCTACGACCATGCAAGCCTTTTTCACGTTGCACTTGGCGTAGTTTTTCAGGTGTCACATCGTTACCTTCTTCGTCAACCACTTTAATTCCTTCGATATGGTGACGAACTGAGCGACGATAGCCCTCAATGTATTCTTCACGAAGTTTTGCTTGCTCCACTTCTTCTTCTGGAGTCAAACCTTCTGTTTTTTTCTTTTTAGCAAGCTCATTGATACGAGCGATTTTTTCAGGTGTCATAATAAAACCTACTTTCTACCTGTTACAATGTCATTATTTTGTGTTCAATTGGTTGAAGGCTGCAACAGCGTTAGCTTTAGCTACAAGACCTGCAAGAAGGGCCAAACGGTTGTTTTTAACAGCCTCATCTTCTGCCATAACCATAGTATTGTCAAAGAAAGCATCAATGACTGGGCTAAGAGCAAAGAGTTGAGCCAATTTGTCACTAGCTGAACCAGTCAATTCTAGCTCTTCAATCGCTTTAGCAAGAGCTTTTTCTTGATCATTTTCAAAGAGACTAGCGTCGACTACTACTGAAGCATCTGCTTTTTCTGCCAAGTTGAAGGCACGTGAGAGTGATTCAACAGCTGCCTTGTAACCATCAGCCTTAGCAGCTTCTGAGAGGGCGTCAGCTGCTTCAAGCATATCTGCCACGACAAAGTTTGAACCAGCAAGAACGGCTTCCTTGATATCTTTAGATGTGCGTCCCATCATCTTATCCACACGCGCTTTGATGAAGTTGATGACTTCTGCTTGATTGTCATAAGAAAGACTATCAAATGAAAGGGCGTAAAGGCTGTCGATCAACTCATCCATAGGGATGTGCCAACCAAAAGCATCCAAGATACGAACAATCCCTTGTGTTGCACGACGAAGCGCATAAGGGTCATTTGAACCTGATGGAATCAAGCCAACTGAGAAGAAGGAAAGGAGAGTATCCAATTTATCTGCAAGCGCAAGGATAGCACCAACCTTAGTCTCTGGAAGAGCTCCGTCTGCTGAATCAGGAAGGTAATGCTCACGGATAGCTGTCGCAACCGCAGCATCCTCACCAGCAAGGAGGGCGTATTTTTCACCCATGATTCCTTGCAATTCATCGAACTCTCCGACCATACCAGTCAAGAGGTCAAATTTGTAAATTTCAGCTGCACGCGCTACGGCTGCCGTTTCTTCGGCAGTCAAACCAGCTTGCTCAGCCAATGACGCGGCAATGACACCAGCACGCGCCATGTGTTCTGAGAGAGAACCGATTTTTTCATGGAAAGTCACGTTAGCCAATTTAGCAACGAGGTCTTCAATCTTAAGCTTTTGGTCTTCACGCCAGAAGAATTCACCATCTTCAAGACGGGCCACCAAGACTTTTTCATTTCCTCGAACAACATTTTCCAAGTGCTCGGCGTTACCGTTACGGACTGAGATGAAGTTTGGTTTCAACTTACCATCAAGGTCACGTACAACAAAGTAACGTTGGTGGGTTTCCATTGAGGTCACCAAGACTTCTTCTGGAACGTCCAAATACTTAGTATCGAAACTTCCCATAAATGCAGTTGGGTATTCGACCAAGTTCAAGACTTCATTCAAAAGTCCTTCTTCGATTTGGACTTGAACACCTTGTTCTGCTTCGATAGCTTTGATTTGCTCACGAATCATGTTTTCACGTTCTTTGCTATCCGCAATCACGTAAACAGTACGAAGGTCTTCCTCATAAGAATCCGCATTGGTAATTTCCACTTCATGTCCAAGGAAACGATGTCCACGACTCACACGACCTGACTTGATATCCAAGAAGTCAAGGTCAAGCGCTTCGTCGCCCAAAAGAACTGTCAAGGTGTGAACTGGGCGAATGTATTCAAATGTGTTGTTAGCCCAGTGCATGCTGACAGGGAAAGTCAATGAAGCAAGCACTTCTGGAACGCCAACCAAAACTTCTTTAGCAGGTTTTCCAGCTTCGTGTTTAGTAACATAAACGTACTCTTCACCTTTGACTTCACGGAATTCGATATCGTCAACAGTCAAGCCTTTCCCACGGACAAATCCTTGCGCAGCTTTTGAGAAGTTACCTTCTGCATCCAAAGCGATTTTCTTAGAAGGGCCTTTAAAATCTTCGGTCAAATCGGATTGTTGATCAGCCAAACCAATCACACGGACTGCCAAACGGCGTGGTGTTGAGAAGGTTTGAATGCTTTCGTATGAGAGACGGTTATCATCCAAGAAGGCTGCCATTTTCTCCCCGAGTTGTTTTTCACTTGGTGTGACAACGTAGGCTGGCAACTCTTCAAGTCCAAGTTCTACTAATAAGTTTTTTGTCATGTTTCTTCCTTTACAAAATTCTTTTTTGATAGGCGCCTTAGGTACTGGGGACGTTGCTAACTAACTTTGTGAGGCTGTATGGAAATCTGGTGTCTCCTTGACATAGATTTCCAACAGTCTCATCAAAGTGGATTTAGCTAACTGATTTTTGAACCTAACGTTTCAAAAATCCCCATATACCAGTACAGCGGGCCTATCCCTTTAGCAAGTCTTCGACTTGCCTCTAGGTAGCCATGTGGGCTCACTTTGTTTGCCCATTTTCCATTCTTGTAACGCTTATTATTCTTCCTCTTCTGCTAGGAGTTTGGCGCGTGTGGCTTCGTCGAGAAGTGGATATCCGAGTTTTTTGCGTTCTGCGACGAAGGTTTTAGCAACGACACGGGCCAAGTTACGGATGCGGGCAATGTAACCGGCACGTTCTGTAACAGAAACAGCGCCACGAGCATCTAGCAAGTTAAAAGTATGTGAACATTTCAAAACGTAGTCATAGGCAGGGTGAACAAGACCCAATTCCAAAGCACGTCCTGCTTCTTTTTCAAATTTTTCGAAGTTTTCAAGAAGCATGTCTTGGTCAGAAACTTCAAAGCTGTATTTTGAGTGTTCGTATTCTGGTTGAAGGAAGATTTCCCCGTATTTAACGCCTGGAGCCCACTCAATATCGTAAACAGAATCTACTTCTTGGATGTAAGAAGCCAAACGTTCCAAACCGTAAGTGACCTCAGAAGTTACCGGACCAGTTGCCAATCCACCAACTTGTTGGAAGTAGGTGAACTGAGTGATTTCCATACCGTCAAGCCAAACTTCCCAACCAAGACCAGCTGAACCAGTTGATGGGTTTTCCCAGTTATCTTCAACGAAACGAATATCGTGTTCCAAAGGATTGATGCCCAATTTTTCCAATGACTCAAGGTAGAGCTCTTGGATGTTTGATGGAGAAGGTTTCATAACCACTTGGAATTGGTGGTGTTGGTAAAGGCGGTTTGGGTTTTCCCCGTAACGACCATCTGCTGGACGACGAGATGGCTCTACATAAGCCGCATTCCATGGCTCAGGACCAATGGCACGAAGGAAGGTGTAAGGACTCATGGTTCCCGCACCTTTTTCGTTATCATAAGCCTGCATGAGCATACAACCCTGGTCATTCCAGTATTGTTGCAAAGTCAAAATAATTTCTTGAAATGTTAATTTCTTAGACATTGAATACTCCTTGATTAAAAATGATTTCTTGCGACACGAGTCTGCCTCGTCGATTATACGAGGCAGGACGAGTTAGTACTGCGTCTAGCTCAGGCACCCTAGTGCTGAGCGTGGGGCAGTCCGACTGTAAGGAGGTCTCTGCCACTGACGCAGTGGAAGGTTAGTTTTTTAGACATTATTTACTCCTTTAATTTATATTATCTTTTTAGGTTTATTTATCAAGCAACCAAGAAAAAGCTGGATCCTGAAAAATATGACGTTTGGGAATAGTTTGTAAATTCTGATCGCATTCATCTATTGTACCTAATTTCAAAGCACAGACTTCTGGTATATTTTCTTGAACAGTGAAAATTTGACTATGACAGTTCTGGCAGTAATAACGCTGTTTTCCTGGAGAAGAACTATACGTAACAAGCTTTTCTTTTCCATGCAATACTAGATTTTTACTGCTAACTTTAGCATTAACTGTATAGGCAGACGCAGTTGCTTTCCGACAGAATGAACAGTGGCAGAAAACTAATTCAGATAATTCCTCATCTAGAGTGTAAGTCACTGCTTTACATAAACAAGATCCTTTAAGCATTGTACTCCTTTCTACTTAGGCATTAGATGAATTCAAAAAGAACCGAATTTCAACACCCAAGCCTTGCGACTAGGGGCGTCAGAAACGCGGTTCCACCCTAATTTATTACTTCATTTTATCTGTTTGTCTTCAGCTATTTGCTGATAGAAAGCGCCACTGCTCATTTTGCTCTACTTGGCTTTCACTATCCCAAGCTCGCTAGAAAAACGCCATAAGCCCTTCTTTCTTGTCAGTATTATAGCAGAAATAGAGAAACTTGTAAAATAAAATTCTAATCATTCTTACTAATCCCCATTTCCTGACGAACATGTGCATGGGAGTCTTCATGGAGAATATCATTATCAAGAATTGAGGCTTCTCGAAGTTGTTCTGCCTCTTTCTTGTCTCGATGGGTCAAGTCTTGATTGGGATCATAAGCTTTCTCAACGATAGACAAGAGATGATTTCGAATTTCCTTTTCCTTACGAATCTTAGCTTTTTTGCGGTAGCTAGCAACAACTAGCACTACCAACATCAGCATTCCCAAATAACCGATAATAGGATACATAACCGCTACCAGTTGACGGAAACCCATGAAGGAAATAGCAAAACCAGCAAGGGCAAATGCAGCCACGAAGAACTTGAAGCGTTTCTCACTACCTGCTGAAAAGCGTTTCCCAAGGGCATAGTAGAGACTAAAGACGGTATTAAGAATCAAACCAAAGATCACCAAGGCGTAAAGTGTCGCAAAGATAGGATTCACTTCCTTAGCAATAGCCAACATAGGAACATCCGAGCTAGCAATTTTATCACTGTTAGCAAAGAGAATCAAGGTTGTGACAAAGAAAATCACACCAACCATAAATCCTCCCCAGGCTCCACTCTTTTCGGCTTCATTGATTTTGAGAATCGAGCCACCCATGACAAAGGCCATGGCTATGGCTGACATGACACAAACGGCAAAATAATTAACCACAGACAGCCAAATACTTGGGAAGGGAGATTGAATGGTTTGCGACACCTTATCGATCTCAGCAAAATCCCAATGACGCCCTAAAACATTGGTCACAAATATCATGGCAATCATAACCAAAATCATAGGGGTAAAAACTCCAATAACACCGATGATTTTTTTGAAATCTAGGAAACTCACAAAGATAGTCAGAGCTGTACATAGGAAAGCACCTACCCAAATCGGAAAGCCGAACTGTTGGTTTAGGTTAGCCCCTGCCCCCGCTGTCATAACAAAGCCAAACAGGAAACAAGTGATAATCAAAGCGATATCCAAAATACGGTAGATAACAGGATGACTGATTTCTGCCAGGACTACTGAGTGATCGTCTGAGCGATAATAACTTCCCAGAGCAATCATGAGTCGCCCAAAGCCAACATGCAAAACTCCTAGAACTATGACACCTATCAGTCCCCAGGCTCCAAAACTAACAAAATACTGTAAGAGGTCCTGTCCTGAAGATACCCCTGCACCAATCATTACACCGACATAGGCCAAGGCAATGCTCCAAATACGTTTTGACATATTACCTCCTGTAAAATACAAAGTATTTCTATTTTACACTACTCTGACACCTTTGTAAAAATCAATTAAAAACAGCACCTTCATAAGAAAGTGCTACTCATACCCTTATTTTTCCCAACCTTTTCGTCCATCAACAAAGGTTGCTTGTAATTCCAAGGAGTCATCTAATACAATAAAATCAGCTGGTAAACCTGCTTTTAGGCTTCCGCAAGTATTTTCAAGCCCAACCGATTTAGCTGGAACACTAGTGGCCATTTGTAAGGCTTGAGCAACTGTCACAAGTCCCCAATCAACCACATGTTTGACACCGTCTTTAAGTTGTAAGATAGATCCAGCTAGATTACCACCTTCTTTGAGGCGGGCAGTACCATTTTCAACAATAACAGGAAGTTCGCCTAACATATAGTCGCCGTCCGGACAGCCTCCCGCTGACATACAGTCTGTAATTAGGGCAACTCCTTGAGGTGTCTTTTGCTTGATAAGAACCTTACAAGCTGCAGGGACCACGTGATGACCATCTGCAATCAGTTCACCAATAGTTTCAGGACTATCGAAGGCCGCCCCAACCATACCTGGCTCACGGTGGGTAAAGCCACGCATCCCGTTGTAGACGTGAACCCAAACGGACGCCCCGGCTTCAACTGCTGCCATGGCTTCTTCATATGTGGCATTGGAATGACCTAGAGCAATAGTCACGCCTTGCTTGGTCGCTTCTTGGATAAATTCAGCTACTCCCTCACGTTCAGGGGCAAGAGCCAATTTAATCAGTTTTCCTTGAGCCGCCTCCTGCCATTCCTTCAATTGTTCCACACTTGGATTGCCCATATACTTAGGATTTTGAGCTCCCTTGTAGGTTTCAGTGAAATAAGGTCCTTCAAAGAAGAGCCCTTGAATTTTGGCACCAGTCTCCTTACCAACCGTATTAGCTGTTGTTTGGCAAATAGCCTTCAACTCTTCAAATGGCGCTGTTAAAGCTGTCGGTAAGAAGGAGGTCACACCTGCTGAAAGCAAGGCTTGACTCATGCCTAGAAGACTTTCCTCAGAATTATCCATGACATCATAACCCGCAAATCCATGAATATGAGTATCTACAAGACCCGGAGCAATCTGATAATTACCGTAATCCAGTACTTCTGCACCTTCTGGTACCTTTTCCAACCAGTCACCGAAATGGTCATCCATAACCGCTAGGTAGCCACCTTCCTTGATTTTATTTTCAAAGTAAAAACGTTTGGCTGAAATATAATAGGTCATAGGACCACCTCTCATCATTTTTCTATATTCTTAATACGCTTTCATTATATCAAAAAAGCCGAGAAATTTTCTCGACTTTCTCTATTAAATCACACCTTCTGTAACCTTTTCAACAAGGTTAATCGCATGGTCTGCGATACGTGTGTAATGTGAGAGGTAATCAACATAGTTGATACCTGCTTGCGCAGTACACTCACCATTGTTAAGACGTTTGGTATGTGTTTTACGCAATTGTTTTTCAAGCTTTTTCAACTCTTCATGGCGAAGGATGACTTGACCTGCAAGTACCTTATCGTCATCTACAACAACACGAATACTATCAAGGGCGATACGGTGAGTACGGTTGTAAACATCCGTAAGCTCAGCCTTGGCAGTATCAGAAAATTCAATTCCCTTATTATGAATGTGTTGTGAAAGGTTTGCACTTGCAACTGCAAGGTCACCAATACGCTCCAAGTCACGAACAGAGTCAAGCACACTTGCCAACACTTCATTTTCAGAAACGCTTAGAGATTCGTTAGAGATGTCAATCAAATAAGTTGTCAACTCTTCGTCAATACTATTAACTGCTGTTTCATACTTCTCAACCTTATCGAAGTATTTTTCATCTCCCTTAGCAAAGAAAGCATAGGAAGCTTCCAAAGACTGGATGGCGTACGATGCCAAGTGCACCAATTCTTTCTTAGCATTACCAAGGGCGATAGCTGGTGCTTGTGTGATAAGCAAACGGTCCAAGTAAAGTGCTTCGTACTTGTTAATCTCATCTTCACCAGGAATAATCTTAGTCACAAGGTAAGCCAAGAGTCCGATGAATGGGAATTGAACAATAGTATTTGCGATGTTAAAAGTACCGTGAGCAAAGGCGATAGTCATCTCAGGTGTCAAACCAAGCACAGACTTAAACCATTGAATCAAGGCTGTGAATGGTACCAAGAGAATCAAACACAAGACCGTCCCAATGACGTTGAACAGTACGTGAGCCCCTGCCACACGTTTAGCTGCAATGTTTGAACCAAGAGCAGCTAGAACCGCTGTGATAGTCGTCCCGATATTATCCCCAAAGAGGATTGGAAGGGCACCTTGCAGATCAAGCAAACCACCTGAGTAGAGACTCTGAAGAATACCGATGGTCGCTGCTGACGATTGAATCAACATGGTCAAGCCAGCACCGATGATAACCCCCATGACTGGGCGATCACCCAAGGTTGCCAAGTAGTCCTTAAAGGCTGTAACTGACTTCAAAGGTTCTACCGCATCTCCCATAAGGTTAAGGGCAAAGAAAATTCCCCCTACACCAAACAAGATACGACCTAGGTTATTGAGCTTCTTATTGCTTGTAAAGAAGAGAAGCGCAGCCCCCAGGAAAATCACTGGAAGGGCATAGTCACCAAGCTTGAAACCAATCATGAAGGAAGTTACGGTTGTACCGATATTTGCCCCCATGACAATACCAATAGCCTGACGAAGACTTAAAAGCCCTGCCGAAACCAGACCGACGACAATAACGGTAACCCCTGAACTCGACTGAATCAAGGCCGTCATGACAATACCAATCAAAACCCCTAAAAACGGGTTGCTGGTATACTTATCGATGTAAAAACGCAACTTATCTCCGGCTGCTTGTTGAAGACCATCTCCCATGTACTTGATACTGAAGAGGAAAAGCCCCAAACCACCGAGGAAAGAAAACGCAATATCTTGCCAATTTACTGACACATTTTTGTCCTCATTATTTAAAATTTTTCGGTAAAACCGACCTTTCTATTGTATCGATTTATCAGAGAATAGACAAGACTTTTTCCACAAAATAATAGAAAGATCAGAAGAAAATCTGACCTTTCTAGATATCTCAATTAATCCACTTGAACATAACGGCGAACACCACTATAGCTGATGTAAGAAATCCAACTATGACCGTCTTGCGTAACCTTCAAATCGAAGTTAATCTTATCGCCTGCTTCTAAGTAAAATTCTACTGGAGCTGTATCACTAGGCGTATTTTTGACAGCCGTACGTTTGGTAAGCGTGTAGCTACCAGATTCTGATATACCACCATCAATTGGAAGTTGATTGTCAGTAACTGTCACGTCTTTAGGTAGCGTCACATTATCTGATTCTTTAAAGTAGACTTTTGTTCCACCAGTACTGGTTACTTGAATGGTATCTTGTTCATAACTTGGACCAGAAATAGCTGCTTTTTTAGAGACAAAGCTAATATCTCCAACGATACCAGAGGTGTCCCCCCTATCTCTTGAGAGGGTAGCATCATACTTACCTGAGCCCTCTTGATAATCATCTTTCGGGTGTACATAATTATGAACTGTCGCTTGGCCTTGTGCAGTTATATCTCCTATTAGGCTAGTGTTGTTAAAGACCAGACGGCTGCCATCACTAGACTTCCAAGTTCCGGCAATACTATCAAACTGACCACGCGCTACCGCACTCACATCCATATCCACAGTGGTCACTTGCGTATCCGTTTTAGCTTGAGCTTGACTGCTAGATTGACTACTTGAAGCTTGACTATCACTTGAGCTCTTTGGCGCTTGGGATTGACTCGCTGAAGATTGATTCTCGTTTGAAGATTTAGGAGCCTGTGACTGACTGCTTGAGGGAACTGATGAACTATTTGAAGATGATGACTGAGCCTGACTACTGCTTGAACTTGGTGCAGAAGACTTTTTGCTACTTGGTGCACTTGAAGATTCAGTATTTGAACCAGAAGACTCCTTGACTTTAGTACTAGACTTGCTGGTCTTACCACTATCTTTATTGGATGATTTAACTCTACTTGATGAGGTCACCTGGCTGCTCTTAGGCGTCTTATCTGCTGAACTCGATTCCTTATGGCTGGAACAGGCCGTCAGCAAAGCCATTGAGGAAAGGGTAACCATTGAAAGCACAATTGCTTGGGAAAATTTGTTTTTCATAATCATTTCCTCATTTCTAGTCTTTCATAAAAAGTAAAGATAGGGCCTATTTTATAAGGAAACATCAGGTTCTCTCTACTTTTAAGGGAAAAATATCTTCTACATTTTCATTATATCATTTTCTAATGTAAACGCTAACATATTAGACTTGTAAATTCTAAAATAGAGATGAAAATATCTTGAATCCTTGTGATACAATAGAGACAAAAAATTGAAAGTTATACCATGACATTCTATCTTCTAGCACAAGTATTCTCAGCCATAGGTGCCCTATGTGTCGCTATATCCTCTTTTGCAAAATCAAAAAATAACATGCTCGTCTGGCAAATTACCGACTATATTTTTACTGCTATTGCCAACCTGCTTCTCGGAGGCTATACCGGTGCTTTAACCATTAGTATTTCCATCATACGTAATAGCCTGATGGTCAAAAAGAAGATGACCAAGACTATCTTGACCATCCTCATCATTATTCAAATCATCGTCGGAACCTATCTCAATCAACTTGGGATTATTGGTTATTTACCTATCATCTCTTCAGTTTCTTATAGCCTAGCTATTGCTGCCACACCAAACCTTCAGTGGCTTCGCTGGGTCATTATTGAAAATATGTTACTTTGGCTAATTTATGATTTGACCATTCAGGCTTACCCAGCTGCCATCACTGATGTCACTATCACACTTACTACTCTCATTGCCATTATCAGAAATCGAAAAACCTTTAGCAAACAATAAAGCTAAAGGTCTTTTTCTTATAGAGCCCAAGTACGAATGGCGTGTGCCACACCTGCCTCGTCATTTGTCAAAGTCACATACTTACACAAAGCCTTAATGTCGTCACTCGCATTACCCATGGCAACGCTTTGACCGACGAATTGAAGCATTTCAAGGTCATTAGCAGCATCACCTAGAGCCATGATTTGATCTGGGTTAATGTCAAGTTTTTCCGCCAAATGCTTAAGTCCACTGGCCTTAGTTGCCCCTTGCGGCATAATTTCAAAGATATAGTCTTGACTACGAACTGTGCTATAGCTCTGATCAAGTCGATCTTGCACAGTATTTTGGAAGGCGTCCAAAGGTTCAGAATCTGCCATATACATGGCTTGGAAAATCACTTGCCCTTCCGCAAAGATATCTTCCAAACTCCTAGCTTTCGCTTCTGTGAAGACAGTGCCAGCATCATATGCTACAAGCTCAGGTACCTCATCGCCCACAACATAGTAAGTCTTTTCTCCAGTCAAGGTTAGGGCCACCTCTGGGAAGTCTTCGCAAGCCTGCAAGAGTTCTTCCATTTCAGGGCGAGATAAACTTTCAGATTGAAGCAAGGTCCAATTTTTAGTTTCATAAGTAGAGCAACCATTGTTCATGATAATGTACTCTTCTTCACTAAGCCCCAATTTCTCAAAATGAGGAAGAATCCCCGAACGTGGGCGACCTGTACAAAGTACGATTTTAATGCCTGCTTCAGCCGCTTCTTGAATAGCCTTAATATTCTCTTCAGGAATCTCTTTTTGGCTATCTAAAAGCGTCCCATCCATATCTATTGCTATCAATTTAATCATACTATCTAACCTTCTCTCTTTCAAGGGAGTGCAAAAATCCATCGAGGTGTGCATCTCAATTCCTAATGTAACTACCTCCATTATAACACATAAAAATCAAAAAAGACGTGCCGAATCGACACATCATGTTGTCTATAAACCATTCCGTAGGGGGCCTATTGATATTACAAATACAAGCCCTTTTCTACACTTTTCTTAACCAACTCTTCCGTCAGCTTCCATAACTCTTCAGACTCACTTTTTATAAATTTTTTCTTTTCTAATACCATGTCTGAACTAATATTATCTGGATTATAATTACATTCTGACACTTCCAAGTGATTTATTAGTGGTACCAATGCGTCAATGACTCTTGCATATCTTGCCTCAGCACTCTGCCCTTTTTCAAATTCTAGCCAAGATTCTTTCATATTCAAATATTTTTCTTCTGGAAGGATGCTCATTGTTTTTTTAATAGATTCTAGCTCTCTATCATGAGAGTGAACCTTTTTTTTATCGTCAAAAACCCAAGTATCTCCAGCATAGATCTCACCTAGATCATGAATCAGTAACATAGAAATGACCTTTTCCATATTCAATTTTTCAGGATAATAATCTTGAAGAACAATTGAAGCTATCGCACCCTGCCAAGAATGCTCGGCACTATTTTCAAATCTTCCATCAAGGGTTCTATTAAATCTTGTTACGGACTTCAATTTCTCTATTTCTTTAATAAAATCAACTGTTTTATCTAAATCACTCATTGTCGCTCTCACCTTCCTAATAAGTGTCATAAATGGTTAACTGGTATTGTTCAATGATGCTGTTTAATTTGTCTCCATAGGTTGTATCCGTAGCGTAGACCCCTGTTAGGGCAGCTGTGGCATCTTTATAACTCTTTGTCTTGGAACGGTGCACCCCTACATAGTAGCTCCCCTCAAGAAAGTCCACATAGTCCTGTAAAGAATTTTCCACAGAGCCATAAGAACGAAAAGCTGCATCAATATAGTAAGGATTGCCCTTACCATCATCCTCCCAGGTTGGTAGGGTTACACTTTGACCATTGTAGTCCCCCTTAATTCCAAAAAAGTTATAGGACGGCTTCTGACTCAAAGTAGATTGTCCAGAGTCAGATTCCAAGATGGCCTGAGCAATCATGACAGATGCATAAAGATCGTTTCTAGCCGCCAAATAGCGGGACGTCTCGCCAATCTCGGCAATAAAAGCAACCGTGGTCTCATCCGTAGATGTCATGTTCTTTTCCATGGTCAACCTTGGAAAATTCAAACTAGCAAGGAGTCCCAATAAGGCAAATAGGCCAATAAAAATCAGACTCCACTTCTGGAAAAATTTAGGAAAGAGCAAGAAAGACTTCTTTTTCTTTTTAGTTTTCTTAGGTCTAGCTTTCGTGTTGCTTTTCTTTTTTCCTTTTGCCAATCGGTCACCCCCTCAATCATACTAACTCCTCTAAGTATATCAAAATTCACTAAAAAAGACCCAAACCAACCGGTTTAAGCCTTCATTATATTAAATGGCGTCTCCACCACGTTCACCAGTACGAATACGGATAACATCATCAATAGGAACGATAAAAATCTTCCCATCACCAACTTCTCCTGTCGCCACGGCACTACGAATAGCTTCAACAACTTCGTCAACTGCCATGTCCTTGACTACAATCTCAACCTTAACCTTAGCTAATAAGGTAGGAACAATGCGCTGTCCACGAACAAACTCTGCAAAGCCACGTTGATTACCATAACCTAGTACTTGACTCACAGTCATCCCTTTGGCCAAGCCACTACCAGTCAAGGCGTTTTTCAAATCTTCTAATTTATCCGAACGAATAATCGCTTCTACTTTTTTCATCTGTATTCTCCTACGAATCTAAGCCCATAAAGGTTGGATAGGCTGTTTCCTTGTGTTCACAGTCATCAAGACCAATAGCTTCATCACGGTCACTAACACGTAAAGGCATATAATGAGCAATTACTTTAATAATACCATAGGTCACAAGAGCAGACCAAATAGCTGTAAAAATAATAGCCAAAAATGTCACAATAAACAGATGCGCCTTTCCATAAATCAAGCCAATATTGGCCTTATCTAGGGCTAAATCTGGTGTCGTAAAAATCGCAGTGGCAAAACCACCAAAGATACCTCCAACACCATGGCAACCAAAAGCATCCAAAGCATCATCATAGGCAAAACGTTTCTTCAAGACTGAAATAGCATAGAAACAAATCGGACTAACCATAAGACCAATTAGAATAGCACTCCAAATTGAAACAAAACCAGCTCCAGGTGTGATTGCAACTAGACCTGCTACCAAACCGGTTGAACCACCAACCAAGGATGGATGTCCTGTGACATGTTTTTCAATTGCCAACCATGAAAACATGGCTGCAGCAGCTGACACATGAGTGGTTACTAGCGCGTGAACTGCCAAACCATTAGCAGCCAAGGCTGATCCTGCATTAAAGCCAAACCAACCAAACCATAAGAGACCCGCTCCCAATAGGACAAAAGGAACATTATGAGGACGGTGTTCTAAAATGCCAAAATCACGACGTTTACCAACAACGATTGCCAAAACTAGGGCTGATACACCTGAGGTAATATGAACCACATCACCACCTGCAAAGTCAATCGTCCCCCATTTTGCAAGGAGCCCTTCATCCCAAACCATATGTGCAAATGGATAATAGACAAAAAGTAACCAAAAAATAACAAAAATGGCTAAAGGTGTAAAGCGCATCCGTCCTACCACTGAACCCGTCAATATCGCCACACAGATAATCGAAAACATCATCTGAAAAGCAGCAAACAGCATATCAGAAATGGTTAAACCACGGCTTGAGGCCGTTTCAGACACACCATTTAAAAAAAGGTGACTGAAATTACCGAAGAAATTCCCATGACCGCCAAAAGAAAGCGAGTAGCCAACAACAATCCACAAGAGAGAAGCTATAGCTAAGGGAAGAACAGACATCATCATGGTATTGATAACATTCTTACGACGTCCAAGCCCACCATAGAAGAAGGCCAAGGCCGGTGTCATCAAACAAACCATGGCAGAACAAATCAATATAAAGGCACTGCTACCTGTATCCATGAAACCACTCCAATGCGTAAAATATTTTATGTCAGATAATATAACACAAAACCATGAGACAAACAAGTGTATTTACGGAATTTTTTGATAATTCTTTCTTTTCTAACATCTTGTGTTGCCACAAAAAAAGAGCCTCTTAAACCCCATGAAAAAGGTTATAAAGCTCTTGTCTATTCATTTTTCGCTCTTTAGCAACGGTTTTTATAGCCTGATTAGGTTTCATTCCAGAGGCAATTAAAGCTTCTACAGCCTCTACCGGGGTAACATTTGATGTTAGATTTTCTTCCTTATCATTTTCAGAAGCTCCAGCCACAATCAGTAAACATTCACCCTTGAGAGGATTACTAGCAATATAATCTAAAACTTCTGAAATAGATCCTCGTTGGTACTCTTCATAAAGCTTGGTCAATTCTCGAACTAAAGTTACTTGACGGTTGCCATAGACCGCATGCATATTTTCAAGGGTGTCCGCCACACGGTAAGGTGACTCGTAAAAAATCTGTGTCTCAGGATAAGACAGTTTTTCCTTGAAGAAATCAATCTGCTGTCCTTTTTTACGGGGTAGGAAGCCATAAAAAATATGAGGTTGGGGTGCTAAACCACTGGCAATCAAGGCTGTAATACCAGCCGATGCTCCCGGTAAGGCCACCACTGGAATATCCTCTGCAATGGCGGCTTTGACCAAATCATGCCCAGGATCCGAAATAGAAGGCATCCCCGCATCAGAAACCTGAGCCAAAGAAAGACCTGACTTCAAGCGCTCCAGTAAATCTGGAATTTTCTCATAAGCATTGTGCTCATGAAAAGAATACTGCTTCGTTTCAATCTCAAAATGCTTGAGCAAGAGACCCGTATTGCGCGTGTCCTCCGCACAAATAAGATCCACCTCTTTCAGGATTTGCACACTACGAAAAGTCATATCCTGCAAATTCCCAATAGGTGTGGGAACCAGATAGAGGGTACCGTAGCTAGATTGCCCCTTAAAACTCTTTTGAATCCGCATGCTTAGTCTCCGTACAACAATTCTGCACAGAAGCCACAAGCTTCATTATTATCACGACGTTGGCCATAAAAATCTGGACAAATATGGAATCCATCATCGTAAATAGCCTCGAGATTTACCTTACCATGAGACATTTTAGTCCCTGTCTCCTCTTGAACCACTTGACTCAAGTGCTCACGCAACTTGTCGTTTTCCAACTTTAGGGCCGTATTTTCATCAAGAATCCCTGAGAAGTTCGCCTTAATCGCTTCCACTTCTGCCAACATCGACATCAAATTTTGTGATAATTCCTCGAATTTATCATACAATTCACGCTTTTCCATTTAGCTGAACTTCCTCCACTCCATAAGTTAGGGGCGCACGCCCTTTTTCAAATACAACCTTAATGGTCCCTGCAATTACATCAATGGCAACAACCTGACCTGTGCCATCCTTGGTTTCAATGTCATCACCCAAGTCAGGATAACTAGCCTTGCTATCTCGGTAAAAGTCATCTTCATAACTGAGACAACACATAAGTCGACCACAGACCCCATTCATCTTACCAGAATTCAAAGATAAACTTTGGTTTTTAGCCATCTTAATTGATACTGGTGGGAATTCACCCAAAAAACTAGAACAACAAAGTGCCCGCCCACAAGGTCCTAAGCCACCATAAATCTTTGATTCCTCACGACTTGAAATTTGTCGCAACTCAATACGTGTCTTAAAGTAAGAAGCCAGATCTTTGAGCAATTGACGAAAATCTACCCGTTTTTCAGCAACAAAACTGATTAGCACATAAGAGCAATTTAGCGGAAAGACAATATCAACGACCTTCATTTCTAGCTGATTTTGAGCAATCAAATCAGCCACTACTCCCATACTCTTTTCAGCCTTCAAAAGATTTTCATCATATCTAGCGAAATCTTTCTCCCCTGCCAATCCTTCAACCCGATTCAAATCCGCAGGCAAACTAACCTCAGGAAAATCAGTGTTTTCCATGACAACCTGGGCTAGGCGTTTATCTTTTTTCTCCAAAACGACTACAAAGTCATCTTTGGCATAATTTTTATCAGGAACAACATATTCTACTGCTCCAGTTTCTTCAAATTTTATTCCAATGACTTCTGTCATGATAATACCATATACTCCATCGCATTTTGAAAGCTGACATTAGCTAGCCACATTTTTCGTGCCTCATAAACTAAGCCTAACCATCGTCTTGCTTGTGGATTTTGTATATCCTTCCCCAATTGATAAGTTAAAAAAGCCCAGACCATCTCTTGTTCCGACTTTTCACTACACTGGACAGCCAGTTTTGCAACATCCAAATAAAGCAGGTCCTGATTAGATAGCAGGGACTGTGTGAAACGCTCTACTGTATTAATCAGATCAAGAATCCTATTATCCTTAGCTAAGTCTAAAGCCTGAACATCATCTTTAGCAAAATCCGCCAACACTTTGGCTTGTGTCAGCAACAAGCCTTCCTTCTGCAGCAATTCTTCCAGATAAGCCCGATTCTTAGGAAAATAAAAGAGTTGAGCTCGACTTTTAATCGTCGGTAAAATACGACTATCATCAGCTGTCAAAAGAAAAATATAAATCTGACTTTGAGGTTCTTCAATAAACTTTAATAGACTATTGGTAGCATTGACATGCATCTTATCTGCATCACGAATGATAAACACCTGAGCCTGTCCCTCAAAACTCGATTGACTAAACTCTCTGGTCAACTGACGAATCGTGTCCGTCTTAATAATCTGTCCTTGTGGCTCTACTAATTTAACATCAGAAAAGTCCCCCTGTGCAATCAAGCGACAGGGACGACAATGACCACAAGGTAGACCATTCTCAGGAGTCACACAAAATCGACTCTGTGCTAGCCAAATAGCCATGTCGAGACTTCCAAAATCACCCGAAAACAAATAAGCATGACTCAAACGATTTTCCCTGATAATTTGTGAAAACTCTTCAAATAGTTTGCTTTGACTTTCAGCTAACTTCATCTTGCTCCTTATAAATAGCCTTTAATTACTTTCCAAGCGTCCTCTACAACATCTTCAAAAGCCTGTGAGGCATCGATTAGCTTGATACGTTCTGGTTCAGCCTGTGCTAAATCTAAATAACCTTGACGTACACGCTGATGCAAGTCAAGCTTCTCTAAATCCAACCGATTGACTTCACGTTCACCGCTGGCTGCAATGCGGGCCAAACCAGTCTCAGAATCCACATCAAACAATAGGGTCACATCAGGTTTATAACCATCAGTCGCATAGGCATTTAACCAGGCAATCTCATCCTGATTCAAGCCACGGCCAGTACCTTGATAAGCAACTGATGAATCAATAAAACGATCCATGATGACCATATTGCCTTTTTCAAGCTCTGGCAAAACCTTCTCAACCAGATGTTGACGGCGAGCCGCAATATAGAGTAAGAGCTCTGTCTTAGCATCCATAGCCGTATTATCTACATCCAAAATAACCTCACGGATTTGCTCTGCAATAGCTACTCCGCCTGGTTCACGTGTCGTCACGACTTTGGCTGGATAGGCTTCTCTAAGACGAGGTAAAAGCGCCTCCAAAACTGTGGTCTTTCCAGCACCATCTGGCCCTTCGATTGAGATTAATAACCCTTTTGACATGATACTTCCTTTTTTATTTTTTCACCTTCTATTTTATCAAATTTTAGCTTAAATGAACAATCTAGGACAAAAGAAAACAGAGGTTTCTAAAAACCCCTTTTTCTATCTGAATACTTCTGACCATGCCGATTGCAGGTTTCGAACCTGTGACCTACGCGTTACGAGTGCGTTGCTCTACCAACTGAGCTAAATCGGCTGACACAGTCATTCTAGCACTATGTCCTAAAAAGTCAAGTTCTGTATGATATTTAGAAAAAAGAACTTGGACGAACCAAGCTCTTTCTTTTCTTACAATGATTTGTAAAGTTGACTTGCATTTTCAACAGTGAAACCATATTCTTTAAAGATACGGTCACCAGGTGCTGAGGCACCCCAAGTATCAATAGTAAGTGTTTTACCTGCAAGACCAACGTATTTGCCCCAACCAAAGCTAGTTCCAGCTTCGATAGCCAAACGTTTTGTCACAGCTGCTGGAAGGACTTCTTCTTTATATGCGGCATCTTGTTCATCAAAGAGGTTTTGTGATGGCATTGAAACAACACGAACATGCACACCTTCAGCTTCAAGAGCAGCCTGCGTATCAAGAGCCAATTTCACTTCAGAACCAGTGGCAATGATGATACCATCAAGATCACCTTTTGCTTCTGAGATGATGTAAGCTCCTTTATTGACACCAGTTTCAGCATTTTCAGCAGTACCATCAAGGACTGGCAAGTTTTGACGCGTCAAGACTAGCATTGTTGGACGTTCAGTCTCAGCCAAGGCACGTTTCCATGCAGCATTAGTTTCATTACCATCTGCAGGACGGATAACGTTAAGGTAAGGCATTGAACGCACACTTGCCAATTGTTCGATTGGTTCGTGAGTAGGTCCATCTTCACCAACTGCTACTGAGTCGTGTGTCATTACATAAGTTACTGGCAGGTTTTGAAGAGCTGCCATACGTACTGCTGGAAGCAAGTAGTTTGAGAAGACGAAGAAGGTACCACCATAAACACGAGTACCACCATGAAGAGCAATACCATTCATCGCTGCAGCCATAGCAAACTCACGCACACCAAACCAAATATTACGTCCAGCATAGTTGTCTGCTTGGAAATCAGACTCAGCCTTAACCATAGTATTGTTAGAAGCTGAAAGGTCTGCTGAACCTCCCCAGAATGAAGGAACTTGTTCAGAAATCTGTTGGATAGCTTGTTGGCTTGATACACGGCTAGCTACTGCTGAACCCAATTCATGAGCATTCAAGTTAACGTGTACAGGTTCATTTGCAAAGGCAAACTTGTATTCAGCAGCCAATTCTGGGTAAGCAGTTTCATATTCTGCAAATTTAGTTTGCCAAGCATTTTCAGCAGCTTCACCACGGAATTTAATACCAGCTTCAAAACGACGAGCAACTTCATCTGGAACTGTAAATGCCGGTGCATCATAACCGTAAACACCTTTTGCGTGATCAATGCCATCTTGACCAATTGGAGCACCGTGGACAGCTGATGTTCCTTGCCCTTCAGCTCCATAACCAATGATTGTCTTAACTTCAATGATAGATGGTTTATCTGTCTCAGCCTTAGCTTCTTCGATGGCTTTAGCAATAGCTTCCAAATCATTACCATCTTTGACAAGAATGTGTTGCCAACCATAAGCTTCAAACTTTGCCTTAACATCTTCTGTGAAAGCCATTGAAGTTGGTCCATCAAGTGAGATATCATTTGAATCGTAAAGAAGCACCAACTTACCAAGTTTAAGGTGACCAGCAAGACTGGCAGCTTCTTGAGAAACACCTTCCATCAAACAACCATCGCCATGGAGGGCATAAGTATAATGGTCAACAATATCAAAACCAGGTTTGTTAAATTTAGCTGCCAAGTGTGCTTCAGCCATTGCCATACCTACAGCATTAGCAATCCCTTGACCAAGAGGACCTGATGTTGCTTCAACACCATCAGTATGGTTAACTTCAGGGTGACCTGGAGTCTTAGAGCCCCATTGACGGAAATTCTTCAAGTCGTCCATTGTCACATCATAGCCAGAAAGGTGCAATAGACTATAAAGCAAGGCAGAACCATGACCAGCAGAAAGAACAAAACGGTCACGGTTTGTCCAGTTACGGCTAGTCTTTGGATTGACATTCATCACATGGTTCCAAAGCACATAAGCCATTGGCGCTGCACCCATAGGAAGACCTGGGTGCCCAGAATTCGCGGCTTGAATTGCCTCGATCGAAAGCGAACGAATAGTGCTGACCGCCATTTGGTCAATTGCATCAAAAGTCATGATTCTAACTCTCCTTTTTTGGGAAAAAATGCGGAGCATACAGACTATTAGCGTCTGAGCTCTAGTTATACTATTTTAATTATAGCATATTATCTATCTCTTTGGGCAGTCCAATTCTATTTGTGAGACCCTAAACCTATAAAATACAGGACCTAAAGCGTTCGTTTTTACAAACCAATAGCATTTGTCTTATCCCAAGTAATTATTAAATCTATTCATCAAAAAACAAAAAAGCCGAGGGAAACCCCGACTTTATGTAAAATTATTTAACGAAGTCAAGCAATGCCAAGAAGCTTTCAGCTTCAAGTGATGCACCACCAACAAGAGCTCCGTCAACGTCTGGACAAGCCATGTATTCAGCAACGTTTTCAGGTTTAACTGATCCACCGTATTGAACACGTACTTTGTCAGCAACTTCTTGACCAAAGTCAGCAGCTACAACGTCACGAACAACTTTACACATTTTTTGTGCGTCGTCTTGTGAAGCTGATTTACCAGTACCGATAGCCCAGATTGGTTCGTATGCGATTACTGTTGAAGCTACTTGTTCTGCAGTCAATCCAGCAAGAGCAGCTGAAACTTGAGCACCTACGAATTCTGCTGCTTTACCAGCTTCGTAAGTTTCAAGTGATTCACCACAACAGATGATTGGAAGCATACCGTTAGCAAAGATTGCTTTTGCTTTTTTGTTGATGTCTTCATCAGTTTCGTGGAAGTAGTCACGACGTTCTGAGTGACCGATAACAACGTAGTCAGTACCGATTTCTTTCAAAACTTGTGGGCTAGTTTCACCAGTGAAGGCACCAGCATTTTCAAAGTAAGTGTTTTGTGCAGCAACTTTAAGGTTTGAACCTTTAGCAGCGGCAAGTACAGCTGTCAAGTCAACTGCAGGAGCTGCGATACCAGCTTCAACAAGATCTGATGAAGGAAGTTTTGATGCTACAGCTTCAACGAATGCTTTTGCTTCTTCTGGATTTTTGTTCATTTTCCAGTTACCAGCGATAAATGGTTTACGTGACATTTCACATACCTCTTCTTTTATTTATTTACTCGTTTATTTTATCACAAATCCCTTACTATTACTAGGATTTTAGGAAAATTCCGAAAACTCGACTTCCTTTATGACTTTTTATCACTATCAAAACTTAGCTTAAGCACCTTAAACAGTTTAAAAGTATAGAATCACAATTATTTTTAAACACCAAAAAGAGCCGAGTAAACTCGACTCTCTCAATTATTGTCTGACGAATAATTGTATTGGGAACTTAATATTAATTAAGCTTCGATTTCAGATACGATACCTGAACCAACAGTACGTCCACCTTCACGGATAGAGAATGTTGTACCTTGTTCAACGGCGATTGGGTGGATCAACTCAACGTCGATAGTCACGTTATCACCAGGCATAACCATTTCAGTACCTGCAGGAAGTTCGATTGAACCTGTTACGTCAGTTGTACGGAAGTAGAACTGTGGACGGTAGTTGTTGAAGAATGGAGTGTGACGTCCACCTTCTTCTTTAGAAAGGATGTAAACTTCACCTTTGAATTTAGTGTGTGGGTTGATTGAACCAGGTGCAGCCAATACTTGACCACGTTCGATTTCATCACGTTGGATACCACGAAGAAGGACACCGACGTTATCTCCGGCAATACCTTCGTCAAGTTGTTTACGGAACATTTCAACACCAGTAACAACTGCTTTTTGGATTTCTTCTTTAAGACCAACGATTTCAACTTCGTCATTGACACGAACAACACCACGGTCGATACGTCCTGAAGCAACAGTACCACGACCAGTGATTGAGAATACGTCTTCGACTGGAAGCAACAATGGTTTGTCAGTGTCACGTTCTGGTTCTGGAATGTATTCGTCAACAGTGTTCATCAAGTCCATGATGATGTCTTCGTATTTAGAATCACCTTCAAGAGCTTTAAGAGCTGAACCTTGGATAACTGGAATGTCATCACCTGGGAAATCGTATTCTGAAAGAAGGTCACGGATTTCCATTTCAACCAATTCAAGCAATTCTTCATCGTCAACCAAGTCAACTTTGTTCATGAAGACGATAAGGTGTTTAACACCAACCTGACGTGAAAGAAGGATGTGCTCACGAGTTTGTGGCATTGGTCCGTCAGTAGATGCTACTACAAGGATAGCACCGTCCATTTGAGCGGCACCAGTGATCATGTTTTTAACGTAGTCCGCGTGTCCTGGCGCGTCGATGTGAGCGTAGTGACGTTTTTCAGTTTCATACTCAACGTGTGCAGTGTTGATTGTGATACCGCGTTCACGTTCTTCTGGAGCAGCGTCGATTGAAGCGTAGTCTTTTGGTGTGTTAACTGCGCTAGGAAGACGACGAGCCAATACAGTTGTGATTGCAGCTGTCAAAGTAGTTTTACCGTGGTCAACGTGTCCGATTGTACCAATGTTAACGTGTGGTTTACTACGATCGTATTTTTCTTTTGCCATTTAGGAAAAGCCTCCAATAAAATATATTTTATAGATAGACAGTAGGCAATACAGTCTAACTTTACTCTACTATTCTATCAAAATGTCATAGAATTGCAAGTATTTTATATAGTTTTCAGTTTTTCTTTAGAGTAATTACAAATATTCCTTTCAATAATTCTATTTCTACTGCTCCTATTAGCTTTCACTATCTTCATACTACCGCCTAACACCATCTAACGAAAAAAGAAGCCGTATTAACGACTTCTTCTTAAAGGTACGATTTTTTCATCTTGATTTTCCAATTCTTGAGTCTGAGATAACTCATCCTCAATCGCTTGAACAATATTATCACGCTTTTCGTTAGCAGCGATGTTCAAGACAAAGGCTATCCCAACTGAAGTCACTAAAAGAGAGTTACCTCCTTGCGAAAGGAAGGGGAAGGTAACCCCTGTTGATGGAATTAGCCCTGAGATTCCTCCGATGTTAACGAAGACCTGCATTAGCATTAAGGCACCTACACCCAATGCCATCATAGAGTTAAAAGGATTTCGTGCCTTGACTCCCACAATCATAATACGAAGAATGAGGAAAAAGAGGAGGGCCAGAATCAAGCCAGCTCCGATAAGACCTAACTCTTCAATTGCAATTGAAAACACAAAGTCTGTTGTAGCTTCTGGGAGATAACCAGTTTTTTCAATCGAATTTCCAAGTCCAAGACCGAACCAGCCCCCATTACTCATAGCATAGTATGAATGAGATAGCTGAAGACCAGATCCTGTCAAATCCTTGAACGGATTAAAATAGGCTGCGAAACGCTTGGCAACATAACCGAAGATAGGTACCTTAGCCATGGTTTGAACCCCAACCAAGGCAATTAAACCAAGGAAGGCTGATGAAATCCCTACAATGCCGGCAAATAAGGCCGTGAACCAACGGTAGCCAACACCAGAAATTGAAAACATAACTATCGTAGTCAATACAATGATAGCCGCATTACCCAAGTCAGGTTGGATAGCAACCAAACCAATCATTACAAGCAAATAAACACGCCAGTCATTAAGTTCCTTACCATTTCTAGGAATCCATCTATTCTTCGTCAAGGCTTGATAGTCATAACGTTCTATAGCAGACTGTTTTTTTGAAAAAGTGTGTGCCAAAAACCAGACAACAATGATCTTAAGGTACTCCGCTGGTTGGAAAGACAAGGGACCAAGCACAATCCAACCATTGGCACCATTAATTTCCCTAGTGAAAAATTTGGCAATGACCAAAAGTAAAATCTCAAAGGCAATAACAACACCCAAAAGCTTATCTTTCCTGAGAAAGTTCAATTTCAGTCGGTAGATGAAAAAAATAGAGAACAAGGATACCAACCAAAAGGCTCCTTGGTTTATAACAGATGCGAAGGGATTGGCTCCCAAGGCTACTAAACGAGCACTTGTTGTTGAATACACTACTATTAAACCAACTATGGATAAGATTAAATAAGGTATCAAGATGGTGTAATCTAAAAGATGCTTCTTTTCAATTTTCATATCTTTAAAAAACTCATACTTTCTATTACGTTACTCTACATTTTCTCTTAAAATATAAAGCTAACAGCTTATATTATAACACTTTGATACCTTAAACTAAAGCAAAAGCTAAATTAACCGTTTTCAGGACTGGAAATCTGATTTTTTATCTTACCTTCAGATAGGTTTTACAATGAGCTTTCTTTGATAACTTTGCTACTTCTCATGTTTTCTTTTACGACAAATAAAAAACGGGACCAAAGTCTCGTTTTTTTTGTCTTATTTTGTACCGACACTGATACGATTAAGTGCTCGACGGAGAGCAACCTGAGCACGTTGAACTTCATCAATACGGTCAGATTTAGTCGCTTCTTCCAAGTCACGTTCGGCACGTTGCTTGGCACGTTCGGCACGAGAAACGTCAATGTCGCGTTCACGTTCTGCTGAATCGGCAACGATAGTAATAAAATCATCTTTAACTTCGATGATACCACCGTTTACGGCAATCCAATCGACGTGACTCTCGTCATCCACACGACGAACCTTGAGTTCATCCACTTCAAGTGGCGCAATCAAGTTAATATGGCCTGGCAAGATACCAATTTGACCATCTTTAGTAACCGCGTGGATAAAGCTGGCATGGTGATCATATTTCAGACCATCCGGAGTTACCACTTGTACGGTCATTTGTGCCATATCTTCACCTCATTAGTAGCCCATAGCTTTAGCTTTAGCTACTACATCCTCAATTGGACCTACGCTACGGAAGGCATCTTCTGGAAGATTGTCATATTTACCTTCAAGGATTTCTTTAAAGCTACGAACGGTTTCAGCAACTGGAACATAAGAACCTGGTTGACCTGTAAACTGTTCAGCAACGTTAAAGTTTTGTGACAAGAAGAATTGGATACGACGAGCACGTCCAACCAATGTTTTTTCTTCGTCTGACAATTCATCCATACCAAGGATAGCGATAATATCTTGCAATTCACGGTAACGTTGAAGCACACGTTGAACTTCAGTCGCAACAGCATAGTGTTCTTCACCAACAATTTCAGGTGAAAGGGCACGTGAGCTTGATGCCAATGGGTCAACGGCTGGGTAAATACCCATTTGTGTCAACTTACGTTCAAGGTTGGTTGTTGAATCCAAGTGAGCAAATGCTGTAGCTGGCGCTGGGTCAGTATAGTCATCGGCTGGAACGTAGATGGCTTGGATTGATGTAACAGAACCTTTTTTAGTTGATGTGATACGTTCTTGCAATTGACCCATTTCAGTAGCAAGTGTAGGTTGGTAACCAACGGCTGATGGCATACGACCAAGAAGGGCAGAAACCTCAGAACCTGCTTGAGTGAAACGGAAGATGTTATCGATGAAGAGAAGCACGTCTTGACCTTCGACATCACGGAAGTATTCCGCAATTGTCAAACCAGTAAGAGCAACACGCATACGTGCTCCAGGTGGTTCGTTCATTTGACCGAAGACCATGGCTGTTTTCTCAATAACGCCAGATTCTTTCATTTCCCAGTAAAGGTCATTACCTTCACGTGTACGTTCACCAACACCTGTAAACACGGAAATACCACCGTGCTCTTGGGCAATGTTGTGAATCAACTCTTGAATAAGAACGGTTTTACCAACACCGGCACCACCAAAGAGTCCGACTTTACCACCTTTAAGGTAAGGGGCAAGCAAGTCGATAACTTTAATCCCTGTTTCAAGGATTTCAGTAGATGTTGACAATTCATCGAAAGTTGGTGCTTTTTTGTGAATTGGTTCACGCTCTGCATCTTCTGCAAAAGGTGCTTCCAAGTCAATGGTATCACCAAGAACGTTAAAGACACGTCCAAGGGTATCTTTACCAACAGGAACGCTGATTGGACGACCAGTGTCCAGAACTTCTAGTCCACGAGTCAATCCATCAGTAGATTCCATGGCAATGGTACGAACCACACCTTCTCCAAGTTCAAGAGCTACTTCGAGCACGATACGTTTAGACTTTTGTTCATCAGTATAAACGACCAATGCATTGTTAATCTCAGGGAGTTTATCACCGGCTGCAAACGCTACGTCTACAACAGGACCAACAACCTGAGCAATTTTGCCTGAGCTCATTGTTTTCTCCTTATGATAGTTTTTTGGATGACAATCATCCCTTTTTCATGTGTGTCTAATTAAGACAAATCTCTAGCTATTCAAGTGCACTTGCACCACCAACAATTTCAGTAATTTCCTGAGTGATGGCAGCTTGACGCGCACGGTTATATTGGATTGTCAAATCGTTAATCACATTCTTAGCATTATCAGTGGCTGTCTGCATTGCAGTCATACCCGCTGCGTGCTCAGCTGTTTTGGCATCTACGATAGCACCGTAGATAAGACTCTCCGCATATTGTGGTAAGAGTTGATCCAAAATAGTGTCACGATCTGGTTCCAATTCAAACTTGGTCAACACATGACCTTCTGATTCATTGGGATCCAAATCAGCGATAGGAAGCATTTGTTCCACACGAACTTCGCTAGACAAACTGTTAACATGGTGGTTATAGCACACATAGAGTTCATCAAAAAGTTCATTTTGATACATTCCTACAGCTTTAGAAATGATTTTTCCGACTTGTTCAAAACTAGGTTGATCTTCAAGGCCACGAAGTTCAAAAGCAACATTCATGTTACGAGCCTTGAAGAAATCTGAACCTGTTCCACCAATAGAAATGATAGCATATTCATCTTCAGAATCATGGTCACGTTTAATCATGTCCAACACAGCTTTAAGAATTGTTGAGTTATAACCTCCAACAAGTCCTTTATCTGAAGTAATGACAATGTAACCTGTCTTACGAACTGGGCGTGCATCCAACATTGGATTTGACGAACCATTAATCAATTCTGAATGTAGAAGATCTGTTGTGATCTGTCTAATTTTTGAGGCATAGATTTGGAAATCTTTAGCAGCTTGCTCAGAACGTGTCAATTTTGAGGCAGAAACCATTTGCATGGCTCCTGTGATTTGACTCGTTTTCTTAGTTGAAGCAATTTTTGCTTGGATTTCTCTTAGAGAGCCTGCCATATGCTGTCCTCCCTATTTCTATTTGTATTCTGACTGATCTTTGAAAGCTTGGATAGCTTCATTAAGTACAGATTCCTCAGGAAGATCCTTAGTTGTACGAATAGTTTCAAAGATATCCTCATGGTGACTATCAAAGTAGTCATAGAGTGCTTCTTCAAAATCCAAGATTTGATCAACCGGAACACTATCCAAGAAACCGTGTGTCAAAGCGTAAAGGATAACAACTTGTTTCTCAACTGGAAGTGGTTTATGAAGCGGTTGTTTCAAAACTTCGATTGTACGACGACCACGGTTCAATTTCGCTTGAGTCGCAGCATCCAAATCTGAACCAAATTGCGTAAAGGCTTCAAGTTCACGATATGAAGCCAAGTCAAGACGAAGTGTACCAGCAACCTTCTTCATCGCTTTAATTTGTGCTGATCCACCTACACGTGATACGGAAGAACCCGCATCAATGGCTGGACGAATACCTGAGTTAAACAAGTTTTCTTGCAAGAAGATTTGTCCATCTGTGATTGAGATAACGTTTGTTGCGATATAAGCTGAGATATCTCCGGCTTGCGTTTGGATGATTGGCAAGGCAGTAATTGAACCACCACCAAGATCATCTGAAACTTTAGCTGAACGTTCCAAAAGACGTGAGTGGAGATAGAAGACATCCCCTGGGTAGGCTTCACGACCTGGTGGACGACGGAGAAGCAATGAAAGTTCACGGTAGGCCACGGCTTGTTTAGACAAATCATCATAAACAATCAAGACGTGTTTTCCGTTATACATGAACTCTTCAGCCATTGCAACACCAGCGTAAGGTGCGATGTAAAGCAATGGTGATGGTTGTGATGCTGAGGCAGTCACAACGATTGTGTAATCAAGAGCACCATGTTTACGGAGAGTTTCTACTTGTGTACGAACTGTTGATTCTTTTTGACCAATAGCCACATAGATACAGATCATATCTTGACCTTTTTGGTTCAAGATTGCATCAATGGCTACTGAAGTTTTACCAGTTTGGCGGTCTCCGATGACCAACTCACGTTGACCACGTCCAATTGGAACCAAGGCATCAATCGCCTTAAGACCAGTTTGCAATGGCTCAGAAACTGATTTACGTTGCATAACACCTGGAGCAGGCGTTTCAACTGGACGGAAACCTGTTGTTTCGATGTCACCAAGACCATCAACTGGTTGCCCAAGTGGGTTTACTACACGACCAATAAGGGCTTCACCAACTGGAACTTCCATGATTTTTCCAGTACGTTTAACAATATCGCCTTCACGAATTGCTACGAAATCCCCCAAGATAATGATACCGACATCATTAGTTTCAAGGTTTTGGGCCATACCATAGGCACCATTTTCAAATTCGAGCAACTCACCACTCATGGCATTATCAAGACCACGAGCACGTGCGATACCGTCACCGATATAGGTAACGACACCAGTTTCAGTGACGTCAAAGTTTGGCTGGAAGTTTTCAATTTGCTTTTTAATTAAAGCGCTAATTTCTTGTGCGTTAATTGCCAAAAGTCACACCACTTTCTATTTCAAATTCGTTTTAAAGGTTTGCAATTGACTGCGAATTGACGTGTCAACAACCTTATTTTTTGCTTTGATGACGAATCCTCCGATGAGGTCCTCATCAATTTTTTCTACTAAACGACGTGTCTTAATCTCAAATTTTTGTGAAACAATCGCCAAAAGTCGGGCTTTTTGTTCCTCAGACAAGGGACTTGCTGATGTCACTGTAACATCGTAAGTATTGTCTTCTTGATCAAAGAGCTCAAGGACCAATTTCAACACATCATAGAGAATGTTGGCACGGTCATTGAGTAAGATTACCTCAAGAAAATTGTTCATATACACTGAACAAGACTCTTGAAACAAGCTCAAACTTTCTTTTTTAGCTTCACTTGTCACATTTTCCTGCGACAAGAAGGTTTTTAGATTTGTTTCAGCAAAAACTGCTAGGATTTGCCTTACTTCTTCTTGGATTGTTGACACGGCGTCTTGTTCAAAAGCGACTTCTACCAGGCTTCTGGCATACTGCTCAACAAGAGCTTGTGTTTTCTTATCCATTAAGCATCTCCTAATTGATCAAGATAGCTATCAATCAAGTCAGATTGCGCTTTTGCATCAAGGCTTTGTTTCATAACTTTTTCTGCCAAGAGGACAGTTAAGTCTGCAACTTCACCTTTAACGCCAGCAAGTGCTTCCACACGGCTTTGGGCGATGTCTTGATTTGCTTTTTCTTTCAAGCGTTTAGCTTCATCATGTGCTTCTGCAATGATTTTTGATTCTTGAGTTTTACCAGTTTCCTTGGCCCCATCAATAATTTGAGCTGCCTCAGTGCGAGCACCTGCTAACTCATCTTGACGTTTTTGTGCCAAGCTTTCTGCTTCTTGACGAGCATTTTCAGCACTATCAATATCTGTGGCAATTTTCTTTTCACGAGCAGCAAAGATTCCTGTAATTTGATCCCATGCGAATTTACGGATGAGGTAATACAAGAGAAAAACTGAGCCGAGTGTGATAATGATATTACCAAGTGTCGTACTATTAATCAGTAATGACATTTCATTTCTCCCTTTCTTAATTATTCTTCGTTGACTTTATCACCAATATAGTTTGAACTTAGGATAATAAAGACATAGGCTTGGATAAAGCCGATAAAGGCTGAAAAGGCAACCCAGACAAGGTTCAAAGCAAAGGATACAGGTGCTGCAAAGGCAGACCATGTTACCAATTGAAGAATCAAGCCAGTAAGTACCTCACCAGAATAAATGTTACCAAACAAACGCAAGGCCAATGAAGCAAGGTTTGTTAATTGTTCCAAAATGTTCATTGGGAGCATAGCTGGGTATGGTGAAAGGTAGCCCTTTAGATAGCCTTTAAACCCTTTTTTACGGATCCCCTCAATATGACTAATGAGGGTAATAATCAAAGAAAGAGTGATAGTAACACCGAAGTTCGATGTTGGAGAAGTCCAAAAATTGTAATGCTCACTTTTTACAGACACAAGCAAACCTAAGTTGTTTGCTGTAAAAACAAAGGTGAAAATTACAAACAAGAGCAAACTATAATTCTTCGTGAATTTCCCAAGATTTTGAGAAATGGTACTGTTCACAAACTCATAGATGAACTCAAGCACATTTTGTTTTCCCTTTGGTTTAATGGTCATCTTACGACTTGACCAGAAAACCACTCCAAAAACGATAATTACTGTCAAGAGAGACATGGCAAGGACAGTCAAGTCAAAATCAATCCCAAATAATGAGACGGTTGGATTACTTGTAGTTTCCACTGCTCATCCCTCCTTCATCTTTTATTTGTCTATTAGACAATGTAGCTAAGGGCAAACAATACGAAGAAGGTACCTTCGATAAAGGCAACACCAGTAAACATCAATGTTTGAAGTTTGCTAAACATCTCAGGTTGGCGAGCTGCAGCTTTAGCGATATTGGCAACGAGGATACCCTCACCAACAGATACACCCATAACGGCCAAACCGAGGGCTAAGATAGTTAGATTCATAGTAGAATTCTCCTTTTTAATTATTTTTACCCTGCTATTTTAGTCCTATTTTCCACGAAAGTCAATGAATTGACGGTTTTTTAGACGTTTTCACTGACTTTGCCTAACGTTTTCATTTTACTTACACAAGCGTTTACTTTTAATGAAAAACTTTCTGCTTATTTCAAAAAAAACAAGCCTAACTATGGTAGGTTAGACTTGTTTGGGAGATTTATGAAAAAAAGAAAGTTTCACTCTCTGACTCAGTGTCAGAGGTCGTGAGTTCTACTGAACCATATTCAGCAATACTTATTAGGATGGTCATAGTATAGCTTGGGTTGCTTAAAGAAAGCTGAAGGGGAGCGTTTTTGCTCCACTTTCTCTTTAGAAAGTCCTACTGACTCCAAAAGTAGAAAATACTACTCCGACACTTTTTAATATTAGTATCGCTCCATATCAAATGTTTACTTTATCAATAATTACCATTGACGTGGCTACTCTCCTTGGATAAAACAAACACTAACATTATCAGATGTTAAACGACTTACCCAACCTTTATTTCATATTCCAAGAATAATAATATCACCTCATAGAGACTTTGTATTTTTCATAAAATGACGTGTACAAAACGGTAACTCGTCCAATTTAACAACTTCTTTTGTCCTAAATCTTCTTCTATCATACAAAACACATGACCCGATGCTATCTTCCTTTCGTTATCAACGATAGAATCTGGAACCTCACTGTACCTAGTTTTATATTAATGTAAGATTACTAGACTTTAGCATTCTCTGACTATAGTCACTTTGAAATATAGATAGTTTGAAGCATCTGGATTTATTTTTGTTATAATAACTTATATAACTATTTTACTTGTAATCGAAAGGAAATAAAATGAGTCTTACAATTTTGAAAGAGGATGAGTTTACATCTTTCATAGAAAAATGTAAAGAACATTCGTTCATGCAAACAGTATCAATGTCTAATCTCCTAAAAAAAAGAGGATTCGAGACTAAATATCTAGGTTGGAAAAGCAATAATGAAATTACCGTTGCCGCTATTGCTTTCATGAAGCATTTGACTGGAGGAGTCCGAATAGAAATTAATAGTGGTCCATCGTATACAAATGAATCCGATTTAAAGAGTTTTTACCATGAATTACAACTTTTTGCTAAGAAACAGGGAGCTTTAGAATTGGTTGTAAAGCCAGATGACATTTATCAGACATTTGAAATTGATGGAAAGCCTATTGAACCTGAGAAAACAGAACTAATTTCTACACTAACAGATCTTGGCTACAAATTTGATGGTTTACAGGTAGGCTATCCTGAAGGGGAGCCAACTTGGCATTATTTGAAAAACCTTGAGGGCTTTGATGAAAAATCTTTATTAAAATCATTTAACAAAAATAGCATCAGAAACATCAAAACTGCTCTCGACTATAATGTTATTGTTCGCAAAATAAATAAAGGAGAAATTCCAGAATTCAAAAAGATTATAGAAGAAACCGGAAGAAGGCAAGGATTTGAAGATAAAAGTTTAGATTATTATACAGATTTATATGATGCATTTGGTGATAACGCTGATTTCTTGGTAGCAGAGTTAGATTTTGAAAAAAGCTTAGATCACATAAATAGTAAACTTACCTCACTGAACCCTAAGAGCAAACAGTATGAGCAACAAGCTCAAAAATTGAATAAACAAAAACAGATCATTTCAGAGCTCAAACAAAAAATTAATACAGAGAAGATACTTCTTGCCTGTGCTTTAATACTATATACGAAAGATCAGGCCACATATCTCTTTGGAGGTTCCTACACAGAATTTCAAAAATTCTCTGCTGCTTTCTTAATTCAGTATCATGCCATGAATTGCACTTTAAGAAGAAATATTATGAGTTATAATTTCCTTGGAATCACAGGTGTGTTTGACGGCTCTGATGGAGTTCTACGATTTAAACAAAACTTTAACGGTTATATTGTTCGTAAGATGGGAACCTTCCGCTATTACCCACAACCTTTAAAATACAAACTTATTCAAGGACTTAAAAAGCTTCTTAGACGTTCTTAGTTAAAAAATACTGTTTACTATTCACTGCTTGAAATAAACGCAGGCTTTTGTTAGAGCCACTGAAAAAGTCATCATATGATGACTTTTTTGTTATATTTAAATTACGATACATCACAAGAATTTTTTTGAGAAGCACCACAGTTGACAAAGAGCTTAAAAAACACGGCCTTCTACCGTGTCTCTTTCTTTATTTCACCAGTTTCTTTATTTAACCAATTTCTTCATTTCTTCAATACGTACGACTGTCGCATCGTATTTAGCTTGGTAATCTTCTTGTTTGTCGCGTTCTTTTTGGACGACTTCTGGTTTGGCATTGGCTACGAAGCGTTCGTTAGAAAGCTTCTTACCGACCATATCCAGTTCTTTTTGCCATTTGGCTAATTCTTTTTCAAGACGAGCCAATTCTTCTTCGACATTAAGAAGGTCAGCGAGTGGTAAATAGATTTCTGCGCCTGTGATGATGCTTGACATAACCAAGTCAGGCACTTCGACATCTGCTGCAATTTCCAAGTGTTCTGGGTTTGTGAAGCGTTTGATGTAGTTGACATTATCATTAAAGAAAGCATCGAGCTTACTGTCGCTTGTCTTGATCAAGATAGTGATTGGCTTGCTTGGTGCTACGTTCACTTCTGCACGTGAGTTACGTACTGAGCGAATCACGTCTTTAAGAGATTCAACGCCAGCTGCAGCTTCTTCATTTTCAAACTCTGGACGAACCACTGGGTATTCCGCAGTCACAATCGTTTCTTCAGAGATTTGACCGTAGATTTCCTCAGTCACGAATGGCATGATTGGGTGAAGGAGACGCAAGATTTGATCCAAGGTGTAAAGAAGAACCGAACGAGTGATGACTTTTTCGTCCTCATTGTCGCTGTAAAGCACTTCCTTAGTCAACTCAACATACCAGTCCGCAAACTCATCCCAGATGAAGTTGTAGAGGATGTGACCAGCCACACCAAATTCGAACTTGTCAAAGTTCTCAGTAACTTTTCCAATGGTTTCATTGAGGTTGTGGAGAATCCAACGGTCTGTGACATTACCTGCTTGACCAGCAGCCACTTTAGCTACATTTTCACGCGCTACATCCAAGGTCAATCCTTCATTGTTCATGAGGATGTAACGAGAGATGTTCCAAATCTTGTTAATGAAGTTCCAAGACGCATCCATTTTCTCGTAAGAGAAACGCACGTCTTGACCTGGTGCAGAACCGTTTGAAAGGAACCAACGGAGGGCATCAGCACCGTATTTCTCAATAACATCCATGGGGTCAATCCCGTTTCCGAGGGACTTAGACATCTTACGTCCTTGCTCGTCACGGATGAGACCATGGATAAGGACGTTCTTAAATGGTTGGCGTCCTGTGAATTCCAATGATTGGAAGATCATACGAGACACCCAGAAGAAGATGATATCGTAACCTGTTACCAAAGTTGAAGTTGGGAAGTAACGTTTGAAGTCTTCTGCTTCCACATCAGGCCAACCCATAGTTGAGAATGGCCAAAGGGCAGAACTGAACCAAGTATCCAAGACATCTTCGTCTTGTTTCCATCCATCACCTTCTGGTGCTTCTTCACCAACGTACATTTCACCCTCAGCATTGTACCAGGCAGGGATTTGGTGACCCCACCAGAGCTGACGAGAGATTACCCAGTCGTGGACATTTTCCATCCATTGAAGGAAGGTATCGTTGAAACGAGGTGGGTAGAAATCAACCTTGTCGTCTGTGTCTTGGTTTGCGATAGCATTTTTCGCCAATTGGTCCATCTTAACAAACCATTGTGTTGACAAACGTGGCTCAACAGGCACACCTGTACGCTCTGAGTGACCAACTGAGTGAGTCATTTTCTCAATTTCAACAAGGGCACCGATTTCTTCCAATTTCTTAACAACGGCCTTGCGTGCTTCAAAGCGGTCCATTCCGTTGAATTCGCCAGCCAATTCATTCATGGTACCATCATCGTTCATGACATTGACTTGTGGCAAGTTATGACGTTGACCAACCAAGAAGTCATTAGGGTCATGAGCAGGAGTGATTTTAACCACACCAGTACCAAACTCAGGGTCTGCGTGTTCGTCCCCAACGATTGGGATTGGCTTGTTCAAGATTGGCAAGATAACATTTTTACCAATCAAGTCTTTATAACGGTCATCGTTTGGGTTAACCGCTACGGCAGTATCCCCAAACATAGTTTCAGGACGTGTTGTTGCCACTTCAAGGGCACGTGAACCATCTTCCAACATGTAGTTCATGTGGTAGAAGGCACCTTCGACATCCTTGTGAATAACCTCGATATCAGAGAGGGCTGTACGGGCTTTGGGATCCCAGTTGATGATAAATTCACCACGATAGATCCAGCCCTTCTTGTAAAGCTCTACAAAGACCTTGCGAACGGCTTTTGACAAACCTTCATCAAGAGTGAAACGCTCACGAGAGTAGTCTACAGAGAGTCCCATCTTACCCCATTGTTGCTTGATAGTTGAGGCATACTCGTCTTTCCATTCCCAAACTTTATCAAGGAATTTTTCACGACCAAGGTCATAACGAGAAATGCCGTCTTCAGCCAAACGCGCTTCAACCTTAGCTTGAGTCGCAATCCCTGCGTGGTCCATACCAGGAAGCCAAAGTGTATCGAAACCTTGCATACGTTTTTGACGGATGATGATATCTTGAAGAGTTGTATCCCAAGCGTGGCCAAGGTGAAGTTTACCAGTTACGTTTGGTGGTGGAATAACGATAGAATAAGGCTTAGCCTTTTGATCGCCTGAAGGCTTGAAAACATCCTCATCAAGCCATTTTTGGTAACGACCAGCCTCAACCTCGGCTGGATTGTATTTAGGTGAAAGTTCTTTAGACATGTGTGTTCTCCTTTGTTTGCTCCTTATAAATTTTTATCGTAAATATTCTTTTTAAAAAATATATTTTTTAAAATAGATCTTGCCTCATCTTTAGTTAAATTCATATCTACATACCATTCTTTATTTTTTTGATCTTTAAACTTAAGTGGCCCTGATTTGCTTTTACCTATTTTATTTCTATTTTCAGTGAAGTAACTTGTTTCCCCCGAAATTTTGTTCAACTCGCTAAAAGAAAACTTTTCTTTATCTAAGAGTTCAAGAGCATATTTCATATTTTCTCTGACAGTTTGTTTATTGGAAAAAAGATTATTGCTACTAATAAAAATACTAAACAATATCTCACCAATAAAATATTGAGCTTCGGTATTTGTTACACCACAATTTAAAAATATTTTTTTTCTAGGTTCTAATCCAATCTCAACCATAGTTTTATTTTTCCATGGTACATTTTCTGAAAATGAGAGTCGACCTGAGAAACCAGAGATAAAATCAATCATTTGATCACCGAACTTATTATTTAGTGAAGTAAAAATTCTCTCATAATACTTCTCAATACTTTCATTTTTAGTTTTATTAATCTCAAAATCAAAAATTCCTTTTAAAAGACCAGTTGTCTCATTTTGTTTAAAATAAAGCGATTGTTGATTCTTGATAAATTTTTTTGTTTCCAAACTTAAATTACAATTGATACTATTAGTGGTATTAAAATCTAACAAAAGTCTAGGTAAAATTTCTAAAATATTTTTTAACTCAAAAAAATAATTTTGTTCGCTTAAATAAGCTTGCTCTATTAATACTAGAGAGCAGAGTTTTTTTCTTCGATAGTATTAATTAGATATGATTTTTTGCTATTATCTAATAAACAATCAAATAAATATTCTAAATTCGTATTTCCCTTTTCAAAAGATGATTTGTCCCAATACTCTTGTTTGGGGAAGCTAGCAATTAGAATACTCTTTAATTTAAACGCATCATTTTTCAACTCTAATAAATCATGCTTAACTTCTTCATTAACTTCGTCAGATTTATCTAGAATTTCTGTATACCTATTAACAATTTCTATGTACTTAATAATATAATTAAATTCATTTTCACGTTTTTTCGCTTCCTCATTAATTAATTCCTGTTTCTCTTTTCTTTTCTCACTTCTCCAGCCAAAAAATTGTTTAATAAACTCAACAATAATTTGGGAAGCAAGCACAAACAAAGCAACTATTAACGCAAGTAAATCTGTACCACTATCCTTTAGCATACTTCCTCCTACCTATATTTGCAAAACTATAAACTTCCAATAATATAGAAATCGTCCCTGTCATAACCATGACAGGGACGAATGTGTATCCGCGGTACCACCCAGTTTTGAGTGGTAACCACTCACAGCTTTCTTGATTCAATTTGACCATCAGCAACCAGCTTTGACATTTGTGCGGATTTCTCAGTACCACCGCTTCCTGTGACAAATGGGCTTCAAAGCACCTCTGAATGGTCTTATTTTATCACAATTTTAAGACCAAGACAAATGAAATTATAAGGAGACGTTGAGATAAGAAACCCAAAAGGTATCAAATCTCGATTGGACTAATAATGTGATCATGAAGCTTAAAGGAGAACTTCTAAACTCCAAACTTATCGTGTGAAAGGAAGATAGAAAAATGTGTCCTCACAAGAAAAATCCCTGTCTTCCGACAAGGATTTCATCTTATTTTTCTTCCTTAGCTCTTTCTTCTTTTAGCCATTTTTCATAGCTTTCGAGTAGATTGATAGCCATTTGGGTTGCCAAGGCTAGTGAGAAGGCTTCTGTACCTTCAGTTGTTTCGTCTTGGACTTCCAATTTACTTTCTTCGTAAATGGCTTTGAGAGCCTTATTGCTAAGCGTGTCTTTAAATGCTTGGAATTCTTTCATGGTCAAAGCCTCCTTGATTCTACGGCAACATCTACAGCTACTGTTACCGTTTTCACTTTTAGTTTACACCATTTCAGAGAAATTGCAAGGATTTTCCTTAATAATAAGGAGAGCTTTCACTCTATCTGCGACCTACTGAGCAGGAGTCGCAGCCCCTGTGAGATACTCAGTCGTATAGGCTACGATAGCTCCCGAATCAGCATTTACCGCGTATTTATAACGTAGACCGCTAGCAGCATAATCAAAGCTGATATTGTAGACCTTACCGTCTCCTTCAGTCTTCAAATCCGTTTTCAAGTTTGTCACAGAACCTTCAGCTAGACCAGCATGGTTAAGAGCTGTTGTTTGCGCAGTCTCTTTTGATACAGCTGTCTCTTCCTTGCTTTCACTAGGTTGAGTCTCGTCTTTAGGTTCTTCACCTTTTTGAGCATCATCCTCATCCTTAGTTGTTGGATGGTCACTCTTATGTTTCAAAATAGATCCTGACTGACCATCAATTGTATACTCAAAATGGTTGTCTGACGTTGTGAAACTAATCTCATAACTTCCGTGAAGACCAGAACGTGCTTTCGAAACTGTTGATTGAGAAATCTCAGAAGTTTTGACACCTGCATTTTTGTAAGCAATGTCTGCCGCATCTTGTTCTGACAAGCGATAACCTGAACCGTTAAAGATAAACAAGCCTGCAGCGATGGCAACTGGGATAGCGAGCAGAAGCAGATAGCCCGCTAGCTTTTTCATTTTTCGCATAAAATTCTCCGCTATTTTAATCTAATACTACTATTATATCTTAAAGTTCTAAAATTGTCAGATAAACTTGGCTCATTTTTAGGACAACATCATAAAAAGTTCCCGATAGCTATCAGGAACTTCTACGAAATGTTACTATTTGGCCAGTTACAAAGACTAGTATGGCCATCCAGATAAAGAGGAAGCCTTTCAACTCTCCAAAGCTGACCGTCTCACCAAAAATGAGGATTGCTACGAGAAGTTGAATCGTAGGATTAAGATACTGGATAAAACCAATAAGGTTAAGCGGCGCCCTTTTGACTGCTTCTGAGAAGCAAAGCAATGGAACGGCCGTCACCACACCGGATATGGCTAGGAGAAACATTTCCATGCTCGAATAGGAAGAAAATGATTCTGGAGAAAAGAAAACGAGATAGATAGCTACAAAAGGTAGTAGCAAGCCGCTTTCTACTAGCATGGCTACGTCACTGGAGAGTCTAACCCCTTTTTTGATTAGACCATAGAAACCAAAGCTCAGAGCTAACTCCAATGAAACCATGGGAAGTTTTCCTGTATTGGCAACAAGAACCAGTACTCCTATAAAGGCCAATACTACTGCTGCCCACATGGTTCTGCTCAATGATTCACGAAGAAAAATGAGGGCAAATAGTATGGAGACAATAGGCATAATATAATAGCCCAGACTAGCCTGCGTCGCTTGCCCATGACCCACAGCATAGATATAAATCAACCAGTTAGCTGCTATGAGAAAGCTGGCAAGTAGCATTCGAAATAAGACTTTCTTATCCTGCCAAAGTTCGACTAGCTCATCTTTAAAACGTGCATTTTGCTTAGCAACCAGGGCATAGACCAACATAGTCACTACAGTAAAAACAATCCGCCATGAAAAGGTGTTATAAGCCGAAACACCTGCTAAAAGCTTCCAAAAAAGGGATAAAAATCCCCATTGAATATAGGTTGCTAAACCAAAGAGTAGCCCTTGATTTTTTCTAGTCAACGACAACACCTGCTTTATCCACAGATAAGATGAAGGTTTCACCATCTAAACCAAGACCATCTATTGCAGTTTTAAGTGCCTCAGCCTGATCATTTGGCGCCAAGGTCATAACTGTTGGGCCAGCACCTGAGAGATAGGTCGCATAAGCACTGTATTGGCCTGATAATTCTTTAATAGTCGCAAATTCTTTAACCAATTTTTGACGGTAGCGTTCGTGGAACATATCCCCTTGAATAGCATGTCCCGCCTTAACCAAATCGCCTGCAAAGAGGGCAGCAATGGCAACGTTGGCAATAGATGATGCAGCTACAGCTTCTTTGTAAGACAGGTCACTTGGAAGTACCCCACGTGAATCAGACGTCTTAAGTTCATAGCTCGGAATGAAGGCTACAAAGGCACACTCTGGAAAGTCTGTCACGATGCTATTAACATGTTCATCCACATAAGAGGCTACAACGAGATTCCCAAAAATAGCTGGGGCAACATTGTCCGGATGACCTTCAATCTTGGTTGCAATATCAAGTTTATCATCGTCTGAGAGCTGCAAGTTTGCCAATTGATTGGCCAACTCGATTCCTGCGACAATAACAGAACTTGAAGAACCTAGCCCACGCGCTAAGGGAATATCTGATGTCATCACCAATTTATGGGGCTGCAAATCAGACTTAACTTGCAAGGCAGTTGAAATGAGGAGGTTATTTTCATCTGAAGGAATATCTCCCAAATCATGTTCGATATGCCATGCATCCGCTGGTTCAAGCACCTCGACTGTCAAATATTTAGAAACGGCAACACCCACAGAATCAAAACCTGGACCAATATTGGCAGATGTTGCTGGAACAGTAATTTTCATAATAATACACCAAAAGGAGGAAAGCCATCAGCGACTTTTCTCCTTGAATACCTTTCTTATATGCACCAGTATGGGCTTATCAATTAGTTAGACAAAACTTTCAATGTGTTGACAACTGTGAAATCTTCTGCTGCTTCAAGTTTTTCAGTAACAGCTTTGAGTTGTGTCTTAGACATAGCATGTGTAATCACAACGATACGAGCTGTTGTGCCATTTGCTTTTTGTTGCAAGACTTGTTCAAATGAAATATCTTCTGAGTTGAAGATTTCAGACAAGTGAAGGATTTTACCTTTTTCGTCTGGCGTATCAAGGGCAAAGTAGTAGTTGCTCTTAACATCTGCTGGATTAGCCAATGGCAAGTCACGACGGAACTCGTTAAATGGTTTACCAACATTGCCATCTGAAAGACGACGAGCAATACGGATAATATCTGCCAAAACAGATGTTGCTGTTGGTTTTTGACCAGCACCTGGACCGTAGTACATTGATTCGCCAATACCGATAGATTCAACAAAGACTGCATTCATGACATCGTTGACGCTAGCAAGTGGGTGGTTTTTTGGCAAGAATGTTGGGGACACTTCTGCTGAGATACCTGATTCTACTTCACGCACATCACCAACCAATTTGATGACATAACCCAATTCTTGAGCAACAGCTACATCATCAGTAGAGATGTTTGTAATCCCCTTGTGAGTCACATCGTCGAAATCAATTGTGGCACCAAATCCAAATTGGCTAAGGATAACAGCTTTATAAGCAGCGTCAATACCTTCAACGTCGTTAGTTGGATCACTTTCGGCATAACCAAGTTCTTGGGCAGTCTTAAGAGCGTCCTCATATGACCAACCTTCGTCAACCATCTTAGTCATCATAAAGTTAGATGTTCCGTTGAGTACACCAAGGATACGTGTCACCTTGTCAGACGTCAAAGAGTTAGCCAAAGTACGCAAAATTGGAATACCACCAGCAACAGCAGCTTCATAGTAGAAAGCCACTCCCTTATCTTGGGCAAGAGAAATCAACTCTTTTCCATGAGTAGCAATCAAGTCTTTGTTAGCAGAAACAACGTTTTTACCTGCTTCAAGTGCTTTTGTGATGAAGGTACGAGCTGGCTCGATACGACCCATCAATTCAACAACGATTTGAATCTCTTCATCGTTAAGGATTTCGTCAACATTTGTGACAAAATTGTAGTCGTTTCCAGCAGCGATAAGACGATTTTTTTCCTCGTCATCTTTAACCAAAACTTTGGCAATTTCGAGTTGGTCACGTGAGGCTGCAAGAACCTTTTCACCATTTTCCTTCAAGAGGAAAGGAATACCGCTAGCTACTGTACCAAAGCCAAGCAATCCAATTTTAATAGACATTTACGATTTCTCCTTAAAAACATACATTTCTTTAATTGTACCACATTTCTATCGGAATTGACAGAATATTGTTGCCATTTAAGGAGGCAAGTATTCTTTTTACTGAAAATTCTGTGCATTTCCATCCCATTTTTGTTAGAATAATAACTAGACCTATTTGAAAGGGGATACAATGACTTCTCAAAAGAAAAAAACAACTCAAGCTAACAGAAAGAAACTGAACCTTCTTCTGCTTTTCCTAAATATTGTCCTTCTTGGCTTACTAGCAGTCTTTATGCTTAACCGACCAAATCAGTCGAAAAGCAAGCAACAACAGTCTCAGACCAGTCAGTCTAAGACGACAGCTAAATGGAAAACCTATGACGATCCTGTCCAAATCCCTATCCTCATGTATCATGCGGTACACGTCATGGATCCATCTGAAGCCTCCAACGCCAACCTTATCGTTGACCCAGACCTCTTCGAAGCACAAATCAAGGCCTTGGCGAAGGCAGGTTACTATTTCCTAACGCCTGAAGAAGCCTACAAAGCCTTCACTGAAAACGCCCTACCTGCTAAGAAGGTTGTCTGGCTGACCTTTGATGATGGTAACGAAGATTTCTATACTATCGCCTACCCTATTCTCAAAAAATACAAGGCTAAGGCAACCAACAATGTGATCACTGGCTTTGTTAAGAAAGGAAATGCTGGAAATCTTACCGTCAAACAGATGAAAGAAATGATGGCTCACGGTATGAGCTTCCAGTCTCATACGGTTAACCACCCCGATTTGTCAACCACTGATAAGGCGACACAAAAGGTTGAATTATCGGATTCTATTGACTTCCTTGAAAATAAACTCAATACCAAGGTCAATACCATTGCCTACCCATCAGGTCGCTACAATCAAACGACACTTGACCTAGCTAAGAAAACTTACAAGTTAGGACTAACAACCAACGAAGGGCTAGCCAGTGCCAAGGATGGTCTTCTCTCACTTAATCGTGTCCGTATTCTGCCAACAACAACAGCTAAAGGACTTCTCAGCGAGATTGATACTGACAATGAGTAAAAGAAATCACTTGATTCAAGAATCAAGTGATTTTTATGTTCTAGTCAAATATTTCTGATAGGATAGCCACACCCTTGTCAATTTCAGCATCACTTAGGGTGATTGGTGGCAAAAGACGAATCACGTTTGTCCCTGCAGTTAAGACAATTAACCCCTTATCTCGAGCCGACTGGACCAATTCTCCTAAATTGCCAGTAGTCTCAATCCCAATCATATATCCCAAGCCACGTACAGTGGTAACCGTCTCTTTATCAGATAAAACTGCCTGCAATTTTGCTTGTAGCTGGTTTCCATTTTCAAGGGCAGTATCTAGAAAACTTGGGACCAACATAACTTCAAGCGTAGCTTTGGCCGCCGCCATAGCCAGTTTATTTCCTCCAAAGGTAGAGCCGTGACTTCCGTAAGAGAAGGCTTCTCCAAGAGATGACTTAGCAAGCATGGCACCAACTGGCACCCCATTTGCCAAACCTTTTGCCAGAGTAAAGATATCTGGTTCAATATCGTAGTGCTCATAAGCATAAAGCTTACCAGTACGACCAAGTCCTGTCTGAACCTCATCTACAATAAGATAAATACCCGTCTCCTTACAAAAGTCAGCCAAAGCCTTAACAAAGTCCTTATCAGCAGGTTGAACACCTGATTCCCCTTGAACCAACTCCAACATAATAGCCGCTGTTTCGTCACTAGCTAGGGCCTTGACACTATCTATGTCATTGAAAATAGCATAGCTAAAGTGGGGCACACCTTCACCAAAGCCTTGTTTGATTTTATCCTGACCAGTGGCAGACATGGATCCAAACGTTCGACCATGGAAGGAATTTTGGAAGGTAATGATTTCTTGTTTACCCGATGCCTTTCGGGCGATTTTTATGGCTGCTTCATTGGCCTCTGCACCACTATTACAGAAAAAGGCTAGATAGTCCTTGTCACCAATTAAAAGTCCAGCAACATCTTCTTGCAACTGATTGTGATAAAGATTAGGCTGGTGCAAAATCTTACCCACCTGCTCTGTCAAAGCCTGATTGACATGGGGATGATAGCCCAGGTTAGTTACCCCGATACCTGATGAAAAATCCAAGTAGGTCTTGCCAGTTGTATCAGTCAAATAATTGCCCTGTGCCGAAGCAAAATCAATCGCTGCCCGCTTATAGTTTGAAAATAGTTTTGTCATCTCTTACTCCTTGATTATGGTACCATCTGTCAGGTTATCACCAATGATGACCTGCTCAACACCGGCTTGAACTGTCTGAACAGCGCTTTGAATTTTAGGAATCATGCCCCCAGTTATCACGCATGACTCTATTTTTTTCTGAACGTCCACAAAATTCAGATGCTCCAAAACCTGACCATTTTCTAAAGCTCCCTTGACATCTGTCATAAGGATAAGTTTTTTGGCACCTAGACTAATTGCCACAGCTCTAGCAAGGTAATCCGCATTGATATTGAGCAAATCACCCTGCTCACTGTAACCCAAACTAGGAATCAAGGGGATCTTACCTTGAGCAAGGAGTGCTACTAAGGTCTGATTGGCGATGTTTTTGACCTCACCCACAAAGCCATAAGTCTCTTGATCCAAAAAATCAGCATGAACAAGGTCTGGCAATTCATCTACAAGCTGATAGGCTGGCAAACCCGCCTGTGTTAACTGACCTGCCAAGTTTTTCCCAACTATGTCAACCAAGGCTTCTTTAATCAAGGCCATATCTGACTGACTCGTCACACGAAGACCATTGACCTTGTGAATTGGAATATGATTCTCCTCCATCAGCTGATTAATAGCAAAACCACCCCCATGGATGATGATTATTTTTTGACTAGCCTGCTGCCATTCTGACAGTTTGGTCAATATCTCAGGAGTTAGCTGTTTACTGGCTACTCCACCAATCTTAATTACAATATATTCAGTAGTCATCAGTTAACTCCTTTTCCTTAGATAGTCTAAGTGTGATAGAGGGCATTAATCTTAACGTAATCGTAAGAAAGATCACAACCCCAAGCGGTTCCTTTTTCATGTCCAGCATGAAGATCTACCGTAATGGTCACTTCATCCTCATGCATGATGTCTTTCATTTCCTCATCATCAAAGGTCACAGGACTAGAGGCTAACATGACTGGCAGACCGCCAAGCATAATATCAACATTGTCCACAGGAACGTCCACACCGGCATAGCCAACAGCAGCTAGAATACGCCCCCAGTTAGGATCTTCACCAAAAATGGCTGTTTTGACCAGACTTGAACCGACAACAGATTTTGCCATCATACGAGCATCAAGAGCATTAGGAGCATTGATCACATCAACTTGGATGAGCTTATTGGCACCTTCACCGTCCTTGGCAATTTTCTTAGCCGATTCTTGCATCACGAAATTAAGCATTTTTGAAAATTTATCAAATTCTGGTGTACCTGGCAGAATCTCTTCATTGAGCGTGCAACCATTTGACATGACAAGAACCATATCATTAGTTGATGTATCCCCATCAACTGTAATCTGATTAAAGGTCTTTTCCACATTTTGGCTCAAAGCTAATTGAAGGGTGTCACTAGAAATATTAGCATCACAAGTAATAAACCCAAGCATGGTTGCCATATTCGGGTGAATCATGCCTGAACCCTTAGCGACACCAGACATAGTGACAACATCACGACCAAAAGTCTCCGTCACAGCAATAGTCTTAGTTGCTGTATCTGTCGTCAAAATCGCCTTAGCAAAATCATCAGTATTCCCATTGACCACCAACTTGGAAAGACCATTTTTCAAGGTATCCATTGGTAGCAACTCACCGATAACCCCTGTAGAAGCCACACCAACCAAATCTGGTTCAACACCTAACTTTTCAGCGGTCCACTCCTGCATGGTGTAAGCATCCTCCAATCCTTGAGTCCCTGTACAAGAATTGGCTACACCTGAGTTAACAACGATGGCCTTCATTTTCCCAGCCTTTTTAACTGAGGTCTTGGTCACAATCAGAGGAGCTGCGATAACCTTATTAGTCGTGTAGACCCCTGCCACACTGGCTGGTTTTTCAGAGACAATCCAACCAAAATCCATTTTTCTCTTTTTAAATCCTGCATGTAGCCCGTCTGCTGAGAATCCCAGCGGACTAGCAATTGTTCCATCTATGACTTTCATATTTTTTCTCCTAACTCTATGCTTACATCTACAAGTATGACGGTGTCAGAAGCAAACCTTCTGTCTCATCCCACCCCTGCATAAGGTTGAGATTTTGAACCGCTTGACCAGCAGCACCCTTAATCAAATTATCAATCACTGAAATAACTGTCAGAACATTGGTTTTCTCATTATAGGCAAAGCCAATATCTGTAAAATTCGATCCAATAACGTTGTGTAGTTCTGGCAAACTGTCTTGCACACGTACAAAGGGTTTATCACTATAAGCCTTTGTGAATGCTGAAGCTACATCAGCTACAGTCACGTCCTTCTTCAACTTACAATAAACCGTAGCCATGATTCCACGATTAACGGGTAAAAGCGACGTTGAAAACTGAATCTCAGGCATTTCCGGATTAAAGCCCTGCAAGGTTTGAACAATTTCAGGAATATGCTGATGATGATTGAGTTTATAAGTCACGTAATTATCATGAACATTGACAAAATGACTAGACTCACTCAAAGCCTTACCCGCACCAGTTAAACCAGACTTGGCATCCACAATGACACTCTCCGTCTCAATCAGACCAGTAGCAACCAAAGGAAGCAAGGCCAACTCTGTCGCTGTTGCATAGCATCCAGGATTGGCAATAAATTTCTTATCCTTCACATCTGCATATTCTGATAATGCATATGTAAATTTATTCAAAACACTCTGCTTAGCAGGTGATTTTTTATACCATTCTTGATAAACATCTGCTGGCAAGCGATGATCGCCAGACAAATCAATAATAGGAAAATCAGCTAGAACAAATTCCTCTGCTAGCGAGCTAGCGACTCCTGAAGGTGTGGCAAAGAAAACCAAATCCGCTTTTTGCATAATCTTTTCCGCATTGTAAGCTTCAATTTCTAAGTCACAAACACCTGTCAGATAGGGATACACATCAGACAATCGTCGGCCCACTTCCTTGGTTGCGTGAATAGAAACAAGTTCCACTTTTTTATGATTATTCAAAATTTTAACTAACTCTAAACCACTATAACCAGTGATACCAACGATTGAAATTTTCATTTATGCACTCCTTTTGAATAAATATGTAACAAGTTTATTGTATTTTTATTCATTTGTCAAGAAAAAATGAAATTAACATGAAAAAAACAAGCAGTCTTTTTCAACTACTTGTTTCATGATTGTTATCTAGTTATTAAATAATTGCAAGTCGGCAATACGATCGACTGCTTCGACCAGACGTTCTGGCTCTACCAAAAGCCCGATACGAACATAAGCATCTCCTGCAGGACCAAATCCTTTACCTGGTGCCACAGCAACATGAGCCTTCTCAAGCAAAAGATTCGCAAAACTCTCACTAGTGTAACCCTCTGGTACAGGCATCCAAGCATAGAAAGAACCTTTGGATAGAAAGGCCTTCCAGCCAATCTTAGCAGCTGCCTGGACAAAAGCATCTCGACGGCTATCATAAGTCGCATTCAGTTGAGCAACAGCCTCCTCAGATTTAGGATCTAAGAGGGCTGCAATCCCAGCCTCCTGCAAGGCAGGAAAGATTCCCACAAAAAGATGGTCTTGAATCAGATTTAAGGCTTCAATCATCTGGTCATTCCCAGCAGCAAAGGCCAAACGCCAACCAGCCATATTGAAGGTTTTCGAGAAAGTATAGAACTCAATGCCCACATCTTTAGCACCAGGTGTTGATAAGAAGCTAGGATTCTCATAGCCCCGATAGCCCAAAGCTCCGTAAGCCAAATCACTCACCACACCAACTTCGTAGGTCTTAGCCCAGGCAACCAACTTTTCATAAAAGGCCTTAGTCGCCACAGCACCCGTAGGATTATTCGGATAATTGATATAGATAAACTTAGCACGCCGAGCTATCTCTTCAGGAATGGCATCCAAATCTGGCAAGAAATCATTTTCAGCCGTCAAAGGAAAGGTCTCATAGGCTACACGTCCTAGACTCACTCCTGATAAATAATCAGGATATCCTGGATCAGGCAAGAGCAGGAGGTCACCAGGATTCATCAAAGCTAGGGGCAATTCCACTAGTCCAATTTTAGCCCCACCCATGACACAAATCTCACGCTCCGCATCCAAATCGACCCCATAATGTTTCTTGTAAAAACTAGCAGCAGCTTCCTTAAAAGGACGATTGCCTCGAAACTGTGAATACTTATGGCTAGCAGGTTTTTTCGCTGAGGTACAAAACGCCTCAACAATATGGTCATAGGTTGGTTGGTCTGGATTGCCCTGACCGAGATTGATAACATCTGCTCCTTCCGCCACCTTGGCATTAACTTTAGCAACCAAACCTGCAAAAAACTGTTCTGGCAATGCCTTCAATAAGTCAGATTCTTCAAATAACATAAACGCTCCTTAATGATACAAGTCCGTGCGACGATCCTCAAAAACAGGAATCTGACCTCGAACCTTATCTACCTCTTCAAGATTAATATCAGCCGTAAAAACGCCCTCCTCATGCTCCTTGGTTTGTAAGACCACATTTCCAAGTGGATCTATAACCATAGAATGTCCTGAAAAGATATCGTTCGGTCCTGCTCCAACACGATTGACAGCAACTACAAAAGCTTGATTTTCAACTGCACGCGCCTTTAACAAAATCTCCCATTGCTGCACTCGAGGTTCCGGCCACTGCGCTACCACAAAAAGTACCTTGGCCCCTTGTGCCATCTGTGTCCGTACCCACTCAGGAAAACGAATATCATAACAAATGACACTAGCAGCTATCACACCATCAAGCTCAAAAACAGACTCATTCGACCCAGCAGACATGTACTGGTCCTCTGCCATAAGGCCAAAGAGATGGACCTTGCTATAGGTATTGATTAAGTCCCCAGACTTATTGTAGACATAGGTCGTGTTGTAAAATTTGCCGTCTTCCTCAATAGCAACAGACCCTCCGATAATAGCCACAGCATGTTTCCTAGCAAAATGAGACAAGAGTTCTTGAGAGTCCAATCCAGCCTTATCCGCAAGTCCATCAAGTTCATTTAAAGCATAGCCTGTATTCCACATTTCAGGAAGCACAATAACATCAGGATTGTCATCAAGCGCCCTTTCCAGCATCTCTATGACGTGTTTTTTATTTTCCACAGGCTGTCCGTGAACGACATCCATCTGTACCAACGCAATTTTCATAATAACCTCGATTCTATATTAACCATTATAGCACTCCAAAAGACGTCACAAAAATTGAAAAATTCAATCTCATGATAAAGAAAGGCTATCAAAAAAGGCTGGACATAATGTCCAACCTAATCATTATTACACTAAGCAATATCAACGTAACGACGAGCACCGCTCACTGTCATGTATGAAAGCCATGTGTGACCGTCCGCTGTCAAAACCTTATCGTAGTTAACACTCATACCCTTGTCATAGTAGGCCAATTCTGGACTTGAAACTTTAGCTTCTGCCTTGATTGACGCACGACCTGTGAAGGTATAATGACCTGACTCTGGGAGACTTGGTTTCGCAGCTGGTTTGCTTGCTTCTGGCTTAGCTGCTGCAATATCAACATAACGACGGGCACCGCCTGCTGTCATGTATGAAAGCCATTGATGACCATCGGCTGTCAAAACCTTATCGTAGTTAACGCTCATACCTTTATCATAGTAGGCCAATTCTGGGCTTGAAACCTTGGCTTCTGCCTTGATTGACGCACGACCTGTGAAGGTATAAGTGCCTGATTCTGGAAGACTTGGTTTATCCGCTGGTTTAGCAACTGGTTTAACTTCTGGTTGACTTGCTGGCTTAGAGTCTGCCTTGGCTGCTGCAATATCAACATAACGACGAGCACCACTTGTTGTCACGTATGAAAGCCATTGACGACCATCGGCTGTCAAAACCTTGTCGTAGTTAACGCTCATACCCTTATCATAGTAGGCCAACTCTGGGCTTGAAACCTTAGCTTCTGCCTTAATTGACGTACGACCTGTGAAGGTATAAGTGCCTGATTCTGGAAGACTTGGTTTATCCGCTGGTTTAGCAACTGGTTTAACTTCTGGTTTAGTTTCTGTAGCTTTAACTGTTGCAATATCAACGTAACGACGGGCACCGCTTGCTGTTACATATGAGAGCCATTGATGACCATCGGCTGTCAAAACCTTATCGTAGTTAACGCTCATACCTTTATCATAGTAGGCCAATTCTGGGCTTGAAACCTTAGCTTCTGCCTTAATTGACGCACGACCTGTGAAGGTATAAGTGCCTGTTGCTGGAAGGTTGATGGCACCTGTAGTGGCTGGTTTGCTTTCAGCAGGTTTGCTGCTAGTAGCATAATCGCCACCTTCGATACCAAAGTACTCTTCCAAGCTCAATCCTGAATCGTGGATGTCTTTAGCTTCTTTACCCACATAGCGGATATGCCACGCTTCTGGCATGTAGCCGGTTGAAGCTTCTTTACCTGCTTGGAAACGCACGATAAAGCCATAGTTATGTGCATTGTCTTTAAGCCATTGACTAGCTCGTGCATCCTCAAGCAAGTTACCTGATTTATCAGTCAAATCAAAGACCAAACCAGTTTGGTGTTCGCTGAACCCAGGACGAGCTGAGTAACGGTCCGCAGCTGCTTGACCATCACGGCTTACGTAGTTGTCGTAAAGAGTCTTTTGATAATCGTAAGAACGGAAACCACTGTATGAACGTCCAACATTCAACCCTTGATTAATCATATCATCACGAAGGCGAACAAAGGCTGCCTTAGCTGTTGGGTTTTCACCTGGATTGTAGTCCTTAGAAAGACCATGCTTCTTATTGACAATGATAATATCATCGTATTTACCACGAACACTGTAGTAAGAACCGTTATTGGTCAATTTCCCTGTCACTTGAGTTTCAGTGATTTGAGGGACTGTAGCTGTAGTTTCTGTGATATAGGTTCTCTTACCATCCAACATATAGTAAAGATGCACAGAATAAGTACCCGCATCACCCTTATGGCTGGCTGTATCTACATGAACCTTATAGCTACCGTCTGATTGTTTATCAGCATGATACCAAGTGAGATCGTCTTGGCCATTCTTATCTGACCAGATTGGGACACGGACTTCTTTAACTTCTTTGCCACCACCTGAAACATTGGTAACGACAACATCAAAGCCATTAGACGTTTGGTTGGTAATCGTCAATTTTCCTGTGACTTGAGTTTCAGGGACTGTGGCTGTAGTTTCGGTAATATAAGTTCGCTTACCATCCAAAATGTAGTAAAGATGCACAGAATAGGTACCAGCATCACCCTTATGGCTGGCTGTATCTACATGAACCTTGTAGCTACCGTCTGATTGTTTGTCGGCATGATACCATGTAAGGTCGTCTTGACCATTCTTATCTGACCAGATTGGAACACGGACTTCTTTAACTTCTTTGCCACCACCTGAAACATTGGTAACGACAACATCAAAGCCATTAGACGTTTGGTTGGTAATCGTCAATTTTCCTGTGACTTGAGTTTCAGGGACTGTGGCTGTAGTTTCGGTAATATAAGTTCGCTTACCATCCAACATATAGTAAAGATGCACAGAATAGGTACCGGCATCGCCCTTGTGGCTGGCTTTATCTACATGAACCTTATAGCTACCGTCTGATTGTTTGTCGGCATGATACCAAGTAAGGTCGTCTTGGCCATTCTTATCTGACCAGATTGGGACACGGACTTCTTTAACTTCTTTGCCACCACCTGAAACATTGGTAACGACAACATCAAAGCCATTAGAGGTTTGGTTGGTAATCGTCAATTTTCCTGTTACTTGAGTTTCAGGGACTTTGGCTGTAGTTTCGCTAATATAAGTTCGCTTACCATCCAACATGTAGTAAAGATGGACAGAATAGGTACCAGCATCGCCCTTGTGGCTGGCTTTATCTACATGAACCTTATAGCTACCGTCTGACTGTTTATCAGCATGATACCAAGTGAGGTCATCTTGACCATCTTTATCTGACCAAATTGGGACACGGACTTCTTGGACTGTCTTGCCGCCACCTGAAACATTGGTAACCACAACATCGAAGCCGTTAGAGGTTTGGTTGTTAATGGTAAGGTTACCAGAAACACGGTTTTCTTGTGGTTTAGACTCAGTAGCTTTCAAGGTCGCAATATCCACATAACGACGTGTACCACTGTAACTGATGTAAGAAATCCATTGATGGTTATCCGCAGTCAAGACCTTGTCATAGTTCACTTTGTAGCCTTTTTCCAAGGTATAAAGTGTTTCTGCAGAAGCTTTAGGTTCGTTTTTAACATTCAAGCTACGTGTCACATTATAAGTGCCGCTTGCTGGAAGCTTTTCAGCACCAGTAACTTCTGGTTTTGCTTGATTAGTCTCTGTTGGTTTAACAGTTGGTGTTTCAGCTTTAGCAGGTGTCAAAGTCGCAACATCTGCATAATAGCGAACATAGTCATAACCAAGGTAAGAAATCCATTGGTGATTATCAGCTGTCAAAACTTTATCATAGATGACATGGTCACCCTTGCCGAAAACAAAAGTAGGTTTGAGGTCTGCTTTTGGTTCTTTCTTAATATCTGTGTCACGTGTAAAGTAATAAGTTCCTGTTGCTGGGATATCCAAAACACCTGTTGTGGCTTGAGTGCCATTAGAAGGCTTACCATCCCCATTACCACTATTACCGTTACCACTACCAGCTGCCACTGGTTTCACTGGCGCATAACGACGCACGCCAGAGTATGATTTGTAGCTAATCCATTGGTAGCCGTCAGCCGTCACGACTTGATCGTAAAGGACGCTGTCTCCTGGATTTACATAAAATTCAGCCTTGGCAGACACCTTGGGTTGATTCTTAATCTCTGTACGTTCCTTGTAGACATAAGTTCCTTGACTTGGAAGGTCGCTGTCTGTAGTTGTAGCTGGTTGGCTCACCAAACTAGTATTGACAGCTGCTCTCGTTAAGGCAGATACATCAAGGTTAGTGGCTGTTTCAGATGAAGCATTTGTGTTCCTTGTCGCTTCTGAACTAGCAGTTGTTGATTCAGAAATTTTATCTGCTGCTTGTGAGGTACTAGCACTCACTTCACTTCTAGCCTCGCTAGTAGCAGTTTCACTAGCGGTTTGGCTAGTTGTTGAGACTTGGCTAGCTTTCTCGCTTGATACTACCCCATCGGTCGCTACACCACTGAAAATATCAGCTGCTGTCACAGCATCACTATCTGAGGTAGCACGCAAAGTAGCATCTGAAAATGTTGAAACCTCATGATGCTCATCAGCCAAAGCTTGACCTGCAAAGACCAAACTTGCTCCTAAAAGAACTGATGCTGCTCCAAATGAATATTTACGAATGGAAAAACGTTGTTGTTCGTGTAAAAATTTTTCTCGTTTCATATTAGTATTTCTCTCTATCAAATTGTTGTTACCGATTGATTGTAACATTAGGTGACAAATATTACAAGTATTTTACAGAATATTACTTAATATTTCTCACTTGTCCATTAGTATACCAAATTTATTTGACTTGTTCACACCTAAATCATAAACTGTCCAATTTTTGTCATAATCGGAAAATGACTGATTATACTTATATATTCGTTGTTTTTCCAAAAAAATGGAAAATAAAGTAAAAACACGACCGCTTTAAATGCCATCATGTTTCATTTTTGAACCTTTTATCAATGTCCTACATCTGAATATGAAATGTAGTATCGTTGACCATCCTTAACAAAACTATACCAGTTTCCATCAGGTAAAATTTCATATTTGTCCCAATCAACATCCCCTGCAGGAAGTTTAGAAACAGCTCCACTGTCTTTATCTGGCGCAGCATAAATAGGCGTTTCCTCATCAAGTGTCAATGTTCCAGAAGTAGCTGTCCAAGCACCTCGACCTCCCTCAACTCCTCCAACTTGAGAAGTTGGTGTTGTAGCTTGAGCCGCTTGTCCACCATCTGTAGCGCCTGCTTGAGCTTGTTCTTGAGAGGAAACTTTAGGTGCTACTGCTGAGGCCTGATTGTCATTTTCTTCATTTGTGACTGCTGAAGATGATGATTGAACTGATTTCTTATCCTTCTTAACAGCCTTACTTGAGCTTGAAGATGACTTCTTAACCGTTTTGGCTGGGCTACTACTTGTGCTAACACGCGCCGACTCATGACTATTAAACTTAGTCACTAAGAAGACAGCGAGGATAACTACAATAAGAGCTGATAGAATACCAATGAGTTTACTTGTATTTTTCATGAGTGAGATTCCTTTTCTGATAATTTACGAGGTTATTATAATATCTAGAAAGCTAAATTTTTCATTGAAGTCATAAACAGTCGTTTTTTCGTCATAATCAAACCACATCTTCTATTTTTAGCGTCTGTTTAAAACGATAGTCTTTAGATTGTGTTGACAAAGAACAATTAGGGTACTTCCCTAAAATCTCTCGAACAGTGGACAGACCTATACCACGTCCCTCTCCTTTACTTGAGCGGCCAAGTTTAAAGATACCGACTGTATTGATAGATTCTTGAGCAATGGTATTCTCCACTATTACTACCTTCGTCTCTCCACTGATAAGAGCAATGTTCACTTCTTTAGTACTGCTATCCAAACTCCCCTCAATAGCATTATCCAAGAAGATGGACAGCACCGTTATGAAATCCAACAATTCCATCCTCGATACTTCAAAGACGTCGCTGACCTCAAGGTGAACGGTAATAGACTGTCCCTGTGCTTCCAAGATTTTACTAGCCAAGACACCTTTAACGGCTTCATCTTTAATATTAATCAAGTTGGCAATTTCGTACTGTTTTCCCTCAATCCGAGTCTTTGTTTTTTCAAGAATGTTATCGTAGATATCAGAAATGATAGCTATATCTTTGGAGTCAATGCCATATTTGATACTAGACAAAACATTTAGGTAATCATGCCTAAATCGACGAAGATCAGTATAGAGTCTCTCGATTTGTTGACTATAATGAGCCAAATCACTCATTTGCCTATCTTTTTGGAGTAGGACTTCTTCTTTTAGCCTCTCACTGAAGGTCGCATTGATATAAACAAGGGTCGCAAGAAAGAGTAAAGCATAAGTCACCACGAGATAAACATGCCAATCTCTTCCTCCAGGGCTCTGTTGCACAAAAAAGGTAATATATTGGAGAAGGAGGGCATAAGATAACATTGATATATCTATAAGCAATAAAAAGTACTTTGAAAATGACTTTCTAAAACCATAGTTCAATGCTTTGAAATCTACTTTTAAGGTCTTAATGATTAACCAAAACACAGGAAAGACTAGCAACTCAATGACAAGGTTTAAATGGAAATGGTTAAGTACTATCATATAATGACGATTGATGACTAAGGCAATCCCATAAATAATAAGATTGGAAACAAGCCATAGAAAATATCTAATAACCTATTGCCATAACGATTTCTGTAGAAGGAATAAACAACCAAGAAGGCATGCCCTAAAACATAGGATAGGGCTGGAGAAAGCACAAACAAAAATCGGATAATCAAGGGGATGATGATATACCATCTTAACTTTATCTTCTCGGAGGTAATATATTGATAAATGAGAATAAAGAGGATAATCTCCGCTAAAAAGTCTAGATTATCCAACACAAAATTAATCGCTGTCATCGTCCAATTCTCTCAATCAATTTCTTTAGTTTCAATTTTGAAACATAGCAAACGCCACCATTTTCAAAATAGACCGTCCCCGTACTTTTATCTAATTTGATGATATTTTCTGGATTAACTAGGAAGGACTTATGACATTTAAACAGTCTAGGGTCGCTCTTTTCAATTTGAGAGAGACTGCCATAAAACTCAATCTGCTCCTCTTTAGTATAAAGGATAACCTTATGAACGATATCCGAGGTCTCAAGGTACAAGATATCATGAAAGGGAACCTGAATAACGGTCTTAACATTCTCAATCCGAAAAGCGTCTTCTGGATTCTGACTCTGTATCTTTTTGCAGGTTAATAAGATAATACTTTCCACACGCTTTTGAAAGTCCTCTCCCTCCAAAGACTTATCAATAAAGTCTAGAGCTGCCAGTTGGTATTGAAAAGTTAAGGGAAGATACTCTGAATGAGTCGTGAAAAAAACAATATTGGCATAGGGGTCGTTCTTGCGAATCTGCTTAGCCACTTCTAAACCTTTTTTAGTATCGTCTTTAATCTGAATGTCCAGGAAAAAGAGCTGATGAGATCCTCTCTCAGTAACAGACTCTAACAGTTGATTGGGTTTGTCAAAAACCTCAAAGTCACCCACTTTAATGTTATTTTTCTTAAGAATCGTATGAATAACCTCTTCAATACGATTTTGTTGGATAAAATGATCCTCTAAAACATAGATGTCAAGCATGGCATAACTTCCTTTAGCATAATCTTAAGAGAAATTCTAAGTTAGAGCATTTCTTTAATAAATGAACCTCTCTTATTTATTCAAAATGAGATTTATTGTTCTCTTTACTCATTTTACATTTTTATTACAAAAAACAATAGTTTGTAACATTTTTTTACTTCAATCAACTAAAAAAACACCCCACAAAGTTAGATTTTATCTGTCTAACTTTTGGGGTGCAGTTCATAAATAGCAATCTTTTTCGTACTAGTTACGATAATAAGGGACACCTTCAGCAGTTTGGTCCTGACCAATAACAAGGTAATCAGAGCCGTTACTACCTCCAGAAATCGCTCTCAATGCAGCTGAGCTTGTATCTGAGAAAACTCCTGCATAGAAAATATTATCTGAAACTCTTTGAGGCTTCAATTGAGCAGTATAACCTGTTGAGTTTTTAATAATTGTACCATCAGCATTAATTGTAACTGATTCACCATTCGCATTAGTCCAAGTTCCCACAAGAGAGCTAATATCACCATTGTCAAGGGCACCAAAGTCAAGCGATGATTGACTATTATTTGTGTTCTTTTCAGATTTAACCTTGTCTGTTCCAGCTGTTGCTTCAGCCACTTGTCCACCATCTGTAGTACCTGCTTGAGCTTGTTCTTGAGAAGAAGTCTTAGGTGCTACTGCTGAGGCCTGATTGTCATTTTCTTCATTTGTGACTGCTGAAGATGATGATTGAACTGATTTCTTATCCTTCTTAACAGCCTTACTTGAGCTTGAAGATGACTTCTTAACCGTTTTGGCTGGGCTACTACTTGTGCTAACACGCGCCGACTCATGACTATTAAACTTAGTCACTAAGAAGACAGCGAGGATAACTACGATAAGGGCTAATACTAAACCAATGAGTTTACTTGTATTTTTCATGATTGATGTTCCTTTTCTGATAATTTACTAGGTTATTATAATATATAGATAGCTAAATTTTTCATTGAAGTCATAAACGGCCGTTTTTTCGTCATAATCAGAAAATAACATTTAAAATAAAAATACTATATACATCAAACTGCTATGGTTTTTGGAACAAGCATCTTAGCTACAATCTCTTTTTGTTTAGCTTTTGAAACCAAGCATGACTCTCCGTTTTCAAAATAAATAATACCTAACTCTTTGTCCAATCTCACAATGTTTTCGGGATTTACAACAAATGATTTATGGCATTTATATAGTCTGCAATCTTGTTTCACAATTTCTGACAATTGACCATAGAACTCGATCTGCTCTTCCGTTGTATGAAGAATCACCTTATGAACTGTTGGAGATGTTTCAAAATAAAGAATCTTATGAAAAGGAACTTGTATAGTTGCATTCTTTGTATCTACCGTAAAAGCACACTCTATTTGGCTAAGACCATTTTTAGAAAGTGCTAATCCAATATCAGAAATAATCCTATCTTCATATTCATTATCAGGCAAATTCTTATCAATAAAATCAAGTGCAGCTAAGCGATACTGAAAGGTTGAAGGTAGGAGTTCGGGATGTGCTGTGATGAAAACAATACTAGCATAAGGATCTCGCTCACGAATCTGTTGAGCAACCAATATTCCCCCTTCGATATCACTATCAGATCCAATATCTAGAAAAAAGAGTAAATGCGAGCCCCTTTCCGTAATACGCTCTAATAATTGATTGGGTTTATCGTATAAATTGACCTTCCCAATTCTTAAAATATATATTTGTTTAGACTTGTGGATGGCATCCTCAAGACGAGCTTGTTGAAAATAATCTTCTTCTAAAACAAAAATATCTAACATGCTCAATACCTCCGTTTTATAACATTTCCTTTCAATAACTTGATGAATTAGCTACTTATAGAACGAATCCCATACTTTCATCTTGATTCTACAACTTTCGCTAATTTACGGCAAATATTTTCAAAACATATTGAACAATATATTTATTCAACTCTTGAAACCAAAAAACACCACCCTCAAAAGAGAGTGATGTTACAACTCTTAAGAAATATCTACATAGCGTCTTGCACCGCTATAGGTTACATAAGACAACCAGGTGTGGCCATCAGCTGTAAGGACCTTGTCATAGCGAACGGACATGCCTTTATCATAGTAGGCTAACTCTGGGCTAGCAACACTTGGTTGTGCCTTGATAGAGCTAGGTTTGGTAAAGGTATAGGTGCCAGTTGCTGCTAGGCTTGGGCTTGCTGGTTGAGCAACTGCTGTTGCCTTACCATCAATAGCAATGTAACGGCGGTTGCCTCCATGGCTAACATAAGAGAGCCATGTATGACCATCTGCAGTCACCAATCTGTCATAGTTAACGGACATACCAGCATCATAGTAGGCCAACTCTGGACTTGCGACACTTGGTTCTGCTTTAATGCTAGAGCGTTCCTTGAAAGTATAGGTACCAGAAGATGGTGTACTTGGTTGAACTGGTTGTTCTACTGGTTTAGTCACACTTGTTGGTGCGATAGCCACATAGAAACGATGTCCTGAATAGCTGAGATAAGAAAGCCATGTATAGCCGTCATTATTGACAACCTTGTCATAGTTAACTGACATACCTGAATCATAGTAGCTAACATCAGGGTTGGCTACCAAAGGTTGATTCTTAATGCCAGAACGAGCAGTAAAGGTGTATGAACCTGAAGCTGGAAGATTGTGGCGGGTTGCATTTTGAACTGGAACAGTTGTGCTAGTGCCTCCGATACCTACCATCTTACCGTCTTGAACATAGTAGAGATGGACAATGTATTCGCCTGCTTCAGCCTTATGATCACTAACATTGATGCGAACCTTGTAGCTACCATCACTTTGTCTGTCAGCTTGGTGCCATACAAGATCATCTTGGCCGTCCTTAGCTGTCCATACTGGAACTCTTACGCCTTGGATAGCTTTATCTCCACCAGAAACATTAGTGATATGAACATCGAAACCGAGGTTAGAGAGATTTTCAATATTGATAGTACCACTTGGTTTGCTTTCTTGTTGAGCAAGTTTAGACACGGCTACATAACGGCGGTTGCCATTGTAGCTGAGGTAAGAAAGCCATTGGTAACCATCACCACTGACAATCTTGTCGTAGTTGACTGACATGCCAGCATCGTAGTAGGCCAACTCTGGACTTGCCACACGAGGTTCTGCCTTGATGCTAGAACGTTCTTTGAAGGTGTAAGTTCCTGCATCAGGAAGGCTATAGCTAGTAGTTGTATGAGTTTCTTCAACTTTGGCAGGAACTGTGTAAGTTGTACCACCCACACCAACTAATTTACCATTAGTTTCAACATAGTAAAGATGAACATTGTAGAGGCCACGTTCATTCTTGTGGTCAATTAGACTAACGTTAACCTTGTAGTTACCATTGTTAAGACGAGTCGCATTGTACCAGATGATATCATCTTGACCATTCTTTTCAGACCAGATTGGAACAGATACCCCAAGGACACCATTTTGATCTGAAACATTACTGATAACCACGCTAAAGTCACCATTGTTATGACTTTCAATAGAAATGTCGCCTCTTGGTTTAGCTACAGCCTCTGCAACAGCACCTAGGTCGACATAACGACGAGTACCACTGTACGAAGTATAAGAAATCCAACGGTGGTTGTCAGCAAGCAAAGATCTATCGTAGTTGACTGACATACCAGGATCAAAATTGAACTCAGTTTTAGCAGTCAAGCTAGGTTGGTTCTTCACATCTGCAGGTTTAGTGAAATAATAAGTACCACGTTCAGGGATGGTTTCATCTCTAGTCGCCTCAGTGTTGCTACTAGTATTTTCGGCCTTCAAAGCTGCGATATCAGCATAGTAGCGTTCATAGTCGTAACCAATGTAAGAAATCCATTGGTGATTATCTCTCTTCAAGACCTTATCATAAATAACATGGTCACCTGCACTAAAGACGAAAGTAGGTTTGATATCCATGACTGGAGCTGTACGAATTTCAGTAGTGCGACGGAAATAATAGGTGCCGTTTGATGGGATATCAAGAGAACCATCAGCAGTCACTGGACCATCCACACCTGGCTGACTAGCATTAGTTAAGACAGTACGAAGACTAGTATCGACAGCTTCACGGTCAGTACCTCTAACTTCTGCTACTTCTGAAGTTGCTGAACGGTTAGTCTCACTTGCTACTTCAGAGCTAGCTACTGATGACACTTCAGAACGTGGGCTAGCCACTTCTGATCTAGAAACAGTAGCAACAGCAGATGCAGAATGAGCAACCTCTGCCGGTACTTCCAAAGAAGCAGCCTCGCTAGCCACTACACTATTAGCTTCAGAAGAGGCAACCTCACTGCTAGCAAGCTTAGGTCTTGGCGCTTCAGATCTTGAAGCTGGTTGATTGAGGACATCGGTAACAGCTTCTGAAGTTGCCTGGTCGATTTGAAGTGGTTCAGAATTATTTACAAAAACTTCATAATCCTTGCTGGTACTTGTGCTGTTGGCTTGTTCCTGAGCCAAAGCATGTCCACCAAGCATCAAGCTCGCACCAATCAAGACTGATGCAGCTCCAAAAGAATATTTACGAATTGAGTAACGTTGACGTTCCTTAACAACATATGCCTTTCTCATTTTGATCACTCTCACTTTCTAGGCTGTTTGATAAACATTGGAACCGTTTTCATATTTCTATTATACCCCTTTGAAATATTTTTTACAATTATTTCAATATTATTACTAAAGTTTATTTTGTAGAAAATTGATATCTAATTCTTTCAAATAACTATAATTAAGAAAAACCCCAAGAACTACCTGAGGGCTTTTGCTACATCTAATTCCTTGACACATTAAGCAAATCTGAATAGATTAATTAATTCATTCTGAGTTGATTTGACTATAGGTATCAATCTAGTCTAACTCTGATTCATCATAGATGTATTCTTCTAAATGTTCAGTCACTGTAATCTCATCGCAGGAGCTAACATTTTGAAAGTCCTTAATGTAAACAATTTTATACTGATTTGGTAGAAGTACAGGAAAGGCAATTGGCTCACCATTCTTACACACGCGAAACATCTGAAAGCTATCTGTTACGTTACTAATAAAGACAAACGGAAACAAATGAGGACTGGGAGAATTCAAATAGTGATAGATACCCTTTAAGGTACCACTAGTACTTCTTACTTCTCCTTGTTCTTTTTGAGACATTTTTAAAGTGTGCTCCTTCTACTACTTGTGATTTCCTTTTCTTAAGTACTGAGAGACAATACCATTAATCTAATTTATTGTAAACATGCATCCGACCATATATCGCATCAGAACCGAAACGAATCTGTCCGTTACTATCAAAGAAAATTGGGTCACTGGTTGGTCCATCATTATGAGCAAAACCTGCTACATAACCGCCATCTTGAGCAAAACCATTAAAGAGCTGACTACTTGTATCACTATAACCACTTTCAGCACCAACACGGGTTACACTACCGGATGGGGATACTGTAATTGTGTCCCCTAAGTCATTTTGATAGGTACCAGCAACACTAGAGAAATCACCATTAGCCATTGCCGTAGCATCAACCACTGTGGTAGCTGGTGTTTGTTCCGCTGAAGCAGCTGGTTGTTCTGTAGGAGTTCCTTGATTTACTCCAGCTGTTTCTTCACTAGGATTTGTTGGAGCAACTTCTTGTTGAGTAGATCCAGCAACATTTCCGGCTGATGGTTGTGAAGCCGTTTCTCCAGAGGTTGCCTTTGAGACCTCTTCTGAACTAGAAGATTTTGTCTTTTGCTCAGACTTCTTCGTTTTTTCTTTTGAAGATGGTTTTGTCGATTTCACTTTCTGACTAACCTTACTAGAGCTCGATGTTAATGTAGCTTCCTTCTTGTTATTACCACATGCACCAAGTAATAGAACGGAAGTTAAAGCGAGTGCGGTTAAAGTTGTGAAACGTTTTGTAGCAGGTTTCATAATAATTCTCCTTTTTACTCTATTTTAGACTGTGTCATTTTCAAAAATCTCAATGAAATAAGTTATATTCTTTAGTTCTTCTTATGGACATAATATACTGCATATTAGAAAAAAAGAACAGGACACGTATGTCCTGCTCTATTCTTTCATGGCATCTCTCATTTTCTCTGACATGATGTCAGCTAAAGAGGTATCTCCTAATAATCTAGCCAAGATTATCCCTTCTTGATAAGCCTTTTTAGCCTCAAAAATATCATTCTTTACAACATATAGATACTGTCCCTCTAGCATTCTCAAAATTGGTTTTTTCTGAAAATCTTGAGTTTCCTCCATAATACGATGCAGTTGATTGAATGCTACTTCCGATAAATGAAACTTTTTTCGTTCATATTCAACTATTGGAACCATTAATAAGGCATCCCTAAGTAAAAACAAATACTCCGTGGGAATATTATCATAACTATTTATTAGATTTCTACAAATGGTATAAAAGGTCCCTTCACTAAACCCATCTGACCTCATACTATCACCATCTCCTAACGAGATTTGATATAGTTCTATAAGTAGTAGATCATTGATAGTGTATACCCTTTTCTCACATAATGATGGTAAACTCTTCTCCAATATGCTCATACCAAATTTTTGGTGTGTCTTTGAAGTATATGAGTAAAGTTTTGACTGTAAGATATCAACAACCCTCTGTTCATCAGCAGGCAAATCATCATAATAGCTATCAATAATTTTACCCAGCTTTTCGTCTAGTTTCATTAGATTATTTGGCTTATCTAGACTAGTCGCATGCATCAATTGATATTTGAGATTGAGGTATTCTACCGGCAGCTTTGAGACTACAGTCCTCTCTCCAAGCAATTCCGATAAAGATATATTCAGACGTCTTGCCAAGTGCTCTAAGGTCTCTAATTTAGGTTGAGACTTCCCTGTTTCTATACGTGTCAATTGCCGTACTGATAAAACCTCATCCCCTTCACAAAATTTTTCTTTAGTGAGTCCTTGTGCTAATCTCAACTCTCTTAACCGATGACCAAAGTCTTGTCCAAACATCGCTAGCTCCCTTTTACTTGAAACTATTATAATTTTTATGATTTGTAATAGTATACCACCCAGTATTCACTATTTCAATTATGAAACGAAAATAATCATTACTTTCAATACCACTTACAAAGAAAAAAGATAGGATTTTCATCCTACCTTTTCAAGTTACTTTTATTGTATCACATCTTAGAGCTGTTCTGCTACTGCTGAAAGAAGATCTTGGATACCATTGGCATCGCTACCACCGGCCATGGCCATATCTGGTTTACCACCACCACGACCTGATACGATTGGTGCGAGAACCTTGATAACATTACCTGCGTGAACATCTTTAGACTTGCTTGCTACAAGAACATTAACTTTTTCGCCAATGTGAGCTGCAAGGACAAGGACATCAGAGTAGTCTGCTTGTTTCCATTGGTCCGCGAAGGTACGAAGGGCACCTGCATCAGAAACTTCTACTTGGCTAGCAATGTAACGAACACCGTTAGCTTCTTTAACATCTTTGAAGACGTCACCAGCTGCAGCTGCAGCTGCCTTTTCTTTAAGCGCAGCATTTTCTTTTTGAAGGGCATGCAATTGCTCTTGAAGGCTAGCAACCTTGTTAGGCACTTCTTTCAATTGTGGTGCCTTAAGTGTTGCTGCGATTGCTTTGAGGGCATCTTCTTCTTCACGATAAGCAAGGTAAGCTTCACGTGATGTCACTGCCAAGATACGACGTGTTCCTGAACCGATACCTTCTTCTTTGACAATCTTGAACATACCGATTTCAGCAGTGTTGGCAACGTGCGTACCACCACAAAGCTCAACAGAGTAATCACCGATTGAAACGACACGAACATTCTTACCATATTTTTCACCAAAGAGGGCCATAGCTCCCATTGATTTAGCAGTGTCAATGTCTGTTTCAATAGTTGTTACTGGAGTAGCTTTCCAGATTTCTTCGTTAACTTGTTCTTCGATAGCACGCAATTCTTCTGGAGTAACAGCCTCAAAGTGAGTGAAGTCAAAACGCAAGAATTCTTGTTCGTTAAGAGAACCGGCTTGAACAGCATGATCACCGACGATGTTATGAAGGGCAGCGTGCAAGAGGTGAGTCGCTGTGTGGTTCTTCATGACACGATGACGACGTGTGTGGTCAATTTCAAGTTTGTAGTTAGCTCCTACAACAAGTTCACCTTCAACTTCAACAGTGTGAAGGGCTTGTCCATTTGGTGCACGTTGAACATCAACCACACGCGCAACGACTGTACCAGCTGCATCTGAGATTGTACCGTGGTCTGCTACTTGTCCACCCATTTCAGCGTAGAATGGTGTTTGTTCAAAGACAAGGAGGGCTTGACCAGAGTTAACACTATCATGACGAGCATCATCAGCAACGATTACGCTCAAACGGCTTTCAGCAGTTTCCGCTTCATACAAGAACTCAGATGGTTCAGTGATGTTAGCGAGGGTTTCATTTTGCATACCCATAGAACCACCTTTGACGACGCTAGCACGCGCACGGTCTTGTTGTTCTTTCATGGCAGCTTTGAAACCTTCATGGTCAATCTTGAAGCCTTCATCTTCAGCCAACTCTTCTGTCAATTCCACTGGGAATCCATAAGTATCGTAAAGTTTAAAGATGTCTTTACCTTCAAGCGTATCTTTACCAGATTTCTTAAGGTTAGCAAGAAGCTCATCAAGCATGCTTGAACCTGCATCAATGGTACGTGCAAAGGTTTCTTCTTCACGTTTAACAATCTTCTCGATAAAGTCTTTCTTCTCAAGAACTTCTGGGTAATAGCTTTCCATGATTTGACCAACAGTTGGGACAAGTTTGTACAAGAAAGCGTCAGAAATGCCGAGACGACGACCGTGCATTACGGCACGACGGAGAAGACGACGAAGGACATAACCACGACCTTCATTACCTGGAAGAGCACCATCACCGATGGCAAATGCCAATGAACGAATGTGGTCAGCTATAACCTTGAAGCTCATTGTGTCTCCATCTGGATCGTAAGTTTTACCAGACATTTTTTCGATTTCACGAATAATAGGCATGAAGAGGTCTGTTTCAAAGTTTGTTTTAGCCCCTTGCATTACGGCTACAAGACGTTCAAGACCTGCGCCCGTATCAATGTTTTTATTAGGAAGTTCCTTGTATTCTGAACGTGGAACTGCTGGGTCTGCGTTGAATTGTGACAAAACGATGTTCCAAATTTCAATGTAACGATCGTTTTCAATATCTTCTTCAAGCAAACGGATACCAATATTATCAGGGTCAAAGTCTTCGCCACGGTCAAAGAAGATTTCAGTATCTGGTCCTGAAGGTCCAGCACCGATTTCCCAGAAGTTATCTTCAATTGGAATCAAATGACTTGGTTCAACACCGCAGGCAATCCAACGGTTGTATGAATCTTTATCATCTGGATAGTAAGTCATGTAAAGTTTGTCTTTTGGAAAATCAAACCACTCTGGGCTTGTCAAAAGCTCATAACCCCACTCAATAGCTTCATCACGGAAGTAGTCACCAACTGAGAAGTTACCAAGCATTTCAAACATTGTGTGGTGACGAGCTGTCTTACCAACGTTTTCGATATCGTTGGTACGGATAGCCTTTTGTGAGTTGGTGATACGTGGATTTTCAGGAATCACAGAGCCATCAAAGTATTTCTTCAAAGTGGCAACCCCTGAGTTAATCCAAAGAAGGGTTGGATCGTTAACTGGAACCAAGTTAGCTGATGGTTCAACAGCGTGACCTTTTGATTTCCAGAAATCAAGCCACATTTGACGAATTTGTGCTGAAGTAAGTTGTTTCATTGTTTCTCCTTAAATAAATGTTTCTTATTTTGAGCTATTCTCGAGCATTTCCACATAGTCAATAGCAACACACAGGGAAATGGCCAAATCGGCGTAAGTATTTTCATAAACAGTAACAGTATAGGTCGATGTCAGATGGAAGAGCTCCTTTTGAATCCTAGCAACTACCTGATTTTGACTATTAAGTAGTTGAAAATCCAAGTCCCAAATATTACCCTCTATTCGCAAGCCAAGATTATCGACATCATACTTATCACGAAGAAGGGTTAATTTTTTTCGAATGTAAAAACTCGAACCATCCTGCAAGTCTACTGTAAACTTAGGCAAGAGACTAAGCGGCTCCTTGGTGATATGACTAATCTCACGACCATCCTCACCAAAAATTGTAAAGGTCTTTGGAATCTTGAAAAAGGATCCTTCAACCTGATAGGCAACTCTACCTTGATCATCCTTGATATCAAAGCGTTCGCCACCCAATCGAAACTTCTGTTTGACAAAATAGGTTTTCATACGCTACCTCCAATATTGTCATACATTTCATTCAGAAAATACCCAAAGAATAAAAGACAAGACCACTAAACGAAGGGCGACGTGAACCGCGGTACCACCTTCATTCAATGAACTTGTCATTCTTATTTGTCTTTAATTGTGAACTTTGAGTAGCAAGTAACCAGATTCGTCCATGGCTCGCAGCGACCGCCATTTTTCTGTATCAGAAGCGATGATTACCAATCTCAAAGGGAAGGCTAAAAATGTCATGATATTAGAACTTTCAGCCACTCTCCATTTTAACGTGTTTTAGGTCTTAGGTCAAGCTGATAATAGCATTATCAACTCTATCTTGTGATTTATTTGCTAGAGCTTGATGATGAACTTGATGAAGCCCCAGAACCAGTCACATACTGGTCAAGAATTGCGCTAAAGGCCTTGTCTACAACTTTAACATTATATTTCTTAAGGACCTTAGCAATCACTGAGTTAGTAAAGTTAGTATCAGATTTCTTACCATTGATGATAACCTTAGTCAAATCATCCTTATAGTTTTTCCAATCTGCATTTTTCTCAGATTTTGAAACAGTTTTGACGATGTAGTAAGTCGCAGCACCAGTTGAGCTGTTTGAAACAGTCACCACGTCAGAAACGGCATTAGCATCTTGTTTGAAGGCTGCTGTCAAAACATCTGCTGGGAAGTCTTGAGAAGCTGAGTTAACTGTCTTAGAAGTCACTTCCAAGCTGTTATCTTTAGCTACTTGTGAGAAATCTGCTCCTTCTGCCTTAGCTTCAGAGTCTACTTTATCTGCCACTGCTTTATCAGTAGTTGAAACCACTTGCACCTCTGTATTTGGTGTGTAGTTATCATAGGCAGCCTTGTAATTTGCTTCCGTCAAATCTTTTTGTGCGGCTTGGTTAACAGCATACTCAACCAATTTTTGTGTACGGATTTGATTACGGTATGACTCTTCTGTTTGACCATAGGCTGCAAGTACTTGTGAGAATTGATCTCCGTATTGTTCTGAAGCTTGCTTATAAGCTTTGTCAACGTCTTCTTTGCTGACCTTGCTACCATATTCTTTTTCAAGAGCCTTTTGCAAAGTTGCACTCAAAACACTTTGTTGTGTTTGGCTGCTACCTTTAAGTGAATCAAAAACATCACCAACAGTAACAGTATCACCTTTCATAGATACCAAAGTTGTTTCTTCAGTTGTTTTGTTACCTAGAGAAACATACATAGCACCTGCACCAACGAGAGCTGAAACAGCTACAAGGGCAAGACCTCCAAGGAAGCGACCACCTGAGCTTGGTTTACCAGCATCACGTGTCTTTTTAGTTTTAGCACGTTTTGCTTTTTCTTTCGCTTTTTCACTGGCGAGGGCGATGCTTTCCTCTTCTTCTTTTTGGCGATCAAGATGCTCTTGTTCTGCGTCTTTGTCTGCTACAACCTCTTCAACAGTTTCTTCTGTTGACTCAAGGTTTTCATTTTCTTTAGCCATTCTATTTACTCCTTAAATTGTCAATATCTCTGCTATTATACCACACTTACTTAAATAATGCTTAATCTGGTAAGATAATATTTTCAGAATTTTTCCGAAGCATAAGAAGTCCGTCACTCATAGGGACCAAACTAGCAGTCAATCCAGGGTTATCTAAGGTCGCATCAAACAGACGATGCAAGCCACGGTAAATCGTACGCTGACCACGACGAACTTCCATGATGTCTTTGGCAATGTCCCCACCTTGGAAGATATCATCAAAGACGATGACACCACCTACCTTGAGACGTTTTAGGATTTCAGGCAGAAAGACGATATATTTAGACTTGGCTGAGTCCATAAAGACAAAATCATAGTCAGTGTCCAAATCTTGCAAAACTTCTGCTGCATCTCCTTCGACCAAGGTAATTTGTTTGCGACTGTCATACTTGGCTAGATTTTCCTTGGCAAATCCAATCATTTCTTCATTACGATCAACCGTTGTAATCTGAGCATCAGGCGCATATTCAGCCATAAGAAGGGCTGAAAAACCAATAGCTGTTCCTACCTCAAGGATTTTCTTAGGCTGCAAGGTCTGCAATAAAAATCGGAAATAAGCAACAACCTCGTGCTGGATAATTGGAATATTCTCCTTACGAGCAAAGGCCTCCAGTTCAGCCAAATGCCCTTTATTTTCCTGAAGATGCGTTCGCATGTAGTCCACGATATCCTTGTTGACTACAGGACGTCGCATGTTGTGATTTGCGTTTTTACTATATGATTTAACCATGTGTTTTATTATATAAAAAATCCCTAGCGAGTGCTAGAGATTTTTCTTATCTACAAATCAAATCGTCATCATTAGGCTACTTGACGTAATCCCCTCTTTTTCAAGAGGTAAGCAATGGCCAAAGCCACCACGTAAAGAGCAATAAAAACAAGCAAGGTCATCTGGTATGATTTTGTCAATTCGTAGGTTACCGACAAGAGCATTGGCCCCACTAAGGCCGCCATCGCCCAGGCAGTCAAAATATAACCATGAAGGGTAGCCAACTCCTTTGCCCCAAAGATATCGCTAAGGTAGGGAGGAATCAAGGAGAATCCTGCCCCGTAGCAAGTCATCAGAACAGCCATCGCAACCACAAAGACAAGTGGAACTTGCAGGACAATTAGGAGGACGGCCATAACAATATTAACCACAAAGAGGAGGATAAAGGTCTTCGGACGCCCAATATAATCCGACAAGCCTGCCCACAGAAGGCGACCAAAACCATTAAAGATTCCCATAACACCTACAACAACTGCCGCTGATTCCGCTGACATCCCAACCATATCTTGAGCCATTGGAGAAATAGCAGAGACAAGGGCTAAGCCACATGAAATATTGATAAACAAGATAAGCCATAACCAGTAGAAAGTTGACGATTTCAGGGCCTCATTAGCCGTAACTCCCTTGCTCAAATCAGCAGCCTGACGGTTTGGACTCTTGTCAGCCAACAGTTGTGCTTCCTCTACACTTGGTCGTTTAATGAATTGTGAGACAAAAAGCATAACAACAAAATAAACGACTCCCAAGATATAAAAGGTCTGTTCAACGCCACGTGCCTGAATCAGATATTGGGCAATGGGACTGGTTAACAGCGAGGCAAAGCCAAAGCCCATAATGGCAAGGCCAGTCGCAAGTCCACGCTTATCAGGAAACCACTTAATAATAGTTGAAACAGGCGTAATATAACCCACACCCAGTCCTAGACCACCAAGAATACCATAACCAAGATAAAGCATCCACAGCTCTCCATGAGCAATGGCAACTCCTGTCAGAATATTTCCCCCAGCATAGAGAACAGCCGACATACTTCCAGTCACTCTAGGACCAAATTTTTCAACCAAACGTCCCATGAAAGCTGCAGAAAGCCCTAGACAAAAGATGGCCAATGAAAAGGCAAAAGAAACTGAAGATTGATCCCAGCCAGTCTGGACCATAATAGGATTACGATAGATACTCCAAGCATAGGTAGACCCCAACATGAGATGGAGTAAGACACCACACGTTGCTACAAGATAACGATTGGTTGTTTTCACAAAAACCTACTTTCTATTTCTGAACATTGTTCACTTATAAAACATAAAACGTTAGGTTTTTAGTCTATCATGAATATAAACCATGGGCTATAAATATGCTCACCAACGTATTTCCATATTAATTAGAGCTTGTTTTTTAGCAAATGTTCGTTTTTTTAGACATAAAAAGAATCATCCTGATTCAGAATGATTCTCTCATATAGTAACTTCTTTTTAAGAAAGGTGCACACCTTTTTCAACCAAGGCTTCCAATTCAACAAGACGGTCTTCAAAAACTTTGAAGGCAGCATCCAAGTAGTCGGTATTGGTCATATCAACACCAGCTTTCTTGATGACTTCCAAAGGATAGTCTGAGCTTCCCGCCTTAAGGTAAGTAAGGTAAGCTTCCTTATCTTCTTCAGTACCGTGAACAATTTTTTCAGCCAAGTAGCTTGCTGCAGCAAACCCTGTAGCGTATTGGTAGACATAGTAATTCATGTAGAAATGCGGAATACGTTCCCACTCAAACTGAATTTCGTAGTTATCTTCAGCTTTGAGGTTATAGTATTTCTCATTGAGATCTGCGTAAAGTTTATTCATGAAGTCCGCTGTCAAAATTTGACCAGATGCATCTGCTTCATGGATAGCATGCTCAAACTCAGCAAATTGGGTTTGACGGAAGACAGTTCCCTTGAAACCATCCAAATAGTGGTTAAGAATAGCAAAACGTGTTTTGTCATCTTTTACCTCTTTAAGAAGCGTTTCTGTCAAGATATTTTCATTAGTTGTAGACGCAATTTCTGCCAAGAAGATTGGGTAATCTCCATAAACATATGGTTGTGTCTGACGTGTGAACGTTGAATGCAAGCTGTGGCCTGTCTCGTGAACCAAGGTAAAGAGATTGTCCAGAGTGTCTTGCCAGTTCAAAAGCATGAAAGCATTTGTATCATAGGCACCACCTGAGTAGGCACCTGAGCGTTTTCCTTTGTTAGGGTGAACGTCAATCCAACGTTCCGTAAAGGCTGCATGAACCCCTTTACTATACTCTTCACCAAAGATTGCCAAGACTTCTTCTGCTTTCTTGAGAGACTCTTCATAAGTAAGAGCAGTCTCAGTCTCAGAAAGTGGTGTGTAGACGTCATACATCTTAAGCTCGTCAAGCCCCAAGACCTTCTTACGCAAATCAAGGTAACGGTGCAAAAGTGGCAAATGCTTATTCACTGATTCCAAGAGTGAGTCATAAACACTCTCTGGAATAAAATTAGCCGCAAGTGCTGCATGACGTGCCGAATTATAGTGACGAACTTTGGCTTGGTAATTGTGAACCTTAACAACGCCTTGAAGTGTTTGTGCATAGGTATGTTGGAACTGCTCGTAAGTACCGTACATCGCTTCATAAGCACCCTTACGAATGTCACGGTCCTTAGATTCCATGAGGGTGATAAAGTTACCATGTGTCAACTCAACCACATCCCCTTGGCCATCTGATACCCATGGGAAGAGGATATCAGCATTATCCAAGACATTAAAGGTATCCGTTGGACCGTTGAAAATATCACCGGCTGCTGCCAAGAGTTCTTCCGCTTCTTGAGAAAGAACGTGATCCTTGTTGGCCAAAAGACGTTCGAAATAGTGGTCATAAAGTCCAAGACCTGGCTCTTGTTCTTTAAATTCAGCTAATTTCTTATCATCCAAGGCCATAAATTCAGGCTCAAAGTAAGCAAAGGCTTCACTCAACTGTGAATAAAGGTTTGAGGCCTTTGCTTGGTACTCTTGATACAGACCTACTGTTGTGTCTTGGTCATTTTTCATTGACGCATAGACATAGATTTTCTCCAAGCGACGCATAAGGCTCATATAAAGTTCTGTTGCCTCAAGCAAGTTCTTAGCAGAATCCAAGAGATGACCTGCATAAGCACTAGCCTTCCTCAAATCCTGAACAGTGCTTTCATATTCGGTCTCCCAATCTGCATCTGTCGCAAAAATGGTCGTCAAATCCCAAGTGTATTTTTCTTCTAAATGAGTACGATTGTCTGACATAATATTCTCCTTAATTGTGTCTATTCTTTTCTATTTTAGCATAAAAGGTGGGAGGGTAGAGAGTTTGTCGATAAGAAAAATGACTTTTTCGATAATATTGCTTAAAAAGCTTTTCAAAACCTTCAAGTGACTGTCTAATTTGTACAAAACCCTGCCTAGATTCAGGAAATCTTACTTGTGGGAAAAAATCCTGATCAGACAGACATAACAAATTCATTCCTCTAAGATAGGCTTCTTCCTGCCTTCTCATCCACCTTGGATTTTTCCCCATTAATTCCCGTTGAATCACATGTGAGACTTTCTTTCGCTGAGTCACTTGATAGGTCTCAACCTTTTCTGCTTGATAAGGATAACGTAGAACTGCCATCAGATTTTCGGTTAAAGGCCAGGTCTTAGTTAAGTAATAGACTTTCCCAAAAATATCCTCATAGATGAGATACTTAAGTCTAATTTCCTCTTTCTTCCAATCAAGCTCCCATAGATGAAATCCTATCTTAGCCGTAAAATAGAGAAAGTCCCGCTGTAAGTCTGTTAAACGCCGTCCCAACCATAGGTCTTCCCCCAAAAGCCAACGCACTTCATAACCTGTTTGGTGATAGGCGCGTGTCCTCTCTCTCAAACGTTGCTGAGATAAACGAGAACACTGAACTTCCAGAGCCAGGGAATCGCCAACAAATAAATCTGCAATTTGCCCCATCTCGGACAAAACCTTTTCAATACGTACTTTTTCACCATGATTAACCAAAGATTTATATAAGGCTGCCTTAAGGGATAAATGTTGGGCCGATTCATTCTCCGAGAAGAACTGACAATCTTGCAAAGACTTATGAGCAAAATGTGGACACATGACTTGACCATGTCTCAATAGGACAACTCCCTGACAGCCCGGACAGCAATAGGATTCCTCACGATTCAAACTAGTTTCTAGAGCTGAAACGAGGTTTCCCTCCGGATTTTTTGCAATTAACACGACACCCTCCTTCATGCACTCTCTTACTTATTCGCAAAAGAACTCACAAAATAAAAAAACATCTAGATTACTCTAGATGCGTCCCCCATTCAAACTGAAACTTGCTCCCTGCTGTATGGAAACTTAGGTTCATAGGTGTATTGCTTACCTTGGGATACAAGTGCCGCTCAGTCCATTTGATCTCTTTTCAACAATCCCAATACCTAAAGGAAAATCCCCCAACTTTCCTTGGTACCAGGACCTTGAAAACAGTTCCTATTCCACACGACCTTTAAAAATAGTCAATGTAGCATAGACAGATGCTCTCACAAACATCTAGTCAAATTCCGTCGCTAAAACATCATCCCAATATGCTTCTTACCTTTTTGTTCCTGAATCTCAACTTGAACTTAATCCCTCGAGTTCACGTTGTGATAAAACAATTTTTTGACTTTTTGAAATGTAAAGTCTTTATTTACTAACATTGAACCACCATTTCCCTAGGTGCAGTTCAATACCAACAAACGCAAAACCGTGTTGGTCCAAAATGGTTTCTAGTCAAGAGTATCTTATGATTGATAGTCAGTCAATCTGAAAAGCTTTCCCTCTAGCTTCTTGACGCAGAACGTCTTACTGCTTACAAGATACTATTTCCTAGAAGAGTATTGGCTAAAAACGCCACTCTCAAAACATACCATCTATCAGTCATTAGGTTTAATCCACCTTCTGATAGGTATATTAGCAGTTACTGCTTTATTTTCTTTCCCTCTTCGCTTTTGAAGATTAGTCTCTACCGATTCTGCTGTTTTTGAATCTGTCGTTTGCTCTACACGGATTAAAAATACCGCTAGCTCCCGCTACGATGATGCTGATGTTTTAAATCGATTAATCTGATTTGTTTGCTGTTTAAATCTTCTCTTTTTTAAATCATCACAATGAAACATTGGAATTTGATAACTTAGAATTCCAGATTCTAAGCTAGTCCTTTTTTGACTAGGGAGTCACCCTGCCAAAAAAACAAACTCTTCCTAACACAATCTATTATACTGTATTATAATTTTTTGTCAATTAATTTATTTCATATTTTTTGAAAATAATATTTAGACCCTTGTTTCTTACATGGTTAACTATAGAGAAAAGCCTATATTATAGGCCTTATTTGCAGTTTTGAAAAAATTAGAAAATGTATATCATTTTTTCTTTTTTGAGTCTAAATCAAGTAGCTTTACTAAATGTCAGAAATTTTCATCTTTCTTATTCCTAGCTAACTTGATTCTTCCAAACTAAAAAAGCTAGGAAAATTTCCTAGCTTTTTTATGTATTATCTTAGTGTTTACGTTTGTAAGTTGAGATACCGAACAAGGCCAAAGCTGATGTCACCATAGCTGCACCTGCTGCTGCAGAAGCTACTGTTGATTTTTCACCAGTAGCTGGAAGAGCTGGAGCTTCTTCTTTTACAGGTGCTGATGTTGGTGTTACAGGTTTACCTGGTGTAGGTTCTGTTGGAGTTGTTGGTACTTGAGGTTTTGGTTTCTCAGTTGTTTCTTCAACAGATACAAAGTTTTTGTGGTAAGTAACTGACGCTGAAACAGTATTTGGAAGAACTGGTTTATTTGGTTCTTCTGGCAATTCAGGAACAACTACTGTTGAGTTAGTTGCGAACCAGTAAGCAGTTGGAACGTTAAGGTTATTTCCGCTTACGATGAAGTCCATTGGTTCACCCTTGAAGATTGTTGCAGCAGCACCATAGTAGGCATTCTTCGTACGAGGTGTTCCATCTGGGTTAATCGCATCCCAACCTTCATCAGTCACTTCACCAGTTGTTGGGTCTACTGTTGAGTCACTGTTAAAGCGTGAACCGTTAGCCACAAATTCGTTATCATTTGTTGCATAAGCATAACCATCTTCATGCAAAGTGATAGATGAACCAGGGATTTGAACGTATTCATTACCATTCAAACCAACTTTTTCAATGTGGTTTCCAAGCTCAGTGTTCCAGTGGTTAAGTGATGAGATACTCAAAACTGATCCATTCTTAGACAAATCAAGTGGTGTCACTGATGACTCAGTTTCAAAGAAGTTCAAGTTCATCTTAACATGAAGTTTTTTGTTAGTGTCGTCAGTTTGTGAACCAATGAAAAGTGTCTTCGTTGGATCGTGGTACAACTTAACAATGGCTGAACCATCTGTACTTGGTGTTTCTACCAAAGTGTAAGTTGCAACGATTTTCTTAACTGGAGTACCATTGAATGATGTTCCGTTTAGATTGTTGTATGTTACAGTCAACGTTTGACCTGTAGCCATCTTCAACCATACATCTTCAGTATATTCACCATCAGCATTGATAGTGTACTGTGTACCGTTAGCTGCACTGAAGTCACTTGGAATGTAACGAGATGTGTTGAATTGTTCAAGGATTTCATCTACTGAGTGACCTGATTGGATTGTTTTATCCAAGTAGTCAACTGAACCTGCTGAGTTTTCAACAGTCATAGTAGCATTAGATTCTGTTTTATAAATCAAGCCAGTGGCATTTTCAGCCAAGCCCTTTGTCAAAAGACGAGCTGTTGTTCCACCAGTATATTCCTTGTATGATTTTTCCCAAGCAGCATAAGCAAGAACGTCTTGGTAGTATTTGTCCAATTGTGTTTTGTAATCTGCAAGTTTTTGATTATATTCTGAAACCGCAGTTGTCAAAGCTGTTGTTTGAACTTTGTTATCATTGTTAGCAGCTTCGACGCTAGTGTGTTTAACACCTGCTTCTTCTGTAGCTGTGAATCCTCCTGTTGCAACAACATTTGCTTTAGCAGATGTAAGAGCTGCATCAGCTTCTTCACGAGTCAATTTATTTTCAGAAACAACTGTATTTGAAGCTTCTTGAGCATCTTTAGCTGCTTGATCTTGAACAGCTTTAACATCAGCAGAATCTTTTGATGCTGCTGCAGTCGTTGTTGCAGCTTCAACAGCGTTATTAAAGTCAGGATTTGAAACTTCAGCAATAGCTTTAGTTGTTGTTTTTACAGTAGTATCTGTTTCAGTAGTAGTTTTTTCTTCTGTTCCAGGTACTGTAGTGACAACTGCTGCATCACCTGTTGTTTTAACAAGATTAGCACTTGATTCTGCAGTCGTATTTGATACGGTTGCATCAGTATCAATAGTTGCTGTTACATCTTTAGCTTCATCCGCAGCTGCTACGCTTGTAGCCGCGAGTCCTGCAAGCAATACGCTTGAATACAATGTTGTTTTAAATGGATTGACTTTCATTTACACTTTCTCCTTCTTGGTTAACATTTTATTAACCTATTTTCTTCACCGTTTAATATACTACCTTGATTTTCAAAATTTGGCAATAGTTTTCTGAAAAAAATATTATATATTTGCTACACGTTTTTAAAATTTGACACACTTTTGTTATAATTCAATCATTTCTTTACAATTAATTGTAATTCGTAAGGGGGTCATAGAGTTTTCACTTATTACTTTCTTACAGCCGTTCATTTTTTTCTCATAAAGGACTGTTTCTAAGATAGCATATGTTTTCTACTATATTCGGGTTATCATGAAGTGACCTCTTCATTACTAAAAACACATAAAAAACACCTTCAAGACCTTGACTTTAAGCGTTTTTCGTAGTACGCTTGAAAAAATGTTAAGAAAGTTGGGGGACTTTTCAATGACAAAAAAAGAAATGAGATTGCTGATTCTTCTTGGGGTTAGTTTTATATTAGCAAACCTTGTACTTCGTTTGCTTCTTAAGCCTTTGCCTGAGAATATAGCTTATCTCATTAAAACACTTGGCCTTATGTGTCTATACTATTTCCTCGTACAGAGACGCCTTGGATTAAAGATCAAATCGACTAAAAAGATAAGTTGGTCTGAAACCTTAGGGGTTTGTTGGTTTCTTCTTTTGGCAGATTTCTTCTATGTTTCTGCGGTTGCTTTTGGGATCAGTAAAGCACCTCACATGATAGGAACTGCCTTGGTTATTGCCTTAGGAGCCGGTTTTTTTGAGGAATATTTTTTTCGTGGACTTTTCCTTAAACTCGCCTTCCAAGATGGTATTAGATCTTCAAAACAGGTTTTAGGAGTCGTTTTCTTATCTGCCATAATTTTTGGACTAGCCCATCTTGGAAACCTCACTCACCAGCCCTTGAACGCTACCTTGTTCCAGGTTTATTATGCGACAGCTATAGGAATATTCTTTGCTGCTATTTACCTACGTACTGGTAGCCTCTGGTGGACTATTATTCTGCACTGTTTGGTTGATTTTGCCAGTGTCCTTCTCTCGCAATCAACACAGGCTGCACCAGCTACAAGTATCTGGCATTTCATTTTCTGGCTACCTTTAATTGCCCTAGGACTCTTCCTTATTCGTCCTAAAAAATTGAAAGCCATTAGATATCTTAATGACTAATATTTCAAACTGCATCCCACAAGTTAGATTTTTGGTGTCTAACCAGGGGATGCAGTTTTTCATTTATCAGCACCACATTCTTACAACTTATCTCAATTTCCATTATTACTCCAAAAACGATTTAATCATAGAAATTTCATATCAGGTCTTCATCTATTCCTATCAGAATTTTGCTGATTTTAGACTTCTCATTTTGTTATAATATGACCTACAATCATATTTTTTTAAAGGGGATGCTTATGAATTTTCAACAATGTCGCTATGTTCAGACTATCGCTGAAACAGGGTCTTTTAGTAAGGCTGCTAAAAAACTCTTTTTGACTCAACCTAATCTCTCAGCATCCATCCGTGATTTAGAGGAAGAACTTGGAGTCCAACTCTTTGAACGTTCCAATACAGGGGCTAAACTAACTGATGACGGTCATGATTTTCTCAAATATGCCAAACGTATTCTTGGAGAGCTAGATCTACTAGAAGGACGCTATCGCAAATCCTTTAAGAAATCATTCACTGTTGCCAGTCACCACTACGATTTCTTGTCACTTCCCATGGCTCACATTGCCCAACGTTTTCGTAGTGATTATCAAGAATTTCAACTGATTGAAACAACAACTAGGAAGATTCTCAAAAGCGTTGAAAGCTTCGAAAGTGATCTGGGGATTATTTATCTAGATGAAGATAACGACCATATCTTAGAACGCAGTTTCCAACACATGGATTTAACTTTTACCCCACTTGGAGAGTTTGAAACCAAGATTTTCTTAGGTCGCCAACATCCCCTAGCTCACAAAAAATCCCTCAATCTCAAAGATTTAGAGGGATACCCACAGGTCCGCTTTCGTCAAGAAAGCTCTGGAATTCATTTTGACGAAGATCCTCTCGAGGTTCTGCCTGACCAACAAGTGATATACAGTAATGACCGAGGCAGTGTTATGAATTTGCTCTGTGCCTCAGATAGTTACGCTTCTGGCCTCGGTATTGTTAATAGTTTCATTAAGGACCAAATTGTTTTACTTCCACTGAAGAACAGTCCAAAGCACACCTTGGGGTTTGTGACAAATAATAAACAGAAACAATCCGCAATTATTCAAGCATTTATCGAGGAAATTCAGGATAGCTTACTACCCCACCACTAAGGAGAAGAAAATGGAATTTCAAACACTTAACAATGGCATCAAAATACCCGTGCTTGGTTTTGGTGTCTGGCAAATTTTCGATCAAAAGGAATGTCAAAAAGCCGTTGAAGATGCCCTTTCTGTAGGCTATCGATTAATTGATACTGCTAGTCTTTATCGAAATGAGGAAGCCGTGGGACGTGCTATTAAGGCATCTGCTATCCCTCGAGAGGATATTTTCTTGACTAGTAAAGCCTGGATTAGCCAGCTCGGCTACGAAGATACCAAATTAGCCCTAAAAGAAACACTTCGCAAACTAGATACTGACTATCTTGATTTATATTTGATTCATCAACCTTTTGGCGACTTACATGGTGCCTGGCGTGCTATGATTGAGCTTCAGCATGAAGGACTTATTAGAGCCATTGGGGTCTCTAACTTCTCAACAGGACGTTTGGCAGATTTTGCCTTGCAAACACCTGTTATTCCAGCAGTCAATCAAATCGAGTTGCATCCCTATAAACAACACAAACTTATCCAGAAAGCTGATAAGGAATTTGGTATCCTAACGCAAGCATGGGCCCCTTTTCACAGAGGAGAGGATGGTATTTTTCAGGACTCAACTCTGACTGCTATCGCTGAAAAACATGGCAAGACAGTTGCTCAGGTCATCCTCAGATGGCAAACCCAACAAGGCATTCTGACCATCCCTAAAAGTACCCATATCGAACGGATGAAGGAAAACTTTAATAGTTTTGACTTCCACTTAGACCAAGCAGATCTTGATGCTATCAGTAAACTAGACCGATACCCAAATGCTTATGGTCCTGATGAAAGTGTAGAACGCATTAAGCATTTATTGAAATATAGTGTATAAAAAAACGAGTTCGACTGAACTCGTTTTTCTTATACACCAGCTCCTCTTGTGGCTTTCCTTAAGTAGTGACGGAGCTTAGGTGATATTCTCCAGTAAATAATTTTCAGTTTTAAGGAATCAGAACTCCTAAGTGCTAGACTTAGATGTGTTTCAAGCGCTTTACTCACAACCGAAGTTTAGTAAAAAACAGTTTAGCAATTCTACGAATTGAAAAACTGTTTTTATATAATATTTTACCCAATCACACTTCCGTTTGGAACAGATGGATCTACTGTCAAGACAGTGAGTTTGCCGTCATGTTCTGCGGAAAGAATCATACCTTGGCTGACATATTTTTTCATCATCTTACGTGGTTTGAGATTAGCCACGACTTGAAGTTTTTTGCCGACCAATTCTTGTTCATCTGGATAGAATTTAGCGATACCTGAGAGAATTTGGCAGTCTTCCCCGTCGCCAGCGTCAAGACGGAAGCGAAGCAATTTGTCTGAACCTTCGACTTTTTCCACTTCTTTAACTTCAGCGACACGGATTTCAACCTTGTCAAAGTCGTCAAATTTGATTTGGTCTTTTTCAGACTTAAGTTCGACCTCTTCTGGGTTCCATTCTTTTTCTTGTGGTTTGCCTGCGTTCATTTGAGATTGGATGTAAGCAATTTCTTCGTCCATGTCAAGACGTGGGAAGATTGGTGTTCCTTTTGAAACGACTGTCACATTCTCTGGGAATCCTGAAAGTTCAAGATTTTCAAGGTCAAATGCTACTGGCAATCCAAGTTGTTCCATAATGGCATTTGAAGTTGTCATCATGAATGGTTGGATGAGGTGGGCTACCACACGAAGGCTAGCCGCCAAGTGAGCCATAACCGCTGCCAATTGTTCCTTGTCACCATCCTCTTTGGCAAGTACCCAAGGAGCTGTTTCATCAATATACTTATTGGTACGTGAAATGATGTTCCAAACGGCGTCCAAGGCACGTGGGAAATCTACAGCATTCATTTGTTTGTGGAATTCTTCAATATTTTCAGCCACAACCTTAGCCAAATCAGCATCAAAGTCTGTAACGTTCTCAACATAGGCAGGCACTTGACCACCGAAATACTTGTTAATCATGGCAACTGTACGGTTGAGGAGGTTCCCAAGGTCATTAGCCAACTCGTAGTTGATACGAGCCACATAGTCTTCTGGTGTGAAGGTACCATCTGAACCGACAGGAAGACTACGCATGAGGTAGTAACGGAGTGGATCAAGACCAAAACGCTCTACCAACATTTCTGGATAGATCACGTTTCCTTTAGACTTAGACATCTTACCGTCTTTCATGACGAACCAACCGTGGGCAACAAGACGTGTAGGCAATGGCAAATCAAGAGCCATAAGGATGATTGGCCAGTAGATTGAGTGGAAACGAAGGATATCCTTACCAATCATGTGGATGATTTCGTGGTTTTCATCATTTTGCCAGAACAAATCAAAGTTACCATGCTCATCCTGACCATAACCAAGGGCAGTGATATAGTTGATAAGAGCATCAATCCACACATAAACCACGTGTTTTGGATCTGACGGTACTTTTACTCCCCAAGTGAAGGTTGTACGTGACACAGCCAAATCTTCCAAGCCTGGCTCGATGAAGTTTTTAAGCATTTCATTCATACGACCATCAGGTTGGATAAATTCTGGGTGTTCTTTAAAGAAGGCAGTCAAACGGTCTGCGTAGTTGCTGAGTTTAAAGAAATATGATTCTTCAGAAACCAACTCTACTTCATGCCCTGATGGAGCTACCCCACCAATGACATTACCTTGCTCATCACGGTAAACTTCTTCCAACTGACTTTCAGTGAAGAATTCTTCGTCTGAAACTGAGTACCAACCTGAGTATTCACCAAGGTAGATATCCCCTTTTTCCAAGAGACGCTCGAAAACTTGAGCAACAACTTTTTCATGGTAATCATCAGTCGTACGGATGAATTTATCGTATGAGATATCCAAAAGTTGCCAGAGGTCCTTAACACCAACAGCCATACCATCCACATACTCTTGTGGTGTGATTCCTGCTTCTTCAGCTTTTTGTTGAATCTTTTGGCCGTGTTCATCAAGCCCAGTAAGATAGAAGACATCGTAGTTCATCATACGTTTGTAACGTGCCAAGACGTCACAAGCAATGGTTGTATAGGCAGAACCAATATGTAATTTACCAGATGGGTAGTAGATAGGTGTTGTGATGTAGAATGTTTTTGTCATTTTAATTTCCTTTCATGTGTTAACAAATGGGCTAACACTGATGATATAACATCTTATTATAGCACGTTTTGGACACTAAAAAAACCAGACTAGCTGGTTTTAAACATTACTAGTTTTGAAAGAGCTTTTTATCAGCTCTAACATCACGTTCATAGTCGTAGTCTAATTTCTTCACGTCATCCTCTGATAGGCGTTTGAAGCTTCTTTCTTCGATAAGTTTGCCTTTCTTATTATAAGTAGTGACAATTAATTTATCACCCTTAACCTTGTATCGAACGGTTTCTTCGAGAGACTCTTTGTAGGCTTTAATGTAAATCTCTTTACTTTCATCGTTATCAGCTTTAGTTCGATATTCACTAATTTTGTAGCGACTATCTACTGCTTGATTAATTACTTTGCTATATTCAGATAGCGACATGGTTAGTTTAAGTGTTCTAGACCAAGTGTCTGGACGGTAAGATCTATCTGTGTCATAATCTGAAAAATCAACTAGATTGTTCCCCCCTGCTAAGGTATAAAAATAGAATTTAACATTATCCCCTTTGACTTTAACAAAATCATGAGGCTCTAAGCCACTTTCCTTGAAAGATTCTATACCATCAACCATTTTCTTCTTATCTTTATGATAATAGCGATATGTTTCAAGCTGATAGGTTCCTTCAGGTATTTTACCACCTTGTAGGTGCATAAACGCATAGCCACCAAATGAAAGTGCCACTAGGACAATCGCTCCCACCACAGAAGCAATAATAATTTTAGCTTTCTTAGACAAGCCTGTCTTAGCAGGAGCAACTTGTGAAACGGCTTGTGTCACTTGATCACTCAACTGAGCTTGTTGAGGATTAACACCCTCGTCCTTAGACTCTTGAGAAATAAATTCCCCATTAGCTTTTGCTTGTTGGATTTCTTCCTCTATCGGCTTACGATTATTGATTGTTTCGAAATAATCTAACCACTCTTTTTCGTTCATAAAAGTCCCCTTTTTCATTGATATTTCCATTCTACCAGAAAAAAGACTCCAAAGCTATTTGACTATTTTCATAAAAAGAAAAGCGGTACCAGACTGGAGTTTTAGCTCTCCTTCTTGTACCACTTCATCTTGTTATGAAATAGGGTAATTAAATTTTATCACTAGATTTTTTGCTACTATCACTTGAATCTGATTTTGATCCACTATTCTTACCGTCATTATATCCGCCATAGGTATCACCATAGTCATTACCATAGCCATAGCCGTAATCGTAGCCATAACCATAATCATAGTAATCCTTGAAGTCATCATATTGATCACTATAAGTCTTCAAATCTTTCTTATAATCTTTGATGGCATCCTTATAGTCATCCCAGCGCTCCTCAGCGTCTCCCTTACTCATACGTTTATAAGTAATACGTGACTGAAGCTTCCCTTTTTTATCATAAGTAGTCAGAGTGTATTCATCACCATGCTTGACATAAGTACGTTTTTCCTTCAAGGTATCTTTATATTCTCTTGTTGTTTTTTTAACGACTTTATCAGCTGCCTCTTTGGTATAGAAGGAATAGTCTTTTCTCATCTTTTTCATGAAGTCTTTTGTGACATCTTCGACTTGATCCGCATTTAAAACTTGACTTTGTGTTTTATTCCACGGATCAAATACCTGAGGAACATCTGTCTCATAGTCCATCAAACTAACATATGATTTATTGTCACTCTCTACTAAATTGTAGGTTCTAGATTGATTGTTCTTTACAACTACAAAAGACTGAAACTCCAAATCTTCGTCCTTGTATTCATCTATGCCATCAACCATTTTATCTTTGTCTTCATCATAACGAGAGAAAGAAACTACCTCATATGTTCCATCTGCAATCTTACCTGATTGGTAGCGCCATAGTGAGTAGCCTCCAACGATAAGTAAAATTGCTGCCAAGGAACCTAAGACTGATGCCAAAATAATCTTAGTTTTCTTAGACATACCTTTTTTAGGGGGTACTACTTGTTGGAAAGTTGCTGCCGGTTGGGCAAACTGAGGCTGTTGCGTCATAGCAATTACAGGTTCAGCTGGTTTAATCGGTCTTTGCTCCGCCACTTGTCCATTTGAGCTAAAAACATTAGGTCGTTCAAGAATAAACTCGCCTGCTGCTTGAGCTTGAGATAACTCTGCGGGAGTTGGTTTACGACCGTTGACTAATTCAAAGTACTCAATCCACTCTTGCTGGTTCATAATAATCTCCTTTTTTATTGGTCTACCGTTCTATTGTACCAAAATAAATGGTGAAATAGTATTTGACAATTATCATAAAGACTGTAAGGTTTTTTAATAAAACATTTGGCTATGATTCTCGATAGTAAAGAGGTACTTGGTCGGTAAGTAGTTCAACGCCAGATGAGATAATCCCCATCATGCCTTGAATAATTATAATACTTCAAGGCATACTTATAATCCCAATCATAACCACTTTTGACCTCTTTGGCTTCCTCTGAGCTCAATCGTTTAAAAGTTCTACGCGACTCAATATGTCCATCATCAGCATAAACAGTCAGAACAAGACCATTAGGTCGCTTTTCATAAGTTCTTTTTTGCTTCAACATTTTTTTATAATCGTCTACACACCTTTGGACAGATACTTCCTTTACTTTTGAATACTCTTCTCCCTTTTTAGAAATCTTATCAATATGAGAAATCACTAGAGCTTTATATTCAGAGACTGTTAGATCCTGTTTCAAAGTCCCAGTATGTGGGTCAAAAGTCTGTGGAAGCTTTTCATCGTGCTCAAATGGTGAGACAAAAGGTTCCCCATCCCCCACAAAAACATAATAAAATTGAGATTTCATATTCTCAACAACTATAAAATCCTCATATAAGCTATCATTATTCTCTCCTCGCTCAGTCCAATTTATCAATTCATTGGAATATGCCGATTTAGCCTCATATTTTACCATCTGATAGGTACCATCTGGAATATAGTTCTGTTGATACTTCCAAAATCTTCCCTCTCCTATGGCAATCAAAACTGTCGCAACAAGTCCTAGAAAAACAATAATCCCAATCTTCCATTTTTTTGCCTTAGTCATACCTCTCCCCTTCATATTAGCCTACTCTTTAATACTATTTTACCAAAAATAGAGAGGAAATCTATGACTTGACTACCAAAGAAAAAGAGGTTGAGAACTCATACTCTCAAACCTCTTTTCATCTATTTACTTTTTAAGATCCTCAGCACCAATGACTGGGTATTCGGTCAATCCTGATACTACTTCTTTAGCATGGTCTGATTCTTCTGATTTTTTCTCAAGATCAAACTTAGGTGCATCTTTTTCATAAGCATTAATGATATCGGCAACAACTGGGTGACGTACGACATCACTGGCAGAGAAGTGAACAAAATCAATAGCCTTGATTCCCTTCAATTTCTCCATGGCATCGACAAGACCAGATTTAACACGACGTGGAAGGTCAATCTGGCTCATATCTCCATTGACAATCATCTTAGAATTAAATCCAAGACGAGTCAAGAACATTTTCATCTGCATGATGGTTGTATTTTGCGCTTCATCAAGGATAACAAAGGCATCTTCGAGGGTACGACCACGCATATAAGCAAGAGGGGCAATCTCAATAATTTCACGTTCCATTAGGCGAGTCGTTTGCTCTTTGCCAAGAATTTGATAGAGGGCATCATAAACTGGACGAAGGTAAGGATCTACCTTTTCCTTGAGATCGCCAGGCAAAAAGCCAAGACTTTCACCTGCCTCAACTGCTGGACGTGTCAGAACTATACGTTTAACTTGACCACGTTTAAGAGCTGTAACTGCAAGAGTAACCGCTAAAAAGGTCTTCCCTGTACCGGCTGGACCAATCCCAAAGACCACATCATGATTTTTAATGCTATCAACATAGACCTTTTGTCCTAAAGTCTTCACTCGGATAGGCTTACCACTATTGTCCTTGATAATCTCTTCTTCATATAAAGCAACAAACTTATCAATTGAACCATCTTGAGCCATGGTCAAGGCTGCGACAACATCTGATGTGTTGACTAGCATTCCACGCTCCACTAAAACAAGGAGGGCTTGAATAGTCAGGCGAGCCAATTCAACACTTTCCTCGTCATCTCCAAGAATCTGCACACGCTCTGTTCGAGCATGAATGATAACATTTAGGTTTTCTTCGATAAGTTTTAGATGGCGCTCATTGGTTCCAAAAAGTGATAAGACATCATCTGGGTGATTTAGGGTAATTTCAACAGAATACTCTTGCAAATAGAGTTCCTCTTTCTTAAGTATTTTTATCCATTATATCAAAAAAATCACGCCAAGCGTGACTTTTTATTATTCTGACTTATTCATTAAATGACACGTGAACGTGGTCATAGTGGTTTTCAGTAACGCTACCACGGTCTGGCATTTGGTTCCATGTGTTAGCTGGTCCGTAGATATTATCTACTGGTGCGTAGAATTGTTGTCTGTAGATGACATATGAGATACCTGCATTTGAGATATTGTCTACAGCATATTGAGCGACTTGATTACCAACTTCTGAACCAACTGGTACCATAACGTCAACGGCAAGTCCTTTACCATGGTCTTGTGGGTCACCTTCACGGTAACCACCGATGTCAGTAAGACCGAATTGTGCTGCTACATCTTGACGGAAAGCTTCAGCTTGTGGTTGAAGGTGTGGATCCGTTGGAAGTGTATTTGTTGATGCAGGTTGTGCTGCTGGTGCCTCTGAAGCCGCTGGTGCCTCTGATGCTACTTCTGATGTTGCTGCTGGTTCTACCGCTGGCTGTTCTGCTGGCGCCTCTGATGCTGCTGGTGCTTCTGAGGCAGCTTCTGATGTTGCTGCTGGCTCTGCAGCTGGTTGTTCTGCTGGTGCCTCTGAAGTTGCTGGTGCTTCTGAAGACGCTTCTGACGTTGCTGCTGGTGCTTCTTCTTTTACTTCAGGTTTTGCTGGTGTTTCAGCAGCTGGAGTAGTTTCTGCTTCAGGTGTAGCTTCTGCTGACGCAGTTACATGATCAATAGCATCAGCAACTGGTTGTTCAGTTTCTGCGTATGCTGGTGCTTCTGATGCTGATGCGATAGCTTCTGTTACTTCTGAAACAGCTTGAGTTGATTCTTCTGTAGCAGGTGCTTGAGTAGCTGTTGTGCTTACTGTTTCAACTGGAGCTGTCAAGTCCGCTGCAACTACAGATTGACCATTTACAGTCACTTCATTAGTTGTCAAATTAGCTTCTGCAACTACAGGTGTAGTTGATGTTTCTGAAGCTGGAGTTTCAACTTTAACAGAGACTGCTTGATTATCAGAATTGTAAGTTGCTGTCAAGACTGTTCCAGGGTAAATCAAATCAATGTTTGTAATTTGATTGATGTTAGCCAAAACGTTCACATCGATACCCATTGCTTCAGCGATACTTCCCAAAGTATCACCGTATTGAACTGTGTAAGTTTGTTGGTTATCACTTACAGCGATATCTGCTTTGATTTGGTCTACTGAACGTGCTGCCCAGTTTGAAGCTTCATCGGCATGTACGTGACTTGCAGCAAAAAGTGAAAGTGCTGCGGTCGAGTAAAGAAGAGCCTTTGTTGTTTTAGATTTTGATAACATGTATAATTCATTCCTTTTTAACAATTTTAACTTCTACAAGAATACCACACTTTTTGTCAAAAGAGAGGTGATTTACTGCACTTTAAAGCAATTACCAACTAGTTGTAACAAGCCTAATTTATTGAAAAAAAGCTGATATATTTGTAAAAAATTGTAACAATTCATCCCGTTTCAAATGGTAATTACTTTTTAAAGAAAATGCTAAAAGTCATTATGCTTATCGTAAACTTAGTCACTATTAATGGGCTAGATAATCTTCCCAAATCTGGTCAAACTGCCCTAGATTAAAGGAAAAGCTAGCTTGATCTTCCAAGTAACGACTGACTTCTTCAAAGTCATCGGTATGCTTCGGGAAGGTTGAATCTTCAAAAGCCAAATCAGCCAAGATTGCTACTGGTTCATTGGATTTGGGATTACGCTGGGCCATCAGCCAAGTATAAAAGGATTTTCTCATGCCTTCTCCTAACCGATTAATTCTGTTCCAAACTGATCTTGTTTGATTTTTTTGGCCTTCATCAGACCACCTAGAGCCTTCTTAAATTGACCCTTAGAAATACCGAAGGTTGCCTTGATATCTGCTGGTGATGACTTGTCATTAAGCGTCATAAAGCCACCATTGCTCTCTAAATAGGTCAAAATCATCTGAGCATCATTTTCGAGCATTTCAAAAGAACGTGGTTTAAGAGAAAGATTAAGAGTCCGGTCAACTTCTCTGAACCCAATCACACGTGCTTCAAGGACCTGACCTAAACGTGGCTCCGCATAACGTTCTGATGGATGGATGAAACCAAGCATGTTATTCTCTGGCAAATAAACAAAAGTTCCTGACAATTTGAGACGGTAGGCAATAGCTGGCCATTTTTGGTTTTGCATATTATCGTAAGCAGGTCCAGCCATACGTTGAAAGACCTCAGGTTCAGCAGGAAGTCCCCAAATACGGTCTTTTTTGTCAACATCGAGTTTGATGTAGAGTTTATCCCCCTTCTTAGGCCAAAGCTCTTTGAGTTCTGGCAAAACATCGAGAGAGACAACAATCTCCTTATCTGGAATTCCTACGTCTACAAAGACACCCAAATCCTTACGAACTTCAGTGACCTCTCCCCAACCATAGGAATCGCGAGTTGCCTTGATTTCCTTTTGAGTCAGACGTGATTTTTGCTTGCTATCTGTATAGGCGAAGCCTGTCACCATGTCACCAATGGCGTATTTCCCTTCTTCTTTAGACAAGGCAAAAGTCACACCGTCCTTTTGTACAAAGTAAAATTTATCATTTTCATCAGTTACTAGGGCAGTAATGATCGTTCCAAGTAATGTATTCATCTTTTTTCCTCTAAAAAGAGAGTCGGACAAGGAAGCTAACATAGTCCATGCTCTTTTGCTTCTGTCCCACTCTCCTTATTTTTCTATTGATTAAACAGTAAGGAGTTCTTTTTCCTTTTCTGCTGTCATGCTGTCAATCTTATTAACAGCGTCATCAGTTGCTTTTTGGATATCTTTTTCCAAAGCTTTCAATTGATCTTCTGTGATTTCTTTGTCTTTTTCTTGCTTCTTAGCTTCATCCATAGCATCGCGGCGGATGTTACGGATAGCGATTTTAGCATTTTCGCCGACTTTTTTCACTTCTTTAGCCAACTCTTTACGTGTTTCTTCTGTAAGTGCTGGGATAACCAAGCGCACAACAGAACCATCATTAGCTGGGTTGATTCCAAGGTCAGATTCATTGATAGCTCGTTCGATATCAGCAATTGAACCTTTATCAAATGGTGAAATCAAAAGGACACGTGCTTCAGGAACCGTGATTGAAGCCAATTGGTTAAGTGGTGTTGGAGCACCGTAGTATTCTACAGTGATGCGGTCAAGAAGTGAGGCATTGGCACGACCTGCACGGATAGAGCCAAATTCACGGGCCAATGACTCGTGTGAGTGGGTGAAACGTTCTTTTGCTTTTTCAATAATTGCGTTTGTCATAAATTCTCTCTTTCTTACTTGTGTGATTCTGCTTTGTTAGATACAGTTGTCCCAATTTGCTCACCAAAGATAACACGTTTGATGTTTCCTGGTTCGTTCATATTGAAGACAACAAGGTCAATGTCATTATCCATTGAAAGGGTAGAAGCTGTGGCATCCATAATTTTCAAACCACGTTTGATAACTTCCACGTGTGTCAATTCATCAAATTTGACAGCATCAGCATTTTTACGAGGGTCGTCATTGTAGACACCATCAACGCCGTTTTTAGCCATAAGAATAGCATCAGCTTCAATTTCAGCTGCACGAAGAGCCGCTGTTGTATCTGTTGAGAAGTACGGTGAACCAATACCTGCTGCAAAGATAACAATACGACCTTTTTCAAGGTGACGAAGGGCACGACCACGAATATAAGGCTCTGCCACAGATTTCATATCAATCGCTGTCTGAACACGTGTATCAACACCGAGTTGTTTCAAACTATCTGCCATAACAAGGGCATTCATAGTTGTTCCAAGCATACCAGTATAGTCCGCTTGAACACGATCCATTCCTGCTTCAGCTGCAGGTTCCCCACGCCAAAGGTTACCACCACCGATAACTAGAGCAATTTGAATACCTGAATCCGCTACCTCAGCAATTTCTTTAGCCATAGCTTGGACAGTTGGAAGATCAATCCCAACACCTCGTTCACCGACTAGAGCTTCACCTGAAAGCTTAATGAGGACACGTTTGTATTTTGGTTCTGCCATGATTTCTCCCTATTAACTATTTTGTTTTATGATTTAATTCTTAGCTGAGATTCATCTTTCCTAAGTCGTCAATTACCATCCTTTTAGGGTGGTTAAGGGGCTTATTCGAGCAACTCCTTTTTATGATTAGGATAGGAAATGTTTCCTTTTTTTACAAAGAAAACACTAAATCTTCATCCTTACTATTTTATCATAAATTAGGGTTTTCACCTAGTCAAATATTTAAAAAATATCCTTACAAGATAACTGTAAAGGTGATGGTGTCATTTTTATAAGAGGCAAAGATACGCCCCTTAAATAATTTGACCATACTTTGAGCCATGGACAGGCCAATGCCAAAACCTTTGTGTTCTCTGTTATTATGGGATTCTTCGATACGATAAAAACGCTCAAAAAACTTGCTATAGTCAACAGCCTTACCTTCTTTATAGGTGTTTGACACTTCTAAACGAGCCCGTTTTCGCGTTCTTCCAATCTGACGAAGTCTTACCGTAACTGTCCCTTCTGGATCACAATACTTGTTAGCATTATCCACAAGGAGAGTCACAAGTTCAAAGAGAGACTTCTCCTCTGCCTTTACATGAATATCCGGTGTGATGTCCATGACAAAAGATTTACCGTCTCGAACGACAGGTCCCTTAAAGTCCTCTGCTGCATCCTCAGTAATATAGGAAAAATCCACATCTTGAAGAACGATATCCGGCTGCTCCTCCAGACGAGATAAGGCTACCAGAGAATTGATTAGAGTGGTCAAACGTGCCACCTGGTCATTCGTTGACTTGGTCCATTCGTTCTCCCCAGTCATGAGTTCCTGTAGCTCCGTATTGGCAGAAATAATGGCCAATGGTGTCTTTAATTCATGACTAGCATTGGTAATAAAACGTCGCTGCTTTTCGTAGTTTCGAATGAAGGGACGAATGACGATTCCTGATAAGGCACTGACAATGACGACAAAAAAGATAAACCCAAACATTGATAAAAGGATAGAAAGACTGAGCAAGGCTTGGGAAGAATTGTAATAAGAGGTCGTGTCCAGGAAGACCACAAGAATCTTATTTTTGCTGACTTTGCTAACCTGATAACTCAGATTGATATTTTTTTCTCTAATTGTTCCAAGAGTATTCGTCATACGGCTAGCTGCAAGTGCATAGCTAACAGCTTCTTCATCATCTATTAAAGAAGTATGGCTGGTATCCTGACTGACCACTTTATCACCAGATAAGGTCACACTGAAAAAACGAAAACTATCCAATGGAATTTCATGCCCTTGATTGGTCTCAATTTTTTTAGTTTTTCCGAAACTACCATTATTTTCTGTAAGCGTGTTGAGAACCTTACTAATTTCCTGTTCTGTCTGAAAGGACCTCACAGTATTGATGATTCCCACTGTAAAAACCAAGATAAAGAGAATAGCCAAGGAAGCAATCGTAATAAATTGAAGTCGTAAACGTCTAAACATGAACTACTCCTCTCTAATTGGCAAGAAGGCAAAAGTCACCACCCTTTTCACCAAGAATGCTGATATCAGCCTGGATGGCTTGCAATTTCTGACGCAAATAGGAAATATAGACCCAGACAATCGACTCGTCCACATCTTCCTCATCATCCCAGATGGTCTTAAAAAGGTGCTCAGTCGTTAATTTCTTAGCAGGATTGAGCATGAAGTGAGCCATTAGCTTGGTCTCTCTACTTGAAAGTCGAATGGCATTCCCAGCTACCAACTCCTGCTCCTCCTGGTCCAAACGTACAGAACCAAGTGTCAAAATTTTGGCAGTAAAGGTCTCACTAACACGACGTTCTAATGAGCGCAGGCGCGCCAAAAGTTCCTTAAGGGAGATTGGCTTGGTCAAGTAATCGTCTGCCCCAGCATCAAGACCGGTCACGCGATCATCAATTTCAGCCATAGCTGTCAACATAATGACATGCGTCGTATTCCCAGAGGAGCGAATCTCTTTCAGGGCCTCAATGCCTGTTTTGATAGGCATCATAATATCCATAATCATTACCTGATAGGCATTCTGTGCAGCTAGGTCAACTGCCTCTTGACCGTTAAAGGCCTGATCCACCTCATAGCCTTGATGCTCAAGAGCCGCCTTGTAGACTCGAGATAAGGCCTCCTCATCCTCAGCTAGTAGAATTTTCAAAGCCATTCTAGTCCCCTCCTTCTTGAATTAAGTTACGGATGGTCTGCATGGTCAAATCGCATGAAGCTAATTCATCCGCACAGCGCTTAAGCTCACGGGTAATCATTTCTGGATTCTTGATATCGTGCTTGTACTTCATCTGATGCTCCAAACTGGCCCACGAATCCTGAGCGATGGTCCGAAGCTGAACCTCGACAAAATAGGTTCCCTTCTCATTTCCTAAGACATCTGGAAACTCGGTTTCTATTTCCAAAATGAGATGGTAAGAACGATAGCCATTGGGCTTAGCATTTAAAATGTAATCTTTCTCGTTGTAGATAGAAACGCCAGGGATAGCCTTAATGACATCGATAGTCTTGTAAATATCATCGACAAAGCCACAAACAATTCGAATCCCTATACTATCACGGATTTCCTTGAGTGCAGACTGGCTGGTTTCAGGTAAATTTTTCCGACGACACTTTTCACGCATAGAATCGCTCTCTTTGATTCGTGAAATGAAATGCTCATAGAGTTTGAAGCCTGTTTCTTTTTTGCTAGTAATATTAGCCGCAATAATTGGGTCTGTTATTTCTTGTAAAATCTTGGGAAGATACTGTGCATATTCCCCATAAATACTTGGAGTTGACATATAAACCTCCTCTAATAGCGTTTCTTAATTATAGCATAGATAGGCTTAAAAATAAGGAATGAGCCAGCTATGAGAGTCTCTTAAAGAATAAGAAAAAATCCAGCCGAAGCCAGATTCAATTTGCTTATCTAAGTTCAATTAACACAAGGCTATGCATCAAGTGGTTTGACAAAAGGCCAGTTGCCTAGTTTGTGTGTTTCATAGGTCAAGACCTTGTAACCACATTGCTTGTAGCCATTTTTCTCATAGAAAGGCACATTGTAATCACGATTGGTAATCAAGCCAAGACTACGACCTCCTGTACTACGTACAAAAGGTTCAACCCCCTCAAGTAAGAAGCGACTTCCTATCCCTTTTCTTTGATAATCTGGAGTCACTGCCAACATCATTAGATACCAGTCGTATTCTGCAGAATCCTCCAGATGTCTTTCAGACTCTTCAACAAAGTTAAAATACTTGAACAACTTAGTGATGCTTATAAAACGGAAAAGCTTGGTCGCCCCATTTTGAAGATAATTAAGCATAGAAATCGTCTGATGCTGTAAAATAGCTGCCGCAACAATGCGACCGTCCTTTTCAGCCACCAAACATGAATCCATCTTTATAGCTAAACGCACCAACATTTCCTGCAAGGCCAAGACAAATTCCTCATACTGTTCAGGCTTCTTTAAATTAGTGGCAATCATTGAAAGATAGGGATAATCTTCAAAGGCATCTGCACATACTTGTGCCACTTCCTGAACTTCGTCTAGTCTTGCTTTGCGATATTGCATCTTAATCTCCTAATCTGTCTGTTTTTTTCAGTATAACACAAAACGCATGACTGATAGTCATACGTTCTATGGTTTTTTGTAAAATCTTATAATTTTATAAGAAAAGTTTAGGCAACTTCTTCTGTAAATTGACTATTATAAAGATCAGCATAGAAACCATCTGCTGCCATGAGCTCATCATGATTTCCTTGTTCAATAATATTCCCATCTTTCATCACAAGGATAAGATCAGCATTTCGAATGGTTGATAAGCGGTGAGCAATGACAAAGGAAGTCCGACCTTCCATAAGTTTGTCCATGGCTTTTTGAATCAATTCTTCTGTTCTGGTGTCAACAGATGATGTCGCTTCATCCAAGATAAGAAGAGGGGCATCCTTAAGAAGGGCACGTGCAATAGTCAAGAGCTGTTTCTGACCAACTGATAATGTCACAGAGTCATCCAAATAAGTGTCATAACCTTTTGGAAGTGTGGTGATAAAGTGGTGAACACCGACAGCCTTGGCTGCAGCAATAACTTGCTCGTCAGAGATATTTTCTTGGTTATAAATTAAATTATCACGAATAGTACCTTCAAAGAGCCAAGTGTCCTGAAGCACCATAGAGAATTGATCATGGACAGTTTCACGTTTCATGTCGCCAGTATCCACACCGTCAATGGTGATATGGCCTTGATCGATGTTATAGAACTTCATAAGCAAGTTAACAATAGTCGTCTTACCAGCACCTGTTGGACCAACAATCGCAATCTTTTGACCTGGCTTAGCAAGAGCTGAAAAATCATGAATAATAGTCTTTTCAGGAGTATAACCAAAGGAAACATGATCAAAGACAACTTGACCTTTAGTATCTGTCAATTCAGCTGTCTTACTTGATTCGTCATCCATATCTTTTTCTTCCAAAAATTCAAAGATACGACCAATAGCTGCAGTGGCTGACTGGAGTTGCGTAATCCCTTGTGCAATTTGAGAAAGAGGTTGTGAGAAAATACGAACATAAGTCATGAAGGCTACCACATCACCAATTGTCAAGCTACCATCAATAACCTTAATAGCTCCCACAAGACAGACCATGACGTAACCAAAGTTCCCAATGAAAATCATAAGTGGCATCATAATACCTGAGATAAACTGAGATTGCCACATCGATTTATAGAGCTTATCATTAAGCTCCTTGAAAGCTTGACTACTTTCTTCAGATGCATTGTAACTCGTTACAACTGCTTGACCTGTGTAGATTTCTTCAATATATCCATTAATGTTAGCCAAATTTTCTTGTTGACGTTTGAAAAGGGGTTGTGAGAAACCCATGATGAAGGCTACTAGAACAAATCCTATCAAGACAGAACCAATCGCAGTGAAAGCCATAGTGACATTTGAGTAAAACATCATAATAATGGCTGCGACCAAGAGAACACTTGAAGTAATTAGGGTACCCAGACCTTGACTAAGAGATTGTCCCAAAAGGTCAACGTCATTAGTCACACGAGAGAGGGTGTCCCCTTGAGAATGACTGTCAAAATAATTAAGGGGAACACTGTTGATTTTCTTTTGGATAGCTGTACGGAAACGTTGTGAAAAGCGTTGTGTAACCGTCGCAACCGTAAAGCTTTGTAAGTAACCCACAATCGCTGAAATGGCATAGAGAACAGCCAAGGTCATAGCAATACTTGTCACCTTATCCAAATCAATACCTGGAATCGTCCCCATTTTGGTAGGTGTAATACCTTCAGTAATAGTATTGGTAATTTCTTTAAGCTTATCTGGTCCAATAACTGTAATGACTGCTGAAACAATTGCTCCAACAATCGCAAGGACAAAGGGAATTGGGAAACCTTTAATATAGGGTTTTAAGCGTTTATAGGACGATGTTTTTGGCTTATTTTCCATTTTCTAACTCCTCCTTAGACAATTGTGAATAAGCAATTTCTTGGTAAACCTCATTGTTAGCCAAGAGTTCCTTGTGGGTTCCTTGCCCGACTACTTTACCTTGATCAAGTACCAAGATTTGATCAGCATCCATAATAGTAGAGATACGTTGAGCAACAATCAACTTGGTCATATCTTGTGTTTTTTCAGACAATTCTTGACGCAGTTTACGATCGGTCTTATAGTCCAAAGCTGAGAAGGAATCGTCAAAAATCAAGATTTCAGGCTTACGGGCAAGTGCACGCGCAATAGCCAAACGTTGCTTCTGGCCACCTGAGAAGTTAGACCCCGCTTGAGCCACTTCTGCCTTAAGTTGGCCTTCTTTATTTTCAACAAAGTCTTTTCCTTGAGCCAATTCGAGAGCTTCCCAAATTTTAGCGTCATCTAGAGGACTATTATTGCTCGTTCCCATTGTCATATTTGACGTGATATTACCTGAGAAAAGCACAGCCTTTTGTGGAATATAACCGACTATATTGTGCAAGGTTTCGTGGTCATAATGTCGTACATCCACACCGTCAACCTTGATAGTTCCTTGCGTGGCATCATAAAATCGTGGGATAAGGTTGACAAGCGTTGATTTACCAGATCCAGTCGAACCAATAAAGGCAACCGTATCTCCCTTTTTAGCTTTGAAGCTAACATGCTCCAGAACAGGCTCTGAAGTTTCAGAATAACGGAAGGAAACATCATCGAATTCGACAGTGCCCACGTCTTTAGGTTTTTCAGAACTATTTTCAGGGTAAGAGACTGAAGATTGGGTATCTAAAACTTCATTGATACGGCCAGCTGCTACAACGGCACGTGGAAGAAGGAAGAAAACGACAATCATCATCATGAATCCCATAACAACCTGCATGGCATAAGACGAATAGACAACCATATCTGAGAAGAGATGGACCTTGTCTTCCATGGCACCAGCAATTTTCGTTGGATCTGTTGGAATCTTAACATCTTCAATCAGATGCGCACCAATCCAATAAATAGCCAGTGTCAAACCGCTAGATACAGCAGTCATTACCGGTGTTAGCAAGGCAAAAGAACGACCGATAAAGAGGTTGTTTTGGGTCAAATCAGTATTGGCCTTTTCAAATTTATCCTCTTGATAACTTTCGGCGTTGTAGGCACGCACCACACGAATTCCTGTAAGAGATTCACGCGTTACGCTATTCAGTTTATCGGTCAGAGTTTGAATCAAGCGTTGCTTAGGCATAACCATAATTAAGAGGAAGAGCATGAGAATGGCAATCACTGCCACAGCGACAAGCAAGGCAAGGAGCCAATTTCCATTTTTATCGGCAATCTTTGTAATCGCCCAAATGGCCATGATAGGCCCCTGTGTAATGACCTGTAGTCCCATGGTCAGTACCATCTGTAATTGGGTAATATCATTTGTCGTGCGGGTCAAAAGACTAGGAATGGAGAATTGCTTAATCTCTGCATCCGAAAAATCTAGAACTTGATGGAAGATATCATCACGAAGACGGGTTGTAAAACTTGCTGCTGTTCTGGCAGCTAGGAAACCAACCACTACTGAGGCCATAAAGCCCGCAAAGGACATTAAAAGCATTCGCATCCCTGGGGCATCTGTATTCCAGGCAAAAATATCTGACGCCTTAGTCCCCTTGGTTGATAAGAGGGTCGTAATGTCAGACATATAGTCTGGAATTTTCAAGTTTAGATAGACATTCAAACAAACAAATATCACAGCTAAGACAATCAAGCTTAACTCTTTTGCTGTCAAACGTTTAAAAATTTTAAACATAAGTTACTCCTTATTTTTCTCTAAATTCTTACGAATTTGGTGAAAGACTCGAAAGGCTGTTTCAGCATCTTCTTTCGAAATACCATCTAACAACTGTTCATGGATAGCCTCTCGGAAATGTCCAACATCTTTGGCCTTCTTTTTACCCAAGTCTGTCAGATGAACATACTTGTAGCGTTTGTCCTTGTCAGATGTCACCAATTCAACAAAACCATTTTTCTCCATACGTTTGACCAGATTACTAGCCACAGACTTGGAAATAGATAGTCTTTTCTCGATATCTTTGATAAATATTTCTTTATCTTGGTTCTCAAACAAGTACCTGACAGCAAATCCTTGTGGGCCGGCTAAATGTTCAACACCGTGGACCTTCCCTAACTCTTGCACGCGAGATTCCATAGCATTGATGATTTCTCTGAAGTCACTAAAAGGATCTTTTCCATGCATCGCAAGTTCCTCCTTGAATAATTCTCATGGAAACTATCTTAGTTCTTATGAGAACTATTGTCAAGAAGAAAAGTTCTTATGAGAACTAAAAAAGAGTGAGAAAGAAAATTGCTTTCCACTCTTACTCCCGTAACTGTGATTATTAAGGCTTTGGACTCTAAAACCTAACAACGCTTGAGCTAGGCTATCTAAATAATAATACCCTCCAAATGGTCCAATTCATGTTGAATAATTTGGGCTGGCATGCCAGAAAAACTTAACTGTTTAGGCATCCATTGTTCATCTAAATAAGCTACCTCAATCGACTCATAACGTCTAGTTGGACGACTTCCTTCTAAAGATAAACAAGACTCCTCTGTTTGAAAAGGTGAGGATTTGCTGACTAAAACAGGATTAAACATGACTAGATTAACAAAACCGATATTTACGATAATGACACGCTTCTTAACGCCAATCATATTGGCAGCCATACCCACACAGGCATCCTTATGAAACTCCAATGTATCACGCAAATCTTTAGCCAAATAGAGGTCTTCTTTAGTCGCTTCTGTCGATTTTTGTCCAAGGAAAAAGACATCCTTTACGATAGTTTTTATCATCTATTTACTCCCTTTTCTTATCTAAACTATAAAATAATATATCCTTCTTTTATCGGAACCAAAGGTTTTCATTTCAAATAAATCACCTTGACCTATTATATCAAAAGGCCCGCCCTCTAGTAAAACTGACAAAAAAAGAAACCCGCAGGCTCCTTTTTAGTCATCTTTCTTCACTCTATACAAATAACCAATAAAAACCAAAAGACTAATAGTTGAAACACTCATTGCCATTTTAGCAACTGTAGTATAGCTATAGGTCAAAACAACACCATGTTTACCTGGTGGTAAGACTAGATTAGTTGGATTCTTTTCCTTAGCTAAGTAAGTGGTTACTCGCTTCCCATCAATCCTTGCTTCTTGTCCTTTGTAGTAGAAAACTGGCAACGACAAGACCTTAGATTCTTTAGACTCGTTGGTCACCGTAAGTACTAGCTCGTTGGGAGAACGGCTGATGAATGGCTTGATTTCCTGATTATCCAAGAAAAGGTGTTTGTCAAAGACAAAGCCAAAAGGCACTTCTTTATTGGTATAATCCCCATTTATATTTTTATAAGTTCCCTTGGCCAGCATTTCTCTCGTGACTTTTGTATGACTTGGCAATATATTCTTTGCTTCAGTCATCTTATCTTGAACAGTAACAATCTGAAACATATTTAGACAAAGACCTAACAAGACAAGTATTGTCGATGCCTTTATAGAAATATTTTCTAAGATATTCGCCAAAGCTAAACTGAAGAAAAGCAGAGCAAAACTCCATAATCTCCAAGGAAATTGAAGGTTGGACACTGGACTTGCCTGTAAGAACTGCCAAGGAAAACTATTCAAAGTCAAAAAGGCCAAAACAAAAGAAATAAAAAGGTAAATTCTAGCTTCCTTATCCTTCACAAAACGCTTAGCAAAGATAAGGCTTAGCAATAAGCCCAGGAGATAGAGAAGATTTACTGATGGAGTCCTTAAATCACTTTTTAGAATCGACTCCCAGTTGTCTGCCAGACTTAAAGCTGTCTTTGATAGGAGCGGTTTAAAAGTCGTTCGTAGAGTGACATACTTGAATTGCTCTATCATAGGAACAAAGAAAGCTAGAGACATACTAAGAGTGACAAGGGTGGCCTTAAGAAATCCTAGGACACGTTCTTTTTTATTATCCCAAATCCAAAAACTAGTTACCACCGCAAAGAAAATCGCAACAGAAGCCAAAAGGACCGATAAGACATGGGAATAAACTAAACCAAGCATCCCAAGAGTCAAGATCCACCATTTCTTGTAATCTCCAAAAGTTATCAAACGAACACCAACGAAAACTAGAGGTAGAAAAATCATCGCTAGCGTTTCGCCAACGGCTGCCCGGTAATAAGAATTGTGCAAGAAATACCCCGAAAAGAGATAAAAGGTAGAAAATATCGTCACCTGTTTATCAGAATATTTCAATAAACGTAATCCGTAAAAACTAAGCAAACAAGTTACAAAGCGAACAAGAAACTGAAAACTCATCCAGGTTACAAAGACCGACTGAGTCAGCTTATAGATTATGAAAATAGGATAATAAGTTAACCAGGGATAAAAGGTATTGATTAATTGTCCGGTCCCTCCGTTAGTCGTAAAATTAATAGGACTCTTCCAGACAGTATCCAAAGATAAGAGTCGGTTAATGTGAAAGACAATATCATCACCATAAAGCTTGTCCCTAAAAAAGAACATAGGCAGTATTGACACCATACTGATTAAGAAACTTATTAGAATGATTGTCTGATTAGTATACTTCTTCTTTTTTACCCCACAGGGATCCTTTCCAACACTCAAAATTATTCCTCTCGTATTCTAATTCATAAAAATCTGCTCTAGAAAGAGATTTCTTACAAGGTCATTATACCAAAAAAAGCACGGAACTCCTCTTCCTCCTAAGTCTGTCTAAATAAAAAAAGAAACCCGCAGGCTTCTTTTTTTATTTTATCGAGAGGCTTATTAATCAGGTCAAGGCTGTTAATTAAACAATACCTTGAGCTGACATAGCGTCTGCAACTTTAAGGAATCCAGCGATGTTGGCACCCACAACAAGGTTACCTTCATGACCAAATTCTTTAGCAGCTGCTGCAGCATTTTCGTAGATACCTTTCATGATATCGTAAAGTTTAGCATCAACTTCTTCGAATGTCCATTGTGTACGTCCGCTGTTTTGTGCCATTTCAAGAGCTGATACAGCAACACCACCGGCGTTAGCAGCTTTGGCAGGACCAAATGATACACCAGCTTTAAGGAAGACATCAATAGCTCCCAAAGTTGAAGGCATGTTAGCACCTTCTGAAACAGCCAATACACCATTTGCTACAAGTGTTTCTGCATCTGTTTCATCCAATTCATTTTGAGTTGCACATGGGAATGCCAAGTCAGCTTTAACTGACCAAACTGTCTTTTCACCACCAGCAGGTGTGAAGGTTGCATTTGGACGAGCTTCTGCATATTTAACGATACGTTCACGTTTAACTTCTTTGATTTCTTTCAACAAGTCAACGTCAATTCCGTCTGGATCATAAACAAAACCAGATGAGTCAGAACATGTTACAGCTTTAGCACCTAGGCTTTGCAATTTTTCAATAGCGTAGATGGCAACGTTACCAGCACCTGAAACAACTGCTGTTTTACCGTTAAAGTTTTCACCACGTGCATTAAGCATTTGTTCTGCAAAGTAAACAGCACCGTAACCAGTTGCTTCTGTACGAGCAAGTGATCCACCCCAGTTCAAACCTTTACCAGTAAGAACACCTGTGTACTCATTACGAAGACGTTTGTATTGGCCATAGAGGTAACCAATTTCACGTCCACCAACACCGATATCACCTGCAGGTACGTCTGTATCTGCACCAATGTGTTTGCTCAATTCAGTCATGAAGCTTTGGCAGAAACGCATGATTTCGTTATCTGATTTACCTTTAGGATCGAAGTTTGATCCACCTTTACCACCACCGATTGGTTGACCAGTCAATGAGTTTTTAAAGATTTGTTCGAAACCAAGGAATTTAATGATTGATTGGTTTACTGATGGGTGGAAACGAAGACCACCTTTGTAAGGACCAATAGCTGATGAGAATTGTACACGGAAACCACGGTTTACTTGTACTTGTCCTTTATCGTCAACCCATGGCACACGGAATGAAACGATACGTTCTGGTTCAACCAAACGTTCCAAAAGGTTTTCTTCAATATATTTAGGATATTTATCGAAGACAGGAACAAGTGAATCGAAAACTTCTTCAACTGCTTGAAGGAACTCAGCCTCATGGCCATTTTGAGCTTTCACTTTTTCAAAAACGCTAGCAACGTACTCTTTACCTGTTGTCATATCAATGTTTCCTTTCAAATAATTACCTTAGTAATTTAATTACATGAATAGTATAAATTTTCAGAATCTTCTTGTCAAGTATTTTCTGCTATTTTTTTGATTTTTATGTTAGGTTTTATAACATAGCAAGTAATCTATCTTTTTTAAGCTACTCCTAAAAAGTTGTCAATTCAACAATGTAAACGGATTCTATTTTTCTAGTTTTTCTCTAAAATTTTTTAAACTTTTTTTCAACTTTAAAGCTAAAATATCCTAAAAACAATTTAGTAAATTTACTATTTTTACATTTACAAAGATCCCCAACTATGTTATTATGAATTTAGTAATTTTACTAAATATCGAAAAGGATCATTTTTTATGAAAAGAAAGCAATTATCAGGAAAGCACATCGGCATTGTTTTTGGAACTTTTGCTCCAATGCATGTTGGGCACGTTGACCTTATTACCAAGGCAAAACGCGCTAATGACAATGTGCTCGTCATCGTAAGTGGCAGCAACACACAAGAAGATCGTGGGACACGCGCAGGCCTATCACTCAATCGACGTTTCCGTTATGTTCGAGAAGTCTTCTATGATGATGAATTAGTCGTTGTGGATAAACTAGACGAAGCTGGGATGCCAGCCTATCCAGAGGGCTGGGTGCCTTGGGTTAATCGTGTCAAAGAGCTTATCGCTAAGAATACGGATGATCCTGAAAAGATTACCTTCTATGTTGGAGAGCCAGAGTATGTGACTGAGCTCAATCGCTATTACCCTCAAGCTCAGGTAGAACTCATCGAACGGTCTATTATCAATATCTCTGCTACTGAGATTCGAGACAATCCGATGGAAAATTGGCGTTTTATCACCAAGCCTTTCCGTCGCCACTTTACGCGCAAGGTCCTTGTTGTGGGCTCTGCTAGCGGTGGAAAGACTACTCTTGTTAAGGATTTGGCCCGAACTTACAACGCTCCCTGCTCTCTTGAATATGCTAGGGAGTATCAAGAAAAGTATAATGTACGAGATGACGAGTTAGATACTAACGATTATATTCACCTCCTAACAGATCAATATGCCCAGACCTCTGATATTATTGATAAAGGGCAACACTCAGGACTTATCTTTGCCGATACCAACTCAACAGTCACAAAAGTTTATATCGACTACTATTTGAAAGAAAATATTTCTAAAGAAGAATTTGATATGCTGGATCGGCTCTATCAGGTAACTCAAGCCCGTGAAAAATGGGATTTGATTTTTGTAATTCTGCCAAAATCAAACTACGTGGATGATGGCTTCCGTGACATGACTATGGCTGATAGCCAAACACGTGACTGGTTTACCAAGCATCTCTTAGACCTCCTATCACCATTCAAGGATAAAATCGTTATTTTAGGGGAAAATAGTAATAGTGACAGCTTCTTTGCGGACAACTACCACAATGCCAAAAAAGCAATCAAAGAACGTCTACACATCGAGATTTAAAAGACCAATCCAACGTAATCATCACTTAAAACTTACAATACAAACATGGAGGAAACATATGACTAGAACCTTCGAAAACTCTGGTAGCGAAAAGGAATTTTTGGACATCTATCAGCGAGAGGAAATGGATAAGTACGTTAAGCCCTCAGTGACCGTTGACTCGGTCATCTTCCGCTATTATGAAGGAAGAGTCCAAACCTTACTTATCAAGCGAAAAAACCATCCCTTCATGGGGAAATACGCCTTCAGTGGTGGCTTCGTTCAGGAGCAAGAAGATCTCAATCTAGCTGTCTGTCGCGAAGTACAGGAGGAAACATCCATTACACTCAATCCTGATCATATTGAGCAACTCATTACTGTGGGAACACCTTATCGGGATCCTCGAATGTGGACCATTACAGTGGCTTACCTCTGCTTCATGACCTTCAATGACATTCAAGTGGAAAAGGCTGCCGACGATGCAGCGTCTACGCATTGGTTAGACATTGCCATGGTAGACGGTCAACTGCAACTTGTTGATGGTGATAAGGCGCTGTCACATGATGACCTTGCCTTTGACCATTGGGAAATTCTCTTAACAGCTATGGAACGTATCAAGGGACGACTCGAATACTATCCAACTATCCTTTCCATTATGCCCGAGGAAAACACCTTGACCACCTACCGCCAACTTTTTGGTACCTTCAATGAAGACTACCTCAAGATGGATTCCACAAATTTCTTGCGTCGCTTTAAACACCTCTTCCAAAAAACAGGTCGTCAGGTAGCTACTAGAACCAGAAAGGCTGCCACCTACACTTATCATATCAAGCCGCTCTAAAGTACGGTCTTTGTTTGACAATTTGATACTTACATAGTAGTATTAAGAAAATTAATAAGAGGTATCCTATGAAAAGTTTTACATTGATTAGTGGAATTCTCATTACACTCTTGGGTGTCTTTTTCTTCGCTAATCCTACAAATCTTCTTGCCATCGTTGGTTGGCTATTTGCCCTAGTGATGCTGGTATCTGGTGTTTCAAGTCTCATGGTTTATTTTAAACGAGATAACGAAAACCGCTCCTTCTTCCAACTGCTTCAGAGTATCATTTCCATCGTTTTTGGTATTATCCTGCTATCAACATCAGCATGGGTACTCTCGGGCGTAGCTGTAACCATTATCGCTTGGTGGCTTCTTGTCTCAGCATTTACGCAAGGCTTTCAAGCTTATCGCCAACGTCAATTCGGCTTCTCAGGTCAACCTGCCCTATCAATCACCTTGATTTGTCTAGTCTTTGGACTCCTGCTCTTTAGTGCTCCGTTTTTCTCAGCCTTTCTTATTGGGCGCTTGGTAGCTTCCTTAATTATCTTCGCGGGGGTCTCTGTCCTCTCCTTTTCGTTCCGCTTGTGGTAGGAAGAAAGCAGTCACTACATAAACATAAAAAGCCTTGCAGTTCACATCTGCAGGGCTTTTGTCATACTTTGATTACTAAAGAGCTTATCCTTCTAGCTCACTCAAATACTCATAGCGTTCATACTTTTCAAGCAAGGTTTCGTTAGCAGCATCCAAGTCTCGTTGGAGGGAGGCTAACTGTCCATAATCGCTAGCATTTTCAAGCATGGCTGCTTCAATCTCTTCGATTTTGGCTTCAAGGTCAGCAATCTCATCCTCTATGGTCGCCCACTCTTGTTTTTCAAAGTAGCTCATGCGTTTTTTGTCTTCTTTGACTTTCTCAACTTTAACGCTAGCTTGCTCTTTTTCCTTCTCTAAGAGGGCTGCTTGCTCTTGGAAGAAGGCTTTTTCATCAAGGTAGTCAGTGTAGTTACCAAAGAACTCTCGCACACCACCCTCTTCAAAGGCTAGAATCTTGTTAGCCACCTTGTCCAAGAAATAGCGGTCGTGACTTACGGTAACGACAGGGCCACCAAAACCATTAAGGAAGTTTTCCAAAACCGTCAAAGTTGCAATGTCCAAATCATTTGTCGGCTCATCCAAGAGCAGAATATTAGGCTTTTCAATCAGAATCTTAAGTAGATAAAGACGTTTCTTTTCCCCACCAGAGAGCTTAGAAATCTGTGTCCCATGAGTAGAACGAGGGAAAAGGAATTGCTCTAAGAGCTCTGTGATACTAGTTGTTCCAACCGTTGTCTTAACCTCATCTGCAACTTCTTGCAAGTAGTTAATGACACGCTTGCTCTCATCCATGTCCTTAATTTGCTGCGAGAAATAACCAATACGTACCGTCTCACCAATATCTAGGACACCAGCTGTGGGCACAAGGTCGCCATTAATCAGATTGAGCAAGGTCGATTTCCCGACACCATTATCCCCAACAATACCGATACGATCACGATTTTGCATGATAAGATTGAAATCACTGAGAATTTGCTTGCCATCTTCATAAGCAAAATCGACATGCTCGAAGTTCACTACTTTCTTACCAATACGGCTAGTCTCAAAGTTAATTTCAAGATCGTCATTATTAACCGTTTGGTGAACCTCACCCTTAAGCTCCTTAAAACGATTGATACGAGCTTGTTGCTTGGTCGCACGTGCCTGTGGTTGCGTTCGCATCCATGCCAACTCCTGCTTATAGAGTTGCTTTTTCTTGTGGAGAGCTGCTGCATCTCGTTCATCTTGTTCAGCTTTTAGACGCACATAGTCTTGATAATTTCCCTGGTATTCAATCAGATTAGCCTGGTCTAGCTCAAAGATACGTGTGGCCACATTGTCCAAGAAATAACGGTCGTGGGTAATAAAGAGGACCGTTTTTTTGGAAGACTTGAGAAAATTAGTCAGCCAAGCAATAGTGTCAATATCCAGATGGTTGGTTGGCTCATCCAAGAGCAAGAGATCTGCATCATTCAAGAGAACCTGAGCCAACTGCACACGGCGACGAAGACCACCTGAGAGGTCCCCGACCTTTTGCGAGAGGTCTGACAATCCCAACTTAGACAAGACTGTCTTAACCTCGCTCTCAATGGACCAAGCATCTAGACTATCCATCTCAGCCATAACCTTCTCCAAGCGAGCCTGATTCTCCTCAGAATATTCTGCCATAAGGGTTTCATATTCTCGAATCAAAGCCATCTCACGAAGGTCTGATGACAAGACAGTTTCAAGCACCGTCTTGCTATCATCAAATTCTGGCTCTTGAGTCAAATAAGCAATCTTATAGCCATTAGCCTTGGTGAAAGGTGACACATCACCATCAAAACCAATACGCTCAGATACAACATCTAGCAAGGTTGTCTTACCTGTTCCATTGACACCAATAATCCCAATACGATCCAAATCATGGATAATGAATGAAATCTCTTTAAAAACCGTCTTATCTCCAACGGACTTGGTTAATTTTTCAACAATAAAATCTGACATCTTACTTCCTTCTTACAAATAACACCGCTACGGATCCTACGCATGCTCTGTAGCGGTGTGTCATTTTTATCACGTCTCTAGACTTATTTCATAGCTTGAACAAAGGCCATGATGGCTTCCTCGGCATTAGCTAGTTGACCATCAACGATGGCATTTTCGATAGCCTTAAGTGCACGACCAAGGTCCGGACCAGGTTTGAATCCTAGCTCCTTCATCAGTGTGCCACCATTCACAACGATTTCGTGCTTATCATGGATGAGCAACTGACCATCCAAATCGGCAATACGCTCATAATCGACGTCCAAGCCCTGAGCCCGCCTCAAGGTTTCAGCCTCCTCTAAGAGTTCCTTACCATACTGATAAACATCTTGCTTAGTCACAGCTCTCTCCAAACGGAAATTGAAAATGTCAACCAGGGACTGAACTGTCTTTTGGAAATTAACAGATGTCTTCCATTTTTTAAGAAAAGAGCGTGGATTATCGTGCTTGAGAGCCAAAAGAGTTGCCGCCCAGGCCTGCTCAGAACTTATAAATCTAAAGTCATCAGCATAATCTGATACAAAAGACTGCCATTTCTCTGCTGTCTCTTGAAAATCTGGAAGATACTGATAAGCCTTAGTCGCTAGAAGTGCCTTAACCCCTTTTTTCCAATGTGGTGCCAAGAGCAACTTATCAAATTCGATGAAACTTCGCTCAATCGAAATCTTTTCCAAAAGAGGAGCATGGCTGGTCATAGCCTCAAAAGTCTTTTCTTCAATATCGAAATCTAAGCTCGCTGCAAAACGTAGGCCCCGCATGATGCGAAGAGCATCCTCGTTAAAGCGTTCCTCAGCCTTACCAACAGCCCTTAAGACACGGTTGTCCAAATCAGCAAGACCATTGAACTTATCAATAATCTCAGCATTTTCATTAAGAGCAAAAGCATTGACTGTAAAATCACGACGCTTAAGATCTTCTTCCAATGAACGCACAAAGGACACGCTAGACGGACGACGGTAATCCACATAGACGTCCTCTGTTCGGAAGGTCGTCACCTCATACTCACCGCCATTTTCCAAGACCAAAACGGTCCCATGCTCAATACCAATGTCTACCGTACGCTCAAAAATCTGTTTAGTCTCCTCAGGATAAGAAGACGAAGCAATATCAACATCGTGAATAGGACGGTTGAGAAGGGCATCGCGGACCGATCCACCAACAAAGTAAGCCTCAAATCCTGCAGCCTTAATTTTCTCTAATATTGGTAAAGCCTTCTGAAATTCAGAAGGCAAATAACTTAATCTCATAGTAAATGTTCCAAACCATAAACAAGCTGATTACGTTTAACAACTTCTTTAATCCCAAGATTGACACCACCCATAAAGGAAATGCGGTCGTAAGAGTCGTGACGCAAGGTCAAGCCTTCTCCTTGGGCACCAAAGATAACCTCTTGGTGAGCCACAAGTCCTGGCAAACGTACACTGTGAATACGGAAACCATCAAACTCAGCACCACGTGCTCCAGCAAGTGTTTCCACCTCATCCTCAGCACCTTGATGTTTCGTTTCGCGAACCTCACGAATAAGTTCAGCTGTTTTCACTGCTGTACCTGAAGGCGCATCTTTTTTCTTGTCATGGTGAAGCTCAATGATTTCAAGATCTGGAAAATATTTGCTAGCTTCTGCCGCAAACTTCATAAGAAGGATAGCACCAATAGCAAAGTTAGGTGCAATCAAACCACCAATAGACTTGTCTTTAGAAAGGTCTGTCAATTCCTGAATTTGTGCTTCAGTAAATCCTGTGGTACCCACAACTGGTGCAAAACCATTCTCCAAAGCAAAACGAGTATTTTCATAGGCAACAGCAGGCATAGTGAAATCCACCCAGACATCTGCATCAAAGCCAACCAAATCCGCTTTATCTGTGAAGACAGGAATACCGTCCACTTCTTTTTCTGTCGCAAATGGGTCAAGCAAGGCAGCCAAAGTCAATTCGTCATCTCCCTTGACCATCTCAACCGCAGTTGAACCCATTCTTCCTTTAAATCCAGCAACAATAACTTTAATAGACATGTCATTTTTCCTCTCTATTGATCTTAATCATAGACAAGCCCCATCCCACATGGATAGTACTTATTTGGTAAATTTAGGTGTTAGACCTAACACTAGTGCTCCTTCACCCAAGTGTGTCGCAATTACGGCACATAAGGATACCACTGTTGAAACGCTAATTCCCTGTGTTTCTAGCTGTCTTTTTAATTCCTCAGCTTTTTCAGGGGCATTAGTGTGAAGGATACTAAGCTCCATTTCACGATTTTCCTCAGCTAGGGCAACCAAACGTTTCACAGCTTTCTTCTCTGTACGCACCTTTTCAAAAACAACGATTTTTCCTTCGTCATTAAAATTCAAAATAGGTTTGATAGACAAAAGATTTCCTAAAATCGCCGAACCATTCGACAAACGACCACCCTTAACCAGATGATTAAGATCATCCACAAGAATATAGGCCGTCGTTTGGTCAACTTGCTCCTCAAGCTTCTTCAAAATGTTCTCAAAAGACATTCCTTGGGCTGACCAATGCAAAACGTTTCTCACCATAGCTCCCATAGGAGCTGCTGTGATTTTTGTATCAGGAAAAGCAATCTTCAACTTGGCATGGTCCTCAATCAAAAACTGACTATTGGCCCAAAAACCAGAGATTCCTGAAGAAAGGAAAAGCCCAATGACATGGGTATAACCTTCCGCCTCCAACTCCATAAGCAAGTTATCCAAGTCAGCTAGATTTGGTTGTGACGTCTTGAGCAGTTCCTCAGAGTTTGCCATTTGTTCATAAAACTGATTGACATCCAAGTTTTTTCCTTCAACAAAAGGCTGCCCCTCAATGATGACTGGAATATCTAAAACATAAACATCAGCATGGCCCTGAATCTCAGCAGGGAGATTAACCGATGAATCCGTAATAACTGCAAGAGACATCTTAGAACTCCAAGTTTATACCTGGGCGATCCAAGGCAATTTCAGTTACTTCATAAGTCAAACGTTGAAGCGTATCCAAGAGCGGTGCAGCCAAGGCTTCTGCTTCTTCTTGTGAGAAGTCTTTTGGTTCATTGACGATACGGTTTTGAATATGGTCCATTTGAGAAACAATCCCTGAGATAACAAACTCATCACGGACAATCATAAATTGCAAAACAGCTACAACAGACGTATTGTTAGCTTCTTCATCTTTATTGTGCAACTGGAAAGTTACTTCAACATTTGTTTTAGGCACACCATTCTCTTTTTCCCACTCATGGTTACGAACATCATAGTGGTAACGGTTAACAAATACTTTTTCGCGAATTAAATCCATTAGTCATATTCTCCTTGATACAATTACTCTTTATTATAGCATAAATATGCTTTATTATGGGAATATTATTGACAGAAAAATGAGTATTTAGACTGAGTTTGACAGCAATAATAATCACTAGAAAAGTAGGAGCTTTGATTTAGGTCTAAGAACACTAAAATAAGGCTCCTTCATCAAAAGAGAGCCTTATTTTGACAACTAACAGTCTCTTAAAGAATGTTTCTGCTGTCCCTTTTCATCAAAATTCTCAGGAGCTAGCCAATTCTCAAATCGTTTCTTAAGTACTGGCCACTCACTGTCAATAATCGAGAACCAGTCCGTATCACGGCTACGTCCCTTATAGATAGCATGGTTACGAAAACGCCCCTCATAGGTGAACCCTAAACGCATGGCTGCATTGGCAGAAGGGCGGTTGAGACTATCACATTTCCACTCATAACGACGATAGTTAAGATCTTCAAAGACATATTCCATAAGCAGGTATTGAGCTTCTGTGGCTGCTCGAGTCTTTTGTAAGGCAGGTGCCAAAATCACTCGCCCCATCTCAACACTGCGATTTTTGGGTGTAATAGCCATGAGTGAGAAGGTTCCTAGAACCTTACCTGAAGCCTTATCCCTGATGGCAAAGAAATAAGGATTCTGGGATTGCTCATAATCCTCCAAACACTGACGTACAGCTTCTTCAGATTCAAAAGGGTCTGCATACATATAGGTCCAATCAGAAAGAATCTGATTAGTAAAGTAAAAGTCTAAAATGTCCTCATAATGCTCTGTCACTGTCAAATGTTCAACGCTACAATAACGACCTTCTAATAGAGCAACATCTGGCATTTTACCCGGACTAGCATCTGCTAGACTTGGCCCTACTTCTTGTTGGTAGTGATTTAAAGGCATAGGATTCTCCTTTTTTCATAAAGAAAAGCCTACACAAAAGTGCAGACTTTAGCTTAATTATTTAGCAACTGGGTATACAGATACTTGTTTTTTGTCGCGACCTTTACGTTCGAAACGTACAACACCTTCAACTTTAGCGAAGAGTGTATCGTCACCACCACGGCCTACGTTTACACCTGGGTAGATGTGTGTACCGCGTTGACGGTAAAGGATTGATCCACCTGATACAGTTTGTCCATCAGCTGCTTTAGCACCAAGACGTTTAGCTTGTGAATCACGACCATTGGAAGTAGAACCCCCACCTTTTTTGTGGGCGAAAAGTTGCAAGTTTTCAAGAGTTTTCAACATAAGATTGTGTCCTTTCTTAGTGATTAGTCGCTAACTTACGCGTTGATAGCGTTGATAACAACTTTTGTATAAGGTTGACGGTGACCTTGTTTACGGTGGCTACCTTTTTTAGGTTTGTATTTGAAAGTAACAACTTTCTTTTGTTTACCTTGTTTTTCGATAGTTCCGACAACAGTAGCTCCCTCAACAACTGGAGTACCTACTACAGTTTTATCACCACCGACAAGAACAACTTCGTTAAAAGTTACTTCTGATCCAGCTTCAGCGTTGATTTTTTCAACGTAGATCGCTTGACCTACTTCAACTTTAACTTGTTTTCCACCAGTTTTGATGATTGCGTATGTGCTCATGATGCACCTCCTATTAAAATTTTTAATGTGTCTGAGGTTTCCCTCTGTGAAGACTCGCCTAGTACTGCGGGGCCGAACCCACTTGTAAACAGTAGTCGTGCGGTTGCACAGGACGTGCATTTAGTCAACGTTACAATTCTATCATTTTTTCATGCTAATGACAAGAGAAAAAGTTTTTTTGATTATTCTTATCTGTCAATTTAAGTTTAATACCCTAATACTCTATCTACTCCACTCTTACACCATGCTTACCTAGGAAAGTCTTAGCTAGAGCTCGCTCCAGATCAACTAAGGAAAGGCTCTTATCCGTTGTCAAAATTTGATAGCGTTCACTTCCTTCAAAATAGAAGTGATTCAATGCCTGATAGCCATTTCGTTCATAAAATGCTAAACGTTTTAGACGTTGAGCCCGATTAGAGACTTGCTCCTCATCCATAGGTTCAATCGTAAGCACACACGGTCGTACCCCTGCTTTTTTCTTAACTTGTGCCAAAATCTGACTGCCATATCCCTGCGACTGTTTACTTTCCTCAACCGCAAGAAAGAGTAGGTATACCAGGTTATCAGTACAGATTGCATAGGTAAAACCAATAAAAACTTCTTGATCAAAATAAGCCAAGAAAGATTGTCCATTTTTCAAACTGTTCCAAGACAATTGCCAGAGTGGGAGCCTCTCCTCCACAGGAAAAGCCGCTTCATAAAGCGAAGCGACCTTCTTGAATGTTGGTGTCAGAGGATAAATGTTACGAACCTCTAGTGTCATTTCCCTAACCAATAACCTTCTTATAATCTTCTGGTGTCGCCACATGAGCATGCTCACGTTGACGATCAAGCAAGTGACTAAGGAAGTCACGGTTGCCCAAGGCTTCTTTAAGGGTTTGTTTAAATTGCCCAGCATTCATAGCTGAGAAAATATTGCTTGGTGCAGTATAATCTGGACCATGGCTTGTGTTCGTGAAAGCAAGGATAAGCAGGTTATTTTCAAAGGCAGCACGTGTCGCTGACAGGATTTCATTTTGGTGGTTAATATCTAAATAGAAATCAACCTCTTGATAGAGACGCTTAACCTGTTCTGTTGTAATATTCGGATAAAGGCTAACATTACTATATTTAGCTAAATCCATCAAACGACTTGACATTTCAGTGATTGCACCAATATGGTAGTGCATGGTAGGCACTTCACTAACAATGTTTTCCAAGTGTTCAATCTGATCTGAGTTGGTCAAGATCAGTGCTTGATTTTGGAAATTATTCTGACGAGCAAATGGATACATGAATCCGAGAAAGGCCACGCGAGAAGCCTGCTCTGGACTAACCAACTTTAGAAGATTCGTATATGCCGTGTATTCTTGCACTACAATCTTAGTTTGACGGTGATTGCTATCAAGAAGGAGGCGCATATTCCCAGGGACTGAATCAGTGATAGGCTCTTGCCAGAAGAGGACATCTTGACCAGAATTCGGAAGATTCATAGCTGTCAAGAAAGGCGTTGACAAGGAGTTATAAAGGATACGTCGCAAATCATAGCCAGCTTCTTTAAGATAAAAGACTACAAACTCCGATTTGTTTTTGAAAATGTAGACCTTGTCTTTCCAATTCAAGATAACGTCTTTGGTCAAATGGTTAATGACGATAACTTCCTTGTTGTCTGGAGTGAAATAACTAGTAATGGTCGCTTCTTGCTTAACATTGTAAGTTGTTTGTGAGAAACGGTATCCCTTATTATTGTAGCGATCAGTCACACGCAGGCGACCTGACTCATCATACCAATCCACAGCTTTAACTAGACGCTGATGAGCAGGATGCGCATAGTGAATATGACCACGTTTCTTATCAAAACGGAAGATTTCCGCGTTGCTATTTGTTCCTAAAATTTCCCAGTAGTCAGGCACAGGAACCTGATTAAAGTAAAGTGCAGAACCTTGAACCTTGTCAAAACCAGTGAAATAAAGGTAAGGTGAGGTCACATCACTAGGCAGAAAGCCATCATCTGAAAGACAAACTGTTGTATTTACATAGCCAGCGACAATCAGCGAGTAATGGAGATCCCAACTACCTTGACTATAGTTCTCAAATAAATTAATCATGATTAGTCATCTCCTTTACTAAGTTAAGCCACTTCTGCTCGATTTCCTCTGTCAAAAAGCCTTTGGCGATATCATAAGAGACTTGATGAACATGATCTAAATCTGAACGATTGAAGAAAGCTACAATTTTCTCTGCCAAGGCAGCCACAATAGCAAGCTCGTCATCTTTTTCAAATCGAGGGATGAGGTAACCATTTTCATTATCCTTGATAAAAGTTTGGTTTCCATAACGAACATCAAAACCAATCATACCAAGGCCCGATCCAACAGCTTCTAGAAGTGTCAAGCCAAAACCTTCACTCTTAGAACCTGACAGGTAAAGTTCGTAATCCTTGTAGACTTCTGTTAAATCTTGGTGACCCTTGAGGTGGATATAATCCTGAGCGTGATTTTCCTCGATAATGGCCTTAAGTTTGGATTCTTCAGCACCTGTACCAAAGATATCAAAGTTCACTTGTGGCAGACTTTCTTTAGCCTTAACAACAGCCTTGGCCAACCAGTCTACGTGTTTTTCATTAGCCAAACGTGAAGCTGTGATGATTGAGAATGGTTTACGCTCTCCCTCAGGCTCTCTCAGTTTATCCAAACTTCCCACAGGGATTGTTACGATATGAGGCGTAAATGGTGTGTATTTATTGAACTGATCTAGCATAATGCTGCGTTGACGTTCTGTCGCTGTGATGAAGAAATCAACCTTATCTGCATTGCTGAATTGGTACTCATAGAAGTTATTCCAAAGAATAGTCTTGTCTGTCACAGCATTTTCACTAAAGTGCTCTGCATGGACAACAACTCCAAGCTTAGCAGGTTTAGTATTACGGAAAACAGCCTGCCCTGTGCCAGTTGCACGGTCCAAAATGACAATATCTTGATCAGTTAGACCTAGTTGAGACATAAAGTAGGCAATAAATTCATGCTTAGATGACAAAATCTTATCTGGGAAACGGAAGACACTATCCTTACCATCAACAATTTCATCATAAGCAACACTACCATCCTCATTGAAGAAACGACGTTGATAGAGGTGGGCCTTGTTATCTACAGGGGTGTAGTACTCCGTGAACATCTTAGTGTAAGAGTAAAAGTCTTTACGAATTAAGCAACCACGCGATACTTTTTCCACACGGTGAACGATATCTTCACCCTCTTTACGCAAATAAGCGGCGTAGAAAATATCTTCCTTGGCACAAAAGAGCTTAACCACCTTGCCATTAATCTCACGACGCGTGATGTCATAAGGGATTTCCTTTTCCAAATCCTTGACAGTATAGGTCGTTGGAGCAATTTTCAGGTCTGTGAAATAGCTGTATAGCCAGATGACGTCTTCATCTTCAAACCCCATGTTACGGGTCAAATCAGAAAGATTGTCCTGCAGGAACATATCCATAAAGACAAATTTGGCCTTAATACCTGTGTTTTTGAAAATTGTAGAACGATAGGCCTGGGCGTACTCAACACCACTTGATGCCCAACCGATTCCTAAATTGATGTTATAAACAGTCATGTATTTTCCTTTCTGGGTAAAAGCTCAACATCGACATTTCTTTTTGGACATACCTAACTCTAGTAGCACCTAAATACTACTATGTTAGTATATATCCTCCTAGACTAGAGCAAGTCTTCAATAAGTGTATCCACTTCGTCTTGCGCTTCTTCAATAGGTGTGATTTCAGTCACCATGATTCCCGCAACCGCACGTTCAACCAAGGCTTCAACATCCATACGACGTTCATATTGTTCAACGTTTTTGATTTTTGGATTAGTCTTTGGACGGTCAGGTGCAAAGATAGTACAGCAATCCTCAAAAGGTTGGATGGAAATGTCAAAGGTATCAATTTTTTGTGCTAAATCAATAATTTCCAACTTGTCCATAGTGACAACTGGGCGAATCACTGGCGTACATGTAACAGCATTGATGGCCTGCATAGACTCCATAGTCTGACTAGCAACCTGACCAAGACTCTCACCATTGATAATCACAAGACCTCGACGTTCTTCTCGAATGCGGTCAGTAATACGCATCATAAAACGACGCGTCAAGGTCATCAAATAAGCCTCAGGCGCTTTTTCTTTGATTTCCTCTTGGATTTCAGTAAATGGTACTTCAATGAACTGGATATTACCACCAAACTTGGTCAACTTACGGGTCAAATCTTGAGCCTTTTTCAGTGCACCAGGACTGGTATAAGGAGGGCTTGCAAAGTGGACAGCTTCAATATCCACACCACGTTTAAGTGCAAGATAACCTGCCACTGGCGAATCAATCCCACCTGAAAGCATAAGCATTCCTTTACCGGCAGTCCCTACAGGTAGTCCACCTGCTCCTTTGATTTCCTCGTGAGAAATATAAGCCGCCTCGGCACGAATTTCTACCTTAAGGTTGACATCTGGGCCCTTCATCTGAGCCTTAATGTCAGGCAATACATCAAAAACTGCATTTCCTAAAGTAAGATTGAGCTCACGACTATCGAGAACAAAATCATGGTCACTACGTTTAGCAGTCACTTTAAAGGTAAGACCGTCACGATAGAGCCCAGTCATAATATCTTGAACAGCCTTTTTCAAGACCTCGACATCTTTTTCAAACTTGTAAACAGGACTAAAGGCTTGAATACCAAAAATTTGCTTCAAAGACTCTGCTACTGGCTCATAGTCTGTACCGTTGAGGTAGATGTGACCACGGTCTCGATCAAAAGTCACTTTAACATCTGGATAGATGGATAGAACATCCTTGATGTTATTTCTAAGTTTATTGATAAAGCGCATACGGTTTTTGCCCTTGGTAGACAATTCACCATAGCGAACCATAATTTCTGAATATGTTAGTGTCATTCCTTTTCCTTTTACATTTGAATTTAGTTTTATTGTTTAATTGCTTAAATCTTGCTATCTCACTTTTTGTGTCTTGGCGTAGACCTGCTTGAAAATCGTGAGAAACTGTTCTACCTGTCCCATATCATTGTCATCATCAAGACTGATACGTACAGCCGTTTGAGCTAATTTAGTCGGAACACCCATAGAAATGAGAGTCCCTGCTGGTTTTCCCGCCTTAGATGAACATGCAGATGTCGTTGAAATATAGATTTGATGCTCTTCAAAAGCATGGACAATAACTTCACCACGAACACCCTTGATTCCAAAGGTCAAAATATTGGGCGCAAAGTCTTCACCCTCACCTGAGAAAATAGTAATGTCCTCATACTTAGCCAATTCGTCAAAGATAATTTTTTTCATCTTGGCAATTTTCGGAAGAGAAAACGCCTCTTTGTCAGTAACTAAGCGCAAGGCCTTAGCCATACTCGCAATGCCAGCAACATTCTCAGTCGTTGAACGAAAGTCTTTTTCTTGACCACCACCTGTTAGGAGCGGCGTAATCTTTTTCCCTGCCTTTTTGTAGACAAAACCGACACCTCGAACAGCATGGAACTTGTGACCAGAAAAAGTTGCAAAGTCAACACGGTCTGTTAAATAAGCTGATACAGGAATCTTCCCAATGGCCTGAACAGCATCCACATGGAAAGATATCGTCGGCTCATCAGCCAATATATCCGAGATAGCTTGAATAGGTTGGATTGATCCGATTTCGTTATTAACGGCCATAACCGAAACCAAAATCGTGTCGGGGCGTAATAATCCAGCAAGAGCTTCAACATCCACAAATCCTTGCTCATTAACTGGTGCATAGGACACTTCGAAACCATGCTCTGAAAGCCATTTGGCAGACTCTTTCACCGCAGGGTGCTCAATATCAGAAACAATAATGTGTTTGCCGTAAGGCTCTTTTTCAAAAGCAACTCCTTTAATGACCCAGTTGTCTCCTTCGGTTCCTCCAGACGTAAAGAAAATCTCATCGGCTGATTTTCCAATGAGGTCCGCAACTTGCTTACGAGAAGCCTCCAAAATACGTGTCGCAGATGTTCCTAATTGGTGCAGGCTGGATGGGTTCCCAAAAATTTTAGTAGCCACTTCTTGATAGGTTCTAAGTGCCTCTGGATAAGGCACCGTAGTGGCTGAATTATCAAAATAAATCATGATTTTTCCTCGATTTTTATTTACTATTTATTATAGCATAATTTTTTTAGCAATTTTTGCGAGAAAATCATATAATAGAAAGTACGAAATATTTTTAAGGAGAGCATCATGTCTGAAAATTACTCACGCCGTAATCATTCATCAAAAGAAGAAAAAAAATCTGCCCCAAAGGTGACTGAACACGTTACAAAAGGCTTCACTGCCTTCCAAAAAGTCCTTACTGCCGTCGGGACAATTTTGTCAATCATCGTGGCTTCAATCACCATCATGAATTTCACAGCCTCTAAAAATAAGGACACTTCTGATTCATCAGCCAATCAATCAACTGTAGTCATCAAAGAAGGCAATAATAAGACTCAAGAATCAAGCGCCGCTTCATCTAGTTATGGCAATGCGACTGATTCAGAAACACAAACAAGTAGCCAAGCAGGAACTAACGCCTATTCGTCATCTGCAGACACAACAACGGGTGGCAATACGACTACCTCTTCATCAGCAACTACTGCAGACACAACATCTGGCAATGCGACTACTGGTGGCGCAACAACTGGTGACGCCGCTTCTAACTAAGACATGTAAAAGGCTAGGAAACCCTGCCTTTTTTCTATAATTCTATGAACTATACAGAAACTCTAAATTTTATCCATTCTTTCAAGGGCAATGGCCGTCGCCCTCAACTCGAACGTATGCGTTGGCTTTTGAAACAAGCCGGAAATCCCCAGACTCACTTTCCAACGGTGCACATTGTCGGGACCAACGGTAAGGGATCAACAACAAGCTACCTACAAAATATCCTAACAAAGTCAGGCTATCAGGTCGGGACCTTTACCTCACCTTATATTACTCGTTTCAACGAACGTATTAGTATAAACGGTACAGAAATCCCTGACAAGGATTTGATTAGCCTTGTCGAGAAAGCTCAGGTTCTTCTTGATGATTTAGAAGAACACACTGCTTTTGACCGACCAACGGAATTCGAGTTGGTCACCTTACTCATGTTCCTCTACTTCGACCTTAAACAGGTTGATATGGCTATCATTGAAGCAGGTATTGGTGGACGTCTTGATTCGACCAATGTCCTTTCGCCAGAGCTTGTCATCTGTACTTCAATTGGCTTTGATCACACTGAAACCTTGGGCAATAGCCTTTTGGACATCTCCAATCATAAAGCAGGCGTCATGCGAGAAAACACACCTATCTTACTTGGTCGTGTCTCTGCAGAAGTTGAACATTTTTTCAACCAAAAATCACATGACCTACAAGCTCCTTTAGCCGTCATTGATAGGGAAATTCAGCTGCTTCCGAAAGACAACCAAACGATCCAAGTTTCTTATGACCATTGGGAAAGTCCAGATCTTAAGCTACCAATGCTAGGACGACATCAAGAAAACAATGCTGGGTTAGCTGTCACTGCTGCCCATCTCTTGACTCCAACATTTCCTAAGATTACTAATAAGAGCATTCAAGATGGTATTTGTGACACACACTGGCCTGGTCGTAGTGAGTGGATAGGAAACAATATTTATCTAGACGGTGCCCATAACCCTCAAGGAATTGCCAGCTTAAAACAGGTACTAAAAGATAACTTTACCAATCGTAAAATCCACATCCTCTTTGCAGGACTGAGACGAAAACCTTTAGCAAACTTACTAGAAGAATTGAAAGATTATGATATTACGGTAACCAGCTTTGACTTTTTTGAAGCACTGCCCTTGGATGACTATCCTCAAAACTTCAAATGTGCGGCCGACTATAGAGAATGGCTAGCAAAAGCTGAATCAGCAGATTCTGATGACCTATTTGTTGTCACAGGATCCCTTTACTTTATCTCAGAAGTAAGAAACTACTTATTAAACGAAAGAAAGGCCTAAAGGTCTTTTTTATTTAGACAATATACAGTTACACACAAAATATAGGTTGTTATTTGAACATAAAGAAAAGTCTATCCATTTAGGTAGACAGACTTCACCTTTTTATCTCATCGTTACAAATTCTTCTGAACCGGTTGGATGAATGGCAACCGTATTATCAAAATCAGCCTTAGTTGCTCCCATCTTAATAGCCACAGAGAAGCCTTGAATCATCTCATCGACACCGTAGCCAATGCCATGAAGACCGATGATTTTTTCATCCTCACCAAGTGTTACTAATTTCATAGTTGACGGCTGACGATTGTTTGCAAGAGCTGTATACATTGGAGTGAAACTAGATTTATAGACCTTGATATTCTCCGCACCATATTTAGCAATTGCTTTTTCCTCAGTCAAACCAACAGAACCAATAACTGGGTGGCTAAAGACCACAGTGGCTACATCAGTGTAATCAAGCTTAGCATCGGCTTTATTGTTGAAGAGTCGCTCTGACAATTGACGTCCCGCCTTGATTGCAACTGGCGTCAAATCTAGTTTACCAGTCACATCACCAAGGGCGTAGATACCAGGAACTGATGTATTTTCAAAGGCGTCTGAATAAATGTTACCTCGTTCGGTCAACTCAACGCCCGTCTTTTCAAGACCAAAGCCAGAGGTATTGGCTGCACGACCAATAGCCCAAACGAGGCAATCAACAGTGATCGTTTCTCCATTGTCAAAGCTAATGGTCAAAGAATCGTCAGCATTTTTCACTACTTCTGTAGCATTAGCATGCGTGTGAAGGGTCGGACCTGATTTAGCCATCTCATCGACTAAGACATCGATAATATCCTTGTCAAAGGTACGTAATGGGCGTTCCTTACGAACAAAGAGATGCGTGTCACTACCAAGAGCATTGAGAACACCAGCAACCTCAACGGCGATATAGCCAGCACCGATAACAGCTGTACGTTTTGGTACCTCATCTAACTCAAAGAAACCATCTGAAGTAATCCCATATTCACTACCTGGAATATTTGGATAAAGAGCATGACCACCTGTTGCAATAAGGATATGGGGTGCTGTATAAAGCTCCCCCGCTACTTCAACCGTATGAGGATCAACAAATCTTGCATACTCGTATACACGTTCAACGCCATTGCTATCAAAACCACGCTCATAAGAGCCATGGATACGGTCGATATAAGCCTGACGATTGGCCTTAAGCCTTGCAAAATCAAACTTATTAACCGTCACATCAAAACCATACTCACCTGCATAACGGTGAAGGGTCTCAGCAACCTGAGCACCATACCACATAACCTTTTTAGGTACACAGCCCACATTGACGCAGGTACCGCCGACCTCTTTTCCTTCAAAGAGAATAACCTTAGCGCCGTGCATAGCAGCACGATTAGCACTGGCAATCCCACCAGAACCACCACCAATGACAATATAATCGTATTCTTTTACCATATTTTACCTCTTATGTTTCTTTATACAGCGCATTAGCTACTAGATAAGCCATTTCTGCCTATACTTTATCATAAAATAGGTACCCTGACAAAAATCTGCTACGACACAAAAAAACAATCCCGTCACAACGAGATTGTTTTATCATATCTTATTTATCAAGTGGTTTGCGGAGGAATCCGAAAAGGATACCTGATACCACAGCACCAATCAAGATGAAGAGAAGGTAGAGAAGGGCATTTGAAGTGAGGGCAATAACGAAGATACCTCCGTGTGGTGCCATCAATTTGATTCCTGCCATACCTACGAGAGCACCTGTAAGAGCTGAACCGACGATAAAGCTTGGGATAGCGCGTGCTGGATCAGCTGCACCAAATGGGATTGCACCTTCAGTGATGAATGAGAGTCCCATAACGATGTTTGTCAAACCAGAGTTGCGTTCTTCTTCGGTAAATTTATCTTTAAATAAGAGTGTCGCTACAAAGACTGCCAATGGAGGAACCATACCAGCTGCCATAACTGCTGCCATAACAACTGAACCACCTGAAGTTACTGTTGCTGCGAGAGTACCAGTACCAAAGACATAGGCTGCTTTGTTGACTGGTCCACCCATATCCACTGCCATCATACCACCAACAAGGAGACCAAGTAATACGGCTGAGCTTCCTGACAAGCTTGACAAGAAGTTATTAAGACCTGTATTGATTGCTGCCATTGGGATATTCACTGCCAACATCAAGAAACCTGTAGCAAATACACCTAGAAGTGGCAAGAGCAAGATAGAACGGATTCCTTCAAGAGCACGTGGGATACCTGCCAAGAGTTTACGAAGAACGAGGATAACACCACCTGCAAGGAAACCACCAACAAGAGCTCCAAGGAAACCTGAAGATACACCGGCAAGGGCAAGGGTTGCTTTACCACCTGAACCAAAAGGAACACCACCAAAGGCTGCACCACTTGATGCGATAGCACCAGCTACAAAACCTGAAACCAAACCTGGTTTTTCAGCGATAGAGTAAGCAATGTAACCTGCAAGTACTGGAAGCATGAAACCAAAGGCCGCACCACCAATTGCTTTGAATTGAGCAGCAATTTCATGGTAAGAACCAAGTTGTGACAATTGATCTTTAGGAACACCCATGATTTGGTCAAGCAAGAAGGCAAGCGCAATCATGATACCACCACCGATAACGAATGGAAGCATTTGTGATACCCCACTCATCAAGTGTTTATAGAAGGCACCACCGAGGCTCAGTTTCTCACTTGATTCTTGAGCAGCTCCAGCATTTTCAGCATGGAAGACTTCAGCCTTACCATCCAAGATATTTTGGATTAATTCTTGAGGTTGACGAATTCCTGCAGCGACTGGTTTAGAAAGCAATTTTTTACCATCAAAACGTGCTGTTTCAACTGCCTTGTCTGCCGCTACGATAACACCTACAGCCTTACTGATTTCTTCAGCAGTCAATGGTGTTCCGACACCTGAAGCACCGTTAGTTTCAACACGAACATTGACTCCCATTTCTTCACCTGTTTTAATCAGTGATTCTTCAGCCATGTAAGTGTGAGCAATACCAGTTGTACAAGCTGTTACAGCTACGATAAGTGGTTTATCGCTTGAAGCTGCTTCTTTAACAGCTTGTGCTTTCTTAGCTTCCTCAGCTTGTGCTTCTTCTTCGCCAGTATTAAAAGCAGCAATCACTTCATCTGGAGAAGTCACCTTACGCAAACGATCTGCAAAACCATCTTGCATAAGGTATTTTGACAACTCAGCAAGGGCTGCCAAGTGAGTGTCATTTGCTCCCTCTGGAGCAGCAATCATAAAGAAGAGGTCTGTAGGTTGACCATCAAGTGATTCGTAATCTACACCTTTATTAGATTTAGCAAAAAGTACTGTTGCTTCTTTTACTGCAGCATTTTTACTGTGTGGCATAGCGATTCCATCACCCAAACCAGTTGATGTTTGTGCTTCACGAGCCATAATACCTGCTTTGAAAACATCAAAGTCAGTCACAACACCGTTGTCAACCAAGCTGTTAATCATTTCATCGATAGCAGCTTCTTTTGTAGTTGCTTGAAGGTCAAGCAACATTACTTTTTTGTTCAGTAAATCCTGAATTTTCATAGTTTTTCTACCTCTACTTTATTGTATGTTTCTTTAATAAATTCAATTGTCGCTAAGTCATCTGAGAAAGCCGTAGATGTTCCACATGCTACTCCCCACTTGAGAGCCTCAATTGGATCACCTGATTTAACAAACTCACCAGTGAAACCAGCAACCATTGAGTCACCCGCACCAACAGAGTTTTTTACTGTTCCCTTGATTGGTTTAGCAAAGTAAGCAGCCTCTGGAGTAACAAGAAGCGCTCCATCACCTGCCATTGAGATGATAACGTTCTGTGCACCCTTAGCAAGGATTTCACGCGCATATTTTTCAACATCAGCCAAACCATTAAGTTTGACATTGAAAATAGCTTCTAACTCATGGTTATTTGGTTTTACCAAGAGTGGTTGGTAAGCCAAGGAATCAAGCAAGGTTTGACCTTCAAAGTCACAGACAACCTGTGCACCAGTTTCACGCACTAGTGGAATCAATTTGTTATAGACCTTATTTCCAAGATTGCTTGGTGCTGATCCAGCAAAAACAACCACATCATCAGCACTTACACTTGAAAGAACTGCTTCCAATTCAGCCAATTGATACTCATTAATGACAGGTCCTGCACCGTTAATTTCAGTTTCTTGGTCAGCCTTAATTTTAACATTAACTCGTGTGTCTTGATCCACAGCTACAAACTTGGTTTTAATACCTTCTGCATCCAAACCATCTGTCACAAAACGTCCTGTAAAACCACCGATGAAGCCCGTTGCAGTATTATCAACACCTAAACGTTGCAAAATACGACTAACATTAATCCCCTTACCGCCAGCGAACTTATCATCACTCTCCATGCGGTTAACTTCACCAATCTCTACTTTGTCGATACGAACAATGAAGTCGATTGATGGATTCAGCGTTACAGTATAAATCATACTTCAATAACCCTCGTTTTCTCTTTTAATTCTTTTAGGAGCTCTTCTTCCGAAGCATTTGTAATTATGGTTACTTTCTCGACCTCGGCTACCTTAGCATAGGTAATCTGACCAAGTTTAGAGGCATCCGCTAGAACATAGGCTTTTTGCGCATTAGCTATAACCGTCCGTTTGATAACTGCCTCTTCCATGTCTGGTGTGGTGAAATAATTAGCATCAACGCCATTAGCACCAATGAAAGCACAATCAAAATTCAGTTGTCTAATTTGCTCTTGAGCAGTACTTCCAATAGACGCATCCGTTGAATGTTTAACCTTTCCTCCAACAATCCTAGTGCTAACACCGAGATCTACCAGCTTAACCGCATGATGGATAGAATTAGTCACAACCGTTACCTGACGATTGGCCAAATGTGGAATCAAAAGTTCATTTGTTGTACTAGCCTCAAGAAAGACGACATCACCTTCCTTAATCAAATCGGCAGCATAACCAGCTAACTGAGCCTTTTCTTGAACGTTTCTAATAGCTTTTTGACTATTGGCAATTTCTTCCTTTAGACCATGAATGCCTTCAGCACCGCCATGAACACGTTTAAGTTGGCCATCTGCCGCTAACTCATCCAAGTCGCGACGAATCGTCGACTCGGAAGTATCACTTAACAAAACAGTTAGGTTTTCCAAAGTGACAAAACCATCTTGTTTCAACTGAGACAAGATAATCTGCTTACGTTCAGACTTTAGCATAATCTCTCCTTCTGTAATCGTTTACAAAATCTATTATACTAAATTTTTAATAACTGTCAACTAGAAACAGTCAAAAAAAATCAAAATATTTCATTATAAAATACTTATCTACCAAAATGACGCAATTTGATAAGAAAGTTCTTACATTTTCAAAAAGAATACACCCTTTCAGTATGAAGGGCAAAATAAAAAAGCCTTTCGGCTCTCTTATCTTACTTGGCATAGTCAACCGCACGGAATTCACGAATGACTGTAACCTTAATATTTCCTGGGTAATCCAAATTCTTCTCAATTTGTTCACGTACCTTGTGAGACAAGATTGTAACTTCATCATCCGAGATTTTGTTTGGATGAACCATAATACGAATTTCACGACCAGCTTGAAGGGCGAAGCTTGTTTGAACACCGTCAAAGCTTGATGCAATTTCTTCCAAATCACGAAGGCGTTTGACATAATTCTCAACGGATTCATTACGAGCCCCTGGACGAGCCGAACTCAAAGCATCTGCTGCAGCTACAATAACTGCAATAACGCTCTCAGGTTCTACATCGCCATGGTGGCTGGCAATGGCATTGACCACAACTGGATGTTCTTTGTACTTACGTGCAAACTCTGCACCAATCTCTACGTGGCTACCTTCGACTTCTTTGTCAATGGCTTTCCCCATATCGTGAAGGAATCCAGCACGACGAGCAAGGGCAACATTTTCACCCAATTCACCAGCCATGATACCTGCTAATTTACCAACTTCAACTGAGTGACGAAGGACGTTTTGACCATACGACGTACGGAACTGCAAGCGTCCCATAATCTTAATCAAATCAGGATGAAGATTCATAGCGCCAATTTCATAGGCTGCCTCTTCACCATATTCACGGATACGGTTATCCATTTCCTGACGGCTCTTCTCAACCAACTCTTCAATACGAGCCGGATGGATACGACCATCCTTAATCAAGGCCTCGAGAGTCATACGTGCAATTTCACGACGGACTGGATCAAAACCAGAAAGGACAACCACTTCTGGAGTGTCGTCAATGATAACGTCAATACCTGTTAGACTTTCAAGCGTACGGATGTTACGCCCCTCACGTCCAATGATACGACCTTTCATATTGTCATCTGGAAGGTGAACAGTGGTTACTGTTTGTTCAGTAACATAATCTCCAGCCAAGCGTTGCATAGCTTGCGCCAACAAATTTTTGGCCTTCTTATCAACAGTATCTTTAACCTGTGCTTCTGCATCTTTGATACGTGTTGCAATCTCATGAGTCAGATTATTCTCAGTCTCCGTTAAGATTACCTCACGCGCCTCTGCAATGGTCATCTGACCAACACGTTCAAGTTCAGCTTGCTTCTCAGCCTCCAACTGAGTCACATTCTCTTCACGCTCATTAAGATGTTTAGATTTGTCAGCAAGACTCTGCTCTTTCTTCTCGAGGGTAAGTTCTTTACTTGATAGATTTTCATCCTTACGGTCAAGGCTGGTTGCACGTTCTGTTAAACGATTTTCCATTTGTTTAAGCTCTTGACGTTCAGATTTGAATTCTTTTTCAATATCTTCTCGATATTTTCTAGCTTCCTCTTTTGCTTCTAACAAGAACTCTTTACGTTGAGCCTTACTTTCGCGTTCGGCAGTCACACGCAGATGATCTGCATCATGTTCCGCCTGACTGCGAAGGTTCACAGCGTCTTGTTCTGCCTTTAGCAAGGTAGTTTCTGCTTGTTCCTTAGCTTTGCTAAGTTTAATAGAAATTGCTAAATATCCAACGACTAAACCAATGAGTGCAAAGACAACTAAAATTATCATGTTTATCATGTCTTTACCTCAACTTTTCTAAGGTTTCCCTAAAGAAAACCGTCTTCTAGTGTATCATATTTATAGCTTTTTCTCAAATAAATACTAGAACTTTAAACTGATTTTGTGGTATCATAACTCTATTAGAATAGGGAGGTATTACCATGCCAAAAGACGTTACTGTTGAAAGTTTTGAACTTGATCACACTATTGTAAAAGCACCTTATGTCCGTCTTATTTCAGAGGAAGTTGGACCTAAAGGAGATATCATCACAAACTTTGATATCCGTTTGATTCAACCTAATGAAAATAGTATTGATACAGGTGGTCTTCATACTATCGAACACCTACTCGCTAAATTGATCCGTCAACGTATCGATGGCCTTATTGATTGCTCACCATTTGGTTGCCGTACAGGTTTCCATATGATTATGTGGGGTAAACAAGATCCTACAGAAATTGCCAAAGTTATCAAATCTAGTCTTGAAGCTATTGCTAACGAGATTACATGGGAAGATGTTCCAGGGACAACCATTGAATCTTGTGGTAACTACAAGGATCACAGTCTTCATTCAGCTAAGGAATGGGCTAAACTTATCCTTGAACAAGGTATCTCAGACCAAGCCTTCGAACGCCATACCGTATAAAAAACATTGGGGTAAATCCCAATGTTTTTTAATATTTTCTAAAACGTTGATAACGCGCTTCAAGTAAGTCTTCTGTTGATAATTGGCTTAATTCTGCCAACTCGTCTACAATTGCTGTCTTAATTGCTTCAATAATTTCACTTGTAAAGTAACCACGTTCGGGGATAACCTTATCAACGATTCCCATGTTAAGCAACTCGCCTGATGTAATCTTCATCAACTCTGCCGCCTCTTCTGAACGTGAGCCGTCTTTCCAGAGGATAGTTGCAAATCCTTCAGGACTCAAGATAGAATAGATGGTATTTTCAAGCATCCAAACCTTATCGGCTACTGCCAAGGCAAGAGCTCCTCCCGAACCACCTTCACCAATGATAATAGCAATAATTGGCACCTTAAGGTCGCTCATTTCCATAAGGTTACGTGCAATTGCCTCACCTTGTCCGCGTTCCTCTGCCCCAACACCAGGATAAGCACCTGCAGTATTGATAAAGGTAACGACTGGACGACCAAACTTTTCAGCCTGTTTCATGAGGCGAAGAGCCTTACGATAACCCTCTGGATGAGGTTGCCCAAAGTTACGGTTAAGGTTATCTTGTAGGTTTCTACCTTTTTGGATACCCACTACAGTAACCGCTTGGCCATTTAAACGACCAATACCACCAATAATGGCACCATCGTCACGGAAATTACGATCGCCATGAAGTTCGATAAAGTCATCGAAGATTCCTTGGGCAAAGTCCAAAGCAGTTAAACGGCCTTGGTCACGCGCTTCTTTTAAAATACGTGCTACGTCGCTCATTGAACACCTCCATGGAATGATAAGAGTGTGGCAATGGTATCAGCCAACTCTGTACGTTTAACAATGGCATCAACAAAACCATGTTCTTGAAGGAACTCAGCCTTTTGAAAATCATCTGGCAAAGTTTCGCGAACTGTGTTTTCAATGACACGACGACCTGCAAAACCAATCAAGGTTTGTGGCTCAGCTAAAATGATATCACCTTCCATGGCGAAACTTGCTGTAACCCCACCAGTTGTTGGATCTGTCAATACAGTCAAATACAACAAGCCAGCATTCGAATGACGTTTTACCGCAGCTGAAATCTTAGCCATTTGCATCAAACTCATGATTCCTTCTTGCATACGGGCCCCACCAGATGCTGTAAAAATAACAACTGGAAGTTTTTCCTCAATCGCATGTTCAAAGAGTTTAGTGATTTTCTCACCAACAACAGTTCCCATTGAAGCCATAATAAAGTTAGAATCCATAATGGCCAAGGCTGTTTTTTGCCCCTTGATAGTTGCAACACCAGTCACGACAGCTTCATCAAGACCAGTTTTTTCCTTAGTCGCTGCTAGTTTCTCCATATAACCTGGAAAATTCAATGGATTTTTGGTTTTAATGCCTGTAAACAGTTCTTGGAAAGATCCCTCATCAACTGTTAAATCGAGACGTTCTTTAGCGGAAATACGGAAGGTATAAGAACAATTTGGACAAATTTTAGCTTGTCCCAAGTCCTTTTGATAAATAGCTTGTTTACAACCAGGACATTTTGCAAAAAGTTCATCTGGAACTTCTGGCACTTGGTGATCAATCCCATTACGTACAGAACGGTTAGGATTGATACGGATATACTTTTCTTTTCGATCAAATAATCCCATAAACTCTATTCCTCACGATTCTGATAAGCTGGTAGGAAGGTCTCCATCAAGAAGGAAGTGTCATAATCCCCAGCGATAACGCTACGATCTGAAATCAAATCCAACTGGAAGTCAGCATTAGTCACAACACCATCGATTTCGAGCTCGTAAAGAGCACGTTGCATCTTCATGAGTGCCTCAAATCGATTTTCTCCATGAACAATGATTTTGGCAATCATTGAATCATAGTAAGGTGGAATAGTATAGCCAGGATAGACTGCACTGTCTACACGGAGACCAACACCTCCACTAGGTAGGTAGAGATTGCTAATTTTCCCTGGACTAGGTGCAAAGTTAAACTTAGGATTTTCTGCATTGATACGACACTCAATAGCATGCCCCTTGATTTCAATATCATCTTGGGTCACAGAGAGTTTTTCACCTGCGGCAATACGGATTTGTTCTTTAACAATATCCACACCACTTACAAATTCTGTAACTGGGTGCTCAACTTGAACACGGGTGTTCATTTCCATAAAGTAGAACTGACCTGTTTTCTCATCAAGAAGGAACTCGATAGTACCCGCATTTTCATAATTAACAGCCTTAGCGGCACGGACAGCCGCTGAACCAATTTCGTGACGAAGTGTCTTACCAATAGCAACTGACGGTGATTCTTCCAAAACCTTTTGGTTATTACGTTGAAGAGAGCAATCACGCTCACCTAGGTGAACAATATTACCATAGCTATCTCCCAAAATTTGAACCTCGATATGACGAGCTGGGTAAATAACTTTTTCAATATACATCGCCCCATTACCAAAGGCTGCTTTAGCTTCTTGTGACGCAGATTCGAAGGCAGGAGCTAACTCTTCTTCAGTGTTAACCTTACGAATCCCCTTACCGCCACCACCAGCAGAAGCCTTAAGCATTACTGGGTAACCAAGACGGTTGGCAACCTCTAAAGCCTCCTCAGCTGTAAAGACTTCACCATCTGAACCAGGAATTACAGGGACATTAGCCTTAATCATTTCAGCACGGGCATTGATTTTATCACCCATCTTGTCCATGACTTCGCCTGAAGGACCAATAAACTTGATGTTCATTTCTTCACAGAGAGTGGCAAATTTAGAGTTTTCACTCAAGAAACCAAACCCTGGATGAATAGCTTGAGCCTCAGTCACAATAGCAGCTGATAGGACACGATTCATATTCAAATAAGAATCCGTTGATTTTGCAGGCCCGATACAAATAGCTTCATCAGCAAGCATAGTATGGAGAGAATCCTTATCCGCTTCAGAATAAATAGCAACCGTTTGGATACCCAATTCACGCGCTGCACGGATAATACGCACTGCAATTTCACCACGATTGGCAATCAATAATTTTTTAAACATAAAACAAGATAACATCAGACATTTTTTGATAGTCTGTGTTGATTTCCTTTCTATGTGATAGACCAATGTCTAAAGAAAAATCCTTTCCGACTGTCGCCAGAAGGATTTTCACAAAACATTAGCTTCCAATAGCAAAAGTCAAAGTACCTGATGCAGCAAGTTTACCATCGACTTCAGCCTTAGCTTCAACAACAGCAATTGTTCCACGACGTTTAACAAACTTAGCTGTCATAACAAGTTGGTCACCAGGAACCACTTGTTTTTTAAATTTAACCTTATCCATACCTGCATAAAAGACTAATTTGCCCTTGTTTTCAGGTTTAGACAATTCAAGAACACCAGCTGTTTGCGCAAGAGCTTCCATGATAAGAACGCCAGGCATAACTGGGTATTGAGGAAAATGTCCATTAAAGAAAGGTTCATTGATCGTTACATTTTTAATAGCTGTGATTTCGTCTTCTGAAACTTCTAGCACACGGTCAACCAAAAGCATTGGATAACGGTGTGGTAAAGCTTCACGAATAGCATTAATATCAATTGTCATTTGATGCGTACCAATCCTTTTCCGTAGTCAACAACTTCTTCATTCGCTACCAAGATTTCAGTAATAACACCATCTTTAGGTGCTGGCACTTCATTCATCACCTTCATTGCTTCAACGATAAGAAGCGTTTGACCTTTCTTAACAGTATCACCAACAGAAACAAAGGCTGGTTTTTCAGGTGATGGAGACAAGTAAGCCACACCAACAAGTGGACTTTCAACCACTTCACCTTCAGCAGCTTGAGCAGGAGCAGAAGCTTCTTCAACTGGTGTTGCTGGAGTTTCAACAGCGGCAGGTGCTGCTACTGGAGCAACTGGGGCTTGAGGAGCTGGCGCAACTACTTCAACTGTAGGAACTACTGGGGCAGCTGTTACTGAACTTGTTTGATTTTTGCTCAAGTTCAATTCTTCACCATTATTTTTGTATGAAAATTCACGTAAAGTTGATGCATCAAATTGAGCCAATAAATCTTTGATTTCAGAAATATTCATGAATTAAGCCTCCCAACGTTTAAAGGCAAGAACAGCATTGTGTCCACCAAAACCGAAGGTATTTGAAATTGCGTACTCAATATCAGCTTCTTGACCTTCACCATAAACAACATTAGCTTCGATGTAGTCAGACAATTCTTTTGTACCAGCAGTTTTCGGTACATAGTTATGACGAATAGCTTCGATTGTTGCAATAGCCTCAACTGCACCAGCAGCACCTAGCAAGTGACCTGTAAATGATTTAGTAGATGAAACTGGAACATCTTTACCAAGTACAGAAACAATGGCACCACTTTCACCCTTTTCATTAGCAGGTGTTGATGTCCCGTGAGCATTGACATAATCAACATCTTCAGGTTTGATACCAGCTTCATTGATAGCCAATTTAATTGCCTTAGCAGCACCTGAACCGTCTGGAGTTGGTGTTGTCATGTGGTAGGCATCACAGTTTGATCCGTACCCAACAATCTCAGCCAAGATGTTAGCACCACGTTTTTGGGCATGTTCCAAGCTTTCGATAACGAGAACCCCTGCACCTTCACCCATAACAAAACCATTACGGTCTTTATCAAATGGAATTGATGAACGTTCTGGATCCTCTGTTGTTGAAAGTGCTGTAAGAGCATTGAAACCACCAATACCAATCTTAGTGATTGAAGCTTCAGCACCACCAGCCAAGACAACATCATGCAAACCGAATTTAATTTCACGGAAGGCTTCACCGATTGCATCATTGGCAGAGGCACAAGCAGTCGTCACTGATTTACATACCCCTTGAGCACCAATTTTAAGAGCAATGTTACCAGCACCCATGTTTGAAAGTGCTTTAGGGATAAACATTGGTTTGATACGTTTCATCCCACGTTCGTGCATACGAATGATTTGATCTTCAAGTTCTTGAAGACCACCAATACCAGATGACACGATGACACCAACACGATCACGATCTTCTTCTTCCATGTTAAGTCCTGAATTTTCAAGAGCTTCCATAGCAGCATAAATCGCATAAAGTGAGTAAGTGTCCATACGGTTAGTATCTTTTTTCACAAAGTACTTATCGAACGGGAAATCTTGGATTTCACCAGCGTTAAAGACTGGAATTTCAGAAGCATCGAACTTCGTAATTGGTTTGATACCAATTTTACCGTCATGAAGACTGTTCCAAAATTCTTCTGGTGTATTACCGATTGGTGAGGTTACGCCGTAACCTGTAACAACAACACGATTTGTAGACATATATATTCTCCTTTTGTCGGATGGATATTCTAATAAATGATTTTTTTGATATTGATATTCAATTATTGCATGGTCATACCACCATCAATAGCGATGGTTTGACCTGTGAGATATTCTTGACTAGCCAAGAATGCTGCAACTTCAGCCACTTCTTCTGCTTGACCAATACGTTTCATTGGCACTTGAGCAATCATAGCATCTTTCATTTTCTCTGGAATAGCGTCAGTCATATCTGATTCAATGAAACCAGGAGCAATAGCATTGACACGGACACCACGAGCCGCAACTTCACGCGCCACTGATTTTGTAAAACCAATCAGACCAGCTTTTGAAGCCGCATAGTTAGCTTGACCAATATTCCCCATGAGACCTACAACAGATGACATATTGATGATGGCACCTTGACGAGCCTTAGACATTGGTTTTAAGACAGCCTGTGTCATATTGAAAGCACCAGTCAAGTTGATTTTCAAGACACGTTCAAAATCTTCTTCACTCATCTTCAACATCAACTTATCGTTAGTGATTCCAGCATTATTAACTAGAACATCAACACTACCAAGCTTTTCAATAGCTTCAGCTACCATACGTTTAGCATCTTCACCGTTAGAAATATCACCTGAGATACCTACAACAGTTACACCATAATCTGCAAACTGTGCAAGCAAGTCCTCAGATATTTCAGAACGTCCATTTAGAACAACATTGGCACCAAGACTAGCAAATTTGTGTGCCACAGCTAATCCAATTCCACGTGTTGAACCTGTTACAAAAACATTTTTATTCTTAAGTTCCATGTTTACCTCGTTTTAAGCATTAAGAAGGGCATCAAGACTAGCTTGATCTTCAACATTATGAGTTGGTAAGGTTTTATCAATTTTCTTCAAGAAGCCTGACAAGACTTTTCCTGGACCAATCTCAATTACTTCATCTACACCAAATTCTTGGATAGTGGCAATCGAATCATAAAAACGTACAGGTTCCATCACCTGACGAGCCAAAAGTGCTTTGACGTCTTCTGACTTCATGATTTGAGCCTCAGTATTACCTACTAAAGGAAGCGTAAAGTCCTTGAATGACACTTTCTCAAGTTCTGCTGCCAATTTTTGACTAGCTGATTCAAGTAAAGCTGTATGGAACGGCCCTGAAACATTAAGAGGAATCAGACGTTTAGCACCAGCTTCTTTAAGCAATTCCACAGCATAATCAACAGCCTCAACTTCACCACCAATAACAATTTGTGCTGGAGTATTATAGTTAGCAGGCGTTACTACACCCTTTTCAGATGCTTTCTGACAGATTTCTTCAATCAAACTTGGATCTGTATTCATGACAGCAACCATTTTCCCACTTCCAGCAGGAGCAGCTGTTTCCATGAATTCTCCACGTTTAGCAACCAAGGCTACCGCATCCTCAAATGAGAGTGCTCCGGCCGCAACTAGGGCAGAATATTCACCCAAAGAGAGACCGGCAACAATATCAGGAGTGATACCATTTTCTGCCAAAAGGCGATAAATGGCTACTGACGTTGTCAAAATAGCTGGTTGAGTATAGCGTGTCTGATTAAGTTTTTCTTCGTTAGAATCAATCAATTCACGCAAATCATAACCTAGAATACGACTAGCCGTATCAAATGTCTCTTTGACAACGGGATAAGTCGCATACAAATCGCTCGCCATGCCCAATTTCTGAGCCCCTTGACCAGCAAATAAGAACGCACGTTTTGTCACTATCCTAATCCTTTCGACGTTTTTAGACGTTTACATCTGCCCAACGAGCAGCTTCTTCTTTAATCACCTTGGCAGCACCTGTGTATAGGTCTTCCAAGATTTCTGCACATGTTTCTTCTTTACGAACAAGACCTGCAATTTGTCCAGCCATAACTGAACCATATTCCACATCTCCATCAACAACCGCGTTACGAAGGGCACCTGCACCAAGCTCTTCAATTTCCTCTTGAGTCTTCTTACCAGCCAAGAAATCTTTTTCAGCTTGGTTATATTCAGTAGCCAATTTATTCTTGATCGCACGAACTGGGTGTCCAACAACTGAGGCTGAAATAACAGTATCAATATCTTTAGCCTTCAAAATCTTATCTTTGAAGTTTTGGTGTGCATTAGATTCTTTAGCAACAGCGAAACGCGTACCAACCTGAACAGCATCTGCTCCAAGCATAAGAACAGCAGCCATACCACGTCCATCAGCAACACCACCAGCTCCAATAACTGGGATAGATACCGCATCAGCAACTTGGCGAACAAGTGCCATAGTTGTCAATTTACCGATGTGACCACCAGCTTCCATACCTTCTGCGACAACAGCATCTGCTCCAAGTTTTTCCATACGTTTAGCAAGTGCTACCGATGGAATAACTGGGATTACTGTAATTCCAGCATCGTGGAAACGCTCCATATATTTACCTGGATTTCCGGCTCCTGTTGTAACAACCTTAACGCCCTCTTCGATAACGAGGTCAACGATGTCATCTGCAAATGGTGACAAAAGCATGATATTAACACCGAAAGGTTTGTCAGTGATTTGTTTTACTCTATCAATATTAGCTTTTACCACTTCTTTAGGGGCATTACCGCCACCAATAATTCCGAGTCCACCAGCATTTGAAACGGCTCCTGCCAAGTCGCCATCAGCAACCCAGGCCATACCACCTTGGAAGATTGGATATTTAATTCCTAACAGTTCTGTAATACGAGATTTCATTTTGCACCTTTTTTCGATTTTCTAATCAAATAAATAGTTTAATAATCAAAGTAATTGTATAAACAAAGGAGAATATCCCAAATAAGAATATTCTCTATGCCCTGCTTATTTAGTTTTTTCTTCTACGTAAGCAACAAGGTCACCAACAGTGTTAAGACCTTCTTCAGTTTCGATTTGGATATCGAACTCATCTTCGATTTCTGAGATAACTTGGAACACGTCAAGTGAGTCAGCGTCAAGTTCGTCAAAAGTAGTTTCTACTTTTACTTCTTCTGCATCTTTCCCAAGTTCTTCAACGATGATTTCTTGTACTTTTTCAAATACTGCCATTTTAATTTCTCCTTTAAGATAAATATATTTCTTATAATCTATGCTGGTGCATAATTTATATAACTAGATTTTAACAATAAGACTGCCCCATGTCAAACCCCCACCAAAACCTGATAAGAGAATTGTTTGACCGCTGTCTAATTTTAAGGTCCCATTCGCCACGTTTTCAGAAAGCAGAATTGGGATACTTGCCGCACTGGTATTACCATAAGACATCATGTTTGCCAAGAATTTATCACGACTGACATCGATTTTCTTAGCCATAATATCCAAAATACGAATATTAGCTTGATGAAGAAGGAAGTAATCAGGCTCACCTTTTTCTTCAACCAAGGCCTTAATACTCTTTGAAACCGTCTTAACGGCAAAATCAAAGATTGCTTTCCCATCCATTTGCATATAGGGATTAGGCTGATCAGACTCATCTGAATAAGGCGAGATAACTGCAGAGGCTCCTGACTCAAGACCACCCTTGCTACCATCGGTATTTAAAGATTCTCCCAAGAAATGTTCTTCTTCAGTTTCTTCCAAAAGGACTCCGCCAGCACCATCTCCAAAGAGGACAGCTGTTGTACGGTCAGACCAGTCTAACGTTTTAGAAAGGACTTCAGCACCAATAACTAGACCTCTTTTGTAGACACCTGACTTAATCAATTTTTCTGCGGTTGCCAGGGCAAAGACAAACCCACTACATGCCGCAGTAATATCAAAAGCAAAGGCATTGACTGCTCCAATTGTTCCTTGAACACGCGCTGCCACTGACGGCATAGAGCTATCAGGAGAAATCGTTGCAACTAAAACAAAGTCTAGCTCCTCAGGAGCTAATCCTGATTTTTCTAATAGCTGATGAGCAACATTGGTAGCTAAATCACTCGTATTCTCATTCAATGAGATGCGACGTTCCTGAATACCTGTACGTGAGCGAATCCACTCATCGCTAGTATCCATGATTTTTGATAGGTCATCATTAGTCACGACCTGAGCAGGTGCATAATGGGCAACCTGACTAATTTTTGCAAATGCCATTATTTCAACTCCTCAAGAAATGCGTGGAGATTTTCCAATCCCTTGCTCATAACCTTCAATTCCTCGTCGTTAAAGCCTTCTGTAATCCTCATCACCATTGATTTATGAAAACGACGGTGAAGACGATATACCAAACGACCCTTTTTAGAAAGCGAAAGATGGACCACACGACGGTCAACTGATGAACGCGTACGGACAATATAACCTTTCTTTTCAAGTTTATTGAGAGATGTTGTTACAGTACCAAGAGTTAGCATGAGTTCTTTAGCTACTGCACTTGGTGTCGTATCTGGATGTGTACCGATCACATCAATGGTATGCATTTCCTTGAGGGAAACATCGTTAAACTTTGAATTCTTTAAACTTGCTTCTTCGATAATAACTACGTTATTAAAAATATCAACAAGATAGCCATCAATTTTGTCGTAATTCACACCAGACTCCTTTCAATAAAACTTTGACTTTCAAATTATATCAGACTCAAACTAATTTCGCAAGCCCGATTAAAAAACTTTAGTTTTTCTTTTAGAAAATGTGGCTATTTCCCTTGGAATTTAGGTCGACGACGCTCACTATAAGCACGTACCCCTTCTTTGAAGTCTTCTGTGAAAGCAAGAGATTTTTGCAAGTCAAGTTCCAACTTAGCATAATTTTCCCATCCTGCAAATTCAGATTCCCAAACCATTTCTTTAATAGCTTTAAAGGAATTCACTGAAGAGCGGTTCAATTTTTTAATCAATTGACTCACAGTTTTTTCAAGTTTTTTTGACTCAACAACTTTGTAGGCAATTCCCCAGTCCAAGGCTTTTTCAGCTGATACTGGCTCTCCTGTCATGGTAATTTGAGTCGCACGGTTAATACCGATTGAACGTGTCAAAAGGTAGAGACCTCCAGCGTCAGGTGCCAAACCAACACCTACAAAAGCTTGGATGAATTTAGCTTTATCAGATGCAATCGTAAAGTCTGCTGCAACAGCTAAGTTAGCTGCAGCACCTGCACATGGTCCATCAACTACCATGATGACTGGCTTAGGCAATTTTTTAAGAGCAAAAGAAATTTCATTTACCTGCTCAGCAATACGAACCAAAGACTGTACATCATCTACAGCAACCGCTTTTTGCATTTGATCAAGGTCACCGCCAACAGAAAAGACTTTTCCATTAGCATTGATTACCAAGAATTTTACTGACGCATCTTGTTTAGCTTGCTCAATTGCAGCCATAATCTCATCACAAACTGGAATATTAAATCCATTTTGCACTTCTGGACGATTAAGCGTTAAAGTTGCTACTCCATCTTCAACACTATAAAGAATTGTTTCGTAAGCCATTTTTTGCATTCCTCCGATAACTAGTTCCTATATGAAAACCGTATGTTCTTTATATTTTTATCACAATTTTATTTGATGAATAGATAATTTGATTATCAAATCATTCATCGTTAATTTCTAGTATACCATAGTCCATCTAAAGGTCAACAAAAACTTAGAGTTTTTTAATTTGATACATCAAAACACCGAGTTCTACAACTAACTCGGTGTCTCTTCTATTTTAATAAATCTAAAACATCTATAAGGTTATCCAACAAGCCTTTGGCTGCACCTTGATCCATGCCAAAACGATTATCTTTAATGGCCCAAACCTCAACACCTGCAGCGACTCCAGCAGCAATCCCCTTTTCGCTATCTTCGATAATCAGCGCCTGATTTGCTTCCACGTTCAAATGCTGTAATGCTGTCAGATAAATCTCTGGATTGGGTTTACTCTCTTTAAATTCTTCTCCTGAGAGAACCACATCAAAGAAACCGTTCAAATGATTTTCCTCCAAAGCTCTAAGGATATCTGCCTTTACTGAGCTAGAAGCTAAACCTATTTTCAACCCTTGAGAATTCACTTCATTCAAGACCTTGAAAACATCAGGAAAGATTAATTCTTTATAGGGTAAGGGGTTGTCTTGTTTATAGGCATTGTACTCTTCTTGTAAAGTTGGCACATCCCAGTTATCATAGTCATCTCTGAGAATATTTTCCCAAACTTGCTTGGTATTTCCACCTATAAAGAAAGACGGGGGTAAATGGTCTATTGAAATTCCCTTTTGAGCTAAGAAATTTGCACGTCGATCATAATAATATTTTTCAGTGTCAAAAAGGACACCATCCATATCAAAAATAATTGCCTCTACCACGGGATATCCTCCTTTTCTTTCCTTATTGTACCATAATCAGACTAAATCTTACTTGCTTTTAAAAACAATGTGACAAATTGTCAGAATTTTGCTATAATTGTAGAGTAATTTAAAATTTTTGGAGTAACTATGAAAGTCATCAAATTCGGTGGGAGCTCACTTGCTTCAGCCACACAATTAGAAAAAGTCTTAAACATTGTAAAATCTGACCCTGAACGTCGCTTTGTCGTAGTATCAGCCCCTGGTAAACGTAACGATGAAGATACCAAAGTCACAGACGCCTTGATTAAATACTATAAACACTACACAAAAGGTGCTGATGTCAAAGCTGACCAAGAATGGATTATTAACCGCTACCAAGCTATGGTCGATGAGCTAGGCTTCAAATCAACAGAAATGGCGAAGATTGCTAAATCTATCAACGATCTTGCCACTCTTCCTATTGAAGACAATGATTTCCTTTATGATACTTTCCTAGCTGCAGGGGAAGATAATAACGCAAAATTAATCGCAGAATATTTCCGTAATAACGGTATTGAAGCACGTTACGTTCACCCTCGCCAAGCTGGTATTTTTGTCTCAAGCGAACCTGGAAATGCTCGTATCCTTCCAGGAGCTTATGACAAGTTGGAAGAGCTTCGTGAATCAGATGAGGTTCTTGTAATCCCCGGTTTCTTCGGTGTTACCCCTGATAATCAAATTTGTACTTTCTCACGTGGAGGCTCTGATATCACTGGTTCTATCGTTGCAGCTGGAGTTAAGGCAGATTTATATGAAAACTTCACAGATGTAGATGGTATTTTCGCAGCCCATCCTGGTGTCGTTCATGAACCACATTCAATTCCAGAGTTGACTTACAAGGAAATGCGTGAATTGGCATATGCTGGCTTCTCAGTTCTTCATGACGAAGCCCTTCTCCCTGCCTACCGTGGTAAAATTCCACTCGTTATTAAAAATACAAATAACCCAGACCACCCAGGCACACGCATTATTCTTGAACACAAGGGTGCAACTGTTCCTGTCGTTGGTATCGCGAGTGATGATAAATTCGTCAGCATCAATATGAGCAAATACCTCATGAACCGTGAAGTTGGTTTTGGACGTAAGGTTCTCCAAATTTTGGAAGATTTAAACATCCGTTGGGAACACATGCCTTCTGGAATCGATGATCTCTCAATCATTATTCGAGAACGTGAACTTACCCCAATCAAAGAACAAGAAATTCTTTCATACTTGACTCGTGAACTCGGTGTTGATGAAGTTGAAATTGAACATGGCCTTTCAATCCTCATGATTGTTGGTGAAAATATGAAAGACCACATCGGTGTTACAGCGACAGCGGCTAAAGCGCTCTCTGAAAAACATATTAACCTAGAAATGATTTCCCAAGGTTCTAGTGAGGTTTCTGTTATGTTTGTAATTGAAACCGAGCAAGAAAAAGCAGCTGTCAGAGCTCTTTACGATGCTTTTTTCCGTAGTGGCGACTAATCTAAAAACCTATCTCCTTCAAGGGATAGGTTTTTTCTTTATGAGAAAAACGAAGTCAGCTCTCATCATATCTACACCAATAGCAAATTCATTGATCAATTATACGCAGCAATTGCTAACCAAAAAGCACTAACGAAAGTTAGTGCTTTTTTTACAAGATATTTTCGTAACTTTCACGAACGGCATCTGGCCAAACTGAAGTTTGAACCTCACCAATATGTTTCTTACGAAGCAAGAACATAGCCATACGTGACTGACCAATACCTCCACCAATTGTTAGTGGGAAAAGGCCATGTAACAAGGCTTGGTGCCAATCCAATTTCAAACGATTCTGGTCGCCAGTAATTTCAACCTGACGTTTAAGGGCATCTTCGTCAACACGAATACCCATTGATGACAATTCAAAGGCATGTCCTAATTGTTCATTCCAAACCAAGATATCTCCATTCAAACCATGGTAACCATTCTCAGACTCAGTTGTCCAGTCATCATAGTCAGGTGCACGGCCATCATGTGGTTTTCCATCAGGAAGAACACCACCGATACCAATCAAGAATACAGCACCATATTCCTTAGTAATAGCATCTTCACGCTCTTTTGGTGTCAAATCAGGGTACTTCTCAACAAGTTCTTCTGAATGGATGAAGGTAATTTTCTTAGGTAAAATAGCTTCAATATCGTAACGTGCTTCAACTGCTAGCTCAGTCAAACGAATAACCTTATAAATCGTTTCAACAGTTTCTTTCAAGTAAGCGATATTACGATGTCCGTCAGGAATAACTTTTTCCCAGTCCCATTGGTCAACGTAAACAGAGTGCGTTGCATCCAATGAATCTTCATCTGGACGAAGAGCCTTCATATTAACCACGAGCCCTTCACCTTCATTGAAACCAAAACGAGCCAAAGTATGGCGTTTCCATTTTGCTAATGAGTGAACAACTTCGTATGTTGCGTCAGGAATCTGAAGCACATTAACAGTTACAGGATTTTCAATACCGCTCAAATTATCCTGCATACCATCCCCGACCTTACTCAAAATAGGCCCTTGCACTTCAACGACGTCAAGTTTATCAATCAAATACTGTGTAAAAGTATTCTTCACAAAAGAAATTTCCTCTTGTTGATGAATGAAGCTCTTTTTCATACGCTCCTCCTTTAAAAAATCGATAAACCTATTATACTCCTATTTTTCAGAAAAATAAAGAAATTTTCCAACAATTTGGAAAATTTCTTGTTTTTTATGTTAGGTTTTATCACATTTTCTTAGTTAGCTTCACAACTGCTTCTGTTCGAGCTGTATGAGGAAACATGTCTACTGACTGAATATAATTAACATCATAAACTTTAGCCAAAGAAACTAGGTCTCTAGCCAAAGTAGATACATTACATGAAACATAAACCATTTTTTTAGGAGTGTAGGCCAGTATCGTTTTAAGTAGCTTATCATCTAAACCAGTTCTAGGTGGATCCACAATAAGAGCATCTGCTCGATAACCTTCCTTGTACCAACGAGGAATGATATCCTCAGCCTTACCCACCTCATAGTGAGCATTCTCCAACCCAAGTGATTTAGCATTCTTTCTAGCATCCTCAATAGCCTCTGGAATAATATCCATACCTCGAATACTCTTTACCTTATTTGCAAAAGCAAGTCCAATAGTACCAACCCCACAATAAGCATCAATAAGGTGTTCAGCCTTACCTACATCCAAAGCTTCAACGGCCTGACCATAGAGTACCTCTGTTTGTTGAGGATTCAACTGGTAAAATGCACGAGGAGAGAGAGCAAAGTTATAGTCCAGTACCACTTCTTGAATAGTGTCTTGCCCCCAAAGAATTTCCGTCTCTTGACCATAAATCTCACTGGATTTCGAATAATTATAATTGACAGCAATTGTTACGATTTCTGGAAAACTTTCCGTCAATTCCTTAACTAATTTTGTGAAAGAAACTGATTTAGAGGTTACAAAAATCAACTGAACCTGATTTGAACCCAAAGCACGTCGTATCATAACTGTACGAATTCCAGCAATTTTGCGCTCATTATAAATTGGTAACTTGTATTTATCTAACAAATTTGTCACCTTATTCATAATGGCTTGAGTTAGCTCATCCTGAACTAGGCAATCATCAATATTAATGAGGCGATGACTCCCTTCCGCAAATAAGCCAGATTTAACTGAGCCACCAAAAGAACGGGTTTGAAATTGTAGTTTAGCTCGGTAATGTTGTGGTTGCTCCATCCCTATTGTTGGACGAATGTCATATGACTCAAAATTAGCCGGTTTAAACTTCTTCAAAGCTTGTCCTAACAAGTCAGTTTTAAACTCTAATTGCTTATCATAACGAAGATGCATTAACTGGCAACCACCACAGTCTTCATAAATATTACATGCAGGTTCGACACGAAACTTAGAAGGTTTATTAATCTTTAATAATTTCGCCTGAACAAAGTTTCTCTTAACAGAAACAATCTGACAGAACACCTCTTCACCCTTCAAAGCCCCTGGCACAAAAACTAGAGTTTTCTTATAAAAACCAATGCCTTCGCCATTGATTCCCATGCGTTTTATCTTAAGCGGGATACGCTGTTTCACTTGTAAATTCATACTACCATTCTAACATTTTGATATAATAATAACTATGAAAATCACAAAAATCGAGAAGAAAAAGAGACTTTATCTCCTTGAGATAGATAAAAAAGAGAGTCTCTACGTTACAGAAGATACCATCGTTAAATACATGTTGACAAAAGAAATGATACTGGACAAAGATCAACTAGAGAATATTAAATCCTTTGCCCAGTTCTCGCATGGTAAAAACTTAGCCCTCTATTTTATTTCATTTAAACAACGTACTGAGAAAGAGGTAAAAGATTACCTTTTTAAACATGAAATAAACCCTCATATAATTCCAAAAATTATTGATAATCTAAAAAGAGATCACTGGATTGATGATTACAAACTCCTAGAAAGTCTAGCTCAACAAAATCTGAATTCAGGTGATAAAGGAGCCTATGTGCTGAAGCAAAAATGGCTTCAAAAAGGTTGTAACAAACAGATCATTGACGATGTTTTAAGTCAATTTGATTTCTCAGAAATAGCCATTAGAGTAGCTTCAAAACTGTTACGAAAATATCAGGAAAAACTACCATCTAAAGCCCTAAAAGATAAATTAACTCAAAGCCTTATCAATAAAGGTTTTTCATTTCAAGAAAGTAAACTAGCAATCGATCATCTAGAACTTGAAGCAGATGAAGAAACTGAACAAGCTCTCCTTTATAAAGAAATAGATAAGCAATATCAAAAATTTAGTAAAAAATACGACGGTTATGAACTTAAGCAGCGCTTGACACAATCTTTAGCCAGAAAAGGTTATGACTTTGATGCCATAGCATCCGCTCTAAGAGAATATTTATAGGAATTCTCCCCTCTTTTCAAAAAATTATGATACAATAATGGGGATAACCCTTATTGTAGAAAGAGGACGCCATGAAATTACCAAAAGAAGGCGACTTTATCACAATTCAAAGTTATAAGCATGATGGTAGTTTGCACCGTACTTGGCGCGATACTATGGTACTAAAGACAACTGAGAATGCTGTTATTGGCGTTAACGACCACACCCTCGTTACTGAAGCAGACGGAAGACGATGGGTAACACGTGAACCTGCTATTGTTTATTTCCACAAAAAATACTGGTTTAATATTATAGCCATGATTAGGGATAACGGCATTTCCTACTACTGCAATTTAGCTAGTCCATATATTTTGGACCAAGAAGCACTAAAATATATTGACTACGACCTAGATGTCAAGGTCTTCGCTGATGGTGAAAAAAAATTGCTAGATGTAGATGAGTATGAAACACATAAAAAAGAAATGCATTACTCTCCTGATATTGACTATATCTTAAAGGAACATGTTAAAATCTTGGTAGATTGGATTAACAATGGTAAGGGGCCATTTTCGCAATCTTATGTTAACATCTGGTACAAACGTTATCTTGAACTAAGGAATCGTTAAAGTTGTCATAAAAAAGACTAGTAATAATACTAGTCTTTTTTTGCACTAAAAACGAATGCTTCGGAATCTAAGTCCATATTCAAAAGATAACGACCTTCTTCTACTTGAATAAGATACCCTAATAATTCTAAAGCATCAACAAAAATATTCCTTCTCTTTTGAAGTACATACTCCTTCCTTATGTATTTTAATAGAAAAGTCGTTACATGTTTCAAAAAGTATTCAGGATTAACATCCCCTAATTTGTCATATAATCTATTCTGCTCTTCAGATAATGGTAGATTTTCTCTTAATTTATAGAAATAATTTGAAATCGTAAGTTCGTCTCTCGTGATACCCGTTTGTTCGATAATAACAACATCATTAGTAGAATTAGATATCTCAGTAACAAATTTACGATTTAATAGCTCTAAATAACAAGTAGAATCATCTTCAATAAAAAAATGCTGATCTAAGTCAATTGTAGAAGAATCCAACACAAGACTAATTAATAAACGGTAACGTTTCTCAAATCGTTCAATATAGCCTACTTTTACAAACTCCTCAATTAATTTATCTATATTCTTTTGAAAAGGAAACTGCCTTTTTATTGCTCTCAGGGTCACAGGCTGATTAAGATATAGATAATTCACTATTTCCATAAAAAAAGCTTGCTTACATAGTTTATTTGGGTTAAATTGTATTATCATAAGAAGTATTATACCATTAATCAGACCACTAAAAAAAGGCCTGACGGCCTAATTTTATGCATTAAAGCTTTCAGTCAACTGTGGTACCACTTGTTTCTTACGAGAAACGGCACCTTTAAGGAAAGCATGATTATTTTCTAAAACAAAATCAAAAGCATTTTCAACTTTATCAGTATTTGAACCAAGTGCAAGAATTTCTGAATTTGAATTAAGGATATCAGTAATCATTAAGACAAAGTCAGAGTATCCATTGCTTTTAATTGAGTTATTAATAGCTTCTTCGATTTCCTCTTGACGAGAAAGAACATCGGAAATATCAACTGTATTAACTTGTGCAACACGAACTTGATTGCCATTCAATTCAAAAGTTTTGGCATCAATATCAATAAGTTCTTCAACAGATTTAGAAGAAAGATTAGTACCAGCTTTAAGCATAGCAAGTCCATATTCTTCCAAATTAACTCCAGCAATTTCTGCAAGTTCAGCTGCAACTGCAGGATCTGAAGCATGTGTAGTTGGAGATTTAAGGAGAAGAGTATCCGAAATCAAACCTGACAAAAGCAAACCAGCCACTTCCTTAGGAACTTCAACATTGTTTTCTTTGAACATACGATAAACAATTGAAGAAGCTGATCCAACAGGTTCCAATCGCATCATTAATGGATTAGCGGTTTCAAAGTTAGCCACACGGTGATGGTCTACTACCTCAATAACCTCAACATCCTTAATATCTGAAATAGATTGTTGAAACTCATTATGGTCTGTAAGAATTACTTGATTAACTCCCTCTGACAGAGCTGATTCAACAACTCGTGGTGCCTCAACACCAAAATAATCAAGAACGAAAGCAGTTTCTTCGTTAGGAGTACCTAAAGCAACAGCTTCAGCATCAACGCCAAGTTGACGTTTCAAATAAGCGTATCCATAAGAAGACCCAATCGCATCAGAATCAGGGTTTTGATGACCAAAAACAAAAACTTTAGACATAAATTCACCTCAAAAATAGTATTATAAGCTATTATAACATATAAAAAAAAGAAACAAAATAAAAAGAGTAACCTAAGTCACTCAAAAATATAGTCCGTACGGGATTCGAACCCGTGTTACCGCCGTGAAAAGGCGGTGTCTTAACCCCTTGACCAACGGACCATCTTTATGCCGGCTACATGACTTGAACACGCGACCCTCTGATTACAAATCAGATGCT
>OAVY01000011.1_pt1 | contig 228704 bp, 199 predicted proteins | sample 1476481 | NCBI WGS metagenome assembly OAVY01 (sample SAMEA2580116, study PRJEB22360) | human gut metagenome | biome: human gut; feature: human-associated habitat; material: faeces | place: Denmark | collected 2008/2010 | reverse complement strand
CACGGCATTTGTTATCGCGGGGGAAGGGGCTGCCGCTGCTGCCAGTCGCCTTGCCCACTCCCATCCGGAAATCGAAGACGATATTTATTGATGTTTTTCTAAAATTTTTGCATGTTTCATGAAACTTTCATCTTATCCCGTATAATGAAAGATAATTCATTAAAGGAGTTTACAAAATGACCCAGTTGTTTGATTTCATCTTACACATTGATGAACATTTGATCACCATCGTCAATAGCTTCGGCCCCTGGACCTACGTCATCCTCTTTGCGATGGTCTTCATCGAAACCGGGGTCGTTGTCTTCCCGTTCTTACCCGGAGATTCACTGTTGTTTGCCGCAAGTGCTTTAGCTGCCAACGCGGCTTACAACTTGAATGTCTGGATTCTCTTCGCGGTTTTCTTGGCTGCTGCGGTTTTAGGCGATACTGTTAATTATGAAATCGGTAAGCGTGTCGGTTCTGCTGCTTCTACCGGTAAAGGCTGGTTCGGTCGCTTGATCAATCGTGACAAGTTGCGCCAAGCAGAGGCCTTCTTTGATAAGCATGGCGGCAAAACAATTGCAATTGCCCGTTTCATGCCGCTTATTCGCACTTTTGCCCCATTCGTTTCCGGTGGTTCCCGTATGCACTATGGTAAATTCATCCACTACAATTTACTTGGCGGTTTCTTATGGGTCACCTTATGCGTGCTCGGCGGCTTCTATTTCGGTAATGTGACCTTTGTAAAAGAACACTTTTCACTCGTTGCGCTTGGCATCGTCTTGATCTCACTTCTACCAATGGTCATTGCCGCGGTTAAAACCCGCACTGCCAAAGTCGCTAATCGCTAATCATCAAATCTAACAAAAAGGCGCAACGCATGTTTATAAACAACATGTGCTGCGCCTTTTCTATTGCTTTGACCCGAGCCGTGCATCTTGCCGCCCTCGCCAAATGCCCCATATCATCACTGCTTCAAACAAACCAAATGCTAATAGGAAACAAAGCATGAAGAATCCTTCCGGCAAAACATTGATAATCGGATCGGTTGCCGGATCAAACAGCCAATCCTGATTCCGGAAAAGCATTTCATGAAAAACAATAAAGAACCGGTCAAAGTTCATTGCCAATAGTGCCGTTAACCCGATTGGCACGACTGCCCCGATCATAAACGGTCGCACCAACAAGTAACGCTTACTCGTGATTTTGAGCCGATGTAGCCAACGAATAGCAAAAGGCAGCGTTACGAGGGCCACGAGGATATCGAAAATAAACAAACGACGCACATCAGTAAAGTGAACCGCTCCATGCAGACTAGTTGGAAAATCCTGCATTCGAAGTGTCCCAATCCAAGGAAAATTCAGGTAAGCCATCAATTGTAAGTAATTGTGGTAAAGCCTTCCTAATGACATAGCGGCAATTTGCGGTAAGTCATCCATATGTGCATAAATTGGAAACGTCAGCAACGTGCTCAGGATCGTAACCAAAATGACGGTACTAATTATTGCCAGCCAAAGAACCACCCACTGCCCAGCGCGTTTCATCTAAACCTCCCAGTCCGTTAACTGGTCAATTTGATGCGTTGGCTGATGAACTTGTTTAGACACATAATCACGCGTTGACACCCCGGTATAAACCAGGATCGTATCAATGCCCGCGTTTAATCCCGCCTTAATATCGGTGTTGTAATTATCACCCACCATGGCAACCGAGTCTTTAGGCAAGCCCATTTTTTTAAGTGCTTTCTCCATAATCGTCGGCTCCGGTTTGCCAATGTAAAAAGCGCGCTGCTGGGTACTACGCTCTACTAATGCAATCAGTGACCCAGCTCCTGGAACTAATCCCCGTTCATTGGGTAGGTTGGTATCCGCGTTGGTGCCGATAAACTTGGCGCCACGCTTAATGGCCAAAGTCGCCAATTCAAACTTATGATAGGTGACATCATAATCCAAGCCCACTACCACATAGTCCGGATCCACTTCATTTAACCGTAATCCGGTATCCAAAAGTGCTTGCTTCAAGCCAAGCTCACCGATGATATACACGGATTTCCCTGAAACATCCCCGTGATTAAGGTCCGTCAAATAAGCCGCCGTTGCCAATGATGGCGTGTAAATCTGATCAGGCGTGACATGAATATCGTGATTTTTGGCTAAATTATCAACGACATCTTCAGGGCTTTTAGTCGTATTGTTCGTTAAAAATAAAAACGGAATCCGCGCTGCTTGCAGCCGTTCGACAAAATCCTTTGCTGCCGGAATCCGTTCTTTCCCCCGATAAATCGTTCCATCCAGATCAATCATATAACCTTTATACTTCAAGTCTGTCCCTACTTCTTGTTAGTCTCACGTTGACGGATCGTAAAATGCCGTTTGCGTGGTTGGTTTTGGTGTACGGTTTTAGCCTGTTCGCCGCGAAATTGCGGTGATCGAACTGACTTTTCCGTGTATGGTTTGTTGGCGTTGCGTTTGCCATGGAACTGATGCTTATTGGCATGTTTACGCTGCGCATTCTTAGTCGTTTGCGAATGCTGATCGCGTCCTTGCCGGCGGGGACTCGACTTAGGGGCGGGCTTGTCTAGACACGCAAGCACAAAGTAAGCACAGCCAAAATTACAGTATTCATACAGGTAATCTTCTAATGTGCTGATAAGCTGATCTTTGCTGGCACCGCGGCGATCGTCTTTATAAAAGCCCCGGAGCCGTAACTGGTCATATCCCCAGTCGCCGACAATGAAATCATACTTATCAAGAATATCATTATAGCGTTCATTCAATCGCTCAAGATCGCAGGCATCCCGATAATTTTCGACAATCCGATACCGGCGCCCATCGATCGTGATCAAATCGTGCCCGACCTTGACGATTCGTAAATCTTTTTTTAAGGCCGGTATCAAGGCATCATCGATTTGTTCGGATAATGGTGATCGTTCACCCAAGTCATGACCTCCTTTTTCATCTAAAAATCGTTTCATGCGGCTTATCATCGCCGCACGTACACAGCAGTCCTTGCGTGGGTGTTCAAAAAGTATAACACGAAACTATCTTGGATAAACTTTTGCCATGTAGTCACCGATAACCTGCCGCAAGATTTTTGGGAAAAGCAATTCATTACTGCCCATAATCTCGATGGTTGGGAAAAATGGAATGAATAAAAAGTTGTCGACGGTCGCAAACGTATATTGCTTCTCCGGAATCAGCGGCTCACCTTGCCATAAAACCCGCCGCTTCTCCCGATCCACCGTTATCCCGCGATAGCCGATATCGCCAAAAATTTTCCCGCGAAAACTCATCCCGATCATGTGAAAATGTCGTAAAAACATCCGATTCTTTTCCATTTCCATGATCAGCCGCCAAAGTTCCTTGCCACTCAAAGTCACCTTCAGTAAATGCATCGGATGCGGTAAGCAAGCTAACAAATCGGCTTGGGTGACAACCCCGGGGCCAAGAGGGGTCAAAAACAAGCCGGCATTCAAAATTGCAGCATCCGTCTGAGCGGTTGCTGCCACCGCGGCTAAACCAAAATCAAGCAGTGGCGATGGCCGATCGTAGCTAATGGCTAGCTGTTTAGGCAAACGTGCGACTTGCTGCTGTTTTAATAGGGCGATTCCTTTACTTTCATAGCCTTGAATCTCACGTGGATCCGCCGCGGCACTTTGCAACAAAGCCGTTTGAAAGGTTTCGGCTCGCCGCGTTTGAATGTGATGGTCATCATTTAAGGTTAAGGTGATTTTTCCAACATAATGACCATATTTTTCAGCGGCGGTTAACAAAGTGGTGCCATGCAATTCGCCTTCAGGGAGCAAGTGATGCGTGTGCCCACCGATAATGACGTCTATTTGCGGATAATGTTGCGCCAAATGTCGGTCGGCTTCAATGCCTAAATGCGACAAAACAACCAAAACGTCATACGAACCCTCCAGCTGCTTAAGTATTGCCGGGAAAACATCCGCCACCGTCTTAACCTGCCAGCCATTCGGTTCATACGTGAGAAAAAACGGTGCCGTAAAGCCTACAATCGCCACTCGGGTTCCTGCTGGTGTCTGCTTCATAACAACCGGTTTTGCCCAGCGTGGTCTGGTCCCATCCGGCTCAAATAAATTGGCAAGTGCAACCGGAAAATTGGCATGATCATATAAATGTTCCAGCACTGCATGCGGATTACCGACGCCTTCATTATTGCCAATGGTTACTGCGTCATAACCGATTTCGTTTAACAATTGAATGTTAATCTGGCCATCGGTTGCCTCGGTTAGTGGCACGGATCGATCCATGACATCCCCATCGTCAAACGCTAAGACACTAGCTCCTTGCGCTTGTTCAGCTGCCCGCGTTCCTAACATGAATCGCCGAATTTTTGGCCAATTTTCAAAGTGGGAATGCAAGTCATTCGTGTGCAGGATCACCAACTTCTCCACAAGGCACCTCCTTAGACTCCTTGCAACCAGCATCTTTTCAAAGTATTGCTACCAATCCATTCTAATTTTATCCTATGCCCGAAATTGCGACCGGTCAAACCGCTGCTGATCGTTACCGTTCCTTACTCAAAACTGCAACCTTTAGTCGATAAATCTCATGTATTTCAGCTGCCGTCAGTGGCGTCCCGAAAGGCAAATGCGGCACCAGTAAATCGCGCTCCGGTGCATCCACGCCGACGTTGATGTTTTCCGCAATGTTGACACTATTGTGATGAATGTGACCATGTAGATTCAGCGTCTGCTTCACAATCCCCATCATCAGCGGATAGTGCGTCATAATAAATTGCGTGTGATCGTCTTTGATAATCGTACCAACCGAATGAAACGTGAACTTAGGCAAACCATTTACGCCCGGGTCATGCCGGTGCAGATATTTGAATAACGATTCATAATCATGATTGCCCTTGATAAAAACAATGCGACCGTGAAGCTGCAACAAGATCGCCAAAACTTCCGGCGGCTGGGGAAAATGCTCCGGATTCATGGCAATGTCGCCCAAATGATACACCACATCCCGATCGTCAACCCGTGCATTCCACGCTTGAATCATCGCATCGTCCATTGCTTCTACAGATGGAAAAAGTCGCGGTGCAAAGTCATTATCACCTAAAAGATCCACGTGAAAAAAGTGGGTGTCCGCAATAAAGTATTGCATGTTACTCCTTCCGACGATGTGCATGTCTTGTCGCCACAACCCAGGTGGTCATCGGTACCGTTAAGATCACCGCGATAACCGAAATCAAGACCTGCAATAACTCGCCAACGAAAATTTTGTTATTAATCACTTGTGAAAAAGGATATCTAAGGGAAGCAAACCAGATAAACAAAGAGGAAAAGCCACCAAAAAAGCCAAAGAACAGCGTGTTTAAAGCCGTTCCAATGATTTCATGACCCATTTGTTTAATGCCCGCGCTGCTCGCTTGGTCCTTAATTTCGTCCATCCCGGCTGCAACCGCTATCGCTGCTTCAGCAATGGCGCCAAGCGTGCCAAGTAAAGTTGTTGCAATCAGAATGTGTGGAAAACTAACCCCAATATACACCGAGAAACCTTCAAGGCTCTCGGAATCTTCCGGCCCGAAACCGGCTGTTTGACTTAAGGTCATGACCACCAAAATCAAACCGACCAGTAACGTCATGATCAATAAAGCAGAAACAAACGCAGGCCCAGCAACATTAAGCTGATTGGTGCTCAAAAAGATCGTTGCCGCTAAAATGATTAAGCCAAAAATAACCGCGACAATAATCGGATTGAACCCGCTAGCCATTAATATCACGACCAAAATCATAAGCAGGGCATTGGCAGCCAAGGCAAAGAAGTTTGCTAAACCTTGCTTGCCGCCAACGATAAACATCATCACCACTAACACCAAGGCAAGTGCAAGAATCGCGTTCATGCTGTCACCTTCTTAATCTTAGCCATTAACGCCGCTAATCCGCTGGTCACCGGTACTGCCAGGACAATACCGAATGCGCTAATCAGACTTTGGGCAAAACCAAGTCCCATCACCCAGATAACCGTTTGCGCGATCGAATTATTATTGCGAATCCACAAAACCGACTCCATAAACGTATCAGCGATGAAGATCATGAAAAGCACGGAAATTAAGGGACCCATCACATTCCGTCCAATGGCCATACCGGCGCGAAATCGTTCTTTAGCCGTCTCGTGAAGCTGGAAAATAGCGACCGAAATATCACTTGCTTCATCAAGCACGGCTCCTAAAGAACCGATAACAACTTGAGCAAAGAACAGCAATTGCGGCGTTTGGGTAGCATATTTGACCTCTTCAAAATGAACCCCATTATAGTTTGTCATGGCCATAATCCCGTAACCAAGCGCCACTGCCAGTCCGGTCGCCACCAAGGATCCCAAAGAAATAGCAACAGCAATCGCCTTAAATCCGACAATGAAAACAGCCGTTAAAACAGTAAAGACAACCGCTAACCCGACAAATAACCACCAGGCTTGCCACTGTTTACTGCCAATTTCCCATTCAACTGCCGCAAAGAAGATCAGCGTATTCAGCAAAATACTGATACTCGTTAACCAAGCGCGCCGTCCCATCACAAGGAAAATCAAACCAAACGTTAGCACCAAAAGTCCCGCCAGAATTGCGTCTCGTTTGACGTTGTTCAATGTATAGGTACCTTTATTGACATCCAAAAACACCTGCTCACCAACCCGCAGCTGATTATCCAAGCCGCCGCTAAACGAGTAGGTATTATGCATGGTGACCCGCCGCCCCCGGTTATCAGTATTCAGTAGCCGAACCTGCACCTGTTGCTTCACCAGACGATCGTGATTCTGGTCTTCATCCTGATGGCTCTCGGTCTTGACTACTTTCACGGCTTCGACTCGCCCAATCGGTTTGGTATAAAGGCCGCTATCAAACTGCATACCGATAAAAACCGCAATTGCCGCTATAAACGGCAGTAGCCATTTACCTATGTATTTCACGCGGACCCCTCGCTTTCATATGCCTTACATTATATAAGTGGCGTCAATCCAACGCAAAATCCCCGACCGGTTTAAACCGGAAGTTCTAAAATGGCGCGCCTACACCCGTGATGATGCTGGACTTTATTTAAAATTGATATTTTTATTAAAATATTCGGCTGCCAGGTACCTTCACCGAGACAAGTGAATGCAGCAGCCCATTAACCGACGTGATTTTGCTTGAGGATCTCATGATAAGCATCACGAATTGGGCCCACCGGCTTGTCCCATTCTTCCCAACTCGTTAAATCGGCCGGTGGAAACTCGTAATGTTCATTAATATATTTTTCATAAGTCGTCACGGCCGTCGAATGGGCAATATTCAGTTGAACGATCCGGACCCGCTTAATAAACCCTTTCATCGCGGCTTTTTCGGCACGTCCGTTCATCATGACGTTCCCTAGCTCGAAATAACGACTCCCGTCAAGACGCGTTATTTCCTGAATTAAATCGAAAACCTGATATTTTTCTGCCATTTTCAATTAAGGCTCCTTATTTGATTTCACGAAGTATGGGAAATTGTCCCAGTCGCGTTGCGGTGCTATCTTTGTGGTATGATGTTTTTTTCTGGAAAGGAGCAGCCTGTATGGGCAAACGACTCACACTGATAGTCTTTTTAGTGCCATTATTTCTTCTGCTTTCGGGGTTTACGCTAGTTGGCCACCGTGGTGATCCTTTAAATTATCCGGAAGAGACCTTTCAAAGTTTCGACAGCGCTTTTAACAACGGAGCTGATTACGTTGAGCTTGACGTCCATGAAAGTGCAGATGGTGTGATTGTGATTCAACATGACACCACGATTCAGCGAACGACTGGTGCCAACTTGGCGATCGCGAAAACAAACTTCGCACAACTTCAGCAATATCATACCAAAAATGGCGAACCGATTCACAGCCTAGAGGAACTCTTCGCCCATGAGCAACAAACAAAGCATAAATTCCTGATTGAGACTAAAATTGTAAAAGGTGAACCACATCCGCATCTAGAAGACAAAGTTGCGGCTCTGATCAAACAGTATCACATGGAAAATCGCGTGATGTTTCATTCATTCTCAGCAGCTAGCCTCAAACGCTTGCAGGCAGCTCTGCCGAATATTCCGCGAATTTTGATCGTTGGCTCGCTTAAGCGGATCAACTTTGACGTCTTGACGTACGTGGACGGTATTAATCTAAGTTCCGATTTAGTGACGCCGCAACTTGTCACCCAACTGCATGATCTTGGTAAGAAAGTTTATGTCTGGGATGAAATGAACGAGGATCGGGCGAAATGGACTTGGCTCGTCAATCTCAACATTGATGGCGTCGTTACTAATTACACCAGCCTCGGCCACGAGTTTCAAACGCTTAAGGCGGCTGCTGTCACCACCAGCATCAATGATCTTGGCGCAAACTCAAGCCTTGCTGCACTGCCAGTTTATGAAAATCCTTATCAGCCATTGTTGCGCTCTGAACGGCTGGCACCGCAAACCCCGATCATGATTTCCAGCATGGTTTCACTCGCTGGCAGCACGTACTACCAAATTGGCGATAATGCATTTGTCCCGGCCGAAACCATTAACCTTGCCCCTGAAGCCGGTTGGGCAAGTCTTTTTCTCCATCAGCGCATCGTCATCACCAGCCGGCACTTTAAGGTACCTGTGCACGCTGATCCCTTACATCAGCAAGCCATTACCGGCCATGTTGGCAATCACAAATGCTACCGGGTATTAGCAGCCCGTTATCAAAGCGGCCAGCTGTATTTAAAAACAAAAATCGGTTGGTTAAACGCCAAAGATTTACAGGTGCTGCCAACCGCCGAGAATATGCATATCTGGCTCACGCTCTATCGTAGCATCCCCGAAAACCAAAAACCGCTCCTTCACTGGGCACTTGGCGACACGGCCTTCGATACACCGCTTCTCAATGCCAGTGTCCTGAACATCGGTTAAAAACTTGAGTTGCCCTATCAATAGGCGCGGCGTCTGTCTTCACTACGCATTATCAATGATCGAGTCATTCATTCGTTTCTATGCCTTAAACATGCTATTCTTAAGGCAACACTAGTAAGAAAGTAGGTTAACCTTATGACCATTAATTGGCAGCAAGAAGCTGAAAAATTGGAACCCCAACTTCTCTCAGATCTAACCACACTTTTGAAGATCAATTCGGAACGTGATACTGACCATCAAACCGATGAGTATCCACTCGGACCGGGACCGGCCAAAGCGCTTGAAGCATTTTTGGCGATTGCACAGCGGGACGGTTTCAAAACATTAAATGTCGACCATGTTGCCGGCCGCATCGAATTAGGCGATGGCGACGAAATCTTTGGGCTTTTTGGCCATGTTGATGTCGTGCCCGCGGGACCAGGCTGGCAAACCGATCCATTTGACCCCGTTATTCGCGATGGCAAGATTTATGGGCGCGGAACAAGCGATGACAAAGGCCCAAGTATCGCTGCTTACTATGCCTTAAAGCTCATTCGCGATCTCAAGTTGCCGATTAATAAAAAGATTCACTTCATTCTTGGTACCGATGAAGAGTCTGACTGGGTCGGTATTCACCGCTATCTCGAAACTGAACCTGCTCCCGACTTCGGATTTTCACCAGACGCGGAATTTCCTATCATCAATGGCGAAAAAGGGATTGCCAGTTTTGAAATCGTTCAAAAACCAATCGCCGCTGCAACCGCTGATCTAACGTTGAATCATTTTTCCGCCGGTATTCGGCCAAACATGGTGCCACAAGAAGCAAAGGCTGTCATCAGCGGGCCATTACCGGAAGCGTTTGTGACGCAAGCCGAGAAATGGGCAGCGGAGCAAGAAGTCACCCTCACTCTGACACCAGGCAACCCGACAACGATTGAATTGATTGGAAAAGGCGCCCATGCCCAAGAACCAAAAGATGGCAAAAACGCCGCAACCTATTTAGCAACGCTTTTGGCCGACTTACCATTTGATCCAGCCGGGAAAGCCTATCTGACCATGATTGCCAATCACCTTCATCTAGACTCACGTGGTCACCATTTAGGGATTAATTATACCGATAAACTAATGGGTGACCTGACCGCAAGTCCGGATATCTTCACCTTTACGCAAGACGGTCCCCAAAGCGTTCTGGTCAATGTCCGCTACCCGCAAGGAACCGATGCAGCCAAAATCCGTGATCAGATTGAAACGGCGCTAGGAGCAGATCAGTACAATGTGGCAGTCAGCGGTCACGCTCAGGAACCACACTATGTATCCGGTGATGATCCACTTGTCAAGACATTGCTTCAGACTTTTAGCGATCACACAGGCATCCCCGGTCATGAACAAGTCATTGGCGGTGGCACTTATGGTCGTATCATCAAACGCGGTGTTGCCTTTGGTGCCCAAATGCCAGGCCAGGAAAATGTCATGCATCAGGCAAATGAATATATGCCGATCAAAGACATTGTGGCAGCAGTCGCCATCTATGCCGATGCAATTAGCCGGTTAGTGAAGTGACTTTGCCCGCTTGATTGCGCTGCGAACACTAACGCCTTGACGCTCTTTAAACTAATCATGCAACCCAAGCGCCAGAAGTCGGCAACTCACGATGTTGCGGTGACTCCTGGCGTTTGTGCGATGCAAATCAGAAAGGAAGCTTATGATGTTTACACCTCATGCTTTAGATCCATGGTTAGACGATCCTCATTTGCGTGCAGCCGTTGCTACTCAAGCAACCGTGACCTCTACCAACACCGTTTTAAAACACGCCGTTCAAAATAACAGCACAGTCCCACAAATTCTTATTGCCGGTGAACAAACTGCCGGAGTCGGCCGCCATGGCAAACATTTTGCCAGTCCTGCCGATGCGGGGCTTTATCTTAGTTACGCATTCCATCCGCAAATCAGTCAGTCCCTGATCACACCAGCTGCAGGGGTTGCGTTGCAGCAAGCAATTGAAACCCAGTTTGGCATTGTGACCGCGATCAAATGGGTGAATGATCTGCAAAAAGGTGGTCGCAAGGTTGCGGGCATTTTAGCGGAAGCACTCATTGAACACAACGCTGTGGTCTTAGGCATCGGGGCTGATCTTTTTCCGGATCAATCAGCAGTGCTGCCAACCGATCAGCCGATCACCACGTTACTTGCCAATCAGCCAGATAGCGATCCGCGTCCAGAACTGGCAGGCCGATTTTTAACCAATCTGATGCGTCTATTTGCCAATCCGGAAACCATTATGCCGATTTATCGCGCAAAAGCTGCATGGGTTGGCCGCCGAATTACGGTGAGTGGCACACAAAAACCGCTGACCGGAACCATCAGCGGGTTTGATGATAATGGTGCCTTACTGTTACAAACGGCCCAAGGTACCATGGTGGTTACAAGCGGCACCATTCGTTTAGCCGACTAATAAGTTCAGGCAATCGTTAATTAGCCAAGAGTAATTTAGTTAGATCACTAAATTCATTCAGTTGGTAAGTCGGGGTAATTTGATCGCGATTCGGCTGAAAATGCGGGTTAAACCAGATCGAATCAATCTTACCGTTAATCCCGCCTTGAATATCCGAGGTTAACGAGTCGCCCATAATCAACGTCTCGTTGCGCTTAAACCGGGGAATACGTTTAGCGACATAATCAAAAAACGCGACAGTCGGCTTGGGACTACCCACACTATCAGAAACAAAAATATCCTCAAAGTAATCAATCAAGCCACTGGTAGCCAATCGCTGGCGCTGAACCGGCTCAATACCGTTACTAACAATGAAGAGTCGATAATCTTTTAATGCATCCAAGGTTTCCATAACATGTGGCAGTAAAATCGCTTCTTGGTCCAAAAAGTGGTGATAAGTGCGTTCAGCCAAGTGCGGATCAGCATCAATGCGATGATGCCGAAACAACTTGGCAAACCGCACTTCAAAAAGTTCCGGTCTAGTGATACGACCTGCTTCGTAATCGCGCCACAAATTGGCATTTATCTTTAAATAACTCGCTTCAATCCGCGGTGTGTACGTTAATTTCAGCTTGGCAAACATTTTTGCCAAGCTTTTTAATTCCCCTGCTTTAAAATCCAACAAGGTATCGTCCACATCAAATAAAATAATTCGATACATAACCTGCTCCATTCTCTCATTCATGACATATGCTATTAGTCTTACACAATGAAAGTTAAGTCGCAAGAGCGTGAACCAGCCCGCTTAGAAACCGGAGCATAAGTGGCCTTGAGCGTGATGGCCCGGGCTTGGCCATTGCGCTCAAGGTCCTTATGTGCAGGTTTCTGGGCTGGTGAACGCGTTTCAGACCAGAGCGTGAACCGGCGCGCTTAGGAGTCGGAGTGTAAGCGGCCTCAGACGTGATGGCCGGGCTTTGGCCATTGCGTCTGAGGTCCTTACACTCCGACTCCTGCGCCGGTGAACGCGTTTCAGACCAGAGCGTGAACCAGCCCGCTTAGAAACCGGAGCATAAGTGGCCTTGAGCGTGATGGCCCGGGCTTGGCCATTGCGCTCAAGGTCCTTATGTGCAGGTTTCTGGGCTGGTGAACGCGTTTCAGACCAGAGCGTGAACAGGAGCGCTTAGAAATCGGAGTGTAAGTGGCCTCAGACGTGATGGCCGGGCCTTGGCCATTGCGTCTGAGGTCCTTACACGTAGATTTCTGCGACTGTGAACGCGTTTTAGAACGTGAACCGGCGCGCACACGTAAACCTCCCCTAAAAAAACCACCACCCAAGCCTAACGCTCCTTACATTCAAACCTCCAAACACCTCACTTGGCACTCCCCATTTACAGCATTAGAATCCACCCTGTTTTTAAGGTATACTAAGGCGTACTAGACCAAAATTTAAGGTGGGACAAGCACTTGAAAAAGTTCGTCAATCGGGTCAAGACGCTTGGGACTCGATTTTGTCGTTGGTTCACGCAATTCGTGACCCGGCATCCCGATTCCAAAGCAGATACCAATCAACAACTAACGGGTAAAGCTGCCGTTGTCTATTATGGCAACGTCACACTTCAAAGCATCAAAACAACTGTTTACTATTTATTAGGCGTTTTAGGCATTGCTGTCGTGTTTGGCCTCGGCTTGTTTGGCGGCTATTTTGTGTCGATTATTGACGCAACGCCAATTCCAACTGAAACTGCTATGAAAGCAACGTTGTCCAATACCAGCCGCACTTCCAGCATGTATTTTGCCCACAACGTCAAGCTTAGCGATGTTAAAAGCGACCTGTACTCAACCAAAGTCAACCTCAATGAGATGTCGCCATGGCTCACCAAGGCGATTATCGCCACTGAAGATGAAGACTTCTATCGCCACAACGGCATCGTTCCTAAGGCGGTTATCCGTGCGTTCTTCTCCGACTTAACCGGTATGGGGAGTCAGACAGGTGGGTCAACTTTAACGCAGCAAGTGGTCAAAATGATGTTTTTAAATTCGGAGACAACCTTTAAGCGTAAGGCTGCCGAAATTATGCTGGCCCGGCGCTTGAACAATCACTTCAGTAAAAACACCATTCTGGCAACTTATCTCAATGTTGCTACGCTTGGTCGTAATAACAAAGGCCAAAATATTGCCGGAGTTGAAGCAGCGGCCCAAGGACTGTTTGGGGTTTCGGCTAAGGAAGTTAACCTGCCGGAAGCGGCTTTCATCGCTGGCCTGCCGCAAAGTCCATTTGTCTATACCCCTTACACGGCCGATGGTAAATTGAAAACCAGTCTCAAAGCCGGTATCAATCGCCAACAAACCGTCCTGTTCCGCATGTATCGGGCTGGCGTTATCAGCCATCGTCAATATGTTGCTGCCAAATCATTTGATTTAAAGGGTGCCTTTCTCCAGCCAGAGAAAGCAGACCAGGATGACGATGAGTATGGTTATGTCTATAACATGGTACTAAGTGAAGCCAAATCATTGTTAGCCGAGAAATTAGCAAAAAGCGATGGCCATTCTGCAGCAGAGCTCGCAAAAGATAGCGCTTTAAACAATGATTATCTCCGACAGGCAGGCGATCTTTTTGCGTCCAAAAACTATCGCATTAAGAGCACGATTGACAAAGATGTTTATGATCGCATGCAATTTGTCATGCGCGCAACCCGTGATACGTTCGGTCAAACTTATACCAGTAGTCAGATTAATCCGAAAACCGGTGAAACAGAAACCGTTAAATACCCGGTTCAAAACGGATCGGTTGTCCTTGATAATCAAACCGGGGCCGTTCTCGGCTTTGTTGGCGGCGTTACCGGCGAACTCAACCATATTTATACCCTCCGTTCCCCCGGTTCGACGATCAAGCCACTTTTGGTTTATGCCCCTGCGATTGACCAAAAAATTATCGGCTCGCAAACTGCCTTAGCTGATTTCAAAACCAATCTCGGGAACAATTACAGCGTCACTGACTATGGCGGCCAGATTCAAAACCGCTTTATCCCTGCCACTGAAGCACTGGCACAATCCTATAACATTCCTGCTGTTAATCTATATAAACATATCAAGCCATCCGTAAACGTCAAAGCCTACATGGAAAAGATGGGGATCAACACCCTGACCGACAACGACTATAGTCAACTTGGTCTGGCACTTGGAGGTACTGATTACGGGGTCGACGTTAAGGAGCAAGCCAGCGCCTTTTCAACATTCGCCAATCAAGGTGAGCATGTTCCCGCCTATGTCATTTCCGAAATTGTCGATCCCTCAGGCCATGCCGTTTATCGTCATCAAGTCAAAAAGACCAAGGTTTTCTCTAAAGGCACCAACTACATTATGAACCAGATGCTCAAAAACGTGGTTGCATCCGGAACTGCGGAAAGCCTGAACTATCAGTTGCGATTTAATACCGATAATCTGATTGGTAAAACCGGGACCAGTAATGATTTTCGCGATATTTGGTTCATCGGCTCAACCCCGGGCATCACGATTGCCAGCTGGATGGGGTACGATAATAGTAATGGCACGAACTATACCCTCACGGAAAATAGCTCGATGACCAATGAAGCATATTGGGCAAAACTGGCCAATGCGGTATATCATACTATTCCTAAAAAATTCAAAGCAGATAAGAAACTAAGTCGACCGAGCACCGTCAAATCCGTCACCGTTGATAAACAAACCGGTCAGCCGGCTGCAAGTCTTTCGTTTAACGGGCACACCTACCGTACTGGCGGCTCAACTGTGACCAGCCTTTATAATGACTGGGAGCCAACCGCCAAGGCCGAGTTTGCAATTGGCGGCAGTAAAGATAATTATCAGCTGTTCTACGATTATCTTGATGGCAAAAGCAATGGTTATGGCCAAGTGTCAGATGCTAACGGCCGCTCCACCGAGGCTAAAAAAGAACATCAGGAAACGCCGATTACGACAGAAACGCCTTCATCAGCAGCAGTTTCTAGCAGTCGCACACCTAGCGTAACCGTGCCATCGAGTCAGCAAAACCAACAAGGTACTTCGGAAAATCAACCGAGTGAGCCGCAAACTACCGGTACTGGCGGCAACAATGGCACAACCGGTGGCGGTACTGGCACTGAAGCAGCCACCACCAGTTCTGCACCGACAACAGGCGGTACTACGACTACCCCACAAACCCCATCAACTAATACAGGTACCGGCCATTAACTGATTAACTACCGTCTAAGCAATGCGCGGATGGCAGCATTGATCTTTATCATACCAACAAACCAAAAAGCAGATGAACCGCGCCATATATGCGCTGATTCATCTGCTTTTTATCGTCTATGCTTGCTTGGCATGCCGCCAGAATATCGTGTTACTTCTGCTTACTTGGTTGAACCACGCTTAAGAATATCAAAGCCTAGCATAACGGTCTTTTCTTCGATTTCTTCTTTATTCATCATCTTGGTGAGCAAGCGCATCGCCACCGCACCAATGTCATACAAAGGTTGATCAATAGAGGTCAACTGTGGCCGTGTCATTTCCGTCAGCTTCGTATTGTTACTGGAAATAATTTCGAAGTCTTCTGGGACCTTAACGCCTTTATCCAGCGCACCATCCAAAATGCCAACCGCCAATTCGTCATCGCCGGCAATAACGGCTGTTGCGCCAACCTTTTGCAACTTACCGAATAAGGCCAACCCAGCCTGGTAACTTGGTTCATTTTCAAAAATCAGGCTTTCATCGTAAGCAACACCCGCTTTTTCCAGTGCCTGCTTGTAGCCTTTCAAACGAAATTGACCATTGATCGGATGTGTCAATGAACCGGTTGCCAAGGCGACGCGCTTATTGCCGCTTTCAATCAACTGTCTGGTCGCCTCTTCAACCGCAGCCACGTAATCAATATTGACGCTGCCTACCTGTTCGTCAGGATCAATTGACCCGGCCAAAACAACCGGCGTTTTGCTGCGTGAAAACTCGGCGCGAATTGCATCCGTCAACTCGTGCCCCATAAAGATCAAACCATCGACTTGTTTCGCCAGTAAGGTGTTGAGAACCGAGACTTCCTTTTGGTTATTCTCATCCGAATTGGCCAGAATGATGTTGTATTTGTACATGGTAGCAACATCGTCAATCCCCCGTGCCAGACTCGAAAAGAACATGTTGGTCACATCGGGAATGATAACGCCGACAGTGGTGGTTTTCTTACTAGCCAAGCCGCGGGCAACTGCATTTGGTCGATAGTCAAGGCGCTCGATGACTTCCAAAACTTTTTTGCGCGTAGCCGGTTTAACATTTGGATTGCCGTTAACGACTCGTGACACCGTTGCCATGGACACATTTGCTTCGCGGGCAACATCATAAATTGTAATTGTTTGTTTTTCCACTTTATTTTCTCCTTAGTCGTGAAAATGAAAATTCACGAAACCTCTATTTACATTCCAAAATAACAGAACCAGAACGGCAATGCAAGCGTTTTACTGATTTTTCCATGAAATTTTCACAAATAGGCTTTTCAGAAAGTTTTAGCATTTTCTCCGTGTTATACTGATGGGTAAAGTTGCGTTTGTGTTGCTTGCTAAGCCGCTAGCAGCGAGTTTTAAGGAGTAACCTGAACCAACTGTTTTCAACACACCACAGGACATGATGAATCGTCAAAAAACTGACTTACCCAGTGGCTGTTTAATCAGGCATGTCATTTTGACGTTTACTTTTGCATTTGTCCTTTGAGGAGGAAAATCATGAACGAACATTTAGCAGCGTTACAGACTTGGATCGGTGAAGAAGGCCTTGATCTTGCTTACATTAGCGACCCGATCAACATCAACTACTACACCGGATTCTTCCAAGATCCAGAAGAACGGATTACGGCTTTAATTGTCGCTCCAGATCACGATCCCTTCTTATTTACACCGCAACTGACCATCGAAGAAGTCAAAAAAGCCGGCTGGGCCTACCCGGTATTCGGTTATCTTGATCACGAGGACCCGTTTGCAAAACTGGCGAGTCATATTAAAACCGTCGACCCTAATCCAACGAAATGGGCAATCGAAAAAGATAATCTCGCCGTTTTCAAATTTGAAGCGATCATGAAGCAGTTCCCGGACGCTACCTTCCCGATTGATGCTTCTCGTTTTATTGAAAAACAGCGCCTGATCAAAACCGCTTCAGAGATCAAGCAGATGGAAGCCGCTGGTGCTCAAGCCGACCGGGCATTTCAGGCAGGATTCAATGCCATTAAAGCCGGAGCAACCGAACAAGAAGTCGCCGCTGAAATTGATTATGCCATGATGAAAGAAGGCGTCATGCACATGAGCTTCGGCACCATTGTTCAAGCTGGTGTCGATGCTGCCAACCCGCATGGCGAACCGATGGGAACAAAACTCGCACCTAACGAATTGGTTTTGTTCGATCTGGGCACCGACAATCATGGGTATATGTCTGATGCGACCCGCACAGTTGCTTTTGGTCAAGTCACTGGTAAGCCACGGGAAATTTTTGACATCTGTCTTGAGGCTAATTTAACCGCGATGGACGCTGTTAAGCCAGGACTTAAAGCATCCGAACTGGACAAAATTGCGCGTGATATCATTACTAAAGCGGGCTATGGCGAGTACTTCAATCATCGGCTCGGCCACGGCATCGGTATGTCGACGCACGAATTCCCGTCCATCATGGAAGGCAATGATATGATCTTGCAACCCGGCATGTGCTTCTCCATTGAACCCGGTATCTATGTTCCGGGAGTGGCGGGGGTCCGCATTGAAGACTGTGTCCACGTCACGGAAACCGGCTGCGAACCATTTACGCACACATCAAAGGAATTCACGGTCATTAATGGTTAACTTGTGACGTTAATTGTTGCTCTTTTGAAATCGTGGGTTACATGTCAATCTAGTAAAAAAGGTTCTAACAATGACAAGCTCAGTCATTGCTAGAACCTTTTTTAGATTCACTCACCAATTTCTTTCAGCCTAAAAGCTCAGATACTAAACTATTTATCCCTGATCCGCGGCTTCCTCCAGCTGCTCATATAAGATACCCGCCTGATGAAGCGCCATTTTAATCTTCGCAATGTCGCTTTTCTGCTTGACACTAATGGTGTGCAAATGAATACCGCCCGTTAATTCTGATAAAAGATGGCCATGATACCGCGCGACCCGACTCAAGAACAGTTTCATGTCGGCATCGGTACGAATATTCAATTGCCCGCGTAACTGGCCATACAACGGATGCTCAACCAAAACGTCTTCAATCCAGCCACCGTTATCAAGAATCAATTGAAGCTCCTGCTCGGTTTGGGCGGGGGTATGCTTACATGGAACCAAAAATTCAAGTGCAGCTGGTTGCGATAGCGTATAGCCTCTTGGGGTGGCAATAATGGGTTCGCCTTGTGCCCGTAATAGTGCAATATCCCCGACGATCGTTTGGCGACTGACCGTAAATCGGCGTGCAAAACTTGATGCACTAAGCGGTTCAGCTGCCGTACTCAATGCAGCCTTGATATGCGCCTGACGTTCACTGTTTAACATGTTACTCCCTCAATTTCTAACCAAAATAGCCAATTCGGCTCGCCTTGACTGTTACGATGTGAAAAGCGACAAGCGAAAGGTACTCACACGGAGTTGCCTTTCGTTTGCCGCCATCTTTAATCATCAAAAAGCTGATAATTACTTATCTGCTGCTTGAGAATCTGCAGCTGCCGAGTCTGCTGGTGCCTCTTTAATCGTGACCGGTTTTGTCGGTTCAGGCACTTCATCGGTGCGGGTTTCACTACCTTCATCATCGTCTTTCGCCTGCGCAAACGCACTTTTACCATCAAGAACGATGTCATCAAAGTCAGCTGAAGTATCGGTATCATTAGCCGTGTTCAGCTGATCGCGTAATTGTTCGGTTGCAGCATCATAATTAGCCAATGCTTGTGACCCGTCAGCATCGTTACCGCGCGTCTTGATCTCATCTACGAAATCCGTTGCACTCTGCTTCCAATCAGCACTTGCTTCTTTGGCGTAATCGAAATAATCAACCGCGCGATCAGCAAGGTTCTCAGACGCATGCTTAACCCGCCGCTTCAACTCATCACTGGTTTGCGGTGTCAATAAATAAGTCGTTGCCAAGGCGCTAGCAGCTCCAAATACAAATCCAAGCAAAAAATGTCCTTTTTTAGCCATTATGTTTCCCCCTGCTATTCATTTTGATGTTTCTTTTTGGTCAACATTGAAAATGCTTTGGCACCCATTCGTGCAGCAACCGTTGCCTTAGCCCCGTTTTTTGCACCATTCGTGACCCGCTGAGTGAGCTGACGCGTTGACTGGTTCAAGTCCGAAACACTTTCGCCAAGTTCACCAATCGCGGTAAAGACCGGATCAATCGCCGCCACCTTGCCATTTACATCTTCAAGAAGGGTATTGCTCTTGGCAAGTAGGCCTTCAACTTCTTTCGTCAAAATGCCAAGCTCCCCGTTGATCGTATCCAACGTCTTATTCGTCTCAGCAACGGTTTCTTTAACTTCTTTGGTTACGCCCGAAACGCGAACAGCAATGATGGCAATCGCCAAAGCAATAATCAAAAAAGCCGTTGCCGCAATAATCCAAGCAATCTCTCCACCTGACATCCAACACCCTCCTATTTCAAACCAGTTGGTTACATTAATCATAACATCGTCACAACACGCGTGCAAAAGATTTAAAGAGCGTGAGCCAGCCCGGTTAGAAACCGGAGTGTAAGTGGCCTTGAGACTAAATGGCTGGGCTATGGCCATTTAGTCTCAAGGTCCTTACACGCAGGTTTCTGGGCTGGCGAACGCGTTTCAGAGCGTGAGCGCGAGCCGGCGCGGTTAGAGACCGGAATGTAAGCGGCCTTGGGCGTGATGGCTGGGCTTTGGCCATTGCGACCAAGGTCCTTACATGCAGGTCTCTGCGCCGGGGAGCGCGTTATGGGCGTAAACCAGAATATAAGTGGCCTTGAGCGTGGTGACCGGGTTGTGGTCAATACATCCAAGGTCCTTACATCCAAGGTCCTTACATGCAGATTTCCAGATTTCCGATCCCGTAAACGCGTTTCAGATCCTAAGCCTATTTCAGACGTAGCTTCCTGCACCTACAACCACATATTGAAACCATCCATCCCCACACTCGCACTTTCTCCACAACCCTGCCTAACATTAAAAATTGCCTCACACGCGGCAAATCCCCAGCAAGCTAGCCCTGATTCTGATAAAATGAGGCTAATACAAAGGAGGCCATCACGTGATTCGCATGATCTTCACAACCGCGACCGTGACTGGACAATCCAATGTCTGGTTAAGGTACTTTACGAAAATAAATTGGGACCAGATTGCCGGAACTTTGATTGATAAAGTGCTCTCGTTGCTATTCTTCTCAATTCTGTTTCTTGCGCTCTACCGCTTAGGCCAATTTGCCATCAATCGCACCTTTAAAAGTTACCAACATCGCGCCAAGTTATCAGGAACACGCGTCAAAACTATCCACGCGTTGTCCAAAAATCTTTTTTTCTACTTTGTTCTCTTCTTTTATTTTTACGCGATCCTCTCAACATTAGGCGTTCCTGTGGGCACGTTGCTCGCTGGGGCTGGTGTTGCCGGGTTGGCGATCGGCTTTGGCGCTCAGGGCTTCGTCAATGATGTCGTAACTGGTTTCTTCATTTTGTTAGAAGCCCAGTTTGATGTCGGTGATGTGGTTAAACTAGGAACGATTTCCGGAACCGTCACTAGCCTAGGATTGCGCACAACTGTGGTAAAAAGCTACGATGGTACGGTTAACTTTATTCCTAATCGTAACATTACGATTGTCAGCAACCTTTCGCGCAGCAACATGCAGGTACTTATCAAATTGCCGTTAGCCCCAACGACCGATCTTGATTTGGTCCGCCGAACGATTGAACATGTCAATCACAATCTGGTACCGAAATTCTCAACCATTACGGATGGGCCGGATATCCTCGGTCTGACTGAAGAAAAAAACGGAACTTTTACCTATCAGGTTCTGTTCTACGCCGAAAATGGTGAACAAGTCAGCCTCCAACGAACTTTCCTGGCTGCCTACATTGCCGCACTGAAATCTGCCGGCATTCATGTCATTACACCGCCGCTGAATCTGCAAGCAGGTTCATGATCGACCTTATCCGTGTTTGTCTATTAATAAATCCATCTATAAGGAGATGTCATGCTTAATTTTATCAAAGGTGCCATTATCGGCATTGCACTTGTCATTCCCGGACTTTCCGGCAGTATCTTTGCGGTTGTGGTTGGGCTTTATGATCGCCTCTTAAATGCGCTTAATCACTTTCGCACCAATCCGCGCAAAAATTTACGCTTTCTGACCCCGGTTGGCTTAGGCGCAATCGTCGGGATCCTTTTGTCTACTAAAGCGGTTCTGGTTATCACGACCCACTGGCCATTACCGAGCTACGGCTTTTTCATCGGCTTGGTATTGGGGATCGGCCCGTTCATTTATCGCAAGCTGGTTCTTAAGTCGTTTTCATGGTGGTATCTTTTGTTGGTGCTTGGCGGATTTATTGCGATTTATGGATTAGCCAAGCTTGGCGGCACCCAACCGGAGAACCTGATCGCCATTCAACGACTATCGAACGTACGGGATGCCGCAATCATGGGCTTTTCAGGTATCTTTGCCGTATCATTAATGGCGATTCCCGGAATTTCCGGATCGGTCATGCTCATGGTGATCGATCAATATGGCACGGTTTACCATGCTGTCAGTCAGTTAGGTGATGCTGCTCGGGCTTTGGTTGCCGGTAATTGGGCCGGGTTTACGTCTGCGATGGGATCTGTCGCCTTACTGGTACCCTTTATGGTAGGTGCGTTGATCGGGCTCATTGCCATTGCCAAACTAATGGGTTATTTACTAGAACATTTTGAGGTTGAGGTTTATTACGCGGTTTGTGGCATTGTCGCCGCGGCGGTGGTGATCCTGATTGAAACAGGGATTGCGCCTTATTGGCCAACTACAGGTATGTTGGCTGCTGTATTGACCGTTCTTGTCAGTCTCGTGATTGGGGTTTTGGCAACTGTCTTTTTGGATAAACCGGAAAGCGATCGGGATGCCTGATGACAGCAAAAAAACCAGCACGCATTCATTTGCTTTGCTGGTTTTAATCAATTAAGATTCTTTCTCCGTTACCGGTGCGACCGGTTCCAATTGAAACTGTTTGTCGATGTTATGGCCAATGTTGTTGATGCCTTTCATCACTTCACGTCGCGTCACAATTCCCGTAAAGTAGCCATCCTGAACGACTGGAATAAACGGATTATCGACCAGCAAATGTAACACATTCTCCAAATCATATGGGTCGTTAATCGTGGCGACATCCGTTTGCATCACGTCTTTAACCGTCATGGTGTCCAGAGATTGAAAACTGATATGGTCCAGCCCCAGCATCGTGTCGGTAATCATAGGTAGTGAGATGAGTCCTTTGAACTTCGAATCATGATCCAACACGGGAATCTTTGCATATCTAACCTTTGTAAGCACAAGAAAGGCGTGACTCAAGGGATTATTCTCCGAAACCGTTGCCACCATATCCGCAGCGATCATAAAGTGATGCCGATTTTCAACCAGCATGTTGGCAATGACCTGATTTAACATATGACTAGCTCCTTTTTGATATTGCTATTCTAGCTGAAAAAGCGAAATTATGTTGAGCTAAGTAACCTTCTTTAAAGCATCTTAACGCTCATTAAGGTAAGTGCCATCCGCCAAAAGACGGATAAACACCTCATATTATTTTACCATGAGCTGTCTATAACGCGCTCTCCAAGGGAATTTCAATGGACGGTATTTATAAAAATTGATACACTATCTTGAGCAATAATTATGCTTGTATAAGTTCCACTGAAACTTTAATGATCTTTGACTAATTTGGAGGAAAAAAATGACATATGATTTAGGAGTGCGGTTAGCCGCTGAATTTATTGGGACCGCCGTTATGGTTCTGTTAGGGAACGGTTCCGTTGCCAACGTTGATTTGAAAGGTACCAAAGGAAATGGCTCCGATTGGCTGTTGATCGCCGTTGGGTATGGTGCCGGGGTGATGATCCCTGCCATGATGTTTGGCGCCATCTCCGGTAACCACATCAACCCCGCCTTTACCTTAGGATTAGCAGCATCAGGCATGTTTCCTTGGTCCGAGGTGCTACCATATATTGCCGTTCAGATGGCAGGAGCAATGGTAGGCCAGCTGCTCGTCGTTGCCGCGTATAAACCCCATTATGATCTCACCACCAATACACAGCATATTCTTGGAACTTTCAGTACGATTAGTGCCACTAAGAGTAAGCTGAATGGTTTTGTTAATGAATTTATCGGTTCTTACATTCTTTTCATTGGCGCTCTGGGTATTACTAAGGCGCCCTTCTTCCAGAACAACCTCGGCACTGCACACATGGGTTTAGGATTTCTTGTGGCAACGCTGGTGGCATCTTTGGGTGGCCCAACCGGACCGGCATTAAACCCGGCCCGTGATCTGGGACCGCGTATCTTGCATGCACTGTTGCCACTAAAACACAAAGGCAGCTCCGATTGGGGTTACGCCTGGGTTCCGGTTGTAGCACCCATCGCCGCTGCTATCTTAGCTGTTTTGACGTATAAGCTCTTATTTCTTTAGCCCAAAATTAAAAATGACCATATAAAAAAACGGTTCCGTAATTGGGACCGTTTTTCTATACTCGCCTATTCCGCTGCCACAATGTTTCCGTAATCAATGTGATGATTGCGGAAAATCACGACTTAACGGTGCAACGATACTGCCATCACGCTTCAAGAAATCAACGTGAATCTGATCGGATGTAAAAGTAACCGTGGCATATGTGCCGCCGAGATTGGCGAATTGCCCTCGCGGCTGGCTAATAGAGCCTGGATTCAACACAATCATCCCGGCATGTTCTTCAACACCCAACTGATGCGTGTGGCCAAAAATCACAAGCCGTGCGTGGGCTGCTTCCCCCGCTGCCACCAGCTTATCCAGTCCAAAGTTCACCCCGAAACGATGTCCGTGTGTCATAAAAATCGTGGTGTTATCAATAGTTGCTGTAACGGTCATGGGAAAATCCGGATCAAAATCCATATTACCTGCGACCGCGCGATAAGTTTTAAAAAGCGGATCGTTTGCAGGTAATTCCGAATCTCCCGCATAAAAATAACCATCTAGATTCGGCTGTTGCTTCAAAATAGCCGCCAAAATATCGCGGTCGCCATGTGTGTCACTCACTGCCAAAATCTTCATACATTTTCCTCCAACCATGCCTGCCAAACCTTCTCCAATGCGCGCATTGCATTACCACGATGACTAATTTCATTCTTTTCATCCGCGGTCAGTTCGGCTAACGTTTTATCTAACGCTGGCACCAGGAAAAAAGGATCGTACCCAAAACCGTCTGTTCCACGGGGGATCGCCGTGATGCGTCCGGATAGATCGCCATGAACCACCAAATCGGCTTCAGGGTGATTGGGCTTGGCTAATACCAGCGTCGTATGAAACGTTGCCGTTCGCGCTTCTTCAGGAACATCGGCCAAAGCAGCCAGCAGTTTGGCGTTATTTGCCGCATCATTGTGACCGTCACCGGCATAGCGCGCCGAACGGATTCCCGGTTGTCCATCCAAGGCATCAACCATCAACCCTGAGTCATCGGCAAGCACCGGCAAATTTAAATCCTGTGCATACTGATCAGCTTTTTGGCGGGCATTTGCTTCAAAAGTGGTCCCGGTTTCATCCACCGTGGGCACAGTAGGAAAATCAGCCAAACTTTTAACGGTTACCCCTGCTGGCTCAAACATCGCTTTAAATTCTTTTATCTTGCCGGGGTTCTTGCTGGCAATGACAATGGTTTTATCAGTCGCCTCAGAAGTCGGCTCTACAAAATGCGTTGGTTGTGTATCAATGTCAACATGCTGTGCGTGCATCGGTTTTTTTAGTTCCAACCATGATTCCCCCAATTCGTCAAACATTGATGGTGCGCCGGTCGTATAATACGTATGCGTTGGCACCTCGCTACCATCGTTGGCTAAGTCAAAATAGTCGAGCAACATCGAAACATCATTAACGGTTTCAGCACCAGAATCAATTAACGTGACGTCTTCACCCATCACATTTTGAATAATCGGCCGTAAAATCGGATAATGCGTGCAACCTAACACCAGTGTATCAATATCTTGATGCAAAAGCGGCTGCAAGGTGTCCGCTACCACACGCTTGGCAATCGGTGAATGCGCTTCGTTACTTTCCACCAACGACACAAACTTGGGTGCGGCCAGACTCGTGAGGCGAATGTCGGGTGCTTTGGCTCGTAAAGCCTTAGGATACGCCCCACTTTTGACGGTACCCTCCGTAGCAATAATACCAATATGGCCGGTCTGGGTAGCCTTTAACGCTGCTCGGCTACCAGGCTTGATCACCCCGATGACCGGGATCTTCAATCTGGCCTTGATTAACGGTAATGCTGCCGCCGTTGCCGTATTGCACGCAATTACCAGCATTTTGATATGCTTGGTGAGTAAAAAGTTGACCATCTGCCAAGTAAATGCCTGAACCTGCTCAGCTGGCCGCGGTCCATATGGCAAGCGTGCCTGATCCCCTAAATAAATGGTGTTTTCGGCCGGTAGCTGATGGAGCGCTTCTTTCACAACCGTTAAGCCGCCGACACCTGAATCAATAAATCCGATTGGTTGCTTGTTCATCATAATTCTCCTTTTGAATCACTTGATGACGGCAAGACCGCCGATTAGTGGTCGCCGTGTCCAGAAAAGCCGCTGCCGGCCCCCTCTTTCACGCCAACCCATCCCGTGGTATTTCCAACATCAACCCTGTCCCTCGAAAAGGAACGCAGCCGTCGATCCCTTATCGTGCTGGCCTCCGCTATAAAGCTCCGAGTCTTTATTGTGAGTTTAATCCAAAAAAAATGCAAGCACTCAGAAAAGTATGTTATCAATCCATTTTTCGGCTATACTAGACGAATAGAAACAGGAGGCACAACATGGCAAAATCTGATTATACCACCCTGCTGAACCTTCCCGGCTCGGTTTCATTCTTTGCAATCACGGCAATGCGCGATCTTATGCTGCCAAATATGCTAGGTGAAGAACAGCACCATATTCTCTATTGGGCTGGACGTGACTTGGCAACCAAATTACCTGTCGCGGAATCTGCCTTACCACAGCTTTTCACCCAGGTTGGTCTGGGAACTTTGTCGCCACTTAAACAGAAACGGCAAGAGCGCCAATATCTGCTTGCAGGAGATGTTGTCGCGACTCGGATTCGTACTTATGACGATCCCGACTTTCAACTCGAAGCCGGCTTTTTAGCGCAAGCGCTGCAGCAGGTATTTGGCTTTGCAGTCGAAGGGGGCAGTGCCATTCAGCGCCGCGAGCAAAATGTTGTTCTGACTGTTGTGATGGACAATAAAGACACGCAACCCACTGCCGAACATTTAATTGATCTTGCCAGCGATCAAAGCTGAGTCAACTCACATACAGAAAATAAACGAAGGGCAAATGGATTTTCCCGACATGGGAGAAATTCGTTTGCCCTTCGTTTTTTATGCTTGGTTCACTTTTTACTACTAATGCGATGACACCTAAACCTGACTGGCCTCTAGTCCAACCCATTGGCCGATTGCTGCTGCCAGTGTTTGGTATAAAACTGATCATTGAGCTTGTAATGAACGGGAGCTGCTTTGGTTGTCTTCAAAAATGGCCGCACCGTTTGATCCATCTTCAGCCAGCCGCGCCAGCCAATATGAATGGTATCTTCCATGAAGTAAGGCTGTGCCCCATCCTGACTCAAATCCAAAACGTGATTAAAGCCTTGTGTTTGCAGCTGATACTTCATTTTGGTGACCGTGTTTTGAATCATGCCTAGATCCAGCCCGGTAAAGGCCGCCCATTTTGCATTAATCGGCGGGATAACAAAGAGCACTTCCATATGCTTCTTGGCGAACGTATTCAGCACTAATTGTAAGTCTGAATACTCAGGCGACTTAACATAACTCCAAGTTGCCTGCGAACCCTTTAATTTAGGCATGTTCCGCTTAACCCGCTTTGTGTAGAAATCATTCTTCAATTCAAACGGGTTATTGGTCGTCTCCTGCATCCCCATCCGCGTTGCCAATCCATCTAGATCATCAACATCGTAAGTACTTGGCAATGTCTTGGCAGCCTTATCAAGTTGCGGTTGGTTATTATTTAAAAATAGCCGTGAAAACAACGCATCCTGATGATCGGCCATTGGATCCTTGACCTGCTTCAAATACCAATACTGGCCATCTGACAGTTTCTGACCGGCAGCAATATTCTTCAGTGCTTCATTGACGGTCCGATCAGAATCGGTGGACGGAAATTGAAGTAACCGTCTGGCTGCAAAGCGATCCGCTTCCGAATTCGGGTTAGCATGAAGTAAGAAGGTTGTCATCTGTGCCGGCGAATAGAAATAATCAAACTGGGCTTTGCGAACACCGCCTGGTACAAACCATTGTGGGGACAGCACCATCACTGCCTTCTTGCCTTCAACATGCGTCAAGGCATTGATGGACAAGAAGTGCGTGAGTGATTGCGTTCCCGCCATTCCCATGAGAAATGGGCGATAATCACGATGATACTTCTGAGCCAACACGGAAGGGTGAAATGCGTCCATCCGCGACAATTCGGATGACCCAATGAACGGGACATAGTTTTCGGCCATGGCCTCGTTTTTTATAGTTTCGCCTTTCAGCACGTTGGCCGACATGGAGCTGGCCGCCTGCCTGATCGTTGCTTGGCTGCTGCGGCCAAACTTAAATGGCACGAGCATCAACGCAGCAACCAGGATGATAGCGATCAGCAACGGGCCAAGTCCGCGCCAAAGGATCTTCCCGATCGGTTTTTTCATTGTGCTTGTTCGACCTTTGCAATGATTTTATTTGGTGTATCCCATTCTTTACGATCAAATTCTGAAACTGGTGCGTCAACGCCAAAATGACTCTGTAGCTCCAATAGCAACTGAACCGTTCCCATTGAATCAAGGAGTCCGGTTTCAAATAAGTTCAGATCCAAGTTCTTTTTCACATCATCCGAACCTGTCAAATCTGCCAAAATATCCAAAACACCATTTTTAATTGCTTCGTCTGCCATGATGAATTACCTCTTTCTTTTAAACCCTAGCCAATCTTCCAGCGATTGACCGCCTACAACAACATTCTTTTAGTGGAACCACAGCTTGTCTAAGAAACCGGAGAAAATCAAAAACGAGAAGCATACAGCATTGGCGGTCATGAAGATGGCGAAGTAGTGCGTTGCGCGGTTATGCGGGAAAAAGTCCTTATGCTTTTTCTTAAACCGCAGCCAGGCATCCGTCAGATTAATGAGCATCGCATGGAACAGCCCATAGACAATGTAATACCAGGTCTCACCATGCCAAATCCCCATAATCAGGAATAAAACGAGGTAACCGACAAATGCCGTCCAGACCCGCGATTTAATCCACTTGTGTTTCATCATAAAGAACACAAAACGCATATAGATATAATCACGGAACCAAAAGCTCAAACTCATATGCCAACGATTCCAGAAGTCTTTGATGTTATATGACATCCAAGGCTTATTAAAGTTCATCGGTGTTTCGATGCCCATCAAGTAGGAAATGGCAACCGCGAACAAACTGTAGCCGGCAAAATCAAAGAACAAATAACCGGAGTAAGCATACATGACGCCCACGACTGGCCAACTGAGTCCCAAGAAAGCCCCACCGCGACTGGCCATCGCCATGTGTTCAACAGAAGGCAGCCACAAGGTTCCAAAGATGTACCCCAGAATAAACTTATACAAAAAACCAAGCATCAGATAGTGAATCGCTTTGGTCACCAACTGGGCGTAATGCTCGGGATCAGGAACGCGATCGTAATCTTTGACAAATCGCCGATACCGATCAATCGGGCCACTTGAGATGGTTGGGAAGAATAGCAGAAATTGGATAAACTTCCACATGTTCAGGTCTTTAATCGACCCATCACGAATTTCCATAATCGTGCCGACCACTCGGAAAGTTAAATAACTAATGCCGAGAAAGCCCAGAATAGACCCATGATGTTGAAACAGCGGCGTAAACTTGACAACTGCCAGCTGCGCAATTCCTAACGCGACACTAAGATAAAAGACTGCCGTGGAGTTTTTTGAGCCTTCGCGCGTTCGATATTTGAAATACGCGTAAACCAGTAATAAGTTGAAAACCACATACACCAATAACGCTTTTCCTTGAGGCCATTTATCGGCGTCAAAAATCAGTACCAGGAAAACCAACGAAAAGATGCTTTCATACCAATGCATCCGAAAGCCTTTGAACATGCCGATGATGACGGGAAGCAAGGCAATGATTAAATAGACAAAATACTGTGGATTCTCATACGGTTGTAAATTAAGCATTAATGATTTACCTCTGCAATCAGTGCTTTGCGATCAACCTTGCCATTAGCCGTTAATGGTAACTGATCCCGGTAAATAATCCGTTGGGGAATCATATATTCCATCACCATTTTCCCTAGTTCGGCTTTAATTGCCTGCGATAGTTTCATTTCGCTATCAAAGTCATTTGGTTTGGCAACCGCAAAGGCAATCAACTGGGCAACTTTATGATCCTTGTCATACCGCGGAACCGTTGACGCCTGCTTAATATAAGAAACCTGATTCAAATTGTGATCAACATCTTCTAGCTCAATGCGATAGCCATGCAACTTAACCTGGAAATCGGTCCGACCGCGATAAAAGACCATACCATCTGCGGTCATGGTCACTAAGTCACCAGACCGATAACCGCGTTGATTGCCAGCCTTGAAAAATGCCGCGGCTGTTTTGTCCGGATTATTGAGATACCCTTTCGACACGCTTGGACCCACGATCATTAATTCGCCTTCCGTGCCAGCTGAAACCTGTTCACCTTGCTCATCAACCACATAAACGTTGGTATCAGGCTTTGCATAGCCAATCGGTAACCGCGGATATTGATCAACAATCGCCTGGGTAATCGCCATTCCCGTAACCGCAACGGTGGCTTCGGTCGGCCCATACGTGTTATAGACGGTTGCTTTCGGGAAACGTGTGATCAGCGCTTGGGCGGTTTTATTAACTAGCTCCTCACCGCAAAACAGAAAATGGGTCAGGTTCGGATAATTTTCCTGTTTGAAATTTGGATCAAGTAACGCAATTTCGACAAAAGAAGGGGTTGATACCCATTCGTTCAAACCCAGTTTTGGCAACGTCGCAAATAATTCTTTAAAGTTATCGGTGACTTCTTTTGGTAAAGCCTTCAAGGTGCCACCTAAAACCAAGGTCGGATAAAGATCCATCACACTTAGGTCAAAGGAATACGGCGGCTGAGACATGGCGACAACGCCTTCTTCAAGCCCAAAGTCGGAAATATTCCAATTCACATAGCTCAAAAGGTTATCGTGACTAATCTGAACGCCTTTTGGTTTCCCCGTTGTGCCGCTTGTAAAGATGATGTAGTAATTATCATCGCCAACAACCGCGTGCTGTAGTGAATGAATTGGCGCGTGTGACTGCTCAGCTTGATGTAACTCCGGTGCCCGAATAATCTTGACATCCGGAACCGTAATCGGGAGCGGTGCCACCTCAATCACAGCAGGCGCGTGGGCAACATCTTGCACCTGGGTGATCCGTTCATTTGGACTGTGCGTGTCGATCGGAATGTAGGCATGCCCTGATTTAGAAAGTCCAAGGAAAACCTCAACCATGTCAAAGGTTTGACCACCATAAACGATGATGGGTTCACCAGCCGGCAATGATTCCGCAAAGAATCCAGCTAGGCGGTCACTGCCTTCTTTCAACTGAGCGTAAGTATATTGGGTACCTTCATAATCATAAGCCACGCGCGTTGGATGCTCTGCGGCGACCCGATCAATCGCTGTAATAACATTATCGATCATCGCGGTTTCCCCCTTTAAAACTCGTTATAAATGAATTTACTGTTGTTAATACCGCTGTAACCATATAGATAAACCAGGACCAGCAGTATCACGAAATACGTGACGGTCCAAAAGATGAACCGAAATGTGGGATTTTCCCACACCGCTTTTAATTTTGCGAACATCTTGTCACCCCACGTTCTTATTGACACATCCATTATAGTTTTACAGAAAAAGCCTCGCCAACGAAAAGCGTAACAATCACCTAACAGTTTCGTAATGTGAATCAAACAGGCCAGTTAGATAACCGTCCAAAGTCCCGAAACACAGGGCATCGCCGGCATTTTTTCAAACTCGAATCAGCGCAAATTCAGCCGGTACTTTTTGCCTGAAAAATTCGGTGACGGACCATCGAAATAGCTTAAATATATCCGCTTAAAGCTAAAAAAGATATTGTTTTTCCTCGTTTTAGATGAAATCAGAATTTTGGGATATTTTTTTGCTTTCTTGATTCTGGCGCCCCCGAAAAAATGGTCAAAAAAACACACTGACCATTCAATCAGTGTGTCTGGATCACAAATTCAATTAAGCGGTGTACTTGTTTAAGGTTGCTTCTAATTGATCCTTGGTTTGATAACCGACCAGCTTTTCAACGACCTTGCCATCTTTTTTGATGACCAGCGTTGGGATCGCCATAATCCCGAATGATTTAGGTGTCTCCGGATTAGCATCGACATCCATCTTAACAAACTTGACGTCATCGCGACTTTCGGCTAATTTGTCGATCACTGGACTCTGCATCCGACAAGGGCCGCACCAAGTCGCCCAAAAATCAGTGAGGGTGACGCCAGTGTCGGTCTCCGTCTTGTAGTTTGAATCTGTAACTGCTTGAACCATGAACGGATTCCTCCTCTTACTTTCTGTAACTAAATCATAGCACATCTACCGGCAAAAAACTAGCCAACTACTTGAAATTAACAATCGTCGCTCCGGAGCCGCCAGCATTTTGCGGGGCAAATCCGAAGCTTTTGACTTGGCGATGACGTTTCAGATATTGGGTAACCCCATTGCGGATCGCACCGGTGCCTAAACCGTGAATAATTGTGACGGATGGGTACCCGGCTAGCAGTGCTGCGTCAATATACTGGTCTAAGTCAGCCATGGCCTGATCGTAGCGTTCGCCGCGTAGATCCAAGGTTGTTGAAGGGCCGCTCATGCCACCACCACTGACTTTGACGACCGGCCGCTGCTTGGCTGCCTGCTTAGATGGTTTGATCTTTTCAAGCTCGGTTGTCGGGACTTTCATCTTCAAAATTCCCAACTGTACCTGCCAATGATGCTCATCGAATTGTTGTAACAAGATCCCGGTTTGATCATAACTGGCAACTTTAACCTCGTCACCAACATGCAACGCCTGCTTTTCGCGTTCTCGCCGTAACACGCGGTTCTTCTGAAGCGGTTCATCTTGATGCAACCGTTTTAGATCGGTTTTGGCTGCGATTAACTGATTTTCTTTGACGGTACCCGGATTGGTCAGTTGCATTTGCCGCAGCTGCTTAATAATTTTATCCGCTTTTTTCTGTGCTTTGTCAACTAGCGCATTCGCCTTTTCCTTGGCCTGATGTAGCTGAGCATCGCGCTCGGTGGTAAACGTGTGATATGCGCTCGCCAATTCATCATGAAGTGCCTGAGCTGCTGCTAATTGCCGCTGTGCAGAAGCGCGAGCAGTTTCGGCCGCCTTACGCTGCTTTTCCAAGTCGCTAATCATGTCGTTGAGTTCATGACTATCCGATCCGATCATCGACTTGGCACGGTCAACAATTGTGTGGGGTAAACCCAACCGTAACGAAATATCAAAGGCGTTCGAGCGCCCCGGAACGCCTACCAACAGGCGATAAGTCGGTTGAAGGGTTTGACTATCAAACTCCATCGAGGCATTGATGGTCTTGGGGGTGTTGTAGCCATAGAGCTTTAATTCCGGGTAATGAGTCGTTGCCACCACATACGCGCCGACTTCACCCACCGCGTCCAAAATTGCAATCGCCAACGCTGCCCCTTCTTGCGGATCCGTGCCGGCGCCTAGTTCATCAAACAAGACGAGGCTATTTTGCGAAAGCTGCTTAAGAATATGGACAATGTTATCCATGTGGGCAGAAAACGTCGATAAGTTCTGCTCAATCGACTGCTCATCACCAATATCAGCAAAAACTTCATCAAAGATCCCGATCCGACTCTCATCGTCAGCCGGGATGAATAAGCCGGATTGCCCCATTAACTGCAGCAATCCCAGCGTTTTTAGCGTGATCGTTTTCCCGCCGGTGTTGGGGCCGGTGATCACCATGGCTTGATAATCAGCGCCAAGCGGGATGTCATTGCCAACCACCTGATGGGGATCGATGAGCGGATGGCGGGCATGGCGCAACAGGACATCATTTTCTGCTGATACGAGTGGCTCGGTTGCCTTTTGGGCTTTTGCCAGCTTGGCTTTGGCATTAATAAAATCAAAATGTCCCAAAACTGCCGCATTAGCCTTAATTTGGCCGGTATACGGCGCCAATTCATTCGACAGTTCAGCCAAAACGCGATTAATTTCGGCTGTTTCGGCCATTTGTGCCTCACGTAGGCGATTATTCAGCGCAACGATTGCCTGAGGCTCAACAAAAAGCGTCTGTCCGGTAGCACTCTGATCGTGAACGACCCCGCCAAACTTGGCACGATAAGCTGCTTTTACCGGAATAACGTAGCGATCATCACGAATGGTCACAATCGGATCGCTTAAATATTTGGACTGCGCCCCGCGAGTATATTCGGACATTTTGCCGCGAATATCTCCTTCGATTCGCTTAATCTGTTCGCGAATACCATGCAGCTCCGGACTAGCTTCATCCGTTAGCGTCCCTTCAGGATCCACAGCTGTCTTTAACCGCCTTGATAGTTGTGGCAGCACGGTCAGCTCGGCCTGCAGTGAATACAACTGGCGAAAGTCAATCTGGTCTTGCAAATCCGTTAAGAATTTATCAATTGCACTGACTGTTTGCAGGACCCGACTGATACTGGCCAACTCCTGGCCATTTAGCACGGCGCCAATATCAACCCGTTTTAGCGCTGGGTCAATATTTTCCAACTGTGGAACCGGAATGCCGCCCTTAAGTCGCAATGCCGAAGCTCCATCTGCGGTTTCGTCTAATGCTCGCTGAACCTTTTCGGGATCTGTTTGCGGGGTCATGTTTTGGACCATTTTCTGTCCATTTGCCGTTACCACTTGGCGCAGTAAAGCCTGTTGAATTTTGTCGTACTCAAGTGTTCTTAAAATCTTCGTGTTCATTTAAATTGCTCCCATAATCAAGAAGCGCCCAAAGACGTCAGTTATCCGTCCTTGAGCGTCATCATGTTCATAACCAAAGGGCATTCACAAACTGTGTCAACCCAGGTGAGTATTTAATCATCATTTTGGCAACAAGCGAGTGATCAAGCCCATGTTGAATGCCGGTGATGGGAATCAATGCCAATAATGACAAAATGAGAAATAAAAAAATATACCCTATCGCTAAATTGGCCCAGCCGCCTATTAATGCACTTTTTTTGTGCGCCATTGCTTTATAAGTCAAGTCATGGAACCACAAGGCCGCAATCCGCGTCAATAACCAGCCGATCGTCAGCACCACTAAAAAAGCAAATCCGCGATAAAATGCATCATCCAACGTCAAGCCGATTTTATCGGAATAAAAGGCAAACTGTCCTGCATTCGTCGCAGAGGGATAAGGGATCAACAACGTAAAGTGTTCTCCCAAAGGTCGGGCTAGTGCCGTTGCAGCTAAAAAACTCAAGGCATAACCACCCACATGCAACCACTGTAAGGCTGCACCGCGGCGGGCCCCGCTATAATAGAAATAGGCCAAAACTAAAATAATCGTAATTGAAATCAAAACGTTCCCCCATTATGCTTTCTGATCGGAATGATCCTGCTGGGCTGCCAGCAATTTAACTTGATCAGAAACAGCATTGAAGGCAACTAAAATCGCCTGTTCCTCGGCAGTCAGATCCGGCGCAAGTTTTTTGACTTGATCAAGCCGTTCATTCAACAGCTTCGTGACCGTCAAAAAGTGCTGTTCGGATCCGGGACCGATAATCGTATACGCTTTATCACCGATAACGGCCTTAAAACGACGCTTCTCTTCACTCATGGCGTGAATGCCTCCACTCTTTCAAAGTGTATTCTACCATAACTGGTAAAGTGCGAGCAGAAGTGCTTCGGTATGCGCCAACTTTCCTTCGTTTCTACTCTATTCGTTCCTTCTTGGGACCACCCAGACTAGGGCATCTTGGCATTGCCGCAAAAAGGCCACCAAAATACTGGTGGCCTGATGGGTTCATGACGTCATTAATCTTGTAGATTCGAATCGTCATCAGCCAAAAAAGTATTCAACACTTCTTCGACCATGTCCCATTCCTTATCATCTTCGATTGGGAAAAGATCCCCCGAACTGGCATCACCGTTTGCATCAGGTGTGAACGAGAAAGCCTGAATTTCGACTTCCTGATCATCATCTTCACTGGCAGGATACAACAGTACGTAGCTCTTACCATAATCTTCGGAATCAAATGTAAACAAAACCTGATATAGCTCTTCATTACCTTTTTCGTCAATCAGGGTAATCTGCTGATTGTCGTCACCGGGTTTGACATGTTCATTATTTGCCATTTTGTTCTCCTTCAATTCTGGCAGGGTCGCATCGCCGCAGCCAGAGTTATTGCTTGGTCAAGGGACCTTTTGCATCCAGATAATTCTGCAAAATCATTTGCGCTGCCAGTTTGTCGATCACTTGTTTCTGCCGCTTACGGCTGGCATCTGCTTCTTCAATTAACATTCGCGAAGCTTCAACCGTTGTCAATCGCTCATCGATGAAATCAACTGGCAGCCCAAACGTCTCTTTAAGTAAATCACCATATGCTTGTGATTTCTCTGCGCGCGGTCCAATTGAATTGTTCATATTCTTGGGTAATCCCAAGACAAATGCCGTCACCTCATATTGGGTCACCAATTCTTTGAGCCGTTTGAGTCCAAACTGCTGCTTATCCTCATTGATTCGGATGATCTCTAATCCTTGAGCAGTCCACCCCAAAGGATCACTGACCGCAACCCCCACAGTTCGGGAACCGACGTCCAACCCCATCAAGCGCATTAAGCTTGCTCCTTGCCAAGATAGTTTCGAACAAGCTCTTCAATGATCTCGTCTCGCTCATGTTTCCGGATCAGGTTACGCGCGTCGTTATAACGCGGAATATACGCTGGATCCCCGGAAATCAGATACCCCACGATCTGATTAATCGGATTATATCCTTTTTCCTCTAGTGCTTTATAAACAGTTTCCAACGTCTCGTGAACATTTTTAGGATTGTTATCGCGAAAATCAAAGTGAACGGTTTGATCTAATGTGCTCATTCTTACACCTCTATTCTATCCGCTTCACAGACCATTTTACTTGAAATCAATGCAAATGTACAATTCCTGAGCAAAAGTAAGTGATATTTTTGGACGATGCGCTTTAACACCAATCGTCTTCGTCTTCATCATCATCCAAGTCAGCCAATCCGATCACCTGTTTGATTTTATCAGGGGGTACCGGAAAGTGAATTGGCGGCATCACATACGGATTCGTAACTTCAGCATGTAACGTGCGACCTTCATTGCCCACCGGAACGAGAACTAGATCGCCTTCCTGCAAACTGGGGATATCCGTTTTGTACAGATAGTCTTTGACCCCGTGGCGGAAATTCACCTTGATATAGTGCATCAATTGCGGCCCAAGCTGAATGGCATCTTGCTGATCTCGGTGTTCACTGCTGCGCTGAAATGCCTGAATTGCTTCTGTGACGGTCTGCCATAGCATTTTCATGGTCCGATTCAACTCGGCATCCACCTGAATACGCGTTGGCTCACCGTGGGGATATTGAATCGTCAAAGCCAGTACAGACCGTGGTTGCCACGTTGAATCAATTGACAGGTCAGCGACTTCACCCAATTCAGCAACTGCAGCTGCCACTTTTGAGGCGAATGCCGCGACTAATTTGGGATCATGATAGACCACATCATGATCACTAAGCGGTTCAGCATACTGGGTGCGCAACACAACCCGGTTCTCGTTGGCTTCAATCAAATACGTCCGCCGATAGCGTAACTGCCGGCTTAAGAATCGTCTTGGGCCTTCAAACTTTGGTAACTGTAACGTACCAAATCGCACATAATCCAGTTGCCATGCGATCGGCGGTAAAAAATGGCCGCCTGGAACCGTCACGGTATATTTTAATAAACTCAGTAGCTCATTAAACCTATCCGGAAATGGCTGTCCGCCTTCATATCGCAAAACCCGTTCATCATCTTCCGTTATCGCAAGGTTCCACCGTGTATCAGCAAGCAGTGGCGGCTGCGGTTCACCAAGTACTCGCCAGGACGCAAAGTCAAACGTTGCTAACCGGCTGAAAAACGCCTCCGCATCTGTGCCAGTCAATTCATTTTCGATTGTCCCCTCGTTACTTGATGGATCAACCGTATATGTCAGTTTAACGCTATCGGCTTGACGGACAACGCGATACAGTTCACGCGACCCCAAAAAATCCGTCATTCCCAACCGCAACGCTTTCATCTCCCTCACCTCGCTGAAATCGTTTTCTTAATTCTACCATGGCTTCCCTTGTTCATGGGGTCAAAAAGCAAAAACACCAGAAGTCGGTCGGCAAAAACGCCCTCCAGCTTCTGATGTCCATTGCTTCGTTAATGAAAATAGCACTCAATGCTTACTCGTGCTGGCTAATCACGTTTTTGGCTTCTGCCAGTGCTGCCGGAATGCCAGCTGGCTTCTTACCGCCTGCTTGGGCCATATCCGGACGACCACCGCCACCACCGCCTACTTTTGGCGCAATGGCCTTGATCAGGTCACCTGCTTTCAAACCGGCTTGATTAGCATTGTCATTGGCCGCTACTAACAAGTTTGCCTTGCCATTTGCTTCGGTACCTAACACTAATATGTCCGAAGCCTGCTTTGTTTTCCACTCATCGGCAAGTTGTCGTAATTCATTCATTCCGGCTACCTGCACCTGCTTGGCAATCAGTTTAAATCCGCCTACTGTTTCAGCGTGGTCAAAAATGCCGGCTGCTGCTTGGGCCGCCAACTTAGCCTGCAAGCCTGCCACCGTTTTCTGTTCGGTTTTCAGATCAGCTTGGAGTTGGGTAACCTTGCTTGGCACATTCTTCACTTGATCTATTTTCAAATGATCAGCCGTTTCCTTAAGCCAGTCCTGCTGTTGGGTCAGATATTCATAAGCTTCCTTGGACGTGACTGCTTCAACCCGGCGAACCCCTGCGCCAATGCCGGATTCGCTGGTAATCTTGAACAGACCTAGCGCATTGGTATTGGTTGGGTGGGTACCGCCGTCAAATTCCTTATTGTAATCGCCGATGGAAACAATTCGCACGACATCACCGTATTTATCCCCAAACATCGCAATCGCACCAAGTTTCTTTGCTTCGGCAATCGGCATCTCTTTCCACGTAATCGGCAAGGCATCCCAGATCTTCTGATTAACAATCGTTTCAACTTCGCGCAGTTGTTTTGGCGTTACCTGACCGAAATTAGTGAAGTCAAACCGCAAATAATCAGGCTCGACTAACGAACCGGCTTGATGGGTATGCTCGCCTAAAACATCCCGCAACGCCTGATCCAGCAAATGAGTGGCCGTATGGTTAAGTGAAACTTTCTTACGCCGCAAACGATCAACGCTGAGCCAATATGGTTGGCCCTTTGTCAGTTTGCCTTTAACGGTAACGGTATGCAGGTTTTGACCATTGGGTGCATGCTGAACATCCGTCACTTCGGCCAACACGGTGCCATCCTGAGCTTTAATAACCCCGTGATCAGCGACCTGACCGCCCATTTCGGCATAAAAAGGCGTTTCGTCAAAAATCAGTTGCGCTTGCCCGGTGCTGACTTCATCCTGAAGCTGATCATCCACAACAATCGCCTGTAACGTGGCATGTTTATGATCCAACTCGGTCCATCCGGTGAACTTACTTGGCGTGGTAATGTCCATCAAAACGGTATCTTGACTGCCCATCGACTGCCGATCCCCCCGTGCTTTGCGAGCCCGATCGCGCTGTGCAGCCATGTTCTTTTTGAAGCCGGCCATGTCGACTTTCAAGCCTTCATCTTCAGCATATTCATTCGTCATTTCAACCGGGAAGCCATACGTATCAAACAATTTAAATGCATCCGCACCGGAAATTTCTTTTTTCCCGTCTTGCTTCAGTTCAGCAATAATTTGATTCAACAGATTAACCCCAGCGTCAAGCGTTTGCCGGAAGCGGGCTTCTTCGGATTCAATGACTTTTTGGATAAATGGCTGGTTGGCCAGAATCTGTGGATAATAGCTCTTCATGATCTCGCCGACAACCGGCACGAGTTGATACAAAAAGTCATGATTGATGCCGAGCTTCTTGCCGTTTAAAACCGCCCGCCGAATCAACCGCCGTAAAACATAGCCGCGGCCTTCATTGCTTGGCAGTGCACCGTCACCAATCGCAAAGGTTACCGTCCGCGCATGATCGGCAATAATCTTAAAGGACACATCATCTTGCGCATTGGCCCCGTAACGCTTGCCTGCACTCATCTTTTCGGTTGCCTTGATAATCGGCATGAATAAATCAGTTTCAAAAATAGTTGGCGTGCCTTGAATAACAGCGACTAAGCGTTCAAGTCCCATGCCAGTATCAATGTTCTTATGCGGCTGCTCAACAAATCGGCCATCCGGTAAGTGATTCAGTTCGGAAAAGACGATGTTCCAAATTTCAACATAACGTGAATTCTCGCCACCAGGATAGTTTTCCGGATCATCCTCAGCCACATTGTTAAAGGACTGGCCACGATCATAAAAGATTTCGGAATCCGGACCAGATGGACCTTCGCCGATATCCCAGAAGTTATCCTCAGCCTCAACGATATGATCATCCGCAACCCCGACTTTGCGCCAAAGTTCCTTGGTGACCTTGTCTTTAGGATAAACCGTGACATACAGACGCTTAGGATCAAAATCAAACCACTTAGGGCTCGTCAATAACTCCCACGCCCACGGAATGACTTCTTTTTTGAAATAATCGCCAACCGAGAAATTGCCCAGCATTTCAAAAAATGTCAGATGGCGAGCCGTCTTCCCGACATTTTCAATATCATTGGTCCGAATCGACTTTTGAGCATTGGTAATACGCGGATTGTCTGGAATAACCGACCCGTCAAAGTACTTCTTTAAAGTTGCAACGCCTGAGTTAATCCACAACAAAGTGGGGTCATCAACCGGAATCAGCGAAGCACTAGGTTCAACTGCATGACCTTTACTCTTGAAAAAATCCAAAAACATTTGGCGAATCTCGCCACTTGACATTTTTTTCATGAAATTTCCTCCTAAAAGAAAGTGAGCGTGAACAGGGCCGCTTAGAAACCGGAGTGTAAGTGGCCTTGGGCGTGATGGCCCGCTCTTGGCCATTGCGACCAAGGTCCTTACACGCAGGTTTCTGGCCCTGTGAACGCGTTATGGTGAGCGCGAGCCAGCGCGGGTAGGGATCGGAGTATAAGTGGCCTCAGACGTAATGACCCGCTCTTTGACCATTGCGACCAAGGTCCTTACACGCAGACCCCCCTGCGCCAACAAACGCGTCAACGTGAACTGCACACCTTATCAACATAAAAAGCACCATTGCTGCCAAGGGCGCTTGCACGCGGTACCACCTTGGTTGCAATGATGCGAGTCATTACCACTTCATTAATATTCGTTCACCTGATATTAGGGAGCATATCTTAGCCCGGTGCAGCCGCTCTCAACGTATGCGGCTGTTTCTGTCTCACTCAGGGGTCGACACATATCCTAACGAGTCCCAATTATAGCTTTTCTAAAAAACCGGGTCAACTCGGAATTGAAAAACAACCGGCTATTCGTCATGGTTTAAGACACCAGATGTCTACCTTCTCAATTAACCGTAACTGTCGCAACCCGCCGATAACTGGCAACGGTCAGGTCATCGGCACCTTCTGCCTGATAAAAAGGCGACAATGCCAACGCTGCTTTAGCTGATGGCTGTGCGGGCAACGCTGTACTTTTTTGAATATCTTCCGCAATCAGTTCACTACCCGCACGTTCAACCGGAATCGTCAAACCGAATGGATTCGGCAAATAACGCGGTAACTGCGGCGGCAAGGTATTGCCAAACGCAAACAGACTTTGCCGGCCGCCGCTTTGCAGATATTCATACTGATCCTGAGTCGGCAATCGAAAGCCAAAAAAACTCAGCGACTTGATCAAATCCGCTTTTTGCCAGGACTTGACGATGCTCACTTGATAATGATGAGCGCTGGCAAGTCGTAATTTAATGTTGCCACTGGTCAAGCTTGCCGCCCAACCGCTTTGGGCAAAAGGATCAAGGCTGCCTTGCCGATCCAACAGGTGCAATACTTGCGCGCGAATCGCAGCATATCGCATGTGATTACCCTTGAAAATACGAGTCGTCAGGCTAATCCGCCCTAAGATCTCCTCATTTGCCGGCGTAGCTTTAGTCGCAACCAGCATAGGCGGCATGGCGACTTCCCGTTGCGGCGACAAGGCCTGCGTTAAGTCCGTTACGGTCAAACCGCTTTGTTGCAAGTAGGAAGCCAGTTGTTCTTGCTGCTGCGGATGAAACCCCAAGCTGACTTGGGCCATCCCCGGAATCAATCGCACCCATTCGCCGCCGATCATGGCTTCAAAAGTATGCAACGTCTGCCCATAAAAAGTAGCGGTCACCGGTCGAATCTCATCAACTGTCAGTAACGGACTCAAAAAGTAGCGGGTCAACTGTTGGAAAATAAATCGTTGTCTTTTTTCATCCAAGCTATTCCATGTCGGTAACGTCAACTCGTTTACGGCCATGTTCTCACCCTCGTTTACGGTGCTTGCGTTTCTCGGCTAGCAAGGCTTGACGCCGTGCAACTTTGGCATTGCGCTTGCGTTCCAGTAACACTGCTGTCCGGATCTTCTTACGATAGTTTGGCATATGCTTTTGTTTCGCTTTTTTCACCAAGCCGCGAATGGCAAGGCTCGTGTCCTCTTGCTTAGGCTTGCGCTGAACCCGGCGATTACGATCGTACGTGTCAACAAGTTCACCTTTTTGAATGGTCTTAGGCTTAAATTTGATGCCCATATGTTCTAATTCAGCAATCTGATCTTCCTGGCCCGGCTCATATAACGTAATCGCTGTCCCTGGCAAACCATTGCGGCCAGTACGTCCGACCCGGTGAATGAAGAACTCCTGATCGCGCGGAATCTCGGCATTAATCACCATCGATACCCCTTTGATATCGATTCCCCGCGCCGCCAAATCAGTGGCAACCACATACTGATACTTAAGGTCAGCGACTTCCTTCATAATTCGCCGCCGTTCCCGAGGCTGAACCCCGCCATGAATCTTGGCAACCTTGAGTCCCTGATGTTTCAAATAATCATGAATGGCATCCACGCTGGTTTTCGTATTAGCAAAAATCAACACCAAAAACGGATGGCCCATCGTCACTAACTGATAAATCAGCTCGTTTTTGTCACGCCCCTTTGCTGCGATTAAAATATTCTCAACGGTATCGGCAATAACCGATTGCGGCTTGAGTTCAATCACGGTCGGATGATCCATGTATTTGCGCAAAAACGGTTCGAGCTTTTGCGGAATCGTCGCGGAAAAAACGGCCATCTGCAAATGTTCGGGAAAACTTGAAGCAATGGCATCAACGGTTTCCAAAAAGCCCATATCTAAAGTCATATCGGCTTCATCCACGACAAAATGGCGAACCGATGCCGGAACAAGATCATAGCGCTTGATCATATCCAGAATTCGGCCAGGCGTGCCAATCGCAACGTGCGGTTGATGGGCCTGCAATTTATCAATCTGCTTTTGCTTGTCCATCCCGCCCACTAAACGACTAATTCGAATGGCCGGTTCGGTTTGCGTCAACTGTTGGGCAACTGCGTAAATCTGATTGGCAAGTTCCCGCGATGGCGCCGTAATCACAACTTGGGTCGCGTCTTCATTTGGATCTACCAGGCTAAGCAATGGGACCAAAAAGGCATGGGTTTTACCGCTACCAGTCTGGCTTTGACCTACCAGGTTCTCGCCACGCAGCAACGCCGGAATCACCTTTTTTTGAATCGGCGTCGGCTGGGTAATCCCCATGGCGTCAAGGCCGGCAATCACAAAAGGCTTGAGTTGGTATTGTTTGAATTGATTGTCCATAATGCCTACTTTCTTGTTGTTGAAAAGTCTTTAACTAGTTGATCAAGTTGCGTTTCGATTTGAATGATTTCGTCAAAATTGGCCGCCTTGGCTCCGCTTGCCAGTGGATGGCCACCACCGTTATGATTCTTAGCCAAGCCGTTAATAATCGGACCCTTAGACCGTAAGTGAACCCGGTAACCGCCTTCTGCCTGTTCAATGAACTCAGCCCACGCAACCACCGTATCTAACCGCCCAGGAGTGCCGACAACCGCGCTTACCTGATCATCGGCTAAATGCAGGTCATTAATTGCCGTGCGCGGAACCGTCACACTGGCCGTACCAGCCGGACTGATTTTCAAATGATCAATAACATAGCCCTGCAAACGCGCCTGCCCCAGCGTCACGGTATTCATCCGATTGTTAATGGCAGTCGGATCGAAGTCTTTTTTAATTAATTCAGCAGCAACCTGCAGTGTATGCGGGGTAGTATTGTTGAATAAAAATCTGCCGGTATCGCCAACAATTCCGGCATAAAGCAACCGCGCTGCTTTGTCGGACAACGTTAAAGCTCCGTCACTGGCAGCAATGAGATCATAAATCAATTCAGAAGCTGAACTCGCCTGATTGTCGACCCAGACGAGATCGCCGTAAGCATCATCGTTGGGGTGATGGTCGATTTTAATGAGCATTTTGCCTTGATTAAACCGACTGTCCGAAATGCGCGGCGTATCAGCAGTGTCGGTGACAATCACCAACGCATTTTGATAAACATCATCTTTAATTGTTTGCTCTTCAGCCAACCAACTCAAATTACCAGTATCGCTGCCGACTTGATAAACCTGTTTGTCCGGAAAACTGGCACGAATGGTTTCTGCCAGCCCCACCTGCGACCCTAGTGCATCAGGATCAGGGTTGATGTGGCGATGAATAATAATTGGATTATTGGCTTTAATAGCGTTAACAATATCGGTTTGGATCATCTTTGATCAATTCCTTTCTAATAGCTGACAAGTCACAACTGCTTTGGCAACCTGAACGCCATCACTGAGAACGTCCACGTCCAAAGTTGCATCGTGTCTCGTTAGCTCAAGCACCCGCAACAAAACAGTCACAATACTCTCCAACTGAACCGGTCGAAAAGTGGTCAGGTTAACGCCCTCAACCAAAACATTCCGGCGCCCGGTATCATGCAAGTAGCGAGTCGTGCAACTATTAATGGCTTCAGCAAGGACGCCAAAACTCATCGTCCCCAGCGTATTGGTCATCGCCGGCACTGTTTTAAGCTCAAACCCACCACCATATGGCTTTTGCGGGGTAATAGCCGTTAACTGTGCACTCACCTGGTCAGCAATCGTATTAGTCAGTTCACGGCTATGGGCAATCCCGGTTAAGCTGGAAAAGACAGCATTGCGCGTGACGATGCCTAAAAGATTCCAACTGTCATCGACAACCGGCATTGCGTTCATGCCATTGTCCTGCATCGTGTGGCCCACAGTCGTCACGCTTAAATATGGTTTGACAGTTTGTGGATCTTTTTGCATTAGCCGTTCGATTGGCACAGTCGGTTTCTTGCCAGCTGCCAGTGCCGGACGCATTAAGCCGACCAAGCGTCCGTTTCGCGTCACAACCGGGAGCGGATAATGGGGATCTGTCATTGCCAGGTAATCGCCAACGGTTGCCTCCACACCAATCGTTTCGATTTGTGAAAGGGGCGTATAAATAGCGGCAACGGTTAAGATGTCTTGCTTAATCGCCTGATCAGACAACGCACGGTTAATCATGGTTGCAACTGTAAATGTATCATAAGCCGTCTGTAAAACCGGTAATTGCTGATCATCAGCAAGCGCAATAATCGCGGAACTTGTTTCAAAGCCCCCGGTAATCAGAACCGCTGCTCCGTCTTCAAGTGCTAATCGCTGAGCGTCTTCACGGTTACCAACGATTAATAACGAATTACGCGTGATGTATGGACGCATAGCAGCCGGTGTCATGGCCCCGATCACAAACTTGTCGAGTTTTTTGTCCATACCAGCCTGCCCGCCTAAGACTTTGGCGTCAATCAAATCAACCAAGGTTTTAAACGTCACGGATTCAATTGGATTTAACGGTTTTTGCTCAATTCGAATGGTACCAACCCGTGCAATCGTCGAAACAAAACCAGTATTTTCCGCTTCCTTAATCGCACGATAAGCAGTACCTTCACTCACCTTCAAATGCTTGGCAATCGAACGCACTGATATTTTCTTACCAACCGCTAAATTTGCAATATAATCCAAAATCTGCTCATGCTTTGTCGCCATACCATCACCTCATTGCAATCTATCGTTAGTATACCATAGGGTGAGAGTGTACTAATACAGAGCGTGAACCGGCGCGCTTAGGAGTCGGAGTGTAAGCGGCCTCGGGCGTGATGGCCGGGCTTTGGCCATTGCGTTCGAGGTCCTTACACGCAGACTCCTGCGCCGGTGAACGCGTTTCGGCAGAGCGTGAGCCAGCCCGGTTAGAAACCACTTTTAGATATCACATGCTTTACTACAACGGCAAATCAATATTTTCATACTGCTTAGGGTCAAGTCCGGTGACCGTAATCCCCAAAAGTCGAATGGCCAGCTTGGTCAGTTTAACTTCCTGCCAAAGTTGCCACGCAGCCGTATAAATGGCTTGTTCACCCTCAAAATAATGGTCCTGAGTCAATCGTTTCGTCTGGGTCACAAAGTCAACGTCTCTAACTTTTAATACCACCGTTTTGCCATGCATTCCCTTCTGATTCAAAGCAGTTACCACCATCGCCGCCAGCTTACGCAATTGGGTCTCAACTGCCGTGGCATCCGTTAATGGCGTGCCATATGTTCGTTCCTTACCAATCGATTTAGCGGTATGCACGGCAACTGGTCGATTATCAACACCACGCGCATGTTGATATAAAATAAACCCCATTTTTCCAAACATAGTTAATAACTGATCCTGCGACAATGCCCGTAACGTTTTGCCGTTTGTGACGCCAAGATCAGTCAGTTTTGGTAGTGTCTTCTTGCCGACACCTCGAAACTGCTTGATAGGCAAACGATCCAAAAACAGCAATGCCTGTTCGGGTAACACTAGGGTCCGCCCCACCGGCTTATTATAATCAGACGCCTGTTTAGCAATAAATTTATTATATGAAATGCCAATTGAACTCGTTAGCTGGGTGGCTTGTTTAATCTGATCCTGTAGCCACAATGCGAGCGCAATCGTACTGGGAAAAGCATGGTTAGCTGAAACATCAAGATAAGCTTCATCAAACGCAACCGGCTCGATTAAATCGGTCACCTGATGAAATAAAGTATGAATCTGTGCCGACACCGCTTTGTACTTGGGAAAGTCCGGAGTTTTAAAAACGAGCTCCTTACGTGGCACTAACTGTAGCGCCTCATTGGCTGGCATGGCGGAGTGGACACCGTAACGTCTGGCAACATAATTTGCGGTGGTGACCACGCCTTTGCCTCCGGTCGTCCGCGGATCCCGAGCAATCACCAATGCTTTATGGCGTAGTCGCGGATTATCCCGCATTTCAATCGAAGCGTAGAACGCATCCATGTCTAGATGAATGATCTTACGTGACGTATCGTTTTGTAAGGGTAATTCGAATAACGCCATGTGTTTGCTCACCTCCCCGGAACCTTGACACGTTTCAACAACTCTTGAAGTCGGACTTGCGCTCCATAACACGCTTTCCTGCGCAGAAGTCGGCCTTTCTGCTCCATAACGCGCTCCCCAGCGCAGGAGCCTGCGTGTAAGGGCCTCGGTCGCAATGGCCAAAGCCCGGCCATCACGCTTAAAGCCGCTTACACTCCGACTTCTAACCGCGCTGGCTTTTCTGCTCCATAACGCGCTCCCCGGCGCAGGAGCCTGCGTGTAAGGACCTTGGTCGCAATGGCCAAAGACCGGCCATTGCGCTTAAGGCCACTTACACTCCGACTTCTAAACGCGCCGGCTCGCGCTCACTTAAAAAAAAGAGGCTTTGACCTTTTATTGGTCTCCGTCCCTTTGTTCAGTATCATCATCAATCGGCTAGCTGGACGCGCCGTGGTTGCCAGAACCATTCACGGCCATCGCGTTCAAGTAAATCAAATGCCGCCTTTGGTCCCATTGTTGCCGCTGGATAAGTTGGCATTGTTGTTTCCTGGGACCATGCCGCTTGAATGGCATCAATAAATCGCCATGAAGCGGATAATTCAGACCAATGCGTGAAGTTTGTCTGATCGCCTTCCAGCACATTGCTGATTAAACGTTCATAGGCCTCCGGAGCTGCTGCAGCCACTGTCGGGTCATGGCGATAGCGCAACTCGTCCGGCTCAACGTCAAAACCCGTTCCCAATGCTTTACCGTTAAGCTGCAGGGAATAGCCTTCGCTCGGTTCAATGTAAATCGTCAGGCTATCCGGGCGGCTTGCTTCTGCTTGACTAAATAACGGCGCGGTCACCGGTTTGAACGTTAATGTGATTTGGGTCGATTTACGCGTCAGCCGCTTGCCGGTTCGAATATAAATCGGTACGCCTTGCCATTGTGGCATATCCAACAAAATCTTGCCTGCGACAAAAGTTGGCGTTTGCGAATCCGGTGCGACCCCTTCCTCTTGGCGATAACCCGGAACCGTTTTGCCATCTATTTGCGCCGCCACATATTGTGCCTGCACAAAGTTAGCCTTTGCTGCTGCCAAATCATAAGGCCTTAACGCAGCAAACACCTTATCTTTTTCCGTTAAAATATCGGTTGCCGTAAACGACTTAGGCTTGGGCATAGTCAAGTAAGACAATACTTGCATCACGTGATTTTGAACCATGTCGCGCAACGCACCCGCCTTTTCATAATAGCCGGCACGTTCCTCTACTCCGACAGCTTCAGATAACGTGATCTGAATGTTGTCGATAAAGTCTTTGTTCCAGACGCCCTCAAAAATGGCATTATCAAACCGAAACGCCAGTAGGTTCTGGATCATTTCTTTGCCAAGATAATGGTCAATTCGAAAAATCTGATCATCGTCAAACGTTGCGGTCAGTGAATCGTTCAATGCTTTGGCGCTAGCATAATCATGTCCAAACGGTTTTTCAATAATCAAACGATTGAATCCGGCATCCGTCAACAGATGTTCTGACTTAAGATGACTGGCAATGGTTTCAAAAAAGTCCGGTGCCATAGCCATATAAAAGACGCGATTGCCGCCGACTGCAAACTGATCATCCAGCTTTGCCGCAAGATTTTTCAAGGTGATGTAATGATCTGCATCGGTTACATCATGACTTTGATAGAAAAAGTGCTGGGCAAAGGCGTGCACCTGTTCAGCATCCGCGTGTGCACCTGCAACAGCATTTGCTACGACTTCGTGATAATGTTCGTCGCTCCATGGTCGGCGGGCAGTCCCGATAACTGCAAAGTGTTCAGCAAGCACTCCGCGGCGATAAAGATTGAACAATGCAGGATAAAGCTTTCGTGAAGCTAAATCTCCTGACCCACCGAAAATAATGATCACAGCGCGCGATTCTTCTGGCATGTATATGACCCTGCTTTCCCAAGTCTTGATTACAATTCAACAAATATGTGAGCAGCGCGATCAGCATCGACTGCCAATTCTTTTCCAGTTCGATCCAGTTTGATGACAACTGCATCCAACGTTTTGGCGGTTACCGTAAAGACGTCATCAAGGCGTAAATCAAGTTTGACAGTGTAATCAATCAATGAAACTTCATCGATCAACCGTTCAATATGACCCTTTTGGCCGACTTCCATCGCTCCCAAAGTGACGCGACTCTGCTGAATATAGTGGCCGTCAGCATCAGGGATCACACCGCCATGAGGGCAATACTGAGGATTGCCTAACATGGCGGCCAAACGTTTTGCCATTTCTGGCGTCAAGGCGTGTTCCAATTTCTCAGCTTCCTGATGAACTGCGTCGGCAGGATACTTCAAGCACTTAACTAAAAAGACTTCCCAGAGACGATGATTGCGCACTAAGATAGCCGCCTTTTTTCGCCCAGCCGATGTCAACTGGATGCCTTGATAAGGCGTGTGTGCTACTAGCTTCTCTTCGCCCAGTTTATTGATCATCTCACTGACCGAGGCAGCAGAGACATGCATCCCCGCAACAATTTGCTTATTAGAGACCAGTTCGGTATCGCCACCGATCTCAAAAATCAACTTAAGATAATCCTCTTTATTCGGTGTCATTTTACATCCTTACTTTTAATTTGCAGTCACTGTACTACATTATGCCATGACTTGCACAAAAAAACACGTCAATTTCTTGACGTGTTTAATGACGACCGACGCAAACGGTTTATCTGATGAACAATTGCCGATCATCGTGAAATGATTAGCATGTGCGTACTTAGAATGTTGAATCCGTTCCTTCATATTCATCGAGAATAATGTGCTTCAAATCGCTGATCAATGGTTCCTGCGGGTTGGTAACCGTGCAGTTATCTTCATAAGCAAGTTCAGCAAGGCGATCAACTTGCTTGTCCAGATCCGCTTTTTGAACCCCCTGATCCTTCAGGCTTAACTTGATCCCGACGCTATGTGCCAATTTAATGAAGGCTTGAACATAACTTTCTACTAATTCATCGGTGGTCTTTCCTGGCAGCCCAAGATAGCGGGCGATTTCTGCGTAGTCTTCGTTGGCACGGAAGTAACTATACTTAGCCCAGATTGCGCGTTTCTTTGGTTGACTAGCATTGAAGCGGATAACATGTGGCATAGTGATGGCAATGCAACGTCCATGTGGCAAGTGGAACGCCTGACCTAATTTATGGGCAATACTGTGGTTAATCCCCAGTAAGGCATTGGCAAACGCCATCCCTGCAATGGTAGAAGCATCATGCATCTTTGACTTAGCCGCAATGTCGCCATGATAACTCTTTTCGAGGTTTTCAAACACTAGCTTGATTGCCTCAAGGCTCAGCCCCTTCGTATAGTGGGTTGCCATGGTTGATACATAGCTTTCGGTTGCATGGCACAAAACATCGATCCCGGAATCAGCCACAACTACTGGCGGTACTGATTCAATAAACTGACTATCCACAATCGCAATATCTGGCGTCAAAGCATAATCGGCTAACGGATATTTGATCCCTGCTTTGGAATCGGTGATAACCGCAAATGGTGTCACTTCAGAACCGGTCCCGGAAGTCGTCGGAATGCAAACCAGTTTGGTCTTATTCAGCTTCGGGAAAGTGTAGGTTCGTTTCCGAATATCCAGGAATTTCTGCTTGGCACCGAAGAAGTCCGCATCACCGGCATCGTTGAACAAGCACATACCCTTGGCTGCATCCATTACAGAACCGCCGCCAATCGCGATCACGGTATCCGGACCAAACGACCGCATGATGTCGGTTCCCTTGAAGACCGTGTCGGTTGAAGGATCAGGTTCAACATCCACAAACGTCTGAACCTGTACCGGATTCTCGCGCCGAGCCAAAACGTCTTCAATGATCTTGACGAAACCCAGCTTTTCCATTGAACGATCAGCAACGATGAAGGCGCGCTTGATGCCTTCCATGTGTTCCAGATAGCGAACCGAGTTTTTTTCGAAATAAATCTTTGGCGGCAATTTCATCCATTGCATGTTGTTGCGCCGTTTTGCCATGGTCTTGATATTCAACAAGTCAACCGTCCCCACATTGTGCGAAATCGAGTTGCCGCCATAAGAGCCGCAGCCCAGCGTCAAACTAGGAATCATTTCATTGTAGAGATCCCCGATACCGCCAACAGAAGAAGGTGTATTGATCAGGATTCGGCAAGCCTGCATGGTATCAGCAAATTTCAATGCCAATTCGTCGTCAGCTGTGTGAATCACCGCGGTGTGTCCCAAACCGCCGATATCCAACATGGTTTCACATTTCTTGAAGGCATCTTCATGACCATCGGCTTTAACCATCGCCAAAACCGGGCTCAGTTTTTCCCGAGAAAGCGGATATTTCTTGCCAACGTCTTTTAGTTCGGCAATCAGGATGGTTGTGTCATCAGGAATTTGAATCCCTGCCCATTCAGCAATTTGCTTAGGACTTTGGCCAACAATTCGAGGATTGACACTTTGCTTCTCAAGGTTAATAACCGTGCTCTCGAACTTCTTCATGTCCTTAGGTTTGACAAAATAGGCACCTTGAGCTTCAAATTCTTTCTTCACGGCATCGTAAATGCTGGAATCAACGATGGCCCCTTGTTCGGAAGCACAGATCATACCGTTATCAAAACTCTTGGACAAGACCAAATCATTAACAGCCTGCTTAATATTGGCACTTGCTTCGATGTATGCCGGTGCATTCCCTGCGCCAACACCCAAGGCCGGTTTGCCGGATGAATAAGCTGACTTAACCATGCCAGGGCCACCGGTTGCCAAGATCGTGGCAATGCCGGGATGATCCATCAGTGTCTTAGTTGCTTCCATGCTTGGAACCGGAATATACTGCAAGGCCCCTTTTGGCAATCCGGCCTTTTCAGCTTCCTCCCGAATGACCTCCAGCGCACGCGCTGAAGACTTTTGTGCACCCGGGTGGAAAGCAAAGATAATCGGATTACGGGTCTTGATGGAAATTTCGGATTTAAAGATCGTGGTTGATGTCGGGTTGGTCACCGGCGTTACCCCGGCAATAACCCCGATTGGTTCGGCGATGGATACCAAGCCGCGTTGTTTATCTTCATTGATAACGCCAACGGTCTTGTTATTCTTAATCGAATGCCAGATTTCTTCAGTGGCAAACATATTTTTAATGGCTTTATCTTCCCAAACACCACGGCCGGTTTCGTCAACAGCGAGTTTCGCTAATTCCATATGATGATCCAACCCGGCAATTGCCATCCGATGAACAATATGATCAATTTTTTCTTGATCAAAAGTCTTCATAATCTTCAAAGCCGAGTGCGCATTGGCAACCAGTTCATCAATCATGCCTTTCACATCAACTTCAGTAGCAGCCTTCGCAGTATTCTTAAGCATGAGCTTACCTCCAAGCATTTAGCAGAATTTTTGTTAACCATTTCACAAGAACATCATACCTTGTCCTTGTGATTTTGTAAACAATTTTAGTGAACTTTTTCACGAAAATTTTGTTTGTTCACTGTCAATGCTGATTTGTCAGGGAAATTCAACTTTTTTCACTTTGTATTTTTTTGAACTTATGGCCGTAAAAAAAAGACCAGTCAAAAACCGGTCTCTGTTAGGATCATTAAGCTTTAACCTTAAGCCTGCTTGTCATCGTCTGCTTTGGCATCGCTGTCAGCAGCAGTCGGTTGATCATCGGACTTGGCCGCAGTATCAGAAGTTTCCTTAGCCACACGCTGTTCATCTGTGTTGGTGGCTTCGGCTTTTGCTGCTGGAGCCGGGGTCGGGGTTGCCGGACGTGAAGCAACGCCGCGAACCGCATTTAAATTGAATGTCAGATAAATACCGTCTGAGTCAATCACAACGGTCCCTGCTTGCTGATCAATTGAGTCGATCACACCATGTAGGCCGCCAATTGTAACGATCGGATCACCTTTTTTTAACTGACTTAGCATTTCCTGACGCTTTTGTTGCTGCTTTTTTTGTGGGCGAATCATGCCAAAGTACATGAACGCTACAAAGATCACCAGCAGAACGATCATTGAAACATTACCATTTCCCAATTTAGGCACCTCTTGTTTTTTTAGTTTGTCATTCAACAGTGTAACAGAATTTCGGACCATGCTCCAAATAATCTAGAAATTCTTCGCCTTTTCCTTGTTATAACCATAAGCTTCGAAAAAATCTTCGCGGAAGGCAAGCAGATCATCATTGGCAATGGCTTCACGTACTTGCTGCATGAGGTGTAAAAGAAAATAAAGATTGTGGTAGGTTGTTAGCCGAATACCGAATGCTTCGCCAACGTGGATCAAGTGGCGAATGTAGGCGCGACTGTAATTGCGGCAAGCATAGCAATCGCAATTAGGATCAAGCGGGCCAAAGTCGTGGGCATACTTGGCATTCTTGATGACAAGACGCCCGCGACTGGTCATACACGTCCCATTTCGTGCAATTCGGGTTGGCAAGACGCAATCAAACATATCAATCCCGCGCAATGCCCCGTCAATCAGCGCATCAGCCGAACCAACACCCATTAAATACCGCGGTTTATCCGCTGGTAGCAAAGGTGTGGTGAAGTCCAAAACATGGTTCATTTCATCTTTGGACTCACCGACTGACAAGCCGCCGATTGAATATCCCGGAAAATCCATACTTACCAAGTCTTTGGCACTTTGTTCACGAAGATCTTTGAAGCCGGCTCCTTGAACAATACCAAACAGCGCTTGCCAATCCGGATTTTTATGCGCTTTTAACCCCCGCTCAGCCCAGCGACTGGTACGCGCAACACTTTTTTTGACATAATCATAACTTTCAAAAAACGGCGGACACTCATCCAAACTCATCATAATATCCGGCCCTAACGCGTTTTCGATCGCAATCGCCTTTTCTGGTGATAGGAACATTTTCGCTCCATTCAGATGATTCTTGAAGGTGACCCCGTCTTCCGTAATATGCCGGGTATCTGCTAGCGAAAAGACCTGAAACCCGCCTGAGTCTGTCAAAATTCCCTTGTGCCAATTCATGAAGCGGTGTAACCCACCGGCTTCTTCAATTAAATCGGGGCCGGGACGCAACCACAAATGATAGGTGTTGGCCAAAATAACCGTTGCTCCCATTGTGTCCAATTCCTCTGGTGCCATTGTTTTGACGCTGGCTTGGGTTCCCACCGGCATAAACATCGGTGTTGGAAAAGTTCCATGCGGTGTGATCAATTCACCTAACCGGGCACCACTATGCTTATCTTGATGAATGAGACGATATTTAACTGCTGGTTCCATACAGACTCCTTATTCACAGCAATGCCCTCGCAGCACCGCTTATCCATTTTCTCGTTATGCCAGTTTAACAGAGTTACTTGTGATTTAAAAGTAAGTGACTCGCCCAAACGCTGCAGGACCGTTCACAAATGAAACCTGTCCAGCAAATGATAACCAACTTTCTTATAAAGCACTGCCCCACGATCACCGAGCTTTATCCTTTTTTCTACTGGTTTTTCCTGTTAAAATAAATCTAAGGACGGGATCACCGTTACCGTAGTTTTCGCACTTCCCGGGTTTTGACCTGGCCATTGTGATCGTCTATGAATACGTTGTTCCACGCAGCGATGCGTTAAAAGAAAAATCGAGACATGTCTGTTGGTATGTGTTGATGTGATCCCGTCCGTTATAAAAACCGGTTTGCAAACGCGCAAACCGGTTTTTATATACCTTCAGAGACGATCAATGGCGTAAACCACCCGCAGACAGTAGCGGGTCACATGATCGATCATCAATAAATGAACATCGCGTCGCCAAAGCTAAAGAATCGGTACTTTTCTTCAATGGCGTGTTTGTAGGCGTTCAAGATCGTATCCCGGCCTGTGAACGCAGCCACCAGCATGACCAAGGTTGACTTTGGCAAATGGAAGTTGGTGATAAAAGCATCCACGACTTTCCAATGATACCCAGGCTTAATGAAAATATCTGTCCAACCAGAATCCGCCTTGATAGCACCATCAAACTTAGTGCCAATCGCCTCAAGCGTTCGAATTGAAGTTGTCCCAGTAGCAATGATACGCCCACCGTTATCGCGTACCTCATTCAAAGTTGCAGCTGCTTCCGGTGTCAGACGATAAAACTCGCTGTGCATCTTATGCGCTTCAATATTTTCTTCTACCACCGGCCGAAATGTTCCGAGACCGACATGCAGCGTCAGATAAACCAGCTTAACGCCCTTATCCTGCACCTTTTGCAATAATTCTTTCGTCCAATGCAATCCGGCAGTTGGCGCTGCTGCTGATCCTAGCTCTTTGGAATAAACGGTTTGATACATTTCCGGATCTTCAAGTTTTTCTTTGATGTATGGCGGCAGCGGCGTTTCACCGAGCTTGTCAAGAATTTCCATGAAAATGCCATCGTAATCAAAATGGATCATCCGTCCGCCATGTTCCAGCTCTTTGGTGACCGTTGCCTTTAACAACCCGTCACCAAAGTCAATCACTGTCCCGACTGGTGCCTTGCGCGCTGGTTTCATCAAAGTTTCCCAGTCGTCGCCGGAAGTGTTATTAAGTAATAGCACTTCCATGTGGGCACCGGTTTCCGGTTTGACACCATAAAGTCGTGCCGGCATAACCCGCGTGTCGTTCATGACCAACGCATCGCCTGGTTTAAAGTAATCCAGAATGTCATAAAAATGTTTGTCCTGCATCGCGCCAGTATCAGCATTTAAAACCAACAGACGGCTGGCATCGCGTTCTTTCAGCGGTGTTTGGGCGATCAATTCATGCGGTAAGTCATAATCAAAATCCGAAAGTTGATAATCTTTATTTTCTACGCGCCGATAACGTTTTTTGTCTTGCAACTTGTTCGCTTCCATTCATTTCATTTAGTTGTTTTTTGATGACGACTGCTCGTCTGATGATTGAGGCATCGTCATCCCCATATGGGCAAAGCCAGCGGGCGTCACCATGCGTCCACGGGGAGTTCGTTTCAAAAACCCGATTTGCAACAGGTAGGGTTCATACATCTCTTCAATCGTAGCCATTTCTTCACCGATATTGGCAGCAATCGTTGATAACCCAACCGGTCCGCCTTGGTAATCACGAATCATGAAGGTTAATAACTTGCGATCAATCTGATCAAGTCCTTGAGCATCCACCTGCAATTGATCAAGCGCATGATCGACCATTGCCAAGTCAACCGGGCTCTTGCCGGCAACTTCAGCAAAATCCCGAATACGCTTCAACAAACGATTCGCAACCCGCGGCGTCCCCCGCGACCGCCGCGCAATCTCGTAGGCACCTTCTGCATCAATCGCCATATTGAAGACATTCGCCGAGCGTTTAACAATCTCACTTAAGTCATCAGGCGAATAATACGCCATATGTTCACTAATGCCAAATCGATCGCGCAATGGTGCCGACAACATACCAGCTCGCGTTGTGGCCCCAATCAAGGTAAATGGCGGCAAGGGAAAATGAACCGGATGGGCAGTCGGACCCTGGCCAACGACAATATCAATATAAAAGTCTTCCATGGCCGAGTACAACATTTCTTCGACAATTTTTGGTAATCGGTGAATTTCATCAACGAACAACACATCTCCGGGGCGCAACTCATTGAGCAACGCGACCAAATCACCTGGTTTTTCAATGGCCGGTCCAGAAGTGGTACGGATATTCACACCCATTTCGTTGGCAATCACCAGTGCCAGCGTGGTTTTGCCTAATCCCGGCGGCCCATATAACAAAACGTGATCCAAGGATTCTTCACGTTGCTTGGCCGCAGTAATATAAACGGTCAGCTGATGTTTAACCCGATCCTGACCAATATATTGAGCAAGCCGCCGTGGACGTAAGCTTTTCTCAATTTGTGCTTCATTCAGATCATCAATGTCGCCTGAAACTAACCGATCCTTGTTTGCGTCTGGCAAAAACTCACGCCCCTTCTATATTGTCTGAAAAAGTCTTACCGTTGTCGATGTCCTGCTGCTCCAGTATAATCAACGTTATGCTCGTCCGCTCAACAAGCGTAAACCTTCACGCAGATAAGCATCGGTCGTCGTGGCGTCAAAGGCTTTCAAAGCATCGGTAATGCCATCAACCGCGCGTTGGGTGTATCCTAAGGCAACCAGTGCAGCCAAGGCATCTGCCAGCTCCGGCGCTACTTGATCGGCGGTCGGCATGATCGTTGCGGCAGCCGGTTGAGCATCGGTCGTAATTTTGCCTTTTAGATCCAGGATAATCTGAGCGGCCGTCTTCTTACCGATGCCCGGAAACTTGGTCAAAAATTTAACATCATCCTGGGCAATGGCAGTTGCTAGGCCACCACTTGAAACATTTGCCAAAATTGCCAACGCTGATTTCGGACCAATGCCGGTAACGGATAACAACTGGTTAAAAGTTCGTTTATCCGCTGCCGTTTCAAATCCGTAAAGTGTTTGATCATTTTCGCGGATGATGAGTTGCACATAAATCCGGGTCTGCTTTCCCGCTTCGAAATCGTATGGATTGGCTACCAGCAGGCGAAATCCGATACCATTGACATCAATGACAATGTACGCCGGCGTTACGGCCTGAATTGTGCCTTCAAAGTATTCGTACATAAGCTCTCCATTCAGTACATATGTTTGGTACGCTTGACTCATTGTAGCATAGAACTTTTCTTGATGATAAATCGTTCTGAGGCTTAACGTTATGACTCCAAAAAATGTCCGCCATTTGATCAATCTTGCCACCCTGATCGTTGTGATCGCTTTAGTCGTCGTCACTATTTATTGGTACGATCTAGGGATTCTTTCTGATGTCAAGGTTTTACAAAGTTACATTGCCCGACTCGGCTTAACCGGAGCTTTATTTTTCGTTGTCATTCAAGTCATCCAAGTCGTGATTCCCATCATTCCAGGCGGCATCAGTACCGCTGCAGGTGTGATTCTTTTTGGCCCGTGGTTTGGTTTTCTCTACAACTACATCGGCATCGCAATCGGATCTTTTATTAACTTTTTTCTCGCCCGCCGTTTTGGCAAGCCCCTGCTGACGTATTTAATTTCGGAAAAAACTTATGAAAAATACATCGGCTACACTAAGAATCAGACCCGGTTTGATCACCTGTTTACGCTTGCCATTGTGCTGCCGGTTGCTCCGGATGATGTGCTATGTTTGCTCGCCGGTCTCACCAAAATGACCTTCACCAGGTTCTTCTGGATTATTATACTCGGCAAACCCATTACCATCTTCGCCTATAGCATGAGTTTGCTATATGGTGGCCGGTGGTTGATTGATCTATTCAGTTAAACATGGTGACATGAAAATGGCGCTGCCAGGTTCGCTATTCGAACTTGTGCAGTGCCATTTTTGGTTCTAATTGATGCTCGCCGGATTAGACAACCTGCCGGGTAAATGGATCGTTAGAAATGCCGCGACTCAAAATCAACTTTGCCCACTCTTTAGCAGAAAACAGGCTGTGATCTTTGTAGTTGCCACAACTCTTAATGTCAACACCGGGTACATCATCCCAGGTAATATCGTTAGCAATCGCTTCAAGGCTGGACTTCAGCGCTTTGGCGACTTCCGTGGTGCTGTGTGTTCCCCAGGTAATCAAGTGAAAGCCGGTGCGGCAGCCAAACGGTGAACAATCAATCACGCCATCCATGCGATCGCGCAATAACGATGCCAACAAGTGTTCAATTGTATGCAACCCGGCAGTATCAATCGCAGCGGTGTTTGGCTGAACCAAGCGTAAATCATAGTTAGAAATTTCATCGCCATTCGGGCCTTTTTCGGTGGTAATTAACCGGACATAAGGCGCCTTAACTGCAGTGTGATCTAACGTAAAGCTTTCAACTTTTGCCATAAATTAAGGATCTCCTTCTCAATAGCTTACCTATTCATCATATAACACAATCCCACCGGTGTGAAAAAAATCTGGAAATGACATGGCATCATGCCAAATAGGGTCAAAAAATTTTGAGTCTAGCCGGCTTTCTGTTAAGCATCTTCCCAAACCCGATGCGCAATACGCTGAACCAAGGCCAACTTCGCCCATTGATCATCTTCGGTCAGCTTGTTGCCTTCTTCGGTTGACGCAAAACCACATTGCGTGGACAAAGCTAAGTTGCTTAGTGGCACATAAGCAGTCGCAGCATGGATACGTTCAATCACTTTTTCCTCGTCTTCTAACTCCGGAAACTTCGACGTAATCAACCCTAACACAATCCGCTTATTGGTATCGCCTTGCCACAGCTGCGGTAATGGCTCAAACGAACCGGCACGCTGACTGTCATACTCAAGGAACAATCCGTCATAAGGCAAGTCGCCAATTTCATCAGCAACATACTGATAGCCGCCGGAGAATAAGAAAGTCGACTGAAAATTTCCGCGGCAAATGTGCGAAGTTACGGTCAAATCTTCAGGTAATCGAACTAACACTGCTTTAATGACCTGATGCGCCAACTTGGCAAAGTCGACAAAATGCTGGTGTCGTTTCGGGTCGTTCTCTGTATCTTTTAGGTTTTGAATCAGATAAGCCCAATTCGTATCATCAATCTGCAAGTAACGGACACCCAAAGTATAAAAGTGCTCAATAGTTGCCACGTATGCTTGCACCACATCAGCTAAATAATCATCAAAAGAAGCATAGTACTTAGACCAGTTATCGCTGCGATGATCTCTAAACAACAGCGCTGGACTAGGAATTGTTTGCTTTGGCAAGACCCCGGCTGGCACAATACTCTTGAGATATTTAAAGGCGGCAAAGAAAGGATGATCGGGATTAAAGCTGACCTTACCAGCAAGATGAACATTGGCAGCAGGATTAATCCCGCCTTTAAAGTCCCGTTCATACTTCCAGGCATCATCCTTTTCAAAGCCATCCAGTCCCCAGAAAAAGTCTAGGTGCCAGTAACGCCGCGAGAATTCACCATCAGTAACGGCATTAAACCCGAGTTCGACTTGCTTTTTAACAATATGTTTGATGGCTTCATGCTGAATCGCCAACTCCTGATCCTGCTGAATCTCACCGATCCCAAGCTGCTGATGAGCAACCTTCAACCGCTCCGGACGCAGCAAACTACCAACTAAATCAGCACGAAAAGGGGCTTTGGTTTGAACTTCTTCTGTCATGTGAAACCCTCCTAAAAGAAAGTGAGCGTGAACCGGCGCGCTTAGGGATCGGAGTGTAAGCGGCCTCAGACGTGATGGCCGGGCTTTGGCCATTGCGGCTGAGGTCCTTACACGCAGACCCCTGCGCCGGTGAACGCGTTATAGAAAGTGAGCGTGAACAGGGCCGCTTAGAAACCGGAGTGTAAGTGGCCTTGGGCGTGATGGCCCGGTTTTGGCCATTGCGACCAAGGTCCTTACACGCAGGTTTCTGGCCCTGTGAGCGCGTTATGGAAAGTGAGCGCGAGCCAGCCCAGTTAGAAACCGTAGTGTAAGCGGCCTCAGACGTGATGGTCGCTCTTTGACCATTGCGACCAAGGTCCTTACACGCAGATCCCTGCGCTGGGGAGCGCGTTATGGTGAGCGTGAACAGGGCCGCTTAGAAACCGGAGTGTAGGTCAGATCTCTAGCCCTATAAACGCGTTATGGCAAACGCACTACAGTCTTGAATAACCATCACATTCAAAAATGGATGCCTACGCAAAATCAACTACAAATTAATATTCCACCACTGAAAACACGCAGCAATGGAACAACCAACTAGTCGGTACCTTTATGCAACACACTCGACTGATGCGGTAAGTCATAGCCGTCACGGGACGAAAAAAGCCCCTTGATCGAATCCGATCAAGGGGCGACGGTGCGCGTTACCACCCTTATTCGTGTTAATTTAACATTAACACCTCAACAGTACCAAAACTGATACCTGGCATCATAACGGGTGCACCCGTCTCAATGGCGTGAACCACTGAAAAGCTATTTGGAGCTCATCTTCACCGATTAGCCGATCACCTGCTCACACTGTCCAGGCTCGCTGTCGATCTGCGCTTCGGTTACTCTTCTCCGCAAAGCAATGTGTTTGTCATAAATTGAATTCATCATAACACCGCGATAAGCCATGTCAAGAACAACTTCACCCTCGCTATTATTCTTGTTATGATTTGATCAGACCATGATTTATGGAGGTGCACTATGGGAACTACCTTTTTTGCTTATTCCGTGCTAACCCAGCAGAACAGTTGGCAAAGCACCTTACGTTACACCATTATTTTAATCGGTGCCTTGCTTATTATTGCCTATCTTCTGTATTTTTTACGCCACAAACGCAGTAACAAATACCGCGATCTTTTGGTGTTAGTTGCCTTAGTTGAACTCCTGACCATCGGCATCCAAGTTCGCGATCTTCAGGCTAGTCGAACGGCCAACGCTGATTCCCAAGCCGTTGCCACCCTGTTACGCAGCGTGGCAACCCAAAAGCATGTCGCCACCCGTCAGCTTTATGCCAACAGCAATACTGTTCACACCGGCATGCTGATCACGATCGGCCGCTCCACAAAAGAAATGTACACCGTCACAATTAATGCCGATAATAACAGTTACCAGTTATCTAAAACGACCTTGATTGTGCCAAAAGCTCAGTTCATCACTAAATAAGGAGATTCATATGCGACTTTTTCAGGATCCATACTTTGTGACGGCAATGAAGCTGCTTTTGGGCTTCATTGTCTTCATCGCGCAAATCAAGCTCACCGGTAAAGGTAATCTCGCACCGGCAACCATTGTCGATCAAATGCAGAATTACGTTCTTGGCGGCATCATCGGCGGCGTTATTTATAATACCGATATCGGTCTGTTGCAGTTTGTTAACGTACTGCTGATCTGGACGTTAATCGTTTTCAGCACTAAATACCTGACGAACCATAATCGTTGGCTCAAACGGGTGATTGATGGCGAACCGTTATTAGTCGTTCAACATGGTCAAATCAAAGTGGATACCGCCACACAGGTAGGCTTGTCTGCTAACGACCTTGCTTATAAACTACGAGCTGCCGGCGTCAATGATTTACGCGATGTTCGCCAGGCTTATCTTGAACAAAATGGCCAGTTAAATGTCATTTTCAAAGGCGACGAAACCATCAAATATCCACTCATTTTAGATGGGCAAATTGACCCGGCCGCACTTGACGCCATTGACCATGATGAGAAATGGCTTAAGGCTCGCTTGGCAGAGCAAGGATACGAACCCGGTGATGTCTATATGGCCAGTTTTCTTGGTGGACGCGTTGTTGTGTCACCATACGATCGCACCTAACCGTGAGTCTCACCAGAGAAAAGCATCTACCGCTTGGGCGACCTTAGGATTCTCATGTAATGCGCTGTGTTGGGCATCGCGACCGAAGTATTCTCTTTCTCGGTAACCGGCTGCGCGTGGGCTAACCAGATATCGTAACGATCGCGATGAGTTGTTGCTAACCCGCCCATCCGAATCGGAACCATCGCGAAGATCACCGTAGATATTCAACACCTTAACCCCTTTTGGAAAACGATCGCGCATCCGAGCCAATTCAGCATAATTTTCGTCTAACGGGGATGGATAGCCGTTAGCAGCTAACTTGATTTGATGTGGTTGATCGCCCATACCAATGATGCCGTCAAAATGCCCGGCAATGGCAACATAGGCGTTTATTTTGGGTAGTTTTTGCTGGTCTTGATTGCGAATTGCATAAAACATCACCGCCATATTTCCCATTGAGTGGGCGACAAAGTTAACGTTGCGCACACCATAACGCTGGTAAAGCTGACGATTAACCGTCGCTAGCCAATCAGCCCATTTCACAGCATCCGGATTGCGATTGTCTTCAAAGACCACTTGCACAATTGGCTTACGAACATGATGAGGCGTTCCAAGCCAACTGACTTTCCCGTTTTTACTCACCGTTGCAGTAAGGACTTTGGTTGCTCCCGCCTGCTTAGCGTGACGGATTAAGGTGTTGGTCGACCCGGCACCACCGGAATAGCCATGCAAATAAAGCGTCGCGGTTTTGCCAATCGACGCCTGCTCCTGATCGGATGTGTTGGCAGACTGGTTGTGGAACCAATACCAACCTGCACTGACAACCAGAACCATGCCAAGTAAGCCCAACCAAATCCAGTTGTTTCGTTTCATGGAACCTACCTTTCTGCTGCCGGGTTCGCCGAATCATCTGCAAGCATGGCAGGACGTGGTAAGAAATGGCTAATTGCCGCAATGATTAGACCAACGACAATGGTCCAACCTGCCACTCGCTGCCATAGCGGTGAGTATGCCCGAATTAAATCACTCGCCAATTGCGTATTTAACGGTGCCCGCGTACTAATCATGCCTAACAATGGACTCGCAGTTACAAGAATCGCTATGAAACCACCAAAATAACCCATTGCGTAAGTCGACCGCCCAACAACGGCCATAAACCGCCGCCATGAGTGTGCTGTTTTTAACATAATGAGCAGAACAATTACCAGCAAAATTGCGGCTACAATCACCGCTGTCTGGGTCATAAGAACCAACAACGGATAAATAAGTCCCCAGCCTTGCTCCATGATTGACTCATTGATTTCATATTCAAGTTTGGCATTGAGACTCGCCAACACTTTTTGATCGTCAAAATTTTGACCTTGATTTTTCGCCGCTGTCTGAAGCCGACTCGTCAGACTTTCTTTAATGGTTGCCAGTGAAATATGCGTTTGGTTAGCTGCACTGGCAGTGATCATTTTAACGGCAAGCCGCTGAGTGTCATCAAGGGTGACCAGTTTAGTGTCACTATTCAAAGCAGCGCCATTTTGGTTCGCCGTTGTTACCAGATCATGGTTTAAAGTATCCGTGAGTTGTTGCAGACCTTGGCTTTTAACAACGATTTGCTCTGTTCGTGCGGGTGTCCCAATGGTCAACATCATACCGGTACTAAAGGCTTCAACAAAAAGAAGTACCCAAAAGATCAGCGTAAATAATGCAAACCAACTACGGGAGACGCCTCGCCATTGTTGTGTTCTCGTGTGGATCCCCTCCCTCGCATCTGGCCCTATTATACACGAAGCGTCATCATGACTTGTACGCTTCCTGACATTTGGACTACACTTAATGGTGATGCATGTCGGTCATCATTAAGCCATCATCCTAAATCGCTTTTCGCCGTATGATTGCTGGTGTTGGCGCTGGTTGGCAACCTCACTTTCACATGTATTTATTCGATGTTGCATCGGGTCACAACTTCACAAGGAGGTTTCTCAAATGCACTATACATTAAACGACGGCAATGTTTTACCAGCCATTGGTTTTGGCACATATAAATTAACCGGAACTAACGGGGTTCGAGCCATGGTTGGGGCTCTTAATCTGGGTTACCGCTTGTTGGATTCAGCCTTTAATTATGAAAACGAAGGTGCTGTGGGCGAAGCAGTGCGTCAAAGTGGGATCCCACGTAGTCAGCTTATTGTTGCGTCTAAACTTCCGGGACGCCACCATCGTTATCAAGAGGCGATTGATACCATCGAAGAAAGCCTATATCGAGCCGGTTTAGATTATTACGACCTTTATTTGATTCACTGGCCGAATCCGAAAGAGGATCTTTATCTAGAAGCGTGGCAAGCGCTGATTCAGGCGCAACGCTTCGGACTGATCCGGTCAATTGGCGTTTCAAACTTTCTACCTGAGCATATTGACCGGCTCATCAAGGAAACCGGGGTCACGCCAGCAGTCAACCAGATTGAATTGCATCCCTATTTCAATCAGCAAGAACAACGCGCGTATGATGACGCGCACAATATTCAAACGGTCGCATGGAGTCCTTTAGGGCGGGGAGCGGTTTTGCAAGAACCAGCGATTAAACAGATCGCCGCAACCCATGGCAAGAATGTTGGCCAGGTTATTTTGCGTTGGGATCTTCAACACCACATTCTCCCGATTCCAAAGTCTGCCCATCTTTCCCGCCAGCGCACGAATCTCGATGTTTTTGATTTCAGCCTGACTAAAGAAGAAATGGCTGCGATTGACGCATTGACTAAATCAGACGGACGCTTAAACAATCAGGATCCAGCGGTCTATCAAGAATTCTAATGTTGCAAACCAGCTCATTTTGGCAACAAGTAGCGATTGCATCAGATCCATTTCATTAAAAAGAGTCGCGGCGCTATCAGTGACAGCACCGCGACTTCTTTTTCTAACCGGCTCACCTTTACAATCAGCCGCATCATTGTTATTTTCAAAACTCTAATGAAAGAGGCAGGCCACATGACTGAACCTATTCGCATCTTATTTATTTCAATTTCAGGTAACACGCGCGCATTTGCTAAACGTCTAGCCGAATATGCGCAAACCCAACATGATCAGAATCCGGAAAATCCAGCGATTGTTCTAAAAGAAATTTCCGAGGCGACGCAAAGTGACGGCGAAACGAAACCGTTCTTTGTGATGGTACCCACCTATCTCGATGGTGGTAACGGCATTGATAACGGCGTCAAGGAACTGATGACCAATGCCATGGGTGACTATCTGGCAGAAGGCGACAATGCCAAGCTTTGTCTAGGCATCATCGGTTCTGGTAACCGCAATTTCAATGAACAATATTGTCTGACCGCCAAACGCTACGCCAAGGAATTCGACGCGCCTTTTTTGGCCGATTACGAGTTGCGCGGAACACCAAGCGATGCCCAAAAAATTTACACCGTCTTAACCCGTGTTGCTCATACTGCCACCCATTAAGCAGACATACAACGGTTACCAATTAGCGTTGAACCAGCCAACCACACGCTTTGCATAAGCCTTCTGATGGTCTGGAAAACTACGGGCATGTGCCGCGCCTTTAACGACCCACAAAGCTTTTTTCGATTTTGTGGCCGCACGATAGTTTTGATAAACCATCTTGGTCGGGACAAAGGTGTCTTTACTGCCATGAATGAATAAAATCGGTCGGGTGTTTTTGTGCAAAGCGTCAATGGCACTGGCATCAAAAACATTGTAGCCGGCTTTGAGCGTCGCAGTTAGCGCAACTGCCGGTACCAACGGCCACTTCGGGATATTAAACATTGACTTGGCTTGATAAGCAAGCTCGTCAATGATGCTGGTATAGCCACAATCTTCAACGATACTTTTCACTTGCGGCGGCAACTTCTCGCCACTAAGGTACATCACGGTTGCCCCGCCCATCGAGACCCCGTACAAGGCAATCTGACTCTGTTTGCCTTGTTTTTTTATAATCTGGTTAATCCATTTGAGATAGTCCAGTCGATCCGGCCACCCGTAACCGATATAGTTTCCTTCCGACTGGCCTTGGCCGCGATCATCAGGAGCCAAGACGTTAAATCCGGCATCGTGAAACATCTTGATTTGCGGGGCCATGTATTCTTTGTTAGTCATATAACCATGCGCGACCACGATCGTTTTATTGGTCGGTTTGGCTGCGGGTACATAATCCGCGACTAATTTGAGCTTGTCGCCGGCTGCCTGTTCAGTCCAGGTTTCCTTATGTACAGATTTAAGCCATACTTTACTATCCGTAATAATCCGGCTTTCCTTCCCACTCAAGAAAGATTTCTTGGATGGAACAAAGGCATACTGATAAAAATATAAGCTGGCACCCACCAGCCCGGCCACCATCACCCCAATGACCGACAGAATACCGATCAGCCAAGCTTTTTTATGTTTTCGCACGTTATTAACCTCCATAAGTGGTTCAAGACCTTTACATAACTGAAAAGTGTACCGCAACTTTTCAGAATTTCAAGTTACATGTGACCCGTGATTTGTTAAACTAATATTCGGAGGAAGAAATATGACTGATAAACCCTTACTAGAGGCATATGTGGATGCCTATTTTTCAACGTTCAAGAATATCAATGAACTGATCTCGGAACCAATGGCGGCGTATCATTTAAGTTTTGAGCAATATCGGATTTTATCGGACATTGCCAATGATCCGGAAATCAGTTTAACTGCAATTGTGAATAAGCGTGGCGTAACCAAGCCCGCGGTAGCCCGTCAACTGCGGGTTTTACGCAACTTAAATTACGTCACCCAGTCAAAGTTTGAAGCTGACCGGCGCCGCAATATGCTACAGTTAACGCCGCTTGGCAAACAGGTCGAAGCGGCCATTACGAAAAATGCCAATGAGCAATTCAACGAATGGGTCGCAGCATTAGGCGAACGCAAAGCAAAACAGTTCGTGAAGTTATTGAATGAAATTGGTTCCAAGGTCATTCGGCCACAGCAAGCCGCTAAAAAGAATCGCTAATGACTGAATAAAGGCGAATGCATTCTCCGCACATATGGAAAATGCATTCGCCTTTTGTCTCCCCATCGTGATGCCATCAGGGATTTAATAGCTTCAAACTTATCTAACGCTTATTATTTAGCCAATTTTGCCAAGCCTGAAGGAATTGCTTTCGGTTTATCGACAAGCACCTTAGCTCCTGCGTCTTCTAGCTCTTTGGCTGATCCAAAGCCATAAGTCACACCGAGTAACTGAACGTGATTGTCCAAGCCGCCAATCATGTCATTCGCGCGATCCCCGACCATGACACTTTTAGCAGGATCTTCATTGGTTTCTTTTAAGGCATAGGCCAAAACATCCGTCTTCGTGACGCGCGTCTGCTCATCGTCACTTGCCCCATAAGCAGCGTTAAAGTAACGATCCAAGGCAAAGTGTTTAACAAGGCGATGCAGCATCATCTCGGGTTTAGCCGAAGCAATATAAAGATGGTGTCCTTGTTCCTTCAATGCCGTCATCGTATCTAGAAAGCCAGGATAAAGTTTGGCTTGATATAAGCCTTCCTCTTGATAATAGTGATGAAAGGCATCAATTGCCCGCTTAACTTCAATATCATCCAATTCCGGCCAGACTTCAGGAAGCTTTTGCACCAACGCCGGGCCAATAAATTGAACATAGGCTGAATTATCCAACGGACGCAATCCGCGATCCTGAACCATGTACTTTAATGCTGCAACGATTCCTGCTTCTGAATCTGCTACCGTGCCATCAAAATCAAAAAATAATGTTGCCATTGAGATCCTCCTTATTTGACATGAATGAAAGGCTGTAAAAAAGCCATTAAGTGTCGTCTATTAGTAACGCCGACAACAGGTATGGGCGCTTAGACGCTGATTTCTATGTGTTTCTGTTCACGCTTGGTTCTTAAACGCGCTCACAGTCGCAGAAATCTCCATGTAAGGACCCTGGATCAAAATGGCCAAAACCCGGCCATTTTGATCCAGGGCCACTTACATTCCGATTTCTATGCGCTCCTGTTCACGCTCGGTTCTTAAACGCGCTCACAGTCGCAGAAATCTCCGTGTAAGGGCCCTGGATCAAAATGGCCAAAGCCCGGCCATTTCGGTCCAGGGCCACTTACACTCCGATTTCTATGCGCTCCTGTTCACGCTCTCTATTATACAAGTTCCTGTTCGCGGCGTAGTGCGTCTTTTAAAATAACTGGGGCAATTAACGTTGTGATGACAATAACCACAATGACGGCGGAATAGTATTCTGCGTCCATAAGCTTGGCCTCAAACCCAATTTGAGCCACAATGAGCGCCATCTCACCGCGCGAAACCATGCCAGCTCCCACAACATTGCTTTGTAACCAACTAGCGCCTGCTAAACGATCGCCAAGGCCACAGCCTACCCACTTGGTCACCAATGCCAAAACCGTCAAAATGGCAATGAAGCCCAAATCACGGCCAAAGGTATCAAAACGCATATTCAAGCCGACACTGACGAAAAATACCGGAATAAAAACGGCATATCCGATTGCACTCAAATTGCCATCAACCTCATGCCGATAATGGGTTTGTCCAACCGCAACTCCGGCAAAAAAAGCACCGATGACTGCAGACATGCCCACAAGATCGGCCACATATGCCATTCCAAGGCAAATCAATAACGACATAATGGTAACCGCAGAAGCCGGGAATAATTTTTCAGACAACCGCATTAAATACGGCGCCGCCCATCTGACCACAAAATAAATCCCAACAAAGTACAACAGTTGCTCGATAATTTGCAGCCAAAACGGAATACTGGTTGTTTTTTGTTCCCCTAATACTGCGACCGTAAAACTTAAGATTAAGACCGTCAAGATATCGTCTACGACTGCAGCCCCTAAGATCGTTGCCCCATTGCGACCTTCCAAGGCATGCAATTCTTTTAAAACTTCAACCGAGATAGAAACCGAAGTAGCCGCAAACGTAATGCCAAGAAAGAGACTGCTGGTCAAGTTAAATCCCCACAGATGGGCAAAGCCAAAGACAACGACAACTGGCACAATAACGCCGATAACCGCGACTAACATACCGGGTTTAAAGTATTTCTTCAATAACTCCAGATCACTTTCCAACCCAGCTAAAAACATCAGAATAATGACACCGATTTCTGCAAATAGTGAAATCGTATGCGTAGACGAAATCCATCCCAGAAGTGCCGGTCCAATTAAAATCCCTGCTAATAATTCGCCAATAACTGCGGGCATTTTCAGCAACCGACTCACGTGTGCCAATACCAATGTTGTTACCAAAATAAGTGCTAAGTTACCAATGTCCTGCATCTTTACCCTCCATGTTTGCGTCCATTAAACCGATGTTAACCGAACTTCATAGGCATTGCGTTCAGGAACCGGCTCGTCCATATAAACGATGCCACGAAAATCAAAGCCCATACCTGTAATCGCATGCTGCATGATCACATTTTTCGCGTGGGTATCAACTCGCAAATCGTCAAAACCGCGCCGATAAGCTTCACTCATAATGTTGCTAAAGAATACCCGACTCAACTGTTTACCGCGAATACTGCCGTCAAGTGCAAATCGGTGAACTGCTAGATACGGGACATCTGCCAACCAGCCTGCCCCATCAATTCTGAGATAATGCGGATCCGGACCGACAACTAAAGCCGCCACTCCGGCAACCCGGCCATCCACAATCAAAACCCGGCCGATACCGGTAGCAATGTCCTGCTCAATCGCGACCTGATCCGGATAAGTACCCTGCCACTGGTCAATTCCCTGCGCGCCCAAAAACTGCCGCGCAGACGCGATAACTTTCATCATTGCAGGAATATCAGCAGGCATCGCAACCCGCATAAATATGGTTGACACAAACATCATCTCCAAAACATAATTGTGTCCTTCATTTTCCCCCAACTTTACGCGAGATTCAATCTGAAAGTAAAAAGAGCGTGAGCCGGCGCGTTCAGGAGTCGGAGTGTAAGCGGCCTTGGACGTGATGGTCGGGCTTTGACCATTGCGTCCAAGGCCCTTACACTCCGACTCCTGCGCCGGCGAACGCGTTTCAGCAGAGCGTGAGCCAGCCCGCTTAGAAACCGGAGTGTAAGTGGCCTTGAGCGTAATGGCCGGGCTTTGGCCATTACGCTCAAGGTCCTTACACGCAGGTTTCTGGGCTGGCGAACGCGTTTCGAGAGTATGCAAGAACCCCCCAACCGAAAAACGACTCCCGCGGGTTTATTGGCGGGAGTCGTTTCAAAGCAAATCACCTAATACAAATTAATGCTTGTGATGCAAATGATGTTTTTTATTAACCGGTACTTCTGCATATTCCGGTGCAAACACTTCATGTGCGCCACGATGTTCTGGTGCCAGTCGCCATGGATGCCGGCCATTATGACGTTTGTGCATTTCCAGCTTCAGGCTCAATTGCTTGGTTCGTTCTTTTTCCGCGCGTAATTTCTGGTGACCGCGAATGATCGCAATGCCGCCGCCTAAAGTCAGTGCAATGGGAATCAAATGAATCACTGCTAACGGAATAATCAAATCGGGTTGTTGCTCCAGTGCGTGATCAAAGGCATGAACCGGTTCAAGCAGCCCTTCTTTTAATTCATCAAAATCAGACATGAAAGCACCTCCATGACATGAGAGACATATACTTACCATTTATATTATAACGTTAATTATCTAATAAAGGTGATCCAGCATCCGTTTTCACAAGCCACTGACCCAAATGACTGAAATAATCTGTCGGGTTGTCCAACATCTGACCATGACCGGCATTAGGTGTGACATGCAAAGTGGCATTTGGTATTGTCTGAGCCATTCGCTTGGCAGCTGATAACGGCATGGTTTCATGTCCACCGAACGTCAGATAAGTCGGCATTGTCAGACGGTGTATATCAGCCCGTCGATCCCAGTCCTTAAGTGCGCCTACCATCACAAATTCATTATCACCTTGAAAATAATGATACACGGGGGTCGCCAACGTGCTAATTAAATGGCGCGGCTGAGGATCTTTGGCATGATGAAGATATTGCTCCCCTAACTCACGCACCAATTGCTGGTATTTGGCATCCGCAAACGCGTGCTGTGCTTCAATCCGTTGCATGTATGCCACGTCATCACTAGAAAACATGGTCTCCCGAATCTTGTTAATGTTAACCAAATACTCATCCAAATTATCAATCATCGAGCTCAAAATAAGTCCCTTAAGATGCTGCGGATATTTCAAGCCATATTCAATCGCCAACACACCGCCCCAGGACTGACCTAATAGGTAAAAATGATCAAGACCCAGCTGTTGCCGAACATTTTCCACTTCGTCAACATAATACGCGATATTGAGAAAGCGCTTTTGATTAGCCGGATCGGAAAAGTCCGGTTGATCAGAGAAAAATGAACCCAGTTGGTCGTACCGCGAGACACGGACACCAAAAGATGCCAGTTCAGCAGCAAAATTTTCAAACACTTCATTCGTGCCGCCTGGTCCGCCGTGCAACGTCAGTAATTGAATCGGGCCGCTGCCTAATGTCTGGGTCCACAAGTGGTAGCCATTAGGTAATGTGATAAATCGGGTTCCATTTGGGTTTCGTTTTACCATGAGAGCACTTCTTTCTATAACTTTTGTCTCATTATGACGGTTTCATGACTCCCTAACCATAACCCAACCACGTCAACAACTTCAAAGTTTTGTAAAAACAAGTGTGATATTCGGCATCTTGTTGTCTGGATTGGTAAAATGGATGAAAAGTACTGGAGGGCATGCGATGGCAGAGCAAAAGATTTCACCTGATCAAGGGTTATCGGAAGAACAAGTTCAGCAACGAATCGATGCAGGCCAACACAACCTGCCACTAAAGCCACTGACACGATCAATTAGCCAGATCATCAAAGTCAATACCTTCACTTTATTCAACTTGGTCAATGTCGTGTTGGGTGCGCTCATTATCACGACTGGCAGCTATAAGAATTTACTGTTTCTCGGTGTTGCCATCATCAATACTGCCATTGGTACGATTCAGGAGATTCAAGCCAAGCGCCAAATTGACAAAATGTCGATTCTTGCTGCCACCCGTGCGACAGTCATCCGTAACGGTCAGGTGGAAAAAGTCGAGCTTGAGCAACTGGTTATGGACGATATGGTCATCCTCAAACGCGGGGACCAAATTCCGGTGGACGGCACCGTGGTAGCTACCAACGGCCTTGAAAGCGATGAAAGTCCACTGACCGGTGAATCCCGCCCCATTGCCAAAAAAGTTGGTGACACTTTACTCTCCGGGGCATTTGTTGTATCGGGACAGGCTACCATGCAAGTAACCGCTGTCGGTGACGCTACCTTTGCCGCTAAACTAGCGCTAGAAGCTATGGCGGAAAAGGCCAGCCAAAGCCAGCTATTAGCCACCATCAATCGCATCATTCGGGTTTTAACCTATGTTTTGATTCCTATCGGCGTCATTCTTTTCACGGTTTCCATGATTCGACGTGGTCATTATAATCGCGCGATTTTGACCACCAGTGCAGCCATGATCGGGATGATCCCTGAAGGACTGGTTTTGTTAACAAACGTTGCACTCGCTGTTTCTGCACGCAACCTTGCTGTCAAGCGCGTCTTGGTGCGGGCATTGCCGGCCATTGAAGCTTTAGCAAGAGTCGACACGATATGTTTGGATAAAACCGGGACGATTACCAGTGGCAAGCTCAAAGTCACCGACACATTACCTGCAGACGGACGAACCGCTAAAGATGTCACCCGCGCCGCCGCTGCGATCGTCTATGCACTCAACGATGACAATGAAACGGCTTTGGCAATCAAAGCTGCAGCCGATGCCGATGCCAATCAACAAGTCACCCAGACCGTTCCATTTTCTTCAGCTCGCAAATGGTCCGGGGCCGTTGTGGATGGACAAGCCTTGTTTATGGGTGCGCCCCAGTTTACATTTGGTGATCAACTGCCAGCTGCCATAACGGCTAAGGTTCAAAAAGCTGCGGCAAATGGCTACCGGGTGCTTGCGGTGGGAACGGCCACCCAACTTACCCAGCCTCTGGTTAACCCGCAGTTAATCGGCTTGATTCTCATCACGGATGAACTACGCCCGACTGCCATCAACACGTTTGATTTCTTCAAGACCCAAGGCGTGGCTTTAAAAGTCATTTCGGGCGATGATCCGATCACGGTCGCTAACATCGCCAAGCAAGCCCATCTCGAAGGTGCTGATCGCAGTGTGGACATGAGCACCATTCCTGCTGATGCCACCGCCGCTGATTTTCAAACGCTGGTTAACCAATACAATGTCTTCGGCCGGGTGACCCCGGATCAAAAAAAGCAGCTCATCATGGCTTATCAGGCTTTGGGGCATACGGTTGCGATGACCGGCGATGGTGTTAACGATGTCTTGGCGCTGCGCCAAAGTGACTGCAGCATTGCAATGGCTTCCGGTGCCGATGCCGCCAGTTCAATTGCTGATTTCGTTTTGTTGGATTCCAATTTTGATGCCATGACCGGGGTACTAAACGAAGGGCGGCGGGTCATTAACAACATCGAACGCGTGGCCTCGATGTATCTGGTCAAGACCATGTATTCCGTCATTTTAGCGACTATCTTTGTCTTTTTGCCGCTCGATTATCCGATTGTCCCCATCAATCTCACCCCGGTTTCAGCTATCGGGGTGGCCATTCCCTCTTTCTTCTTGACCCTAGAGCCTAACTTCGAACGCGTCACCGGCCAGTTCATGCAAAAGGTCATGACAGTCGCGGCACCAGCGGCTATTAGCGTCGTTGTTTATACGCTCCTGTTAACTTGGATGGAATCATTCTTCCATCTCAGTTTCGATACCACTTCGACCATGGTAGCCATGTTGATCGGGACCATTTCCTTGAATGTCCTGCTAGTCGTTGCGCGCCCGTTTAACCGGCTTAAAACCGGCTTGCTTGCGAGTCTCAGTGTCGCGCTGTTTCTTGTCTTCTTTGTTTTCAACGGTATTTTTTCACTCGCCAACTTATGGCATTGGCAGTTAGCCTTACTCTATCTGCCGCTCATGGCCTCAACCGTACCGTTTTACCTCTTGATTCAAGAATTCCTCGGTCGACGGGTGCTCTCTAAAATCAATTGGCGGTAAGCTACACCTAGCTTTAAAAAACGATGATTTCTTTTGATCAGTGACGCATGGTAAAATCATTTAAAAAGGATGTGTTATAGATGGGGATTGACAACAACCAGCTAGTAGCGCGGTATTTTGATCGTAAAGCCGATCATGGCGCTTTTTTTACTGCACTAGAAGCTTATCTGGACGATGAACTAGGCAAACTGTATGCCACTTTGAATGATACATTCGCGGATACGATCACCTTATCCGTGGACGATGCCATTGCACAGGCGCATCAAGCCGGTGCTAAAATTGACGACCCTGCAGCTGAAGAAATTGCCACGACAAATTATCTGTTTAAAGAGCTCGCGTCCCGCGGTTTGTGGCTGCAATCACCGGATATGACGGAACCCAACACCATCATTGCCAAATTAAACTTCGGCAATCGCCGCACCTACTACTAACAGCTTAAAAGCACCTGCTACATTAATCCGATGACACCAAAAGGCAGTTGCGGTATGATTACAGATCGTATCGCAACTGCCTTTTTGGATGCTTTCTTCAAATGCAGTTTCAGATGATGCTATTAAAATGAACTAGGCCAAAGCGGCTATTGATTGGCTTTAGGGGCATATTGCTTGCCTGCAAACCAGATTGGAATCTCACGTTGCGCACTGGCTTCGCTATCCGAGCTATGAATAACATTGCGAATCGTCTGATCGGCCCATTCCCGACCAAAATCCCCGCGAATCGTTCCCGGCGCAGCATCTCCGGGATTCGTAGCGCCTGTCATCGTTCGAACGGCTTCGATCACATTAAACCCGCTGACAATCATTGCCACCAGCGGGCCACTGGTCATGAAGCGTTCAATTTTGGGAAAGAACGGCTTGTCAACAAGTGCAGCATAATGCTGATGTAACTGGGCGGAGGTTGCCTGTGTGACTTTTAGTGCCTCAATGGTGAATCCGCGTCGTTCTATGCGGGTAATGACCTCGCCGATATGTCCTTGGGCGACACCATCGGGCTTAACCAAGACTAAAGTTTGTTCTTCTGCCATGCATGTGCCTCGATTCCTTGAATATTTTCAGTAAATTCGTTCATATTCAGTATACACGAGTGGTAGCTGATGAAAAAAGGCAGTTTAGCTTTAGTTAAGTTTATTTTTCCCGCAAAATGAACTGCTATTACCGGCAGTAAGCATAGATGTACCAATACTTTTTTGGGAAAATGCTGAACTTGCTAGCGTGCGCATGCGTTTTAGTCGTGATCAATGCTATACTTTAGCCACTATAGTGCGTTTCCTGGTGTTAACCGCGGCGATTCGCACATAACGCGCTCCCCCAACGCAGAAGCCTGCGTTGGCTCGCGCTCACTTTTTTAAGGAGGCTTTTTACATGAGCGAGACAACACTACCAAAACGGCAAGCAGTCGATCCGCAGTTGACTTGGGATCTTACTCCGATTTTCAGCGATGAGTTTGCGTACACTGAAGCAGTAAAGCAGGTGCGGGCCTTGACCAAGGATTTTGTCAGGATGTATCAAGGCAAATTGACGCAACCAGCTGTCATTGTGGATGCATTAGCTGACTATGGAACCATTGTAGCCCTTGCCAGTCGCATCATTCATTGGGGCTTTATGCCATACTCCACTGATACAACTGATCCTGCGTTGCGTACGCGGCAGGCTCAAGTAACGGGCCTCGATGGCGAAATCAGTGGTCAGCTAAGTTTCTTTCGAGCCGAACTCACGCAACTTTCCGAAAACGTGCTTGATGCAGTTGTCGAGACCGCTCCTGATTATGCCGGTTTTATTCGCCAAATCAAAGTTGCCAAACAAGGTGCCTTACCACCAGCTGCCGAGAAGGTGCTAGCCGAATTGACACCGGTTTTTCAGGCTCCAAGTGATATTCGCGACCAAAGCATCTTTGGCGATATGGACTTTGGTACGTTTACGGCGCACGGTAAAACTTACCCGTTGTCGTTTGTCATGTATGAAGAAAATTATCAAAAACATCCCGATACCGAAATTCGGCGCGCCGCTTACGCTCAATTCAACCAGACCTTGCGTCGTTATGAAAACACGATGGCGGCAGGTTACTTAGCCCAAGTCACGCGTGAAAAGATTACGGCTACCATGCGCGGTTATGATTCGGTTATTGACTATCTACTCGCTGATCAAGAAATTACCCGCGAGATGTTTAACCGTCAGATCGATGTCATCATGAACGATTTAGCTCCGATCATGCGCCGTTATGTGACGCATGTGAAATCGCTTTGGGGGCTCGATCATATTGGTTATACCGATTTGCAAATCGACATTGATCCGAGTTATGCGCCAACCATCACACTAGAACAAGCCAAAGAAGATATTAAAAATGCCACCGCACTCATGGGTCAAGATTACCAGGCACAGATGATGCAGGCTTTCTCAGAGCGGTGGATCGATTTCCCTGCTAATCAAGGCAAGGATTCCGGAGCTTACACTGCTGGACCGTATGGTGTGCATCCTTATGTCGAAATGACTTGGAGTAATACGCTGCCTGCCGTTTACACCTTGATTCACGAGTTAGGCCATACCGCTCAGATGGTCCGCTCACAAGAAGCCCACAATGTGTTGGATGCGGACTTTAATGCCTATTTGGTCGAAAGTCCTTCTACCTTCAACGAACTGTTGCTGACTCACTATCTCGAAGAAAACGCTAAAGATCCGCGAATGAAGCGCTTTGCCTTGTCACGGTTATTAAATGATACCTATTTCCACAACTTTGTCACCCATCTGCTCGAAGCCGCGTTTCAACGGGAAGTCTATAACTTGATCGATAACGGCGAAACTTTTGATGCTGCTCGGTTGGACGCCATTACGCGTAAGGTCCTGACCGATTTTTGGGGATCGGCAGTAGAACTTGAGCCAGGTGCCGAGCTGACTTGGATGCGGCAAAGCCATTACTACATGGGCTTATATTCGTACTCCTATTCGGCCGGCTTGACGGTTGCTACCCAAGCGTTCCAGGCCATCGAACAACAAGGTCAACCAGCCGTTGATCGGTGGTTGCGTTATCTCAGCCTAGGCGACTCACTTGATCCAGTCGAAGCAGCTCGAGTCGCCGGCGTTGATGTCACCACCGACGCTGCTTTGAAGCATGCAATCAGTTTCTTGGGGACGACAGTTGATGAGATTGAGGCATTAAGTAAAGAAATTGAGCAGGCATAGGAACGACAAAAACCGCATTTTTATCATGCGGTTTTTATTTGATCTGTATTCTCCATTGCACCCGCGTCACGCACCATCACCCGCTTCAACCAGCTTTTGCATCTGCATCAAGTTGAATGACCTGATCGTATCGCTGCTGCCATGACTGACTTATATGATGCGCCACTTCGATTAACGTTGCAGGACTTTGCAGTAGTCGGGTATGGAGTTGATCACTTAGTTTTTCATCCAACGCAGAAGTGACCTCATCGGCTAACAAAATCGGGCGCTGCCGCAAAAGGGCCCGGGCAATTTCAAGCCGTTGAATTTGACCGCCTGACAAATGATGGCCCTCTTCTCCAACTTGATAATCCCATCCTTTTTGTGCAATAAGCGCCGTCAGACCAGCATCAGCCACCGCCTTGTCTAAAGCTTTCTGGGAAAAATGTCCGCCTAACGTTAAATTAAACCGAATCGTATCGTCAAACATAAATGGTGTCTGTTTAATCAAGCCAAACAAATGACTTAATTGCGTACGAGTCGCCGCCGTTATTTGGGCATTACCAAGATAATATTGTCCGCTGGCTAGCGGTAACTCGCCGATCAGCAGTCGCAACAAGGTGGATTTACCGTACCCGGAAGGCGCCATAATCAACACTTTTTGGCCAGGCTTAATGGTAAGGTTGCGCGAATCGAAAATCTTTTGTTTGCCAAGCGTTACCGATGCATCTTTAAGCATAATGGGTCCAGCAGCGATTGGCGTTTTACCTGTCAGAGTGGCTCTAGGCTGTGCTTGCTTGATCTTTGCGACTAGCGGTTTGGTCGTCTGCCACTGATTCATCGCCTCGATAATCATAATCAGCGGATTGCGCATATCGTTTGACAGCTGCACAATGCCCATAAATAACGCTAAGGTCGAAGCGCCGATCATCACGCGGTAAATCCCGATGCCAAAAGGGGCTAAAACGCCGAACCAAAGTGCCAATAGCATGCCCAGCGTGTTCATACTGCCGGTCAAAACGGTCATCTTTTTCAACTGATCTTCAAGGCCGCGTGCCAGATAGTTGATGCGCGTTTTAACAACCGCCTGCGCCTGATAAATCCGAATGGTATCACGCCCGGCCAAATAGTTCTTGATTCCTGACGTCCAGTGACCATTGGCAGTTGACCAATCTTTTGACGCGCGATGCAACCCCTTCCTAGCAACTCGGGACACCGTTAGCGGAATGAGATTGCCCAGGAAAAAGGCTAAGGCGGTCATCCAATCAAACGCAAACGCTCCAATCATGGCCCCACCAAAGATGATCAGCTGATTAACGATGGCCAATTCGCTTGCAATGCCATTTGTTTCGATCATTTTTAAATCATTCGTCATAAACGACAGTGCTGATGATTGGGTGCTGACGAGATCCGCGTCATCGATCAAATAAGCTGCCATTCTTGCCTTAATATTCAAATTGACTCGGCGTGTGATCACGGCCTTCAAGAACATCACGAGCCAATTTGCTACGGAGGCACCTAAGAAAATTAACAGACTGGGCACCACTGCCTGCACCAACTGCGCCATAGATCGCGCGGATGCCGCCTGAATCAGTATCGTCAAGCAGTAGGCAACCCCTACATTCATCATACTGTAAAACAAAGCCGCAATCGCATAGACTAGCAACTGCCATTTACGCCCATAACGCCATGTCAACATTGTCCTCGCTCCCATCATCTTGATTAGCTTCATCTGATCAGATGCCTTGTTGTTTAATATAGTCAGGTTTATGCTGATGGAAACGAAAAATGTCATATATGAAAGGCGAAGTCCATGAATATCGGTACGCTTCTTAGACAAATTCGAAAAAATAAAGGCTTGACGCTCGCGCAAGTAGCCGATGCCACCATCAGCAGTTCCTATCTGTCCAAGGTCGAGCGCGGGCAAAATGATATAACGGTCACGAAACTGTTACACCTGCTGGAACGCTTAGAAACGACCCCGGAAGAATTTTTATATATTGCTGGTGATGATTTTGACATGGACTACGGTAATCGTGATCGGATGCTTGAGACTTATTTTGGTTCGTCCCTCACAATGTCAGCCAACCCCCAGGATTTTCCCGAAACCCTGCGCAAAATGAAGGAAAACGTCCGGCAAGCGCAAACCCGCTTTCAACAAGCACCCACGCTCAAAAATAAACTAGCTGTCAACGCGCGCATGCTTTTGCCTGTCTTTTTTCAGTCATTGGTCATTGATGAAGCGCATAAGTTGCCGGTGCGACCCGATCTTACCCATGTCGCGGAACAATATCTCCAGCAACTAGACAATTGGGGGGAACTCGATTTATATCTTTTCATCATCTTCAGCATTGCGATGCCGGCTGAAACGCAACATCGCTTACTGACAATTGCCATCAAGCGCAGTCACCACTATCGCCATTTTCGCAGTGCGCCGTTACTTATCCTTAACTTATTGGAAAATCAGGTGATGTTGGAACTGACGCGGCAAGACAATCAAGCAGCTGCTAAGTATCTGAACCAATTAGAAACAGCGCTCGACAAAAATCCAAGCGCTGAGTTTGCTTTATGGGCACAGTTCCATCGTGCCGAATTGTGCGCACGCCAAGGCCAGAACAAAAAGGCACGCGTATTGTTGGACCAGGTTGTTGAAATAGCAACGACCTTAAAGCTTAAAAATTTAGCCGAGACTTTTGCTTTCGCCCGAACGATCATCTTGACTGAGCCGCCAACATCAATTTATAGATACTTCCATATTTTGGTGGGCTCAATTGCCGAGGGTGAATAATCGGGTTTTACCATAACGCGTTCCCCGGTGCAGAAATCGGATTATAAGAAGCCACTTACACTCCGACTTCTAAGCACGCTGGCTCACGCTCACAAAACACAGAACCCACAGAAGTCAAGACAACGGTTGGTTTTCAACGATATCCGTAGCAAATGAGCGATTCAATACCTGAGTCACATCCGAAACCAGCGGACGAATGGCGTCTTGAACCGCTGGGCAGGATCGGCTTCCGTACCGTTTCAACGCCCACGCAGCCCGAATCCGCCAGAAGAGGTTCATTTGATTCAGTTTTGGATGCCCTTGCAAATAATAAAAACGGGTGCATTGACACTGATGGTTCTGCTGATACTGCGCAATCTGTTGGCAATTCACGGATTCGCGCCGAACAACTCCGCTACCGAACACAATAAATTGCTCAGGCAAATCTTCTTTAAATTGGCGATAAAACGATTTTAATCCCAACACTTTATTGCCAACAAGATGGCCGCCATAAATCACCAATGACCGATTCTTCAGATCTGAAGCGGTCAAAAACTGTACATCAATCATTTCGCAATGTAACGTTTGCGCGATACATAAGGCAAATCGCTGCGTAAACCCTGTCTCGGAACTATAAACTACCAATGTCTGCTCCATTTGACCGCCCCCTTTGCCGCTTTCTTGCGCGAGTTCCATTCATTAGGATAGCAATAACCATGGACAGCTCCTTGCCATTAATTTAACCTTACATAAATATTTATATTCGCGTCAATTTATATGCTGATCGACATGTTGCAATTAGATTGTGCACATTTATTTTAGTATATAGTCATGTTAAACTAAGGATGTCAGGCGTTATTATTGAGCAAAGTAGTTTTCGGTTACTGTGTTTTCCCGTGTTTCAAGACTTCCAATCCGCAGGGAAACGCACATAACGCGTTCGCCAGCCCAGCACACAATACAAGGAGTGAATTCTGATGGAAATAACTCGTCACGGCACCGCTATCATGACAAACGGTACCCCAACAGCAATTGGAGAAAAGTTACCCGCTTTTACGGTCAAGGATGCGCAAGGTCAGTCTTTAACCACGCAAGATCTTAGCCGACGTTTGACGTTAATCAGCGTTGTTCCAGACATCAACACGCGTGTTTGCAGTATTTCAACCAAGCACTTCAATGAAGATATGGATGCGTTTGATAACGTCGATTTTTATACTATTTCGACCAATACCCCTCAAGAACAGCAGACATGGTGCGCCGCAGAGAACGTCAAGAAAATGCAGCTACTGTCTGATCAAGATGCTGACTTTGGGAAAGCCATGGGACTGTTTGTTGCTGACAATCATACTGATGCCCGCAGTGTCTGGATTATCGACGACACCGGCACCGTTAAGTATCGCGAGTTGATCACTGAACAAACCCACGAGCCAGACTATACCAGCGCTTTAGCTTATCTCGAAGCCCATCAACATTAAAAGCAACAAAAAAAGAGCCAGCTGGCTCTTTTTTTGTTGCACTTCAAACTATTAACGTTATGCCAAACCTTGAACAAGCATCATGAGAATCGGCACGACGACCACGAACAAGACGGTTGAAGTTGTAACAACGTTGGTAGCATATTCAACATCGGCGTGTGCTTCAGTCGCCAGAATCGGCAAGACCGCAAGTCCTGGGGCCGCAGCCTGAATGATCAGCGTTTGGGCTTCAAGTCCCGGCACATTGAAACCGGCGTGCATGCCCAACAAGATCAAACCAGTAATTAAAGCTGGCGCAATCACAAAGCGACCAATTAGGGCCACAATGGTATCGCGATCAAAGCGGATAGCCTTTAATCCGGCATCAGCTAAAATAATCCCGATATAAATCAATGATAGTGGCGTTACTAAACTACCAACATAATCCAGCGTGTTAACTGCAAAACCTAACCAGCCAACGTGGATAAACGGAATCTTAAGCAACAGAAAGACTAACGCAACCAGGAAACCAACCAATGGCGCTGGCAATAACTTCTTCCAGTTGAAGCTGGCGCCGCTTTTTTCTGCTTTTTCCTGAGTCGGATCATCCCATGCCATGATGAAGGCACCCACTGTCCAAGTTGAAACTGTGTTAACCACGTAATACATCAGGAAATATGGCACCGCCTTGTCACCAAACAAGGCCAGGTTCAACGGTAAGCCGATGAAAATGGTGTTGGCGTTGACGAACATGTTGATGAAAGTGCCACGCCGTCCTGGCCGAACTTTAAGCAGCCAAACCAGCAAAAAGGCAATCAGATAGCCAAGAATAACGGCACCGAAGCCGTAAACTAAGCCGGATGACAGACTTACCAGCTTGTTTAAAGTCAGTCGTTGCAAAACAGAAATAAAGATCGAAGCAGGCAACGCAATTTTCATCAATAAATCAGAGATGGTTTTACCAAACTGATCATCGAACCGCCCTTGCCGCCGTAAAACATAACCCACGGCAATGAGCAAAACGATGGTCAGCACACTTTGAATGGATGTACTTAATGCAGTCACAGTTCTATTCCTCCAAGTCTAGTTCAATTGAATCCGGTAATGGCTGATATTCCGGCTTCCAGGTCATGTCGGCCACAGCCTGTTTGGCATCGCTGATCGGTTGCTGGTTTAACCCATTCTTGATGGCGTCTTCAGCAACAGCAATCGCAACGGTTTGGCTAAACTGATCGAGCTTCGAAACCGGTGGCAACACAGCAGCACCTGGCTGATCCGGATCAACAATTCCACCTAAACTGTGCGCAGCGGCCGAGATCATGGAGTCCGTCAACAGTTTGGCCGTTGAAGCAATGGTTCCCAAGCCCAGGCCCGGATAAACCAGCGCATTATTCGCCTGACCGATCGCATAACTGACACCCTTATATTCAACGTTGGCCGCCGGAACCCCGGTAGCAATCAAGCCACGGCCATCCGTCCACTTGATCAAGTCATCTGCTTTAGCTTCGGCCAGCTTCGTCGGATTGGACAATGGGAAGATAATCGGTCGATCGGTGTGAGCAGCCATTTCCTTGACGATACTCTCCGTAAACGTACCCGGAACGGTTGACGTGCCAACCAAGACTGTTGGATGAACTGCCTTAACGACAGCTTCAAGCGTTGTCAGCTCGTCTGCATTAGCAAACTCGCTGCGAGAACGGGCAAACGGTTTTTGTTCTGGCGTCAAATCCGTCATGTCATCAAAGAGCAAGCCTTGTTTGTCCACCAAGTAGAAATGCTTCTTGGCTTCTTCCGGGCTCAAGCCTTCTTCAACAAAGGCCTCGTAAACTCGCGAAGCAATACCAGCACCGGCAGTTCCGGCACCAAAGCTCAAATAAACTTGGTCGGTCAATTTTTGCTTGGAAATATTCATGGCGCCTAATAGCCCAGCCAAGACAATGATCCCGGTACCTTGAATGTCATCATTGAAGGTAGTGATCTTGTCTTTATATTGATTCAAAATATCTGCAGCATTACTGCGTCCAAAGTCTTCAAAATGCAAATACAGGTTCGGGAACAGCTTTTCTGCTGCGGCGACAAATTTATCGACAAAGTGGTGATACTTTTCACCGTATACGCGCTTGTGACGATTGCCTAAATAAAGGTCGTCGTTCAACAAACTTTCATTGTTAGTACCGACATCCAAGACCACTGGCAAGACCTGACTCGGATCAATGCCGGCAGCTGCCGTATAAACCATCAATTTACCGACTGAGATGTCAACACCTTGTGTGCCCCAATCGCCAATGCCAAGAATGCCTTCAGCATCGCTTACAACCAGCAACCGAATATCGCGGCCATCTGCGCTATGCTTCAATGCGCTTTCGATATGGTCCGGATCATCGATTGAAAGATACGTGGCATTTTGTGGATTAACAAAAAGTGCACTGTAGTTTTCAATCGTGTCAGCAATGGTCGGATCGTAAACAATTGGCATGAATTCGTTGATATGCTCGGAGAAAAGCTTATAGAATAAAACATGATTCTCGTTGAACAAGGTCATCAAAAATTGACGCTTGGCCAAATCAGTTGGCTTGGTCTGCAACTGGGCATAAGCTTGCTTAACCTGCTGATCAAGTGTTTGTACAGCTGGTGGCAGCAAACCATTCAAGCCATATTGGTTCCGTTCCTCCTGCGTAAAAGCAGTCCCTTTATTTAAAAATGGGTTATTCAGGATCTGTTCTGGTGTATATTTCAAAGTCCACACTCCTTTTTGTGCCAGTTAAATCGGACACAACTTTTAATCACAAGAGGAGACGATACGCCGCCGCAAAAACTATAGTCAAACCTAACAGAAGTGATAAAATATTTTTATATGACGCCATTATTTTTCTTTTGTCGGCGTGGCAGCTCACACCATAACGCGCTCCCCAGCGCAGGGATCTGCGTGTAAGGACCTCGGTCGCAATGACCAAAGACCGGCCATCACGCTTAAGGCCACTTACACTCCGACTTCTAACCGCGCTGGCTTTTTCCGCTTCATAACGCGCACCCCAGCGCAGAAGTCTGCGTGTAAGGACCTCGGTCGCAATGACCAAAGACCGGCCATCACGTCCAAGGCCGCTTACACTCCGGCTCCTAACCGCGCTGGCTTTTTCCGCTTCATAACGCGCTCCCCAGCGCAGGGATCTGCGTGTAAGGACCTTGGTCGCAATGGTCAAAGAGCGACCATCACGCCCAAGGCCACTTACACTCCGATCCCTAACCGCGCTGGCTCGCGCTCACTTTTTTTAGGAGGCTAAACGTGAATACTCGGGATTTTGACTATTTTCTTACGCTAACGAAAACCGGCAATTTCTCACAAACTGCTGAAAAATTTGCAGTTAGTCAACCCACTATTACAACCGCGATTAAGCGTCTGGAGGATTATTTTCACGCACAGCTGATTATTCGCGACCGCCGTCATCATGATATCAGTGTGACCCCGGCTGGCGAACAGCTGGCGGCTCATGCGGCGATTATTCTGAATCAGTTGACACTTGCCCAACAAGACATTGCATGGGATAAAAAAACTAAAATCCGCTTTGGTCTTCCTCCAATCATCGGTGGTTATCTGTTTCCTAAAATTGCGCCCGATTTGATTAATACCGGTTTAATGCCACAGCTGGAAACCGTTGAAGCTGGATCGGCCGCTTTGCTTGATCAAATCAAAGCTGGCAAGTTAGATTTCGCTGTGCTGGGTGCCAGTGGTCCATTAGTCGAGTCTGACTTACATGTCGTACAAATCAATGCGGCACCGTTTGTGATCATCACCCGTCAAGACGATCCTTTGGCAGCCAACAAAAGCGTTCGGTTCGCCACGCTTGCTAAACGCCAATTCATTACTTTAAGTGAGGGGTTTGTCCACACCCGTGCGTTTGCCTGGTTTGAACAACGGCACACATTCTCGCCGAATATCGTTTATCGAACCGGCGATGTGCCCCTACTCAAGCGATTGGTTCGCCAAAATGTCGGGATCGGGTTCTTAACCAGAATCGCGATTAACCCCGATGACCGTCTGGCTACTTTAGCCATTGATGATGCCCATCAACCGGCCTTCACAATCTCGATCGTACATCGCAAAGATCGCGTTTTAACGCCAGCGATGAAACGGTTCGAATCGATTTTAAAATCATATAAGTGAGGTAATGCTGCCCAGAAAAAAATCGATTCCAACAAATACGTTAGAATCGATTTTTGTATGGAATTTTTTCCTATAGTTGACGCCAAACAAGCCAATTTTGCGGTCGTTGAAAGTATCTGCCACTTTAAAAGTAATCCTTGCGCCACAACCACCAAGCTGCAAGACCGCATAAAACCGCGGTGCCGCCAATCAGCCACCAAAATGCCCAGTACGCATTCTCAAATGGCAGCCGCACATTCATACCGTAAATTCCGCCAATAATAGTCGGAATGGTCAAAATAATTGTCAGGCTCGTCAAGACCTTCATGATGAGGTTCAGGTTATTTGATACAATCGCACTCACAGCAGTCGAATACTGCTCCAATAATTTGTTCGTAATGCGGACCATGGTTTGAGCCTCAACCACCTCGACTTCCACGTCATGTAGCCGACGAAGGTAACCAGCCGCCGTGAAAAAGCGCTCGCCTGCACGTAATGACTTGAGTAGGTTTCCCGAGTGCTCTAACGCCGCATCAAAAAAGACCAGACTCTTTTGCATCGCCATCAATTGATAAAGCTGAGTATTTTTAGCTGCTTTGCCCAGACTGCCTTCAATCTGTTTGGTTTCGTCATTTAATTGATCCATGTCAATCACGAATTGGTGCAACACTAACCACAAAACTTCCAAGGCAAATTCTTCCGGTTTGGAGGATAATGGCTGCGCGGCCAAGTCGTCAAAAGCCCGCAATGGATGCTGCATAATCGTGATAACGCGATCGGCTAGTAAGATCATTGTGAGCGGTACGGTGTTAAATTGGCGGAATCCTAATTCATTGGTTATTTCGATTGGATACCGTAAAACAATTAGGCCCGGCATCTTATCAGCCGGATCCAGCCCTTCTACCCGTGCATTTTCATGTTTATCCAAAGCCGCATCGACATAGGTTTGCGGAAGTCCGTAAGTGGTTGCCAAGGTTTGCAGTTCTTGGGGTAAAGGAGATTGGACCCTAATCCAGTTAGCCTGATCATCCGTTGCCACCTGCACATTGCGGTCTTTTTGAATTTGATAACACGTAATCATGATGACACCTCTTTTAATTAGTATACCGTATCGCGACTAGAACATTCACGACTTGCCAAGACTGGTATCATAAGAAATGAGGTGATCGATATGAAAGTAACACTCGAACGGATTTATCAAAAACCCCAAGCCCAAGGTTTTCGCGTTCTTGTTGACAGAATCTGGCCACGTGGCATCAGCAAGGTCAACGCGGCATTGGATTTATGGGCCAAAACCATTGCGCCCTCTCCGGAATTGCGTAAATGGTTCGGTCATGATCCGGAAAAATATCCTGAATTCAAAGAACGTTATTTGACAGAGCTAGCAAAAAATCCGGATTTGCCAAATTTCATTAAAACTTTAAAGGAACACGAACAAGATCCGGTTATCATGTTATATGGAGCTAAAGATGAAACCCATAATCAAGCGGTTGTCTTAAGCGAATTCCTAAAAAATAAGTGAGGTTGTCATGTCTACGAAAGCCGAATTTCGCTCCCGTCAGCTCAAGCGCCTACAAACAGCGGCCAAAGAAACCCAGATGGCTGGGGAAAATCTATTGGCAGCATTAGTGAAAACTCCGCTGTGGCAGCAAGCTGACAGCATCGGGGTCACGGTTAGCGGACCTTTTGAAGTTCCCACTGCCCCTATCATTGCAGCTGCTCATGCTGCCAACAAAGCTGTGTTCCTGCCGCGCGTTATGCCTAAACGTCAAATGGTTTTCCTGCCAGACCCCGGTTTTGATCAGCTAGTAACCAGTCGTTTCGGTATTCCCGAGCCGCCTTATCATGCCGATCAAGTCGAGCCGGCCCCTGATCTTTTGATTGTTCCCGGAATCGGTTTTTCGCTGGCAGACAATTTTCGTATTGGCTTTGGCGGCGGCTATTATGATCGTTTTTTAGCCGATTACCCAGGCCATACGGTGACGCTGGTGCCACCGGTTATGGCGTTTAACCAACCAGACTGGCCAGTTGAATCTTTTGATATGCCGATTGAAACTTTGATACTTGCTAATGGCAACATCATTGTGCAAAAGTCATATTAGACATGATCCTGTCATTAGTGTTTTAGTGGGCCGCCGCTATCGACTGTATCACGTACAAAGGTTTATGTGATCGCAGTATACCGGCAGCTCATTTGTGATACTTCTGGTTCATCCTCATCTATCCCAGTTTTGAAAAAATTCATTTTATCTCAGGAGGCAATCCATGCGACGTGAACGTATTCGCCGGAATCGCAGAACGCTTTACCTCACACTAGCCGGAATCGGCGCGATTATTCTGTTTATCGGTGTCTTCATCTGGCTAGTGCTTCGGGGAGCCAAGGTTCAAGGACCTGTCGCTTCCTCTTCAAGCAGTAGCGCATCATCCACCTCGGCAGTCACCCAGTCTTTTAAAAGCGGGACTTATACCGCTACTGGCGATGTCACGGACGAAAACGGGGTTCATCACGATCTTACTGTCTATGTGAAATTAACGACTGCCAAGACCTACACCCGCCTGCTCATTATTGACGCGCATAGTCAGCCACAAGTCATTAATGATACCGGTAGTATTAAACAGAAAAAAGGTAAATTGACGCTTGTATCCGATCACGCCAATGTCTACACTTACACGACGACCACGACATACAAGCACAAGCAGGCAGCGACTGTTGATGAATATTCAGCCAAGGACGCATCTGGCACCGTGCTGAGTTACACAACTGCCTTGAAGAAAGAACTCAACAATACCATCTCGTTGAAGGGTAAAACGCCTCATAATTATCACTATTTAACGACTAGTTTGCCTCTACAACGTTCTAAGAAAAAGGTTGTCAGTCTAGCAGATTTTAAAACCTCGCAGACTGCTTCAAGCATTTCTTCAAGTTCAGTCATCAGCTCGGTACCGTCATCAACAAACTCCCAAACTAGTCATTCTGTTTCCTCAACTGTTTCCACTGAACCACCATCTTCTGCCGCCCCTAGTGTCGAAAGTCAGCATAGCCAAAGCGGCGCGTCAGGTAGCAATCCGGCTCAAACTGGCGGTCAGGGTACGCAGACTGGCGACGATTCCGAAAAGCCTGGTAGCGATCAAAGTAACCAGCCGCCAGCCGGTTCGTCTAGCAGTCAGTCACCATCTCCGACTGATCCCGGATCAAATTCTGCTACTGATACCAGTCCCCATTAATCAATCGGTCCTCCGATGCCTATACGGCGATGTTTGCGATCTCAATCGCCAAACATCGCTTTTTTGTTCGCGCTAAGTCTCACTGGGTGATGCCTTACGTTTGGCTATTAAGCTCGACTGCCGCTGTGCCCTGACAACTTTGAACAAACTAGTGAGTGCTTGAGAATGCCAAACGAGCTTGTCCTTTTGACGCCATTCGTTCCCTGCGCTACACTTGCAGTCGTGACGTACTTTTGGGCTACACCAGCTTCTATTGCAAGGTATCACCATCGGATTTGTTATGTACTGGAGGGCGACGATGATTAACCTATCTGCCAGCGAACTTTCACCGCATGAACAATACAAGCTTTTGTCCGGCAGCATCATCCCACGGCCAATCGCTTGGATTACCACCCAGAATACAGCAGGTCTCATTAATCTAGCACCATTTTCGTTTACAACCGGGATTTCCAATCAGTTGCCGTTGTTATCGGTTGCGATTTTGCGCGAACGCCAAGCGCCAAAAGATACTGCGGCCAACCTCCTTGCTCGCCATGAAGCGGTTGTGCACATGGTTAGCACCGATCTTACCAAAGCGATGAATCAAACCGCAGCAAGGCTGGCTCCTGATCAAAGTGAATTAACGCTGATTGATTTGCCATTGATTCCCAGCACGGAGATTCAAGTGCCGGGTTTACAAGCTGCTCGCATTCGCTTTGAAACCATTCTTTACCAATATGTCCCCATTCGTGATGCGGCGGGAATCATCATGACGGATCTCTTTATTCTAGAAATCCGTCAATTTCATTTTGCAGAAACCGTGCTTGATTTACCGACACTGCATGTGAATCCAACCGCCTTGGCTCCCATTGCCCGGCTTGCCGGTCCTAACTACGCCGAATTGGGACGAACGTTTACATTGCGGCGACCAAAATAATTTATAAGGAAGTGGCGGTATTTGACAGCATTTATCTCAAGCGTTTTTGGCGTTTTCGAAATTCTTATTCTCATCATCATCGGCTACTTTCTAACGGCGCGCGGTTGGTTTAACAGCCACTCTAGCAAGGTCATCGCCAAGGTGGTGACCCAAGTTGCATTGCCCGCTTATATGATCGTCACCATCTCATCGAAGTTCACTGCGGGTATGCTTTTGCGCTTGTTACCGGATTTGTTCTTCCCGGTGTTATCCATGATGATCCTTTTCGCCTTGTCATTTCTGGTTTGTTACTTGTTGAAAGTACCAAAGTCGCGAAAAGGCACCTTTAAGTCCATGTTCTTCAACTCCAACACGGTTTTTATTGGTTTACCGGTGAATTTGGCACTGTTTGGTCCTCGCAGCCTACCTTACGTCCTCGTTTATTACATGGCCAATACCACTATTTTTTGGACAATCGGGGTTTATCTTATCCAGGGTGATGGGCCCAAACCGGCACGCTTTGATTTAAAAAAGGCGCTCGGCAAGGTTTTCTCACCTCCGTTATTAGGCTTCATGTTCGGGATTGTACTCGTCTTATTGAACATCAAGCTCCCGGAGTTTCTAATGGCGGATCTGACATATGTTGGTGACTTAACGGTACCCGGATCCATGTTTTTTATCGGCATTGCCTTGCATACGGCCGGCTGGCGGCAGCTGCGGCTCAGCAAGGAAGCCTGGGGTATCTTTAGTGGCCGCTTTCTTTTTGCACCGCTACTCATGACCGCATTGGTTGCTTTTGCTCCGGTTCCGGCCTTGATGAAACAAATCTTTATTCTCCAGTCCTGCATGCCGGTCATGACCAATGCACCGGTTGTGGCCAAACTCTATGACGCCGATGCTGATTATGCTGCCATCATGGTCACAGAAACCACCTTGCTATCAATGATCGTGATTCCTATCGTTATGACCTGCATCCAATTTATTCACTAGGAGCTCGGAAATGAAAAAGCTGATATGTCTTACCATCTTAATCTTGCTAAGCGGCTGCTCTTCCACAACCCCGGCAAGCAAGTCTACATCCAAACAGCCAGCGACCAGCACCGTCACCAGCCACGTCAAGCCCACTAAAAAGACCGTTCCCAAGGCCACTTTAAGTACGCTTGTCGGCCACGCGTTCGTCCAAGTTGATAATCGCAAAAAGGCCATCCGGATCACTTCCTCAACCAGCGGCTACTATCTTGAAACCTTATCCAACCAAGGCGGCGTCTTTGAAAGTACCGATCAGGGAATTTTTGCCGCTCAGCTTACATTAAAAGGTCGGATCTTCACCTTCACGGGTAAAGCGCAGCCACAAGCGGCCAGCTCTACTTCGCAATTCCAACTCACCAAAAAAGGTCAACTCAAGCAACTTCCAAATGGACCTGTTTACAAAAAGGTGCCGCAAGACGACCTTGATCGCCTCGCCCAACCTTGATATTTGCAACGTTGACATCAGGGTACATAATCAAAAAGACATTTACCACCACTTCGATAAAGTAGCTGGTAAATGTCTTTTTGATGTGAGGGCGATTCGTCCTACTGAATTATGAGCTGATTATACAAGCGCCGGCCGATATAAACTAACGACAATTCCGAGAATCGTGACACTGGGGAAATACATGTCATCCATATCATCATTTTCCGGGTGCAGACGAACGCCATGCTTTTCTTTGTAAAAACGTTTAACCGTTGCCTCATCCTCTTCGGTCATCGCAACGACAATCTGGCCATTTTCGGCATCATTTTGTTTCTTGACAATAATCTGATCGCCGTCTAAAATGCCGATCTTAATCATCGAACTGCCTTGAACCCGAAGCATAAACAATTCATCGGCGGAATACGGAAGATCGTCAGGGACAGGAAAATAATCATCAATATTTTCAATCGCCGTAATGGGAACCCCTGCGGCAACCGTTCCGACAATCGGGATTCCTTGTGCCTGAACCCCAATAAAATCAAGCCCTGCCGCTGTGACTTCAATGGTCCGCGGTTTAGACGGATCTTTGGCAATCAAGCCAGCCGCCAGCAACTTCTCCAAGTAGGCCGCGACCGTACTGGAAGAGCTGAGTCCGACCGATTTACCGATTTCGCGAACCGTGGGCGGGTACCCATGATCCTCGATCGCTTCATAGATTGTTTGTAAAATCTGTTTCCAACGTTTCTGACTTGCTTGTGTTGGCATCCGCTCACCGCCTCGTTCTCTTTTGTTACACTCAGCATACCAATACGAACGGACGTTTGCAATTGTTTTTGCTGTTTCATTTGAAAAAACTGTCGTTAGGCACAACAAAATATCTTTTTGCCTCAATATTAAGGCCATTAACACTTTTTATCTGTGTATGGACCGCGCTCCCCAATGCAAGGACAAAGCATGCTTGGTTGGGCAATTCGATGGTTTTATCCGGCTTTCTATAACGCGCTCACAAACAATCCACAGTCGTCATGGCTGTGGATTGTTTCATCAATTAGTTATGCAATAATGGCATCTTATGCATCTGACGCCGATCACATCTGCTCTTGATGACTGCATAGAAGAAGCTTAAGAAAATATCTAGAGCCATCAACAAGATGCCGGCCGTCGCATAGTTGCTAAACAATAGCAACGTTGCGACCAGGGTCAGAGTTATTAATGTCCATTTAGCGCCCCGAAGTATGCTCATATGGGGTCACTCCTCTCCGTATCGGATGAACCGACATTGACTCACCGTTTTGGTTGTGACTTTATCATACCTGATTTTTTTGATTTGTAAAGCTTTTGTATATGTAAAATTTACATTAAGTGCCTTTGTTTAGGCTTTTATAATATTTGTAACGATTTCAGCGTGTTTTTGTAAATTTTATGTAACGACTACAATTACACGTTTTTGACATTTCACGGAACCCATCCTCGAAAAATGCTACTCAGTCGAGTATCATTGTTATACAAGGTGTACTTGATTTTTGTGCTTAAAATCAGCGCTAAAGTGACGACTTCAGCTGTCGGTTACTGACAAGGTTAACTTGCCAGCCCTACGTTTGTTTTGTAAGGGCTTTTGTGACTGTCTGACCGCTTTGGCGTGTTGTGATCGGAATATAACCTTTACCGTTATTAGAGGAGGATCGCCTTTGAAACGTACCGACTCGTGGCTCTATCGCCGCTTTGTTAATAGTAAGTTCATGATTCTGCTAGTTGATTTGCTTTTGGCTCTGCTAGTCATTTTTGTCTTTACCAAAATTGCCTGGGTTTTTCAGCCAGTCGTTGATTTTCTAGGGATTATTGCGCCGCCATTTATTTTTGCCGGCATTCTCTTCTATCTCACCGTTCCGATTATCAACCGTCTTGAAAAAGCCGGGTTGCATCGGGGCTTGGCAATCGGATTGCTGTTCATTGTTTTGATTAGCCTGCTCGTCTGGGGCTTATTACGGTTTATCCCTGCTGTCAGCAATCAAATCACCAGTATCGTTGATTCCGCGCCGCAAATATTTACCGAAATCGGCAAATGGTTAGATGATTTAAATGACAAACAGAACATCTTATCGCAACATGATCTCAACGAAATTGCCAATGAAGTCCAGACTTTCTTCACGGGTAAACAAGGTGCCTTTGTGACTGGTACCATTTCACAGCTGCAGAATCTGATTGGCATTGTCGGCAATGTGGTCGTCACAATTTCAACTGCGCCCATCATCCTCTTCTTTATGCTAAAAGATGGCGATAAGTTCACGCCGATGATCTTGCAGATTGTGCCAACAAAACTGCGCCGCTCGGTTAAGCAAATGCTCCATGAAATGAATGAAAAAGTCGGTTCATACGTGCAAGGTCAGATCACGGTCGCATTATGCGTTGCGGTGATGTTCATGATCGGCTATTCGGTTATCGGGTTGCGTTACGGTTTGATTTTTGGCTTGTTGGCTTGCCCGTTGAATCTGATTCCTTATTTCGGCTCGGCTCTGGCGATGATCCCACCGCTAATCATGGGCGCGTTGACTTCTCCACGCATGATTCTCGCCGTGATTGTCGTCTTCTTTATTGAATGGTTGATCGAAACGCAATTGATTTCGCCGCTGGTTATGGGCAGCAAACTTGAACTTCATCCCATTACCATCGTGGTTGTCTTGCTCACAGCCGGCAATCTCTTTGGCTTGGTCGGGGTCATTCTCGGCATCCCAGGTTTTGCCGTTTTGAAAATTGTCGTCACACGTTTCTTTAGCTGGTATCAGCAGGTTTCTGGTTTGTACGAATCAGATCACCCCACAGATGAAGTTGACCAAAAAGGAGTACCTCATGAATAGTTTTAATGTGTTATTGATCGGACTGGACATCGTTTTAATTGGCCTGGCTGGCTACTATCTTTTTTGGCAAAGTAAGATTCAATTTACTTCCCGATATGCGGTGTCTCAGCTTATCTGGGCCGTGCTGCTTGGCTTTTGGTTTATGACAACCCGAGTCAACAACATGCCGTATATTATTTTCATCTCGATCTTTTTGGTGCTATCCATTATGGCAGGGACTGGTGGACTGGCCCCTACTCGCCTGATTGCCAACGGTTTACTGGCGCGCGTGATTCCATACACGCACATGTCCAGTATCACACTGACACCGGTAAGCCTTCCAAATGGCCAGGAATGGGTTGTTGCCGTATTTGCCCTCAGCAAACGGCGGATGGTCCGCCTGACGTTTCAGGCCAGTCTTCAAAACCTGTTAACCGAACTGTCAAAAGTACTGCCAAAAACGGTTCCTGTAACCGTCCAGCGTATGAACTAGCACGCATACCTAAAAACAAAAAGCTCCCCGAATGAATTCTTCGGAGAGCTTTTTTGCTAGTCGTCATTAACACTATTCATCGATCTTTCGAATAGCCAGGAGTGCAACCAGTACCACGGCCAGGCCAGCACCCGTCACCAGCATCTGCCATGGCGCGGTGACATCCAGGAAGTAATAATCAATCAGCGCCAGCATTAACCCGGCGAACAAAAGATCAATCCAGAAACGTCGCCAACGAGTCCTGGCTGCAGCATCTAACAATAAGACGATACCAATCAAGGCGGCTAATACAATGCCAAAACTAATTGTCGCAATTGTCCCGATTGTATCAGCCGGTCGCATCGTGTACCACGCGAAAAATGCAAACCCCGCCGCTGCCAGTACTAAGACAATGACCAGGCCTATCAATTCACGTTTTGAGCCAAATTTTTTCACGAGCAGCCTCCTTAAAGCTATCGTCTTCACGTCATGTTCATCGTTAATTTTTTATGATTCGTCAATCGGCATCGAATTTTTCGAGCTGGGTTGCGCACACTTGGCTTGTTTCGCCAATGTCCTGCACATTTTACCAAATAACCTGTGCATTTCCAACTCACTTCATAAAAAGGTTACAATAACGACAGATTAAACGAAAGGACGATTCAAATGTCACAAAATATTGCGATCGGTTTTACTGAAGGCTTACCGATCACTGCCGAAAACAGCTTCCAAAGCTTTGCCCTCCCTGTCCCGACTCCCCAACCAAGTGAAGTCGTTGTACAAGTTGACGGCGTATCGGTCAATCCGATTGACACCAAACGTCGGCAAGCGGCAACGCGACAAGCAACACCACAAGTGCTGGGATATGATGCAGTTGGAACCATCACCCGAGTTGGCGCACAGGTTGCTGGTTATCATGTTGGCGATCGGGTCATTTACGCCGGCACCACCCGCAAACCCGGCAGTAATCAGCAATATCAGGCAGTTGACGCACGACTAATTGCCCTCGCACCACAACAAGTCCCCACTGCTGACTTGGCAGCACTGCCACTGGTCGGATTGACGGCTTGGGAGTTGCTATTTGAAAAAATGGACTTCATTCCCGAGTACAATGCGAATAAGGGTCAACAGTTACTGATTATCAATGGCGCTGGCGGTGTCGGTTCCATGCTCAGTCAGTTAGCCCATTGGAGCGGCTTAACCGTTTTAGCCACGAGTAGTCCCAAAAATCATCCATGGCTGCGCGACCATCACGTTGATGTGCCGCTCGATTACCACGAGGATCTGATCGCCCAAATCCATCAAGCCGGCATTCAAACCGTTGATGGTATTGCGCTCCTCTATCATCCCGAACCGTATTTGGCTGCTGCCAGTCAGTTAATTCGGGCATTTGGCCATATTGGGTGCATTGTCGGTCCGCAAGCCGGACTTGATTTGGCAGTCGTCAAAGATAAAGCAGCCAGTTTTGATTATGAGTATATGTTTGCTAAAACCGATTTTGCGTACCACATTGCTTCTCAAGGCGCGATCCTCAGCAAACTTCTAACTCTGTATCAAGACGGACAAATAAAGGCTTCGGTAACCAAAGAATTCACCGGCATTAATGTAGCAAACTTAAAAGCTGCCACTCAATTAGTAGAAGAAGGGCATATGGTCGGTAAAGTCGTTTTGACTGGGCCCTTTTCTCTGTAAATGATGCTTCCAGTTGCGTTAAGATCAAGGTTTTATTTCCGGAAACCTAAAGCATGCTGCAATGCAATCTTTGCCCCTTCTGAATTCAGCTGGCCGGGATCATAGATAATCGTTCCATCACCCATATAATAATGAAATTGTTGCATCACTGCTCGATTTATAACTGTGCGTAGGCGCAATTCATCATTAATGGCATCTAACAACTTCTCACTCCATGTCTTATCCATCATTTCAGGGATATCCCGTTCGGTCACAAACCCCTTATCCATGATCGCATCGGCACCTTCCTGCTTCTGAATCCGAGTGACCATATCTGTCTCTTTGTCTGCCATAAAGTTTCCTCATTTCGTGCTTTTTCAGAAAAAATAAAAATTGACCAACGCGATGCTGGCCGCCTATTCGATTCTATCACAGCCATCACCTCGACTTGGCATTTAAGACCAATCGTGTTAAAGTTATTTTTATCCTAAAAGGGGGCATTTTAAATGCGCGTTGATACTGGGAAATATCCTGATGGTGTTGACCCCGCCCGAATAAAGCGGCTCAAACTCCTCAGTAAGCTGGCAACTTTTACCTGTATTTTAATGTATGTTTCGTACATTCCGGAAATCATTGCAAACTTTTCTGGAAGTCCAGTCAATCCAATTCAACCATTAGTAGCAATGGTTAACGCTACCTTATGGACTTGCTATGGCTGGTTAAAAACTTACAAAGATTGGCCAATCATTATCTCTAATATGCCAGGTATTCTGTTTGGGCTGGTTACATTCGTTACTGTTTTTGTACATTAATCGACTATCAGCAAACACCTTCATGATTGAAGGTGTTTTTTTACTTTACCTGATGAAGTAATCGTGTTAGTATTACTTCATCAGATGCAGTAGTCAACGAACGGCACCTTTGCCAGTTAGTTCACGGCCACTGTTGCACCAACCAACCCTGCACAAAGGAGGCGCGCTCGTGATCAGTAGTGATGCCATGCGTGGCTATAATGACGTCCTTATTCTCGCCATTTTACATCAAGGCGATTCGTACGGTTACAAAATTGGCAAAGAAATTCGCGAACGAACCTCCGGACAATACATCATTCGCGAGACCACCCTTTACGCCGCCTTCAACCGGTTAAGTAAAAATGGCTATATCGAAGCTTACCCCGGTGCAGTCACAAATGGAAAGCCGCGAACTTACTATCGCATCACGTCAAGCGGTCAAACCTTTCTCGCAGTTAAAGCCGCAGAATGGCGCCGTGTCAAAACTGTTGTCGATTTATTCCTGAATCAGCCGTTAACCGATCTTTAGCCTTTGGAGGAACCTGCCCATGGATACGATTAAAACCTACTTAGATAGTCTATTCGCCTCACTACCCGATAATGCCAAAACCCAACAGGCAAAAACCGACATGCTCGCCAACATGCGCGACTATTATCGCGATTTGCTACGGGACGGTAAAAGTGAAGAAGAAGCCATTGGTGCTGTGATCAGTGCATTTGGTTCCTTAGACGAGTTGCGCGCTGACCTGGGCCTCCCGGTGCAATCCGATCCCAACCATGCTGAATCGGCGGCCGACGATGATGCCATTACCGAATCAGAACTGCGGCATTTTTGGCAAAGCGTTGACCATTTTGCCACCCAAATCGCGCTAGGCGTATTGCTATGCTGCATCAGCGTCGCCTTACCTGCCTATGCCGGCACCTCTCGTTATGAAGTGTTCGGGGTCATCGGCATGTTCCTACTAGATGCCATCGCAGTCGGTCTCTTCATTTGGGCAGGCACCACTTACAGCCAGCAAAAAAAGTTACTCAATGACCGAACAATCACCAAAAGCGCCAAGCACCTTGCCCAACAAGAAACGGCGGCTTATAGTCGGCAATTCGCTGCGGGCCTGATCGTTGGTATCATGATTTGCATCTGTTCTTTCATCCCTGCCATCCTCTCTGAATACATTAGCCATTTTATCAGCGATGACGCAGGTGGCGCGCTGTTTCTCATTATCGCAGGATTAGGTACTTATCTTATTCTTTATGTTTCCATTAATTATTCGCAACTGAAACGTTACACCTACGCCACAACAGTCCCAAATTCAGCTCCGGAACCCCATGACGAACACACAAGCAGTTGGTCCGCAGCAAAACACCACCATAACCAGCGCGCACGTCAAGACATTGCACTTTTCCGGCAAGTTTATTGGCCACTGATTCTTGTCACCTACTTCTTGGCCTCAACCCTTTTCGATACCTGGAGCTATTCTTGGCTCATCTTCGTTATCGGTGGTGTGCTCCAAAACGTCTTCATTGCCCTTATCACCCGGCGAGCTGAATCAAGATAAGCTTGATGGAACCTTTCTAAAGTTGGGCGCTATCATTTTAAAATCAATCGTATGGCCGCCTTTTCTGCAAGTGCCTCGTATGTTCTTTCCAAAATGATCGGGTTTTCCACTATTATTTTCCTTGCTTAACGGCAGACATCCTTGCCCAATTACGGTCAATCCCCTTTACACCAACGTCGAAGTTCAGTACAATTAGATTTGTGTTTTGGGTCCATAGCTCAGTTGGGAGAGCGCCTGCTTCGCATGTAGGAGGTCGACGGTTCAAGTCCGTTTGGATCCATAATTGAAAGTCGCCAAGTAATTATATAAAGCAGCGCAGGCTTGGTAGCAGGTATATAGGTAACAAGCGTTGGGATTTTTTAAATAAGACTCTAGCATTGAGAATTTTTGAAGTTCTTAATCCTAGAGTCTTTTTTGTTCAATCCGTGCGATCATGATAATCGTAGTTTTGCCGCTGGTGTGTACAATAAAGTTGCATATATGCAAAAAATCTTTTTTCTGCACCGTCGTTCTCTCATAATTGGCTTATATCGTCTACATGCTCCATGACACTCACCGATATACGTATCATGGATGCCACCTGACTTAAAACATCTTTGGAGGGGGTATATTTGAAAACGAATGAAAGCGGTTCCGTATTAGAGGCTTTGGGGAGCTTCTTTCGCAGTCAACGCATCGCACGTGGCTTAACTCTGCAGGAAGTCAGCAGTAACTGGTCTGCTGCCACTTTATCAAGATTCGAACGCGGTGAAATCGATATTAGCACCGACAAAATGCTGTCACTTATGACCAAAATTGGCATCGATGAATTAGATTTTTTGGAGTTTTATGAATCGATTCCGGCCAATTTTCCTTTACAATTACAAGACCTCACGCAGTTAAATGACATTGCCATTTTGGAGGCACGCAAGCGTGGATTCTTTGCTGCACATCCACATATCAATAGCATGACTGAGTTAGCCCGCCTTATGTTCGCGGCAGCTGAAAATTGGCCTAATCCCCAGTTTCGATTTAGCAGTGAAGATGAGCAGCTTTTGGCAGACCGCTTGGCTACCCCTGAACGTTTTACCATCTTAGAGTTAGAACTTTACAAGGCAATCGCTGGTCCGGCCAGCCATGAACTGCTGTCTTTGCTTTGGCATCGTGCTCAACGAATTCCTGACAACTGGCGCCAACCTCGGGAAATGATCGAACTATTGTTATGGCTCGGTGCCTTGATGGATCAAGATATGGAACTCGTTAACGATATGGAGTCTGAGTTGGCAGAGTGGTACGTCGCTGATTCAGTTCGCGACCGCATCATTGAATTCATGTCAAACTGGCAATATGGTCGCAGTGTTGCAAACTGGCTGCGCACACCAACGAATCAAAATAAAGCCAAGATCCAAGCAATCATTAGTATCCTGAAAAAATACGATGTTATGACTGATGCTCGGTGGTTTGAAATGATGTTAGTGCGAACTCAATCTGGAAGTGTGTATCACAACACGCAATTAATTGACCATCCGCGTAAACTAACGGAAGCGCATACAGCTCAGGAAGTGGTTAAACGCCAACGTCTATATCTCGGTCTCAAAATCACGGACATTAATTTAAATGTCTCCCCCACAACATTAAGACGCTTTGAAAACGGTCAGACGCAACTAGCCGCATCTAGTTTATTTCAACTTTGTGGTGAGTTAGCTTTATTACCTTCGCAGATTCTTAGCTCACTTGATCCGACATCAGACAATGTTCTAGGAAAGATCTCACTAAAACAAACTTTCAAACAAGTACAGCAAGCTACTGCTCTAAACGAAGACAAACATTTGGTCACCAATCTCATTCATCAATTCACGACTCAATTTTCTGACATACCAGCAAACACACTCAACATGCAACTATTTGTATTGAAATCAGCATCAGGATTAGTGCCAGCAAATGATCCCACAATGCTTCGGCAAGCACCCATACTTCTGTCAAGATTATTACAGAATAATCACTGGGGCGCCTTAGAAACCCACACTAGTCAAGAACTCGTCAATTGGCTAAATCCTGAACAACTGACAATGCTGTTCCAAAAAGGGAATCATGTCGTTGTTAAGCACCCACTAACGGTAGGAATTAATTACGTTTTTAGTGGACTGAATCAAGCTATTATTCGGGTTATTCTCCACTATTCATCAAAAGAGCTGAGCGCATTTTTGCAAAGCTTTAGATGGCTATTGACATCCACTGATCCAAGTCCCGAGCGCTGGGAAGCTTTGGGTTCTTGGTATCTTGGGCGTTATCTACTCGATCCAAGTAAAGCTAATGCGGATCAAGTTGAACTCTACGTCCATGAATCCTTGCGTATAGGCCATCCTAATGCAATTACAAATTTAAAAAGTTTCAATATCAAGCATTTACCGAAAGGCTTTATTGATAAGTTTGTCTCATCCTACAAAGATTAAAATTACAAAAACTAAGATACTTTAACATGCATATATGCAAATTTGCTGGGAGCCACTCAATAAAGGCGCCATAATTTATGACAGGTTGAGGTAGTAGAAGTGGGTAACCTCAGTGGAGGAGTATTGAAAAAAGCGGGGTTGGGGCCTCGCTTTTTTCTGTGCAAGCGTGGTGAACCGGCGCGGCTAGAAGTCGAAGCGTAAGTACCATAAACGTGATCACTCGGGCTCGGCAATTGCACTTAAGGTTCGTACACAGACTTCTTTGCCTGTAAATGTGTTAAGTAAACGTCTGAGCAGCATAATCACTAGAGACTAAACGTGACTTTGCACAATATTTTCGTTAGTCCCCAGACTTCGCGATTTAACCCAAATTCTAAGTGTGCCAAGTTTTCCATTTTGGCCAGCATCCTAGTTGAAAAGCAGCCGTCAACCTTGGTATAATCGTTTTCGAAAATAGTTTAATCACAAACTTGTTCTTACGCATTGAATAGCGGGTCTTTAGCTCAGTTGGGAGAGCGCCTGCATGGCATGCAGGAGGTCGACGGTTCAAGTCCGTTAAGATCCATAGTTGTTATATAAACGGCTGTCAATCATTGTCATATTAAGGATTTAAATGATAGTTTCAGCTTTAAAGTCATCATTTAATTGCGACGAAAATCAAAAAAAGAATGTCCACAGGAATGTCCGACATTCCTTGCTTGGCAGGCAGTGGCCGTAACTCTTTCAAAGGAGTTGCGGTTATTTTTATACTAACAAGACGCACTTCATAAAAAGAGCACCAAAAATTTTTAGATTTCAAGCTTCTAGTCCGTCATTCACACGCTTTCAGTGTTTGTTTATTTGTTTATCAGTGATTACTTGTTAGATCTTAAAATAGTCATTCGGTACTAGTTCACGCCAATAATCCTTTAAATCAGCCAAGACTTTATGATGCCCCGTGTTCTGACAGCGAACAATAAACTGTTTAACCACGTTTTTGCTTGTTTCAGTCTTCTGAATTAAGTCAAGCGCTATCTCTCTGCTACCCATTGCCATCCACCGCGAACCATCAGCTTCATCGATATCATTGATCCAGCGCAGACTCTGAACAAAATTTACGACTTCATCGGACGACTTTGTTTTCACTGCACAGACAAATGCAAGAGACATGGCACCATATGCATAAGAGCGACCAAAAAATCCCGGCTGCTTGCTTAAAATACGCTGAACATGTTGAAATAACAACGATAAATCATCGAATCCTAATAAAGGACAAATATAGCGTAGGATTAAGTATTCAAATAATCCCCAATGATTTGACTTTAGCAGTTGCCTCAAAAGTTTAGGGGCGACTGTGCGTTGTTCACTTTCATCAAAATGGTTAAATCCAACCTCCATGGCCGTACGTTGCAAGACAAAGAGCTGTCCTTGCCGGATATTTGCTGGAACATCTTTCATGAATTCCATGGTTTGATTTATCACATCTTGGGCATCTGCAACGTTCTTGCCGCGTGCTTTGAGCGACACCATGTCAGACCAGGAAAGCCACAATGTGATATTTCGATTTTGACCTTGCAATGTGACATTCATGCTTCCAAGTAAAGTAGGCACTAAAACAGCCATTTGTTCACATAGCTGAACCAAACTGCCAAAAGAAAGTTGTGACTCAGCTTTTTCAAAACGACGAAGGGTCGATTTGTTGCGACCCAAAACAATGTCATCTAGATGAAGGCCCAAATAGCGTCTACGACCGAGTATCACACCCCCAGCCGTCTTACGGACTACAATCGGCATAGGATCGGGATTTTTCAGTTCATAGTTGTGATGCGGATGTCCCTGCCTTGTACGAGCAAATATCAGCGTAAAATATTTAGCTTGGCTAATATCACCCATCAGCTGCGTATCGGTGATCATATCATCAATTTGTTTTTCATGAGCGACGTTTTGAGAAACGACCCATTGTTCTAACAATTTGGTGAAATGCCACACTTCTTGCCCCTCCGTGTATGATTCTAACTCGCCGTATTTATCCATTTCCTCGGTCAAATCAGATCTAAAAGTATCAAGAAATTCGACATCGCGATCCATCAAAGCGCCAAGCCACAATTTTGCAAGAATTTTCCCACGCTCTTCTTTGCGCAAATTATGCTTCATTCGATCTGTTCGATGCCAAAGTAACATCAGTAGCTCATGACTTGCGGGTCCCATGATGGCTTCCTGTATCTCCCATTCGAACGGTGTCAGATTTTCGGGAATAGTCAACCGATCCGCGATAATTTGTTCTGCTTCGGCATCAAAATGATACTTTGCTTCAGGCCAATGAATACCAGCATCAAAAAGGACTGAGGCTAGCTTAGTCATACTAGTTGTTTTCTTATTCTCTGAAAAGAACTCGGCGCGTCGTTTTGTCAAAGCATTGATGTCGTTTATTTGAATGAGCGTTTGTAAGTGCATGGGAAAAGCTCCCGGAGCTTCAGGATACAGTAAGAAATCTTGGGGCTGTATTCCGATCCGGCGAATTAACCCCGTAGCCTTCTCTTTGCTAATGTCACTAACGCCATTCTCAAAACGCGACAAAGTGGTTGCGGACCAATCTTCGCCTGCAGCTTCCTTTAAAGTCAAATCTCTCCCTGTTCGGAAATCCTTAAAAAATTTACCCAGTCTTTTAAGTTCAACATTTTCATCCACATTCAACACCCTTTCTAACTTGTACCCCATCCAACTGACAAACTTAGCATAACAGGTATCTTCCATGTTGGCGTGTTTTTATGAATGATCACGATCTTACAAATGTAAATTTTCGATCATGTAATTTAAAAAGAACTGAATCATGTCGCTTTGTCTCATTTTAAAATCGACTTGGTTCTTTTGTGTCATCTTCAAAACAGTAATAATTGCACACGACCCTAACTTTTCCCAGTTTATTTGGTCGCGTCCGAAATTTAATTGCGTTTACTCAAAGGGTAACGAAGGTTATACGAACTTTGTATTAAAGCACCATGCACAAACAATATTGTGCACAACTAGAATTGCGAATATGCAACAAAGCTTCACTTTAACCAAAATAATTTTAATAATCTTATTGTAGATGTTGTTATCAATAACATCTAAGTAAATGGGGTTTAGATTTTACATTTGGAGGGGCTTAAAAATGAATAAGCATAATTCGTTACTCACCACCACTGTGGCAACAGCCGCCGTATTGACCGTTGCTGGCGGTGTGACGACCGTACACGCCGATGACCAAACGCCAACCAGCAGTGCGACAAGCAAGACAGCTCAGTCCGCAGCTGATACTTCGGCTAAAACACCGGTCGAATCTGCGCAACAAGGCGTAAATGATGCGCAAGGCAATGTCGATGCTGCCCAAAAAGCTAAGGATGATGCATCAAAAAATGCCGCCGACACTACGGAAAAACAAAGCGCTGCGCAACAAAAGGTTGACGCGGCCCAAGCAGCAAAGGAAGCGGCCCAAAGTGTAGCAGCCAGTTCTGCTGCTGCCGCCGAGTCTGCTGCAACTCAGACCTCCGCAGCACAATCTGCAGCTGATGCGGCAACACCGGAAGCCAAGCAGTCTGCTGCGACAGCTGTGAGTGATGCTAAGGCGGAACAAGAAGCGGCCCAATCTACTGTTAATTTAGCAACGAGTCAGCAGGCCAAAGATCAAGCTGCTCAATCCGCTGCTAGTTCTGCCGCCCAATCCGCCGCAAATGCTACCGCTCAAGCACAATCCAAGGTTAACGTCACCAAGCAAGCCACCAGTGATGCTGCCAAGGCCCTTGATACAACGGCGGCCAAGACTGCAGTCGATCAAGCAAGCACTAGCCTTGCCGCTGCCAAAAGTGCTTTAAGCAAGGCCCAAGCAGAAGCCGATCAAGCACAGACTGCCCAAGCGGCCACTGATCAATTGGTCTCTGCAGCCAAGTCTAGTTTGGACCATCAAGCCACAACAACGAGTAGTGCCAAAGATGCACTCGCACAGGCAACTGCTAAGAGTACTGCAGCTAAAGCAAAAGTCGCGGAGGCACAAAAAGCTGTTACGGATGCACAAGCTGCTCTTGATGCGGCACAAGCCAAGACAAATATTGATTTAGCAGCAGAAGGCATTACTGTCACCGTCTCCGACAATGCCAAAGTGACTGCCAAGGAACTGGTGGCAAGCAAGTCACGAGATGGTAACTATATACATTCACATTTAGCCACCATTGCTAAAGGTATTAGTATCTCGTATAAACCTACGGATGCTGACTGGAGTGAAGAACTTCCTTACACGAACACTGGCACAGATTACAAAGGCAGAACTATCGGTATATCGTCAATTAACTTTGCCGCCCCATCAGGCGCCTATGATTCACTCACTTCTGCGCAGAAATCACATATAGAAGACCTCTATCTCGCAATTTTTAATCGCATCCGAACGCAATTAGGTATGCCGCCCATTATTAATAGCAATAGCGTTAATGGCACTACAAAGGTTGCTGTTATAGGACCATCTGACATTGCTGGTGGTTCCTTCCTTTACAGTCGTGCCTTTTATCCCACAAAAAAGAGTGATGGTACAGTTGCTTGGCTTGATGACCCGCCTACAAACCCATTAACTCAGTACAATATGGCTATTTTAAAAGATAATGTGTTTAACAATAGTGTCTTATCAAGTTTCTTAAGTAAATCAGGTGACACCTCAGACGGTACTTTGGCTGCCTCAAATCTACAACCCTTACTTGGGTTCAATAGAGTAGGCGAATCCAGCAAAACGTTAGCCGACACTGTTACAATCGCCCGTTCTGGTCAACTCCTTTTCCTAACTGTCAATGTTGCAACCGTCAACGATGATGCAACCTTCAATACATCAACAGATACAAAAGCACTTTCAACTGCCCTAAAGAATGCTCAAACTCAACTTGCTAGCTCGCAAGCGGACCTTGCAACGGCAAACGCCACCCAAGCTGCCGCACAATCGGCTTTTGATCAGGCTAATGGTGCACAAACAAAGGCGCAAGCTAACTATAATGATGCCGTTCAAAATCAAAAAGCAGCCAGCGTCAAAAAGACTAGTGCTGATAATAAAGTGGCCGTTAACAAAGTTGCTGTGACAAACGCGGAAACAGCATTAGCAACTGCTCAAAAGATCTACGAAGCAAGTCTGCAAGATCGACCAGCAAAGATTGCAGCGCTCAATGCTGCCAAAACCGCACAAGCTGAGGCGGAAAAACAGCTGTCACTCGCAAAGTCAGCGCAGGCTACTGCTGAAGCACGTCTCGAAGCAGCTCAGAACCAGCTTAAAAAAGATCAAGACGCAACCGCTGATGCAAAAGCTAAATTAGCGAAGGCGGAACAAGCCGTAACAGACGCAAAAGCCAAACTCGATCAACTGAATCATGCACAGGATCGTTTAATCAAAGCTAAGGAAGCACAGGCCAAAGCTGACGCTGGGGTTGCAAAAGCCAAAGCTGCTGTCGTTGCGGCCGAAAAGAATCTTAGTGAAAAACAAGCTGTTTTAGCAGATGCAAAGGCTAAAGCCGCGACAGCTAAGAATAAATTGGCTGAGGCAACCGCAAGCTTAACCGCTGCGCAACAACAACTCAAAACAGCTAAATCAGTTCTAAAAGCTGCCCAAGATGCTGAAACTTTGGCTGATAATGTTACTCGTCAACAACATCAGCTTGAATCTAAAGCAGACGCATTGAAACATGGCTATCATATTAATGGCCAACAAGTGCTTGATCAAAACGGTCATCCCGTATCCGGATGGTCAGTTGTGAATGGTCAAATGGTTGATCCATACGGTAATATCATCAAAATCGCTCAAACACAAACAACTCCACGCACTAAGACTGCCGCACCAGTGACCAAACCACTAGCCGCCAAGGCCTCGGTTAACTCAAATGGCCGGCACAGTTTCCCACAAACAGGTGAAAATCAAGTGATAACCGCTTGGATGATGTTGCTTGGTTTTGCTATGACGGCATTAAGTATGCTTGGCTTTGAATCTCATCGCAAATATCGTCATCAACGTTAAGCTGAAATGATTGTTTGGCTTTGATTAATTTACTAGTCAACGTCAATTATCCGCTAGACTAAAGAAGTCGGCTCTTCTCCACCAAGGGCAGATCGTGGTTGCAATGCCACGGCGGATCTTTGATAATTTTGTCAGATTAAGAAATGAAATGTAGATACAAAGGTCTTTCTCGCCTCCCCCATTTTTGATTTCGTATCAACAAGTATCTTTAAACGTTATATTCAAAAAGCGTTGAGCAATCATTTCAAAATTGCCCAACGCTTTTTAATTTCTTAAGCAAATGTCGTTTTAACCTTCATCTGCTTCACATCCGCCATCGTCTGGCAACCGGTCAGCTGCATGGCGATGTTGATTTCCATTTTCAGATGATCGGCAACATCCTTGACGCCTTGCCAGCCGCCAAGTGCTAACCCATAACTAAATGGTCGGCCAATGCCAACGAGATCAGCGCCTAGTGCCAGCGCTTTGAGTACATGGGTGCCGCGCTGAACACCGCCGTCAAAGATGATGGGAACGCGATGATCCACAGCGGCGGCGATGGCGGGTAACTGTTCAATGGCGCCTGGCGCCCCGTCGAGTTGGCGGCCGCCATGATTGGAGACGTAAATTCCCGCAGCACCTGCTGTAATGGCAGCAACGGCATCGGCAGGGTGTTGGATGCCTTTGATAATAATCGGCAAGCCTGAATAACTGGCTAATTTACTGATCAAGCCAAGATCCAGCTTTTGCATGGATTCTTTAAACAAACCGCCTGCGCCAACCCCGGATTGCCCTGTGTTATAGCCTTCGAGGTTGGCAAGTCGGCCTTTGAGATGGTAATGATTCATCACGTCTTTTTCACGATAACCGCCTAATGTTGAATCTGCTGTCAAAATGATGGCCAGTGCACCGGCCTGTTTCGCTTCGTCTAGCAAGTATTTACAATATTCCCAGTCTTTAGGCATATACAACTGAAACATGTATGGCGCACCATCGCTGACCGCTGCGGTTTCCGCGATGGTTTTGGAAGCAAAGGTGCTTTGGGACATCATGATACCGGCTTCTTTGGCGCCTTTTGCTAAACCGAGTTCACCGCTTGGGTGGGCCAAAGTGTTGCCGGCAATGGGAGCGGTTAGCAGCGGTGAAGCAAGTTTTGCGCCCATAAACGTTGTTGACTGATCCGGATTTTCAACGCCTTGTAACACACGTGGCAGCATGTGTACGTCTTGAAATGCCGTTGTATTGCGGTGCATGGTGTAGCCATCGTCAGAGCCCTCACTGATGTACCCGAATTCACCGCGACCAAGGACTTTTTCAGCGCGCGCTTCCAAACTTGCTAAATCTAACACATCAATTGTGTTAACTTTGCCGAACGGATCGGTTTTCACTGCATCTACCATGATTTGTTTCCTTTCTTCTTCGCAGTCAATGTGACTCGGTTAATCTAGGTAATCAATTAGTTGCTTGACGTCATAGCGCTCTGTTTGCAATGGCTGTTCAGCGGCTTTCCCGATGGCAACTGCCATGACGGGTACAAAGCGTTTAGGATCCAGGCCTAGTGTTGGGATGATCGTTTTAAAGTCATACCCGGACCATGGATTGGCGTCATATCCGTGTGCTCGGGCCAGAAGCAACAATTGCATGGCAACCATAGCGCCGTCAATGGTGGCATCTAAAGTCAGAAATTCAGGCGAAGCATTTTCATACAGTGGTAGGAAGGTGTTGAAGATTTGGTCCAACTTCTCTTTACTGATTTTTCCTGCCTCGTAAACCTTCGTCCACACATCGCGATAGACCTCATGTGATTGGGTGTCGCCGGCAACGAAAATAATGGCGGAACTGGTATCAATTTGCGGATAGTTGAATTTCATGGCCGCTTTTTTCAACTTCTCTTTGCCTTCAGGGGTGTCAATGATGACAAAATGCCACGACTGCAAATTGCATGCGGACGGCGCGGTTGTTGCCTCCCGAATCATATCTTGCAGTTCATCGCGGCTGATTTTTACCGTTGGATCGAACTTGCGAACCGAATGCCGATCGAACATCACCTTTGCTAAATCGTTATTAGTTAATTTATTTGGCGCTACTGTTTCTGTCATTTTAAATTACCTCATTTCTTAATTAATATGTTAACCGTTTTCATTCAGATAGTATAGGGCTTCACAAATGGAATTATCGTACATCATTACAAAAAATCGATTTTAAAAATAAAAAAGTTCATTCTGATTGGCGTCAATTTTTAAGACCGCCGTTATTTGGATCACCGTTGACGCTCCCTCCGCCGCAATTGAGCAGCAGCAGTTGTAAAATTACCACTAAGTCAAAAAAGTTGCTTTTACTGCTTAATCAGCCTACATTGACGTCGAAAGGGGTTGATCTGATGCAAATCCATTTTGACGAAGGCGCTGTGAACAAGATCCAACCGCATTTGAGTTCGGACAAGAAGTTGCTTTTGACGTTTGAAGATGGTGTTGGTCCGTATTCGCAACACGCGATGATTCATATGCAAGTTCAATTCTCACTTAATGTCGTCAAGGCTAGTGATCCAGCAACCGACTACGACACTGAAATCAGCAGTAATCTTGGGCCAATTTTGATTAAGGGTTATTCGCAGGAAGACTTAAATGCCAATATGCATGTCCATTTCAACTCGACCTTAAATACTTTGGTTTTAAGTGGTGATGGTGGCGACATTGATACCAACATGGGGTTCATTGATTTTACCGAAGCCAATGGTGTCCGCAATAATCCGGCCCGCTAAAAACTAAAACGGGTAACTTGACTATTCTGACGATCCGCAACCAAAGCTTCACACCGCTGCTTCACTCTTAATTTTTCCACCATGAAAATAGCCGCCTCCAAGCCTATGAGTTTGGAGAACGGCTATTTTTTCGTATTTAATTTTTAAATGCCGCGCGGTTTGTTTGGCAGGGTCACAACAAAAGCGGCACCATGCGGATGGACATCTTTTACTTCAATATGGCCATGATGGATGGTCACAATCCAGCGGGCAATGGCCAGGCCCAGACCACTGCCACCGGTTTTTCGGCTGCGGGATGCATCTTCGCGATAGAAACGCTCAAAGATACGTGATTTGTCCGCGTCAGCAATGCTTGGTCCGGAGTTGCCCACCACCAGTTGCCACTCTTTTGAGGTTTGGGTGACCTTCACCCAGATGGAATCGCCGGCTTGCGTATATTTAAATGCATTGTCCAGTAAGATAACCAGTAACTGTTTGATCCGTGCAGTGTCAAACCAGGCATGGCTTTTTGGCGGAATCGTGGTGGTAAACGATTTATCCTGACTAATCGCAATGTCGTGATAAGAAGCCAGTTGCGGGGCCAGTGTTTGATCAAACCGCAGATCGGTCAGTTCGATTTCAATCGTGTTGCTATCGGCCTTGGCAATTGTCAGTAAATCATCCGTGAGTTGCCGCAAACGCTTAGTCTCGCCCAGTGACGTTGCGATGGCCTCGCTTTCGTCAATAATGGTGGCTTGTGGCTTGGTTAGCAAGGCTTCCTGTTTACTTTGAATCACAGCCAGTGGTGCTCGTAGTTCATGCGCTGCGTCTGCCACAAAATCTTGCTGCCGCTGCCATGACCGAACAATCGGGCGCATTGAACGGGTTGATAACCAATATGACAAGCCCAGTGCCAACGCCCAAAATAGGATAATCGTCAAAATCAGAACCTGACGAAAAGAACGAATGGCAGCTTCTTGAGCGTCCGTATTTTGCAAGATCAACACATAATGCCCGGCATATTGAGGATCTGCGGCCGTCACCGGAACTTTCACCAATAAAGTTCTAAAGGTGCCATTTGAAGTCGGTAAATTTTGCAATTTGTTAACTGCCTGACGATCTAGTTTTAACGTTTTGAAATAGGCATAAAACCGTTCACCTAACATCGCCTGATTGATGATTTTTCCTTTTTTATTAAAAACCACCATGTTCATCCGAAAAGGTACTGGTCGCGAAGTCACCGGGCGTCCGGGACCACCTGCATCGCTCATGGTTTGTGCCGGCTTGGTAAGCATTATTTTTTGTTGCTCCAGCGAATGATCGATATCTTGATAAATCGAACGTTCATAAAGGAAAAAAACAATGACCCCCAGCACTAGAAAAAGTCCGGCAAAGCTCAGTAGTTGACCGATAAATAAACGTCGCTGTTGTCGCTTAATCCCTTTATCTGCATTCATGCACGGTCCTCCGGTTCCTGAAAGATGTAACCGACATTGCGAATTGTTTTGATCCATACATCAGCTTGCATCGGTTTTAACTTTTTGCGCAAGTTCGACATATAAACTTCGACGACACTGACAGCCGTATCCGAATCAAATCCCCACAACCGATCAAAAATCTGATCCTTCGTAATAATCGTTTTTTGATTCTGTAATAAGTACACTAACAAGTCGAATTCTTTTCCATTCAACGCTACTGGTTTGTCGTGAATTAAGACTTCATGCCGGTTTAGGTGGACTTCAAACGGGCCGGCTGTTAACCCATCCTCATCAAAAAAATGTCCTGTCCGCTTTAACAATGCTTTTAACCGCATAATGAGCTCTTCACGGTGGAATGGCTTGGTAAGGTAATCGTCACCACCCAACTCAAAACCACGCACCTTATCTGTCAAAGCATCTTTAGCCGTCAAAATAAGAACCGGGGTCTTCACTTGCTTAGCTCGCAGCTGTTTAAGCAAATCAAACCCATTCAGCTCTGGCAGCATGATATCCAGCACAATGGCATCAAAAATCCCCTCTTCTGCCAAATACAAACCATCAGCACCCGTCAAAGCAGCTTCAGGCTGAGAAAAGTCCCGAATAAAATCAACAATACTCTCATTCAGATCAGGATCGTCTTCAATTACCAGAATTTTAGGTTTAACTATCATAGATTCTCCTCTAAAAGTGAGCGTGAGCCGGCGCGGTTAGAAACCGGAGTGTAAGTGGCCTCAGGCGTGATGGCCCGCTCTTGGCCATTGCGACTAAGGCCCTTACACGCAGATTGCTGCGACTGCGAACGCGTTATGGTGAGCGTGAGCCAGCGCGCATAGGGGCCTAACCACCAACCGCCAACCACCATCCCCACCAAAGCCAATGTTTCAGTCTTATCAATCACAGCGTCAGCTTAACATGAAAATCATAAACTCAGCTTAAGAAAAAAATTGCTGGCTTTAAGGTTAATTTATGCTGCATCTCGCATACTAATCCCATTCATCAAGAAGGGAGCGATTCGATGCGCCAAAAGCTGAAACAATTCATTGGCTTCGGTTTAGTCGGTGGTATCAATACTATTTTGACATACTTGCTTTACCTGACATTATACCAATTGATCAATCCAACCGCTGCGATGGGTGTCGGCTATGGATTAACGTCCGTTTTAGGACTTTTCCTCAATGATACCTGGGTCTTTAAGGTTAAAGATCACCGCGACCTTAAAAGTGTGGCACCACGATACTATTTTTCGTATGGTCTCACCTTTATCATGAGCCTGATACTCACAAGCTTCTGGAATGATGCATTGAATTTACCAAAACCATTAGCACCGATGTTTGCACTTATGATTACCGTCCCAACGAACTTCCTTTTAAGTAAGTTCTGGGTATTTCGAGAAAAGGGAGTTACGGCACATGAAAAAAATTAAACAGTGGACCCTTGATTGGTGGCTCATTGGCATTCTCGTTCTGGCTGCGTTTCTTTACAGCTGGAATATCTGGGAAGCAGGAAACGCTAATGATTATTACACGGCGGCTATCACCAGTATGATCCAAAGTTGGCACAATTTCTGGTACGGCGCATTTGATCCGGCTGGCTTTATCACCGTTGACAAACCACCGGTAGCGCTTTGGTTCATGGCCATTTCCGCCAAAATTTTCGGCGTTCACGGCTGGTCAGTTGTTTTACCCTCAATTTTGTTTGGCATCGGCAGCGTGGCGCTAATCTATAACATGATCAAACCCCGCTTTAATGTTTGGGCCGCCCGCTTAGCTGCATTGGCGCTTACCTTAACGCCTATCGTTGTCGCGGATTCCCGAACAAATAACATGGACGCCACACTACAGTTCTTTCTGCTACTCGCCAGCTGGTGCCTGATGAAAGCAATCACCAACCGCAAGCCCTGGCTGGTCGTCATGAGCTTTGCTTTGATCGGGGTTTCGTTCAACATTAAAATGCTCCAAGCGTTCATGATTTTGCCAGCCTTATTACTCTTTTTCTGGCTTGCATCAAAGCAGCAGTTATGGCGCCGACTGGCTACGCTGGGGATTGCATTAGCCGCGATGGCTGCCATGACACTTGCCTGGCCACTACAGGTTGACTCAACCGCCGCCAGCCAGCGGCCCTATGTCGGCAGTTCCCAAACGAATTCAGAAATGGAATTGGCTTTTGGCTATAACGGTACTGAACGATTATTGGGCCAAACAACCGGTACCGGTGCGGCCTTCCCCGGTATGGGCAACAGCAAGACCAAAGCGACTGGTGAAATGAACCCGACATCTGGGGCGACCAAAGGCAACAATAGCAAAACCGGCACGGCACCGACTGGCACTAAAGGAAATCCACCAACCGGAACAAAGGGCACAACCGGTACGCCACCTGCCGGAAATGGTGGTGGTCGCCCGGGTAATGGTCAAGGTCAGGGCGGCACGCCGCCAGCTGGAACTAACGGCAAACAACCTACTGTAAAAACCAAATCCGGCACATCTACAAATAACGCACCTGCAAACTTTGCAGAGGGCAACTTTAAAGGCGGCCGTGGTACCGGTGGTGGTGCAGCTGGCGGTCGCGGTGGTGGTGCCTTTTCAATTGGGAATGCCGGGCCACTGCGCCTGCTGCAATCTGATCTTGGTCCACAAATAAGCTGGCTTGCACCGATGGCTATCATTGGCTTTATCAGTGCCTTTGCTTATTACCTTGATCGAAAGCGCAAATGGTACCAAACCACAAGTCAGCAAAATCACTTGCTTTTCTGGCTTGGTTGGCTTGTGCCAGTCGCCGGCTTCTTTTCAATCGCCAGTTTTTTCCATCCTTATTACACGATTATGCTTGCGCCACCACTCGCGGCACTATTCGGTATCGGCACAGTCACCATGTTTAACCAGTTCAAATTAAGCTTCAAGCACTGGCAGAGTTGGCTGCTCCCGCTTGCACTTGCCGCAACGACTGCACTTCAGACTTGGTATGTCAGTCTTTACTATCAGTGGCAACCGATTCTTGTGGTCATTGCCGGTGTAATCGGTTTGGCACTGCTCTTCATCGCCCGAACCAAAACCTGGCGGAAATCGGCGCTGGGCGTGGCGATTGCCGCTATCTTAGCCGCACCGGGTTTCTGGTCGTTGACACCGACACTTGCCGGTTCGTCATCAGGCATTCCAACCGCTGGCCCTACTTTGCTAACGTCAGGCGGTAATAGCGGTGGTATCGGTAGTGGCAGTGTCAATAGCGGTTTATTGAAGTACGTTGAAGCTCATCAAGGCAATGCCAAATACCTTTTTGCTACCAGTAACGCTAGCACTGCTGCCCCGTATATTATCAAATCCGGTAAAGCGGTTATGGCAATCGGTGGATTTAACGGCACTGACCCGGCAATTACTTTGAAGCAATTCAAAGCACTGGTCAAAAGTGGCGACATGAAATATTACCTGTCATCGGGTCGCTCCGGCAATTCAAAGATTGAAGCGTGGGTCGAAAAAGTCGGCAAAAAGGTGGCCGCAAGCAAATACGGCAGCAAGACAACCACCAACGCCCAAAGCAATCAAGGTGGTCGTATGGCAATGGGCGGCATGGGCAGCGGCACGCTGTATGAACTTGATGCCAGCATGGTGAAGTAATTTTCATTAATTCAGAAAGGAGCAAGCGTGATGCGACAAAAAACAAATCCCTTCATTTCCGTTGTCTTACCCGTTTACAACGAAAGCGCAGGCATTGGCGAAACGTTAACCGAACTCGCCAACTATGTCCGGGCGCGACCAGAACGGTATGAACTTATCTTTGTCAATGATGGCTCAACCGATGACAGTGCCACTCAGATTAAAGCCGCGATGGCTAAAAACCCAACCATTCGCCTCGTAGACTTCTCACGCAACTTTGGGCATCAACTTGCCATTACCGCTGGCATTCGTTACGCAAGCGGTGATGCCGTTGTCGTCATGGACGCTGATTTACAAGATCCACCAAGCGTCATCCCAGCCATGATCGCCCGCTGGCAAGAAGGCTATGATGTTGTCTATGGCAAACGACGCAAACGCAGCGGCGAGACTTGGTTCAAGAAGGTAACTGCCGAAACTTTTTATCGCGTGCTAAAGGCGCTCACAAGTGTTGACATCCCCGTCGATACAGGTGATTTTCGCTTAATGGATCGCAGCGTCGTGAACGTTTTGAAACAAATGAATGAACATGATCCTTACGTGCGCGGTATGGTGGCCTGGGTCGGATATAAGCAAGTTGCCGTGGAATATGATCGGCAAAAACGAACCGCCGGAGAAACCCATTATCCATTAAAGAAAATGCTACACCTTGCCATGAACGGCATTACCAGCTTCTCCACCGTTCCTTTAACAATTGCCAACTGGCTTAGCGGCTTCTTTCTCCTACTGGCCGTGGCTATTGTCGCCATCAGTTTCTTTTTAGGTCATCTCAGCTTATTAACTTGGGTGATCGCGACAACGTTACTTGTTGGTGCCGGCATCACCTTCAGCATCGGTCTACTTGGCAACTACATCGGCCGAATGTTTGCCCAAAGCCGACACCGACCGCTTTACATTGTGGCTGACACTTATGGCTTTAAAACGCAAACGACCCAACAACAAAATTACCGCTACCACGCCTTGCAAAATTAACGGTAACTAAGATTTGATATCTGTACCAAAATGGACTGCTAATAACACAAAGCAGTCCATTTTTTGTGAGCGCGAACAGGAGCGCTTAGCAATCGGAGTATAAGTGGCCTCTAGCCTAAATGGCCGGTCTTTGCCATTTAGGCTAGAGGTCCTTATACGCAGATTGCTGCGACTGTGAGCGCGTTATAGAACGCAATGTTATTCCCCTAAATGCCTAGAATAGAAAGCTTTTCCGCCCTCCCGTCTACCTTCTTAAAATCAACCACTCTTTAAACGTGATAATCGCACTTTGACCATTGCAACCAAGGTCCTTCCACGCCGAAAAACACGTTATATGGTAAGGTCGAATAACTACCGCCACTTCAGCACAAGATTTTACAGCCACCGCATAATTATGTTACGGTTATTAAAAGTAAGTACAAAGACAACTCGACCCCAGAAAGGATTGAGCATATGCCAACACCAACGACCAAAGACCTGACGCTTTTGACGCCGAGCGATTTGGCCGCTGATTTTGACACCGACCTCACAACCGGTTTAACAACAAACGCAGCTGCCAAACGCCGCCAAGAAGATGGCCCCAACCAACTGACTGCTGCCAAAAAGCCCAGTTTATGGCGGCAAATCGGGCATCACCTTAGCGACATTACCTCGTTAATTTTACTATTTGCCGTTGCACTATCTGCTTATCTAGCCCTGACGACTGACAGTGACTGGACCAAAACAATTGTTATCGGCAGCATTGTGATCCTTAACGTCGCCATTGCCTTATACCAAGAACACAGTGCCGAAAAAGCATTGGCAGCTTTAAAAGCCATGACGGTTCAAACAGTCACCGTTGTTCGTGAAGGTAAGACCCAAACCATTGCCGCAGCAGATTTAGTCCGCGGCGATTTGATGCTCCTCAAAGCAGGTGATGCAGTAGCGGCAGATGCGCGGCTAATTCACAGTCAGGATCTCGAAACCGATGAAGCAGTTTTGACAGGAGAAAGTTCCGCCGTTGCCAAATCTGCCGCGCCACTGACTGAAGTGCCGGATGATCTTGGTGATGCCGTCAATCGTCTTTTTTCCGGTACGGCAATTACCAGTGGAAAAGCCAGCGCTATTGTCACCGCCACCGGTATGAAGACCGAGTTGGGAAAAATTGCATCATTATTGAATCAAACGCAAAAACAAGCGACACCATTAGCCAAACGCCTAAACGCACTGGGCAAACGCTTATCGTTAGTGGCCATCTTAGGCGGTGCGCTGACGATGTTGTTTTCCATGCTTTACCACCAAGAAACCTTAACCGAAAGTCTTATGCTCGGTGTGAGTCTTGCCATTGCGGCGGTTCCGGAAACATTGCCGGTCATCGTCACGCTCAGCTTGGCGCACGGCGTCCAGAAAATGGCCAAACGCCACGCCATTATTCGACAAGTGACCGCAGTTGAAACGATTGGTAACGTGAACGTTATTGCTTCCGATAAAACCGGTACTTTAACGCAAAACCAAATGACGGTAACCCACTTTTGGCCGTTTGGTGAAGCACTTCAAAAAGTTACCGATCAACCCTTAGCAGCGAATCATCAGCAATTTTTGACTTATTTAGGACTGGCAACCAACGCCCGGCTCACCAAACAAGGCGAACCGGATATCGGTGATGCCACCGAGCTGGCAATTGTTCGGCTGCTGGCCCACTACGGCTTAAACCGCGATGATCTTGAAACCCGCTATCCACGAATTGCAGAGTCACCATTTTCATCCGATAAAAAGACCATGGCGACCTTGCACAAAACTCCTGATGGCCGTTTTCTGGCTATCATCAAGGGTGCCGCCGATCGGATTGCCTTTTCCAATGATCATTGGCACGAGGAAGCAACAGCGATTCACGATCAGATGACTGCGCAGGCATTGCGGGTCTTGGCAGCAGGTTACCAGCAATTCGAAAACGACCCCGGTGCCGACTGGGAGACCCAATTAACCGCCGTGCAACCTTTAGGACTGATTGGCTTAATTGATCCGCCGCGTCCAGAAGTACCGGCTGCGATTCAAGCCGCAAAAGATGCTGGCATTATTACCGTGATGATCACCGGCGACCATCTTGACACTGCCACTGCCATCGCAAAAGACATCGGCATCCTCGACCACGGTCAACGCGCCATCACCGGACACGATCTGAGTCAAATGAGTGATGAAGCGTTGGCCGCCGATATTCAGCAAATTCGTGTTTTCGCCCGAACCACTCCGACCGATAAAATCAGAATCGTCAAAGCATGGCAGCAGCAACAAGCCGTCGTGGCCATGACCGGCGATGGCGTAAACGATGCCCCCGCGCTAAAAGCCGCCGATGTTGGCATTGCAATGGGTATCACCGGAACGGACGTGGCCAAAAACGCCGCCGATATGGTGCTCACCGATGACAACTTTGCGACAATCATTGATGCGGTGGCACAAGGACGAACGGTTTATCAAAATATCCTCAAGGCTGTTGAATTCCTGATTTCCGTCAATTTCGCGCAGATTTTCACCATGCTGATCGCGGTTCTGATCGGCTGGGGGGCAATTATGACGCCGGAACAGCTATTAATCGTAAACGTGCTCGCTGACGGTATTCCCGGCTTCTTCTTGAGCCGTGAACTAGCCGAACCTGGCATCATGCGGCTTAAACCGATTCCTAAAAAAGCCAGCATTTTTGCCAGTGGGCTTGGCAAACGAGTAGCGGTGCGGACAACGACTTACGTTGGCCTAATCCTCGGCGTTTACGCACTCGGTCGCTTTGGCTTGAGCGCTAATCAGCCAATTGTCGGCATGACCATGCTCTTTTTGACGCTGGCGATTGGCTCAATGTTGGATATTTTCCCGATCAAAACCCGTGGACGACTTAATCGCGCTTCTTTCACGGTCAATCCGATATTAACCGGCAGCTTGTTGGGTACCATTACCTTGATCTTGTTGTTAGCCACTGTGGCCCCGCTTCAACAGGTCTTTCGGCTGGCACCGTTAAATCTCGGACAATGGCTCATTGTTTTGGCGGTCATCTGGTTGCCGATGCTGGTCGTGGAAGGTTACAAACGCCGCCAGCATCGTGATGAATTAGCCGCATGGCAACAATCGGAATTGATTGGTGATGCGGAATAACAGTTGTTTTGTATTCGTTGATGAATCTGCTATGCTTTAGTTAATACTTGAGCAAGCTATGGTGCGTGCCCCGTTTGTCAGATTAGGAGTCGAATTGCGCTATAACGCGTTCACCTGCTCATGCTCACTAGGAGGTCATAAAGTGCAACCGTTTCAGGCATTGCTCCACGACGGCCAACAAGCTACCTTACAAACTATGACGACAGATGACTTACCTGCCGGCGAACTTTTGATCAAGGTTGCTTATTCAGACGTTAATTACAAAGATGCATTGGCCTATCAACCACAAAACCAAGTTGTGCGGCAATTTCCGCAGATCCTAGGCATCGACTTAAGCGGAACCGTTGTCGCTAGTCACGACGCGCAGTTTAAAAAAGGCGATCAAATTATTGTGACCGGTCATGGCTTAGGCGTCAGTCAAGGTGGCGGTTACGCTGAATATGCCCGCGTTCCGGCACAATGGGCGCTGCCATTACCTAAAAATCTCACACTGGAAACTACGATGGCGTTTGGAACAGCCGGTTTGACGGCAGCGTTGTGTGTCACGGCGTTGATGCACGCCGGAATGACACCTGAACGACAGCCGCTGATTTTGGTTGGTGGTGCAACTGGCGGGGTTGGCAGTATTGCCTTACGATTATTGGCAAATGCCGGCTTTTCAAACCGCGTGGCCCTTGTCCGCACGCCTGATCAGCAACAACAGGTTCGCGCGCTCGGAGCAACTGCCACTTTAGCCCTTGACGAGTTACCAAAAGGCAAGGCATTGGCGCGTCAACAATTTGACTTTGCCATCGATCCGCTTGGTGGTAGTTTCACCACCAGCCTGTTACCGAGTATGCGTTACGGTGGAGCGGTTGCGCTATGTGGCAATGCTGCAGGCGCTTCCCTACCGCTCACGGTATTTCCGTTTATTTTGCGCAACATCAGCTTGATCGGGATTGATTCTGTGAGTGCGCCAACAGCCTTACGTCAAGCTGCTTGGACCGCGTTAGCCAAGCTAGCCCCAGTGCCTTATCAAACGGTCAATCTCTCTGACTTGCCGCACGTTTTGAACAAGCACTTTACCCATCACGCACTGCGGACGGTTGTGAAAATCAGCTAGATTGCAAGTAAATCGATTTTATAGGCAAAAAGATAACCGGCATGCGCTCATTTAATCATGATCGCATGCCGGTTATTTAAGTTTTTGAAACTAGCTCAGCAAGACCGCATCATCGGCAAATTCCTGCCCGCTGCGTTCTTTAAACAGTGTTAACAAATCTTCAACTGTCAAACGTCGCTTTTCCTCGCCGCGTACATCAACAGCGATCTCCCCGTGATCCAACATGATTAAGCGGTCACCGTATTTCAACGCGCTTGCCATGTTGTGCGTAATCATCAAAGTGGTAATCTGTTGAGCGCGCACCATTTGATCTGTCAAGGCCATAACAGTCGCACTCGTTTGAGGATCAAGCGCCGCCGTATGTTCATCTAGCAGCAACAAGGCCGGCTTCTTCAAGGTTGCCATTAACAAAGTCACCGCTTGACGTTGGCCTCCGGAAAGCAAGCCCATTTCTGCGCCGAGACGTTTCTCTAGTCCTAAACCCAATGTCGCCAGTTTCTCCTGAAAATGCTGCCGATCACGACGCTTGACGCCGCCTGCCCAGAAGTTACGCCATTCACCACGCTTTTCTGCTAAGGCAAGGTTTTGTTCAATCGTCAATAAAGAGGCAGTGCCAGAACGCGGGTCTTGGAAAACCCGCGCAATGAGCTTGGCCCGTTTCGCAACGTTTTGGTAAGTGACATCTTTGCCATTGATCAGGATTTGGCCTTGATTAACCGGCAATGTTCCGGCGATGCTGTTTAACAAGGTTGATTTACCTGCACCATTACCACCAATAATAGCGACAAATTCACCGCGTTCCAGGCTCATATCGATTCCTTTTAACGCGTGATTCTCATTGACGGTACCTTGTTCAAAATATTGGTGCAACCCGCGTACGTCCAGAACTGCCATGTTAATGAACCTCCTTTTGTTGCTCTGCCGGTGCAATCGTCATATGATCCGATGTTTTGGCAACCATGCGTTGGTCAGACTTGACCTGTTGCCGGTTGCTGTGTCGTACTTTTACTTGGAAGAGTTTCTTTTTCAATAACGGCAGTGATAAGAAAATCGTCAACATGAGTGCGTAGAAGAAGCGCAAGTAGTTCGGGTCTACACCCATATCCAAGACCACCGCAATAATGAGCCGATAGATCACGGCGCCCACAATGATCATTAGCAAGCGCGCCCACAACGGCACCCCGCGCACCAGGATTTCGGAAATGATGATAGCGGCCAAGGCAATTACAATCGTGCCGATACCCATGGACAGATCAGCATAGCCATTAGTCTGTGCCATAAGACTGCCAGACAATGCAATCAAGCCATTGCTCAACATGTAAATAATGATCTTCATCGCGTCATTATTAATCCCGTTAGCAGCCGCCATATTCTGATTGTTACCAACTGCGGCTGCGGCCAATCCCATTTCGGTATGGAAGAAGAAAACCAGGGCTCCGATGACAATTGCCACCACAATAGCGCCCACGATGATGCCAGTCGTTGTCGCATCCCCGCTATCTGTCAAATTGAACACAGTCTTGACCGCGCCAATCAAGCTGACATTGGCTTTTCCCATGATGAAAAGATTGACGGAATATAAACCGGTCATGGTCAAAATACCAGTGAGCAGATCCGGAATGTGCAATTTGGTCGTCAGAAAACCCGACACCGCGCCTGCAGCAGCCCCGCCGGCAAAACCCAGCAACGTTGCTGCAATCGGGCCAACTCCTGATACAATTGCCTGAGCAGTTATTGCCGCGCCTAGTGGAAAGCTACCTTCTGCCGTCATATCGGCAATGTCTAAAATACGAAATGTCAGATACACGCCAATGGCCATGACCGACCACAATAATCCTTGGGCAATACTTGATGTCACAATATCCATAACGAAACCCCTTTTTAAAAATGCTCGCTTATTCTGCTTGTTTCAACATCGCTTCAGTCAGCCCAAATTGCTGCATTCGTTTGGGATTGGTGACTAACCGGGTTTTGGCTGGTGTTTCAACTGCCAAATCTTTGACCTGTTTACCCTTCAAAAGCTTAACTGCCAACTTACCGGTTTGTTTGCCGAGGTCCTCGTAATTGATGCCGACCGTTGCAACTCCGGCTAACTTAACCATCGTGGCATCGGCTGGCACAACCGGAACTTTTTCCTTGGTGCTGACCTTACCAATGGTGGCCATAGATGCGGCCATCGTGTTGTCGGTTGGAATGTAGATGACCTCACTTTGCTTCATCAAGGCCGTGGCACTTTGTTCAACATCATTGGTCGTTGCCGCGGTCTTCTCAACTGCCGTCAGCCCTAACTTCTTAATCGCTGCCCTGGCAAGCTTAACTTGAACCTGGGAATTTTCTTCAGCGGCATTGAAGAGCAACCCGATTTTCTTGGCTTTAGGGAAAACTTTGTGAATAAAGCTGATTTGCCCTGCAACATCGACTTTATCCGTTACCCCCGTTGCATTTTTGTCTGGCTTAGAAGGGTTACTTACCAGCCCGGCCGCCTTAGGATCCGTCACCGCCGTAAACAGCATCGGCGTTGTAGCATCTTCCTTATGCAAAGCCTGAGCTGCCGGAGTGGCAATCGCTAAGTTAACATCGTTCTTATCTCGTTTCAGACGTTGGCTCATCGTCTGCAGATTCGACTGATCGCCTTGGGCATTCACATAATCAAGTTTGATCTTCTTACCCTTGTAACCGGCTTTAGCAAGCTCTTCGGTAAAACCTTTTCGTGCTGCGGTTAAGGCTTGCTGATCAATCAATTGCAAAACCCCAACCTTCACCTGACTCTTATCAGCCGCAGCACTCGTGGATTTACCACAACCAGCCAAAGCCACAACCGTCAACGCCGCTGCTACAACGGCAGCCATTTTTTTAATCATCATTTTCTTCCTCCTAAAATAAAGTGAGCGTGAACCAGCGCGGTTAGAAGTCGGAGTGTAAGCGGCCTTAATCGTGATGGCCCGCTCTTGGCCATTACGACCAAGGTGCTTACACGGAGATCTCTGCACTGGTGAACGCGTTATAGTGAGCGCGAGCCACCTTCTAATTGCACTGGCACTCGCACTACAGAACTCACTCGCCAAAAAAGGCCAGCCACTGGATTTTCTCATCCATGTGACTGGCCTTTTACTTTTTTCCCGGGAAAGAAAAAGCCACATGGATGAATTCGTCCATGTGGCGGTTAATTGCAAGTGAAATACTCACGGCCATCATGGATACAAACCTGATTGGCTTGTATCCATGAGATACAAACCATTATCCGAAATAGCCGTAATAGTACGCGTGATTAAGTTGTGTTGTTTTTCTTTGTCTCATGATCAACACTCCTTTGCTCAGAAGTTAACCCTTCTGGCTTGTTTCAAAGCGTATACTCATAATCTCAGTTTGTCAACACAAGTTTTCGCCGGTAGATTGGCTAATCGGATTTCAGGATATCGAAAAATGTCAAAGAATGTTGATATCATGGCTATTTTGGCAGGTGCACCGTTTGCTTAATATTTTTTAGCATTGTTTTATTTTTTACGGTTTCAACTTTGGCCGGTTTTTCAACGCTTAGTTTTTTGACTGCTGTTCCCTTAAGCAGTTTGATCGCCATTTTCGCAGTTTGTTTGCCAAGATCGCGGTAATTGATGCCTTTGGTGATGGTGCCTCCGTCTTTAACCATGGTTGATGCGGCTGGGACGACCGGAATCTGGTGAGCTTTGGCAACTTTACCGATCGTCGGCATTGCAGCAGCCATCACGTTGTCGGCCGGTAGATACAAGGCATCGACATCCTTGGCTAAACTTTCGGCTGCCTGCTGCACATCATTGGTGGTTGCTGCGGTGCGAATCTGATAGCGCAACCCTAACTGTTTGAGCCGTGCCTTAGCATGTTTGATTTGATAAACCGAATTGGGTTCGCTGGCGTTGTACATTAACCCAATCGTTTTAGCTTGCGGGAAAGTCTGATGCAGCAAATTAATCTGATCTGCCACCGCGACTAAATCAGTAACCCCGGTCGCATTCTTGTCAGGCTTTTCTAAATTCGTCACCAGTCCTGCAGATTTAGGATCAGTAATCGCCGTGAAAAGCAATGGTGTCTTCTTATCGGCTTTTTGCAGGGCTTGAGCAGCTGGTGTGGCAATGGCCAAGTTAACATCATTCTTATCGCGCGCCAGCCGGTCACTCATGGTTTTGAGATTAGCTTGATCGCCTTGTGCGTTCACATAATCAAGTTTGATCCGTTTGCCACTGTATCCGGCCTTGGCAAGTTCTGATTCAAACCCTTTACGCGCTTCGGTCAAAGCAGTTTGGTCCATTAACTGTAAAATACCGACTTTAACCGTTCGACTGCTGGCGGCACTTGATTTCTTACCGCAACCAATTAAGGTCAATCCAATCAAGACAGTTGCTGCTATCGTGAGTACGAGATGCTTTTTCATTAAAATTCCTCCCAATTTGCGCGATCCAGCGCCTTTAGACAATTAGATCACATATTCGTCCAAGTTATTTTTTAATTAACAAAAGCCAAAACCGAGTACCCTTTTTGGTCACTTTTTAGGTAAAACGCGTCTGATTAACCGGTATTATCAGACGGGTTAGCCCTCAGTAAGCGAGCCGTAACGCGCTCAATCTTAACGCGTTCACCGGCGCAGGAGCCTGCATGTAAGGACCTTGGACGCAATGGCCAAAGCCCGGCCATCACGCCCAAGGCCGCTTACACTCCGGCTCCTAACCGCGCCGGTTCACGCTTGATCATAACGCGCTCGCTGGCGCAAGGATCTGCGTGTAAGGACCTTGGACGCAATGGCCAAAGCCCGGCCATCACGTCCAAGGCCGCTTACACTCCGATCCTTAACCGCGCCAGCTCACGCTCACAAAAAATGGGCCAGCCGTTGGATTTTATCCATGCGACTGGCCCGAGTTTTCGGTATCGAAAAGCCGCGTGGATGATTGTTCATCCACACGGCTTTGTTGGCACATTCAATGTGACAGCCTCATGGATGCAAACCGTTGCTTGCGCGGTTTGCATCCGAGTGCAAACCGCTATCCAAAAAAGCTGCCAAAAAAGTTATTCAGTTGTGTTTGCCGATAATTCATCACGGTGAACACTCCCTCGGTTTTGTATGGGATTAAGCATACTGGAAAGCATTTGTCCGCGTCAAGAAAAAATTCTAATTATTTTACAATACACTTGTTATCCAAAAATCATCTTGAGATATTGATGGTTGGCTGCAGCGACTAGTCGATCAACCATACTCAATTTTAAAATGCCACTGGCTTGCTGGGCCAACCGAATTAATGGTGTATCTAGCACAATTGCTTGCTGAAACTTAGCTTCCGGGCCTTCTTTGTCAAGATAGTCTTTTGTTCGCATTCGGACCGTGATCCGGGTTACCGTACGGACAATCCATGAGTGTTTTTGCATTTCACGCGGTGTATTGAGTCGCGTGAATTCTCCCGGGACAAACTCATGATGCGGTGGCACCTTTTGACCGGTTAACTGTTCAAAATCATGGACAGTCGGTTTGCCTGATAGTGTGGTATACCAATCAGGAATATTTTTGAAATTGGTGACGTTGGTGCCGTTTAAATGAACAGGCAATGTTGCCACAATGTCAGCAGCGCTTGTGCCAATTGCTACCGACTTGGCAGCGGCAGGAAGCACCCAGGTCTGGGTCTTTTCCTGCCATTCTTTAAATGCTTGCGCGGGTAATTTCAACTGGACTGCGACTGTTTCACCAGCTTTAATAAAGACTTTCTTGAATGCCTTTAGCGCTTTTTCCGGCCGTAATGGACGCGGCTGCTGTTCTTTGACGTAAGCCTGAATCACTTCTGCCCCGTCCATATCCCCTGTATTGGTCACATCTAATTGAACCGTCACCGGCTGCGCATCGGTTACTTCATCATTGACAAGCCGCACATGCTTGATCGCAAAAGTGGTGTAACTAAGACCAAAACCAAACGGAAACGCCACCGGTACTTTTGCCTTATCGAAGTAACGATACCCGATATAGGAACTTTCTACATAAGGAACCGCGCGCGTGTGTTTGTCATAAATCTCAGCTGACACAACGTCTTGATAGCGCTTAGGATAAGTTTCGGCTAACTTGCCACTGGGGTTGACTTGACCAGTCAGTATCCGTGCGGTTGCCGTTCCAATATGCTCCCCGCCTAAATATAAATTCAAGATCGCCTGTACCTGATCTAACCATGGCATCTCAACCGGTGCTCCGGCGACCAATAAAACAATGACATGCGGGTTAATCGCTGCAATTGCCTGAAGCAAGTCATTTTGTACTTTTGGCAGGGCCATGTTCTTCCGGTCAAACCCTTCTGATTCATAGTTATCGGGTAATCCGGCAACAAAAATAACCTTGTCGTGCGTCCGCGCCAATTCCAACGCTTGGGCAGTTTTCTCCTGATCAACTTCATCATCAAGTCGATACCCGGCTGCGAAATCATAAGTGAGCCCAGCCTGTTTGATTCCGGTCAAAATCGACACTTGTTCAGCTGCTTGAATATGGGAAGAACCTGCACCTTGAAAGCGGGTTTCCTTGGCCATCTCACCAACAACCGCTAATGATTCACTGGTCTGCAATGGCAAAATGTGGTCGTCGTTTTTTAGTAACACAATGGCATTTTCCGCAATTTTCTGCGCTAACTGAGCATTTTGGTGTAATAAGGCTTCACGCGTACCATGGAAGCTGGGCCGATGTTTACGCGCCATTTTGATAATATTAGCTGCTGCACGATCCAAACTGGCCGGCTGCAATTCACCGGACTGCAACGCCTTCAATGCCTCATCATCAAATAAATGATCATCACCCGGCATTTCTAAATCCGTTCCAGCATTAAGCGCAGCTACTTTGTCGTTCAACGCGCCCCAATCGGTGATGACCGCACCATCAAACCCAAATTGATCGCGCAGCACGTTTGTCATTAAATAGCGATTGTCACTCGTATAAGTACCGTTTACTTTGTTATAAGAGCACATGACAGATTCTGGATGGCCTTGAGTAACGGCAATGCGGAAAGCCTCCAAATAAATTTCATGAAGTGCCACCGGATCAATCATCGAATCTGACGACAAGCGACCATTTTCCTGATTATTTGCAGCAAAATGTTTGAGACAGGCAGCGATTCCTTGCTTCTGCATGCCTTGAATCCAGGCCGCACCAAGCTTGCCGGCCAAGTATGGATCCTCGCTAAAATATTCGAAGTTCCGCCCGCATAACGGATTGCGTTTCATGTTTACCCCAGGGCCCAACACGACATCAACTCCCAGACTCTGAGCCTCAAGCCCGATCGCTGCCCCCATTTTGGCAATCAATTCCGGATCCCAAGTAGCTGCACTGGCACTCGCGGTTGGAAAACTTGTGCTTGGGACACTGTCATTAATCCCTAAATGGTCAGCAGCAGCGGCTTGGTAACGTAAGCCGTGGGGTCCATCACTCATTCGGATACTCGGAATCTTATGATCAGGAAGTGCTTCGGAGGCCCAGAAGTCCTTACCAGAAGTCAGTTTCATTTTCTCTTCAGTGGTCAGTTGATCAACATTGATGTTTGATGCTGAGTTGTCCATCAAATTACCCCATTTTCAAATTTCTATTAGAACCATTTCCACCCTTAATATAACGTTTTTTTGTGGCGATTTCCTGTTAACGGCTCTAATTTAGTAGAAAAGAAATGATTAATCCTTTAATCTGACAGTGTTTATCATTTTGATTGATTATTATTGCAAGAAACTGACATCTCACAGCTTCTTTTTAATAACTAGTCATTCGGCCAAAAAAAGTGCGCTGATGACGAAAAAAACGTCCGTTCTAAAATTTTATGCCAGAACGTCATAAAAAGTTCACATTTAGCGATTATTCTCTTAACTGTAGCAAGGAAGTTTACCCCCTTCTTACTACTACCCCAACCCAACTTTTTTCATTTTTACTCCTCCAAAGTAAAAATAAGTCAGCTCCACCCCCAATGGCGCTGACACGGGAACACCGCGTACCCCCAATACGCGGTGTTTTTTTGTTGAGCGCGAACAGGAGCGCTTAGCAATCGGAGTGTAAGTGGCCTTGGGCGTGATGGTCGCACTTTGACCATTGCGCCCAAGGTCCTTACACGCAGATTGCTGCGACTGTGAGCGCGTTATAGAACGCAATATCAGTTTCTTAATTGCCTACAATAGAAAACCTTTCTGCCCCCTGCCCACTTTCTTAAAATCAAACAGTTTTCAGACGTGATGGCCGGGCTTTGGCCATTGCGTCTGAGGTCCTTACACGCAGACTTCTGCGCCGGGGAGCGCGTTATAGAACGCAATGTAAGTTCCCTTAACTGCTTAAACTAAAAAGCCTTACCCCCAAACACCACAAAAATTAGTCTAATACCCAAACTTTTATCAGTTGATAAGCGCATAACCACCGCTACCAACCCACCATGCCGCGGCTAACCCCCCATCGTTTTCCCAACTCATTCATCTCAAAAATCACCAAAAAACACGATTCACACAAGGCTTTACCCCTGCGTAAATCGTGTTTTTTTGGTTGCTATTACCGCTCATTCATCCACATCGCGAACGGTTATCCGATCTTGCAAAGCGGTTGGATGCTCTAGCTGATCCAGGATTGCCAAGGCCATATTACCTGTTGTGATGTGACTCTGACCATCTTCGCCAACCAGTAAGGTATCTTTGCCTGCAACATAACCGGTTGCCGGTCCGCTTGGAAAAGCCTCGCTGGCGGATATACCAATCCATTTAACGTTATCGGTCATCTGCAAAAATCGATATTCATCATACTGATACTTCGCACCGTCATACCATGGCTGACTCGCAGCACTTTCTGGAAAATCAAGAATCATCGGATGATCGGCACCTGGCATTGCTAAGCTAGCACTTCCCAGAATAAAAACGGCTAACGTATCCGCATTACGCAACAAACTAATCAAATGCGTGGCAAAATCCAAATGTAAATAGCCGCGGCCAGAGCCCCACGGAACACTCAGCGCATCAACGACGGCATCAACACCATCTAGATCTGCTTCGCTTAAATCTAGTGGTGCCTTCACCAGCGTCGGAACGGTTTGGCCCAGCCGGCGCGCAGCTTTTTGCGGATCGCGCACGACAGCCAACACATCATGACCGCGTTTTCTCGCTTCGGCAACAATGGCACTTCCGGCACGTCCAGTCGCACCCAAAACTGCAATTTTCATTTTCTTACCTCATTTCGTAAACCCGAACACCCTACACGAGCTCATTTTAGCATGCATCCATTTAAAACGGTTGATTTGACCTTCTTAGCTCTAAATGAGAAGAAAACTTCCTTATATGCCCGTTTATGCGGTACACTTAAAATAATTGGACAGAATGTGAGAGGATATTATATGTCAATCGAAACGAGTCTTACTTACCAAAAGAAATTCTTTAGTGATTTTACCGATGCTTGGCATAAAAAATCACGTTACCGCCTTTATCAGGGAATCGATGCCACAGCAGAGAATTTGCGCCTCGATATTGAAGAAGCGCCTGGCTACATCTTAGCTTACGACAAAAGCGCCCAAGCCGAACTGCATGATTTTTTGCAAATCGGGTTTATTGATTTCTTGCGGCAGCATATTCCGTTTTTTGAAGTCAATGATCAAGGGACGATTTATTTTGGTAACTGGTATCACCGCCGCGATTTTGGTCATATTAACGTCATTTTGCGCGCGATTACCCAGTCAACCGATGAGCAACGCAAGATCCTGCCGCAACTGGAAGCCTTTTCCGATGATCCTGATCACTATCTGGATCGCCAGTTGGACGCCATGCGCAAGGAAGTTTACCGCGATGTTGATTCACTGCATACGCAAATTGATAATCTTGAAGCTGAAGCAGCACCTGAACGCGATCAATCCGCCCAAGGTAACGGTGGCTTCCGCGGACTTTTGAAAAATTTCATTGATCCAAGTGATGAACCCGACGCCCCAGCTTCCCATGCATCCAAAACCGATGCCTCGCAACTTAAGGCCCGCTTTGATAAAGAAAAGCTGGCGGCTGATGACACCTTCGATAAACGCAAGCGCGAATTGGAAGTTTCTGCAGCCATTACCCGTTATGAATACCAAGCTGTCTTGAGCACCTACAGTTCCGTTGCGGAATTTGAAAATGTTCTTGCCAACTTGAAAGATGATTTCATGCAGTCATTAAAGCTTGAAGGAGGGCGCACACATGCTTAATCTTAATGACACACATTTGGCTGCCCTAATTGCAAAACCGTTAAATGTCTCACAGCTACGTCAACAAATCAGCACCGCGTATCAAACCGAAGCTGACCGACTAGCCGATTCGCCTTTATGGGGTTCAAATGATGATGCGCTAACCGCGTTACTGGCAAGTTACACGGGCTTGATGCGTGACAAACTTTATCAAACGTTGCAAAATATTGCTGCCATTCCAACTAATTTTTTACAGACATTGTGGTTTAAAGACACGACTAGCGATCCCCACCACAGTGAAATCACGCTTATTCAGGCAACTGAAGAAGACAATCAGCCCCTGCTAACCATTGTTGATCCGCTAAGCCCAAGCGCCACCCTGAAAGCCGTCAATTTGCCAACCCTGTTACAAATTACGGCAAGCGACAGCAACGCGCTGCCTTACGATGCCGATGAAATCAAAGCACTGTCTGCTTTAACCAAGGCCCTTAATCAAGGCGGCTATCAATTTGCAACCATTGACGAAACGGTTTTGCAACCAATCAACGGCTTACACTTTAAAACCCGCTTTGATAATCTCAAACCATTAGTCGCCAAAAAAACGGTTGTTAAAGCCGGCGAATTCAGCATTCAGACTAACCTTGATCGGGATAGCAAAGTTCTCGACTATCAGGTTCTGGATGAAGACGGCCACGATTGGAAAGACTTGGGTTCTGAAGAGGTTAAAGGTGACCGATTTGAATGGGCCTCGACCACAATTCCGGAAGAACTGGTCAACCATCACCTCAAGCTGGTCGTGCGGGTTTCTGCCGGGACAAACTCCCCTGCGTTAGACGAACTGTTCGTTATTGCTTCCAGTAACGCGATTTTGATGCGGCAAGGCAGTCACCAAGGTGTATATGAATTACCGCTGCCCAATCAAAAACTCTTTACTGTAATGGTTAATCCGGACAATAATATGATTTACCTGAAATACCCAGATCCGGAAACTCAGGTAATTGAATTAAATCGGCAATACCCATTTATTGGCGAATGGCTCAAAGCGGTTTTACCTCAAAAACGAGCCTTTAACTAACCGTACAGAGGAACGATTGGCATTAGTGCAAACCTTCCAATGAATGGACATGCTGATGAGAGTTCAGACTTTTTTATCAGGAGATGATCATGATGGCTAACGAATTTCCACAAGTGATGACAATTGGTGGTACTGACAGTGATGGCAGTGCCGGCGTTCAAGCAGATCTGCATAGTTTCTTCATGCGTGGCGTTTACGGTGCGACCGTTTTGACCGCGGCGGTTGCCGGTAATTCCTATGGCATCCAAGACAGCATGGTGATGCCGGTGCCGTTCATCGACGCGCAGTTCAAATCCTTGGCCGCTGACTTGAAAATCAAAGCAGCTAAAACCGGAATGCTGGCTGATAAGGCATTGGTACAAGCGATTATCAAAAACTGGCAACAGTATGATTTCGGTGCGCTGGTGGTCGATCCGGTCATTATCACGAAGCACGGCGCGATGCTGCTGGAACAAGATGCCTACGATGCAGTCAAAAATGAACTGATTCCCTTAGCAACCGTGGTAACTCCGAATCACTATGAGGCAGAACATCTTACCGGCATGAAACTTGACACCGATGCTGCTACAGAAGCTGCAGCCCATCAACTACAGGCATCAGGAGCTAAAAACGTTGTATTAAAAGGTGCCCATGACGATCCAACTCAAAAAGAAGTTCGGGATTTTGTGTTGCTGGAAAGCGGCAAATCTTTTTGGCTGAGCGAACCTTATCACGATACGGACCGCGTTAACGGCACCGGCGATACACTTTCGGCAGTGATTACCGCCGAAATCGGCAAGGGTAACGATGTTGAAGACGCCATTCGGATTGCCAAGCGCTTCACTAATCAGGCAATTGGCCATCCAATTCCGGTTGGACATAAATATGGTCCCATCAATCATTGGGCTAATCAAATTGTGTATCCACAACAATAAACCGATGACTAACCGCAGAACAGCTCGTTGAGTAGCCTTGTCACCATTGCGTAAAAAAAGCAGGACCAATGCTGCGACGATATCGCGCATACATGGGTCCTGCTTTTTTATATTGTGAGTTAGCCATAAGTTGTGATGCGAATATAAAAAGCCATGGATAAATTCGTCCGTGGCTTTTTGCTTAGTCAGCTCAATTGCTTTTTTTAGTGAAAAGTTGCAGAATGCCCATTACCACAAGCACGCCGCCGAACAACGCGAAGACCATCATCACCGTCTTAAATGGGTTAATCGCCATGACAAACCCGATAATAAGCAAGGCCACACCATAAATAATCGTCGACCATGGTGAAACATTCACATATTGCTGTTGCTGGCGGGCGCCGATAATCTTATTAACCCCGTAGATCATCAAGATAATCCCGATAATCAACGGTCCCAGACTCATGAGCGGCTTGACGATTGCCGGAATCAGCAACGCCAGCAAGAGGTAAAATCCTCCGGCAAAAAGCGATGTCCCATAAGTTCCAGAACTTTTGTGCGCAGAAAAGCCATCGATCAATTTAGGAATAGCGGCAATAATCAGAACAGCGGCAACAATCCACAGAAAGCTTCGGTAGACCTGATGCGGATCAATTAAAATCCAGCTACCAATCAAAATCATAAGCAGGCCGCGCAACCACGACCAACGTTGAAGACGATCAAACATTGCTTGCATTTTTGATACTCTCCCTTTTTTCTGAGCGTGAGCCGGCGAACGCGTTAATGTGAGCGTGAACCGGCGCGCTTAGCAATCGGAGTGTAAGTGGCCTGAGGCGTGATGGCCGCTCTTTGGCCATTGCGACTCAGGTCCTTACACGCAAATTGCTGCGCCGGCGAACGCGTTAATGTGAGCGTGAACCGCGCGCTTAAATCCCACGTTGTTCCAACACTTTATGCTAATTAAAGCATAGCATATCGTTTTGCAATGTCCCTCCGTCGTCAGACTGAACTTTACCACTGCTCATGATTCCAACTGCGCCCATCAATTTCGGCTTCATATTGTTCACGGCGCTCAGCTTGCTTGGCGACAAACGTCTGTAAAGCCGCAAAAAACGCTGCATTTTCATACGATGCCGCGTCTTTTTGATGTTGGGCGGCCGTCTCGATAAGCCATTGTTCATCGGTCGTCACTCTGACTCACCTGCCTTTAATTCATGTAAAGTCAGCCGCAACCAGTCAATTTCATCGGTTTGGGCGGCAAGTTGATCCGCCAGCATGCTCGTTTCCGGGTTAGCTTGCAGGCGATCAATATACCACTGCGCCTGTTCGTCAGGATCATCAGGATGAACCAGGGTCAGATATTGCTGGTACCGCACCAGCAACTGTTGGTGAGCCATATCCGTTTGATTGGCAAACTGCGAAATCGTCAAAGGAGCAAGCAAATCCAGGCCCGTTTTTTCTGCAAGCGCCGCATAAGGAGTTAAAAATTGACTGAGGCTAAAGCCCACCTTGCCGCCCAGCTGATATGCGGCTTCTGGCTGGCTGAAACTTACCACTAATCCTAGTGACTTTCCCCTCAGCAACCCACCATGCGCATCATAGACAAACTGCTTCAGCCACACTTCTGTCAGCCATTGATGCAAACTGGCAGGGGCCATATACCAGTACAACGGAAACTGGAAGACGATTCGATCAGCAGCTTGAATGGCATGTTGTTCAGCGGGCACATCAAAAGGCAGATTAACATCCAAATGATGCCACGCTACCTGCGACAAGGTTGCCGCACTGGCTTTTAAAAACTGCTGGGTGTTACTTTTTTCAATGTCTGGATGACTGACAATCACTAAAGTCTTCAAATTGATCCCTTCACTAAATGCTGTGCCAAAAACGCCACTGTCCCCGGCCACGCTGCCGACAAGTACCCTTCTGCATGCTGGCCACCGGGAATCACCTGCAAAGTCACCGGCACACCGACTTTTGCCGCTGCTTGAGCCAGTCGATAAATCCCACTAACAGGAATAATTTCCGCCTGTGAATTAGCCAAGTACAGTGGCCCTGCATCAGCCGTCAACCGGTCAAATGGCTCAACCTGAGAAAATTTTGTTTCATCTGCATCGACATAATTCAAGATGAACCACTTGTAAAATGGATCATTACGCCCGCCTTGATCAATCTCGGCACTGGCCGTCTTAACAAAATCCGTTTTGGTATCGGGTTGAGCCACAACTGCCGGATGATCCGCAAACCATTGCTGAATATCGAAAATCCCCGACCAAGAAACAGTTGGTACGCCTTCAGCCAGCCCGACATCAACGGCTAGTGATCCACCGGCACTCGACCCGAAGACACCCAGATTCTCAACTTGAGCATGGGTGCGCAACCATGAAAAAGCCGCTAAAACGTCATCACGTGCGGCTGGAAAAAAGTCTGCCGGTGCCAACCGATAATTAGGAACCGCCACGTGATAACCCAATGCGGCGAACCGTTTAGCCATATCGCTTTCTTTTTGCTTTTCACCACGAAACCAGCCGCCACCATGAATATCAAGAATGGCTGCTCCATTTGGTTTATCCGGTTCATAGAAGTCGAGCTTTTGTAACGGTGCATCGCCATAAGTGACGTCTTTAGTTACCTTAACTGTCAATCTGACCACCTTCGCTTTCATTGATGACCACAGTATACCGCCGCTTTTTCCAAACCAGTTAACAATTGTCTTGCGCTACACCAGATGATTATCCCGGCTCAGTTAATCCCAATGCCCGATTAAGCTTCTTTTGAACGGTTGGAAGTGCCATTTTACCAAAATCTTCAACCGGTACCCACCGTGCTGGCATAAATTTTAATTCGGCAGCGGCTGCATCCGCTCCGATTAAAGTCAATTGCCAGCGTTGATGGGTGAAGGTATGTTGCACCTGAGGACGACCGAGATCAGCAAAAGTTAAAGTCATTCCCGACAAGTCTGCAAACCGAGCACTGATTTCATCCAACTGTTCGCTTTCCATAGTGGCGTCAAGCTCGGCCATATCAATTAACGGGAACATCCACAAATCAGCCAACATCCCCTTACCCGGACGCTGTTCAAGCAAGTAACCGGCCTTTGATCGAATCACCAACGCAAAATAACGATGAATGACCGGCCGCGGCTTTTTGGTTTTAACTGGGTAGTCCTGCACAACGCCATCGCGAAAACTAGCATCAAACGCGCGCACCGGTGAATGGGCGGGATCAGGATGACTGGCAGACATATAACTTGAACCAAGATCCATCACGGCCTGGTTAAAATCACCTGGCCGCTCCTTGGGCATCAGTGGCCGAATCAAGTCATCGAACACTTTTCGAGTTTGCGGGCGCGCAATATCGGCATCTACTTTAAACAGTCGGGCAAAGACACGAAATGCGTTCCCATCAATGGCCGGAACGACTTCTCCAAAACTGATGGAAGCGATGGCCCCAGCTGTATACGGCCCAATGCCAGCCAGTGTCTGTAACTCCGCAGCCGTTTGCGGCCACTTACCGCCATAGTCATTCACGATTTGTTTAGCTGCCTGTTGCAAACGACGGGCGCGTGAGTAATACCCCAGCCCTTCCCAAGCTTTTAGCACCGTCGCTTCCGGTGCTGCTGCCAACGCTTCAACTGTCGGAAACTGCGCCATAAACCGTTTGTAGTACGGAATGACGGTTTGCACCTGGGTTTGCTGCAACATCAACTCGCTGACCATGACGTGATAAGGGTCATGGTCTTGACGCCACGGCAATGTCCGTGCATGGTGATCATACCAATCCAAGAGTGCATGCTGAAATGCCGCAACTTTTTCAGGCGGCCAATCCATTAATTTGTTATTTGTCATCATAGAAAATAGCTTACCATGGAGTTTCATAATTTGGAAAAGTAAATCGAATCGGTTAAAGGCCAACCTCACTCGGTGCAAAAAGAGCAAAAAAATCAGCCCCACGATCGTACGCATCATGGGACTGATTTCTTACGGTTCAATGATCACTGCAACTGCTGCAATTCTCATCGACTGATTTTTGCTTACTACTGGGTTTTGCCCATCAACGACAGTGGTGCCGCTTCTGATCATGCTTGCAATGCAGTTCGTGAATCTTGAGCCGCCTGATGATAAACATTACTGAATGTCAATGTTGTGACCAGACTCCTTAGATTCAGTTAACTTTGGCAATGTGACGTTCAGAACACCATCTTTGTAGCTTGCCTTAATGTTGCTGTCATCAACGTTTGGCAACTGATAGCTCCGACTCATCGTGCCATAGTTGCGTTCGGACATCATGACGTTGCCGTTCTTGTCGGCGTGATCTGTGATGTCGTCCTTGTGAACATTAATGCTCAAGACACCATCATGGTAGTTCAGCTTGATGTTGTCCTTATTGATCCCAGGTACATCAACATGAACTTCGTAAGCGTCCTTGGTCTCCTTAACGTCAGTCAGCAATCCGTTGACGGCCGTGCTGGCAATGGAAGGTGTTGCCCAATCCATCCAGTCAGATACCGGGCCGAAGAACCGACGTGCTAAGTTGTCAAAGAACGGATCATTTACATCATTCATCAACTCATTATTACGACGATTCATAACTTCATTAGCCATAACAGATAACTTCCTTTCAAACAGAGACTTCTGGGATTCAGGAGAACGATCTTAGCTCCGGAGCTCTTGTTCCTTCTCCCTCGCTCCACCTATAGTTATACCACAAATTAGCACTTGTGAACGTCAAGTGCTAAAATTTTTCAAAAAAAGTTTTCAAAACAGGAAACGCGGCAATGGTCCACTTTGTTTTTCTTGTCAATAGCAGCTATACCGATGATGTCAAAATGGTCCTGCAATACCTCGAATCTTCATAGCTATCGTCATTTACGAACTTCGCCATTCCAGAGAGTTGTAAGTAATCAGGCAGCCTCCAGCATAACGCGTTCGCAAGCCCAGAAGCCTGCATGTAAGGACCTTGAGCGCAATGGCCAAAGACACTTACACTCCGACTTCTAACCGCGCTGGCTCGCGCTCACCAAAAAAGAACCACAAACAAGTATATGTTTGCGGCTCATAACTTAATAGATATTAGTTTTCATTTTCAAGGCGTTCTGCTTCTTCGTCAATCGTCTCGAAGCCAGACTTCTTTGGCTTCTTCTCAGGATGTTCTTGGCGCTCCTTTTCGACCTTAGCGATCAAAGCTTTCTTTTGTTCTTTGCTCAATGATGCCATGTGATCTCGCCTCTTTTTGGTGTGAGTTAGAAGGTATAACCCTTACAACTTCTGTTATACCACTTAAACACAAAAATGACACAGAGAATTTTGCAGAGCGTGAGCCAACCCGGTTAGAAACCGAAGCATAAGTGGCCTCAGATCCCAATGGCCGGGCTTTGCCATTGGGGTCTGAGGTCCTTATGTGCAGGTTTCTGGGTTGGCGAACGCGTTTCAGAGCGCGAACAGGGCCGCTTAGAAACCGGAGTGTAAGTGGGCATCAGCCATCTTACGCCGACGCCATATGCATCACCTTAATCCGACTCCGCCCTGTCCCTGCTGGCTGCACTTGCAACTGATCAGGAATATTATCCCTTAATTCCGTCACGTGCGAAATAATCCCGATCAATCGCGACTCGCCTTCTAGCGATTCAAGCGCGTTCATTGCCACATCAAGGCTATTGGTATCCAAACTCCCGAAGCCTTCATCAACAAACAAAGCATCGATATTGATGCCGCCACTTTCTTGCTGAATCACCTCGCCCAGTGCCAATGCAAGGCTCAACGCAGCAATAAAGCTTTCACCGCCAGATAGTGTTTGAACTGCGCGGCGTTCACCCACCTGATCATCGTAAACATCGATTTCCAAACCCGAATGGATCTTTTGAGTTCCCAAATCCGTGTGCAACACAAATTGGTAACGCTGGTTGGAAAGCACTTGCAAGCGGGTGTTAGCAACATCCAAAACTTCCTGAAGATAGGCTTGTAAAACGTAACGTTCCAAACTAAGCTTCTTGGGGCCATTGCCGTTCATAACGGCGGTCAGTGTCTGCAAGTCGGCATAGGCAGCCAAAGCAGTCTGATTGGCCGCTAAAATATCTGCAGCCTGTTCGAGCAATCTTTGGGCTGTATCATGTTTCTGCTTTGCCTCAATGAAGGCAGTTTGTGCTTTTGTTGCCTCTGCTTCAGCTGCACCTGCTTGAGCCTCAAGCTGATCAAGGGCAGGTTGCGGTTGATTGCCAATCGTCTTGTTAGCGGCTGCCAGTAATGTCTGCTGCTTTAATACGTCATCCTTATAACGCTGTGTTTGTTGCTGCAAAAGTGGTAATTGCCCTAACTGCTCGCGCATGGCAGCAAATTTTGTGACACCATCCGAACCAAAATAATCAGTTACTGCAGATAAAAAGTCATCTTCTGCTTCCTGGTGCTCTTTTTTCAGTGTCGCGATCTGGTCAGTAGCATGGCGTTCATCTGCATGCAAGCCTGCTAACTGGCGATCGAACTCACTTAACTGACGCTGCGCCGTTTTTAATTGTTCCTGGTAGGTCTTGATTGCTTCAGTCAAGACCTGCGACTGTTCGGTTACTGTCTTAAGATCAGTCGTACCTGCAGGTAAACTTGCTTTCATGGTCGTCAGTGCACTGTTAGCTTTTGCCGCCTCAATCTTCGCTGTATTAAGCGCACTTTGGGTTGCTTGAATTTCCTGATCATCTGCGCTCACAACAGTTTGACCAACTGTTATTGCTTTTCTCAGCGCATCCTGCCTGATCTGAGCGGCGGATAACGCTTGAACTGCAGCCTGTGCTTTTTCTTCAAGTATTGCCAGCTGTTTCAAAACATCGGACTGTTCGCTTTGGGGACTCACTGCATCTATGCTTGAGCTCACCTGCGCCCAAAAACTGTTCTTTGCTACATTTGACTTTTTGGTAGCGGCAGCGTGCTGTTCTTCTAGGTTGGATACTTGGGCTTGCAAAGTCGTTTCTTTTGCCGCTGCTTGCTGGCGTGCTTGGGTAGCCTGTTTCACCTCGGCCTCACTCACCAGCGGTTCATCCAAGGCTACAGCCGGGTGTGGATGCTCGACACTGCCACAAACCGGGCAAGGGGTCCCGGGCGTCAACTTAGCCGCCAATTGGGCAATTTGTTGCCGGATCTGAGTTTGTTGTAATTGATTCAACTGTTGCTCGGCAGATTGACTCGCATTTGTCGCCTGAATCAGTAACGTCTTTGTGTCCGTTAGCTTGCTGGCAAGTTGTTCAGCTTCAGCATGTGCGTCTTGATAATTAGCGGCTACCGGTTTCAGTGCTGCCACTAATTGTTTATGGTCAGCTGCTCGATCTGCCAAATCTGACACTGCTAGTTGGTTTAACTCGGTTTGATATTGATCAAGTTTTTTCTGATCATTTGCCAATTTTTTTTGCGCCTGTACAGACGCTGCTTCTGCCTGTGCAACTGCGGCGGTTTGTTGGGCTACTTGTTTCTCTTGATCCGCAATTGCAACGAGCTGCTGTTTGACCGATTGCAGTTGATCAAGTTGCGTCTTTTTGGCTTCAATAGCTGAATCCTGCTGCTGTAAATCATTTAATTTCGTTTGGGCCTGGTTCATGGCCTGCTGAGTGGTTTTTATTGCCGTTTGGGTTTGTACTAATTGCGTCTTGGCTAGAGTTAAATCGCGAGCTGCTTTTTGTACCCGTTGCTCAGCTGCCTCGTGTTCTTGAACCCAGGTTAACCGCTCCATTAACTTGAGGCGGTCTTCCTGCGTTTGCTTTTGTTCAGCAAGTTGTGCCAAAGCCGCAGCAGTTTGTTTTCGGTCTTCAAATGCTTGTGCCAGCTGCTTACCGGTCTGAAGAGCTGTCTGGGCCGTCTGATAGCGCTGGTGGCGTTGGCCTGCCATGGTTTGCAGGTTGGTGACGGTTGTTGCTTGGTGCGTTACATCCTGACGCATCAAGGCTAATTTGTCAGCCATCGTCGCGTTGTCAGATGGCGGCGTGGCAAATTCAAACTGTGACGTTAGCAAATTCAGCATCCGTTCCTGATCCTGAATCGCGGCTCCCTGCTGCTTGGTTTGCGCCTGCATGGCTGTTTGCCAGCGTTGAATCAACTGGGTCCCAAATAAATCCCGAAGTAAATCTTCTTTGGCATTACTGTCGGCATCTAGAAAACGCCGAAAGTCTCCTTGAGGCAGTAAAACAATTTGCCGAAATTGTTTAGCATCAAGATGTAAAATTGCATCAAGCTGGCTTTGGACCTGATTTTTTTTGGTATATTCGGCCACTTGCTTATCAGCATCTGCAATCGCCAATAAGGCCTTTGCTTTGACCTCAGTCAGTCCATCGCCACGTTTTTTTTGCTGTATCTGTTGCGGTTGCCGCACTACCCGATAATGTTTACCGTCATGATCAAAAGTTAACGTAATTTTAGTCAGATCATGGTGGCTGGCAAAGTTGGACCGCATCTGCATGCCATCCCGTTCCCCTGACGTCTCGCCGTATAACGCATACACTAAGGCATCAAAAATCGTGGTTTTCCCGCTGCCAGTCGGTCCGCTGATTAAGAATAGCGGACTCGTGCGAAAATCTTCAAAATTAACTGTTTCATCTGCATAGGGTCCGAAAAACTGCATGTGTAATTGTTTAAGTTTCACTGTTTCTGCCCGCTTTCTGCTTCACCAAGTCCCGCTTTGGCCCACTTCAGCTGATCCGCTGTCAGATCTGTTTGCACCATCTCAGCATAAAACTTCTTCAACAAACTCAGCGGATCGAGATCGCGCTGCCGTTGTTTTAACGGTCTTACGGCTGTGACCCCATTTTCACGGCGCAGACTGATAATCCTTGGGTAAATCTTCCGCAACTGGGCCATGACATTAGGAATCACCTGCGTGTCGGTTAGATCAACGCCAATATAAGCATCGCGGTCCTGCTGGCGATAAAAATCCGGATCAGTCAATTCCGCATAGCTGGCTTTCAACTCAATCAAGTCATGTTGTGGCGTCAACGGAACAAACGTCCGCGCCATCGTGTCAGTATCGACAATGTAGACGCCCTTCTCCTGCTTGGCTTCAGCGACCGCATATTTCAACAAAGCACCACTATACTGAATCTTAGGTTCGGCGTGCAGTGCATTATGATTATGCAAATGACCTAACGCCACATAGTCAAACGCTGCCAAGTCATCAATCGGGACTGCATCCAATCCGCCGACGTTAACCTTTGTTTCCGAAGCACTATGATCGCTACCGGCAGCAAAAAAATGACTCACCAAAATATGCCGCATATCGGGTTTAAACTGGGCTTTCATTTTGGCAACAATCGGGCGAATGGCTTGTGCTACATTGGTAATCGTTGCATCCTGAAAATAATCACGGACAGCAAACGGTTCAAAATAAGGTAGCAAGAAAAATTGAGTGTCACCAAGTTCAACTGGGGTAAATGCCTCGGCTAATTGCGTGTTGACGTACATCTTAGTTGCGGAAAACCATGAGCGGCCAGTACGTAGGCGGACAGCCGAGTCGTGATTGCCGGAAATCACCAACAATGGATAATTCAGCTTACGATTTAGCGTTACCAGCATATGATCAAGCGTTGCCACCGCGGCCTCACTGGGTAAAGCGCGGTCATATAAATCACCGGCAATGACAATAGCATCGACTTGCTGCTGCTTAGCAACGGTCACCAATTGTTCAAACACCGCCTGCTGATCTTCCAATAAGTCAAAATCGTTTAGTTTTTTGCCAATATGCCAATCGGCTGTGTGTAGAAATCGCATGTTTACGCCTTTCTTTGTTATCGCTTACTTGTTACAATAATAAGCGTTATAGGAGGAAGAATATGAATACGTTTATCTTTGATATTGACGGCACCTTACTTGACAACGTTGAAGGTTACCTTTACGGGCTTCAAAAAACTTTACGCCGCCATGGCCGCGAAATCGCCATTAAGGACTTGACTTGGACCAATGGCCGCGCTGGTGTCGATAGTTTAAAAGAGCTAGGCTTCAGTCCGGCAGAAATTCCCGTGGTGCATGAAGAATGGCGCGAAGACTCGAAAGCTTTTCTCAACCATGTCACTTGGTTCCCCAACATGCAAAAAGTCCTAACGCAATTAAGCCGCCACTATAAGCTTGGTCTCGTCACTTCAAAAGACAAACCGCAATTCCTCGAAGAAGATAAGAAGTATCACTTTAGTCCGTATTTTGAAACAGTGGTTGTCGCCGGTGAAGCCAAACGCAACAAACCCTTTGGCGATCCGATTACCTTAGCACGTAACCGGTTAGGCGGCCAACCTGACACGACGGTTTACATCGGTGATACGCCGACTGACGCCCAAGCCGCAGCCGATGCAAAAGTTGCCTTTGCACTCGCGGGGTGGACAACGCCACCATCGCCCGCTGTCACGCCACGCATTGCTGTCCTCCAGCAAGCAGATGATTTATTAAAACTTTCAAAGCTTAATTAACGTATGACTGCTACTATATATTACGCATTTTAACAGTGACACTGCCCCTAATAGTCAAGTTATTACCAATTAATTCTACCAGATAACAACGTAACCACAGTCCTAAGCATGCAAATGTTTAGGCTTTTTTGCGCTTCTTGAGTTCCGTTCTTGGTCAATTGACGCCAAATGAATCAGTCGTTTAAATCCGTAAAATCATCAACCGATATTTGGCAGGCACCCTATTGCTGTGTGTACCTGTTGTCTTCTGTTTATTCGATTACTAATATGCAGCTATATCTGCATATTTTTCTGGTGCTTTTTATTTCTTTTTTTATAAAAATGCGCGATAAAAATAGTCGTAAACACCGCGACTATGGTCTTGACGAATCATGTGGCCAGTGGTAACTTAAGGACTGTAATAAGAAACAAAATCAAACAACAACGAACATTTTTTTGTGAGGTGAGTCAATGTTAAAAGACGAGCGCTTGCTAACAATCCGTAATTTAGTTGATCGTAAAGGGATTGTGACCGTTAACGAAATTGGTGAGAGTTTAGGCGTTTCAACCATGACTGTGCGACGGAATTTGGAAGAGCTTGCTGAAAGAAATGAGTTAGTCCGTATTCACGGCGGCGCACAAAGCACCCATTTTAAACCGCTAACTGAATTGTCCAGAAATGAGAAGCGGTCCATTCACGTCAACGAAAAGCGTAAAATTGCCGCTACCATTGCTGATATCATCACTTCAGGCGATACGATTTATATCGGGCCCGGCACAACGAATGAACTGATTGCACAGTACCTCAAGAAACCTGACGTCCGGATCATCACCAATAGTCTCCCCGTCTTCCAAAGCTTTCAGGACCGTGCCGATTACTTCTCGTTAAAACTGATCGGCGGCCAGCTCCGCGAACGATCAGGAGCCTTTATCGGAAGCTTGGCAAATGAGATGTTAGCCCACCTCACAACGACCAAAGCATTCATCAGTGTTAACGGTATCGCTGACAATCACATTAGTAACGCCAGCCCCGAAGAAGGTCAAACGCAGCGAATTGCGTTGAACAATGCGGGGATGAAATTTGTTGCTGCGGATCATTTCAAACTTAATCGGCAAGATTTCTACAGTTTCTACGACCTTGACCAAACAGACGGGCTTATCACTGATCCCGGAATCAGCGCCGACGATCGGCAACATTACAACACATATACGCATGTTATTACAGACAAAACAAAAAAAGGAGAATAGATCATGGATGTCATTATTGGTGCAGACAAAGATGGCTTTGCAATGAAAGAACAAGTTAAGAAATATTTGGAGGAACATCAATATCGGGTCGCGGATGTGACGCCTGAACCAGCTGAAGATTTTGTTGAATCTTCACTGGCAGTTACCAAAAAGCTGCTAAACAGTGATGCGCACAAAGCCATCATGTTTGATCGTTACGGTGTCGGTTCTGCCATGGCTTCTAACAAAGTCAAAGGCATGGTTACCGCGGTCGTTGAAGAAGAAAACACTGCCCACATGACGGCTGAACATAATGGCGCCAAGGCAATTGCTATCGGTACCGGCATTACAGGTTATGATCGCGCACTGGTCATCATCCAACGTTATCTGGATACCGAATATGCTGGCGGCCGTCATCAAATCCGGCTCGACATGCTTGAAAAAATGATTTAACGCCGTCTTTCACCCAATATAGAAAGGAAGCTTCACACTTATGATTATTGCTATTGGTAACGATCACATCGTCACGATGCAAAAGATTGAAATTTCAAACATGTTAAAAGACATGGGTTACACAGTTATTGATGAAGGCACCTATGACACGCATCGTACCCACTATCCGATTTATGGTAAGAAAGTCGCCGAAGATGTTGCTGATGGTCGTGCAGATCTCGGTATCGTGATGTGCGGTACAGGTATCGGTATTTCAACAGCCGCAGATAAAAACGAAGGCATCCGCGCGGCCATGTGTGATGATGTCACCTCAGCCGTCTATGCTCGCGAACAGTTAAACGCTAATGTCTTAGGTATCGGTGGTGCAGTTGTCGGCGTTCACCTCATTCAAGATATTGTCAAAGCTTATCTGGATGCCACCTACAAAGAAACACCCGAAAATAAAAAGTTGATTGATAAGATCGACAACATCGCGAAACCAAATCCTGATCAAAAAGACAACCCGCATTTCTTTGATGCCGAACTTGAAAAGTGGGCTGAAGGCGTCTATCACGACTAATTAAACTTTAAAATCCTAGGAGGCATTTTTACATGACAGTCACCCTTACTGCGGGCCAATTCAAGCATCTGCAAAAACTTTCCGACGAAAATAACGTTATCTCAGCGTTAGCCATCGATCAACGCGGTTCTTTAAAGAAAATGCTTGCAGCTGCAGCAAACAAGCCAGCTGATGAAACCACTATTGTCGATTTCAAGAAAGCGGTTTCTGAAGAACTAACCAAATACGCCAGTTCAATTTTGCTTGATCCGGAATATGGCCTGCCAGCTGCCAAAGTTCGTGCACCACAAGCCGGCTTGCTTCTCTCCTATGAAAAAACCGGCTACGATGCGACTGAACCTGGCCGTTTCCCGGATTTGATTGATAACCAAAGTGCTTTGCGCATCAAGAACGAAGGCGGCGATGCAGTCAAATTCCTGCTATACATCGATCCTGACGAACCTGATAGTATCAACGATCGTAAATATGCGTTTGTTGAACGGGTTGGTGCTGAAGCTAAGGCTAATGATTTGCCACTATTCCTGGAACTGGTTTCCTATGATGGTACGCTCAACGAGACTGGCACCGCTGCATGGGCTAAGGTTAAGCCGGACAAGGTCATCAAGATCACCAAGGAATTCAGCAAACCGCAGTACAATGTCTCCGTTCTAAAAGTCGAAGTCCCGGTTGATCAGAAGTTTGTTGAAGGCTTCACCGATGAAGGCGTAACCCCGGTTTACAGCAAGGAAGAAGCTGCCAAATATTACAAGGCCCAGTCCGATGCAACGGATTTGCCGTTCATCTTCCTGTCTGCTGGTGTTTCCAACGAATTGTTCCTTGAAGAACTCAAATTCGCTAAGGAAGCCGGTTCAACCTTTAATGGTGTACTTTGCGGCCGGGCAACCTGGAAGCCAGGCGTTAAACCATTTGCTGCTGAAGGCGAAGCTGCCGGCAAGCAATGGCTGGAAACGGAAGGTAAAGCTAACATCGATCGTTTGAACAAGGTTCTAGCGGATACTGCTACTCCTTGGACGGACAAGGTCAGCCACGAATAGTTCGTGTAAGACCATAAAAGCCGATTCCTTGAGGGGTCGGCTTTTATTAACCGAAAACCGACTAACACAATCACTAATATGACGTCAGCAGGCAACCTGCTCACACTCACTTTTGGAGGAAAACTCATTATGATCTTAACGGTTACATTAAATCCCTCAATCGACGTTTCCTATCCACTCGATCATCTTAAAATCGACACGGTCAATCGGGTTAAAACCGTTCGTAAAACCGCTGGTGGAAAAGGGTTAAACGTTTCCCGCGTCATTCATCTGCTTGACCATGACATCACGGCCACCGGCTTCATCGGCGGTTATTTTGGCAAATGGCTGGAAAATCAGCTGGATCACGATGGTATTGCCCATAACTTCTTTCCCATTGACGCCGAAACCCGCAGTTCGATTGCGGTATTGCACGATGGCGGCAAACAAACTGAAATTCTCGAAGCAGGCCCAACCATCGCGCCTGAAGATGCAAGCGCCTTCCTAGACCACTTTGATAAGCTACTTAATCAGACCGATTTGTTGACGATTTCCGGCTCAATGCCACAAGGACTTCCTGAAGATTACTACACGCAAATGATCGCCCATGCCGGTGCCAAAAACGTGAAGGTATTGCTAGACACATCCGGTGAAACCTTGAAATCAGCCCTTGAAGCACCCGTAAAGCCGCTGTTAATCAAGCCTAATGAAGAAGAACTCGCCGGCCTGCTCAATCGTCCGGTGGATAAGACTGATTACGCAACCTTGAAACAAGCTCTCACTGATCCGATTTTTGACGGCGTAGATTGGATCGTTGTTTCATTAGGGTCAGCCGGTGCTTTTGTTAAACATCAAGATAAGTTCTACCACGCCGCGATTCCTAAGATTCAGGTTGTCAATCCCGTTGGCTCAGGGGACTCAACACTTGCCGGTCTGGCGATGGGCATTCATGATGGCAAGTCCGATGAAGACATTATGAAAACCGCAATGACAACCGGCATGCTCAACACCATGGAAGCAGAAACCGGTTTTGTCAACCCCGCCAAATTTGCCGAGTATTTTGCTAAAGTCACCATTGAAACTTATTAAACCAGGAAAGAAGCAATCAAATGTCAACTTTCGAAAAGATTCAGGCTCTGAATCCGGATAAGGCGATCTATCAGTTAACCGATTCAGCGTTTTCCGATTACGGGGTCACCTATACACAGTATGACGTCAGCGAACTCCAACAGTTCATGGATCAGCAAGTCGCCATCCCCGCTCCGACTGCTGCCAATCGCTATATTCCTTCCAACCCCGCAATGGAAAAGCTCCCGGTGGTCCAACAGATTGGTCGTGATGTTTTTGCCGGTCTGCCAATCGAAGCCGGTGAATGTGCCGGACACGCCGAGGCTTTGACAGCAGTCGAATTTCACCAAGGCAGCGAGGTGAATGTTTTCTTCACCGATGTCGTGATGGTGATCGGTAAACGCGGGCAAATGCATGATGGTCAATTTAACGCGGAAAAGGACGCTAAGCTATTCTTCGTCCCTGCTGGTACTGTTGTTGAATTCTTCAGTGACACTTTGCATTACAGTCCCTGTGAGGCTCATGCAAGCGGATTTAAATTTATTGTCATATTAATTCGCGGTAGCAATCAACCGTTACCAGTCGGCTATCACACCGACAACCCATTGATTGTTAAGCAAAACAAGTTCCAAGTCGTTCATGCCAGCCGCACCGACAAGATCAATCAAGGCATCAAAGTCGGCGTTACTGGCAAGCTAGTCACTGTCAATCACCTAGATTAAAACACAACCAAAACGGCCGAAAACGCCATGTTTCAGATAACACAGCTAAAGTTCGACCAAGTCAATCTTGCTTGGAGGCATCAAAATGGTAACACCAGAAGTTCTTAAAGATGAATCACCGTTGAGTCGTTCCTTACAAACCGAACACTATAACGGCGCCGTAGCAGTTGTTTCCCCCGATAAAGAATTAGCAGCAGACGCGCAGGGGTTTTCCCATATTGACATGAAGGTACCGTTTGCATCCCATACAATGAGCGGTGCCGGAACTGTCACCCAACAGTTCTTCGGTGTTTTGCTCATGCAGTTTGTTGAAGCCGGCACCGTCAAGCTAACTGACAAACTGTCTAAGTATATTCCGGAGTATCAACAGGCCGAGCAAATAACCTTAGCGCAACTAGCCACCATGCAAAGCGGAATTCCAGATTATCTAACTTTGATGGCTGCACCATTTAAAGCCAACGCTCCCGACACACTGCCGGCCGAACGGTTAGCGCTGCAAATCAATCACCATACCGGTCAAAACATGGATTTAGCCAAGGTGCTGGCTGTGGTTGATGATCTACCCCTGAACTTTAAACCCGGCAGCAAAACTGCGTACAGCAGCACGAACGCACTGCTGTTGGGCGAAGTTCTAGATCGCGTGACAAATGAACGGCCACTTGAGGCGATCTTAAAAGCACAAATCTATGATCCGCTGAACTTAACCAATACAAAACTCGGCACGGCCCACGCATTTGCAGAAAGTTATCATTGGATAGCCGGCAATCCCAATGTGGCTGGTAAAGGTAATGAAAACCAAGCCGATCGCGGACTCGTCACAACGGTTGCCGACTTAGAAAAATTTGCCCAAGCAGTTTTGACAGGTCAACTACTAACCGCGGCCAGTTGGAAGACGATCTTTAAGGCCGCCGAAGCTGGATATGGCTATGGCTGGTACAAGCTGGCAGACGGATGGCTCGGTAACACCGGCAGCGTTCTAGGCTACACTGGCCTGCTGGGCATTAATCAAGCACAAAAGAAAGCTGTTGTCGGTTTGACCAATGTGCTTAAGCCTCAAGCAACTATGGATCAATTCTTTAAGCGAATTTACACTGCTGCAGTTAAACTTTGACTGCTAAAGTCAACTTAAAACTTCCGATTTATTAAACAATGTACGGAAGATTCATATTAGACGCGAAGGACGAAAGCCGTTTACTGGTCTCGATTAGTAAACCACTATCGCCCTTCATTTTATGTGATGTCAGCGTAAAGCATGATCGTAGATGTGCATTTTTGTTTGAACACGTTCATTTTCTCTAGTGTTAGCGCTTCAATTAAGCTATAATGGAGCTAGGATAAGATTAATGGAGGTCCTCTTTGATGACAAATCGTAAAAAAAGTTACCTAATTTGGCTCGGCATCGTCACACTTGTCACCATTTTAAACGGCATTTTCAAGAATACATTCACCCAGGTAGCAGTCATGGTAACTGCTTGCTATGCACTCTATCAGTTACTCAAAATTGATAACGTTTTTGATCGTAAAAAACGGCGGGCACATCGGATGAATCAAAAATCCACGAACTAAAACTTGTCGATAATGATATGCCACTATGAGCTATCATCCACCCCTCAAAAAGACGGACAGATTTCAACTCGAAATCTGTCCGTCTTTTTCTCCCTGTTGCTTGAACACTTAAGCCGGCCGCCAGCCACGCGTTAGTATTGACCTTCAAGCTATTCCATTACTGGTGTCATTTCAGCATGCATCCATCCATGCTCAATTTTGGCGAGGTTTAGTTTTCTTATTGGACTCAACTTTCTTTGTTATCACATCAGCGACCTTAATCGTTAAAAAATAACCGATTAGGCGGATATAGGCTGCCACATTAAGATCAATCTTAGTAGCAAGTTCCGTCAACTCAGCGCCCACTAGTCCGACACAAATAAAAACAAGCCATGATTTGAGAAATGCTAGTCTCTGCAAGTATCTCCACGCCCTCACCATTTTAGAATTCCAAAATTCAAATTGGTTGGTTTTTACTATACACCCGGTTTACGGATATTTATATGCCAAATTATTTCAAAATTTTTATAGCAAAACAGCTCTAGACCGCATCGTCTAGAGCTGTTTATAGCACAATCACCATCAATGATACCTAACAGAATGGTTTAAATGCTTCATCATTAATCTGCTGAATTAGCAGCGGCATGGGTTGCGACAAATTTAACATCATCAGCAACCTCTTTACCCTCATCAGAGTACTTCTGATTCCGTTTCATCATTTCATGACGATACCAGAAGAACAATGCAGTGTAAGCAATTAATGCCAAGGCAGCATACAGAATCATCATCATTTCGCCCTTAGAAGCTTTACCAACCAAAACAGCAATGAACTGTTCAATTGGGCCTTCCTTGGTTGACGAAGAAATTAACCCAGTGGCAGGAATACCACTCGCATGTAAAGCACGTGCTGTGTGGGTAATGAATGGTGCTGAAAGTGTGCCGGCCCACAAGAACAGTGGCAGTTCGATAGCACCAATAACAATCATCCGAATAATCTTACCACGCGTAACTACCAACAGCGCTGGGGTAACACCCATTGCAATGATCCCACCTAAAGGCAAGATCCCGTTACCAGGCAATACCAAAGCTTCCAGCAACATGATTGGTGCTAAAACGTTAGCTGCAGCCCAAATTTCAGCACGACCAGCCAAGAATGGCCAGTCAAGCCCGATATTAAGCATCCGTCCGCCTAAACGTTTGTTAGCAAAATCCGCAACCCCTTGAGATAGCGGTTCAACCGCTGCGATAAACCATGAACCAATAATACTAAACAGCTCCAAGCAGGTCGCAGCCATAAAGGCCAGCGTCGTAATGGACTTGATATCTTGATGGGAAATCAGACCGATAAAGATCCCCAGATAGATCCCAATGGCAAAACGACTGCCCCAGAATCCGATCTTTTCATTTAGCTTGGCCGCATCGAAGTCATATTTATCCAACCATGGGAACAATTTGTCAAACAACTTATCAAACACCATGATCACAGGATTCATCATGTAGTTTAAATGCGTTGTCGTCATCGGGTTCTCCCAGTCGTCCAACAAGTCATTGAAAGTCGGCTTCATCAAATCGGAATTGATAATTTTTAAAACGCCAATGAAGATAACCAACACGGTAGCAACAAAAAGGTTAGCACCAAAATAAATAGCCAATAGACCTGTAAATGACAAATGCCAGATATCAAAAATATCGACATCCAATGTGTTGGTACGATTCAGGAACAGTAAAATCAAATTAACAATAACCAGAATTGCCAAGAAGAATAATGTATACGGTGAACCCCAAGTAATCGTTGCTAACGGTGCCCACCCTAAATCAGTAATTGAAAGGTTAATGCCGGTCGATTTAACAAAGGCATTTAGCGCTGGCTGATAAGTATCCGTCAACAAACCGATGACACTGCTAATAGCGGTAATCGCAATCGCTAATTTGATGCCGCCTTCCAGCGCGTGGAAGAAATTAACGCCAACCGCGAACGCAATGACCGTCAACACAATTAGCATAATTGGAGCCGCACCCAACTTGATGATTGGCTCAAAAATCTTGTTGGCCAGATCAATAATCGTTTGCATAAACTTTTTCACTCCCTACTATGTATCCGACAGTTTCTCGCCATCGGATAACATGATTATTTCAAATTTTCTTTTTTGATGACATTCTCGATCTTGTCATAAACAGGTTTAGCCATAGCCGGCATCCGGTACAAAATCGGTCCAGCATTAATGACCGGAATGTTTGGGGTGAAACCAAGATCAGTTTTTGCAATCGGTGTAAAAATGTCATAGTTCTTGATCATATCTTCATTAACATCTTTGACCATCACCGCATCCGCTTGCACATCATAGCCACGCTTCTTAAATTCCTTTTCAATCGCATCCTTGATTTGATGACTAGAGTTAACCCCTGCACCACAAGCAGCCAAAATTTTAACAGTCATAACAAACTTCCTCCTTATTTTTTAAAACTTGTTGCCAAAATATCGTGAATCGTTGCGGTGTCTTCAGCATGAAACAGTCTGTTGAGCGTTTCTTCGGAAGACGTTGTTAGAAAATCCATGATCTGTGCCAGAACATTTGCCTGGCCTTCCGGATCATTATTCAAAATCATGAACAGAAAACTCACATTGAACTTCTGATTGGGATCAATCATATTCGCGAATTCAACCGGTTGTTTCAGCCGAATCGGAACAACTTTCCTGACATTAACAAATTCGCCTTCCGTGTGCGGGATCGCAACATTCGGATAATCAGGATTGACCACACTCATATCAATGCCAGTCGGATACGCTTTCTCGCGTTCGCTGAGGTGTTGATAGAAGTCCGGTTTGACCGCCCCTAATGCCACGAGTTTGTCCGAAACCTGCTTAAAAATTGTGTCTTGATTCGTACCATCTTCAATGAACACTAGGCTTGAATCAAAGAGATCCTGTTCGATTGTGTCTGCCATCATCTACACCCCTGTTAATTGTTGTTCGCTTCTGTTCACTATTAATTATAGTCAAGCGCTTTCAGTAGTCAAGAAATACTTTTTCAGCTTTGCAAAATAACATTGTCTATTCTGTTGTTTCGTCGTTCCTTTTACCACGTGTATTTGACTACACTCGTACATTTGGCAAACATCGGATTGCAGTTAATATTACTGATATATCAGACAACACAAAGAAACACTTTTAAACAAATAGAGGGCGATAAAATTGTTCAACATCAATTTTTCAAAACTTTTGCCATCAAAAAGGCTGCATAGGTTAACCTAGGAATAATCCTATTTGACCGAAAAAATAGTGCGCCATTCTATAGCAGCGCACTTGCTTTGTCAGGCCTAGCCTTGGGTATTATTCTCGTTGTGATACTGATAACGTGCTAGGAACCAGATTAGACCGATTAAGAGCATTCCTACCGCCCAACCTAGCCAAAAAGGGAAAGTTGCCCAAATTGCTCCGTCACTGGATGCTACAAGCGACATAAAATGCCCGCCAAAAGTAAATTTCAAGTGACTTAGCATATAAAGCGCGACAATCGCAGTCAGCAGGTACAACCACATCCATTTATTCGCGCTCCAACCATGTTTATACGGATTAATTGCCCAAAGAAGCGGAACTGACCCAAACAGTCCAATTTGCCAAGAAAAAATCGCTAGAATCAAAACCAGTTGTTCGAAATCCGAAAAGCGGGCTAACCCCATTTGTGGAACCCAATGATTCAATAATAAAAAGCAAGTCCCCATAAACAGCCAAACCGGTAATAGGTGACGTATCAAGCGAATAAATAGCGGCGATTTTGTCTTTTGCATTCGCGTTTGCCTGATGAGATACCAACTTGTAAATCCAACAACAATTGCCATACACGGTTGCCAATTAGTGGTGACGACACCGCTTCTGGAACTGATCAAAACAGGAAACACCGGTAAAAAAGCTGGCACAAAATCAAACTTATTAACCGGCCAGTTGTACCAAATATAAATCGCGTTAACTGCCGACCAGACAACCATTATGACGATCCCCTGTACAATGAGTGGCAATTTCAAGAAGCCGGTTTTCATGGCGAACCCCCCACTTTCATGCTCCATCTTTAATCACAGCGGTTAAATATTAGTTCACGTGAATAATTCAATTTAAATGTTTGTAATCGTAATCGCTTTCATTTTCTAAAAGTATATATCAGGATAAACCCGCTGCAAAATATAACGGTTTGCATAAACTTGATCTTTTCGATTCCCTAACTCCACAAACGCCATGCCTCAACAAGCAGAAAGCCAGCACCGATACCCCAGCATACAAAAAAGCCCTTTGAGCATCCCCAAAGAGTCTTTCGTCGTTAACTATTATTCAAACGTCCAGGTATTCGCCAAGGTAAATGGTTCACCTGGCAGCAACGTGATCGCGGATAAATCCGAACCGCTTACTGGCGGATACTGGCATTCAAGTGCTACCCCATCAAATTGCTTGATGTTATGCGCAACGCCTGTACCATCGAAATGATTGGCTGTATAAACAACCACGCTTGGTGCAGTGGTGACAAGTGTCATCGTGTGATTTTTAGTTTGCAGCTTGGCAGCTAGTGCCTTGCCATTTTTCAAGAGGAACGGGTGATTAATGCCACGTTCAGATGTAATTTGATCGGCACGCGTATGGATGACATCGCCCAGTTTTTGCCCGTTGCGAAAATCAAATACAGTCCCTGCCACCGGTTGCCAGCCTTGATCCGGAAGATGTTCGGCGTCCAAGGGCTTATAGGCATCCGCTGGAATTGTCAGTACGGTTTCATCAATCGTAGCTGGTTGATCCAGTGCAAAATAAGTATGGTTGGTTGGATTAAACAGCGTCTCCTCATCACTCAATGCATCAACGCGATACTGCAAAGCATTCGCGTTTGTCAGCGTGTAAGTCACCTGTAATTTAAGATTGCCGGGATAACCGTTGTGTCCGGCCGGATCAACAAAAGTAAAGCTCGCACTCGCCGTCGTTGCAGTTTGCTCGGTGCGAAAATTGTAAACTTGACGATCAAGCCCGTCATCTCCGCCATGAATATGGTTCTTGCCTTCATTCATCGGCAAATCGACTTTAACGTCACCGTGTTGCCAAACGTGGCCCCGAATTCGCCCGACAATCCGGCCAACCGTACCGCCAAGAAAATTACGTTCTTTTGAATAATCTTCGCGTGTTGGTAATGACAGCACCATGTTGTGGAGCCCATCTGCTTCCGGTAAAAGCACCTTCTCCAGCGTTGCACCATAATTTAACAGCCTAACTACCATACCTTGGTCATTGGTGAGGGTTAATTCATAAAGATTTTGTCCCTGATACTGACCATATTGCTCAACTGAAACGTCCATCATAACCTCCTTATATCATGGTTCCCGGATCGTGCGCAACCAATCTCACGACATCATCTGACAGCTGCTGACGCCACCTACAAACTGCTGGCGCGCATAATCAACTCGCTTTTGAAATTAACCTGCCGCGGAACCCGTTTAGCATCATTCAAGCGCGCCTGTAGCAACTCAACTGCAGTTTGACCCATCTGATCGGTCGCTGCATGCACAGTCGATAACGGGGGCGTTGTAAACTTAGCTACGGCAACATCATTAAAACTGATGACCGAAACACGCTGCGGTACCGAAATGTTAGCTTCATTCAGTGCCCGCAAAGCACCCACCGCCATGGTGTCATTAGCAATGATAAATGCGTGTGGCAACTGCTCACCTAGTTTTTCGATGGCCTGTCGCATTAGCCGATAACCGGAATCCGGGGTGAATTCACCGATCAATCGAAACTCGGCATGATCGATTCCGGCAGCTTTAGTCACACGATCAAATGTCGCGGTCCGAACATCCTGAAACTGTTCGCGTCCACTGCGGCTCGTTTCCAATCCGCCAAGAAAACCAATATCATCAATGCCGACCTTCTGAAAATGATCAATGATCTGGGCAATTGGGCCAGCATAATCGCCGGTAACGGAATCGCAATCAAACGCCAGCATATTCTGATCAACAAACACAATCGGCAACCCTAACGCCTTAATTTCGGCAACCTCACCTGCATCGTACTTGCCAAGTGCAATGATACCCTGAACATTTGCAACACTTTCCGCGTTTAATTGCTCCAGGTGCAGATTTTGCACATGATAACCAATGGATGCGGCCCTGGCTTCAATAGCGTACTGAATCTGCAGATAATAGAGGTCATTAAGCTCCTCTTGTTCACTCCGCCACTGAATTAGTGCCACCGTTGTTTGAGTAGCAACGCGTTTGCGGCGACGGGGTTTATACGCCAACTTCTCGGCTGTTTTTAGAACCCGTTGGCGTGTTTCCGGCGTCACTGCCAGTGTAGCGTCATAATTCAAAATCCGCGAAACCGTAGCGATCGACACCCCCGCCGCCTTCGCAATATCCGTAATCGTGGTCATCGATTCCCTCCGTTTCCCTGACCATTAACAACAACCAGCAACTATAGCGAGCGACAGAAGCGGCCAAATGCCTCTTGCCCGATCTTGTCACGTTTAAAGACGCCAGCATCTTCCAATACCCGGGCGAAGACTTTTCCGACTGCTTCTTGCAACTGACTTTCCGCATTTTCCGGTGTCCAATTGTAAGCCACTTTCAGCTGATCTGCCCAAGTCTTATGCATTGGCTTCATCTCATTAGCCTCGCCTAAGAGATACTTCTTAACTTCTGCTAATTCAGACTTAAGCCGCGCTGGCAAAATCGCCCGACCCATGACTTCAATTAAGCCAATGTTTTCTTTCTTAATATGTTGTACATCCTGATGCGGGTGAAAAATACCATCCGGATACTGTTCGCTCGTTTGATTATCCCGCAAAACCAGATCCAGTTGATACTCCGATCCCACGCGCCGGGCGATTGGCGTCACCGTATGATGCGGCTTACCCTCCACAAAAGCACGAACATTAACCGCTTCGTCAGTATACTGATTCCAAACCTGCCGGATGTGTTCAGCCGCATTGGTTAATTCTTCGCGATCGGCACTGACCAGCCGAATCACACTCATCGGCCATTTCACAATGCCGGCAAAAACATGCGGATGCCCACTGATCTCAATTTGCGTTTCGATCGGCGCTTTCGCCATCGGGAATGTGTGCCGTCCACCTTGATAATGCTCATGAGCAAGCATCGAGCCGCCGACAATTGGCAGATCCGCGTTTGAACCGACAAAATAGTCTGGAAACATGGCAACAATGTCGAGCAAGTTGGTAAAAGTACTTTGGTCAATCACCATGGGCTCGTGAATAGCGTCCAAAAAGATCGCATGTTCATTAAAATACGCATAAGGTGAATATTGAAAGCCCCAGGTTTTACCACCTAACAAGAAACGGATAATCCGATGGTTAGTACGTGCGGCAAAATTACTTCGGCCAGCATACCCTTCTGTCTGCAAGCAAAGTGCACACGCCGGATAACCCGATTGCGCATGGGCAGCGGCAGCGATATCTTTAGGATCCTTTTCCGGTTTGGATAGGTTGATCGTGATTTCAAGATCGCCATACTCGGTTTTTGCAGGAAAGACCAGATTTTTAGCAATGGCCCGCGTTTGAATATAATTGTTTGCTCGACTTAGCGCGAAGAACCAATCTGTGGCTGCGCGCGGTCCTGCCTGATATTTATCCCAGAACAACTGATTAATCCGGCTTGGCGTTGGCGTGGCAAAATCCATCAGTTGGGCTTCAAGGATTTGGCGTGCAGCCTGCGAATCCGCAATTTTACCGTTCGTTTGCGCGGCTTTGACCATTAAATCCAGATTTTTCAGTGGATCCGGATCACCCGGCAGTTCAAGCGCTGCATCACCGATTAAATTAAGCAACTTATTGGTTAAATAAACCGAATCCATCTGCGTGTAATCAGGATTCAGCTTGATAATGGTCTCAATGTGATTGCTAATTGCGGTCAATTACGGTCACCGAAGCCTTCCGGATGATTCTCATGCCAGTTCCAAGCCGTTTCGATAATTTTATCAATGTCATCGTAGTTTGGCTTCCATCCCAGAATATCGCGGGCTTTCTCTGAACTGGCAACCAAAGTGCTAGGATCACCGGCACGCCGCGGACCCACCGTTGCCGGAATCTTTTGACCGGTAACTTTACGCGCAGCATTGAGAATTTCCATGTTTGAAAAGCCATGAGCAGAGCCAATATTAAATGCAGATGACGGATTGCCGGCATTCAAATATTTCAGTGCCAAAACATGTGCGTCGGCCAAATCAACAACATGCACATAATCGCGCACATTGGTACCATCTTTGGTTGGGTAATCATCACCGTAAATCTGCAAGCCTGTGCGGGTACCTGCAGCCACCTGCAAGATAATCGGAATCAAGTGGGTTTCCGGATGGTGGTCTTCACCAATGGAACCATCCGGCATTGCCCCAGCCACGTTAAAGTAACGCAAAGCAACAAACTTCAAACCATAAGCAATGTCAGCCCAATGCATGATCTTTTCCATGGCCAGCTTACTTTCACCATACGGGTTAGTCGGCACTTGCGGATCGGTTTCCTTGATCGGCACTTGTTTAGGTTCGCCGTATGTGGCAGCGGTTGACGAGAAGACAATCTTCTTGATCCCAAACTGATTCATGGCTTCAAGCAGCGTAATCATGCCGCCCGTATTGTTATCAAAATACTTCAGCGGATCTTTCATTGACTCCGGTACAATCGAAAATGCCGCAAAGTGCACAATCCCGTCAATCTTTTCCTGGCTAAAAACCTGACTCAAAAAATGGTAATCGCGAATGTCCCCTTGATAGAAGCGGGCACGTGGATCAACCGCCTTACGATGACCGGTAATCAGATTATCCAAGACGATGACATCTTCGCCATCTGCCAGTAACTGCTTAACTGTGTGTGAACCGATGTACCCCGCGCCGCCTAAAACTGCAATTGTCATATTAAAAATCGCTCCTTTGAATGTTTGTGATGCGCTTATTTAAGCCGAACATTTGGCCTTTTTGCCTCAATTCAATTGCTTAGCACCATCGGCAATGTCCGCTACGTAAAAGTGAGCGTCATACCCGATCTTTTCAGTATAAGCTTTCCCAACGTTACTAATAAAGTCCTCAACGTCTGCACTGTTGACAATAGCGATGGCACAACCGCCAAAACCGGCTCCGGTCATGCGCGCCCCTAACACACCACGTTGCTTCAAAGCATTGGTAACCAAGGTGTCCAACTCAATTCCGGTCACTTCATAATCAAAAGCCAAGGAGACGCCTGACGCAGAAACTAATTTGCCAAAGGTTTTAAGATCTCCTGACTGCAGTGCTTTAGCAGCCGTTAACGTACGCTGATTTTCAAATACCGCATGCCGGGCACGCTTAATCAACGTCTCGTCGTAGATCAAATAAGTATTTTCATCAAATTCATCTTCCGTTAGCTGCCCAAGACTCTTGACATCAATGCCTTTTTGCAACATCGCCAAGGCTTTCTCACATTCGCTGCGCCGTTCGTTATATTTAGAATCAGTTAATTCACGCCGCTTGTTGGTATTCATGATGACAATCACATTGTCGCCCATTTCTACCGGCAAATATTCATACTTCATGGTGTTGGTATCCAGCAAAGTTGCCTGGTTTGCCCGTCCCATTTCGATCGCAAACTGATCCATGATCCCGGAATTGACGCCAATATAATCATTTTCGACTTTAACCCCGAACTTAACCAAGTCCAGCGGTGCAAAACCACCATCGAATAAGTTGTTCAAAATCGTGCCTACCAGCATTTCCAGAGAAGCAGAACTTGATAGTCCGGCACCATCCGGTAAGTTACCGTTGATATAAACATTTAAGCCGTGCGTATAATTGATACCTGCTGTTTTCATGACCCGCGCCATTCCCTGAAAATAATCCGTCCACAAACCGCGCTTGTCCTGGAAAAGATCAGGGAACGGAATGTCAATAATACCCACTTTAGGGAAATTGGCCGAATACAAACGGAACGCATTGTCATCATTTGCCCCAACCGCTGCATACGTCCCAAGCGAAATCGCACAAGGGAAAACGTGCCCGCCATTGTAATCCGTGTGCTCACCAATCAAATTAATTCGCCCGGGCGCGAAAAAAGTGTGTTCTGCTTGCTTGCCAAATTGCTCCGTAAAGCCTTTCGTGACATCTGTACTGTTCACTGCCAATACCTCCTAATATTTAAAAACGCGTCAATTAGTTGTCGATTTTTGTAACCGTTTTTATTTTACTAAAATTAACTCCAAAATGGAAGCGCTATTGTCGAATATTTTTTCAGCTCGTAAATAAGCTTCCAAAACTCCGCTGATTTGTTTGCTGATGTTTTAGTAAAAAATTCAGAAACATGGTCACTATATACAAAAAGCATCAGATTATCTCACCTCCAATAATCCGATGCTTTTGCTGTTAAATCCATATGGCAACATGTTTACCAAATCAGACGCTATCACTTGGTCAGTTTTACCACAAGAAGAGCGCGGGTGTTGGGTTTTAGCTTATTGCTTGTCTTCGAGTTGCTTGATACGTTTAAGCATTCGAATCATGTAACGAGACTGATCAATAAGCAGCATGGTGGTCATTAACGTATCCTGCCCATGCACCATGATAAAAGTCACATCCATTTCCGCTCCGCCTGCTTCTTGGCTTAACAATTGCGTCTGTTGATTATGTGCTTCATTAATATCTTTTTGCGCTTCGTCAAGTTTGGCCTCGGCTCCTTCAAAGTCACCCGCTTCTGCAGCATTCAAAGCACGCAAAGCCGCAGTCCGAGCATCCCCTGCATAAGCCACAAGTGCAAACCCAACCATCGAAATCTCTTCTCTCGTCGCCATAATTCAACCTCCATTTTAAAAAAGTGAGCGCGAGCCGGCGCGCTTAGGGATCGGAGTGTAAGCGGCCTGGGGCGTGATGGCCGCTCTTTGGCCATTGCGACCCAGGTCCTTACACGCAGATTCCTGCGCCGGGGAGCGCGTTAATATGAGCGCGAGCCAGCGCGGGTAGAAGTCGGAGTATAAGCGGCCTCGGGCGTGATGGCCCGCTCTTGGCCATTGCGTTCGAGGTTCTTACACGCAGACTTCTGCGCCGGGGAGCGCGTTAATATGAGCGCGAGCCGGCGCGCTTATTCCGGAATCACATGCGTTTGGCTAACTTGTTTTAACCATTCGGCACTTTGCTTGACATAACGTTTTTGCGTCGGAAAGTCGACGAAAAACAATCCGTACCGTTTGCTATAACCATTTGTCCAGGAAAACTGATCCTGCAGTGACCAGACAAAGTAGCCCTTTACATTCGCGCCAGCCTGAATCGCATCGGCAATGGCACTCAAATATTTTTTCAAATAATCAATGCGTTTGGGATCCGCGATGACCGTATTTGGCGTCACTTCTGCTGGTAAGGATTCTTTCAATCCAATACCGTTTTCGGTGACATAGATGGCTGGTACTAACGGATAATCTTGGTGAATCCGCATCAACATGTCATACATACCACGCGGATAGATGGACCAGTCCCAATCCGTTGTCTCAATCCCGGCCGGTTTCTTCTCTTCACCGATACCGTGAAGGCGGGCAACTGACGATCCCTTTGAGCCATCACCATTATGAATCGTTTCCGACTTGCCGTGATAAGCGCGCAGCCATTTGCTGAAGTAGTTGTTAACGCCAACAAAATCAAGCTGGTGCGCCGCCTTCTTAATAGCCGCCATCTCTTCGTCGGTACGCTTAAACATCGGTTGCTGATTGGCTGCCAGAATTTCTTTGATCAAAGCTAAGGTCTTAGGGGCGTAATCTCCTGCCAGTGTGCCATCTAAATACAGCCGATTTTCCAACGCATCCTGTAAATCAGCGGCATGCTGATCTTCCGACGAATCACTATATGGATAAGGTGTCTGCAAGGCATGCACGATACCGATTTCACCATCTAGCCCCATCGACTTGTACAAATTAACAATACGCGCATGGGCAACGATTTGATTATGTTCGGCTTGAAATGTTTTATCAAAATGACCGGTTTCCGCTGGGGGAAAAGTACCGCTCGTATATTGTTGCACTGCCATGGACGTTGGTTCATTGATCGTAATCCAGTGTTTGATTTCCGGAAATTCCTCGAAGCAAAACCGCGCGTACTCGACAAAATCTTCCAGCATTTCTTGACTCAGCCAGTCACCAATCGCGTGTAGCCGTTCTGGTGTATCAAAATGATGCAACGTTACAAACGGGATAAGATGATGCTTGGCACAGGCAGCAAAGAGCCGATGATAGAAAGCAACGCCACGAGGTTCCACCGCCCCGGCACCATCCGGAAAAATTCGCGACCAGGCAATTGAAAGCCGTATTACTTGATGACCATATGCTTCTGCTAACGCCAAATCCTCATCATAGCGATGATAAAAATCAGCGGCGGGGTCAGGACTAAACCGCCCTTGTTTTTCCAGAAAATCATCCCAAAGAACTCGACCTTTTCCGTCTTCTTTGGTTGCCCCTTCAACTTGGTAAGCAGCAGTTGCGCCACCGATTACAAAGTCCTTGGGTAATTGTTTACGCATGTTTGAACTTCCTCCTATAAAGTATGCAGACGAGTCTGTCTAAGTTGATGAACACCTAAAGATTGGACTCAACAAAATCAAGTGCCATATCGCCGTTGTTTGTCAGTTCAATGTACTGGCGGCCAGTGGTTGTAACCAACTTAACGCCATATTTATCGGTAATCTTTTTCAAATTATCCTTCATACTTTCCATTTGTGGCGCCAGAATGACCATACTCATATCTTTGATCAAGTCCATATCCTGTCCATAAGCCCGAGCCGCGGCGGACAACTTCAACCCCCGCTCCTTAGACAGCTTGTTTAGCGCATTGGCTAAGATGCCACTGGTTCCACCACCGGCACAAAGCACCAGAACGTCAATTTCATTATTTTTGAAGAAACTCTCATCATGCGCTGCCGCTGGTTTTTCATCAGCCATTTCGGATGCTTCGACCTGAACCTCAGCCGTTTGTGGTGCAACCGTATCGGCTGCCAAAACCGCCGTATCCTGTCCTTCAATCACATCTTCTTTAGCTTTTTCTTCGGCTAAAAGCGTTCGATCATACACGCGAATAAACGGGAAGTAGATAAGGACGTCTAACACAAGCGTCAACAATACAAAGACAAAGGCCAGTGGAGCAAAACCGGTTGAAACTAAGATCCCGATGGGTGCCGGTACCGTCCACGGCATGGTGTAGATCATGCTATTCATGCCTAACACACTGACAAAGAACTTAAACAGGCAAACATTCACGATCGGCGTTGCCAAAAACGGAATGAAAAACATCGGATTCATAATAATCGGCATCCCGAAAAGTACCGGCTCGTTAACAGAAAATGTTCCCGGGATAAAAGCCGCTTTCCCGACTGCTTTTAATTGTGCCGAACGCGCCGCAAACAGCATCACGAACGCGACAACCAGAGTCGATCCCGTACCGCCAAAATTCATAACATAATCCATCGTGTTCATCGCCAGCACATGTGAAACATGCTGTCCGGCTTGATATTGCTGGAGATTGGCCGCTGTATTGGCAATCATGATCGGAACAACAGCCGGCTGGACAATTGAAGGCCCCTGAACCCCACAGAACCAGAAGAATGCCATCGCGCCGGCAATCAACGCTAACCCCAGATAAGAATCACTGGCCTGGAAGAGTGGCGACAACACTTGAATAATCCAGCGCGGCAGGATCGTTCCCGTTGCTGCTTTAAAGCCAACGCCAAAGAGCCAAAAAGCACTAACAGATAGCCCCATTGGAATTAAATCTTTAAATGACTGGGAGATATTGCCTGGAACCTGTGGCGGCAATTTAATCGTGACGTTGTTTTTAATACAAACGTAGTAAATATTAGGCACAATTAAGCCGACGATATAAGCGCAGATCAAGCCCTGAGTGCCCATGTAGGTTAAATCGACCCCGGTTTTAAGCGGTAAAATCGATAAAATGACAAAGGCAATTTCCGAAGCAACAATGACCGCAACCGGATTGATCTGGTTTGTCTTTGGCAACTCCAAATTTTTGCTATCAGTCAGATTTTTTGCAGTTGTACCGGCAACAAACAATGCCAACAACCCCATTGAATAGTTGTAAGCAATCATCAGGGTATCGGTCACGTTCTTAGGCCAGTAAAACCCCCAAGCATTAGGAACATAAGCGATCATCATGAAAATACTGGAGAAGATGATGATCGGCATACAGGCAATAAAGCCATCACGGATTGCGGACACATACTTATTCGCCGCAATCGCTTCAAAAATCGGCTTTAGCTTATCGAAAACCTTATTCATGATACTTTCCTCCCGTGAGCGTATGCTGCCCTCCAAGCCAGCAAACGCGTTATGATTTTTTGCCCTGTTTTTGATCGTGGGCAGGCGCTTCGTTAATTAGCCGTTGAATATGAATGATAAAGTATAAGCGTTCGTCTTCACTCATGTTGCGATAAAGCTGATCCTTAATCTCATCAAAAATTTCCGAAGCAATCTGATAAGACCGCGGATAATTTTGCTCTAATTCATTGGCCACCTCGGGCACAATGGCAACAGCATCCGTATTAACACGCTGCAGTCGGTCAATCAGATACTGTAAGTGAATCATGAAGCGATCATAATAATTGCCGTTAGTTTGCGATCTCGTAATGCGATGCCGCTTCAAAACGCGTTGCACCAGTTGACTTAATGACGCCTCATTATTCTTATCAAAGGCCTGCTCGTTGTCGTCTTCACCGCTGGCATTGATGAAATGCAAGGCAAGATTTTTCACTTCGGAAGGTGGAAATGCTACGCCAAGGTTAGCTGCAATGATCTGCAACGCTTGGTTAGCTACGGCATACTCTGCAGGATACTGAATATGAAAATCCGGCACCATCGTCTCTTGATACGTTCCATTCTGATAACGTTTATAGGCTTCGTAAATATGATCGCTTAACGTAATGTAAATATAGTCAAGTACCTTAAGGTGAAATTGCTTTTGCGCAACGTCAATAATTTCATAAGTGGTCGTCACCACGTCGATCGGAATATTGCGAAGTAAAAAGTACAGATTCTGGCGGGAAGTTTCACTTGCAAGGTAGAAAATTTTTTCAATTTGTTTAGCCGGAATCACATCGCCACGCTTCTTTTGAAACGCGATCCCCCGTCCCTTAACAACCGCTTGACTATGGTTGTCTAGCTCAACCAACGCCACGTTATTGTTAAAGATCTGATCGATTTTCGGCATCTCATCATCTCCTCACCCAGACATAGAAAAAACCACAAATCACGCGCTACTCTCAGCGTCATGATCTGTGGTCTCGCCTAATTGAATAGTCACAATCCACAATGAATATTCCTATCAACAAACAAATTGTACCACATATAAACAAAATGTAAACGTTTTATTTGATTTACTTTCTGAATTTTCACAGACGTTTTTGCATAATCGTTTTAAAAGTTCACTTGCCATATAGACAAGCACATTCATAGATAAAATAACAACAATACTGTAACTGCTGTTTTCACCTCGCAGTTTTTGTGGCTGAATCGTACCCCCCATCCGCGCCAAGCATTTTAATTGACGCCTTCCTAAATCAGACGATAATGATCGAGACGAATGAGCAAGCTGTTAACAATCCGGACAAAATATTGACCGTAACAGCACATCTTTTTCAAGGAGGTCATCATGGCAATTCCTGATTTAACCATTATTGTCCCCACCTATAACTTAGGCCGGTATCTTCCAGCGACTTTAAAGCGCATCCAGCAACAAACCATCGACGTGGAACTTTGGTTAATCGATGATGCTTCAACCGATGAAACTGCTGAAACCGCCGCCGCGTTTGTAAATGGCATCCCCAATTATCACGCAACCGCCTTTTCCCATCACCAAGGTATCGGCGCCGCACGCAATTTTGGTATTGACCATGCGACTGGGCGGTTTCTTGCGTTTGTCGATGGTGATGATCTGATTGCACCGACTTTTGCTGCGACCTTGCTGCGCGGATTTACCCCCGGCGTTGTCGCAACAGCTGTCGGCTATGACTGGTGGCAGCGTAACCGCGGCGGCCCCGATCAATTTCAATTGCTATCACAAGCAGCAATGTTCGAACAGGTCTCGCATCACGGTACCGAAATTGGCGGTTATATTTGGAATAAAGCTTTCCCTCGTGCCAGCTTAACTGCCGGGCATATTCGATATGATGAACGATTACAAATTGCGGAAGATTACTACTTTACTGCTGACTTCGTTGCCCATACGCCCGGCATGTATGCCTACAACCCAACCATTCTCTACACCAAAGTCAACCGTCCCGACAGCACGATGCACCGATTTTCCCAAGCTGATCGGCGCCAGGAAATTCAAATTTTTGAACGTATTCTTGAATTAAAAAAATTAATTCAGCCGGACTAGTTGAGGTGAGAAACTGGTTTTGAGCCTGTATTCCCGCGGGTTTGGGCTAGGTCTATATATTCACGCTTTTAAATATTCGCCTTATAGTTAAAATAACTTATGATCTATATAAGTATACTACTTGCAATCAGCAGCAAAGTCATGTATAACTATTTTAGAAAACGTTTTCATTGTGCGCAATCATATTTTACTGGAGGTAGTTAACCGTGACAAACGAACAGCAGTATATTCTGGCGATTGATGAAGGAACAACCAGCACGCGTACCATCATCATCGATCACAATGGGCAAAAAGTTGCTGATGCCCAGCGCGAATTTCCACAGTATTTTCCACATCCTGGTTGGGTTGAACATAACGCAAATGAAATCTGGAATGCTGCGTTATCCACGATTGCCACAGCGTTTATCGAATCGCATATTCAGCCGCGCCAAATTGTTGGGATCGGCATTACGAATCAGCGGGAAACAACGGTCGTGTGGGATAAGCAAACCGGGCTGCCCATTTACAACGCCATTGTCTGGCAATCCCGTCAAACCAGCGACATTGCTGATCAACTTAAAGCGGATGGCTATGCTGATCTAGTTCACGATGCCACCGGTTTGCTAATTGATTCCTACTTCTCTGCTACCAAAATTCGCTGGATTCTGGATCATGTACCGGGAGCGCAGGAACGGGCTGAAAATGGTGAATTGCTTTTTGGCACCATTGACACTTGGCTATCATGGAAGCTTTCTGGCGGTGCCATTCATGTCACCGACTACACCAATGCTTCACGAACCATGCTCTTCAATATCCACAAGTTAGATTGGGATGATGAGATCTTACGGATTCTCAACATCCCCAAGCAAATGCTGCCGGAAGTTCGCAGCAATTCAGAAATTTATGGGGATGCAGCAGCCTATCATTTCTTCGGCAGTACCGTTCCCATTGCCGGTATGGTCGGGGATCAGCAAGCAGCATTATTCGGACAGCTGGCTATCGAACCGGGAATGGTCAAAAACACGTATGGCACCGGTGCCTTTATCGTCATGAATACTGGCGATAAGCCAACCTTGTCGAATCATAATCTGCTAACCACTATTGGCTACGGACTCAACGGCAAGATCACTTATGCCTTGGAAGGTTCGGTCTTTGTGGCTGGCAGTGCCATTCAATGGTTACGTGATGCCATGAAGCTAATTGAGCGTTCAAGCGACTCCGAAGCTGCCGCACTAGCATCCAAGAGTCAAAACGAGGTCTATGTCGTCCCCGCCTTTACTGGCTTAGGTGCTCCTTACTGGGACTCGGACGCACGTGGCGCCATTTTCGGAATTACCCGTGGGACAACGCGGGAAGACTTCATCAAGGCTACGTTGCAATCACTTGCTTATCAATCCCGTGATGTTGTTGACACGATGAACAAGGATACCGGCATGCCAATCCCGGCTTTGCGCGTTGATGGTGGGGCTGCTAATAACGATTACCTCATGCAGTTTCAGGCTGACATCCTTGGTATTCCGATTGAACGCGCCGCCAACCTTGAGACCACTGCCATGGGTGCCGCCTTCTTTGCCGGGCTAGCAACCGGATTCTGGAACAGCACCGATGAACTCCAGAGCATCGTCAAGGTCGGTAAGCGTTTTGAACCGACCATGGATGTTTCGGACCGGGAATCACTTTACGAAGGCTGGAAACAAGCCGTTGCCGCCACCCAGCAGTACAAACACACCACCAAGCAAGACTAATTCATTCTAAAGCACGATCTTATTGCGCCATCATTTATCTTATTTAAAAAGGAGCCTACTCAAAATGGCATTTTCAAAAGAAACCCGCACCCAGACGATTGATCAATTGAAGCAGACCGAACTCGACTTACTCATTGTTGGCGGTGGTATTACCGGTGCCGGCGTAGCAATTCAGGCAGCAGCAAGCGGTTTAAAAACCGGCTTGATTGAAATGCAGGATTTCGCGGAAGGAACCAGTTCTCGCTCGACCAAATTGGTTCATGGCGGCATTCGTTACCTCAAGACGTTTGATGTCGGCGTTGTCGCCGATACCGTTAAAGAACGTGCCGTAGTTCAAGGAATTGCGCCTCACATTCCGCGGCCATTCCCGATGTTGTTGCCGATTTATCAGGAAGCCGGCAGTACTTTTGACATGTTCAGTATCAAAATCGCCATGGATCTCTATGATCGTCTGGCAAACGTTGAAGGTTCCCAATACGCCAACTACACTGTCACCAAAGATGAAATTCTGCAACGTGAACCGCATTTAGCCGCTGATGGCCTCCAAGGCGGCGGCGTGTACCTCGATTTTGTCAACAACGATGCCCGGCTTGTTATTGAAAACATCAAAGAAGCAGCAGAATTAGGCGGACTGATGGCTAGTCGGGTTCAAGCCATTGGCGTTTTGCATGATGATGCAGGTCAGGTTAATGGCTTACAGGTTAAGGATCTTTTGGATGGCAGTGTTTTCGACATTCATGCCAAACTCGTGATCAATACGACCGGACCTTGGTCTGACAAGTTCAAGGCGTTGGATCAAGCCGAAGATCAAACCCCAACATTGCGGCCAACGAAAGGGGTTCACTTGGTTGTCGATGGTTCTCGACTGCCGGTACCACAGCCAACGTATATGGATACTGGCTTGAACGACGGCCGGATGTTCTTCGTGGTGCCACGGGAAGGCAAGACTTACTTCGGCACCACCGATACCGATTACCATGGCGACTTCAACCATCCGCAAGTCGAACAAGCCGATGTCGATTATCTCTTGAAAGTCATCAACAAGCGCTATCCGCAAAGCCATATCACGCTTGACGATATCGAAGCGAGCTGGGCAGGATTGCGACCGCTGATTGCCAACAACGGCAGCTCCGATTACAACGGCGGCGGTGCGAACACCGGTAAAGTTTCGGATGATTCCTTTGAAGCGTTAATCCGTGTCGTTGATGATTACGAAGACAACCAGGCTACCCGCGCTGACGTTGAACATGCGATCTCCAAACTAGAAACAGCCCACGCCGAAGCTGCTTTGAGCCCATCACAGGTTTCCCGCGGCAGCTCACTTCGCCAAGCCGATGATGGCATGATCACCTTGTCCGGCGGGAAAATCACGGATTATCGGAAAATGGCAGCGGGCGCGCTTGCTTTGATTCGCCGCTTGTTGGCTGAACATTTTGCAACCGAAACACGGACCGTTGATTCCAAAAAGCTCCAGGTTTCAGGCGGTCATTTTGACCCGACCAACGTTGACGATACGATTGCTTTTTACACGCGGATTGGCATCGATGCCGGCTTGCCGGAAAAAGATGCCGCCGACTTGGCCAATCGCTTCGGTTCAAATGTCAGCCGGGTTGTCACCTACACAGATGGGCAGGCGGCTCCTGGACTCAGCCTTAAGGAAACCATGAGCCTGCGCTATTCGATCAACGAGGAAATGACCTTGACACCAGTGGATTACCTATTGCGGCGGAGCAATGCAATTCTCTTCCATGCCGAGACCCTTAACGAGCTTAAACAGCCAGTCGTTGATGAAATGGCACGCTTATTGGGTTGGGATGACGCGACTAAAGCCCAACAATTGGCTGATCTTAATCAGGCTATCCGTGAAAGCCAATTAGCAGACTTGAAGAAGACGCCAGCATCAACCAATCCTGCGTAGAAAGAGGTAGCCATATGTGGACACAAACATTAGGTGAATTCATCGGTACCTTCATCCTGGTACTGCTTGGCGATGGTGTCGTTGCCGGCGTATCACTGAATAAATCCAAAGCGAATGGTGCTGGCTGGATTGCTATCACACTCGGGTGGGGCTTAGCCGTGACGATGGGCGTTTATGCCGCGGCATTTCTCGGTCCAGCCCACCTTAACCCGGCCGTGACGCTTGCGTTTGCTGCCATCGGTCAATTTCCATGGGCTTGGGTCATGCCATTTGTCGGTGCGCAAATGCTCGGCGCTTTACTGGGAGCGGCAGTTGTGTGGTTGCATTACTATCCGCACTGGGAAGCGACCAACGATCCTGCGACAACGTTAGGCGTTTTTGCAACCGGCCCCGCGATTCGCAGTTATGCGGCCAATTTCATATCCGAATTCATCGGCACGGCTGTTTTGATCTTCGGACTTTTGGCCTTTACAAAGGGAAAATGGACAGACGGACTGAATCCAATCGGCGTCGGCATCCTAATCACCGCTATCGGCCTATCGCTTGGCGGGACGACGGGTTATGCCATTAACCCGGCACGAGACTTGGGACCACGCCTCGCCCACGCCATTTTGCCAATCGCACACAAAGGCGACTCCGACTGGCCTTATGCTTGGGTACCGATATTAGGACCCTTGGCAGGCGGCGTCGTTGGTGCTTTGATCTTCACGGTTTTGCCGTAACCTGTCTCTAAAAACTCACAATGTAAAAACCGCCAATTCGTTAATAAAAACGAATGGCGGTTTTTTTGAACCCTACTTCATTAGTCGCGCCACTCGCTCCTGTAAGGCAGGCACAACTTCAGCCATAAACCATGGATTGCGATTGACCCAACCATAGTTAAGCGGCGAGGGATGGACAATTGGAAAATACGTCGGTAAGTAAGCCCGAAAGTTTTTAACCGTTGCCGTTAACGTCTTTTCCCGGCGCTTGCCTAAGTAATATTTCTGAGCGTAGGCGCCAATGACAATGGTCAGCTGAATATGGGGCATTAACGCTAACAAGGACGGATGCCATTTTGCGGCGAAATCTTTACGCGGCGGTAAATCTCCGGACTTACCTTTTCCCGGGTAGTAAAAGTCTAACGGTAAAACGGCAATTTTACCGCTGTGATAAAACTGATCTTTGGTAACGCCCATCCATGTCCGCAGACGATCACCACTTGGATCATTCCAATAGGTTTTGGTTGTCTGGGCTTTGCGTCCCGGCGCCTGGCTTGCGATCAAAATCGTTGCGTCAGGTTCGATGTGATATAACGGATCCCAACCTTGAGCCGTAAAGGTTGCATTAGCCGGATCCTGCCGAATTGCTTCAAAAATCTTGTCGGCCGTTGTCACGCTTGAATCCCTCCTTGCCGATATTTGGGCCATGCTTTGTTGCGTTCGAAATCCGCGGCGAGTTGACGCGCATCTTTAATCAGCGGCTCCGGATAGGCCATCGTTGCCAACAACGCAATCGCATTATGGGAAGTGGCCGGTCCTTGATGCAGTAAGTAATCAAATACGACGCCATCTTTTTGGGTCACTTTTTCCTGAAAATGCCAATTGATGCACTGATCCCCCATAATGTCAGTTAGTTCATTGTCGTGCGTGGCAACCACGACCAAACTCGGATAATGGCTTAACCAGTTGATGACACTGGCTGAGGCCGCAATACGTTCGACTGTATTGGTGCCTTTTAGGATCTCGTCAATAAACCCATAAACCCGCTTGTTTGACGCCACGGCTCTTAACAACCGGTGAATCGCTTTAATTTCCGCGACAAAATAACTATCGCCTTCACTGAGATCATCCCGAACCGCCATGGCTGTCATCACCAATCCCGGCTGCATCGTCAACTTTTCAGCTAAAACCGTATTAATCGTCTGCGCCAAAATGGCATTCACCGCTATGCTTTTAACGTATGTCGATTTCCCTGACGCGTTGGCTCCGGTAATCAAGGCATTTTTGTTCCACGCTACCGGATTGGCAACTGGGTGTTTCAACAGCGGATGCACGATTTTCGTGGCCGTCATGCCGCCTGCAGCAAACACCGGCTGACTGCTTTGCGAATGAGCCGTCCGAAAATTGGCAATCGCAATCGCTAACTCCAAATCGCCCAACGCCTGCCACAAAGTCAAGGCCTCGTCATGGTGGTGATATAACCGCGTCAACACATTATTATAAGCAATAAAGCCCAACATAAACATGCTGCTAAAATACTCGGTGATCATGTCGCTTGAGCTGTTATCCCGCGAGCGAAACACAAACGCCAACCTGGTAATCCCCCGCATCGGTCGAACGGCAGCACGCAAAGCATCCTGAGTGGGCTGCTGAATTTTAACCAAATGTTCCGCGGTAACAATCGTTCGTACTAAGTAGCCCATCGCCGTTACTTCAGCGTCCAAGGCTTCACGCTTCAAAACATAATAGAAAAGATTCACCATCAAGCTCAAGACAATGATGCTCACCCCAACAGCCGGAAGTACCAGCGCCAGCACCAAGCCGACCAGCGGCAAACTGCCTAACACTTTAAACCGCCAAGCATGCGGCAAAGCAGACTGAGTCGTGGTGCGTAAATAATGCTGGCTGTTGTTAGCAACATCTTCCCCCAGTCCGGCAAATGCCAGCTGCACTTTGAGCCGTTCTTCTGCATGGGTCTGGAAAAAGCTGATCAACGTTTCATTGACATCGGGTTTGCCTAAATCATAGGCCCGCAATTGTGCATAAACCCGCTCGGCACCGACACTGCTCTGAGTCGCATTCAATTGCTTAAACACGTCAAACATATCGAGATCCTGCCAGGTTAAATCATCAATCTGACAATCATGGTTAACCTGCGCTTCATGATCAAGGTACGCCGCTTTTAAATAGCGCTCACTGCCACCACGTTTAACCGGCAGCTTGCCCCAATCCGCAATCAGATCGCGTTTAAGCCTCAGTTGTCGTTGCCCCGTTAAGATAAGGTTGAGCAGCACAACTGCAACAACGAAACCCCCAACACCTAATAAAATCATGACTGGTTGTGTCATGTTGAATTCCTTCCTTTTGCCCTTTGATGCAACGATACCAGACGTTTACCGGATAAAGTTGCTTACATTATCCCTCACCATTGCAGAAAAAACAAAAAGCATTGTCTCTCCACTCGGGAGCAACAATGCTTTTCATTAACAATTTAGCTTAATGCTCAGATGCCGGATAAATCGCCGCCACCTGCGCCTGGGCAGTTTCGTGTTGCATGAATTCGTCGTAACTTGTGTCGGCGCGGTCAACTACACCCAGCGGCCCGACTTCAATAATATGGTCAGCGATCGTTTGAATAAATTGATGATCGTGACTGGTAAAGATCAAGGAGCCGGTGAAATCAATCAACGCGTCATTCAGACTCGTAATACTTTCCAAATCAAGATGATTCGTGGGATCGTCCATAATGAGCACATTGGCTTTGCTCAACATCATTTTGGCCAGGTATGAGCGTACCTTTTCGCCGCCAGATAAAACGTTCAGCTGCTTGAGTACCTCGTCGCCAGAGAAAAGCATCCGTCCCAGAAAACCGCGCAGGAAAGTGTTGTCCTGTTCTTCTTGCGGGGCAAACTGACGCAACCAATCCAAAATGTTGAGTTCCGGATGGTCAAACTCCGGATTCAGGTCTTTAGGCATCGCGGCACGACTGGTCGTCACACCCCAGGTAATCGTTCCGCTATCCGGCTCCAGTTCGCCAGCCAGCAACTGCATTAAAACGGTGGCCGTCACGTCATTGCGGCTAATAATGCCGGTTTTGTCACCGGGGCGCAAAATGAAGCTCACATTTTGCAACACCGGCTGGCCATCAATCGTCTTGGAAACATTTTCCACTCGTAATAAGTCGTTACCGATGGCGCGTTCAGGTTCAAACTTGATATACGGATACTTACGCGAGCTGGGACGGATATCGTCCAATGTAATTTTTTCAAGTTGCTTCTTGCGCGATGTGGCTTGCTTGGATTTAGACGCATTCGCTGAAAAACGGGCAACAAATTCTTGCAGCTGTTTAATCTGCTCTTCTTTTTTGGCATTGGCCTGACTTTGCAGTTGCAAGGCCAATTCCGAGCTCTGCTTCCAGAAGTCATAATTACCGACATACAATTCAATCTTGCCAAAATCGACATCACACATCATGGTACAAACCGCATTCAGGAAATGCCGGTCATGGGAAACCACTAAAACGGTGTGTTCATAGTCAGCCAAAAAGTCTTCCAGCCAGCTAATCGCCTGCGGATCAAGTCCGTTTGTCGGTTCGTCCAGCAACAACACATCCGGCTTACCGAAAAGCGCTTGGGCAAGCAAAACTTTGATCTTCTCACCTTCAGGCAAATCAGCCATGAGCTTCTGGTGTTCACTTTCGCTAATCCCCAACGACTGCAAAAGCTGCGAGGCATCACTTTCGGCATTCCAACCGTCCATTTCCGCAAACTCGCCTTCCAGTTCGGCTGCCTTATTACCATCCGCTTCAGAAAAGTCCGGCTTGGCATACAAGGCATCTTTTTCGGTCATCACTTGATACAAGCGTTCCCACCCTTGCAAAACCGTATTCATCACCGTTTGATCATCAAAGGCAAAGTGATCCTGCTTCAGGCTACTCATCCGCTCATTCGGTGACAAACTCACGGTCCCGGTTGTCGGTGTTAATTCGCCTTCAAGAATCTTGAGAAAAGTCGATTTCCCCGCCCCATTGGCACCAATAATGCCATAGCAATTGCCAGGGGTAAATTTCAAATTAACGTCTTCGTAAAGTTTCCGATCCGAGAACGTCATCGAAACATTATTTACTGTGAGCAATTTCATACCTCGCTTAAAAGATTTCTACATATATTAGCAGATATTGAGGGGATTCACAAATGTAGAGCGTAAACAGGAGCGCTTAGAAATCGGAGTGTAAGTGGCCTCCAGGCTAAATGGCTGGTCTTTGGCCATTTAGCCTGGAGGTCCTTACACGTAGATTTCTGCGACTGTGAACGCGTTTTAGAACGTGAGCGCGAACCGGCGCGCTTAGGGACCGGAGTGTAAGCGGCCTTGGGCGTGATGGCCGGTTTTTGGCCATTGCGCCCAAGGTCCTTACATGCAGGTCCCTGCGCCGGTGAGCGCGTTATGGGCGTAAACCAGAACATTAGCGGCCTCGAACGTGATGGCCCGCTCTTGGCCATCGCGTTCGAGGTCCTTACACGCAGATCCCTGCGCCGGTGAGCGCGTTATGGGCATAAACTAGAACATAAGTGGCCTCAGACGTGACGACCAGAGCTTTGGCCATCGCACTTAAGGTCCTTACACGCAGGTAGCTGCAATTATAAACACCTTTAAAGCGCGAACCAGAACATCTACAACCTAAGAATTCAAGCGGTGACACGGTGTCACCCGCTTTTTACCTTTTCTTTTGCGTAATCTAATAATCGAATGAACAAATTACCAAATCCACCGAAAAACACCCTGCCCCGCAAAGTCAGACTTGTGTTAACCTCAAACCATATCTTTTCCAAGACAATCGCCATCTGGAGGAACCTATGAACAACTTAGTCACATTGATGCTGATCCTTGCTGGCATAACGCTGCTTTTATTACGCAATGGCACCAAACGCCAACGCCGCGCCAACCGTAAACTTGCAATCACCCTTTTGTTAGTTGGCATTGCGAGTGGCGGCTACACTTATACGCAACAACACCCACAAACCAATTGGCTGCCAGCTTTAACTAGTAGTAGCAGTAGTAGCACATCAACCGCCAAAACCGGCACGTCGCAGCAACCGGTTAAGCAGTTAGCACAACTCACTGAAAACGGTCAACCGGAAATCACGATTAACAATAATGATCCCGGTTTTACGCAATCCGAATTGACGACCAGTAACGGACCATGGACGCGTTTTAGCGACTTGGATTCTTTAAACCGCGTCGGTACCGCGAATGCCCTTTTAAACCAAAGCATCATGCCCAAAGTAAAACGCGAGCCTTTGACTTGGAATCCGACTGGCTGGCATAACAAGAAAGTTCATGGTGAATGGCTCTATAACCGCAGTCATTTGATCGGTTTTCAGTTATCCGGCGAGAATAATAATCCCAAAAATCTGATGACAGGCACACGTCAACTCAACTCACCTTTAATGCAGGCGCATGAAGATGACATTGCGCATTATCTCAAACAATCCCCTCAACACTTTGTCCGCTATGAAGTCACCCCGGTTTTTCGCGGCGATGAACGCCTAGCCCGCGGTGTGGCCATGCGGGCGCAAAGTATTGGCGATAACACGATTCGCTTTAATGTGTATATCTTCAATGCCCAGCCTGGCGTCACCCTCAATTACAGCGATGGAACCAGTCAGATCAATTAAACAGCTTAAAACTCAATTGAAATAATGTTGGGATTATCTGCATAAAACGTCAACAAACGCCGCATATCCTCATTGGCTTTACTTTCAACATGCAGCGTCATCTTGACTTCATCGCCTTCATGTTTAATCGAAACGTTTAGGACCTTAATGTGATACTTACCCAGTGTTTGCCGCATGTGTTCCATATCGAACCCTTCATTACGAATGCGAATGGTCAAAATGCCATTATCGCCACCCGGTAACCACCGATAATGATGATGCAGCAATACCTGAATACACAGAACCAAAACAGTTGCGGACAAGCCGATAATATAAAGCTTGGCGCCGATTGCCATCCCCACTGCAGCCGTCGTCCAGACACCAGCGGCCGTGGTTAAGCCATTGACATTATTGTGCCGCACTAAAATCGCACCGGCACCCAGAAAACTGACCCCACTGACAATTTGCGCTGCCACCCGGGATGGATCCAGTGCCATATTTTTCAAATTTAAGATATCAAAGAAACCGTATTTAGATACGATCATAATCAACGCAGAACCTAGCGCCACAATCATATGTGTCCGAATGCCGGCGTTTTTGAAACGGTTTTTGCGTTCATAACCAATGGCAAAACCGCAAAACGCCGCGACCAACAACCGGACGACTAATTCAACCTGATTCAGTATTGTCATCGTTAAAAATCACAACCTTTATGATTACTTTACCACCTAGCTATGTCGATGTGATGAAAATTACGTAAAATGACAGCTTACAATTAAAACACATGCGGCTCATGACGCCTTCCAGCCTCACTGATAACAGCACCTTCCAACACCTCACGTGCGCCTTCAGCAGTCGCATGCAACGATCGCGTTTTTTCATCTAATATATTAGCAGAACCGGCGATGAAAAGGATTGTATTCCGGCACGGCTATGCTAAACTGTTTCTAGGTTAGAATGATTCTAGTTTGGAGGCGGAAATATGACCATTGATTTACGGGACGTTCAAGATGTTTACAAGGATGCAGGCTCAGACATTATCTTTGCCACGTTTGATCTAAAACGACAAGACCCCGCTAGTGACAAGGCAATGATTGCCGACTTGGCGGAGCATCTGCCAGCTTTTATCAACAGCATGAATATTCGTTACCCCGAGGCAAAATTAGCAGTCGCTTTCGGGTTGTCGCGCAAGGCATGGGACTACCTTTTTCCCGAAGCCGCACGACCAAAGGAATTAGAAAGTTTTCAATCCATCATTGGGCCGAAATACACAGCCGTCGCAACACCGGCCGATTTATTCTTCCATATCCGCTCGCAAAACTCGGCCGTACCATTCGAACTGATGAGCGAGATTATGGCCATTATTGAAGCCAATACGGTAACCCTCGATGAGACCCACGGCTTCCGCTACTTTGAGGGACGTGCCATTATCGGTTTCGTTGATGGCACCGAGAATCCAAGCGCCTTAGACACGCCGGAATATGCCATCATTGGCGATGAAGACCCTGCATTTGAAAATGGCTCCTATGCGTTTGCCCAGAAGTATCAGCATAATCTGGACGCATGGAACGACCTGTCAACCGAAGACCAGGAAAAAGCGATTGGCCGTAAGAAATTTAACGATCTTGAACTAGACGACGAAGCCAAACTGGCGAACTCACATAACGTGGTTTCTCAGGATAATGACGGCGGCGTGGAACATAAAATTGTCCGCATGAACGTGCCCTTCAGCAACCCGGCTGAAAAGATCAACGGCACCTACTTTATCGGCTATGCCCGTCATTGGACCGTTACCAAACGGATGTTGCAAGGGATGTTCGAAAAATCCGACCGGCTATTGGACTTTTCAACCCCGTTAACAGGCGAACTCTTCTTCATCCCGTCTAAATCCGTATTGGGAAAAATTGCTGACGGGGAACTATAATTTAGCACGATACCGCCATCAGGTTAAACGCTGATGACGATTGGGTGCTCAACCTCTGCCTTAACGACAAATTTGTTGTTGAGGCTTTTTTAATGTTGACATGACTAGCTGTTTTTCATGTGGACCAATCAGTAAAAAACATCAAATTCCAAATCATCGTCAAGCATTCATGTCATATAAGCTGACGTTCAAAATATTTTTTTGCCGTGCCATAAATCCTTTTAAATCAAGTCTTGTCACCACGATAACACATTTGGTCTAGATCAATGAAACCGGCACTCACGTCGTAGCCGGCAAAACCCGTGCTACAATACCGCCATTCAAGATGAATGAGGTGGCACAGATGAATTTAGCCGATACAGGATTTGTGATCATTGCAAGCGTTCTGGTTTGGTTTATGACCCCGGGACTTGCTTTTTTCTATGGAGGCCTCGTCTCTAAGCGCAACGTCATTAATACCATGCTGTCAGTCTTCTACATTACCGGGATTGCGATTTTACTGTGGGTGGCCGTGGGTTATGAATTGAGCTTCAATGGTAATCTTTTCGGAGTGATTGGCCAGGTACAGCATCTCTTTCTTAGTGGCGTCTCGCTTGGTACGGCAACGGCGGCTAAGATTCCAACCGGCGTCTACATTCTCTTTCAAATGATGTTTGCTATCATCACGCCGGCTCTGTTTGTCGGTGCGGTGGTTGGCCGCATGCATTTTAAGTTCCTGACTTGGTTTATTGTCCTGTGGTCCCTGCTGGTTTATTACCCGCTTGTACATTTAATTTGGAGTCCGGACGGGTTGTTGGCTGGGCTTGGGGTGCTAGATTTTGCCGGTGGGACCGTCATTCATATTAACGCCGGGATTACGGCACTGACCTTGTCTGCCTTTCTTGGCCGGCGCGCGGATGAGCATACGGTGCCTTACAATCGGCCGTGGGTGTTGCTAGGAACAGCCATTCTTTGGATCGGTTGGTATGGCTTTAATGCCGGGTCGGCGCTGGGGGTCAATCAGGCGGCAATGACGGCGGCTTTGACCACATCGGTTGGCGCCGCAGCAGCCTTAGTCACCTGGATGATCCTTGATATTTGGCAAACAGGCCATCCAACCTTAATAGGCACTTGTACCGGCGCTTTATGCGGACTGGTCGGAATCACGCCGGCAACCGGCTACGTGACCAGTTTTGGTGCGGTTTGCATCGGTGTGGCATCAACGTTAGCCAGTTACTGGTTCATCAGCAAAATCAAGCCACGACTCGGTATTGATGACACATTAGACGCTTTTGGCTGTCATGGTGTTTCCGGGATCGTCGGTAGTGTCCTGACCGGTGTTTTTGCCAGTAAAACGGTGGCTCCAGGCATTGCCCACGCCGGACTCGCATATGGCGGCGGCTGGCATCTGCTGCTGATTCAGCTAGCCGGAACCATTATCGTGATTGCTTTGGTCGCTGCCATGGTCACGATTATTACGAGTATCCTTACCCAGTTTGTTGCCATCCGCGTATCGCCAGCCGCTGAAAAAATGGGACTAGACTACAGTGAGCATGCCGAACCGGTTGACGAAGAAGTCGCAGCCAGCTGGGAACAACATACGCCGGTTAGCTCGTTTCCGGATGAGTTCAAAGGCCAGCTACATGGCTTTGATCCCCGACCACATCAAAATGATCAGTGACCGCTGAATAACGTATCAGCCACTGATGGCGATTTGATTTGAAGGTAACGGATGATATTTAGCACACCAAGTCACTTTAATTGTTTTTTCCTCGCATCATGGTTACAATGCCGCTAGTTTAACATGGCATGATGGGGGGAATCATGATGATCGGATACGGATTTAGTCATGCAGGCGGGCCGGAAGTGATTGATGCGATTGACTTGCCGACACCACAACCGGGACCTCATGAAATTCAAATTAAGACTAGCGCAATCGGTCTCAATAACCGTGATCGCATGGCGCGGCAACTAGGCGGCAGTGGCTTGACAGTACCGGGATACGATGTTGCCGGTACCGTCAGTTCGATCGGGAGCAATGTTTCTCGGTTTAAAGTGGGCGATCGCGTGGTGGCGCGAACAACCAGTGCCTATGCAGAAATCGTCACTGCCGCAGCTGACATGAGCGTCTTGTTACCAGCTTCGATTACTCCGGAAAAAGGCGTAGCGGTCATTACCCCTGGTGTCACCGGTTACCGCATGGTGGAACTGGGCAATGTTAAAGCTGGTGATACTGTTATTGTTAAAGGTGCCTCTGGCGGGGTGGGCTCGGCAGCAATTCAACTCGCCGTTGCGCGCGGGGCCTCGGTCATCGGCATTGCCAGCAGCCGTCATGAAGTCGCGGTTGAGCGGCTTGGCGTTGAACACTTTGTCGCTTACGATCAGGGTAATCCCGTCACCCAACTGCGCCAGACTGCCGATGTCGTGATTAACGCTGCTATGAACGGGCTTGGTGGCGATGATGATGTCGCTATGACCAAAGACAACGGACTGATCGTTTCCGTTAGTCACACAGAACCTTTACTCAGCAGAGGCATTCGTTTTATTCATACCCGGCCACTTGGCGGATCCGAGGTAGGCAAAGCTTTGCAACTGCTCATTGATTTGATGGCACAAAACAAGCTCAACGTTCAGGTCGGCTATGTGTTGCCATTTACCCGCGAAGGTTTTGTCAAAGGGCACCAGTTGCTTGATGATCCGCAGCATGAAGGTAGAATTGTCATTCGCGTGGATAGATAAATCGCGCTATAACAATTGTGCAGCTCCTAAAGCTCTGACTGAAAAGATAGAAGGTCAGGGCTTTTATATATTGAGAGAATTGCAAGTGATTCCATTTTTATTGGTTGATACAGCCGTACAGGACTAACTAGAAACAACCATCACAAGGGGTTATAATGTCGTTATTTCTATCTTATCCACTTCTAAGTCGCGACTTCTTTTCAGGCCGCGATTCCTCAACCCCAAGGAGCCCCTCATGACTTTTAAATTCTGTCCTATCTGTGGCCACGCGCTCATCCCAAAATTGGCGGGGGATGATGGGAATGTGCCTTACTGTGAAACTTGCCAACGCTTTTGGTTTCCATTATTTGCCGATTGTGTCCTCGTGCTGGTCGTCAATGAATTTGATGAGATTGCATTGGTGAAAATGCCTTATTTGTCTGAAAAATATGTCTCTATCATCTCAGGTTATATGCAGCCGGGTGAAAGCGCTGAGGAGAGTGCCAAGCGCGAAGTTATAGAAGAACTCGGTATCCATCTGGATCAACTCGACTACGCTGGCACATATTGGTACAGGAAAACTGGCAGTCTCATGCATGGCTTTATCAGTCATACTTCCAAGCAGTCTTTAGTCACTTCACCTGAAATTTCCGAAGCCAAATGGGTGCCAGCATCGCTTGCGCCCGAAAAAATGTTTCCCGATTCACCGGATAATGCCGCTTTAGCCGTCTATCGTACCTACCTACAAACAAAACAACGTCAATAAACCACCAACTTGTTTCATCAAGTCAGCCTGACCAATAGCAAGCAGCCATGTTAATGGGGCCTGCTTGTTCGCGCCAATCAGTTTGATCAATAACCAACCGCACCCGCCCGTTGTTAAAGTCGTTTCGCTTGTTGTCGGCAAACACCGGTGGTAGGCTAAAACACGGTGAGACTGTGATACATGGTCCGCTGTACATAAGTAACGATCAAGCAACTCATAAGGAGGCCCATGATGGCTCAGGAAATTTTGATTACCACCACCGAGAACATTCCCGGAAGACATTACGAAATTATTGGTGAAGTTTTTGGTTTAACCACTCAGTCCAAAAATGTGATTAGTAACATCGGCGCTGGCCTGAAGAACCTTGTTGGCGGTGAAATCAAAGCCTACAGCGATATGCTGCATGAATCGCGCGAAAAGGCAATTGATCGCCTGCGTACTGAAGCTCGCAAAGCAGGTGGCGATGCGGTGGTGATGATGCGCTTTGATTCCGGCTCAATCGGCGGCGATATGCAAAGCGTTGTCGCATACGGAACGGCAGTCAAACTACTCGACTAGCCATCTCACCACAACGCGCTCCCCGGTGCAAAAGTCGGCTCGCGTTTACACAAAAGCCAGATTCAGCCGCGGTTGAATCTGGCTTTTAAAATCAACAAGAACGTTATCCCCTAGTGATGAGAGGAATCAAAGAACATGGCAGTTTTAGATTATCACCATCAGGAAAAATGGCCGAATGGTTTTGGCCAACTTCAATCACCCATCAATCTTTTACCGGCAACTCCAGCTGACCCGTCAACGTTGAAAATTGAAACGCCGTGGCGGGTGACGCAAGAAATTGATGACCAGGTTACGATCCGGCTTACCGGAACCGGTCGCACCCGAATTGATCAGGATCAGTGGCAATTGATGCAGGCCCATATTCATGTACCTGCCGAACACCAAGTCACCAATCAACACGCCGCCGAACTGCATTTCGTCCATCAGTCAGCAATCGGTGCCTTATGCGTTGTTGCGGTTCTCTTGCCGTTGGGTCCTGACAATGTTGTGCTTGAGCAAATACTTGATCATTTTGCCGCCCATTCAACCCAGTCCGTTGCCCTTAGCCTGGATCAGCTCATTCCGCAACAAGGTACGGTATATCGCTATCTTGGCTCCTTAACCACGCCGCCGCTGACAGAAGGTGTTGCTTGGTATGTCATCGATCAAACGGCGGTTACCATTGGCACGCAGCAATTACACCGTTATCAGCAGCTTTTTGCAGATAACCATCGGCAGCTTCAAGCGCGTTATCAGCGTCCGGTTTTGCGCAGCGTATTTACCAAAACTGCCAACTAAATCGGTACTGGCCGTGCATGCTATCACTGGCGGTTGACTAAATACCGTTGTTAAAAGGGGTAAGTCGCAATATGGCACGCAAACAATCACGTCAGCACCGCTGGGGATGGCGCTTACTTTTGATACTCTTTCTACTGTTGGCAGGGAGTTATTGGGTTTGGTGGCAGCTAGGCAGTCGCCGCATTCATGCCCAGACTTACCGGCAAACATCCATCGTTACCGTATTTGTCCCCGGCTATGCCAGTAATGGCCTGACTTTTGGCCCGATGGTGACCCGCTTCAAGCAAGACCGCGCCTCCAATCAAGTGACGACCATTACCATCAGCGCGACCGGCAGCCGCACGATAAACGGCGCTAACCGGTATACCGGCAAGAATCCGTTAGTTAATGTGATTTTTGAAGACGCCAAAGCCCCGGAAAAGGAAACCCGACAACTGACTGCCTTGTTACATTGGCTACGTGCCAAACACAACGTCACCAAGATCAATCTTGTCGGTCATTCTATGGGCAGCAACCTCAGTTTTAGATACCTCACGAGCCACCACACTGATGCTCAGCCGCATGTAGTGAAGTACGTTTCATTGGCAAGCGAGTTTTACCGTGACCCCATACCCCAATTACAGCAATTCCCTAAATCAGTCCAAACCCTCGTCATCGGCGGTCAAATCTTTGGTGCAAGTGGCGACTGGGCCGTGAGCATCGATGGCGTCAAGCGCTTTGAAAAGGCCTTGCGCGCGGCAAATATTCCAAGTACGCTTTACATCTATCACGGAACGCCGCTTGGTGCCTATCACAGCAGTCTGCACCAGAATCCTTACGTTGATGCAAGAATTTTGGCATTTCTGTTCACCTGACGCGAATTTCGAGTTAGCCGCTGTGCTGTTTTTACTTCAAACAACTGGACAATGTTTAAAACGATGCTAATGTTTTCGGACTGGCATCGTTTTTTTGTGCCCATTAATTGAACTTATTTCAAATTCTTGTCATGACGAATTGCAGTTACGTTCACTTTCCTTTTGTCCACAAAGTTAAATATCCACTGTCATTCACCCTCGGCATCTGACCACTCACCTTGCAATTTTGACCACTTAACGGCATCAGCGGGACGGATTCGCTCGCACTGGCTATGCTTGAATCATCAAACAAAAGTGGTGATAGATATGATCCTTCTCGAAACAACGAATCTGACAAAAACATACGGTACCAAAACCGTTGTCAATGATATCAGCCTAAAAATCCAAGCTGGCCAACTGGTTGCCTTTTTAGGGCCTAATGGTGCAGGCAAGTCGACAACCATCGGCATGCTGACGGGATTAATTCAACCCAGCAGCGGCAAGATCACAATGGGCACAGCCACGCCGAATCAAGCGGCTTATCGGCAACAAATCGGTGTTGTCTTCCAAGACAGTCGCTTAGATCGGCAGCTGACTGTAAAAGAGAACTTGGAAATCCGTTCGCAAATGTATACCAAAACTGATCCGGCCTGGTTTGATCACTTGGTCGACCAATTTGATTTGACGCCAATTCTTAACCAAGCTTACGGCACATTGTCTGGTGGTCAGCGCCGGCGTGTTGATATTGCGCGCGCCTTGCTCAATCATCCTCATCTCCTTTTTTTAGATGAACCAACAACAGGCCTCGACATTCAAACCCGCCAAACCATTTGGACCGCCATCGCTTCCTTACGTGCGCAATCACAGTTAACCGTGATTTTGACGACACATTACTTAGAAGAAACCGAACAAGCAGATTTTGTCTATGTCATTGATCAGGGCACGATTATCGCCGCGAACACTGTTGGCCAACTAAAACAACAGTATGCCAGACATCGGCTTATTGTTCGCACGCATGCACCTCAACAAGTACAAATAGCCGCAACCCAAGCGAATCTCCCCGCCCAGATCGATGGTGACACAGTGCGGGTGCAGGTTAGCCATCCCCAAGCAGCCATCACATTACTGACAACTATACAACCGCAGCTCATTGACTTTGAGTTTCGTGCGGCTGATATGAATACCATTTTTGTTGCTTTAACCGGAAAGGAGATTCGTTAACATGTGGGCATTTGTCAAACGCAATTTGTTACTATTCTTTCGCAACCGCGCCGGGGTTTTCTTCTCGGTACTGGGCGCTTTAATTGCCTTTTTACTGTATTTAGTCTTTCTCAAGAAAAGTATGAGCACGCTTTGGCCACTGGCACATCCCGAAAAATTGCTGGATCCGTGGTTAATTGGCGGCACCTTAACCATCACCGCTGTCACGACCACACAAAATGGTCTCGCGCGGATGATTGTTGATCGCGAAACTGGCCGACTTAGCGATTATTTATTAACTCAAGCTTCGTATTTACGTATCGAGTTGGGCTATCTGATTAGCGCCGTGATCATTGGCACCATCATGCAGTTACTTATGTTCTTTGCTATGTCTGGTGCTTTTTTATGGTTAGACCACATCGCCATTCCCTGGCAATTGACCGGCCAGATTATCGTCCTTGCCGGGTTTAGCAGCTTAGTCTGGACGGCTTTCAACCTTTTGATTCTTAGTTTCGTGTCCCGGGTCACCACAATGAGCGGCATTTCGACGATCATTGGAACCGCAGCTGGTTTCTTTGCTGGCGTCTATCTTCCCATTGGTTCTGTTCCAACTGCCGCGCAAAATTTGATGAAATTGACGCCTTTTCCCTACAATGCCGCAATATACCGGCAGTTACTCCTACAGCAACCCCTAGAGTCCACTTTTTCCGTTCACCAGACAACGGCGCGTCAGACCTTTGAAAAAATGCTCGGTATCCGAATTGATCTGCATGGCCTGCTTTCATCAAGCCAAACTTACCTGATTCTAACTAGCTTCACGCTGCTTGTCGGACTGGTCATCATTCTGATAGCCAAAGTCAGTCGAAAAACAGCGCTTGTCCGCGTATAATTAATTTGATTATCATGGTTGTTTTTTCCAATATTATCGCAACACCGCCATGATTCGTTTCACTATCATGCATGCACTTTTTACGGGAGGGGTGTCAATGAAAGTTTCGTTTAAGCAAGACGCAACGATGCAGCCAGACGACCTGCAAGTTTACGTCAAGGCTGCGCAATTGTCACCAGCTGTTTTGCAGTTACTGCAACAAATTCAGCAACTCGCCGACAGCCACGCAACCTTACCCCTACTCGTTGGCGAACGCGTTATTGTTTTGCCGACCAACGAGATTGTGGCTATCGAAGTCTACGGCGATCAGCTTTCCGTCCATACCCGTCAAGAAGTCTATCAAAGTCGCGGCCAACTCAAAACGGTCTTGGCCAAACTTGACCCGCAAGCATTTATCCAAGTAACGAAAAGCAGTCTTTTGAATATTAATTATTTAACGTCACTAGAAGCGTCTTTTTCCGGGAACATGACAGCCTTCATGGAGAATAACATGAAGTTAACTGTCAGTCGTAAATATCTTCCTGCGTTAAAACGCTTGTTAGGATTGTGAGGTGCCCGATGAAAATCATCAAAGATCTTATCACGGATAGCGTTATCGGTATGATGATCGGTGCGACTGTTTATCTAGGTGCGCTCATGCTACACGTCCAACTGACCCCACCAACGCCACGCACCATCGCTGGCTTGTTTGTGATGAGCGCTTTAATCGGGATGCTCGCCCTTATTTTTGACAATGAATCCCTCAGCCTGCCTGTAGCCTATAGCCTTCATTTTATCGGCACCTTCGCCATTGTCATCGGCACCAACTATCTCATGGGCTGGCAATTTCTCGTCGGATCGGCACTCCCAAATTTTCTAATCGCCTTTTTGATCATTTACGTCCTCATCTGGCTGGCGCTTTATCTTTCCTGGCAGGTCACAGCTAGAAAGATGAACCACGTGTTAAAAAAACGTCAAGGAAAATAGTCTTATCCTACTAAGTGTCGAAATATTCCCGACACTTTTTTTGCTCCCACTGCTACTATCGACACATCAGGCTGAAAAATAAACCAATCCGATTTTTAATCAGTATGTCCGTTTGCGCACCGTCTAGGCGATCCAAACGCGTTCACCTGTCCAGAAACTAGGCTGGTTCACGCTCTCCAAGCCTGCAACCAGTGTTTTCCCCAGTTTGGTGCTAAAATAAAATGATCGAATCGGTCAAGCTAGGAAGTGAGTCGCTGTGAATCAAGTCGTTATTTTTGGCATCATGTTGGCCACGGTTATCGTTGGCAATTTGCTTGCTCGCCATGTCCCACAGATTCCTTTGCCATTCTTCTTGATTGGCCTTGGTGCAGCGTTGGCAATTATGCCATCCCTGCGTAGTTTTACGATTGATCCATCGGCGTTCTCCTTTGCTATCATCGCGCCGCTGCTTTTCAATGAAGGTCAAAATGCTTCACGAGGACAAATCGGCCGGTCACTGACGAATATTGTGTCACTTGCAGTCGGCTTGGTGCTCGTGTCGGTCGTGATCTTAGGCTTCGGCGTCCATGCACTTTTCCCGGTCATCCCATTGAGTCTGGCATTTGCTTTGATTGCCATTGTGACGCCAACTGATGCTTCCGCTGTTAGTGCCGTTGCGCAGGCCAATCCGTTGAGCACCAATCAAATGCAGTTGTTAAATAATGAAAGTTTGTTCAACGATGCGGCGGGGATTGTGGCGTTTGATCTCGCTCTGTCGGCCTATATTTCCGGACAATTCTCGGCCACTGACGCTTTACTCGACTTCCTGTTTGTTTTCTTTGGCGGTATTTTATTCGGCGCACTGGCAGGTATTTTTATTGTCAATCTCAGAGCCTGGCTAATCCGCATTGGTGATGATGAGCCATTAATTATGGTCGGAATTCAGTTGCTGACGCCTTTACTGGTTTATTTTCTGGCTGAAGAACTGGCACTTTCCGGTATTTTAGCAGTTGTGGCTGCAGGGATTGCCCAAGGCGTTGAGCGTGATCGCTTGCGGCTGACCAGCGCCCGGATGCAAATTATCAGTGCCAATGTGTGGGAAATGATTGCGGCGGTTCTTTCTGGGCTGGTTTTCGTTTTGCTAGGCGTTTCGCTGCCAAATGTTGTGATTGAGGCATTACGCGGGCAGGCAGGGTTATTCGGCTTGCTCATTGGCATCGGTGCTTTCATCTACGTAGCCAAGTCGCTCGTTCGCTTCATCTGGAGTCGGACGTTATTGAAAATGGGCAAGAAACATCGATGGCGCAATGCGTTGATCATGATGCTCGGCGGTGCAAATGGAACCATCACTTTATCGCTGGCTTTTTCGATTCCGCAAACAGTTGCCGGTCACCATTTTGCCCTGCGCCAAGGACTCATTCTCATTGCGGCTGTTGAGATTCTCCTCAGTCTCATCGTTCCGGTCATCGTACTGCCGTTTTGCGTTTCTAAACCGCCAAAACGCAATCGCCAATTTATCTGGTTACGGCGGATGCTGGCGGCGGGGATTGATGCGATGCGCGATGAAACCGAACATCACAGTGAAGCACAAATTGTCGCCGATGCCTTAGCTCAGGAAATGATCTTAAACGATAATCCTTCACACCGGCTGCAACGAACGATTTTTGAAGGCACCATCACTGCGGAAAAAAGTGCCATTGAAACCTTACGGACGAACGGCACGATTACTCGCGATGAAGCCCATTATTATAATCGCTTCATTGACCTCAATGATTTCACAGCGGATCAACGACTCTGGAAAAATCTTTGGCTCCGGTTTCGTTTTTCGTTCAACATGGGCCGGATGTATAAAGCGTTTAATGAAGCCCAAAATGCCTTTTTAACCACCCCGCTCAACCTAGAGCCGATCTATTGGAAACGCCAATTTGCGGCTCACGGCGAAGATCTCTTGCCCATTGAACAGGCTGGATATACGGCGGTCATGCGATATTTGCAACGGATTGAAACAATTCAAAATCGCAGTGCGGTTAATACCATTCGGCGGTTCTACCGCGATCGTCATCGCCGGGTTCATTCCGAGTCATTTGACGGGGATGCTTTGTACGCGATGTTTCTCAAAGCCTTTCATGCCGAATACGAGTTCATTCAACAGGCTTTTACGGATGGGAAGCTAAGTCGCGACCTCATGCAGCGCCTCCAAACCCGAATCACCTTTGACGAAATCACCTATTTGAAAAATCAGGACAGTTTTATCGACTAGACTATTTTGCCTTTCTTTCATTTCAGAATATGCCCCTTGCAAAATAAAAAAATCGGCTGCAGAGAAAATTCTCTACAACCGGTTTTTATTTTGCAATTAACTCAACGAACGGTCTCTTTTACCGTTTTGTCTTTGAACCTGAGTCTAAAGCCATTTCAAGCTCATCGGCAGCCGTCTTTGTAACACTTTCAATCTTGGCTAGAACCTTACCATATGGCTTTGGATCCTTATTGATGTAGCGTAACAAGCCGGCCATACGTGCAGTCATGTCGTACCAGCTTTGGTTTGGCATGCCGGAGATTTGACCGACACGGGCATTTGGCAACACATCAATGAGTTGTTCCACCGCATTCTTGACAACCGGTAAAGCACCGCGCACCAGATCCGAATCGGCGTAGGTTGCATCAAAGATCAGCTGCATGAACCGATCCGGCTGGGAATGCTTGGAAGGGGTTGCGGCTCGTTCCGCGCGAACCCCCATGACAACCTGTTGCAGGCCCAATAAAGTAAGACGAACAAGCTGATCGTGCTGCGAAATGCCTAATTCAGGCATCGGCGTGATCCCGATCAGACTGAGCTCATCTTTGCTTAACCGCAACGCAGCATTGGCAATAAAGTCGGATAGTTGTAACCCAAGATGTTCACGCGAGTCCGCAAATTCAAACCGAACCTTAATTGGCCGTTCCAGTGACAGGGTCAAGTAACGACTAACGATATCGGCTCCCATCACGAGCTGATTGCCTTCCAACTCATTTCGATGATCGATCATGATCACAATATCATCAAATATGGTATGGACATCACGCAAGACATGGATGGTTGCCCCGATATATGGATAAAGATATTCCATTGATGGTGCAAAATCCGGGTAAGTTGTTTTACGTGAAAAGACCGTATACATGCCCATGTTTTCATGCTTGGCAGCTTTAATCAGTTGCGTCAATGCATCAACCTGTTTGCCGCGAGCTTTAACTTCATCCCCTGGCTCCCAGCCGTAAGGATAAAGCGCGTTCCGGAAACCGGCTAAGCTTTCATCGTCGCCTTCCGGTAAAATGGCGGCAATTCCCATATGCATCATCCGCGGATCTGGTCGATGCTCTTCAAAACTTTCATCAATGAAAAGACGTAATTGCTTCCCGGTTACCAGTGGCACCTCATCATGCGTTCCGTAATTGGCGCGCGCTGACCGATTCTCCGCTGACTGTGTATTGGCGGCATTGCTAGTACTGTTTGCAGCGCTACCGTTTGTGCTAGACCGATCAGCTGACGTGGATCGGATGACGCTTGGCGTGTGGGTTGTCACTTTATTAACAACAGCAGGAGTCCGGTGTTGACTGACATCTTGATTGCTAAGCGATTGTGAATTGCTTGTAGAAGCTGATTGCGTCATGGGTTGCCAATTTTGCGGATCAGCATTGGCAGCGAAGCGATTCTGTCTTGGCCGTCCCGGTCGCCGCGTACCGTTTTGTTTGTTGCGATCGAGCCGCACATTGCGCCGATCACGCCGAACCGGTTCGTGCTCGCTTGTACTGTTGTGCCGCGTTGCATCTGTTTTTCCGGTTGGCGTATGTTGCTTGGTATGGCGCACACCGTTTTCGTGGCGGTCGGTGCTTTCAGACGTGCTCATTGAATTAGCAGTAGACTGACTGTTTGCTGCCTGCGCCTGACGTTTGTTGGCCTCGCTTTGTGCTTGCTGGGTTGCGACATCAGGCTGCTGGCGAATGGTGAAACGATGATTGCGCGTTACCGGCCGTTTGGTAGTCGACTGTGACTCACTCGCAGTGTTAACACCACTGGTTGACGGTGATTGCCGGGTATTGCGATTCGCTTGTCGGCCAGTCGTTGTTGTGCGGGCAACTCGTTTGGTTGTCCGGCGCGGTGATTGCGGACTGGCTGAATTTTCCTGAGAATGTACAGCTGCCTTGTTCTGATCGGTGGCAGCAATACTTGTTGGCTGCGTTTGCGCTTTTGCCTGTCGAGTTGGCGTCTTTGTTGCGGCTTGCTTCGTTGTGCTTGGTTTCGTTGCTGGCGCTTTAGCAGTCGTCTGCCGTGTGCGCGTCTTAGCGGCCGGAGTCTTAGCGGCCGGTTTCGCCGCAGCTGTCTTCTGCGGGGTCCGTTTTACCGTGGTCTTTGCTGCTTCCGGGACTTTTCCCGATGCAATGATGCTTTCAATCTTTGCGGTCGTTTTACGACTGACGTTATGACCACGCAGCGCCTTTCGCAGGGTCGGTACGGATACACCAATCGCAATTGAAGCGGCGTTGGTATTCAATCCATGCTTTGCCATATAAGCATTTAATGATGTTTTTAGCTTATTATCCAAAATATTTCCTCATATCCTACTTAAATTTAAGTGTTCCGGTACTAGTTTAACGCAAAAAGTCATACGCGAACATTGCCTTAATCAAACGGTAAGTGTCAATCTTTTCTCGGTTCTACTCTAATAAGTGATCTCCGTTACTCCGAGCTGGCTCCGCGGTGGCAGGCTGGCGACCGCGCAGCTAGAGTGGTGGGCACCACTGAGCCCGCCACCGCTCCGCCAGCTCTTGCTTTCTATCCTGATATTCGAACAATTAAACGACAAAATCAGCGTACTTTCCTAGGTTATGACCTGATTAATAGCCTACATTAACGCGTTAATCATGTCTACGTTTCAAATTCACCTGTTTGCGAAAAATAGACTTTTCTTGTATAGTCTTCTCTTGTATGTCACAACAATGAAAGAAGCGAACTTAACATGCAACGAAAACTCAGTGGCCGCCATATGCAGATGATTGCGCTTGGCGGGACCATCGGCGTTGGCCTTTTCATGGGCGCTAGTGCCACCATCAAATGGACCGGTCCTTCTGTCTTAATTGCCTATATCATTGCCGGACTTTTTCTTTATCTCATCATGCGGGCGTTGGGCGAAATGCTGTACGTTGATCCGGCAACTGGTTCATTTGCTAAATTTGCCAGTGAATACATGCACCCGCTTTTTGGCTATTTAACCGCGTGGAGTAATATCTTCCAATTTGTTGTGGTAGGCATGTCAGAGATGATTGCCATTGGTGAATACTTCAAATTTTGGTGGCCCGGGCTGCCGGCATGGCTGCCTGGCCTGGTTGCGATCACCTTCCTTGTTTTGGCAAATCTGATTTCGGTGCGAATGTTTGGCGAATTGGAATTCTGGTTTGCTTTGATCAAAGTCGTAACCATTGTGTTGATGATCATCGCTGGTCTCGGCGTCATTTTATTTGGACTAGGGAATGGCGGTCGGCCAGTGGGGATTAGTAACTTGTGGACCCACGGCGGATTTTTCACGGGTGGCTTTACTGGCTTTTGCTTTGCCTTGTCCATTGTGCTTGGTTCTTACCAAGGCGTTGAGTTACTCGGCATCACAGCTGGGGAAGCGGAAAACCCGCAACCAACAATTGTTAAAGCGGTCAAAGACACCATCGGGCGAATTCTTATCTTTTACGTTGGTGCGATTTTCGTGATTGTAGCCGTTTATCCTTGGAATCAACTTAGCGCCTTAGGGTCACCCTTTGTTCAAACCTTTGCCAAAATCGGCATTACCTTTGCGGCATCACTCATCAACTTTGTGGTGATCACCGCCGCATTATCAGGTTCAAATTCCGGCATTTATTCTGCTAGTCGTATGCTTTACACATTGGCAGATGCCAAACAGTTACCGCGAATCTTCACAAAACTAAATCGCCATGGCGTCCCTTTTTATCCCGTTGTTTCGGTCGGCGGCGGCATTTTACTCGGTGTGCTTTTAAACGCCATCCTGCCTTACGTGGCACCAGCAGCGAAAAATGTTTTCGTTCTCGTCTATAGTTCCAGCGTCTTGCCAGGAATGGTTCCCTGGTTTGTGATTCTTATTAGTGAAATCAAGTTTCGAAAAGTTCACGCCGATAAAATGACGGACCATCCTTTCAAAATGCCATTCGCACCATACAGTAATTATCTCACACTTATTTTCCTTGTGTTCACTTTATTTTTCATGTTGCTGAATCCGGAAACAAGTATTTCATTAGTAGTCGGGATTATCTTTTTAAGTTTGGTGAGCTTGCATTATTTCATCTATTATCGCCATGGAAACAGCAAAACAAAGGCGGTAATGGATCAAGACAATGACCTTTAAAGCTATGTCCTGATTGCACTGACTGCAAATTTTTCAAGCTTTCACTTGCCAGACCCCCTCATCTTGCATCTTTTCTGACATTTTTCTATGAGTGTTTTTATTTCACGGCTAATTTGTATAATGAAATTGTATGAAGCAGCCTGTGTTTGCTCATCCGGAACAAGTGGCAAACACATGCAAAGGAAAGGGGTTTGCTTTTATGAAAACGATCAATATTGGCGATGTAACGGTTCCAATTGTCGGAATGGGCACCTGGTATTTAGGTGAAGGCAACGCTGAACAAAGCGCACGCGAAACCCAAGCTTTAAAGTACGGGTTAGATCACGGCTTGCGGGTGATTGATACAGCCGAAATGTATGGCAACGGCGCGGCGGAAACCTTGATCGGCAGCTTTTTAGGTGATTACCCACGGGCCAATATCTATCTGATCTCTAAATTCTATCCGTCACATGCCGACAAAAAGCAAATGCGAACGGCGCTGACAAATAGCTTGTCGCGACTTAAAACCGATTATCTCGATCTTTACCTACTTCACTGGCGCGGGGCTACCCCACTGGCGGAAACCCTTGAAGGCTTACAAGAGCTGAAAAAAGACGGACTGATTCGCCAATACGGGGTCTCAAACTTCGATGTTGACGATATGGATCAGCTCACTTTGGAACCGGGTGGCGAGCAAGTCGTTGCCAATGAAGTCTTGTATAACCTACAATCACGCGGCATTGACTTTGACTTACTTCCACGCCAGAAGCAGGCAGGGATCGCTACGATTGGTTACTCGCCTTATGGTTCCGGCAGCGGCAAATCCATCAAGCTAACTCCGGAACTCACCGATTTGGCAAAAAGCAAGGGCATTTCGACTCACCAGCTCCTGCTTGCCTGGGTATTGCGCAATGGTGACGTGCTATCCATCCCCCGCACTGGTGAAGCTAGCCACATGGCAGAAAACATTGCCGCAGCAGACGTCACATTTTCACCGGACGAATTAGATCTATTTGATCAAGCCTTCCCGATGCCTCGTCATCACGTACCCCTGGAAATCATTTAGTCAAAACAACGCCTCACCCCAATTACTGCTGTGTTCAGTCAGCGGCGAGCGCTTTCACGTCAGCACAAAAAACGTTATACTAATAACAATCATTTTCCAAGAAAGGATCATTGTTGTGAAAATTTTTGTTGTCGGCGCCCACGGTCAAATCGGCCAGCTATTGGTGCATAAATTACTGGATCGAGGCGATACGGTCACAGGAGGCTATCGTGACCCGCTCACCCAGACACCCGATCCGGAGAAAAACTTTCGCGCAGTTGAGCTTGATCTGTCATGGCCGGTCAATCGATTAGCAGACCTTTTCGCCGGTCATGATGCAGTTGTGTTCGCTGCAGGATCGCGGGGAAAAGATTTACTCGGGGTTGACTTAGATGGGGCCATCAAAACCATGAAAGCCGCCGAAGCCAAGGATGTCGGCCGCTTCATCATGCTTAGTGCACTTGATGCTGAGGATCCGGCACACTGGCCTGCACAATTGCACGATTACTACATTGCCAAGTATTATGCAGATGAGTGGTTAATCCACAATACGGATCTGGATTATGTCATTGTCCAGCCAACCTCACTCACGAATGAACCGGCGCAAGGAACCATTACGCTGCAGCCGCAACGCCCATCAACCATTCCGCGTGCCGATGTTGCCGATGTCTTGGTTGCCGCATTAGATAGCGATCGTCACCGCGAGACAATTAAAATTGCCACTGGCCCAACACCAATTGAAGAAGCCGTAAAAAGTTGACGCAGCACAAAACACGTGGTAATTTTAGTTTAACGTTAAATCGAAAGTGAGGTCTCGTCCATTGAAGAACGCCAATTGTTGAAATGTCCAAGTCCTGTCATCATCAACGGGATTCGTGTGGACTTTTTGACAATCGGGCGCGATCAATGGCGGACACTCCGTCTATTTTGGTCAGCCTTAATTTTGGGGGCTGACCTTTTTTATCTGAGCGTGAACCGGCGCGCTTAGAAGTCGGAGTGTAAGCGGCCTTAAGCGTGATGGCCGCACTTTGCCATTGCGACCAAGGTCCTTACACGCAGATTCCTGCGCCGGTGAACGCGTTATCGTGAGCGTGAACCGGCGCGCTTAGAAGTCGGAGTGTAAGCGGCCTTATGCGTGATGGCCCGGTCTTGGCCATTGCGCTTAAGGTCCTTACACGCAGATTCCTGCGCCGGTGAACGCGTTATAGAAAGTGAGCGTGAACCGGCGCGTTATCAGCCAGCATTTTCACGCTCATCACAACCCGATTTCAAAAAGCACCGCAGCACCACCCGTCTTGATACCACAGGCACATCCCGGAAAGGACGTGGCTGTATGTCTACCATCCAAATCAAACATCTACACTTTGCTTACGATGGCCAAGCACCGATTTTTACTGATGCCGGTTTCGATCTTGATACAAACTGGCATCTCGGCTTAGTTGGCCGTAATGGTCGCGGCAAAACAACTTTGTTACGCCTATTGCAAAAACAACTTGATTATCGCGGTACGATCACCGTACCACTGTCGCTGCAATATTTTCCCCAAGCACTCGATGAATCTCAGGTGACATTGGATGCTGCTCAGGCGTTTAACCATGTCGCCCAGTGGCAGCTTGAGCGCGAGCTCAACTTATTGCATGCCGATCCTGCGATTCTTTGGCGACCGTTTGCTGATTTATCCGGTGGTGAACAAACCAAAGTGCGCTTGGCGTTGCTTTTCATCCAAACTGATGGCTTTGCACTCATCGACGAACCAACCAATCACCTTGATCTGCGCAGTCGCCGGCAGGTAGCAGCTTATTTACAGCAAAAACCCGGCTTTATCGTTGTGAGTCATGATCGCGATTTTTTAGATGCTATCACCGATCACACCTTGGCCATTGAGCGCCAGAAAATTACGCTATATCAAGGCAACTACACGACGTTTGCAACTGAAAAAGCGCGCCAGGATCAAACTGAAATTGCCCAAAATATCCATTTAAAAACCGAAATCAGTCGGCTCAAACAAACGGCTTATGACAAGAAACTCTAGGCCGAAAATAAAGAGCGCAGTATTTACGGCGATCGGCACGTTAAAAATAGCGGTCATAGGGGTCGCGGCTTTATCAGCGCCCGCGCAGCAAGAACCATGAAAAAAAGTAAAAACCTGGAACACCGGATGAACAAAGAAATCGAAGAAAAAGAACAGCTGCTCAAAAATCTGGAAAAAGTCGATCCTTTAACGATGAATCCGCAGCCGACCCACCAGCACCAATTGATTGTGGCGGAAAAGGTGCAACTCGGCTTTGAGCAACCGTTATTCGAACCGATTTCGTTCACCTTACACCGTGGTGATCGCATTGCCATTGTTGGGGAAAACGGCAGTGGTAAATCAACCTTGATCCGCGCATTACTGGGCCGGTTTAGCGGGATCAGCCGTGGTCTGTTGAAGCTGGCACCCGTATCTTTGAGTCTGGTACGCCAGCAGTATGCCGATAACCGCGGTACCCTTCCAGACTTTGCCGAAACCCACCAGCTTAGTCGCGAAGTATTGCTCAATAACTTACGCAAGCTTGGTATGCCGCGCGCTGATTTTGCCACGCCGATTGAACATTTGAGTATGGGCCAGCAAAAGAAAGTGGAAGTGGCCCGATCTCTGGCAACGCCTGCAGCGCTTTACATCTGGGATGAGCCACTTAATTATCTGGATACCTACAATCAAGATCAGATTATTGCGGCCGTTCGCCAATATCAACCAACGATGCTCTTTGTCGAACACGATGAACATTTTATCGATCAGGTCGCCACGAAGGTGATTCGCCTACACCCGTTGCTATAACCGAGAATCTAAAGCTATGCGCGCGAGCCACAATAACACCATGTTAAGCGGTTCCATGGTATACTCACGGTGAAAGCTCAAAGAAAGGATGGATAGCATGGCAGAGCGTTCTTTATATCATACCTATGTCCGTAACGAAAATGGTTTGGTTGGTGAAAGTTATGTTGAAGGCAATCAAGGATTAGCACTGGGCGTTTCCAGCTCGCTTATTGATGCGCCGGGCACCAATCCGGAACAGTTTATTGCCTTTGCACTGTCTACTTGTTTCAATGCCACCATTCGTATCGTTCAACATCGCGAAGGCACCGCTGAGGATTCCCAATTGCGCACCCGTGTCGACATCGTCCGTGACAAAATCGGCTACAAATTCATTGTGGATGCGCAGATTCTCATGCCAAGCCACACTCGCGAAGAAGCCCAAAAGATTGTCACCCAGGCTTTAGACGAATGCCCGGTTGCCAAACTGTTGAAGGAAAATGAAAATGTCACCTTCCGCATTGTCGATGAATTCACTGATGAGCCAACTTTAGGTGAATAATCGCAACGCCTTCAGTAAGGTGGTTCATTCCTTCCTCGGGTGTCATGAATTGAATCGCACCATCCCAGTTTAGCGTGAACCAGAAATCAGCAATTGTTGATTTCTGGTTCGCGTTTTTTACTTTTCCTACAAGAATTCACGACTTTGCGAAACTCACCCGTTTAGAAGTTTACAGTGAAAGGTAAACGGAGGGCGTTTAAGATGAATAAATCATTTAACCAGTCAAGTATTTATCGGTTGGGTTTGCCACTTTGCTTAGGACTTGGTAGTTTAACCTTCTTGGCAATCGGTATTTGGGCAACCATCTTGTTACTATTCACATCTAAAATCACGACAGTTCTCATACTGGTTTTATTGGGTGGTTGGTTCGTAATCGGCTGTATCATCACAGGCGCGGTGTTGTTATGGCAACTAGTGCGCAATCCTCAGCTCGTTAGCCGTAACGTTCACCGGCTTCAGTGGCTTCTTGGGCTCATTGCGATTATCATTGCCGCTATCTCGTTGCCGCTTTCGTATTTTTGGGCGGATACGGGTGACGCGCCAGGGGTTGTGTTTATTGGTTTGTTTCTTGCGGCAATGCCGTTTGCTTGTTGGGTTTTGGTTAGCGTTTGGCGGTGGACGTTGGGGTGAGGATTTATTTTTTGGTGTTGAAGGGATTTCCAGCTGTCTATAAAAGGTTGAGAGAAAAGCGATAACGGGTGCTGGTTTCTTTTGTAGGCGATTGTTTGGTTTGACTTTGCGTTCTATAACGCGCTCCCCAGCGCAGAAGTCTGCGTGTAAGGTCCTTGGGCGCAATGGCCAAAACCGGGCCATCACGCCCAAGGCCACTTACACTCCGATTGCTAAGCGCGCCGGCTCGCGCTCACACCATAACGCGCTCCCCGGCGCAGAAGTCTGCGTGTAAGGACCTTAAGCGCAATGGCCAAGACCGGGCCATCACGCTTAAGGCCGCTTACACTCCGACTTCTAACCGCGCCGGCTCGCGCTCACACAAAAAAAAGATCCACTCAGTTTCCTGAGTGGATCTTTTTCAACGAACCAAGAATTAAAGCTTGGTAACGTTAGCAGCCTGAGGGCCACGATCAGATTGTTCTACATCGTAGGAAACAGCCTGACCTTCGTCAAGACTCTTGTAGCCTTCACCGTTGATGGCGCTGAAGTGTACGAAAACGTCTTGGCCGTCTTCACCAGTGATGAAGCCGTAACCCTTATCAGCGTTGAACCATTTAACTGTACCTTTTTGCATGAAAGTGAATCTCCTTTTCAAAACTAACAACAACAGACAACCGTAATCCTAAAAAGGAAATTCATGTTACATGATGTTTCCCGTTCAAGTATTACCATGAACAGAGTATAACACGTTCAGCCAGAAACACCTAATTTATTTTCGAATTTCTGGCAAATTTATTTGCGATCGGTTAATTGCCACGAGCGGTGTAGACCAAATTGGATCCGGCCAATTACATGCCTTGTGCATACATCGCATCAGCAACTTTTAAGAAACCGGCGATGTTGGCCCCGGCCTCGTAATCACCTGGAACCCCATACTCGGCGGCAGCATCGGCACTGGCTTTGAAAATATGCTGCATAATCTCGTGCAGCTGACCGTCAACCGTGTCGAAGCTATCACTTAAACGCCGCGAATTTTGGCTCATTTCAAGTGCGGAAACTGCCACGCCTCCAGCATTGGCCGCTTTGGCCGGACCGTATAAAATGTCGTCATGCTGATAAGCCGCAATGGCATCCGGATCACTGGGCATGTTGGCGCCTTCTGCCACGGCGATCACGCCTGCAGCCTTAAAGCGCTTGGCCTGCGCTCCATTAATTTCATTTTGGGTGGCACACGGCAAGGCCAGATCAAACTTAAGCGCTGCGTCCCAAACCGAACCTTCATAATATTTGGCGCCATCAACCCGCTCGGCATAAGTTTTGATTCTGCCACGTTCTACTTCTTTAATTTGCTTGACAGTGGCAAGATCGATCCCATTTTCATCCACCACGTAACCATTTGAGTCGGAAACCGTGAGCACTTTAACCCCCAGTGATTCAGCTTTTTGAGCAGCATGAATGGCAACATTCCCAGCACCGGAAATCACTGCCCGCTTACCGGCAAGCGTATCGCCATTAGCCTTGAGTAATTCATCCGTGTAATAGATCAAGCCGTAACCGGTAGCTTCCGTGCGCGCCAATGAGCCGCCATAACTGAGACCTTTGCCGGTTAAAACGCCGCGTTGTGCCCCTTTAAGTCGCTTGTACTGACCATATAGGTAGCCGATTTCCCGTGCGCCAACGCCAATATCCCCGGCTGGCACATCCAAGTCTGGCCCGATATATTTGCTCAGCTCGGTCATGAAGCTTTGACAAAACCGCATGATTTCCGCATTCGATTTACCTTTGGGATTAAAATCAGCCCCGCCTTTTGCCCCACCGATTGGCAAGGTCGTCAGGCTATTCTTGAAGATTTGTTCAAAGCCCAAAAATTTCACGATACTTAAATTGACTGACGGATGTAACCGTAAGCCGCCTTTGTATGGACCGATGGCGGAATTGAATTGCACCCGAAAGCCGCGGTTCACTTGGATTTGGCCTTGGTCATCCTGCCACGGCACGGCAAATTGGATGGCCCGTTCCGGTTCAACCAAGCGTCCAAGAATGTTTGCTTCCATATATTCAGGATGTTTTTCAAAAACGGGGACAACGGTTTTTAAAATAGTTGTCGCTGCTTCCAAAAACTCCGGCTGGTGCGGATCGCGTTGTTTGAGCGTTGCGAGAACCGATTCGACATAAGCTGTTGCTGAAGTCATAAATACCCACCTTTCTAAAAACGGTAACAAGTGTTGTTTTAAGGTTAACAGAAAAATGGCAGTTTGATAAGAATTTTCTTCATGTGCCCTCAGCCAGATTAAGTCTTTATCAAGCTGAAAGCCTACACCTCTGTTACAATGAAATCGGATACATGTTACCTATTATGATTGATTTGGACACAGCTATCGTCCAATCGTTGCGTGAAGCGGCTACCTGTCAAGGAGGGGTTTAGGATGCAACATAGCGGAAATATTATTTTAATTGGTGACGGCGCTATCGGTTCGAGCTTTGCTTTTAACTGTTTAACGACCGGCGTTGGTCAAAGTCTGGGCATTATTGATGTCAATGAGAAACGGGTACAAGGCGATGTGGAGGATCTTTCAGACGCGCTGCCGTATACGTCCCAAAAGAATATCTATGCAGCGAGTTATGAAGACTGCAAATACGCCGATATCATTGTGATCACGGCTGGCATCGCGCAAAAGCCCGGTCAGACCCGACTGGAACTGTTGTCGATCAATGCCAAAATCATGAAAGAAATCACGCATAATATCATGGCCAGTGGTTTCAATGGTTTTATTCTTGTTGCCTCAAACCCGGTTGACGTGCTCGCGGAATTAGTGCTGGAAGAATCGGGGCTGCCGCGTAACCAAGTGCTGGGATCAGGTACAGCGCTGGATTCAGCCCGTCTGCGTTCGGAAATCGGCTTGCGTTACAATGTGGATGCGCGCATTGTCCACGGCTACATCATGGGCGAACATGGCGACTCCGAATTTCCGGTTTGGGATTACACCAATATTGGCGGCAAACCGATTCTCGACTGGATTCCCAAAAATCGTCAAGCAAGTGATCTAGCTGAAATCAGTCACCGCGTCAAAACCGCCGCATATGGCATCATTGAAAAGAAAGGTGCTACTTTCTACGGGATCGCCGCTTCGCTCACCCGCCTGACCAGTGCCTTTTTGAATGACGACCGGGCAGCATTCGCGATGTCGGTCCATCTTGATGGTGAGTATGGTTTATCCGGCGTTTCCATTGGGGTGCCGGTTATCCTCGGCGCAAATGGTTTAGAGCGCATCATCGAACTGGATCTGAACTCAGAAGACCACAAACGCCTAGCTGACTCTGCTGCCATTTTGAAAGATAATTTAAAGAAGGCACAGGAAGCCTAGGCAATAACCAGCATTTAGTACCTTTCCAATGGGTATTGGTAATAACAATCAAAATCGGCCTTACAGACAGACAAATTTGTCTCCGTAAGGCCGATTTTTTCATTTGCTTATCAATTCTTTGGCCATACACGCTTATTCTGCCCGTCGTAATCCAGCATTCAGCTCAAACAGCCATTTACTCGTTCGACTTGGCTTGCTCCAGTGCTTCCGTCTCCTTTTCAACTTCGGAGCCTTTGGTTAAGGTTAATGCCGAGTGTCGCATGCCATAAAGGAAGTAGATCGCACAACCGATTAGGAACCAGACGCCTGAATACAGCTTTGCCTGAATGTCCAATCCGAGAAAGACCACTAGCGATCCGAGAAAAGCAACCGCTGGCAACACTGGGTAAAATGGCATCCGAAAACGTGGCTTGGCAATGTCCTGCCCCTCACGCGGACGCAACCGGTAAATGCCAAGCGTGACAAACATGAATGCGATCAAGGTACCAGCGGAAATCAGCTGGGCAAGAAACGCAAATGGAAAGAACGCACCGATAATAACGCCAATAGTGATGAGCACCGCCAAAGCCCGATTCGGTAACTTGCGGCTGTTCAATTTTCCTAAACCATGCGGTAACATCCCGTCGCGTCCAAAACTGTAAAGCAGCCGAGATCCCGCCATCGCCATGCCGATGAGCGCCGTGAACATGCCTAAAACCGCGATACTTTCGACGACGGTTGCGACCACCGCATGACCTGAGTGACGCAACGCCCAGCCGACTGGTTCTGCATTGTTGGCGTAATCCTGATATGGAAACATTCCCAACAAAACTAGTCCCACCGAAACGAATAAGAAAACGGCAATCAAGAGTGACCCCAGAATTCCCCGCGGCATCGTTTTCTCCGGATCAATCGCTTCAGCCGAATTAGCCGCAATCGAATCAAACCCGATATAAGCCAGGAAAATCATGGAGACCCCGGCATAAATACCTTGCCAGCCTCCAAATGGTGTGCCATCCGCGTTGAGATGATACGCTGGGAAGAACGGATGGAAATTTTCCGGATGAATGGCGGTTAACCCCACCACAAGAAATAGCAGGATCGCCAGCACTTTCATGACAACGAGAATATTTTCGACTCGCGCAGCACTGGACACGCCGCGCGACAACAAAATCCCGACCAGCAGCATCACCACCACGGCAACCAAATCAACAATGCCACCGTTAGTACCAAAAGGATGCGCTAAGGCCGCGGGAAAATTCACCCCGATCGTCGCCAACAAGCCGCGAAAATTAGCCGATAAGCCAGACGCCACAAAGGCCACAGCAATAAAGTACTCAGCTAACAACGCCCAGCCGGCAATCCACCCGAAGAATTCACCGAAAACAACATTAATCCATGAATAAGCCGACCCGGCAAATGGCATGGCAGCTGACATTTCAGCGTAGGCAAATGCCACCAGTCCGGCAACCAGTGCCGCAATCAGAAAAGAAATTGACACCGCTGGCCCGGCATGTTTAGCCGCAACGACCCCAGGTAATGTAAAGATCGATGCGGAGACAATGGTACCAACGCCTAGCGCCAGAAAATCACGCACGCGCAAGACCCGCGGCAAATGCGAGTCTTTGTCTTCATACACACTTGGATCTTCTTTGCGAAACAATCGTTGCCATACTTTCCCCATTGGAACCTCCGTTGACTTGTTTATGCTCTTTTTACGTATTTTGGTAAAAAACCCATGAAAAATAGGTTAGCACATTTCAGTAAGACTGGAAAGCGCTGTGTTTTTAATGACATTTGTTATCACAACATTGAATGCTCGCTAGCCAAGTTTCCGGAATGATGAGCCGCTAAATCTTAAGCTTTTTCAAGCAAACAAAAACTGCCTAAGCGTGGTCTGTACTCACTTAGACAGTTTCTATTTGCCTATTAACGATGCATGGCACTTATCAACAGGGTAAGCATTCATGAACATTTGTGGCTGCTAATCATTTATCATCTTCTGCCACAGGTGCAGCGGACTTAAGCTTCTGTTTGCCTGCCGCCTTAACAGCAGCACGCATGTTAACCGGGTGACCTTCACGCCGATCATCCGCGTATTCAGCCGTTGCCGTGAACAGCAAATCTGAAGCAGAGTTAACCGCAGTTTCAACTGAGTCTTGTACGACACCGATGATAAAGCCAATCCCAACAACCTGCATGGCAATATCATTTGAAATGCCAAAAAGCGAAGCCGCCATTGGAATCAGGAGCAATGACCCACCAGCAATGCCCGATACGCCGGTTGCCGAAATGGCTGACAGGAAACAAAGCAACAAGGCGAGGAAAATGCTGACATGAACGCCCATTGTATTAGCAGTCGCCAAGGTCATAATCGACACGGTAATGGCCGCCCCGCCAGAGTTGGCTGAGCCGCCCAGTGGAATCGAAATAGCATAACTATCTTTATTCAAGCCCAAATCTTCCGAAGCCTTGAGGTTAATCGGAATGTTGACGGCACCACTACGCGTGAAGAAGGCCGGAATCCCACTGACTTTTAACGTCCAAAACGTCAGCGGATAAGGATTTTGCCGCGTCAGCAACCAAACCATGAACGGATAAACGACCAGATAGACAAACACCATGGTGGCCACCAGCAAGATCAGCAGTTGCCCGTAAGCCATGACCCCTTTAACCCCGGTCTTGCTCAACGATTCATGCAATAAGCCAACAATCCCAAACGGCGCAAACTGGATGACATTTTGCGCTACTGAGCTGACGGTCTCTGCCAGCTCGGTCACCACTTTTTTGGTCGTGGCACTCGTCAAGCGTAAGCCAGAGCCGATCAACAACGACCAGAACAAAATAGCGAGATAATTACCTTCAACCAACGCTGAAATCGGATTCGCCACAGCATTGGTCAATAATCCGGTCACAACCGTTCCTAAATCCTTAGGCGCACTTTCGGCAATCTTCATCGCTCCCGGTAACACCAACTTGATGGGAAAAAGATACGAAACGACAACGGCTGCCACCGAAGAAAGTAACGTGGCACTTAAGTAAAGAACAATGACAGTGCCAAAATGGTTTTTCGACCCTGAGCGATATTTGGAAATTGCGGACATAATCAGTAAGAAAACAAGCAACGGTGCGATTGCCTTCAACGCGCCAACAAACAGCTTGCCTAAAACATCGATAAAGGACCAGGAGGGCACCAATACCCCTAACACTGCCCCAACCACGATTCCGATCACAATTTTCAGAATCAGCGACACATCTTTGTACCGTTTATACATCTTGGCCCCTCCTCCATATAAAAATTAATATTTAATGAGAACACCTCTTAGTGTGCCTGAATCTTTGACCAACTGCAAGTTATTTTTATCGATAACACCGCAAATCTTTTGTTAGTCCGACTTTCACCAATCCAAACAAAAACACCGACGTCAAAATAGCATCGGTGTTTTTACTTAAGACAAAAGTTAAACCATGTTTTCGTCATTAAACGAATGATTACTCAAGTGAACACATGCTTAACCTTATCAAATATTATTCAACCGTTTTACCTAAACGCTTCTTCTTAGGTGCTGTTTTTGCGGCATTCGCATCCGCATTCTTGTAACCGAAGAAGTAAACCAACAGGAACGAAGCAACTAAGGTCACAATTGATGCGATCCAGAATCCGGCAAGGTTGCCTGGATTATTGGCCCAGCCTGGTGCAACGAATGATGGGAACCCTAAGAAGCTACCGGTAAAGCCATACATGGTCACGCCTAGTAAGCCGTTGACCAAACCACCAATTGCGGCGCCGATACTTGCAAAGATGAAGACGCGGCCATATTTCAGGTTAACCCCGTACATAGCTGGTTCGGTAATCCCGCAGCAGGCACTGATAAAGGCGGAAATTGACAGACCTTTTAAGGCCGGATTGTGTTTGGTCTTAACCCAGACTGCCAATGCACCGGCACCTTGGGCAATCATGGAAATGGATACGATCCCATTCAGCACGGACTCGGGATGTGCCGATGACAATTGCGCGGTGATGACCGGAATGACGGCCCAGTGCAATCCAAAGATAACCAGAACTTGATAGAAGCCGGCGATAATGGCATCGGAAACCATCGGCGTTAAGCTGAGCAATGCCTGAATACCAGCTGTGATGCCATTAGACAGAACCGTGATCAGTGGCCCAACCGCCAAGACAACCGTCATACCAACCAAAAAGATTTCGACTAATGGTGTGAAAATCATGCGCAGTACCAGCGGCATCCAACTCTTAATCCACGGCTCGATTTTTGCCGCCATCCACGCTGCGAAGATCATCGGGAAGATGGAATACGTGTAATTGGCAATGTGCACCGGCAAGCCGAAGAAGTTCGCGTTGATGCCCATGCCTAACACTGTGCCGGTCACTTTGCCAGCAGTGGCGATTTTAGCAATTGACGGATAAATCAGGAACGCTCCGATAATTCCGACAATAACCGGATCCGATCCAAGTTTCTGGGCAGCGGTGAAGCCGACAATGACAGGTAAGAAGTAAAAGGCTGCATCGCCCATCGCATTAATAATTTCATAAGTTGGATTTGTGGTTTTCAGACCGCCCCATGTTGTTAAAATGTTCAAAATCCCTTTTAACATCCCGCTTGCGGCTAAGAGTCCGATAACGGGAATCATGGAACCGGTAATGGTGCCGATCAATGCCTGGGCCCAACGTTTGACCGTGCCAAGTGCACTGGTATCTTTAGCTTCCGCTTGGGTTTCCTGAATGGCCTTGGCGGTTCCTTCTGCATTCGAATAACCGGGGCCGAGTTGTTTGATCACTTCATCGTAAACATCCGTCACTGCTTGGCCAATGACGACCTGATACTGACCATTCGCCCGCGCAACATCGATAACGCCCGGAATGTTACGCACGGTGTCATCATCCGGTTTTTGTTCATCTTTTAAATAGAACCGCAAGCGCGTGATACAGTGAATCAAACTGTTGACGTTTTGGGCGCCACCGACATCCGCAATGATTTGCCGCGCTGTGGCCGCATACTTGCTTTCGTTCTTCGGTGCTGCCGGTGCTTGTTCAAGCGCGGCCGCTTTAGGTGTCATCACCGCAACTTCTTCGCCACGTTTGACTTCGCCGGGCGTCACGTCCAGCTGATCAACGACTTCCTTCGTATTGGTAATCGCCACAATGACGGTGGTCTTCTTGCCAGCTTTTTTGATTGCATCCAGGTCCATGGACCCAATCACATCGCCGGCTTTAACCCGTGCATCCATCGCCGTATCAATTTCAAACGGCGCGCCTTTGAGTTCGACCGTATCAATCCCTAAATGAATCAATAACTCGGCGCCATCATCGGCTTTGATCCCGATTGCGTGCTTGGTATCGGCAATCATCATGATCCGTCCATCAACCGGCGCCGCAATTTGGCCATCGGTTGGCTCAATGCCAAAACCGTCACCCATCATTTTCTGTGAAAAAACTGGATCGGAAACATCGGTGATGGCCATCGCCAATCCGGAAACCGGCGCCATTAAGTGCAATTTCTTTGTCATTGCTTATTCCCCCTTATCTGACTGCAACAATGCAATCGTTGCGTATGGTGGCAATGTCATGGTTGCAGTTGGTGTTAAATCTGCTTCATTGGTTATCAAAACGCGTGCATGTTGGAAACGTGGCGGTAGCGGTACCGTGATGGCTTTATCACTGAAATTATTCAGTACCAGCAAGTGGGCATCGCCAGCAACCCGTTCGTAAGCGTACAAGCGATCAATTTCACTCCCAAAAGGCACATAACTGCCATCGCTGATCACTTGATACTGCTTGCGTAACGCGATCAATTTTTGATAGAATCGGAAAATTTCACCATGCGCCAGCTCAGCTTTGACATTAATTTCGCGCTGATTGGTTGGCCGCAACCACGGTGTTCCTGTGGTAAATCCGGCGTTGGCCGTGTCATCCCACTGCATTGGCGTCCGGCTATTGTCCCGCGCCTTGGCCAAAATGATGGCAAAAGCTTCTTTTTCGGACTTGCCAGCTTTCAAAAGTGCCTGATAAGCATTCTTGGCTTCAACATCGACATAATCGGCCATCGAATGATAATGCGGATCGGTCATGCCGATTTCCTCGCCCATGTAGATGTATGGCGTCCCGCGACTTAGGTGAATCGCAGCAGCTAGCATTTCGGCACTTTTAACGCGATATTTGCCAACATCACCAAACCGATTAAGCGCACGCGGCTGATCGTGATTATTCCAGAAAAGCGCTTGCCAGCCGCCGCCTTGATCTAACTGTTGACCCCAAGTGTGCAAAATGTTGCGCAGTGCCTTGAAGTCGTACGGCATTTTGCTCCACTTTTCACCGTTCTTATAATCCGTTTTCAGATGGTGAAATTGGAAAACCATTGATAACTCGTGATTTTCCGGCTTGGTATAGGCGATTGAGTTCTTAATGGTGGTCGAACTCATTTCGCCTACCGTGACGCTATTTGGATCCTGGCCAAAACTGTTGGCGGCTAGTTCCTTGATATAATCCTGGACAATTGGTGTATCCGTATATAATGTTTTGCTTTCGACTTCCGGTGGCGCATCAACCAGCTGATTTGCCTTGCCAATGACGTTGAGCACATCAAAGCGGAAACCGTGAACCCCTTTGGCGCGCCAAAAATTAATAATAGCGGCTGCTTCTTGACGGACGGCTGGATTATGCCAATCGAGATCAGCTTGGCGACGTTCGTATAAATGTAAATAATAATTGCCAGTGTCGCCAAACGGGGCCCAAGCCGGACCGCCAAACTTGCTTTCCCAGTTAGTCGGCAAGCTGCCATCCGGCTTTGGTGGTCGAATGTAGTAATAATCCTGATAGTGCTTGTCTCCGGCTAAGGCTTTTTGGAACCAGACATGTTGCGTGCTGGTATGATTGAGCACCATGTCCAACATGATGTCGATCCCAGCAGCTTTAAGTTTTTGCGCCAACTCTTCAAAATCAGCCATCGTTCCAAACCGCGGATCGATTTGCCGATAATCAGCCACATCATAGCCGTTGTCATATTGCGGCGACACAAAGAATGGGTTGAACCAGATCATATCGATGTGCAGCGCCTTGAGATAAGCGATCTTTTGAATGATTCCGCGTAAGTCGCCAACACCATCACCATCGCTATCGTAAAACGACTTGGGATATAACTGATAAATAACTTTCTTATGAAACGCCATCATAACCTCCTTGTCCTTGCTTTTAACAAAAGTAAGAACTGCCAGCATTTACGGTCGGATCCGGCGAGCAAAATCATGGAACTTAAAACGATCTGCCCGGTGACGCGATTCCGTATATTGAAACTTCGTGGTGTCCGTCAAACTGCTGCAACTGCGTACCACGACCACGACTGCAGATGGTGGTATTTTCAGATACCGTTGATCTTCTTCCGTTGCCGTTTCAACCGTAATCTCCTTAGTTGCATAGGCAATGGTCAACCCCACCGGTCCTTCAAGATAAGCATATAGTGAGTCTTTAGCCACCGACTCCGGAATCGGCGGCACGACTTTAGGATCGAGGTAATCAATATCAATGATGTCTGGTTCATTTTCCAAATACCGCACCCGCTTCAGTAGGCGCATCTGTTTGACTTCTACCGTTGGATCCACATCTTTGAACGACTTGGCTGGCAATGTTGCAAAGTGATTGGTTAAAACCACCGTTCGCGTCTGTAAGTGAAATTGCGCGGCTAATTCGGCATAACTGACCACGCCGGAAACCGGAAACACGTATTCCTGCCGGTTGATAACCGTTGACCCTTTGCCTTTTTGCGATTGAATAAAGCCATCATCCTTAAGCAGCCGCAACGCCTTACGTACCGTGTCGCGTGATGCCTGGTACATGTCTTGCAGCGCACTTTCACTTGGCAGCAATGAGCCGGTAGCATATATTTCTGCTTCGATCTTTTCCTTCAGATCCTGATAGATAGCATCGTACTTGCGCATCGTTTTTCCTCCAGTAACCGTTTTCACTTACAATGCTTATTGTACTTGTACGTACAGGTATGTCAACAAAAAACGCTTAAAAGCTTAAATTTAAATGAAGAAAAACTTCACAATCCCTATATGGCAACGTTTTTAAGCAAAAAAAAGATCCACATTTGAGTGTGGATCAAATTTTACTTATTATTTTGATACATATAATTTTATATATACGGTAAGTATCATCGTCGAAAACGCTCTTAAGGCCTTTTCCATTAACCATCTTTTAATGCCTTAAGTTAACCTGTACGTCATGACTGCCAAACTTTATTCCGTAACATCCTTAACTCGGGTGTCCGCAAACTGGTGCCGAATACGAATCGACAATCCCAAGGCAATCAGTTCAAGCACAATAAAGATCATCAGACTGACGCTATAGTTGTGGAAGTACTGCTCGCTAAAGCTCAGCAGTGTTGGTCCGGCAACCCCTGCCGCTGCCCACGCAGTCAGCACGTAGCCATGAATGGCACCGAGTTGTTTGGTACCAAAAACATCGCCAAGATAAGCTGGAATAACCGAGAAGCCCGCACCATAACACGACATAATCAAGCAAAGTGCGATGCCAAAAAGCAGTGGTGAACGCAAGACTAAGATACCTGCCAGCATCGCGACATCAACGATAAAGATCAGAGTGTAAGTCAGTGGACGCCCGATTAAATCAGACAACGTAGCCCATGCGAGCCGGCCGAAACCGTTAAATAAGCCGACAACCCCGACCATCACTGCCGCTGTGGTTGCCGACATCCCGGTTTGCTGCTGAGCCATAGGTGATGCAACCGCCACTAAGCCAATGCCACAGGTGATGTTAATAAAAAACATCAGCCACAGATACCGAAAAGATCGGGTTTTGACTGCTTCGTTCGCCGTCATGGCTTTCCCGGTCAGGCTCACGCTTTTGGCAAGATCGGCTGCCGGTACTTCATGAGGATGCGGCTTGCGGATTACCTGTGCGGATCCCAGCATAATCACCATATAAACCGCGCCTAAAACATACATTGTTGCGACAACACCCAGATTTGCAATCAGCTGCTGCGCGACCGGGCCCGTCAGCATTGCCGCAAATCCGAAGCCCATAATCGCCATGCCGGTTGCCAGCCCGCGTTTATCCGGAAACCAGGCAATAATCGTTGAAACCGGCGTCACATACCCGGCACCTAAGCCCAGACCGCCAATCACACCATAACCGATATAAAGCAACGGTAACGAGTGAATCTGAACGGCTAAACCGGTTAGCAAAATCCCCGAGCCATACAAGAGCGCTGCCACGGTGCCCGTCAACCGTGGTCCAAAACGCTCAACCAGTCGGCCCATGAACGCCGCGCTCATACCTAGAAAAAAGATGGCAATGCTAAACGCAATCGTAACTGCTGATAATGCCCACCCCGTTTGTTTAGCAATTGGACCGGTGAAAACACTCCACGCATATACCGAGCCGATCATCAAATGCAACAAAATACCGCCAAGTGCCACTAAATATCTACGCTTGCTCATTGGTTACCTCCACGATGCTTTTTTATCAGTTCAATGCCGGCCATTGTTCTGATATAACAAGCGTATCATAAGATTTGAATTTAAGATAGCCACTGTAACCGTTTCATAGACGAATGATAATAAAAAAGACTCCAAAAAAGTTCGGAGTCTTAAAGCCGCTATTCAAAGACCATCTGATTGTGATATAACTCGGCATAAAAGCCATTTTGTGCTAACAATTGTTCATGATTGCCTTCCTCAATAATTCGGCCGTCCCGCAACACGACGATTTTGTCTGCATTTAGAATCGTCTTCAGTCGATGGGCAATGACAAAACTCGTTCGACCCTGAATCACATTATCCATCGCCGCTTGGATCTTAGCCTCGGTCACCGTATCAACATTGCTGGTAGCCTCATCAAGAATTAATAGCCGCGGATCAGTCAAAATAGTCCGCGCAATCGACATAAGTTGCTTTTGCCCGGCAGAAAAGACACTTTGCTCATCCGACACAAACGTATCATAACCATCTGGCAAACTCATAATGAAGTCATGAATATTCGCTTGCTTGGCGGCTGCTTCTACCCGGGCTTGATCAGCAGTCGGATCACCGAAGCGAATATTATCGCGAATGGTCCCGGAAAACAGTTGTGGATCCTGCAACACAATCCCGACATTTTGCCGTAGTGATGCTAATTTGAAATCGCGTACATCCACGCCATCAAAAGTAATCGCGCCAGAATCCACATCGTAGAACCGATTCAACAAATTCATAACCGTCGTTTTCCCACTACCAGTCGGACCGACTAATGCCACCATCTCGCCTTTTTCGACTTTGATCGTGACCCCGTGCAGGATTTCTTTGCCCGGAATGTAACTAAAATGCACGTTATCAATCAGCAGTTCATGTTTCAGACCATCAAGGGTGCGGCCATTTTTGGGATCGACTTCATCCGGCTGTTCACGAACTTCGGTAATCCGCCGCGCGCCGGTGATGGCCAACTGGATCATATTGAATAAGCTGGTCAACTGGACAATTGGCTGATAATATTGCTGGGCATAATTGACAAACACCACAACCATTGCCAACGCAGCCCCTTGACTCAAGGAGCCATTCAGCGCCAGCCAGGATCCGGCGAAAATCACAATCGCCGTATTCAACAACGACAAACCCATCAACAACGGATTCAAAATGCCGCTCCAGATCTGACCGCGTAAATTCGACTTACGCACCGCCGCGTTATAGGGTTGGAAGCCCGCCACACTTTCTTGCTGCAGCCCATTCGTAATCAGCATTTTCTGGCCGGTAATCTGTTCATTGATATAGCCATTCAGCCGGCCAATATCGTCTTGTTGGCGATCAACCGACACACTCGCCTGATGCATCACGAAGGCAGATAACCCGATTGCGACCGGCGTTGAGGCCATCGTAATCCACGCAAGGGTCGCGTTCTGCGTGAACATCATCCAGATAATCCCGATAAACTGAGCGCCACTTAGAAAAATTTCAATCAACGCCTGATTCATCGCGTTGAAAATATTGTCCAAGTCACTCGTAAACCGCGAGAGAATGTCGCCATCACTATGACTGTCAAAATAGCGCACTTTCATCCGTTGCATTTTCCGAAACAATCCAACCCGCATCGTTCCAGTGGAATAACCGCTGATTTTTGACAACAGTAAGCTCGAAATTAAGATAGAGGTCGCATCAATCACATACAGTAAGACGAAAATAGCCAACGTGTGGTTAAACGCCGCAAACGATGCCTGGGCGCGCGTCGCCGGATTCATCCACTGTTGCACATAAACGGTCAGTTCTTCAATCGCCCGCCCCATATATGTCGGCGCGACAACAATCGCCCAGGTAGAAATCGCGATTAAAATCGTTGTAATCAAAAATTCTAACCAGTACGGTCGCAAATAATGCGCGTAAAATTTACCTGCGTTTTTCAAGTCTTTCATGAGCTACACCCCCTCTTCCAATGCCTTCTGGGTGGCATAAATTTCTCGATAAACCTGATTATGCTGCACCAGTTCGTGATGGGTGCCACTGCCAACCAACCGCCCATCATCAAGCACCAGAATACGATCGGCTTTAATAATGGAACTGATTTTTTCAGCAATAATAATCGTCGTTGTATGCTTCAATTCATGCGCCAAGGCTTCTTGAACCAACTTCTCCGACCGCGCGTCCAGAGCCGATGTCGCATCGTCCAAAATCAAAATCTTCGGATGACCGATCACCCCGCGCGTAATCGAAAGGCGTTGCTTCTGGCCACCGGAAAAATTAGACGACCGTTCTTCAACTTCCGCGTTGTATGTCTGCGGCAGCCGTTCGATAAATTCAGCCGACTGTGCCACCCGTGCCGCCCACTTCATCGCTGCCAAGTCAGCATTAGGATTGCCTTGCTGCAGATTTTCGGCAATCGTGCCGGAAAAAAGCGTCGAGCGCTGCAACACATACCCGACCGTCTTGCGCAAATCCGTTTCAGTGACGGCACGAACATCATGCCCGCCGACTTTAACGATTCCGGTATCCGGATCAAACAACCGCGGAATCAGCTGTGCCAAGGTCGTTTTACCGCTACCGGTCGCCCCGACGATGCCAATCATTTCCCCTGGCTTAACCGCAAAATCGATATCACGAATTGTCGGCTTTTCATCACCTGGATAAGTAAAAGTCACATCGTCAAACTCAACGGATCCGTCTAAATCGCGCTGCGGTCCATCGACAAACGTCATACTTGGCTTAGTATCCATAACCTCATGAATGCGCCGCAAAGAAACCAGTGCCCGCGATGCAAACGTCAGCATAAATCCGCCGTTGATAATGGCAAACAGGATCTGCATCAGGTAGTTGATAAAACTGGTAATGGCCGCTAAATTGCTCGGCTGACTGGTAATATTTTGGCCAATGAGCCAGATACTCAACGCCATGGCTAAATTGGCAACCAGAAAGAAGGCTGGCATCAATAATGCAAACAGATTACCGATCTTAACACTGACATCGCGCATTTCGTCACTTGATTCGGCAAAAGTTTTCGTCTGGTTAGCCCCTTGCACAAATGACTTCACCACCCGCATACCCATTAAGTTTTCCCGTGCCAAGGTATTGACCCGCTCAATTAATTGCTGCATGCGGCCAAAGTATTTGCCCATATGACTAAATGAAAAGAAGCTGACGCCAAACAACAGCACCATCATCACGGCAATCACCCACCACAATTGCGGCAAGGTCACGATTGCAAGAATAACCGCACCGATAAAGAGAATCGGAATCCGAGTAACCTGCTGGAAGAAGCCCATGATAATCTGCTGAACCTGATTGATATCATTGGTCATGCGCACAACCAGATTGGACGGTGAAAACTTCTCCACATCCGCATAAGCCAGACTTTGAATTTTGGCATACTCGTCTGCGCGTAAATCCGTCGCCACACCTAACGCCACACGTGCCGAATAGATCGTGTTGACAATCCCGCCAACAATGCCGACAATAGCTAGCCCAATCAAATACAGGCCATTGACCCAGACCGTTTGCTTATCATTTTTCATAATGGCGTTCATGATAATCTGCAACAAATGCGGCTGCCAAAGCGTCGCAAAAGCCACGACAAAAATCGCGACAACCGACCAAATCGCGTCCCAACGATATTTTTTGATATATGGAAATAGTACCTTCATTTCTTTTTTCCTCCGATGACTTGTCCTAATAGCTTACCGCAAAATGGAAGACAAGTCAGGGTAAATGCCCGGTTAGTAAGTGCCAACTTTTTCTCGGTTCTACTCTAATTAAGTGATTTCCGTTACTCCGAGCTGGCTCCGCGGCGATTGGGCTGGCGACCGCGCAGCTAGAGCGATGGGCACAGCTGAGCCCATCGCCGCTCCGCCAGCTCTTGCTTTCTATCTTAATATTCGAACATGGTGACCACTCACATTGCTGTTTGGAAGTTCTTAATTGATAACCAAATTGATAACTACATAAATAATAAACAACTTGACAACCACCACAATTGTCAGTATGCTAGTCGCAACATTGAAATGCGGAAAGATGAGTAGCTGTTCATTTTTTGTTTAGAGAGTGTCCATTTTGGTGAAAGGACATCTAAAAATGCCAGCGAATATGGTCTTGGTGATGCAGGTGTGCCGAGCAATGGCAAAGCACACATGGGGACGCCCATTATTGCGTTAGGTCTCACAGTGAATACTGTCGGACTGATTGAGGAAAGTTGTGTGAGCAGCTTTCAAACCAAGGTGGTACCACGGTAAGCCGTCCTTGGCCCAGACAAGCTATGTCTGGGCCAAGGACGGCTTTTTTGTTTTCACATGTGCCGTACGCCTAAATGACCGCATCTTTTGGCAAGGTTTTTGATAAAAGCTGACATGGTTGGCTAATTTGCACAGCTGATCAGTATTCGTTTCCACAGCACTGATTTTTAAAGCGTCCACCGGTGCAAAAACCGGTTCACGCTCATTACCTAGGAGGATTTTTATGACAACAACGATTATCGGCTACCCACGCATTGGCGAACATCGGGAATTAAAATTTGCAACCCAAAAATATTTCAAGCATCAAATTTCTGCCCAAGACTTGCAGGAAAAAGCTAAAGCACTGCGGAAAGCTCACTGGGAAACCATTCAAGCTGCTGGAATTGATCAGATTCCGACCGGCGACTTTTCATTTTTCGATAACACTTTGGACGTTGCAAATCTTTTAAACATTGTACCCAAGCGCTACCAAGACCTGAACTTATCACCGCTTGACACCTACTTTGCCCAAGCGCGTGGCTATCAAGGAGAGGCCGGCGACGTTAAAGCGCTGGCGATGAAAAAGTGGTTCAACACCAACTATCATTACTTGGTACCTGAATTCGATCACGATACCAAGATTCAAGTAACGGATTGGCAGCTTTTCGCGCAATTTGAAGAAGCTAAAGCGCTAGGCATTAACGGGCGCCCGACTTTGATTGGACCGTATACGTTACTGAAATTGTCTCGCTTCATTGATGTTGTGCCTGATGACTTTGTAGCCGACCTGATCTCTGCGTACACGACCATCATTGAACGCTTGCATGACGCCGGAGCAGAGTGGGTACAACTTGACGAACCGGCGCTCGTTTATGATCAGACCGATGCCGACCTTGCCTTATTCGAGCGGCTTTATAACTCGATTTTGGCCCAAAAAAAGGCTGCCAAAATCCTGGTTCAGACTTACTTTGGCGATTTAACCGATTCGTTTGACCGTATTCAGAAACTGCCATTTGACGGCTTCGGCTTGGATTTTGTCGAAGGATATGCCAATCTTGATCTGCTCAAACAACACGGCTTCCCAACGCATGCTACCTTATTTGCCGGAATCGTGAATGGTAAGAACATTTGGCGGACACATTACGCTGATGCTTTGGCAACGATTAAACAACTGGCAGCCATTACGGATAAGTTGGTGTTAAGTACCTCAACCTCGCTCTTGCATGTCCCATATACACTTCGCAATGAAACTCATCTGAAACCTGAAGAAAAGCAATATTTGGCCTTTGCCGAAGAAAAACTCAACGAATTGCATGAGTTAGATGCCATTTTCCACACCGGCGCGGATCATGCTGCTTATCAAGCCAACGTGGCTCTTTTCAGCAAACCGCGTTATCAGGAAAATAAAGCCTTGAATGCCAAGATTGCCGCTTTGACGCCGGAAGATTACAAACGCACGCCTGAGCGCAAAACCCGACTTGCCATCCAAGCAAAAGAATTCAAACTCCCGCTGCTGCCAACGACCACCATCGGCTCATTCCCCCAAACAGCTGAAGTTCGGCGCAATCGGGCCAAGTTCCGTCGCCACGAAATTACCGAAGACGAATATACCGCCTTCAACCACAAAGAAGAAATCGAATGGCTCAGATTCCAAGAAGAAATTGGCCTGGATGTTCTCGTGCACGGTGAATTCGAACGCAACGACATGGTGGAATACTTCGGCGAAAACTTTGGCGGGTTCCGCTTCACCGATAATGGTTGGGTTCAAAGCTATGGCACCCGGGGCGTTAAACCACCGATTATCTGGGGCGATGTCGTCCGCACCAAGCCGATTACCGTTGCCGAAACCGTCTTTGCCCAAAGCCAAACCGATCATCTGGTTAAGGGCATGCTCACCGGCCCGGTCACCATTTACAACTGGTCCTTCCCGCGCGAAGATTTGAGTCAGAAAACCAGCGTGGAACAAATCGCCTTAGCCTTGGAAGATGAAGTGCTCGATCTTGAAAAACACGGCATTAAGATCATCCAGATTGACGAACCGGCCTTACGCGAAAATTTACCGCTGCGCAAAAAAGACTGGTATCCGAAATATCTGGACTGGGCAGTTCCGGCATTCCGTCTAGTTGCCAGCAAAGTGAAACCGGAAACTCAGATTCACACGCATATGTGCTATTCGCAATTTGGCGACATCATTAAGGCAATCGATGATCTCGATGCCGATGTAATCTCCTTCGAAGCGGCCCGCTCCGACTTTAGCCTTTTGGATATTCTAAAAGCCACCCACTTCCAGACTCATGTTGGCCCTGGCGTTTACGACATTCACTCTCCACGGATCCCGTCTAAAGACGAAATTGTGCATATTATCCACGAAATTCTCAAGCGGCTGCCTGCTGACCACGTTTGGATCAATCCAGATTGCGGCCTCAAGACTCGCGATGTCCCTGAAACCAAGGCCAGCCTCATCAACATGGTAGCCGCTGCTAAACAAGTGCGTAAGGAACTTACTCATGAAAATCAGCCAGTGCTTTAAAGATCATCAAGTCATCTCATTTGAAGTGTTTCCCCCGCGTAAAAATGCGACGAACATCGCCATGCGTCCCATCCTCAACACTCTGGACGCGGTTAAAGCCGCCGATCCGGACTTTGTTTCTGTCACATTTGGTGCTAGTGGCAACAAACCGCACATGGGAACCTTGGAAGTGGCTAAGTTGATCAAGAATGAATTCAATCTTGAAACAGTTGCCCATCTTCCTGCTGCCCAACTCACCCGCGCGCAAGTCGATGCTGAGTTGCGTGGGTTTCAGGAAGCCGGCATTGATAACATCTTGGCTTTACGCGGCGACATCCCAAAATCCGGACGCGTCAGTGAAGACTTCCCTTATGCTTGCAATTTAATCGAGCACATTCACCAAGTTGGCGACTTTGACGTTGTCGGCGCCTGTTACCCGGAAAAGCATCCCGAGTCACCAGACGTTGTGAGCGATATTCGCCATCTCAAGGAAAAAGTCGATGCCGGAGCAAGCCAGTTGATTAGTCAGCTTTTCTTCGATAATCAGGTTTTCTATCAATTCCGTGAGCGTGCGGCATTAGCCGGCATTAACGTACCCATTGAAGCCGGGATTATGCCGGTGATTAATGAACACCAAATTGAGCGCATGGCAACAATGGCCGGCGTTCACTTACCCCCGAAGTTCGTCGCCATGATGCAGCATTTTTCCGGTAACAAGGAAGCGATGCGGGATGCCGGTATCGCCTATGCCATTGATCAAATCATTGATCTGCTGGTTCATGGCGTTGATGGTATTCACATTTACACGATGGACAACCCCACCGTCGTTAAACGTATTGCAGCCGCTACTCAGACCATTCGTAATGCTTAATTTTCCAAGAGCACACACTTTGCAACCCGTTTTCTTTGCCGTGGTCAGTTAAACCCACGCAAAGAAAACGGGTTTTGTGCACAAGCGGGAAAACGTTTAAGCAACCTTCATTTCAAAATGACTCAGGATCGATGCACAGTCCAAATGATTTTTGATCCAACCTTGCAATTTTCTGTCATCCGAATGCTGATGTGAGACCAAAAAGAATGATTAAATTTCATTTGACAAATTGCCAGAATTTCGCCATTCTCAAAGTTAACAACTAGTTAAAAAAGAAAGGAGATTCATTTGTCGACTAAAAGTATCGTTATCAGTCAGGATCTTTGCGGTGTCGGTCAGGTTTCGATGGGCGTTGCCTTGCCACTTGTGGCCGGCTTGGGTTTAACGCCGTATGTCTTACCCACTGCCTTGCTTTCCAGCCACACCGGCGGACTCGGCGCTAATACCTATCTGGATCTTAGTTCGGAAATGCCCGCCATTCTCAAGCATTGGCAACAGCTGCAACTAAATCCTGACGGGATCTACCTCGGCTACTTGGGCCAAGGCGCTGCTGATCAATGGGAACGTTGGCTGCCCAAGTTTCAATCTCACCTCGTCCTCATCGATCCGGTGATGGGCGATAATGGCAAACGTTATAAAGGCTTTGATTCACAGTATGTTGCTACCATGCAGCAATTAGCGCGGCGAGCCACTGTTTTAACCCCAAATGTGACTGAAGCACAACTACTGCTGGAAGAACCTTTAACTGCACCAACCGATCCTAAAGCGGTGAGCGCCTTGGCCAGACGTCTTTACACCCAATTCAACAGTGCCGTCTTAATCACCGGTGTGCCATACCATAACCAAGTGGCCGTTATCGGGGTGGATGCACAAGGCGGCTCACTTGCACTCGCTCAGCCAAAAGAACCCGGGCATTATTTCGGCACAGGCGATCTTTTCGCCGCTGCTTTGGCAAGCGCCTTGCTAAAAGGACAAACTTTACGTCAAGCTGCAGCGATCGGCATGATTGCCGCGCGGATTGCCATTAAAGCTACTTTGGCTACGAATACCAATCCCAAATATGGCTTAAATTTAACTGGGGTCATTTCGGCTATTAGTAAAGAACTGCCGTAGCGATTTCGGCTATTTTGGCATTATTTTTTATGAACTAGATTCCACCATAACGCGCTCCCCGGCGCAGGGATCTGCGTATAAGGACCTTGGTCGCAATGGCCAAAGACCGGCCATCACGCCCAAGGCCACTTATGCTCCGATCCCTAACCGCGCCGGCTCGCGCTCACTTTCTATAACGCGCTCCCCGGCGCAGAAGTCGGAGTGTAAGGACCTCAGGCGCAATGGCCAAAACCCGGCCATCACGCCTGAGGCCACTTACACTCCGACTTCTAACCACGCCGGCTCGCGCTCACTTTTTTTGGAGGTTTTCCCATGCAAGTTTCACGACATTCCTTGAAAAACATTATCTTTACCGGCTTGTTTGCTGCCATTATTTACATCGGCATTTCCCTTTTGCGTATTCCCATCCCTGCGATGGTTGGGCGGCCGTTTATTCACTTTGGCAATCCGCTCATGGTGCTCGCAATTTTATTTCTTGGTGGGCGGCTTGGCGGATTTGCGGCTGTGGTTGGCCTTGGTGGCTTTGATTTGCTTAACGGTTATGCTGCCACCTCATGGCTAACTGCCTTGGAAGCAATCGTCATGGCCATTGTTGTCAGTGCGTTGGTTAAGGCTTTCAAGCATCAGGACAAGCCGCAGTATATTATCACCATTGCCATTGTTGCCGGGCTAACCAAAATCGTCACTTCTTACTTAACCGGTATCGTCGAAGCACTCATGGTCGGAACCATCTTAAAAACCGCGGTTGTTGGTGCCTTTTTAAGTCTTCCCGCAACGGTCATCAATTCCATTGCCACAGCGATTATCGTGCCTATCCTGTACTTTATGCTTCGTCCACTATTCAAACGGTTTAATAGTTAAGCTCATTTATGTTCTTTAATCGGCCTTTATTGTGGACTAGTCCAGAAGTCTAAGCATTTATCTAACACTGCTGAATCTCAGCAGTGTTCTTTTTATGCCCGAAAAATACGTTATAAATAAGCCGTTTGCCTATACAAGCATAATTTTTTCTGTCATAATCAGCGCAAGCATTGCCGTACCATTTTCGGTCACATCATTGACTAACGCCGATGACATACATACATAACAACGCCCGACTAAAGGAGGCCATTATGATGGCAGAACCCATTGTTTCATTGAATCATATCGTGAAAAGTTTTGGCGCTAAACAGGTTCTAAAAGATCTCAGCTTCTCGATTACCCCCGGCAACATTATCGGTTACATTGGTCCTAATGGCGCCGGCAAAAGTACCACCGTTAAAATGATGCTAGGCTTGCTGCAGCCTGATGCCGGTACGATTGAATTGTTCGGTCAACCACTCAAACCTAACGCGACAGCCTACAAACGCCGCATTGGCTATGTACCGGAAAGTGCCGATGTTTTCGATGCGCTCACTGCCCGTGAATATCTCAGCCTGATCGGGCAACTGTATGGTCTCAGTGCCGCCGATGCCGAGCAAAAAGCATTCGCCTTAGCAGAACTGGTTAACTTGAAAGATGCATTCGATCGGCGAATTTCCTCTTATTCTAAAGGGATGCGTCAATTGGTGCTGATCATTGCCAGTCTATTGCATGATCCGGATATACTCTTTTGGGATGAACCGCTTAATGGTCTGGATGCCAATACGGTGCTCGTCATCGAAGAAGTTTTACAAAACCTGCGCGACCGCGGCAAGACAATTTTTTATTCGAGCCATATTCTCGATGTTGTCCAAAAATTGTCCGATCGCATCATCTTGCTTAATGACGGGATGGTGGTTGCAGATGGACCGTTTAAGACCCTTGCTAAAGAAGCGGATACCAACCTGCAACAGCTGTTTAATGATCTGACCGGTTTTGCCGAGCATGGTCAAAAAGCCCAGACCTTCGTGGATATTGTGACAGGCGGTGATTCTAATGAAACGGCTGAATAAAGCGCAAGCCGAACCGGTCAACACAGCCGCGATGCCATTACCCAAAGTGTTTGCCTGGCTAAATCGCTTTGCCCCGGCGCTGGAAAAACGCGGCGTCCAATTTGATCAGTTGCGGCTCATTTTGGCCACCAAAAATTTACTGGCCGCTCGCGAACCAAGTGGCATGGGCAGTCTTTTCAGTCAGCGTAAGCGCGGTAAAGATGCCAGCCTGAGAACCGGTTTTCTCTGGAATCTGCTTTTCGGGGTCATTATTGGCCTGATGATGTTTCTACCGGCCTCTGCTTTGACACTGTTCACAATCTTTTTCTCCGTTCAACTGCTAACAAGTTTTTTGAACATCCTAACCACGTACTCAAGTTTAATTCTTGATCCGCGTGATCGAACCGTTTTTGCTTCACGCGGGGTCAATGATCGTACTTTGAGTTTTGCGCGCATCCTTAATGTTTGCTTCTATCTTGGCATCACCTTATTAGCGATGGGGATTCCGGGAATTGTCATCACCGGTCTTCACTTTGGACCACTGGTAGCCGTGGGTGGGCTGTTGGCACTGATACTAAGCGGTATCCTCAGTTTAGTGATCGCCTTATTTGTTTATTTACTGGTATTACGCTATTTCGATGGCGAACGGTTACGCAACATGCTCAACTTAGTCCAGATTCTCTTGATGATCGGGATTTACGTTGGCGGGCAATTACCTAATTTATTACCGCGGGGAATGTCGTCAGTCAACCTGTCACTCGCTCCTGAATTCAGTTGGGTATACTTGCTAGCAGTGCCAGCATGGTTTGCCGGACTGCCGATGCTTTTTGCTGGCCAAGTGAATTTATTAAGTATCGTATTAACCATTTTAAGTATCGTCGTTCCCGGCGTTCTCACACTCGTCTTCTTACATTATTCTGGCGCGTTCGAGTCCTATCTGGAAAAATTGAATCAAGGCGATGCACGTACCCGGAAACTTGGTTGGTGGTTCCGCGGCATTAGTACTTTAATGACCCGGCCCGGGGATGAGCGAACTTATTTCACACTAGGCTGGCGGGTGCTTGGTAGCGAACGTGATTACAAGTTACGCGTTTACCCGCAGCTGGCGTATGGCATTATTCTGCCGTTGATTTTTATCAGTACCGAGATTCGCGATATGCCGTTTGCAACTGCCCAGCACTATATTGCTTATGCCGGTATGGGCGTGATCGTGGCATTAGCTCCTGCGCTGGTTAACTTACGCTTCTCAAGTCAGCCAAAAGCGATGGCGGTTTTCCAATACGTTCCGTTTACAACCCACGGCTTATTACTGCGTGGCGTGGTTAAAGCCATGTTCGCCCGACTCTTCCTGCCGCCACTGTTGCTAATCACCTTGGTCACAACCGTCATGGGTGGTTGGTTATCCTTGTTGGCCGGCATTAGTGTAATCGTGTTAACTTATGGTTTTACGCTCATGATGGGCTGGCCACTGGTTGGCGGCCAATTCCCATTTGCCAGTGTCTATTCTGCCAATGCTAACTTTAGCGGTGGTGCGGTTGGGTGTGTCAGCATCGCCATTGGCCTGATTGCGGCAATGGCCGTCATTTTCATCGGCGGCTTTCTGGCCAGCTGGCTCTTCCCGCTATGCCTCATTATTTTAGGCGCTTCTATCGGGGCACTCCTCGGACATTTCTATCGGACCAACTTACGCTATGAGCTCAGAATTAATACTGAAAATGACTAACGAACCTGCCTCGCAAATGCGCTTGACGTGTTTGCGAGGTTTTTTAATGGCCTGATTTAACGGTTGGCTTGTTCGAGAGTTTGATCAACAAGACACGAACTAGCCAAGTAGCGCCTTTTTGCGTAGAATGGTCTGGATAGTTTATTTTGGAAAGGAAACCCGCCATGTCGCGCACTGAAACCCACCTCGTGAACCAAAATGATCAGAAACTAAAAGGCGTCATTTTTGCTGTTGTTGGCGCCATCTTTTGGGGTGCTAGCGGTATATTCACCCAAATGTTATTTACCGACGCCGGGGTGCGACCGTTATGGCTAGTCGGCATCCGGTTATTTTTCGCCGGATTATTGCTGGTTATCTGGAGCTCGCTCAAAGACTTACGGCAATTGGGCACTATTTGGAAAAATCGGCATGATGCCATGTTGCTAATTCTCTTCGCCTTTCTGGGTATGGTGCCTTCCCAACTGACTTATTTTCTCGCCATTAGTGCCGGCAATGCAGCCACAGCCACGATCCTGCAATTCCTGGGGCCGGTTTTTATCTTGCTATACGTCGCATTTGCTACTCGCCAAATGCCGCGGCGCATTGATTTCGTGAGTATTACTCTCGCGCTGCTCGGCACTTACTTGTTGGTAACGCGCGGACGGCTCACCAGTCTGAGTCTGGCACCGGCTGCGGTCTTCTGGGGAATTATGGCCGGCGTGAGTCAGGCTTTGTACACGCTGCTGCCTCGCACCCTACTTGCCAAATATGACGCGCGGGCAGTCACCGGCTGGTCTATGCTGCTCGGAAGCTTGCCCTTTTTGCCCCAATATGTACTACGCCGCAATCCTGTGCTGACATTGCCTAATCTTGGTGCGATTGCCTTTGTCGTGATTTTCGGCACTATGCTCGCTTACTTGCTCGTCTTAGGCAGCCTGCATTACATCTCACCGGTCGCAACCGGCATGCTCAGCGCGTTTGAGCCTTTGACAGCCACCACGCTAGCAGTCACCCGCTTGCACATTGCGTTTGGTCCGGCAGAGTGGCTGGGTGGTTTTCTTATCGTGTTAAACACCTTGCTGCAAGCCCTGCCGCTTAATAAGCTGCAACATGTGCAACGCCGCTTAATCCGGCAGTTTTCGCGAAAGAAAAGTGTTTAACCGCGTCCAAAAAAGCACCTTGATCTTGGATATAAAAGGATCCTGACCTGCAGTGATTTATCACTGACGATCAGGATCCTTTTTTCTAGTCGGCGCTGCTTAGTCGACTCACTGAGGAGCGTTGCTTAATAACCAGGTTGCAGTGGCGTGATATTGTCCGGCTTTAGCAGTAGCAGTTTGCTCAATGCCTAGATAAGCCGCAATATTGCCGGTTTGTGCGCCTAATGTCCAATCAGTACCGCCTGCTGCCATATTCTTCACCAGGGTTGCATTGTTGTTATCTCTGATTGTAGCCACTTTATCCGTTCCGGTGGCGGTTCGATCCGCCAAGACCAGCGTTGCTTTGCCACCTTGCTGACTACCATGATCACCTAAAACATACGGCTGCCCGACAAGTGTAAACGGCGTCAGTTGCATCATCAAATGCCAGCCTTGCTTGGTCGGTCGGGTATCCTTGATGCTTAACACTTTCCCTGTCGAGTTGGCTGGCTCCAGTCCATGCTGATTGGTCAACCACAGGCCTGTTTCTAACTGATTCGGGGATGCCGTATCGGGATTAGGAATACCGTTCACCATGTCCATGACGTTCGGATTGCGATAACCACCCGCGCCATCTTTGAGTTCAAAAATAAAACTCGGCACTTTTTCCAGGGTTAAATCACCGGTTTCCGGATCAAGGATATACTCCAACACATCTTTACCGGCTGGCGTTTTTAAGTCATAGGTTTGGCCATCGCCGCTAACCGTTCCAATTGGTTTATCATGAAGCAGCGTCGATTTCAGCAAGCCGTGATGCTTTACCCGCGCCGGTAGCGAAAATTGCAACTTGGCTGCGGTACCGGCAGCAACTGACGGCATTTGCGTAACAACAATCCGATTGCCGTCGCTCTGCACTTTTCCTTGAACGGTAACCGTGCGACTGCCAATCGTGAGCGTTATCGGCAGCTGGTCGCCTGGTTGCGCCGGCGTTCCATCTGCTTTGAGATAATCAAAATACTGTCCTTTGGGTACATCCATGGTGATGGTGCCATTAGTAGGCCATGCTGCTTGCTTAGTTGCTTGGACGTCCACCACATAATCATAATGAATGGCATCTTCTACCTTCAAATGCGTGTTGGCATCAACTGTTTCCGCGCCTCGCATTAACGCAACCGTTCCCTTAACCTTCGCCACTTCCGGCAAAGCACCGATAGCAACCACATGTGGTTCATAGTAATTACTGGTGGTACCGGTGAAACCTAAATAAAGTTGCCGCGGAACCGGATCGTCTGCATTTTGGGCAAAGTATTTTTGAATATCAGCACTTGTCCAAGTGACTTTCTCCGAAAAGACATAGGGTTTGCCATTGCTTTTCTGAACCGTGACAGTATAAGTTAGCGTGCCGCCTCCCCGGTTATCCTTCTTCCAGTCTATTTTCACTTGATGCCATTTGCCGTTTGCCGCCGTTGATGCAAGGGTATTCTGTCGGCCAATTCCGGTTTGGACGCCATTAAAAGGAGGATCGCCTTTAAAATATAGCCACGACATCCAATAAGGATTAGAAATCCGATACATATTGGCTTGTCCTGGATAGCCCGCGCCAAAATAGTAATCGGTATAAGCACTATATTGATCATAACCACCTGCAGCATCACCACCATTACGCCGAGTATCCACATATAAGGCAAAACTATTTGGTAATGCTGTATTAGCTATTTGCTGGGAGGTGCTGCCTGCAGGTAAATGATCGACACCCCAGATACCAAGCGACGCCGGATCAATTTGTTTCGGTGCAGCCGGTTTAGCTGCCAGCACAAACGCCATCCCTTCACCAATCGCAGTTTTATTACCCAAATAATAATACATGGTGTATGACGCATCTTTGTCCAAGTCAAACATAGGCGCTGTACTCCAGATGGCACCGGATTGGTTAGGAGCATCTTTATTAATTTCCATTCCGACCGCACTGCCCGTCGCAGAATCGATAATCAAACTTGAATCTTTTTGAGTTGGTTCAAAGAGCCCGGTAACATCAGAAAATGATGGCGGTGCGGGGTACCCTGACGATGACGGCCACCCAGCCGCGGCGTGTGCCGACACAGAAGGGGCCACCATCAAAAAACTAACCAGCAAGCCCAACCAAGTAACCAGGTAGCCGCACTTCTTCATGATCATCACTCCTTTCTAAAGTGAGCGTTCACCGGTGCGGTTAGAAGTCGGAGTGTAAGTGGCCTTAGACGTGATGGTCGCACTTTGACCATTGCGACCAAGGTCCTTACACGCAGGCTTCTGCACTGGTAAACGCATTGATGTGGTTTAAGGTTGCGGCGCATTGGCAAGCGTCCAAGTAATTGCTGCCTGATACCTGCCTACTTGAGTGGTGACATTGATCGGGCTTGAAACCAACGTCAACTCCGTACCAGCGCCAATGGTCACCTGATTATTACCCTGCCCTTGCCCGGTACTAGTCGCGCTTGCAGCATCTGCCCGCCAAACCACCGTCTCAGGCGTTTGTTGATCTTTGGCAAAATTCAACCGCGGCGCTTGGCTTCCTGCTGGGTGAACGGCATTCAAATCAGGATTACTCGTCGTCGGATTCGTCCCTACCAGATCAATATAACCTTCCAAAAAATGTCCCTTGCCATCCGTTAGCGCGTCCATCTTGGCTGTTAACGTCCATCCTGCGCTGGTGCCACGATAATCACCCACCTGCAACAACCCAGACGCGTTACCGTCATTAGCATTCGTGCTATTTTTAACCGGCCCCTGATTGACCTTATTGCTGCGTAACGCATGCTTTGTGAACTGTCCGCTAACAATTTCATAAACGGAAATGCCGCCAAAATTTAAGTCAGGAACTTGCTGTAAAACGATATTGCCTGGATCAACCGTCAATTGAGCCACGGATGATTTTGGCCCTAAGTCATCTGCCGCAGCTACCGGATAGGCTGTTGAGATTCCAGCTGCTATTAACAAGGTGGTAAGACTAAGGATTTGCTTTTTCATTTTCATCCCCCTTGTCTTTTCGCCCGCGCCAGAAGCTCAGGCCCATGATGTTGATGAGTAACAGCATCATGCCAATCACCGGTAACATACCCTGCTGACGGTGTTCACCAGTTTGCGGTAGGCGACGCGGCGTCGATTTAGGTGGTCGCGGTAAATTATTTTTCAGTGGCTTGGGTGTTAAAATGTCGCTGCCAGGCGCATTAATGGGATTAGCGGGTTGTGGTCGATCATCTATCACGATCACCTCGCCGATGGAAGTTGCTGCTTGTACCTCATACACGGCAACACTATTCAAGCCAATGAAGCCCATTAAAACAACAAGCTTGATCCAAAAACGCCACGTACTAAATCCCATCGGTTAGCACCTCCTTTTTAAAGTAAACCTTAGCTAAGGAACCAATTATTCAGCGTTAAACTTGGCAAAAGAGGGCCAGTCGAAGATCACTGTCCCTCTTCTGACGTTTGATAATCAGTTACCCGGCGCATTTGTCAGGGTCCAGGTAATCGCAGTTTGATACTTACCTGCATAGGCCTTAACATTTTTGGTCAGTTTCAGTAGGTTCTGCGGGGAGGTGAACAATGAGGTGTTTCTGCCTTGTCCTTGATCTTTAGCCGCTTGCCAGATTGGAACCGAGCTACCTGCCAGAACTAATTCAGGATTTGTTGCGAGCGCTGCCGGATTATTATCGGTTTCGTCCGCTTTGATATCACCCGCCAATACAATGCTGCCGCCCAGGGTTTGACCCGTTTCATTCTTAAGTTCGCCTGCCTGAGCTTCCAATCGCCAACCTGCACCAGTTCCGCGATAGTCTGTAATGTTCAAGATTCCCTGATTATTACCATCTGCCGCATTCCCAGCAGGTTCATTCTTCACCGGTTTGTCAGTGACCGTATTATTCAGTAACGGTAAAGTTTGATCGCCAGTAGCTAAAGCTTCAACACTGACACTCTTAAACTTCAGATCCGGAACTTTTACCAGTGATAAAATATCCTTCGAACCATCTGGATTATCTGGGTTTTTCGGATCTGGGTTAGTCGGATCCACCCCGACCCGAACTTCACCAACGGAAGTCTTCTTCGATGGCGTGTCAGCCTCGCCTGCAGCCAATACATTGGTGACTGGTAAGATCATACCAGCCAACGATAATGCAGTAAGACCCATCGCCATGTAGTTAACTCTTTTCATTATATTATCCTCCATATTCTTGTTTGATTTGTTTTTCCTCTCTACGTCTATTATAGTATTCTCAAAGTAATCGTAATGCAAGCGTTTTCTTCAAACATTACAATTGTTATTGTTATAGTTTAGTAATTAAACGTTATTTATATAAACTTCGCCTTTGAATTGACAGCATTATATTACTTGTATTTGTCTGGTTTTATGTTCTTGATGTAAAATTTAAATAATTCAGTTTTTTTCTCACTTATAGAGTCAATAACAATGTTGTTAATTATTAAAAAGCTTAAAAATATCATTTATCAAAACTTAAAATCCTAAAAGTTGATATTATTTAATTAAAATCATTCATTCAATAATTTTCAACGATTATATTCTTTCCTTCATTTTTGCACAATTATATTTATAACAACTAAAAGTGCCGTATTTTGACTTTCCTCCATTCACGAAAAACTGACATTTTCAAAATACCGCCGCTGCCGTGACATTGAATCAATCTTATATTTCCCGTAATCAAACAGACTAACATGAGTGACGAACCAAGACTCGACGGAATCTTGGTTCGT